>WNFX01000007.1_pt1 | contig 128579 bp, 112 predicted proteins | sample 5400111 | NCBI WGS metagenome assembly WNFX01 (sample SAMN13153363, study PRJNA577476) | soil metagenome | isolation source: 40 cm soil or saprolite under grassland replicate 1 | place: USA:California | collected 2016-06-15
GTGAACAAAGGAACAATCATTCTGACTCCCCCTGGGACACCATCGAATATGAACTTGCCCAATGGCAGGGACCCATTGTTGCTCGATGGCACACCAGCTACACTGATTGGTTGGGCAGATCGCCCATTAGATGCAATTAACGACATCACCATCAACGGCTCCAAACCCCGCGGTTTCCACGACAACCTGGTGCAGCTCCCGCTTAGCATCGATGTTGCTGGTACCTTGAACGTCCCACCCAATGTCATCACAGGCTACTTGATTGATGAGCAGGGCAGCGATGCAGAAGATATTGCACCCGATACCTACACCTTATCGATGGGCAGCGTGACCTTTGAGTTCGTACTGCCCAACACACAACAACTGAGGATCAGTAGTTTGACACTGAGCGAGCCAAATGCCCTCGACGGTGCTCAACCCCAAACAGGCCCCGGTCCGAAGACCGTCGCGATACAAGCACACCTCTACAACTGGCAGAAGATGTCCTGGGACAGCATTGCATTGACTTCAGGGACCTTTACTACGACAGATACAGCAGCATACATTGGTCCAGGCGGCCGTGTGTTACTGCAAATTGCGAACGCAAATCCATCAGAGTCGCTCATTTTTAGCAAACCATGGTTAGGCTTGAGAGGGAATGTTTCAGGACCGAGCAGCCCTTGACTTTTCAATCTGCTTTCAAGCACAATTAGAGAGAGGAAGCAATGAAACAATTACAACGCTCAAGAAGCCAGGTATTCCTACTGGTACTCTCATTAGTGGGAGCGGGCATTGCTATCTATCTGACGTTTGTCCATTATGAAAATGCTCCCCTTGTTTGTTCTGAGAGTGGCCTCATCAATTGTGCGCATGTCCTCTCCAGCTCCTATGCTGTAGTTCCTGGTACCTTTTTGCCTATCACGATACCGGGACTTGGTTGGTGCCTGGTCAGCTTTGCATTAGCGATTTTTGGCCTGTATGCAGGAGCGGGACCACAACAGCGCCGGATATATGTAGCACAATTCGCCTGGTCGCTGCTTGGTTTGCTGTCTGTTCTTTACCTGGTCTATGTAGAAATTGTTCGTTTGCGTACGATTTGTGCCTGGTGTACCGGGTTTCATGTACTCGTTCTCCTGATGTTTCTCGTAACTTTGGTTCAGTTGCAATCACAAACGTCAGTTTTAGAATTCGAACCTGATACTGAAGGAGAAGAAGAGGCGACTGCAAGTACACTTCCTCAGTCAAAATAGCGCTGCAATTCATTGGGTAGTTGTCTACTGGCTACTTAGTGGATAGGATGTGGAAGGCTGTGTAAGGTCACTCCCAGCGAAATGTCTTTACGGCAACCAGGAGGATGACCACTGCCCAGATTACTAACGTTAACAGTGCGAAACCCGGAAAATCCACATTATTGGACATGGTTGCCTGGAGAGCTTGCGTAAGCGCAGCAGCAGGAAGGATTTGCGCTATTGCAGCTAACGTACCTGGGAGATGGCTCAATGGCAGAATCCCACCTCCAAGCAACAGAAATAGCAAGAAGAGTCCGTTAGCCCCGGCCAGTGTCACTTCGGCTCGCAATGCACCTGCCATAGCAAGCCCCAGCGCAGCAAATGTCACAGTTCCTATAGCCATTACTAGTATAGTCAGGAACGGGGAGCCTGCAGGTCGCCAGCCATAAAGAATGATAGCAACACCGACCAGAACGATAATCTGAATCAATTCTAGTACCAGAACGGAGATCACCTTGGCAATGATAAGTCCACTGCGTGGCAAGGGCGAACTACCCAGGCGCTTCAGTACGCCGTAGTAACGCTCATAGGCAGTGGCAATGCCGAGGCTCACCATACCCGTTGCCATGATTGCCAATGCCAGTATACCAGGCAGGAGAAAGTCCACCGCTTTTCCGGTGGTTGCAGGTATGATGTTTAGCGATGCAAAAAAGACCAGTAGTAGTACGGGCACAATCAGCGTAATCAGTACGCTCTCGCCACGCCGCAAGGTCAAGAGCAACTCGACCTGAGTTTGTGCCAGTATCTGTTGATAGAGGGGGGCAGCTTTATCGTTGCGTGTTTGTTGATAGAGGGTGCGTGTTGTCATCGTCAGCTAATCTCTTATCTCTGCTCCTGTCAGGCGTAGGAACAGGTCTTCGAGTGACCCGTGTCCAACGCGCAACTCTGACAGCATAATGTGCTGGTCACGTAACCATGCCGTCAATGCAGCTATAAGTACCGGAGCCGAATCTGTCTCCATCAAATAGCTGCCAGGGCGTATCTCCTCTGCTTTGCTTGCCGATGGTAGTGCCGCCAGTTGTTTGCAATCTAACCCTGCGGGTGCGACGAAGCGCACGATCGTCGCGTTCTGTACTCCAGTTAGCCCGGTTGGTGTGTCGAGCGCAACGAGCCGCCCATGATCGATAATGGCTATGCGATCGGCCAACCGTTCAGCCTCGTCCATCAGATGTGTGGTCAATAAGACGGTAGCTCCATTGTGTTTCAGCTCGCGGATGATTTCCCATGTTACCAGTCGTGCCTGTGGGTCCATTCCTGAGGTTGGTTCGTCCAGAAAGATCAGCGCGGGGTTACCCACCAGTGCAATAGCCAGGGCAAGCCGGCGTTTCTGACCTCCGGAGAGTCTGCGACAGCGTGTCTTGTCTGCTGTACTCAGACCAACGCGTTCAAGCAGGCTATCGATGCTCTGTGGCTGCCTGTAGTAGCCCGCAAAGAGGTGCAGCACTTCTCGAGCGGTAAGCCCTGGATAAAGTCCATCCTGCTGCAACATGACACCAATCTGTGGTTTGAGCTCCTTTGCCTGGCGTATCGGGTCAAGCCCCAACACGCGTACTCTCCCGTGGTCAGGAGTCCGATAGCCTTCGAGCGTTTCTATAGTTGTGGTCTTACCAGCTCCATTTGGCCCGAGCAATGCGAATATCTCTCCATGATGTACAGTAAATTGTAACTGGTCAACAACTCGATTGGAGCCGTAACTTTTCGTAAAATTCTCAACGACGATGGCTTCATTAATTAGTGCGCCTGGTGCTTGCACCTGTTTATTTGCCGTTTGGGTCGTCTGCATCTCAGCAGACATAGGTTATCACTCCTTGAATTATCCCTCTATGCATTCAGAAACGCTGCTGTCGGACTTGCAAGCCGTTCTGTCAACGATGCTGTGCATCTCCCTACGGTCAGACAGAACGCAAGGAGGCAGCTAGCAAGATGCTGCCGCACCTTGCTCATCTGAATGCAAGGAAGTATTAAATCCTTGTATAAATGTTCTGTCTATACAGTACAGCAGTTCCGTCAAGTTGACAAGGCTTTTGGAAAACGCCAGGCGACTATGAGAGGGTATGGAGTTTGCTGAAACTTGTCGAGCTAGCAATGCGTGAAAATGATAGTTGACGTTGGCTGGCATCCCCTTTAAAGGGATGCTGGAAGCTTCTGAGTCTATTATCGAAAGCTTAGTAAAGGAGGGAGAAAAATGGTTGGTCTGCTTTGGGCGATCGTAGTCATCCTGGTGGTATTGTGGCTTATTGGATTTGTCGTCGTCCACGTATCAAGCGGCTTGATCCATTTGCTGCTGATTATAGCACTGATCGTGCTGCTCTACAATCTCTTTGTAGGCGGGCGTACACGCCGTCTCTGAGTTCATTGCAAAGGTTGCATTCCGAGCGCTCGCTAGCATAGCCACTTTAGAAAATTGGCTGCTAGCGGGCGCTTCGACTTTCTTTGTATACATAGCAGGTTCTCCATCCTTCAGAGGGATGTGGGGAGAAAAAGTGGGGGACACCTCCGCACCCCCACTCAAGGGCTACCGTGCCGGGTCCCCCCGACCCTGTGCCCCTAAGAATCTTGTTTCACCTGTGAATTAGTATTAGTAGTAACAGCGCCTCCATCAGCCTGGATAGCAGCCAGGTGTTCGTCAGTAATGCCGGCAGCATGAAGTAAGTGAATAAGCATACGGGTCTGCTTCATTAACTCAGCATCTTGTGCAGAGAGATGTTCCATGATCTGCCCGATGTCATGGTACGTTTTCTTGGTGGTGTTGTATTGCTCTTCCGATTGTAATTCCTGCCTGCGTCCGAGCAAACCCTGCCCAACCAAGATCACGATCATTAGCGGCAATTGTGGCACTGACGCCAGGGTAAGCAGAAGCGGCCAGGGCAGAGGGTCAAAGTGTACGATAGTGGCGTTTGCTACAATCCACAGAACGATCCAAAGCAAAATGAGCCAGAAGGTCGGCATAGCCTGAAATAGTTTGGTCAAGCCTACAGCTACTTTCTGGTTGAAGTTGCCCGCAGCTTTCTCTGTTTCGAAGAGCAGATTAACGTTGCGTGGCTGGTGCATAGCAGGTGAATTACGAAAAAGAATACGGGTAGGATAATTGTGTGGTTGTGGTTGTTCGGGTGCTGATGCTTTCTGTTCTGGCATAGTCGTTTTACTCCGGGATGATAGAATGGTTATGTCTGCGATGTATCTACTATAACACTGCTTGATATTGCTGTGTAGATATCTAATGGGTGCTATCAGGATTTGACGCTGTAAGCTTTCAGGTGCTACATTACAAAGAAATATTCATGAGTACACACCACCAATAATTGACGGCGATGTACGAGCGATTATCGTGCTATCCCGGTGGGAGGCCCAGTGCACGCTGTAGTGTGCGCTGGGCGTTTTTCTAAAATAAGGAGGATGCCGCCATCATGACCCTGGTACAAGCGCAAAACGCAGGCACGTTTGACGACAAATTTGCCATGGAGGGTCTTACATTCGACGATGTATTGATCTTACCAGCTGCCTCGTCGGTGCTGCCCCGCGAGGTTTCAACTCAGACCCGTTTGACGCGTTCGATCAACATTAATATTCCTATTTTGAGTGCGGCCATGGACACCGTCACCGAAGGGCGCTTAGCGATAGCGTTAGCTCGCGAGGGCGGTATAGGTATTATTCACCGTAATTTGGCTATCGATGAACAGGCGCAAGAAGTCGATAAAGTTAAGCGTTCCGAATCGGGTATGATTACGGATCCGATTACGCTGGAGCCAGAAGCGTTGTTGAGCGAAGCGTTGGCGGCTATGCAGCGCTTCCATATCTCCGGAATCCCAATTACCGAACACGGCAAGCTGGTGGGTATCCTCACGAACCGAGATATTCGCTTTGAAACGAGGCTGGATCGCCCCGTAGCTGAGCTGATGACGCGAGATCGCTTGATTACTGTGCCCGTTGGCACAACGTTAGAGCAGGCAAGGGATAGCCTGCACCGCTACAAGATTGAAAAGCTGCCCGTGGTCGATGAGCATGGCGTGCTCAAGGGTCTGATCACCATGAAGGATATACAGAAGAAAATCATGTATCCAAACGCCGCCAAGGATGAGTATGGCCGCCTGCGTGTTGGCGCTGCCGTGGGTGTCGGACCGGATATCGACACCCGGTGTGCAGCATTGATCGAAGAGGGTGTAGATGTACTGGTGATCGATACTTCGCATGCGCACTCACGTATGGTGATCGAGATGGTGGCACATGTGAAAGATCGATTTGGCAAGCAAGTGCAATTGATGGCCGGTAACGTCGTGACTGCTGAGGCGACAGAGGCACTGATTCAGGCGGGAGCGGATGCTGTAAAGGTAGGTATTGGCGCGGGGTGTTTCGCAGCAGGAACTCGTGTTCTGATGGCCAATTCCACTTATAAGAACATCGAGGAGATCCAGCCGGGCGACCGCGTTATCAATATGAACGGTGAGCCAGTCACCGTCGTCAATGCTTGGTGTACCGGCATTCGCGAGGTTATGACGCTACGACACACTGCTTCTCACCGTCACACACAGGTTACGCCGGATCACCGCTATCTTGTCGGCGATCTCACCACAGTCAGTGCCGCTACGGTGGCTTCAAGAGGATACGTGAGCGTCCTGGAGAATCCAACGCGCTTTGGTGCCTCTAGGATACGATGGAAAGGGATCGGTGAAAGCGAACGCGATACTATGCTTCTCCCAAGGCATATCGCATTTGAGCTTCCACAAGACTTTGAGATCGACCTGCGCGAGTTCGCCATCCGGCAGGAGAAACAACTGGCGCGCTACCAGACACCTATTGCAGATTCCTATGAGCTTGGGTATGTCTTCGGGGCGTTTCTCGGCGATGGTCATGCATTCATCGCTCCCTCACGAAACTCTATACTGGGGCGAGTTTCATGGTATTTCGCGTATCATGAACAAGAGATTGCTGCGAAACTCACCCGGTGCCTGAAAGAGGTGACAGGTATAGATGTGGTGCCAACATCGCAAAAGAGCAAAACCGAGGTTCACCTGTACTCACTCCAGTGGGCAAGATTGTTTGCTCAGTTTGGCAAACACCACGAAAAGCATCTACCAGAAAGATACCTGAGTGCTAACCGTGGCTATCTCCGCGGCCTCTTCGATGGTCTCATAGATAGCGATGGCTGTGTAACTTCGGACGGTCGCTTCAATTTCCACAACACCTCGCAGCCGCTTGTTGAGCTATTCAATGTGCTCTGCTATCTCTTGGAGGGGAGTTTTCCTAACTGTGAAACGAAGAAAGCGAGTGCTGGAGGTCTAAAGGACACATCTGCCGATCGGTGTCATATAAGCTACAGTTCTCGTCTCAATGTCTCACATGAGCAGCGTTTACTTTCAAAGTATCAGGTTGTGAAGCGGCTTGGCACAGCTCGTCCTGGCATCGCAGTGCCGGTGTATGACATTGAGGTTGATTGTCCGACCCACAGCTTCATCGCCGATAATGCTATTGTTCACAACTCGATCTGTACGACGCGGGTCATCGCAGGCATTGGTATGCCACAAATTACCGCCATTTATGATTGCGCTCGTGCTGCCCGGCAATACAATGTGCCGGTCATCGGCGACGGGGGCATTCAGTATTCGGGTGATATCGCCAAGGCCATCGCTGCTGGTGCCGATACTGTCATGTTGGGTAGCCTGCTGGCGGGCGTCGATGAAAGCCCTGGTGAACTCATTATCTCGCAAGGGGAGCGCTTCAAGGATTACCAGGGTATGGGATCGATTGCCGCAATGAAGCAGCGCAGTTATAGTAAGGACCGCTACTTCCAGAGCGATACTATCGAGGAATCGCGACTGATTGCCGAGGGTATCGAGGCGCGTGTCCCATACAAAGGTATGCTGGGGCCAATGGTGCATCAGCTGGTTGGTGGATTGCGTCAATCTATGGGTTATGCTGGCTGTGCCACCATTGCAGAAATGCAGGAAAATACGCGTTTTGTACGCATCACCGGCGCTGGGTTGCGAGAAAGCCATCCCCACGATGTGATGATCACGAAGGAGGCACCTAATTATTATGGCGTGAAGAGCAGGTGATAGCGTATGCCTCTCACTGACATCGAACGAAAAGTGCTGGCTTGAGAAAGTAATTTTGGCGGCACGCGCATATATTCTCGCGGCGATACGTTATTTCAAATGAGGTGGGTAGAATGACCGGTTGGGCTTAGATGGCTTATTAGCCAAGATGTCCCATGCGTTTGCATGACTTACCCGCATCGGGTAGAATAGCGAGAGTCCAGGCAAACTCAACAGCAGTTTAACCCGTTGTGGACGGAGGAAAGAATGGTTGATCTTAAGCAAACGCTGAATCGCTTTTTAACGATTCCAGGAGTACGACTTGCTGTCCTTGTGGGACGTGATGGCTTATTGATCGAGGGATTAGCCCGAGATGGTAAGGAAGACATGGAGGCTGTCGGCGCTTATATGACAACCGGCCTGAATACTGCTGAAGCCCTGGGGCAGGAAATTTCACGCGGGAACGTGGTTGGTGCTCTTATGGAGTATGAGCATGGATTAGTAAGCATAGAACCTCTCGGGGATTTCGCCCTGGTGGTGACTCTTTTCGACAATGCCGCCAGCATTGCCCGTGTACGCCACATGGTCAAGGCGAGCCGAAATGAAATTCTTGAAGCTCTCGATATATCTTAAGATTATCATACTAAACAAGTGTAGTTGACTCATCATTTTAGCCAAACGTGTGCACAGAGGGCGGCGCGTACATGGAACAACTGACCAGTCTAATTATCTCGGACCACGAACTTGATTCTATCTCCAATGCATTAAATAAGCTTATGAATGATACCAACGCCACTTCTGTCATGTTGTTAGACAAAAGTGGCCAGGTTATTTCCTCTCAAGGAAAGAGCACAAAGCGGAATGCAACTTCATTAGGAGCCTTGCTTGCGGGCGCATTCTCATCTTCGCGCCACGTAGCCGAGTTGCTTGGCGAGAAAGATTTCCGCACGATTTTTCAGCAGGGTGTGCATGAGAATATTTATACAACAATGGTCGAGGAACAATGGCTGCTGGTGATCGTTTTCGATAAGCTTACGCATATCGGGCTTGTCAAGGTTCTCTCGAAAAAAACCTCAGAAGAACTGGGACACACGTTAGAGCGTGTGCGAGCAGATACTGATCGACAGAAATCCTCGGTACTCAATATACAATTCCGCTCCTCGGTTGAGGATACCATCGACTTGCTCTTCCGCGATTAGAGGTATCTTGCTCATGGCGCTCATCAATATAGCTTCCCACGAGATACATTGTAAGATCGTTTACTACGGCATTGGATACTGTGGGAAAACAACCAACCTGCAATACGTGTTCAGGAGCATCAATCCATCCGCCAGGGGGGAGATGCTAAGTATTGCGACGGAAACCGAACGAACATTGTTCTTCGACTTCCTCCCTCTGGATATTGGGACCGTTCACGGCTTCAGAACGAGATTTCATTTATATACCGTTCCTGGGCAAATTCTCTACGAGCGCACCCGGCTGGCTGTGCTAAATGGTGCGGATGGTATCGTTTTCGTGGTGGATTCGCAGGCCGAGAAATTTGAGGAGAATGTGCAGAGCATTGCCGAACTTGAGATGAATCTGCGCCGTCTTGGCAAAGACCTTTCACATTTTCCTTTCGTCATGCAGTGGAATAAGCGTGATATGCCTTCCGCCTTGCCCGTACGGTTGCTTGAACGCTACCTCAATCGTCGCCGCGTGCCCAGCTTTGAGGCAGTTGCCTCGGCAGGTAAAGGCGTCTATGCTACGCTACGCGCAATCAGTAAATGCGTCATGGCACAGTTGTAATGTGGTTACTTCCTCTCTCAGCAAGTGAGAGTTTGACTTATGCAAGGATGCAGGCACAAGCCGATGAAAATATTTGGCTTCGATTTTACCAGTGCTCCAAGCCACAAGAAACCAATCACGTGCGCAGAATGCGAGCTGCAAGAAGACCTGTTAAGCATCAAACATTGCCTGAGATTAACCAGTTTTGAAGATTTTGAGGCATTTCTAGGCTCGGATGGTCCCTGGCTGGCTGCACTCGATTTCCCCTTTGGTCAACCTCGAAAACTGATCACGAATCTTAGTTGGCCCCAAACGTGGGTAGGCTATATGCAGGTCATAGCATCGCTAGGCAAGAAGGAGTTCGAGGAGACCCTAAAGCTATATCGTAAGAGCAGGTCGATAGGTGATAAACAGCACTTGAGGACGGCGGATGTCCTGGCGGGCGCATGTAGTCCTATGATGTTGCATCGTGTCCCTGTAGGGAAGATGTTTTTTGAAGGGGCAACGCGGTTGTTAGAGTCGGAAGTGAGTGTGCTGCCTTGTCGATCGACAGGGGATAGCAGAATGGTGGTGGAGGGATATCCTGCTTTGGTGGCTCGTAGATTAATTGGAAAGCGTAGTTATAAGAGTGATGAGCGGGGTAGGCAGACGAAGGATAGGGAGTTGGCGCGGGGGGAGATTGTGGATGGGTTGCGTTCGAGCGAGATGGTGAAATGGTATGGGCTCAGGATTGAGTTGCCTGAGGAGATGGGGGAGAGGTTAGTGAATGACGAGATGGGTGATGAGCTGGATGCTGTTTTGTGTGGTGTACAGGGTGGGTGGGCATGGTTGCAGAGAGATAGAGGGTATGGGATAGCGGTTGGTTGTGATAAGGGGGAGGGGTGGATTGTTGATCCTTTTATAGAAAGAGTTGATGTAAAGAGAGTTTCAAGTAACCTCTAATGCAGCATTACACCAACACTCCGATTATCCCCACCAGTGTCACCACCACGCCTACAACTGTCGAAATTGATGGCACTTCTCCCAGCAGCAAAATTCCCAAAATGATTCCTCCTGTCACTTCCTGCGTGGCGATCAGATTGGCATACGTTGCATGCACTTTCCGTACCGCTGCATTATAGAGCGTATGCCCCAGGCCAAGAGGGAAAACTCCGAGGGCAACTACAGCACTAACCGCCCCTAAAGGATAGGCGTGTGTGAATGCTAAGAAGAGGGTGGCTGGCAAAAGCCAGAGTGCTGCTAACCCATATACATTTGTGGTATAGCGGAAAAGGGGGTGGCGATCGCGTTCTCCTCGGCCTGCTACAGAGTAGATGGCGAAGCAGAGGCCCGATAGCAGTGCCATTGCATCGCCTAAAATCATGCATTGACCAGTACCGTTAAGCGAACAAGTTGTGTAGTGGGGTTCGAAGCCAGCCATGATCGCTACTCCAAGCACTGCTATTACTATACCGATATATTTGCGAGGCGGTAAGGGTTCTCGAAGCACAAATGCTGAAATGAGTGTTACCCAGATAGGAGATGTATAGGCAAGCGCGAGCGAATGGGCGATTGTCGTGAAGCTGAGAGAGGCGATATAGAATATGAAGTGCAGCGCTGTCACCAGTCCATAGAACAAAAAGCGTGGCACTTCGCGTCGTTTGAGCAAGAGTCGCTGGTGGGTAATGAGGCCCAAAATTGCTACGAGTAGAACGGCAATGGCCAGGCGCCAGAATGCAATTTCAATGGATGTGAACGGCTTTGACCAGCGTACAAAAATTGGACTGGTCGAGAAAAAGAAGACTGCGATACAGACATACAACAGCCCAATCCTGGATTGTTTGACTGTACGTGTGGATGAGGATGACGGCGCTACAGGTTCTTCAATTTGTTCCATTGCCTACTATCGCTGTTTTATCCCCGCAGAGTCGCAACTAAGCGTTTGGGTTTCAGCACCAGGTCAATTGCGTCGATCGGACCTAGTGCCAGCACGTCTGCGCTCTGTAGTGCGCTGATAGCTACGCCCTCGCCTGCTAGCACGGCTACGCTAATAGCAGCCAGGCCGAGCATAACGGCATCATTGGCGCCATTGCCGAAAGCAATTACATTCTCAGGCCCAAGCTGCTGTACATATCCTGCTTTATCCTCACCATTGTTGATAATCTGGAGAGGGAAACCGAACGTTTCTTCAAGCTCTTTTAGGTTGCCGTGCGTGCCCGCTGTCAGTAGATGAATGGTAAGTAAGGTTGCCAGAGACTTCAGGGAGTCCGCGACTTTTGGGATCGGTTTCCCATCAATGGCCAGGGTGCCATTGATGTCAAAGACCGCGTGCTGAAGCTCAATCAAGCCTCTTTCAGGTATCTCTATACGTATCATAAATAAGCGCTAACTAATGGCATACAGACGAATATGCCTATGGTTATCTATAGTTTCCGCTGTTACGCCCATGCCTGCCAGCGCCAATGAGGCTGAAAGTCGTATGGATCGTGGAATGTGCTTGTCGCGCGACATGTGCAGGAGCGGTGTGATTGTTTCATTATCGTTAAGCAAGGTTAGTAGCCAGATCATGGCCTGGCGTTCATGAGGATCGTCGCGATGTAGCGAACGCACAAGCTGTGTAGCTAGCTGGGTACCGAACTTTGCTACAGCGAGGTGCAGTAGCTGCTTCATTTCGCTAGTGGTAATCGAGGGGTTGTTCCCAAGACGAATCAGCTCGTTTACCTGCTGACGAAGTTGTCTGCGAGATTCTAAGACTTCAAGCTGCACCATGTTCCAGCCATGTTCGAGGGTGTCTGTTTCTCGCTGGAAGAGCCTGGCGCCTTTTTTCCCCATCAAGATTTGTCCTTCCTTAGTTAACATGGTAAGAGGTATCATTCCCACGCTATCATTATATCTCAGAAAGTCGAGAGGCGATGGATACTATGACAAAAGAATGAGGGGACAGAACACACATGCTAAGATTGCGAGTACATGCATTTCCTCCTCTTCTGCTACTCAGTCTACCAGATAACCTGCTCAATTGTCAAGAAAGTCAAGTAATTACTTGACTTTCTGATGTATGTGTGATATAGAAATAAATAGCACTGAATCAATAGTAGGCTTTGCTGACATACTGGTTGGCTATGAGCTGGCTAAGATGATGGATGGGTCAGGCTCATAGTCTGCTCAAAAGGAGATTATGCTATGTCTGAAACACCGACTCCTGTTTCTGTACCCGAAGCCTCTCCTGAGCCTGAACCTGAGCCTCAGCCGTTTGCGGAGCGGCTGAGCGATACGTTGCAGCATCTCATCCAGATAGTGGTTGGTTCTCAACGGAAGCCGCCACGACGTCTGAAGAGCTTGCTCAATGGAACGTGGTTTGGTCATCCGCTGCACCCGGTAATCACAGACGTGCCCATTACAGCTTGGCTGTTAACAGCCATCTTTGATGTTATCTGGCTGATTGCTCACACCACCTGGGCGGCTTACGGGGCCTTTGTCGCTGTGATTGTGGGTTTACTGGGAGCGCTGGGTGCGATTGTGACTGGCCTGACCGATTGGAGCGATACCTATGGCGCCGAGCGGCGCGTTGGCCTCAATCACGCTCTCTTCAACGCAACGGCAACGATCCTCTACCTTGTCTCCTTTGTTCTGCGACTGGTGGCCGGCCCAGGTGATGGCATTGCCGCCGTCATCATTGGCTTCGTGGGACTGCTGAGTGTCATCTACGCCGCCTACCTAGGTGGCGAGATGGTGTTCACCAAGGGCACCGGCGTCAACCATACGGCCTGGGAAGCGGAAAGCGAGGACTATGAAACGGTAATGCCGTTGGAGGGTGTCGAGGAAAACAAGCTCTATCGTGTGACCGCCGCTGGTGTGCCGGTGGTGTTGCTCCGTCAAGGCTTGCAGTTCTATGCCATCTCGGCAACGTGCCCCCATGCTGGCGGGCCACTGGATGAAGGAACGCTGACGGACGATGTGGTGGAGTGCCCCTGGCATGGCTCTCGCTTCCGTATGCGCAATGGGCGGGTACTCACCGGTCCGTCAACCGTGAACGCGCCCCGTTACGCTGTGCGTGTGCGCAATGGCCAGGTTGAGGTCAAGCGCATCGGCGATCAGTGAGACAAGCAACAATGACAAGGGAGTAATAACTGTTGTTCGACCGAGAGCGAGACGAACTGCGCATATATAGGACTATGGAACTGCCCTGCCGCAAGGAGGTGCTACTATGACCAATCCATTACTGGAACTCAAGGCACTGGGGCAAAGTGTCTGGCTTGATGACATTGACCGGGGGCAACTGCGCTCCGGCCTGTTTGGGCGCTGGCATTGTCAGTGTGATCGGTGCTGCAGTGTTCAGGAGGAAGAGATGAGCGAGGCAGGTATTCATGCAAACGGTTCTGTCCGTGCTGCAATCAACTGTAAGAGTTGCTGTAGTCCCTGTTTTGCACCTCTCCGCTGCTCGTCATTGAGGGTGGTATCAGCGTTGAACTCGTCTTCATCCAAAATAAGAGGTGTGCCCTTGGGGGTAACCCACACATCAAGCAGCAGGTCAACCTGCTCGATGTGATCATTGTAAATTACCGCTGGTTCGGCAATATTGCAATACCAGCCTTTTCTTTCACCCCCAGCGTTCGCTACGTCGAAAATATTGAACCACCTGTCGGTATAGTAATATTCGATAAACCTATCTCCCGGCTCAAAACGAGCATAGCCGAGGTCGTTTGTTGGGAGCTTCCAATAAGCTTGAATGACAACCCCGTGAGATAGATGTTCGATAACTTCTCCCTGGTACTGGATTTTCGTTTCGCCAAGCGAGTTTAGTTTGCTAACGGTAATCATGCATCTTGCTCCTGGGCAACCGAAGGATAGTGTACGATATTTGCATCTAATATGCAAATTTTTTTACGAGCCTCGGAGGCCATTCACAAATTGTCGTAGGGTAGTTAGACTCTTTTTAAGTTGGTGAATGTCTCTTGTTCTATCTCGATTGACAATCGAGGCTTCCAGGCTGATATATCCAGTGAAATTACGCTGCCTCAGAATTTCGAAGAAGTGCGGAAAATTGATGCGGCCTTCGCCAGGGTGCAGGTATTGGCGGTAGTTGTCGGTGGAGTAGATGCCGCCGTCATAATCTTTTATGTGTATATGGCGGACGCGTTTGTGCTGCCATAACCAGTCTGTGTTCAATGCTGCTTCGAGCTGGTTGTGCATTGCCAGAAATTCTGTATCGAGTGCTACCATGGAGCGAGCATCCTGCTCGATTGCTCGCCTAACATTGAAAAGTGGGTCGTATCTCCTGCAAGGGATGGTTTCAACCGCTAACTCCAGGCCGAACTTCTCGGTTAGTGTGATGCACCACTCGAGATTTTGTAGGTTTTTCTCGATATTTTCATCAGAATCTGGAAGACCCCAGAGGTGGAATACCAGTAGATTGGCTCCCAGCAGGCTGCCCAAGCGGCAGCTTGCTAGCATCCAATGCCAGCCTTGCTCTCGTTCTTCCGGTTGCGAACTCACCAATGCTGGTCCGATGCCTTTCTCGGCGTGAATTGCAGGAAAACGAAGGCCGGATTTGCGTAACTCTGCGGCAATATGCTCAATTTCTGGCGTCCAATCCGGGTAGAACATTAACTCAAAGCCATCCACCTCGAGCCCTTGTCCGTAGGTAAGGATAGAGCGATAATCTGTGAGGTCTGGGTAGCGGCTGAATGTTCCGGTGGAGCAGAGGAGTTGCAGCGTTTCATTCATCTTGCGTAGATTGCTCATCCTGCCTGAAAGCCGCGTTGTTCATAGAATGTTGTATGTTCTGGCAAATAGTCGATGTGTATGATGTATTTTCCTTCCCAATCTGAATGCTCAAGCAGTTTTTTTGTATTGTAAGGTGTTTTAGATGGTTGAAACAAGTTTTAAAGGGGATTCACACTTACTATATTAGGACTATGTTATACTTTATGCATGCTGAGCCTTGATTTTATTCGTCAACATCCAGAAGTGGTGCTTGAGGGGTTGCGTCTCCGGCGGGATCAGCAGAGCGTCGAGGAAATATTGCGCCTGGCTGAGCAGCGCCGTGGGCTTATGACGCGCTGTGATGGGCTGTATGTTGAGCTGAAGGATTTGAATGAGAGAGTTCGAACCGCACCGGAAGCGAAACGTGCAGCATTAAACAGACGGATTAAGGCGATAGGGCGTGAAATTCGCCAGCTGGAAATGCAGAGTAGTGATATCGAGACCCATTTGCAGCCCCTTTTACTGGCCCTCCCAAATATTCCTCATACCAGTGTCCACGAAGGTGATAGTGACGCGGACAATTACGAGATCAGGTGCTGGGGCGATCTGCATGCCTTTCACTTTCAGCCACAAGCCCATTGGGATCTAAGTGAGCGCTTGCACCTAACTGACTTTGAGGCTGGTACAAAAATCGGGGGTAGCCGCTTCGTTGTCCTCAAAGGCAACGGAGCGCGATTTGAACGTGCTTTGATCTCTTTCATGCTTGATCTACATACTCGCGAACATGGTTATACAGAGATCATTCCTCCGTTTCTGGTGAAGCGCTCATTGATGCTAGGTGCGGGACAATTACCGAAATTTGAGGAACAGGCGTATGTAAGCACTGAAGATGATCTGTTTCTCAATCCAACCGCTGAGGTACCACTAGTAGGCTTACATAGCGACTCAATTATACCAAAGGGTACTCTTCCACTCCGCTATGTAGCATGGACGACGGCCTTTCGACGCGAGGTGGGTTCGGCTTCGCGCCAGACGCGTGGATTGTTGCGACTGCACCAATTCAACAAAGTCGAACTTTTCCAACTTGTAGAACCCCAAAATTCATATGCTACGCTTGAAGAAATGCTGGTGCATGTGGAGACTGTCTTGCAGCGATTGGAGTTACCTTACCGGGTTGTAGCTTTATGTGCTGCTAACTTGCCTTTTTCGGCTGCCAAAACGATTGATCTGGAGGTATGGATGCCAGCCCAGGAGCGCTATGTCGAGATTTCATCGGTCAGTAACTGTGAGTCTTTCCAGGCCCGGCGAGCAAATATTAAATATCGTCCAGCCAACGGTAGCCGTTCTAGGCATTCAGATTATCCACATACACTGAATGCTTCAGGGCTGGCGGTTGGACGTACGATGGCGGCCATACTAGAATCCAATCAACAGGCCGATGGTTCAGTAATTATTCCAAAAGTCCTACGGCCATATATGACTATTTCTAGTCTATCCCTTTAGCCCGGAAAAGCCTTGCAGAGGCGTCAATTCTTTACACAAAGCCATATAGATGTGTTTATAATGTATGATTTAACGAGATTTTTTGTCTTCCCCTTTCCAAATCAGGTATGTGTATGTTAAACTGTCGTCGGAGGGATGGCAGAGTGGACGATTGCGGCTGTCTTGAAAACAGCTGGGTTAACAGCCCCGGGGGTTCGAATCCCTCTCCCTCCGTAAAGGCAAAGGTGCCTTAAGTTGAAAGGAGAAAGAAAGTACCAGTAATAGCACCTGTAGTATTGTCGTAATTTGTATCGCAGTGTTTGTAGTGGACTCTTGCACTCGTATGTGTAGCCGTTATGTTGGGATAGGGGAAGAACGGAACAGATACAAGTGGTAAGAGCCGTTCTTGGACGGCGGTGAATTATTGTGTCAGTAATAGGTTCTTTAGAGCAGTTCAACCTGTCGAATATCTTGCAGCGAATTGAGGAGTATAAGAAAACCGGATTACTCATCGTAAAGCAGGGAAAGAAATCGGTAGAGCTTTCTTTTCGACAGGGGCAGTTGATGTGTATTGGCCCTATAAAGGTAAATAGGACTCTGGGGGATCGGCTTCTACAAGCCGGAGTCATTTCACAAAAAGCTTTTCAAGAAGTCACGTACGCTCTCGGTACGGCTCAGCTGAGCGAAACACGCTCAGCTATCATCTTAATTGATCTTGGTTATGTAAATCAGGAAAGTCTTTATACCTGGGCAGCAAAAGAGGCTTCATGTGTATTGCAAGTGCTTCTTAGCTGGTCTACAGGTGAAATCTATTTCGAGGAAGGGATGCAGCCTCCCGCCGATCGTCTCCTGATTTCTCTTTCTGTCTCATCTTTATTACCTCGGCAACGTGTAGCTAACCGGGTGAGAAACACTGAAGCTTTGTCACCCTCTCAGGTCCAACTTTCTTCAATTCAACGAGTGGTCGAGCCTCTAGCTCCAAGGCCTATCGACACCTCATTTATGCAACCACAAATGGTACTCATACCTACAGACTTATCTGGACTTCGTGAACGGAATCCAAGGATACAGCTTACACCAGAACAGTGGCGGCTATTTACGCTGGCTGACGGTCAAACTTCATTACAAAAGGCTTGTCAACTACTGGAAATGCCGCGTGAACTGGTTTGCCAGTTGGCGGGAGAATTGATTGCGTTTGGTCTGGTGACTATTTCCATGCCTACCTCTGGATCGGTGAATGAGCCATCTCCTATCACGCAAGGCTTTGTGAATACTGGTTTAAGCAATAGTTATGCAATGGCAGCTAACGATAATGGAAGTAATTTCTCCACAACTGCACCGATCGAAACCCTTTCGCAGTGGGGTAATGGTGGAAATGGCGCGACCTTCGTCCTGGGAGGTGGCTGGGTAGTTGCCTCTTCACCGTCTCAGCCTTTACAATCAAGTGGTCCGCTCAATTTAAGCGATAAAATGTATGCGCAAGCCGGTGGGGTAAGGTAGAAATCATGTATTTACACTTCTGGCCAGTCTAGCATTATTGCTTTGGCTGTATCGCCTGGATGAAGTTCAGTACCGCCTTCAGGTACAATTATCAGCGCATTGGCATTGAGCAGTGATGTCATGATGTGGGAGCCTTGATTGCCTGTCGTGTGGGCGATAAAGTGACCGTTATGCCACTTCACATGAGCGCGTACATAATGGCGGCGCATTGCGCGGTCGCTCACGCCGTCTTGGACAACAACGTCAACCTGTTGTCGCAGCAGACGAGAATGCCCCAGCATTTTACGTATTACAGGTCGACCAAATAGCTCGAATGTCACTGCCGCCGAGACCGGGTTACCGGGAAGTCCAAGCAAAGGTACTTTGCCAATATGACCAAATGCGACTGGTTTACCAGGACGCATATTAATACGCCAGAAATGTATCTCGCCCTGTTCGGTCATGATGTTCTTTACCAGGTCAAAATCGCCCACAGAAACTCCGCCTGAGGTGATGATAAGATCAGATTGAATAGCCTCCGTAAATTTCTCACGTAGGCTTTCAACTGTATCGTGCGCTACCCCCAGTCGCTGTGGTTCCGCACCAGCCCGCCGTACTGCTGCTTCCAGGAGATAACTATTACTGTTGCGAATCTTCCCTGGTCTTAGTGACTCATGGACATCGATTACTTCGTCGCCTGTTCCTAATATTGCTACACGAGGGCGGCGGGTCACAGCTATACTTGCCCAGCCCAGAGTTGCCAATATACCGATTTCCCATGGCCCAATCTCTGTCCCGCGTAACAGAACCGTTTGGCCACGGCGCATATCCTCTCCCGCAGGACGAATATTATTGCCTGGCGCGACTGCCTCCAGTATCTCCACCCATTCGCTCTCTGGGCTATCAGAGCGAGTCAACTCAACCTGTATCACCGCATCAGCCCCTGGCGGTACTGGCGCACCTGTCATAATGCGCATAGTTGTTCCTGGCTTTACCGCTTGATCTGCCACGTAACCCGCTGCAACTCCACCCGTTATATGCAGGAGTGGAGGCTGTCCATCATGTGGCTGGCTATCCTGACTGAGTAAAGCGAAGCCATCCATAGCAGAATTAGCGAAAGGCGGAATATCCTCTTGAGCGATCACATCCTCTGCAAGGACATGGCCGAGCGCTTCAGGCAACGGTACCTGAGTGGTGGTAAGGGGTGTAATTTCTGCAAGTATGCGTTCAAGCGCTTCTTCTACGCTAATCATGAGTGAAAAATGGTTGTGCCAGGCTTCGCTTCTCTAAAAATAGTGAGTACCTCGTACGGGAGTCGAACCCGTGATCTCCGCCTTGAAAGGGCGGCGTCCTAGGCCACTAGACGAACGAGGCTTGAGTAGCGCGGCTTTCGTTGCGCGGTAAGATTGTACCTTATGGGTTGGTACTTTGTCAAGGAAAATGCTGTTAGGCTCTTGAGAGGTGTAAAATATAAATGCATTACTATGCTATGATACAATTACGCTAATCACACTTGCATTACGAGGAAATGGTTCTATGGCAAAAACGAAACAAAAGGCTCCAACAGCGGCACAACGTCGTGAACGGGAACGGCAGCAGCGGCCTGCTGGCAGTCAAAATAGTCAATCTCAAGCCCGTAACAGAGGACCAATGCAGCGTAAATCAAGCCAGCGACAGTGGTTATTCATTGGCGGTGTACTGTTACTGGTTGCGATTATTATTGGTGCCTTTGTCGTAATTTCGCGTGCCCAATCAGGAACTCAGGGTGGGCCAACGCAGGCCAGTTCTGAAGTGTTCAATGATGTCACCCGGGTAGATCCAAACGTGTTGGCAGTGGTGGGTTCAGGAAATGTGCAAAATCCACTACGTGCAGTCAAAGGATCGCCACCAATAGTAACTGGACCAACTGGCAAACCAGAGTTCCTGTATATTGGCGCAGAGTATTGTCCTTTCTGTGCAGGGCAACGTTGGCCGATCGTTGTAGCGCTTAGTCGTTTTGGCACTTTTAGCAAGCTTTACCAGACGACCTCTTCGAGCACAGATGCCTATCCAAATACTCCAACCTTTACCTTCAGCCACGCTGTCTATGGTGGTTCATTTTATACCAGTTCATATATTGATTTCGTGTCGGTCGAGCTTCAAGGAAACCAGCAGGATGCCACTGGCAACTATCCTACACTGGAAACACCAACTGCGGATCAGCAGCATCTACTGAATACTTATGATGCTCCGCCCTATACAAATCAAGCAGGGAGTATACCCTTTATCGATATCGGAAACCGGTATATAGCGGTAGGATTGGCTCAAGGATACTCGCCACAAGACCTTGCAGGTCTTCAATGGAAAGATATCGCTAGTGACCTGGTTGATTCTAATACAGCAGTTTCGAAAGGTATTCTCGGCACGGCGAACTACTTGACGGCTGGCATATGCATGATTACACAACAACAGCCGGGGAGTGTATGTAATACGGCCATAATTCAAACGTTGGAACAATCTCTCGGCAAATCAACAATGACCTCTAGTGGAACGCAAATAGCTGTTGCCGGCAATCTTGAGGCAGTGGTGCGCCGGAAAGATTAGATACACAGAATATGCCCTGGCACTCGCAAAAGGTGCCAGGCTCTGAAGAAGGTTTTTAACTACTCCTGTTCTCCAGGTTGCTTCAATGGCTTCATCACTTCTGGGGTTTTACCGGCAGGCGGGTGTATCCATGCCTTGATACGCAGATAAATAGTTATGAGGCCGCCGAACCACAAGCCACCATAGATATAGCCAGCCATCACATCGCTAGGCCAGTGGGCGCCCAAATATACTCTTGACGGGCCGATCAAGACTATCAGCAAGGAACTGATGGCAATCAAGAGATTGCGCAATCTCCCTGAACGCCAGTTAGTGGCCAGGAGGTAGTCCAGCAATCCAAAGAAGTTGATGTAATGCATAACGTGGCCGCTGGGAAAGCTGGGTTCATTGATGACGCGCACCACGGTTACAAGCTCCTCGGTTGGGCGCGGACGTTTGATAAGATGTTTGACAATCCAATTGAGTATGCCAGAGGAACTGGTGAGCAGAATAAAGATAGCCTCCAGGCGAAAGCGCAGTGCCCAGAAGATACCTGCTATTCCAAAGGTGAGAGGGGTACTAAATTTGGGAAAACCGATCTCAGAGATACCAAGCATGAAACGGCGCATCAAGGGGTGGCGCTGCTTTTGAAGATTGCGGGTAATTGTTCTATCACCAGGGAAAAATTGGGTGTAGCGGGCGAGGAATGAAAACATGATTGCCCCCGTAAGGAGCCAGATGTAGAAAGCCAGGAAAATTGTTCCTCGCGAAACGGCGTGGCGACCAGAAACAGAAGTCTCTGCTGCGATACGTTGTGCCCCCGTCATAACTGGCTTCACGTTCTGTTCAACCGTGGATGCAATTTGTGGCAATGGGACGGAAGGCGCTGCTTTCGCGTCCCTTGATCCAGGATCAGTATTTTTTGCTGATCGGAATGTTTTACCCATAGATGCGCCTCTCCGTTATGTTTATTGTTTACCGCTGCTCATTTGAATTGGTGTGCTCCTGGCGATTGCGTACGTATTTGCATGTAGCTCTGGAGCAGCCAAACCAGGTACACGTACACGTAATACGCCAGGCAACACCGTTACTTCCGCAGGAGTGGTGCCTTGCGGGACGCCATCAGCCTGAAGCTCCACAGGTTGGTCGGTGTTGATACGCAAGGCTGTAACGCGCCTGTGAGTGATTTTTGGCTGATATGGTCGTTTTCCTTGACTGATAGAGATAGCATGCCGCATGTATTCGAGCTTGCTGAAATTTCTGTAGATGACTACATCCAGTAGGCCATCATCCATTAACACATTGGGGACAACCTCAAGATGTGCTCCATAGTATGGAGCATTGCAGATTGTCACCTGTATAGCATTATAAGGATGCCGCTGGCGTTCGTCAAACATGATGCGAAGCTTGACTGGTTTAAAATTGAGTAACGTTCTCAATCCACTTATAGCGCCATGTAATGTTGAAAGTAGCCCGGGACTTTTAATCTCCTCGGCAGCAGGAAAGAGTGCTGCCTCTAATCCTATGCCAGCCACTTCGAGAAAGACCTGTCCATTGATCTTTCCAACGTCTATTGTACGTGTCTCGCCTGTAGCGATAGCTACACATGCTGCTGGAATAGTGTCAGGAATGTTCAGACTATGTGCCAGGTTATTCATCGTGCCCATGGGAATAATGCCCAAAGTGCTTTGAGTACCGATCAACCCATTGGCAACTGCGTGAATCGTGCCATCTCCACCAGCAGCAATCACCAGTTCAGCATGCTCAGCCGCTGCTCGTGCTGCCAATCCCTGGCCGGTATCTTCCGGTGTCGTATGATAAAGTTCTGGTTCAATACCATAGCTTTTCAATGCTGTAAGGATGACTTTTTCAGTCTCCTCTGAGGACATATGTTTTTCAGTTACTGTTGATACGCCGGAAGTTGGGTTGAGAATCAGCACCGTTCGCATCGCGTAATGCTCATTTCTATACTTATATGCTACAATATTTTTCGATGTATATTTGGTTCTATAGTTATCAGGTAAATTCAGGGGAAAGGAGAAAAGTGGAGATACTCCACCCGGATGACTGCAAAGGTCGCCCATACGAACTGTTGTGCCTAAGACCCCTGCTATGTACGATCATCCATAAATAGACACGAAAAACTCGGCAGGAAAGGATACATGCGATGCTAGAACTGCCTCTACTCATGCCAGATACCAACGGTATCAATTTCTATAGCGCTGATCCTGACTTGTCGTTTCTCCTGAGGCGGCACCTTTCGTCAGAAGATAATCAGTGGGCGCAGAAAATACTTATTGAAATGGGCGCTGTGGCATCGCAAAAGATGGATGGATTAGCGGAAGTTGCCAATCGCCAGGGTCCCGTGCTTGTGCAGTACGATAAAATAGGTCAACGCGTTGACGAAGTCAGCTTTCACCCTGCCTACCATGAACTCGAACGCATAGCTTATCAGGACTTTGCCATCGCAGCCTGCACTCACCTGGATGGCGCTCTTGGCTGGCCTGGGCGCGTGCCCCAACCTGTTAAATTTGCGCTAGCCTACCTGGGCATGCAGGCCGAATCTGGGGTGTTTTGTCCTGTATCTATGACCGATGCGCTTGCTCGCGTACTGGAACGTTATGCCAGTGAGCCACTCAAGCGGCGCTTTTTGCCCTCTCTGACTGCGCTCACAATGGATGAGCTAAAGCAGGGAGCGATGTTTTTGACGGAGAAGCAGGGAGGGTCGGATGTTGGCCTGACTACTACGAAAGCCAAACCCTGCTCAAACCCTGGCGATAGGTTCCGACCAGAGTGGGAGCTGTGGGGAGATAAGTGGTTCTGCTCTAATGTTTCGGCCGATATTATTCTGACGCTTGCCCGCCCGGAGGGAGCTCCTGCTGGTACACGTGGCCTTGGATTGTTCCTTGTGCCTAGAATGCTAGAAGATGGCACCCGCAACGCCTTTACTATCAACCGTCTCAAAGACAAACTCGGTACGCGCTCGCTAGCAACCGGCGAGGTAACGCTGCATGGTGCGCAAGCGTATCAGGTGGGGGCATTGGATCGTGGTTTTGTGCAGATGACGGAGATGATAAACCTCACATGTATTTGGGCTACTATAGGTTCGCTTGCAGCTATGCGCCGCAGCTTTCTCGAGGCACTGTTTCATACACGAGGCCGTATGGCCTTTGGACGCACACTTGCTGAACACCCACTCATGCGCCGACAACTCGTAGACCTGCTGATCGAGGTTGAGGGCTGCGCAGCCCTGGCCTTTGAGACAACGGCAGTCCTGGAACGTGTAGATCGTCATGGTGTAGAAGAAGACCACCGCTTGCTGCGCATACTCACCCCGCTCTGCAAGTATTACATTCCTAAGCGTGGTGAGTATGTGACACTGGAGGCGTTGGAAATGCGCGGTGGCAATGGTTACGTGGAGGATTGGGTGAATCCACGCCTGTTGCGTGATTCCATAGTAAACGTCGTCTGGGAAGGTTCCAGTAATGTAATTGTGCTTGATGTAGCACGGGCAATCGCCAGGGAAGGCGCTGCTGCTGCTCTCTTTGGTATGTTACATCAACGCTTACAGTCCTTTCAGCAGCCGGTAGTCATCCCGGCAGCGCTGCAGGTGCAAGCATTGGTGAATCAGCTTGCGGACAGGCTGCAAGAACTGACATCACTGGATGCCGAAAGTGCGCAACTGCCTATGCGCGGACTGGTTGACCGCATGGCGCAGTTGACGATCATCACCTTATTGTTAGAGCAAGCCGAGGACGAGTTATTGCGCGGTCCAGAGGGAACAGGCAAACGTAAATGGCTCATTGCTCTCCTGTATCTACATCGCCATATTCTGGTACATCGGGATGGCTGGGCCGCTGATAATGATCCCACTGCGCTCAATCATTTCGTTGCGCTTGTTGATTGGCAAGCCATTGACGTTGGCTAAAGGTCATAGTTTGCTTACTTTACAAAGATTTAATAGTTCATACAATAAGGGTGGCATTCACGCCAAAGACTCGATTGGAGAGGTTTTCTGTGCATGTTATTACGTATCAAGCAGCTTAAGATTGGTACATATGGGATAATCGCTTTTCTAATAATCGCGTTAGCTACGTTGTTGCGTATTCTGCTGATAGCTTGGGGCTGGCCGCATAGCAATGCTGATGAGGACACAATGGGCATCATGGCTATGCATATTGCCTACAAAGGTGAGCACCCGATCTTTTATTATGGCCAGTACTATATGGGAACATTGGAGGCATTTCTTGGTGCTGCGTTTTTTCACCTCTTTGGCGTCTCGGTGTTTTCGTTACGACTTGGAACCGTTCTGCTTTTTGCTCTCTTCCTTACCAGTATGTATTTCCTGACAAGCCTGCTTTATACGAAAAAACTGGCTTTGATAACACTAGTCTTGTTGAGTCTGGGATCAAGCATCATGCTGGATACGGAAATAATTGCGCTTGGTGGGTACCCAGAACTACTCTTCTTTGGCTCCCTGTCGCTTCTGCTTGCCTCCTGGCTTGCCCTCACTTATGATCGATACTCTTCTCGACGCGCAAAGATATGGCGATTGATTGCCTATGGATGCTGGGGACTTGTGGTGGGCATTGGTTTCTGGAGTGACTTCCTGATGCTCCCGTTTATCCTGGTTTCTGGCCTGCTCCTGGTGCTATTCTGTTGGCGTGAGTTGTTTAAAGGCTCAGTGTTACTCTTAGTTTTGGGCCTGGTCATCGGCGCATATCCTTTGATAATTTACAATCTTCATGCCCTACCAAAAGAAGATACCTTGACGGTAATGTCGATCCTTCATAAAGCCGGTAGTATAGAATTAGCGCAAATCCGTGCGCACAATCACCTCCCACTTGAACCTGAACTGGCCGGGACGACTCTGACCAGCCTGCCTGCAGCAACTGGAGGTAGGCCTTACTGTTATGATTCACATTTTAGGCTCGCTGGATACCTGAGCACTGAAAAGTTGCAGTGTCCAATTATTCATGGTAATTGGGGCCTAATTATCATGGCTCTTGTCTGGAGTCTTGGTTATCTTATACTCTGGACGATCGCGGCCTTTCTTATACTGAAAGGCCTATGGAACCTCGGAGTGCGAACTACAGGGCAGTTGTGGTCACCAGAAGAAAAGCGAGCTGTTGCACGTTATTTTGCCCGTTTAATGCTATTATGTTCTGCTGCGTTTACATTGCTACTATTTATTATGAGTCCAACATCCGCCGTGTTTCCTAGCAATTCGCGCTATTTGATAGGGTTGCTGATCTCTACACCAGCATTGATTGCACCTCTCTGGGGCTCGGCAAATGACAAAAGGGCGTTGACTCCAGGTTTGAGCACTCCTGATAGTCGCTTCTCAACATTCGCGTGGTTCCCATTGACGCTAAATCTTGCAACATTTAAGATGGTCTTGAGACGTGGGATACTTCTCTTACTTGGCACACTATTACTGGTAGGGACTATAAAAGCGTTCTTCGAAATACCCACTGTGCGCGTCTATAATCAACAACAAGATGCGCTGATTCATGATCTCTTGCGTATCAAAGCTACTCATATCTATGCCGATTACTGGTCTTGTGATAGCATTACTTTCTTGAGTAAGGAACAGATCATTTGCGGCGTTGTTAGCGATCAATTGCTTCCGAGCCATAATCGCTATCCACCCTACTATTCGATTGTAAAAGCCGACCCGAATTCGGCCTACGTGTTCCCCATTGGAGCTAGCCAGATACCAACCATTACTAAGAAAGCAGCGCATTCTGCAGGGCATTATCAGCATTTCGTCTTTGATGGTTATGTCGTCTATCAACCTGTGAGATCTGGTGGCTCCTAGATTACTCTATAGCACCTTAACCCGATTTTTCGTCCCCAAAACCAGCGTTGCTCTACCTTGGCGAACCGACGATCGGATTAGACGTAGTAGCGAAGGCGCGCATCCGCGAATTTCTGTTAGCAATCAATGCCGAGCAGGGTGTAACGGTACTGCTGATCACGCATGACATGGATGATGTCGAGACACTTTGCCCACGAATGCTGACCATGGATCACGGCGCAAGCTGTACGATGGTACTGTTACTACTTTCTCTCGAAGTCCCTTTAAGACCAATACCTTCTTACTTATAAGAACACTACAACCGGTCGATCAGGCGATCACCTTCATCTTTTTCTCTGAAAAAGACGTGATATTTGTAGGTGATTACTAGAATTGATCTACGCATCCACAAAGGAGTGAGACCTACAATGGAAAGACGAATTGGAAATGTACGTTGGGGCATTGCTGCTCTATTAGCTGTTGGGATTATCGTTAACTACTTTGATCGTGTCAATCTCTCCGTAGCGACAACACCTCTCATCAAGGAATTTCATTTCACAAATACTGAAATTGGGCTGATCCTTTCTTCCTATCTCTGGTCTTACACTCTCCTACAAATTCCAGTAGGTGCTTTGCTGGACAGGATAGGAATAAAGTGGATAATGCGAGTTGGAACTATCCTGTGGTCGATTGCAAGCTTCATGACCGCCATTGTCAGTGGGCTGGGGCTTATTCTCCTCTCGCGAATTCTTCTTGGTATTGGTGAGGCTCCGGCCTTTCCTGGCTCATCTAAAGCAACCGGATACTGGTTTCCCGTCAGGGAGCGAGGACGTGCGACCACCTCATTTGATGCGGCTGCCAAGTTTTCGAGCGCTCTTGGGCTACCAATTGTCGCACTAGCGGTTGCAGCATGGGGATGGCGGGCTGGATTCTGGATAACAGGCATTCTCAGCTTGATTTATGCGGCAGCCTTTTGGGCAATCTATCGCAATCCAAGCGAGTCTAGGAGAGTATCAGAAGCTGAGCGGAAGTATATTGTTGAGGGTGGTTCCCAGCAAGAAGGCGCTGTGCCTTCCAATACGGCAGCAAGCCTTGGCTTTCTCTTGCGTCAAAGGAAAGTCTGGGGATTGACACTAGGCTTTACTGCCTATAATTATGCGTTTAACTTGTTTCTGGTGTGGTTACCTGGCTATCTACAGACACAATTACATGCATCTGTTTTGAAAAGCGGCTTGTACCTCATTGTTCCTTGGCTAGTAGCAACGGCGACCGATGTTCTGATTGGCGGAGTCCTGGTCGATAGACTAATCTCACGCGGCAATGATCCCACAAAGGTCAGAAAGGTTTTGTTTACGATAGGTATGCTGCTAGGTGTAGCTGCGATAGGTGCAGCCTTTACAACAAATGTAAATGTAGCAGTCACCTGGTTAACGATCTCTCTAGCAGGACTGGCTTTTGCAGCTCCCATAGCTTGGAGCGTACCGTCGTTAATTGCCCCCAAGGGAACCGTTGGAACTGTCGGTGGTATTATGAACTTCCTGGGCAATTTTGCAGGAATCGTAGCTCCCATCGTAGCGGGTATTGTTGCTGATCGCGTTGGCTTTTCCACAAACTTCCTTATCACAGGCGCTATTCTTATAGTTGGGATATTCTGCTTCCTCTTCGTGCTTGGTAGAATTGAGCAAATCGAAGCTCCAGCCGCAGAGATCAGTGGGATTACAGAAACAAAAAGAACACCGGCTGCTTAACACACAAGCAAATGCGGACATACACCTCTAATGCTACGTGGTTAAAAGAGTATTCAATGGCGTGGTTGCAAATTGTGGAAGTAGGGAGGGCTGGCGAGCCTGAGGTTAGGAGAACTGGTAATGTGATGGATGTATGGTGGAACATGTTCATGGCTATAGCTATGACATTCTTACAGAAAGATAGACGGACTTTCCTTACGTTGGCAGAAAGTGAGCGTACATCTTATAGCAGATCAAAGCGTTTGCTTAAACCAGGACTTCAGTGAGGTCGCCCACTAGCTTTTGAATCTCACGCAGACGGCGCTCAGCCAGCTCTACGTTTTCAAGGGCTTGGGCGAGAATGCGCTCCTCCAATGAGGAATATGATTCAGCAATTTCAGGGTCGATAGAGCCACCAATCAGCTCTAATGCGCGATTTAGTTTGTTTTCAGGCGTGTCAGGTGCGGTTGCCATAATCGTTTCACCTCTTCATTTTGCAAAGGCTTGAGTTACGATTTCGACGAGATTATCTATACAAACAAACGGTAAATACAATACCGGGTGCTATCGCGCTTTCCCTACGAAAATGCTTTCAATACTCAATACGTTGACCATCGGTAATAGGTTACATCGAGTAACCTACCAGCAAAAAAAGTTCAGTTAATCTTTACAACGTCTATAATACAGTAGACGCTCAAAAATCCAAAAACGGGGGTACCTCATTCCTATTTCTTTCAGTAGCCATTAGGTACCTCAGGACTATTAGCTCAAGAGTAAAAACAGTGCAAAAGGGCTATAATACTGGTCGCTTTTCCTTCAACTATGTTATAGCCCTATTCTGCCCGATTTTCGTTACTTAACGTTGACTACCAGATTCATGCCTACGTGAACTGTACAAAGGATGTGGAAGGTACCCGCTGTATTAAATGGCCCGATGTCGGCGCTGCCGCCACTGATGTTCACATTGTTGACAGTGGGCGCTCCTGGTTCCTTAGCCTGCTTAGGTGTACCGTTACTTTCCCACATACCATTTGTGATAATGTGCAAAACCTGGACGTCATCGACAAGCATGACTTTCGAGCCTTTAGGAATATTGACACATTTCTGAACAAAGTTGTTTGCATCCATATGGACTGTTCCACTCGCACAGCCACCACCGCCACCACTACTAGTGCTCGGTGTACTGGTTGTGGTACCTCCTGTATTGCCGGTAGTGGTACCTGGGCGTGAGCACGCCGCCAGCAGAATACTACCGAGAGCCAATACAGTCAGTATCATTATCAGGGCCTTAAGTCGCTTGCTACTCATCTTATTACTTCCTCTCAAATCAAAAATATCAAATCTTGGGTTAGTCTTATTGTTGCTCTTGCAGCATAAACTCGCGCGCCGATATAACTCTATATAATATGGACGACTATGCCGTAAATTTGCTAACCAGACCTAAGTGTATTCTATTCCATACTATAGGTGCAGATGCAAGCCTTAGGAATAGGCAATTACCCGATATTTCGTCGGGTAATCGCCCGATATTCCCCTGCTAGATCATGCTGGACTTTTTACGAGAATTCCACTGCACTCATAAACAATAATCAGTTTAATTAATTTCATTAACATAGAATTAGAAATCGCATAGAATCCCTTACTGAAGTGCTTAAATAGTTGATTATTCACATGCATCATGCTATGCTATATATGTGCTTCCTAACTAGTGGGTGTGGGAAGAAGAAACCTTAGAGTCACGCATAAAGACGTGCTTTGGGTATTATCCCACGGATAATGCTCAGCCTAAAGACACGAAATATGAAACTCAGAAAGGAAGGAAATAGTATGACACAAAATTGGGCAGAACATCATGCATCGGTATCGGTCAATGCACCGATCCACCAGGTGTATAGCCTTTTCACCCACTTCAACGACTTTCCGAAGTTTATGAGCTTCGTGAAGGAAGTAACGTACTATGATGAACAGCGTAGCCACTGGGTGGCTGAAATCGTTGGCCGTCACGAGTGGGATGCACAGAACGAAGACTGGATAGAGAATCGCCAGGTAGGTTGGCGTTCATATAATGGATTGGAGAATGCTGGCAGAGTAACGTTCCAGACCGTTGGACCTATGCAGACGCTGGTAGACGTTTTCATCAGCTACAATCCTCCTGCGGGTGCATTGGGCGATGTTGGCGAAAAACTTGGTGCTGGAAGCCGCTTTGAGAAGGCCTTACAGCAGGATCTAAACAATTTCGCTCGCATGGTAGATCAAGCCCCACCAGGAGCTCTGGATCCTGAGTCATCTAACTACCTGTTCCACAGTGGTAGCGCTGCCGCAAAGGGTACGACCACAAGCCGGCAAAAGGCTACTATGGGAGACGAGTACAGTGCGCGTCGCGATGCTACTACAGGTAGAGACTACAGTACCACTACCGGTGCTCCGGAAGATCGTCCTGTAATGGATCAGGATATTATCAACGAGCCAGGTGGTACTACAAGTGGCAAACCGAATTATAGTCGAGATGCTATGGGCAAGCCGGATACCTTAAGAACTCGAGGTGCGCCTATGCCACCTGAGAATACGAGTCCAGGAACTCGCAATCCGGTGATGCCACCAGAACAAAACACCGACTATTAAAGATGTAGCAAGCCAAAGGGTTAGAAAAGTATGGCACTGTGGGTAAAACCACAGTGCCATTTGATTGTGATTCTAATGAGAGTGAGAGCGAAGGTTGGAACTTACGTTTGTCTTGACTTTCATGGGGCATCATGGTATGATAAAGGTGTTCCCACAGAGGAACCCCAGGGAAGCAAAGATACCCTGGCATCTGGCGAGAGGCCTCGCATTGGTAATCCGAAAGGAGAATGATTATGCCAATGAAGAAACCAATACGCCTTTTGGGGATGGTATTTCAGATCGACTAGTAGGGCCCGTGAAGACGGGCAAACCGAGCCTCTGAACTTACTGACCAGCCCTGCAATACCGTGTATAACTCATCTTTATAGAGAGTAACGGGCCTTGACGACGGCTTTCGTCGCAGGATGGTGGGGGTATACAGAGGAAATTACTAAGGGCGTATCAATAATATAATGCCCCTCTATATGTAATAGAACTCGGTTGAACGTGCCACGGGAGTTGTGCAGAAAAAAACACAGGGGGCCTGGATTAGCAAGTATCCAGGCCCTACTGCTTTTTGGTCAAAACGCTTCTCCTCTATATACTATTCACCAAGAAAGAGTATCGCCATGAAGGCCTCTTGTGGAATTTCCACATTGCCGACCATCTTGAGGCGCTTCTTGCCTTCTTTCTGTTTCTCCAGGAGTTTGCGTTTGCGTGTGACGTCTCCTCCGTAACATTTTGCCAGTACATCCTTACGCACTGCTTTGACCGTTTCGCGGGCAATAATGCGTGAGCCGATAGCAGCCTGGATAGGCACCTCGAAAAGCTGACGCGGGATGAGCCTGCGAAGTTTCTCGACCAATAGGCGTCCCTGAGCATAGGCCTTCTCGCGATGCATAATCAGTGATAAGGCATCCACGGGAACACCGTTGACGAGGATATCAAGCTTGACCAGGTCTGCTTCTTGATAACCGCCGAAGCTGTAATCGAGCGAGGCATAGCCCTGGGTGCGTGATTTAAGCTGGTCGTAGAAATCGGTGATCAGTTCTGCAAGGGGTATCTTGTAGGTGAGCAATACCCGCTCAGCCTCGATATATTTCATCTCTTTAAAGGTGCCGCGACGTGTTGTTCCCAGGTCCATCAGCGTACCAATATAGCGAGTTGGCGTGAAGATAGTGATATCCATCCAGGGCTCTTCGATCTTCTCAATTTCACCTGGATCAGGGACATCGGAAGGGTTGTCAACTTTCAACACTTCTCCATTGGTCTTGGTAACGTAGTATTCCACGCTTGGAGCAGTCGCAAGAATGTCAAGGTTGTACTCACGCTCAATGCGTTCCTGAATGATCTCCATATGTAACAGGCCCAGGAATCCACAGCGGAAACCAAAGCCCAGGGCTGTTGACGTTTCCGGCTCATAGAAGAGCGAGGCGTCATTCAATTTCAAGCGATCTAACGCATCACGCAGCAGGGGATATTCGTTCCCTTCCACCGGATAAATACCCGCGAAGACCATCGGTTTGGCGGGTTTGTAACCCGGCAGCGCCTCGATCTGGCCAAGGGCAGCGGGAGTGGTCACCGTATCTCCGACGCGGCAATCCTTCACGTTCTTAAAGCCAGTGGCGATATACCCTACCTCACCTGCCGAGAGCGTACCTGAGGAGATCAGACGGGGTTGGAAGTACCCAGCTTCCAGTATCTCGGTGGTGCTGCCCGTAGCCATCATCGCAATTCGATCGGCTTCGTGCAGTACTCCATCGACGATACGCACATAAGCAATGACCCCCTTGTATGAGTCATAGTGGGAGTCAAAAACGAGGGCCCGTAGTGGTTGATGTAGATTGCCCCTTGGAGGGGGAACTCGGTGAATAATGGCTTCGAGTATCTCCTGCGTGCCGATGCCCTCTTTCGCCGATGCCAGTATACACTCGTCTTTGGGCAAGCCGAGCACTTCCTCGACCTCCTGCTTGACACGCTCCGGGTCAGCGCTGGGCAGGTCGATCTTGTTGATTACGGGAATGATATTCAGGTCGGCTTCCAACGCCAGGTAGAAGTTGGCGATGGTTTGTGCCTCGATGCCCTGGGTTGCGTCGATCACCAGTAGAGCACCTTCGCACGCGGCAAGGCTGCGAGATACCTCGTAGGTGAAGTCAACATGACCAGGAGTGTCGATCAGGTTCAGCTCGTACTGCTCGCCATTGAACGCGGTATAGAGCATACGCACTGCCTGTGCTTTAATAGTAATGCCTTTCTCACGTTCCAACTCCATCTGGTCCAGTGTCTGCTCCATCAACTCGCGCTTGGATACGGTTCCTGTATATTCCAGCAGCCGATCAGCGAGCGTTGACTTGCCATGATCTATGTGGGCGATAATACAGAAATTCCTAATATGTGACTGGTCCGTCATTCAATAACTCCTCCACACAACACTTCATCTCCATCCTCGCCGCCGTAGAAGACGGCTGCCTGTCCGGGCGTGATGGCACGCTGTGGACGTAAAAATGTCACCTGCGCACGTTGCCCCTCCAAGGGCGTGACCAGTGCTTCTTGTTCGGGTGCCTTGTAGCGTATGCGTGCGTGAGCCTTAAAAGGTTCTGCTGGTGTTATGTCACTGATGTAGTGCATCTTCCCGACAACACAACTCGTCTTCTCAAGAGCCTCGGCAGGGCCTACGATCAGGGCATTCTGTTCCGAGTCAATTTTGAGCACATGCAAAGGTTCGGGGGAAGTTAGGCCTAGCCCTTTGCGCTGTCCGATAGTGTAATAGGCCAATCCACGATGATGCCCGAGGTCCTTTCCGCTCAAGTCGTATATTGGGCCGGGCTTTGGAATCTGGATGATACCATTTGTCTGTGATGTTGCTCCCACCCCAGCAAGCTCTTTCTCTGTCAATGTCGCAGCATAGCGGTCGATAAAGCCGCGATAATCGTTTTGCGCGACGAAGCAAATTTCCTGGCTCTCGGCCTTGGTCGCGACAGTCAGTTCTCGTTCCGCCGCCATATCCCGCACCCGAGGCTTCGTGTAAGGACCCAGGGGGAAACAGGCATGTGCAAGCTGTTTTTGATTAAGTACGTGCAGCACATAGGACTGATCTTTTTCAGGATCAATCCCGCGCCGCAGCCTGCGCTTGCCAGTGATAGGGTGGGTATCGACACGCACGTAATGACCTGTTGCCAGGTACTCAGCGTCGAGCGCCAGTGCGCGATTGAGCAGCAAGGTAAAGCGGATGTGGCGGTTGCAGGTAAGACATGGGTTGGGCGTGCGGCCAGTAACATATTCCTGGTAAAAGAAATCTACCACGTTCTCCTTAAACTCTTGCTCAACGTTGACGAGATAAAAGGGGATGTCGAGCTTACGAGCGACACGCCTGGCATCGTCGACCGCTTCGAGGGAGCAGCATTTATTTTGCACCACGCGCTCCACGCCATCATCTTCGGTCACACCGGGTTCTGACCACAGGCGAAGCATCATGCCAATCACCTCGTGGCCTTCTTCCTTGAGTAGCGCGGCGGCTACCGAACTGTCCACGCCGCCGCTCATCGCGACGACTATTCTCGCCATGGTTTCTGCTCCTGAAATGTATATGTTGATGTACCCAATTAACTTGTATAGAAAAATGACTAGCCGTGGGGCTAGTCTTCGAATGTTGTGCCGACCTACATTTTTGAGGGTGCTGGTTAGTAGTGCCCTTTCGTGCCACGTAAAGAGTAGCATAGAGAGCTTGTATTGTCAAATCGCACCATCTTCGTTCATTTACTGCCACCCTGGTCAACACCTTGGACTGACTGCTGGCGTGGATTCCAAAGTGGATATGGAATACCGGCTAGACGATTAATGGCCAGAGCTTGTAGCGTCAGCAACACAACTGCCACCATCAGCAATAGCAGTTGCCAGGGTTTTGTTAGTAGACCAAGGGAGATAATCAATGTTGTTGCCCCGGCAGGTGGGTGGGGTGACTTGAGCAGTACCATTACACCTGATGTGAGCCCCAGCGAGAGTGCAGCCGCGATGACGCGCGGCCACGTTACACCGGTATATAAGGCTGGACCCACCATGGTCAAACCAGTCAAGACGAGGCTGAGATAGCCAGCAAGAACACCTACAGCGTGACCCACAATGGTGTTACGCGGAGAAGCGCTCGGTGCAGTCGGCGTATAGAAAAAAAGAAAAGCGGTAGGACCGAGGGAGGGAAAGATGAAAGGCGAGTGCGTGATGAGAGCTAATACAGACATCAGCCCAATACTAATACAGCCATTGATAAAGCTGAAGAGTGCAAGGACAGGTACTTGTGAGTGATGCTGCAAGAGCCAGGGAAGGCGCGCACGCTTCAGGATGCCGCCCAGGATATCGGACATCTCTCCACCGATTGGGTGCTCCCGGTCGACGCGACCATAAGAAGGTCTGCTCGATGCCGCCTTTGGTGGATTGGCAGCTTGATCGTGCTGTAAAGGTGTTTCTGACGTAGGTGTCTCCTGGTCCATACTTTTTCTCCATTGTGCTGGTGGGTCGTTGACCTGGTGAGGTCCTATGATTCTTCGATCCGTCGACGCGGCCAAAATGATACAAAAATAGCGAGGACGAAGCCAAGACCACTGACAATCGCCAACCAGCCAAGATTGCTTAACCGGCCTGAAAGCAGCTCGTAAAGGGCATCGGTAATCAACCAGAGTTGGACTATAACGATAATGGCAACTATGAGCAACTGACCCTGCACAATAGCAGTACGCCCTTCTAAGCCGAGATAGTTGGGACCCGGCAGCGGGCCCTTCGGTCCCCGTGGTGGTCGATGGATAGGCGGGTCATCAGGATTGGCTACGTGAGGTCTTTGAGGATGTGAACGATGAATCCTCATGCTACCAGCAGTACTATCACTTACCCCTGGTACATCTCTAAGGCTTTCTTTGTCCGCTGATACGAAACGGTCAGCTCCTTCGTAATTGGTAACTTCATTCTCACTCACCGAGGCACCACCTTCACTGCATAGACGGTTCCATTGTGTATAGCCAGTTGAATCACAGGTAGCGGGCGAGTTGGTGGCCCCGCCAGGACATTGCCCGATGCTGCGTCGAAAAGCCCCTCATGGCAAGGACAGTGAAGCTTGCCATCGCCCTGGTAAATTACCGCGCATGAGAGGTGGGTACACACATCACTAAAGGCTACAAGACCTTTACCTGGTAAATTGATGAGGATACCCTGAGCGTACTGGTCAGGAAAGTCAAAGACCTTCCACTTATTCTCAGCAAGCTCACCCACCTTTGCCACTGGAATGGCCTGCACGTTTGAACTTGCGGAAAGGTGACCAATGATCGCCAATGCACCGGTGGCTAGAAAGAGCGCACCTGATCCAGCAAGGAGAAAGCGGAGTGTATCGCGCCGAGTCACGATATCATCTTCGTTCCAGGGATAAGGGAATTCTTCACGCCATTGCTCGCCGGCGCGATTATGATATACTTCTTCTGCACCTACTTGACCAGGGCCAGCCTCCGATTCAGCCGGAGGGGTGGGCTCATGGAATTGCGGGTATTCGTCTTTTGGGTTGACTTCTTGTACCACGATGCTCCTCCAGGCAGAATTACTCTGCATTAGAAATAGGTACAACAGGAATCTGTTCAGGCGATGGTGGCTGGGGCGGTAACTCCGGTTGAAGGGGGACCCGCGGTGTCCAGGGTTGTGGTGGGGCCTCACGCTGGGGGATGCCAGCGGTACCAGCATCTACCCAAGGGTCGGTGTTGCGCGTAGCTGTGGCCTCTGGTATTTCGGTTAGCCTACCCAGACTGGCTTCTTCCACCAGTGCCATCAGATCTAAATTCTCATCCTGGTCCGTCATCACTACATAGTTACGTGTACGCACGTGTTGCTGACCAAAATAGAAGGTATTAATTGGCTTGGCTCCTTGCTGTGCGCGTCCAGCAGCCAACCAATCCTCGTAGGTACCATAGAAGATAGCTTGTGTTGGGCAAACGGTTGCGCACATAGGGCCCTTCCCTTGGCTGGTCCGGTCATAGCACAGGTTGCATTTTTGCATGTAGTGCCCTGCGACGTTGAATTTTGGTATGCCAAATGGACAGGCGTAGCCGCAGTTCTCGCAATAGATACAGCGGTTCTCATCTGCCGATTGCACAACTCCATCAGGACTGACCAGGATTGCTTGCGCGGGACACACCTGCGCACAAGGTGCTAGTGGATCCTCGCAGTGCATGCAAAGCGTTGGCGAAGAGGCTACTGTGTTGTGGCGTTCAATATAATCAATGTAGATCATACTCTCGCCCTTGTGTGTATCACACTCGCGGCATGCGGCAACACACGAGCGGCAACCAATGCAGCGAGAGGGATCGAGGAAAATCTTTTTTACTAGCTCAACCATGGTTTTTCTCTCTTCTCCTCAGTTCAGGCGACCACTGGGTTCCCACCCTATACGACCCTACCTCAATGTTGGATTCGCTTTGGCATTGGCGATAGGCAGTTCACGGCGGTGTTTCCCGGCCGCAACAAGAGCAGCTACATCTTCCTCTTTCGCCCAATCAGGTGCCTGGGCAGCGCGAGTGACATCGGCAGCGCACACCTTATACTCCGGAATCTTCAGCATCGGCTCCAATACAGGGTTAGTTAGCTGGTTGACTGCCTGGGTATGCCCATAGTGATAAGGAATAAACAGTGTATCCGGGCGAATCGAGCGTACAACCAACGCGGGAACAGTCATCTCGCCTCGCCGCGTGCGTACTGTCACCCAGTCGCCTTCCCCGATACCCAGCCTTGCAGCAGTTTGCTCATGGATTTCCACCCAGGGATAGGGTGCTTGCTCATTCAGAAAAGGAGTACGCCTTGTCTGGTTGCCAGAGAGATAGTGATAGATGACGCGGCCAGTCGTCAGAACCAACGGATACTCATCGTCTGGCTCCTCAGCAGGTGGAATGTAGGAGATTGGATGAAAACGTGCCTTGCCATCAGGGAAGCCGAAACGCTCCTCGTAGAGACGCGGCGTGCCAGGGTGATCCTCGGAGGGGCAAGGCCAGAAGACACCGTTCTGCTCCTCGATCTTCTCGTAGGTGATTCCCCAATAATCCGATTTCGCTCCCCTGGTACAGAGACGCAATTCATCGAAAATGTCTCGCGGTGAATGGAAGTTGAAGTATTGTCCTTTCCCTAGCTTGCGCGCCAGTTCACAGATTATCTGCCAATCAATTCGGGCTTCGCCAGGAGGGTCAACCGCCTTGTTATATTTAATGACACGCCCCTCCAGGCTGGTGATTGTGCCCTCATCCTCAGCCCAGACCGAACCCGGCAGAACAATATCCGCCAGCTCGGCCGTCTCAGAGAGGAAGAAATCGGTCACTACGAACAGATCTAGTCCCCGCAACGCTTGCTCAACTGTATGCTGATCGGGCAAAGAGACCATTGGGTTCGAGCAGATCATGAAACAGGCACGAATCTCCTTGCGCAGCATCGCAGGTATCATCAATGTAGCAGGATACCCTGCATGTGGCAGGTCCTTCTCATCAATGCCCCACACTGAGCAGATATACGCACGATCCTCAGGATTTTCGATCTCACGGCAGCCGGGCAACTGTGATGCCTTCTGTCCCACCTCCCGACCACCTTGCCCGTTGCCCTGTCCCGTTAAGGTGCCGTAACCAGCGCCTGGTCTGCCAAAATTGCCAGTCGCCAGGGCAAGGTTCGCTGCTGCTACTCCGTTATCGACGCCTTTGCTCTGGTGTTCTAGTCCACGCGCCGTGTAGATCAAGGCGGCCTTGGCATGTCCATACAAGCGCGCTGCTTCAATGATGGCTTCGGGACGTAGCCCGCAGACTTTTGCCACACGTTCTGGTGGATACTGCTCGACAAGTGCCTTTGTCTCTTCCCAGCCCACTGTGCGTTCACGAATAAACGCTTCATCCACCAAACCTTCTTTGATGAGCACGTGCAGCATCCCGTTGAGTAGCGCGGAGTCAGTGCCTGAACGTAATGGGAGGAAAATATCCGCTGTGCGCGCGATAGGTGTCTGACGAGGATCAGCTACTATCAGTTTGCAGCCACGATCCCTTGCTTGCCAGAGATAACTGGTGATAATGGGGAAGCATTCCCCCACGTTTGCGCCGATCACAAAGATACAGTCTGCATGCAACATGTCACTGATGGGATTAGCTGCGCGATCAATGCCGAGCGAACGCTCATTGGCCCCTGTCGCAGAAGACATACAGAGCCGACCATTGTAATCGGTGTGGCGCGTGCCGAGCGCCACACGGGCAAATTTGCCCATGAGGTAGCATTTTTCGTTGGTCATCGAGGATCCGCTGTAAATGGCGATAGCGTCCTTGCCATATTCGGCCTGTATACCGCGAAAGCGATCCACGATGGTGTCGAGCACCTCGTCCCAGCTAGCACGTTCCAGGGGACTTTCTTTTCCACCACGCCGCATCAACGGGTAGGTCAAGCGGTCAGGATGGTTCACGGTCTGGTAGGCCGTGGCACCTTTAGGACAGAGCATGCCGTGATTAAGTGGAAAGTCTTCACGAGGCTCGACACCAACCACCTGACCATGTGCCACTTTGAGATACATCCCGCACTGCACTCCACAATAACAACAGTGGGTTGGGACATAGCGCTCTATCTGCTCATCAGACTTCCAGCGTGCCGGTGCAAATGCTCCTGAATGGAAGTCAAATGTCTCCGACTGACCGTGCCGGCGATCACGAAATATACCTTTGTCTACACTCATCGATTTCTTCTTCTCTCCTTCTTAATGGAGGATAATCACTAGGACGTTACTAAAGACCTCATAAGAACTGGTTGCCTCCCCGGCCAAGCGCAGCGAGATTCGCTTGAGCACGCATCACGCGCTTGCACCTAGGACAAAGATCTTGCCACCAGAGTTTGCTTGTCGCTTGTTCTTCGGCGGGGGTGCCAGTCGACTCCGTACTTTTCTGAGGTACAGGGACCTCGCGCAAGGTATAGTTTTCGCCAACATCATAGAGCGTCTTTTTGAGGTCTTGAATGAAGCGAACAGGTGCAAATTCCTCGCCACAGCGAGCACAGTGTTGCATCTCGGTGCTCTCTCCGGTGCGCCAGTACAGTTCGATACCAACCGTTGCCGGACGCTCAATGAGGTGGAAAAACTTCCCAAACGGGAGCGAGATCAACCATAGGACGACCACCGCTTCATGAGTGAGGGAAATATACCAGTAGTAGGCACCACCTAACCATGCACTATCGGCGGTGAGTGCCAGACCTGTTACCACAATGGCGATCAATAATGCCAATGGCACAATGTCGAAGCGGAACCGCTGCACGGCAATCAGTGCCAGGTCATGAAAGTGCCGATGAAATGCCAGGATAAGTCCCACTAGTAGCAGCAATGCAGTAAAATCCAGGGCATGAATGATCACAAAAGCAAAAAGAGAGTCCACAGGAAAGGAAAACAAAGGGAAACCAAAAAACCAGATCTGGTACAGCCCACTGGAAGTTTGGGTAAAACGCAACCACCCGAAGGTGAGCGGGAAGGTAATCGCACACGAGAGAATGACTCCCCAGAAGATGCACTGGTGTGTCACCCAGCGGTACAACCCGCGCTTACGGATAAACTGCTGCGCAAACAGATCGAGGATTGCTTTCGGTATAAGTGCGGTGTAGCGACGAAAATTCTCGTAGGAGAAGAATAGTTGCCAGCTTCGCCACCAGTAGCGCCATGTGGGAGGACGAGCTAGCCAAAAGGTATACTTGTAGGTTACTGCTGCTATGGCAAAGATCGTTGCTACTGCATACCCAATGAGGGATGCATCGAACCAGTGGAATCCTCGCGACCCCAATGCAATTAGTACTGTCAGAATTGCCGCAGCCACAATGCCATAGAGGATCGAACGTACGCGCAAGCTCAAAGAGGGCGTGGAAGGCCGCCCTTTGCTTGGATGAGATTCTGCGGTCAATGTACCACCCGGTGGTACGTCTGTCTGCTTCATGACTCTTGTTCCCTCATTTGCACTTTCACGGTGGCTCGTGTCAAGTTTGATAATAGCTCTCGAGGGTGAGTACCAGGCGAATCACCCGATGAAATGAGTTGATTAACTCAAGAATATCGTAATACGATGTTTTTCTAAAAGTAGTGTATCATACAAACCAGTGTTGAAGTCAAGGTACTTTGCCTCCATTATCCCTCTCGACTCTGGACACTCTTTCGTGTATAATGGCTCCAAAGATCGACATAGTGCATTCATCCACTAGCATAGTGAAGACCGAAGCGAAACAATTTGAATCGTAGGGACGTTAGAAACTCTATTGATAGGTGTAACTAACAAAAACCGTATCAAAAACAAGCCCGAAAAGCCTGAAATATTTTTAAGAGTCTGCCGGGCGGGGAGATGGTAACAATGGCAAAAAGGACAGCACATACACGCAGCACGGCGCAGCGCAACAAACCAAAAGCGCAGAAAAGCATTGAGCTTGTGCGTCAGAACTCCACAGCGAAGGAGGTTGAGGTTGATAGTAGCCCGGAGCCAGGCAACGGCGGGGTAGCAACATCGGCGACTCCTACGTCCGCGAGTAAGAGTGAGAGTACGAAGGCTGCTACTACGCATAATGCAAGCGCTGCAGAACGTCTGGCAGCTCGTCGACAGGCGGCGCAGAAGACGCAACGTGCAGCAGCTTCGCTAATCACAGCAGAGCATTACAGTTATGTGCGTAATGACCTGATTTTTATCGCTATCCTGGCAATTATCATGTTCTCGATAATTATTGGGCTACATTTTGTGCCCGTGATTGGTGGATAAAGGCATTTAAAAAGAAAGAAGCGCTGATCGGAACTTTAGGATTCAGCGCTTCTTTTATGTATTGACACGAGTGGCTTTTGTTGAGGGAGGAACGACCTCCAAGCCAAATGCGAAGCCCGGGTTAGTGCAACAGGGGGCCGGTGCCCAATCCAGCAGGAATACCGTGGCGATGTGCTGCTGGAATAGTCACGCCCAGAACTCGCTGCATCGCCATCGTATGGCTGCAGTCGCCCCAGTCATGGAAGAATCGACAGGTACAGTGCCATTCACCGTTATCGTAGTTCGTAGTGTGGACATCGTTCTCGCCCCGGAACGTCGCCTCGAAGCGAGTAAACTGAATTCGTTCGGGTTCTTCCGCGTAACGCTTAGCCTTTGCGATCTTATTGATCATACTTGAATTCACTGTCGGTACTCTCCTTAAAATCAAGCAACCACTCCGCGGCCACTTTTCGTTTCTGTTTACGCATAGTTGCGAATCTGTAAGTTTACGGATAAACTCGCCGTTAGCTCGTTAAGACTCTTCTTTCCTCCTTTCGTTAAATTACTGTTCGCTCGTATACGACGAGTGTCAGAGAGATGGCCCAAAGAATGAAGAAAAATCGATGAGCCCGGCAACTATGTGCGAATAAATATGCGAAAGATCAAAAAAATACCAGGGCAAGCTTTCCCTAGTATTACTGTTTATGTTACACCTCGATCTGCAACTGACTTTGCCAGCAATGCAACCCGCGATGTTGATAAGACCGAGTCCATAAGCAACTAACCTCGTCAGTTAACATATCGTTCTCTGTGTTTGAATGGATTGATTATACCATATGAAATCATGAATGTCCACCCTTTTGCCACTATTGGCGGGAGTGAATCTGCCCCCTGTTTGGCAGAGAATGCTCTGTGAGAGCATTGTGATAGGTAGGATCCACCCGCCAATAGCAGAATATTGGTTCGTACAGGCTACCATCTTATTGCGCTACCAAGCACCTTGCTGCCTCGCTGATCACATCCTCGTAAACATCGCGCATCTGGTTGGCAACATTCTTCCAGCTAAACTGGAGCACAGAGGGACGTGCTGCCAATCGCATTTGTTCGAGCAGGTCAGGATTTTGTAGGAGCGTATCCAGTCTTTCTGCAAAAAAACCTGGACTGCGTGGTATCAGGTACCCTGTTTCTCCATGATGAACTACTGTTGTGAGTCCTCCAGCTCGCGTAGCTACCACTGGAGTACCGCAGGCCAGAGACTCGACGGCGGCAAGGCCAAAGCTCTCATGGTACGAGGGAATTACTGTCACATCGGCTGCACTATAGATCACCGGGAGTTCGTGTTGTGGCAGAGCGCCTGTAAAAAGCACTCGTTTGCTGATTTTCAATTGTGTTGCTAGCTTACGAAGTTGCTCAACCTCCTTATCGCCTGTAAGTTTTCCCCCCACAATCACAACCTGTACCTCTTCCTCCATCATTGCTGCAGCGTGGAGCAGGAAATCAGGCCCTTTAAAGGGATCAAGCCGGCCCACAAACAACAGGACGGGTAGATGTCGCTTTAAGCCCAGTTTTTCACGCGCCTGCTGTCGATCTTGCGGTATAAACAGATTGAGATCAACACCGCAAGGGATGACTTGCACCTGTCCTGGTGTGGCCCCGCAATGCCGAATGATCTGCGCCCGTTCATTATTGGTGGAAGCGATGACGCGATCTGTTTGTTGAATCAGTCTGCGCTCCATCTCCAAACGTATAAAGGGTTCCTTTTCGTTGGGATTAGCCAGCTGCTTCAAATACCCCAGTGTGTGAAACATGGTAACGTGGGGAACATCCCAGCGTTGCGCAAGCTGCATAGCAGCAACGCCGGAAAGCCAGTAATGGCTATGCAGTATGTCGTATGGTATGTTTTCGCTGCCCCGAAAATCTTCAATTCGTTGGGCGAAAGCAGGCAAGTATTGATAGAGCTCATGCTTATGAATTGGGGCAGGCGGTCCGGCTTGAATATGGATTACCCGTACATGAGGGGTAAGCTGAACAATAGGTGGCGAATAGTTGTTTGTTCGACGGGTGAAGATATCAATTCTAATCTGAGAATGACCCAGTTCACGTGCCAGTTGGTTAATATAGACATTCATGCCGCCAGCATCTCTCGTGCGCCCTGGAATATCTAGAGGTGACGTGTGGACGCTGAGCATAGCAACAGAATACCTCATAGTGAGTATGCTCCTTTTCTTCGATTGAAACTAACGTTCATTACAGATGCGTGGCCAGCGTCCTTCGCTCTCAAGCAAGATGTGTTTGAGCATTGGCTGTCTCCTTTCTTCTCTTCTCTTTAATCGAACAACTTTGGTGATGGAAAAATTCTCTTATTTCAGGATGAAGACTTTTTACTGCGTTTCCGCAAAGCGTTGATAGAATCGTACATCTGGTGAATATCAACGCCCTGTCCCTGTGCTAACTCTTCCAGGCAATCGATACGCTGCTGGAGAGCCACTGAAAACTCAGCAGGAGTAATAGCGGCCCAGTTTGCCAGTTCGTCAAGTATGGATTGATCCGTATGTTCAAATGTGTCGTCAAACTCGTTCCACAGAGAAAGCGGAAGCGGGATGACAGCATCAGGGCAATTGGGATCAGCCCTAGGTTGCAGAAAGTGCGTAGTCAACCAGCGACGTCGCAGCGGATATACGCGTCCCGCCAGTCCAATATTCACTACCAGCCCCAGGCGGCGTACATTTTCAACGCTTACTCGCAGGTCATGCTGGTACATATGTATAACGTCGTCGACAGTATCGGCATGTACGCTGGTCGCTATATGGTATCCACTGGCAGGCAGGGTCAAATAACGGCGGGCCACGCGCCCCCACATATAAATTGGCAGGTGATCGCTAACCTCGTTACACAATGCGTAGGTATGAGCAGGATCGATATCTGGTAGTCGTGTAAACGCGAAATCCTCGTACATACCGGACATGTAGGCCAATGCCGTCCCTTCCGGTAAAAACTGGAGCAAGGCATTGAGCGTAGTTGTTTTACCGATCCCAGGTTGTGGGTCGGTTGGGCCAGCTACGGTGAGCGAAGCTCCATGTTCCAGCATCAACCAGAGCAATGCAACTGTCTTTGCATCAACACTACCGAGCGCGATAATTTGCGCTATGGAGAGTTGGCGCCTCGAATCGTAGTGCCACCAATAACGGTCATATGGATCACGCGGATCAAACATGCTCTATTTCCCTTCGACGAAGTGATGGGGCTATCTATACCTTTTGTTCTCCCTCAACCTGGTCCTCAGTTTTCGGTTTCTCGGATTCAGGAACGGGTGGCTTAAGCCATCCAGGCTGCGGATTCCAGCTGATAGCGAACACCCGTGGTCGTTGCTCAGCATCCAATTCAACGAGGCTTACGGACGCATTGTCGATCATCAATGATCCAGCTCGCCTTGCCTCGAGGCCAGTATAGTGGGCGATCAGCAATTTTACAACGTCTGCATGGGTGACAAATGCTGGATAGGCGCCGATTGACTCTTGCTTGCGCCAACGTTCGATTGCTGCAACCGCACGTTCTTGTGCCTGTGGAAAAGTTTCGACACCTTCAGGGCCTACTGATGGGTCCCGCACAAAGGCTTTCCAATCAGGGTCATTCTTGGAGAGTTCATCAAAAATTTGCCCTGACCAACGACCCAGGTCAATATCCATTAGATCAGGGTCAAATTGAATGTCAAGTTTATGTGGCTGCGCGATTATTTCGGCAGTATCGCGTGACCGTTCGAGTGGACTGCTAATAATGGCGCTGATTGGAAGAACTTTCAAAGCGTCCGCCAGGCGAGCTGCTTGCTGGCGTCCTGTGTCGGTGAGCGCAACTCCTGGCAGTTGTCCGGGGAGGCGATGTTCAACATTCCATGTAGTTTGCCCATGCCGGATAAAAAGCAGGGTTTGTTTCATACCTGTGTGAGTACTTTCCACTATATAAGATTGACGGAACCAGAGCCGCAATCGCCAGCGACAGAAGCGCCAGCCTACGCTCAGGTAAATCCACAATACAAAAATCCAGCTACGCACAAAGCTGGTCAGTCTTCTCAAGTAACCTCTGATGACATTAACCAGGTCTCATTATTTTCTGCGACCCGGTATACCCAATATATGAGTAAACAGTTTCGTAGGACACCCAGCTTACCAATGTCCTTTTATTGTATCAGGGGATGCGTTAAGGGTGCAAGCTAGAATGCTGGCTACCAGTGGCTTTTCATTTGATGGAGCCCTCTGCGGCGACTTTTGGTTCCGTGATATGTCTTGTAGGATGATCGGTGTATCAATTCTGACGGATAGCAGATAAAGAAGAAAGAGATTGTAAATATGATGCAACAATACGTTCTGTTTCTTCAGGATTTTGCGTTTCCATCAGTTGCATGCGTAATTCCTGTGCTCCCGGAAAACCATTTGCGTACACTTTAAAAAATTTACGCAGTATCGGAAAATGCTTTGTATTTCCCCAGGTGTCCTGCCAAAGCTGCATATGCTCAAGCAACAGGTGCAGTTTCTCTTCCGGTGATTTATCACGTAACATGATATTGCCTGAAAAGAGGTATGGGTTATCAAAAATGCCTCTTCCTATCATGGCTCCGTCTGCTCCGGCTTCTGCAACTTTTTGTTTCGCATCGCTAAGTGATTTCACATCCCCGTTTCCTATAATCAGTGTCGTACTTTGCAGTGCATTTCTCATGTCAACCACTGTTTTCAGCTTGTCCCAATGAGCCGGAACTTTGGACATTTCAGAAACGGTACGCGCATGTACGGTCAGTGCGTCTAGTTTTTGTTCAAGGACAAAGGAAATCCAATCAAAGTCAATTGCCCGAAAACCAAGTCGTGTTTTGACGCTGACGGGTAGGAGACCTGCGGCACCTTCTTTTGTTGCGTCAATAATCTCTTTGGCAAGCGGCCTGTTATTTATGAGTCCAGAACAGGCACCTTTTTGCATGACGCCAGATGCGGGACAGCCCATATTCAAGTCAATGCCGTCAAAACCCATATCAATCAATTTTTTTGCTGCTTTGAAGAAGTTTTCAGGACGAGTTCCCCATATTTGGGCGACTAAAGGCTGTTCTGCTTCAGTATATCGAAGCCGTTGGGTAACAAGCCTTTCTCCTTTCGAAAACATCCCTTCAACATTGGTAAATTCAGTAAAAAAAACAGCAGGTTTACCGCATCGGGCAATAACTTGCCTGAGTACGGTATCTGTCACATCTTCCATCGGTGCCAGGATAAAAATAGGTTTGTTTAACTCGTTCCAGAAATTTTTCATGCTGAAGATTGTACACGCTGACTTTATGTATGGCAAGAGAGGGAAGGTTAATCAAGGAATTGTCTGTAGTGATGGTGCAACTGCGAGCATCCTTGCCCTGGTGACAGCTACATAGCACTACCCCTAATTACACCTGTGCTTTCTCCTCCTGGAGAGCCTGAGCAAGCCCTTGAAGAAAAGCCTGGCTCTCCTTTGACATGGGCTGACCAGTAACAAGACGAAGCGATCAGTGTCTGATCGGGCAGTATACAGCAAATCTGGGATATAATTAGGAAGACTAAAGTTGCCGCTCAATGAAGAGCATACCTCTCGCTGGTACACAGCCTGGTTTTTTAGGTTCTCTCTATTACGAAAGGGATCTTCTATTTATGACGGATAAAGCCACTGAACGCCGGGCGCAGATGCCACAGGCAACTGATCTTTATAACATTGATTACCTTCTCTCAGAGGAAGAGCGCATGGTGCGTGATACCGTGCGCAAGTTCGTGAATGAGCGTGTCTTGCCCATCATCGGAGAGCATTTTGAAGCTGGCACCTTCCCACGCGAGCTTATACCAGAAGTCACCGAACTAGGCTTACTGGGTATGCATCTTGAGGGCTACGGTTGTGCCGGGTTGAGCGCTGTCAGCTATGGGCTGGCCTGCCAGGAATTGGAAGCTGGCGATAGTGGCTTGCGTTCGTTTGTTTCTGTACAAGGCTCTTTGGCCATGTTCCCTATCTGGTCGTTCGGCTCTGAGGAGCAAAAGCAGCGCTGGCTGCCGCGCATGGCGCGTGGAGAGGTAATAGGTTGTTTTGGGCTAACAGAGCCCGATGCAGGTAGCGATCCTGCTAGCATGCGCACAACAGCGCGCCGAGACGGCGATTCCTTTGTTCTGAATGGCACAAAGATGTGGATTACCAACGGCAGTATTGCTGACCTTGCAGTTGTCTGGGCGCGTACTGATGAAGGCATTCGTGGTTTTCTAGTTGAGCGCGGTACGCCTGGCTTCACCACAAGTGACGTCCATCACAAGCTCTCGTTGCGAGCTTCCGTCACCTCCGAACTTCACTTTGAGGATTGCCGCGTGCCTGCGGAGAATATGCTGCCGAATGTGCGTGGCCTGCGCGGACCGCTCTCCTGTCTCGATGAGGCACGCTTTGGCATTGCCTGGGGGTCGACAGGCGCAGCGCGAGCATGTTACGAAGTGGCGCTGGACTATGCCAAGACTCGAATACAATTTGACCGCCCCATTGGAAGCTTCCAGCTTGTGCAGCAGAAGCTGGCGATTATGGCGACAGAACTGGTGAAGGCGCAACTGCTAGCTCTGCAACTTGGGCGCCTCAAAGATGAGGGAATGCTGCATCCAGTGCAGATTTCGCTTGCGAAGCGTAATAATGTACGTGAGGCGCTCAAAACGGCGCGTGAGGCTCGCTCCATACTTGGTGCTAATGGTATTACACTAGAATACCCGATCAGTCGCCACTCGAACAATCTGGAGTCAGTCTTTACTTACGAGGGAACGGACGATATTCATACGCTTATCATCGGCCAGGCCATTACCGGGCTGAATGCATTTTCGTGAGACCACGTAGTGTAGGGAACGATGGGTGTTTTATTTGCAAGTTGGTGGAGCGGGCCCCAGGTCATCTCCATAACTGGTGATATTCCAGTTGCCATTAGGATCTTTTTGTAAGGTCAGGGTTAGCTTGTACGTCTTGGAGAGCTTGCTGCGTGTCACATCATAGGTATAACTCAGAGTATTATCTGCTGATGTTGTGGCGCTGCCCGCTTCTTCATTAAAATCCGTCACCTGGCCGTAACAGTGATCGTCTGCCTGTGCCATTTGTTTAAAAGCGTCTCTAGTAAGTGAGATGGTAATCCTGGCGTCAAGATCATTATATGCCTGGTCGTAGTTGGCATCCTTAAGGGCCAGCAAAAAGTCAGCAGCAGTATTCGCTGCTCCTGCGCTGCTTCCAATTCCTACGAAGTAGTTGACAAGCGCATAACCGATACCCCATGCTAAAAATCCACAAGCTAGCAAGACCACGCCGAGTATTAGCAGGCGGCGTCGCCAACTTCTAGGCGGTGGATTCTGGCGTTGTGGACGGCCTACTCGTCGGGTCTGAGGAGGATGTTGTACCCTTGTCATACCAGGAGGACGTTGGGGAATAGCTCGTCGTTTTCCGCTACCATCAGCTGCGGCAAGTGATTCACTTGGGGGTCGGTCCCAGGCATCGTATCCCGGGCCTTGACGTCCTTGCATGTATTAGCCTCCTCCTGGAAACATAATGTGAGAAGCTGTGTGAATAGGGCCTCGTCCTGAGCGTGTTGGAAAGACTTTTCACCGAGCTGCTGAGAGCGACTGTGTCTGTAGGAAACTCGCCCAGGATGCTGGCTATGGATTCAACATAATTACGCCAGCAAGTTTCGTATGTGCTCGTTCAAGTTGCTCTTGCGCTTGCTTGGCCTGTTCACGAGTTGTACGACCAACTATGATTGTCAATAAGGTTTGTTCCGTTAGAGCGCCAATCAGTGAGGCATCAGCACCGATTAATACTGGCGGGCTATGATAAATAATAATGCCTGGCGTACTTTCTTGCTCGACTAGTACCTGGCTAATGCTGCACATGCATTCTTCTAACTTTGTTGAAAGCAGAAGTGTTGCACCTTGCCTGCTTGAGGTACCGGCGACAATTAGCCGTAAGCCAGGAACGAAGGTTGATTGCAGGTGATTTGCTACTTTCTGCGGTGTGATCGACGTTTCCTCCAATAGATCGCTTAATCCGGCGCTTTTGTTCAAGCCGAAGCGTTGTTGAAGGCTTGGCGTTCGCAAGTCAGCGTCCACTAAGACTGTCAAAGTGCCACTTTGAGCCGCTACAATTGCGAGATTTGCTGCTACCGTCGCCTGTTCAATATAGTCTGATGGGGTTGTAAGGAGTAGTGTGTGAACATGCGATTGTTTACTGGCATTACCCTCCCAATTAAAGCGAATATTGGCAAAGAGGGTATGAAAAGCCTCGCAGTAGGCGGTATTTGGATCGTAATCTGTAAGCAGCGTGTACTGCTCCTGTGATCTGTTACCCACGAAGTATGCTCCTCTTAGATTAGCAAAACATAAAATAAGCGGAGATCACCGGGGACAATCTCCGCCTTTGGCTTCTATTGCCCAGAGTACTATACTCAAGATAGAAGAACCCTGTCAAGTAAAAGTACCTGACTTGCAATCACCGATTTTTGGGTGATTGAGAGCGACCTGGAGTCGGCGCATGTGGTACTTCTGCGTAAATGGGCAGGCCGAGCAGTTGTGTCACCTCAGCTTTGCTTCTAATGCGATCATCAATGTAATCGAGAAGGAAGGCCAATGCAATGCCAATTGCGAGAGCGACAAGCAGCAGTAGAACCAACAATGTTAACTTACTTGAGGATGATCCGGGTCCTGGGGCTGCCTCCGTAGCAGCATTGATGACCCGGGCAGATACCTGGGGCTGCACAAAATTATCAGTTGGGGAGTGCGTCACGTCGTTAGAGATTACATAGTCAAGGTAAGTTCCTATTTTAGCAACGCTCACTTCTCCGACCGCTTTTGTTATGGCCCAAGCTCCTGCTGGTGTACTCCAGGTAGTCGTTACAGTAACCAAACTATGCACGCGAACGGCATTTAGCGCTTGCCCGATAGCGCTCGCATTCTGCACGTCACCGAGGTCAGCGTTGGTACCATAACGCTGCGCAATCAGATCCCTATCTTTGTTGATCTGGTTGGAAACGTCCTTGTCGAACTCATTTGAAGTGAGAATTGGACCTGTTACTAAAGCATCGGCGAGCGCCTCAGAGACGACAACGTAATTGGCATTGTTTGGATCTCCTTTGCTCGTTGCTTGTAAACCAATCTGAATGGTGGTATTGGAGTTATAAGCTGTCAAGGCGCCAGGAGTTTTTCTCAGGTGATAATATTGATAGCCGACGTACATGGCCACCACTCCAACCACGAGTGCTACTATCCATATGCGCCGCCAAATGATTGTCCAATAGGTCCGTAGTTCCACGCTATGTTCTATCCTTTCCCTCTATGACTTTCTTGCCACAAGAGTCGCCCCTATGGGCTACCGCACCTAAGAACACCGTTTCTTATAATATCAATTCACTCGTCAGTGTATGTAACTCTCTCGGTTTCCCCTCGCTCATCTTGGCTTCAATAAACTGAAGTATGCGACGGTGGAAGCGAGGCATATCAAATTCAAGCGTGTGGTTACGAATAACTAGCGGATCATATTTTCGCTCGTCAAAGGATGCAAGCGCTGCCGCCAGGCTCTCCACCGTCTGTTCGCAGAAAAAGGTTCCAGTCACATTATCGATGACTGAAGCCAGCGCACCACCAGCTCCATAGGCAATCACAGGTCTTCCTGAGGCCTGTGCCTCTAATGGTGTGATACCGAAGTCTTCTTCACCGGGCAGGATTAGTGCGCGGCAGTGCGCATAGTAGTGGAGTACTTCCGCATCCGAGAGCCGACCCATAAAATGAATAGTAGGTCCGGCAATACTCTTGAGCCGTTTTTCATCGCGCCCACTGCCAATAATTACCAGAGGTAGCTGTAATAGATTGCAAGCTTCAATTGCCAGGTCAATACGCTTGTAGGGCATTAAGCGGCTGACGATGAGGAAATAGTCTTCCGGCTGTATCGCCGGATCAAAAGTGAAACGACTGGCTTCGACAGGAGGAGGAATGACAACCGCGTCTCGCCGGTAATACTTCTGGATACGCTCCGCTACAACTGGCGAATTTGCGATAAAGTGATCTACGCGCATAGCGCTTGTTTGATCCCACACTCGGAGCCATGTGATTAAGAAAGGTAAAACACTCCTTGAGATTCTGCCCAGTTGCTCGCGTTTGACATATTCGTCATAATTCCAGCACCAGCGCATGGGAGTATGGCAGTAGCAAATGTGCATGGTTTCCGGACGCGTAATCACGCCTTTACCAAAGGCACTGGAACTGCTGAGGACGAGGTCATAACCTCGGAGATCAAGGCGCTCCATCGCAAATGGGTAGAAAGGCAGAAATGGCTGGTGGTGTTTTTTTACCAGAGGTAGTTTCTGCATGAAAGAGGTGCGGATATCCATTTGCCGAAAAGCCGGATCGACACGCTTGGGATCGTAAATTGAGGTGTAAACAGGTGCATCGGGAAATATTTCATGCAATGCTAAAACAACGCGCTCCGCACCACCCATTTGATTCAAATAATCATGCACTAAGGCTACTTTCATCTAAAATGCTCCTCGGCGGAATAAGACAACCGGAATGGTGCGTAATAGTGTCTGGAAATAGAGGCGTAACGACCAGTTTTCTATATAATACAAGTCCATCAGCACTCCCTCATCAAAACTGATGGTGCTGCGACCGCGAATCTGCCATAGACCTGTCATGCCCGGTTTGATTGCTAATCTCCCTTTTTGCCATTCCTCATATTGCGCAACTTCGTGAGGAAGTGGTGGACGTGGCCCTACCAGGCTCATCTCGCCTTTGATAACATTGATAAGCTGGGGGATCTCATCAAAGCTTGTATGACGTAGGAATTTTCCTACAGGTGTTATGCGTGGATCATCTCTTATCTTGAACAGTGGCCCCTGCACTTCATTATGTGCCATCAATTCGGCTAGCCTGGCATCGGCATTTTTGTACATCGAGCGGAATTTGTACACTATGAATGGCCGCCCGTTTAAGCCTATACGTATTTGCTTATAAAGAATCACTCCTGGAGAACTGATGCCAATAGCCAGGGCAATACAAAGCCATAGGGGAGATCCTATGATCAAAATGAGGATGGCTATGACAATATCGACCAGGCGTGTAACGACTCGCTGCACTGAATTGATGGACACCTGCTTGATGCTAATAAGCGGGATGCCCTCAATGGCCTCCATATCAATACGAGAGAGGCTCAACTCATATAAGTCGGGAACGAGTTTGAATGAGGTGCCCAGGCGCTCACATAGGCGTACAGTGCGAATAGATTGTTGGTGCAGATGCGAGGGAAGCGCAATAATGACCTCATCTATTTGCATCGAACGAATCACCATTCCCAGGTCTTCCAACGTGCCAAGCATTTTAAAACGCCCAAAGTCGCTTGGTGGCTCATTCATATCGTGAAGGAAGCCGACAATGGAGTAGCCCAGGTTAGGATTGGCCACGATATGCTGCATAATCATCTTGCTCAGACGTCCTGAGCCGACAACAAGCAGGCGTGTCTCACCCAAGCCAAGCCGGTGGAGCAGGCCCATTAACGATGAGACGATTAACCTTGCGAAGCAAAGAACAAGAATAGCCGTAGCCCAGACGAATGGCACCAGCAGGCGAGAACTCGACTGAGGTTGAAAGATAAAATAATATGTGATGAGAAAAGCCAGGCCCAGAGTAGCGGAACTAACGATTGTCCATACCTGGCGGAACCAGCTTCCAGTGAGGTGTATATTGTACAGGCCTCTCAGTGCAAAAATTAAGATCAGACCGATCACAATGCCGATTTCAAGTGACTGGAAGAAGCTGAATGGCGCTTTCACGTCTTGTGTTATTTTCGTGACCGTATGCGCGTTATTCTCTATGCCAAGCAGGTTGTAGCGAAACGTTGCGAGCAGTTTATTTTGGAAAAAGACAGTATAACGCAGATAGTAAGCGAGCCGAAAGGCCGCAATTACTAGTATCGCGTCCAAAATGATCATGGCAACACACTCGAAGATGCGCCACTGGCGACGATGCGAACGCCTTTCGGAGATGGCCTTTGTTATTGGACCCGTTCCTCCGCTAATCATATCGGGAGTACCTGCCTGCTCAGCATTTGGGGTAAGATTGGTCAGTCCTCTTTTTTCGGTTGTCTGTGACACTTTACTGATGTTCAAACCTGATGCCTCATGGGCGCTAAACTTTCGCCCTTATTTTATCAAGGACACACTTGGAGTACAATGTTGCGATGCATGCAGTGCTGCTGCTTGCTCATACGCCGCGATAGTTTGTTCAACCATCCTTTGCGCAGAGAATTGCTGTGCCACCGAGATTGCCATGATACGACAGCGCTCACGTACAGACTCATCGGTCAATGCTTTACGTATGGCCACGGCCATTGCTTCCTTGTCATGCGGGTCAACTGTCAATGCCAGGTTAGCTCCTGCCTCGGGTAGACTAGAAACATTTGAGGTGACAACGGGCACTCCGCATGCAAGTGCCTCTGCCACTGGTATACCAAAACCTTCATACAACGAGGGATACACAAAAACGGACGCGGCCCGGTACCACATCGTTTGTTGAGCATCGGAGACAAAACCAGGGAATATGACTTCCGCTTCTAATCCAAGTTTTTGTACTCTTTCGAAGATCGAATCATACAGCCAACCTCTCCCTCCTGCAAGCACGAGCTTTTCTTCTCGCCTATAGATAGTGCGCAGCTGCGCGTATGCTTCGATGAGCGTGGTGATATTCTTACGCGGCTCCAATGTGCCTAGGTACAGAAGGTATCCCTCCGTTAATCCTTGCGTTTGTCTAAAGGTTTGTATATCTTCATCATGTACAACGTTGGAAAAGCGTTCATCGATGCATGGATAGACTGTTTGTATTCGGTTGGCGGGTATCCCCACAAGATCAATAGCATCTTGCTTGGTACTATTCGAGTTCGCGATGATCATCGTGGCATGCTGTAGACTACGCATTGTGAAGGTGCGGTGGTACACACGCTTCGAGCGGGTCAAGACCTGTGGAAAGCGTAAAAATGCCAGATCATGGAGCGTTACCACGCCAGCACAATGGCGAGGTAACATTTCCGGTAGTACATTGGCTGGTGAATGAAAAACATCTATATGCTTTTCACGTAGCAGCGAAGGAAGCTTCAATTGTTCCCAGACAACCCTCGAGAGAGGTTTTGACTCAGGCCAGGATACCGGGACGTAGGTAATCTGGGTTTGTGTAGTCTGCCCTTCGCGTCCATCGCCCGTGTTCAACGAGCCTGCAGGATTCTTGTCTATAACCTCACATAAGCGCTCTACCACATCCTGCCCGTTAACGAAAATCGTGTATTGATGCTGCTGGCCTGGTCGCTTTGCCAATTCAATTAACAAGTAACGGATGTAACGGCTAATTCCGCCGTTACGGTAATTCTGGCTAAAAGATAGCAGTTGAGCATTAATACCGATGTGCATACAGTTTTTTCTCTGAAAGACATCACTCCAACCGAACTGCTGCGCCTAGCTGTTGCTCAGGAGTGATAAATGAAGTCCTCATGGCTGTATAACGTCTCTGGAATTATACAGGTAACAGCCTTAGACATTTATTGCACCCTTTGCCACAGCAGGTAGTTATCCTGGAAAATCGGGCGGATCTCACCTTTGAGGTATACAACTCACCATGTCCTGCAACTATATGCTTAAACGGTGTGATTTGAGTTTTCAGCACACTGAGAGTTGTAAGTCCTGCTTGTACGTCTGTATAGAAAGGAATATGATGCGTGTCGAGGATCTCAGGTGTAAAAAAGGCGTCACCAACGAATAGGGTATTACCGAAAGCTACGCCCACCTGTTCAGTGCTGTGCCCTGGTAAGGAGATAACTTGCAGAGAAATTTGGTCCACCATCACTTCTATAAGCTGCATTGTTCACCTCATTACGAAAAGAACCGTCCCTGTTCTAAGCCAAAGGTACCGATTCTCTTAACCCTATTTTCCTGATACTGTAGTACAGTAGTTATATAGCTTGCACGCTTTGATACGAAAGAGTATACTCATGCCGAGTGATGCGAAGAAAGCAAATGAGCATTCATAATGGATAAAAAATAAGAGTGCGTTGCGTTTTTCTCTGCGTCGGTGTATTATAGCTTAAAGTTTTAGATGGGCGCAATGGAGAGAGGGTCGCCCCTACATTACGGGAGAGAAGTGCGTTGGCGAAACAACTCCGTCTAGATGTTGCACAGCTAACCGATGTCGGCCGCAAGCGCGAACATAATGAAGACAACATGGCCTATGTCATACCCAAAGATCCACAAGTGATGGCAAATAAAGGCGCGTTGTTCATAGTGGCAGATGGAATGGGAGGACATGCGGCTGGAGAGGTGGCAAGTGAAATAGCTGTTGACACTGTTAGCAACATGTACTATCAAGATGATAGCGATGACGTGGCTGTTTCTCTGCTGCATGCTATTAGACGTGCGAATGCATCAATCCATCAACGAGCAGCAGAGAACATGCTACGGACTGGCATGGGTACAACGTGTATTGCGGCAGTTTTGCGCGGCAATATGGCATACATTGCCAATGTCGGCGATAGCCGGGCTTATCTCTTACGTGGAAGTCAGGTAAAACAGATTTCCCAAGATCATTCATGGGTGGCCGAGCAGGTAAGGGCGGGTTTACTTACCGAGGATCAAGCTCGTACACATGCTCAACGTAATGTGATTACACGTTGTCTCGGTACGCAGGCCGAAGTCGATGTCGATGTCTTTCATGAAGAATTGAATGAGGGCGACTCACTTGTACTTTGCACTGATGGGCTTTCAGGATTGGTCAGCGATGAAGAGCTACAGCGCATAGTCGATCAATTTGTACCACAGGAGAGTGTCTATCATCTTGTAGAACGGGCGAACGAGAATGGTGGCCCTGATAATATCACAGCCATTGTTGTGCGCGTGCACGAGGTTGGTGTAGAACCTCCCGGTGTGCGCTACCCAGTTCGGGTAGGTGGGCGCGAGGTGGCCGAAGATACTGCTGTTTTGGGAATGCTCACAAGTGGACCTTTGGGGATTGTCGCCAGTAATGGGGAAGGACGTATTCCAAGCGTCCCCTTACGTGTAAGCAGTGGTCCATTGACTGTTTCGCCTGACGGTATTACCGCTCCACAACCTGCACTTGGAAAATCACAACGGAGCTGGAACCGTCTCTTTCTTCTGACACTTGCCTTGATCGTCCTGATCATGATTGCTGGTATTGGTGGAGGGGTATTCTACCTTGTACGAACAAATGAAAGTCAAGCCGTAAATCAGGCCCTGGTTTCGATAACACAACTCATTTCCCAGGCGCAAAAGGCTGTTGCTGCCAACCCAACGTCTGCTCTCAAGACCCTTACAAGGGCTCAAAGCAAGCTCGGTGATGTGCAGAAATACCAGCAACTGGATGACAGGCAGAAGCAGCAGGTGACCACACTCCAGAACGAACTCGTCACCCAAGTCAGAGCAGCGATTGTGGCTTATAATCAAAACGCTAAAATCCTTGTGTTGCCCTGTTCCACCACGTCTACCAATCCCATTGAGAATACCACCACCCACACGTCTCCGCAGAACATTGCCTGGGCGCAGGATGCCAAAGGTGCGCCGGTCCTCTATACCTTGGCACAAGATACTAGTCTCTACCAGATCACGAGTCAGAATAGTTTGGTCGGTCCCCTGGTGCCGGCTAAGACTGCCCCGAACTTTCTCAGTCTGGCCAGCAATGGGTCACTGCTTTTTCTCCTGGAAAAGCAGACGAACGGCAATCCTGCTCCTACCTATACCCTGGATGTGCTCCACCCAGGTCCACAGGGAGCATTGGGTGCTCCGACCTCTGCGGCTCAACTTGGTGCCACGCTGACCAGTAATGGCTATGCCCCTGTCTTTACCACCGCGTGGGGCAACACGGTGTATGTGGTACTTTCCTCACAGTCAGACCTGGGCAATGCGCGTATTTTAAGTTATGTGCTCGATTCCAAAGAGCATCTCACCACCCCGCAAGAGACGAAGATTTCCATCTCGGCACCGATTGTCAGCATTGCCGCTTTTCCCACGCAACTGTTCCTCTTGCTGTCGAGTGGGCAAGTGCAGAGTTTGCCTGTGGTGAATGGAGGCCAGACCTCTCTGCCGACGGGCGTGCTCGTTCAGCCGCCCATAGCAGCACCACTGAGGACGAGTGCGAAGGAGTATCATCCGACTGAGGCAGTTCCGACCGCGACAGCAGTTGAGCAAACAGGGAGCGTGCCTTTGTCGGTCCCCAGCGCCTTACCAACCGCAAACGCCACGTTATCTACAAGCCAGGTGAATACGGTGCCGCATCTCTATATCGGGGACCCGGTCAACCACCGCGTCTTGGATCTGGCTCCCCCGACGGTGGGAGGATCAGCTACGCCTTCGCCTACGCCTGCTCCCACGGGTACCAGTGGTGCTGCTGCCAGGAATGTGACCTTTCAGTTGGCGCAGCAGTATGTGTCATCCACACAATTGAGCCAGGTGAAGAGCCTGGCTGCTGATCGAGAAGGGAAGCGGCTTGCGGTCTTATCACAGAATACTCCCTCAATGACGAGCATGGTTACTATTAGTACGGGGACACAACCTACATGCTCCTCGTAATGCGAGATAGGACGAAACAAAAAAGTCATCTACGAAAACAGACGATCATACAGAACCATCTTGTACGTTGTATGGGTGAGGCTTTGCCACTCTTGCCCTGGTTTTCTTGATAGATTCAGCAAGGAGTAATAATAGCAGTGGGTTTCGAGGTGTTTTTTCGTACACATACATGTGGTGAGTTAACTACTAGCAATATTGGTCAGCAGGTTACACTGGCAGGTTGGGTGAATCGACGTCGAGATCATGGTGGCCTTGTCTTCCTGGATATCCGTGATCGTTACGGCGTTACCCAGGTAATTTGCGATCCAGAGCGTTCCCCAGAAGCGCATCGTATTGCTTCGGAACTGCGTTCGGAATATGTCGTGCAGGTCCGTGGAGCGGTTGTACCTCGTCTGCCAGGAACAGAGAATCCAAATTTGAGCACAGGGGCCATTGAGATGGCCGCCGATGAAATAATGATCCTTAATCCTTCACGTACAACACCTTTCCCGATAAGCGATAACATCCAGGTAGATGAGTCTCTCAGGCTCAAATATCGCTATCTTGACCTGCGTCGTCCTCACATGCGAGACAATATTATACTGCGTCATCGCGTGGTCAAAGTTATGCGTGATTACCTGGATGAGCGTGGTTTCCTTGAGATTGAGACGCCTATCCTCATGAAGAGCACGCCGGAGGGTGCGCGTGACTATCTTGTCCCAAGCCGGCTCTATGCTGGCAAGTTCTACGCCTTGCCGCAATCTCCTCAGCAGCTTAAACAGTTGCTGATGGTAGCCGGCATGGATCGCTACTTCCAGATTGCACGCTGTTTCCGTGACGAAGATCAACGCTCTGACCGCCAGCCGGAATTCACCCAGTTAGACCTGGAAATGGCATTTGTGTCAGAAGAAGATGTGATGTCTCTTATCGAAGGGCTGTTGATCTATCTAATCGAAAAGACGACTAACAAGCGCATTAAGGAGCGTCCATTCCCTCGATTTTCTTATTCCACTGCCATGGATCGTTATGGCACGGATCACCCCGATTTGCGGTTTGATCTTCCTCTCTTCGAGATATCGGACCTCGCGGCTGCTGGGAATTTTAGTGTCTTTCAGAATGCGCTGGCGGCAAACGGCATGGTCAAAGGTATTCGCGCACCGGGAGCGGGAGGTTATAGCCGCAAGGAAATCGAGGAACTCACCGAGTTTGCGCGTATGTTGGGAGCAAAAGGGCTGGTCTCGCTGGCGATCAGTTCCACCAACGAGGTTAAATCGCCGCTCACCAAATTCATGTCAGCAGACGAGGTACAGGCTATTATCGATCTCCTCCAGGGTGAACCAGGCGACCTGCTGCTGTTTGTCGCTGATAGCGCAAAGGTCTGCAACGATGTCCTCTTCCGTTTGCGTGTCAAGCTAGCTGAGCAACTGAATCTGATTGGCCCCAACGTAATGGCGCTGTGCTGGGTTGTAGATTTCCCTCTTTTGCACTTCGATGAGGAGAGCCAACGTTACGAGGCCGAACACAATCCTTTCTCCGGTATGGATGAGGCGCATGTTGACCGACTCGACAGCGATCCTTTAAATATACGAGCCAAACAATATGACATCATTTGCAATGGCTACGAGATCGGAGGTGGAAGTGTGCGTATCAATGTTGCAGCGCTTCAACAAAAGGTCTTCTCATTGATGAAGTTGAACGAAGAAGAAATTCAAGAGCAGTTTGGGCATATGCTCGAGGCTTTTGAATATGGTGCGCCTCCCCACGGTGGTATCGCTCTTGGTGTAGATCGCCTGGTTATGTTGTTCGTCGATGAAGCGAGTATCCGGGAGGTCATAGCGTTTCCTAAGACGCAGAGCGCTGTGGATCTGTTGATGAATGCTCCCTCACCTGTTGATGAGAAACAATTACGGGAGCTGCATTTGCAGTTGAGGGTGGAGGAGAAATAGGGGCTAATTTGCTCCCTATTCTAACCCTCGCGGAGTTTTCTGACAAGAAGAACAACGATCGCGGCGCATTGTCCGCTGATCACAGGCAGCGATGCAGCGGTGAGCATCTGCTTGCGCTGTCGCCAATCGATGGGAGCAAGGGCGACAATCAGAAGCCCCATCTGGCTTGCACCAACGATGCGGCTCCACCATGGACCTCCTCCCTGAGGGAGTTTACCCTGCAATAGAGCGAGTAGAGGGTCAAGGTAGTGTATGATGGGAGAGAGAAGGCACCAACGTGGCAGATCCCCCCAGGCTACTGCTCCTGCGGCGCACCACAGGGTAAGCCACGAATCGGCCTCAATGTCGAGCATACCCCCTAATCGGGTAGAACCCACGTGGCGGGCAATCGATCCATCCAGCCAATCTGTTACTCCCAGCAAAGGCATCAACCAACCAGTCCAACCTGCTATACCTTTGCGGTCACAGATGCCCGAGGTCACGAGTCCGGCAAGAACCGCGCCCGTAGCCGCTCGGCACAAGGTTAGCCCATCAGCCAACGATGATTGTTCAGGACCAATTTTACGGATCATAGCGGAAAGAAACGCGCGCTGTGTCGCCAATGCCGTAGTGAGGCCTGCAAGGTAGCGAATCACTCTTCTCAGACCATAGGTACGCCATATTACGATGGTGGTGGACGCTACTGTTGCCAGTTCGACCATCAGTATAGTATGTCTTAGATTTACTTTGGATGAGGTTTTGCTCCGGGGGGATAACTGGAGGATAATTCTTTCATCAGTCATGAGAATGTGTCCTTTCTCAAGGTCTATGGAACAGGCTCTATGCCTTTAGGCAAAATGCGTGAGGATAATGCTTCGATGGATGTGTTTATAATAGTATAGGATACGTGTTGTGCGTAGATCAAGAGAAATGCCGACTTCAGGCACTCCTGCCTCAAGGTGGCAGGGCAGGAAGAGGATACAGAGATGGTACGTGACAACCAGGTTACAAGTGGTAGGGATGCAAGCGAACCAATGGAAGTAATAGAGACAATGCTCACTCCCGGAGATGGAATACACATCTTTGTTCGTGCCTGGGTACCGGGTAATCCTCAAAGGATACTCGTATGTGTTCAGGGTTTAGGGGGATATGGTGGTTACTATGAAGAACTCGCACGCCAACTCGTATTAGATGGCACACTACTTGTAGCACCTGATCTGCGAGGACATGGACAATCTGAGGGATCGCGTGGCGACATCGAAAGCTTTGATTGCTATCTTGCGGATCTTGATGCAGCGGTCAGGTGGGTGAGCGATGCGTGGCGTGATAAATCTATTTTCATTTTGGGTGAAAGCATGGGAGCGTCTATTGCAATCCAGTACATTGCCAGTCTTCAGTATCGCATGAATCCGATTCATATTGCAGGACTTGTGCTTGTTTCACCGGTGCTTCGCTCTGCAATCCGCCCGACCAGTGGCGAGGTGATACACTATATCAGCTCGCTGCTCTTAGCGCCAATTCGTCCCTCTATTATGGTTACAGGACGTGAGGAATTAGGGTGCCGCGACCCTGATTTTAACGCCCGATTACGGGCTGATCCTCTCTTTGTGCGCCTCGTAAGTGCTCGCTTTCTTACCAGGCTGACCGTGTGGTTATGGCAAAGCGCTCGCAAAGCTCGTGAGATCAATCTTCCGCTCTTAGTGCTGCAGGGCGGATGTGATTACGTAGCAAGCCGCACCGGCACATCCGCATTTCTTCGTCATGTGCCTGCCAGGGAGCAACGCATTGTTACCTTTCCAAAGGCTTATCACAGCTTGCTTCACGACCCTGACACTCCAGCTGTCTTAAAGGTACTAGCTGCATGGTTTGCTGCTTATTCAAGGATGTAGGGAAAGCTCGTTCAAGGAGGATTTGGTATGATTTGGATGCCGCATACACGCGAAGCAGGATGTGCGGCGGTGGTGACGGGGGATTGACAACAGGGGGGGCGTGTTCTATAATGCATGACATACAGCGACAGATCGTAGGTGGGAGCGACAGATATCCGAGGAGTCGAAACCTCCTTGGCAATCTGGAGCCGCTCTAGAGGCCAATTCACGATCCCGTAGCTCAGTGGATAGAGCGACAGATTGCGGATCTGTAGGTCGGAGGTTCGACCCCTCTCGGGATCGCCTGCCCTCCCTAAGTCAGGGGAGGGCGATTTTATTTCTGCTCTATCCACTAAGGTTTGTAGGTATGTTTCTTGCGTCTGTAAGTCTCTTTACAGAAATCTTGAATTCAACGAACAGCGGCAGGAGTCCCGTCGCCTTTAGGCGATTGGGAGGAATGTCGCCAACATTCACACTATAGGCATACTTGACATTTATGTGAATATCTACTAAAAATGTGTTATGAAACAGATCATCACGGCCAAGCTGAAATTGCAGACTGACCCTGCACAGTTCGCCGCCTTGCGACGCACGAGTCTCGCCTACCGCGATGCGTTGAACTTTGTGAGTCAGTACAGTTTTGCGCATGGCAAGATGAGCAATCAGCGCCGCTTGCAAGAAGCCTGCTACGATGTTGTTCGCTTGCAATTTGGCTTGCCTGCTCAGATGGCGTGCAATGTTCCTCGCCAGGTGGGAGCCACCTATAAGACGCTCTGGACAAAGGTGAAGCAAAACCATGCTGCACAGAAGGCGGGCCTCACCAAGAAACGCTACAAGGCACTGGATAAACCACCCACGTATATCTCTCCTACGCTGACCTACAACTATCACCGGGACTACAGCCTGAAGGAAGACGACCAGGTGAGCATCCTGACCCTGGAGGGGCGCGTGATTGTTTCCTATACCGGCTATCACCAGCATGTCGCACTCCTGCATCATGGCGCGTCTCTCGGAGCGGCTAAACTCTGGTATGACAAGCCACGCCAGCAGTTTTACTTGCTCGTCTCCCTGGAACTTGAGATTACTGATCCGACACCGCAAACACAGAGCAGCATTGTCGGGGTGGATGTTGGACAACGGTATCTGGCGGTCACGGCTACCCCCAAGCCTGCTGCATCTTTCTATCCTGGCAAGGCTGTACGAGCCAAAGCCGATCACTATGCACGACTCGTGAAGCGGTTGCAAAAGAAAGGCACTCGTTCCGCCACACGACGCCTCGTCGTGATTAGTGGACGAGAGAGACGGTTGAAACAAGATCGTAACCACTTGATCAGTCGGTGTATTGTAGACGCGCACCCTCATAGTCTCATCGGTTTGGAAGATTTGACCCATATCCGCGAACGCACGCATCGCAAACAGGGCAAAAAGGTGAGTAAGAAGCAGCGGAGAGCGAACAGGCATGCCTCCAGGTGGGCCTTTGCTGAACTGCACGCCTACATCGCCTACAAGGCTGTGCGTGCTGGTAGCCTGGCCATTAAAGTTGATGCGAACTATACCAGCAAGGCGTGCCCCCTGTGCGGCTATACCGACGATGCCAACCGCCCATACAAGGGACTGCTGTTCGTCTGTCAGCGATGCCATTATACCCTCCATGCGGATTTAGTTGGTGCGCGTAACGTGGCACTCAGAACGCTGCTCGTTCGGCAAGACTGGACGAGCACGGGCGTCTTGTCAGAACGCCCCGATGTGTCGAGCGATGAAACCAAAGCTGCACGCCTCTCCAGGTATGCAGAGTTGCGGTGGAGCTTAGACACAAGCCCGTCCCGTTTACGGGACGTTGGTAACTGACTTATAGAAAGTATAAGCTACAACAGGGAGCTGCCGATATGACTAAAAAAGCTGTAGTGCTCTTGTCAGGTGGTTTGGACTCCTCGACGGCACTTGCAATTGCTCATGATGCCGGGTTTGAACTACATACGCTATCTTTTGATTACGGGCAGCGTCACCAGCGAGAGATCGAGGCTGCCGAAGCCATTGCCCGACATTATCATGTTTCTACACAAAAGATGATTATAATTGATCTGCGTGCCTTTGGTGGAAGTGCACTGACTGCTGACTTTGACGTACCACATGCGAGAAGCATTGAGAAGATGTCGCAAGAGATACCAATCACGTATGTCCCGGCCAGGAATACTATTTTTCTCTCGTTTGCCCTTGCATATGCCGAGGTCGCGGGTGCCAATGATATCTTCCTGGGTATTAACGCGATTGATTACAGTGGCTACCCCGATTGCAGGCCTGAATACCTGGAAGCATATGAACGTATGGCGAACCTGGCTACGAAGGCTACAATACAGGATGGACGAACGTTTCATATTCATGCTCCGCTCTTGCGCATGAACAAGGCCGAGATCATTCGTAAGGGTGTTGAACTTGGTGTCCCTTACGAACTGACATGGAGCTGCTACGAAGGCGGGGAATTGGCATGTGGCACATGTGATAGTTGCTTGCTGCGTCGGAATGGATTTGCGGAGGCAGGATTAGAAGACCCGATTGGCTACTTGCCGGCATCGTTCTAGCAAAAGTTCTAGTTTCAGGAAACGTGTTCCTGAGGAAAGGCTGTTACATTTGAAGGTTTCATTCTGGTTTGTCGCTATTGCCTCTGTCTTTGTCACCTGTCTCATTACAGCCAATATTATCGCAGTAAAGCTCATTTTGTTTCTCGGGTTTCTGGTACCCGCTGGCATCATCATCTTCCCACTCAGCTACCTGTTCGGAGATGTACTTACAGAGGTTTACGGATATGGGGCAGCCCGTCGAGTGATCTGGTTGGGTTTCGCATGTAATTTGCTAGCGGTAATCGCAATTTACATTGGCGGCATTGCGCCTGCTGCGCCTTTCTGGACGCAACAGGCAGCTTATAATACTATCCTGGGCTTCACTCCGCGTTTGTTGTTGGCATCCTTCATAGCCTACCTGGTTGGAGAGTTTACCAACTCCTTTGTGCTTGCCAAGTTGAAGATTGCAACAAAGGGACGCTGGCTGTGGACTCGTACCATTGGCTCTACGCTCATAGGTGAAGGACTCGATACTTTAATCTTTATCAGCATCGCATTTTGGGGAATCATCCCAGCTCCGTTGATGCTAACGGCTATTCTGACACAGTGGATCTTCAAAGTTGTCTATGAAGTCGTAGCCACTCCATTTACGTACCTGGTGGTTGGTTTTCTCAAACGGCGCGAGAGCCTTGATGCCTACGATTATCAAACTAACTTCAGCCCATTCCTTTTCCGACGTGAGCTAGCTGAAAGCCAGGGTAGCTAGAGAGAACTCTATCACAAGTTGCTAGAGAGGTACCGTCGAAACTCAGGGTGTGGACCCTGATAGCCAGGAATACTATGCTCGGCAAAGATGATGGTTTTGATATTGCCACGTACGGTGAAGTCTGCGACCACGCGCATCCAGCGCGGCGAGAGCAGTGCAACCAGGTCATCGAGGATGGTATTGGTTGCAGACTCGTGGCTGATCTGCCGATTGCGATATTTATTGATATAGAGCTTTAAGCTTTTCAGCTCAACCACATACTGATCAGGTACGTAATCGATGATGATCGTAGCAAAGTCGGGGAAGCCCGATCTTGGGCAAAGGCAGGTAAACTCGGGAATCTCAAAGTGAGCTACATAATCGCGTTCAGGGTTAGAGTTGGGCCACGCCTCTAGCTGGCTGGATTCGATCTCCTCTATTCCATATCTGCCCGGCGTCCGGGTTTGGGCCTGATTATCCATAGTATGTTTGATTTCTCCTACATTGGCTCTGGCATATAAGCAAGGCCTCAATAATTCTTTGAAGGTTCACTCCAAAAAATTGAGATGCGAAAAATTCAAAGCGGTAACGTTAGTAAGTAAAGAAGATGGTATCATATGGTAAGGTGCTAGACAAGTTCCAATGATAACTTTCATTGAAAATGTGTAAATTGCACTTGACAAAATACCGACTTATTCCGTATACTCGCTACAGTGAGGTTGTAGAGGCAATCTCTAAATCTCATCTAGTCGCTCAGGCATTACTGCCTGCTCAGTATTATTACACAAATCTCATGAAAGGAGATGGCAAGCATGGCTACTCAAACCAAGTTGCTTAGCATTACCCGTTTGCGCAATGATTCTGCCCTTTACGGCCATGCTATGCCTTTCGACCTGGTTGAGCAGTGCATCATGGATGGGACCTGCAACAAGTTCTCTGGGCCCGTCTTTGTCTTCGCTCGGGGTCGTATTGTGCCCATCTCCAGGGGTTCTCCGCCTATACCATGATGTATAGGCAACAATTGAAGAGATACCCTCAACCGTGGGCACTGGCGAAAGCGAAAATTCAGTCCCACGGTTTTTTATTGCTCTTTATGTAAGTCAGGAAAAGAATAGTATAACAGCAACTGTTTTGCGGAGGTGGTTTCGTAGATGAGGAATGTTCCGCTGCCGTACTTTTAGAATCCTGACACTGGCTGTCAAGATTTGTCTGCTACTAGTATGCATCCAATTGAATGAAAACTCGTCAAGATGGGGGTGATGAGATGTCATGAAGAAGAGCATTTGTCCTGTAGATTTGTCCAGTTGTACAGGTATACATCTGTTCTAATGATCGATGTATGTACCAGGGACAGGTAGTAAGCTTGAAGTAATATACGCGCAGCACCTCGCTGGAGGTTTCAAAAAGGAGATAAACTCGTGGCTATTCATAGTCTTGAAGATATGCAATTAACAGAAGATATCGTTATCGACGCAACCAAAGATGCTGTTGTGATCGATAGTGTCTCTAAGATATTCAAGAAATCTCGTCCATTGCTGCGCTTGCCATGGAGGAAGCAGGAGGAAGTAAAGCGCGAGGTGCGTGCCGTTGATAATGTGACTATGACAGTAAAACGCCGCGAAATTATGGGCATTCTCGGTGCAAATGGTTCTGGTAAATCAACGCTGATACGTATTCTCTCAACGCTGTTGATTCCAGATACCGGGCGTGTGACCATTTTTGGCTATGATGTCGTGAAGGATGATCTCATGGTGCAGCGGCTCATCAATCGTGTGAGCGTAGAGGCATCGTTCTTCAAGAAGTTGTCGCCAATGGAGAATCTCATCTACGCAGCTCGACTCTACAATATGCCAGGAGCAGAGGCACGGACCAAAATCAGGAGTATCCTGGGACGTCTGGGTATTCCTCAGGATCGGATTGGAGCGCCACTGGAGAATATGTCGCGGGGCATGCAGCAGAAAGTTGCCATTGCGCGTGCATTTCTCACCGCGCCAATCGTCCTGTTGCTGGACGAACCAACGACGGGCCTTGATCCGCGCTCAAAGATCGATGTTCAGATCTTTATTGAACAACTGCGTACGGAGCATGACGCAACCATCTTGATTACGACTCATGATATGGACGAGGCGGAGGTCTTATGTGACCGGGTAGCCATCATCGATCAGGGACGTATCGTAGCTATGGGTGAAGTGGATGAACTCAAGCGTGCTGCTGCCGAACGCATGGAGCGTACAACACCCGTCACAATGAATGAAGTTTTCATGCACTATACCGTCGCTCATCTGATCACTGATGCCGATATTGACCGTTACGGAAGCTGGGAAAAAGCCTTCGAAGCGTTCGAGGCTCAAAAAGAGGATGAGGAAGAATAAATAGGAGTACCAGACCAATGTCTTCTTTATTACATCGAGGGCGTGCATCATATGCCTTTTTCGAACGCAACTGGAACCTGACCAAGCGTTACTGGGCCTGGGAGCTGGTATGGCTTGTCTACAACATCGTTAACGCTATGGCGGTCACCTATATTGGTGCTGCCGCACAGTTGATTACGGGCGCCACGATCAATACAAATTACCTGATCCTTTACCTGCTGATCGGAACATCGGTCTGGTCGTACCTCAGCGTCACTTTTGAGGGTGTGACCGACATGATTACCATCGAACGCTGGGAAGGGACGATCGAACATACATTTATGGCTCCTGTCTCGCGTTTCACACACTTGATAGGAAGCTGTTGGTACGCTGTTGTGCATGGTTTGCTCTTCACCTTTGTGCAGCTGATCGTGGTGGGATCATTCTTCCATCTCGACCTGAGCCATGCCAATTACCTGACGGCAACTTTCATGTTGCTGGCTGGAAGCGTCTCGTTCATCGGCTTTGGCATCGCCGCATCCGTGTTGCCGCTGCTCTTTACTGAGAGGGGTTCACAGATGTCCTATATCGTACGAGCGGTGCTGTTGCTGGTTTCGGGTGTCTACTATCCAGTCGAGGTTCTTCCAGCTTGGATGCAGCCACTGGCTCGCATTTCGCCTGCAACCTACGTACTGGAAGGCTTACGAGCAGCTCTCCTGCGCAGCCAGGTGATCTGGTCAGCCGAGATCTGGAGCTACACCTGGCCGCTGATTGTGACCGGTATCGTGAGTATTCCGCTCAGTGTCTACATCTTCAGGATTGCTGAACGCTATGCGAAGCGAACCGGCAGACTGAAGAGAAACGGTTAGCGTTTCACGATAAGCCGAATGGATGCGAGAAAGGATGGGACAAAAACGGTATGAAGCGTTTTTTGAAACGGTCGGGAAACGCTACTTGCCCTATACTCATACCGAGAAAAACGACCACCTAAACTTGCATCTATTCTGGCTCTAACTGAAAGGAGACTACTTTAATGGCAAATAAATTTTCGGAAGGCTTTCTGGTATGTCCATCCATGATAGACGACCTGAAAGTAATTGGCTTAGGTGTTCATTCACAGAATTTAACTGGTGCAACATGGCTCTATGAGCGAGCAGGTATGCATGTTGCGAGACAATACATCACTTATGAGAAGGAGTTGCGTGCAGGTATGGAACTGAGCACGCGAGCTGTCCCGGTATAACTGGAAATCATCCCGCTCCTTCTCAGGATATCCGAAGAACGGAGAAACCGACTATGGCTGTAGTATTAAAGAACCTGTTGGCGCGTGCACCAAAGATGGAAGACCTGGTAGCCATCAACGGTCTAATCGCAAAGTGTGATATTGCTGAATATGGTATAGCGGGAAGCACGATGGAGGAGTTGGCCTCCAACTGGCAGCGGTCTGGTTTCAATCTTGCGACCGATGCCTGGGTCATAGTCACAAATAAGGGACAAATTGTTGGATTTGCGTGTGTGTGGCATCAGGACTATGAGCAGATCTCTACATTCGTGTGTGTGCATCCTGAGTATCGCAGTCGCGGTATTGGGACGCTCCTGCTTCGGCTGGTGGAAGAGCGAGCACGCCGCTATGTTCGTAGCGCACGTTCAGGCGCACGTGTCACCTTGAGAGCCACTGTGAGCAGTGTCAACGAACAGGCGAAACGCCTCTTCGAACGCGAAGGCTACACGCCGGTACGTCAGTTCTGGCGTATCGCGGTCAGGGTAGACGAATCGTTGGACAAATCCAATCGACATGGTGAAATCAAAGTCGATCTAGATGTTGATTCACAAAATATGATCGGTGCAAGCCAATTCTATGATCGGGACGCGGTGTACATAATACGCGAATATTCCATCTATGAGAAGGAATTGCGTGCAGGTGAGCAACTGCCCGTGGGTACAGGCGATGAACTGAAGATACTCATGGCAGCAAGCTGAATGGGGGATTGTCCTTCTCCGCCGGTGGAGTCATAGCCCGGAGCATGATGCTATTCAAAGCATCATGCTCCGGCATGAAGCGTACAGGAGAACATAATTACAGAAGTTTTTCGATAGAATTTCTATTTACCATCCCCCGTTACTTTCCCTTTGGCTGTGCCGTCATGATATCATGGGGGTCTATAACAGGTATCAGAAGAAACACTGAGCATAGCAGTGCAGAGAGGATAAGTATGATGTTTGTCCTGGGGATATCGGTAATTAGTATGTCAGACAATGGGGGAATGCGACCGATATTGCTACTCTTATTAATAGTAGCTGTTATCCTGCTACTTATAGGATGTAGTATCGCACTGCTAACCTTGCGAAACCAACGAAAGGATTATTTTGCTTTTATCACCCTGGAAGAATCGGATAGAGAAAAGAACTGAGATTTCCCGCCGCTCGGTGACGCCCCTGCTGATCGGTACATTTATCTTACGGTTAAACTCTGCTGCGGGACCCATCATTCTTGGGCGTTTTCTGGCGCAGCTTTCATTACAGCATCATCATTCTATTACAAATATATACATTGGGTTACTGTCCGTTACGTTTTTTATCGTAGAACTCACACTCGCTCCAATAATGGGGGCAGTCAGCGATCGTATAGGTCGTCGCTTTTTCTTGACTGTCGGCCCTATAATCGGTCTGATACACGTTACCCTGCTCCTCTTCACCCCCGATCAATATCCTTTACCTTACCTAATGTGTTTGCAGGTGTTGGCGGGCATATCGTCCGCGATGCAAATCCCTGCGGTGCTTGGTTACCTGGCAGATTACACAGCGGAGGGTCAAACGCGCCGAATACGTATGCGTGTCATGAGCTTATATGAACTTGCTACGAGCGGAGGCCTTGCAACTGGTGTCGTGCTTGGCGGGTTTGCCTGGGACCATTTTGGCCGTTTTGCATTTGGCTTACTCGCGATTGACTACTTAGTGGTTGCTGCCTGTATGTTGCTGGTACCAAGAGTAAAGCAGTTGATTGAGTACAGTAATTTACGAGCTATGGCCAATCGCTACTGGCAAGTTATTCGTACTCCACGTTTATTCATCTTTATACCGGCGTGGATAAGCATTAATGCCCTCGTTGGCGTCTGGCTCAGCACACAGCTAACCTTTATCCTTTCGTCGTCCAGACATGAGCCAAATCAGTTTTTGATGGGCATTTTGAGTGGACATGGCGGTGGAGGACGTTTAAGTCTTATCCTGGGGGCTTATGTACTGTTCTTTGGATTATGTTTGCTCTTCTGGGCGTTTTTTCTCAATCGAGCACCTCGATTACTGCTCATGCTTTCCTCCATTACGGGTGTCTACCTGGCGTGTATCGCCCTGGCTGGTATCAATCATTTTGGCACCAGTAATTTGCTGTTGATAATTTGGATTGTATTACTGATGATCGGTATCTTCGCAGAGAGTAGTTTTGCCCCTGCCGCACTAGCCTACCTTGCCGATATCTCAGAAGATGTCGCGAAAGAACGTGGGTTGTTGATGGGTCTTTACTCGGTTTTCCTGGGGTTGGGACAATTGCTAGGCAATGGGCTAGGAGGGGTATTCGCGCAGGCCTGGGGTTTCGATGGGTTGATTTACCTGACACTACTGCTGGCATTTGTTGCGCTTATCGCACTGCTGATGCTCTTGTGGCAGGAGAAGCGCATCTCATATGCGGAATAATTTAACCTACACACTGTGTTTGCGTTATTAAATGGTTTTTTATCCACATCTCTAGTATTAGATAGGCATACACACCCATGACCAAAAAGGCAAAGATCATTGTTACTATAGCGCTCATGCTTGGCATGTCATTAGCATCCCTCGATACCACTATCGTAGGTACAGCGCTGCCAAGCATCGTTGGTAAACTGGGCGGTATCACACTTTACTCCTGGGTATTTTCAGCCTACCTACTCACGTCCACAACTACCGTTCCCATCTACGGCAAACTTGCCGACCTCTTCGGGCGCAAACCGGTCTTTCTTTTTGGTACTGCATTATTTCTCATCGGCTCTATTGCCTCAGGAGCTGCTCAATCGATGGAACAGCTCATCATCTTTCGCGCTATCCAGGGACTAGGGGCGGGTGCGGTTCTACCTATCGTGCTCACCATCATTGGCGACATTTTTGCTCTGGAAGAACGAGCCAGAGTGCAAGGACTTTTTAGCGGTGTCTGGGCCACATCTAGCATTGTTGGTCCTGCGCTTGGAGGGTTGATTGTTGATCATTTCTCCTGGCGGTGGGTCTTTTATATCAATATCCCTTTTGGCCTGCTCTCAGCTTTCCTGCTCATCATTGCTTTCAAAGAAAAGGTCGAACGTAAGAAACTGTCTTTAGATTACATCGGTACGTTAACACTTACTGGTGGGGTTGTAGCGCTTCTGTTCGCACTACTTCAGGGAGGAACTTCCTGGGCCTGGAACTCGCTGCAAAGTATCGCTTTGTTTACGCTTGCTGCTGTGCTGCTAGTCCTCTTCTTCTACCAGGAGCAACGCGCACCTGAGCCGATTCTCCCATTGACATTGTTTAAAAATCGCATCATCGCCATTTCAAGTATTGGCGGGGTCGTTCTCGGCGTGCTAATGTTTGGTATCACGTCCTATGCTCCGCTTTTCGTACAAGGAGTTAAGGGAGGAACCGCTACCAGCGCCGGAATTACGCTTGGTCCTTTATTGATAGCCTGGCCGATTTCATCCACACTCAGTGGAAAGATTATCTTACGTTATGGGTATCGTTTCACTGCCGTATTAGGTGCTTTCTGCGCAGCCATCGGTGTTGGCATGGTGACGCTTTTTCAAATGGATACAGGTTTTCCTTTCATTATAGCTGCGATGGCTGTACTTGGTACAGGATTGGGCTTCATGAGTACATCCTTTATCATAGCAGTGCAAAACGTCGTTCCCTGGAAGCTGCGTGGTGTGGCAACCGCCTCGACACAATTCTTTCGTACTATAAGTGGCACCATTGGCGTTGCCGTAATGGGAACAATCCTCAATGCACAAATGGCGCAGCATTTCATACCAATCTTTGCTCGCTATCCCTATGTTCTGGCACGACTGCCCAAGGGCATTGCTCCCTCAAATGTGTTGCTTACACCAGATGTTCGTAGTACATTGCCTTTCGATTTGTTAAGACAGCTACAAGCTGCCCTGGCGCAAAGTCTCTTCTGGGTCTTTGCACTGATGTTTGTCTGTGCTCTGATAGGGTTGGGAACTATGTTTCTGTTGCCTGGAGGAAAAGCTGAGCAGTATTCCTATCATGCACAAGGCGATACACCTGCTCAAAAAGATACTGCTTCTGAAACTCATGAGCCGCAATCGGTTGCTCTCTTTGATTGACGGGTAATGGCAGACTTCTAGTGCCTGATCCTTGCTTATCCATACGCTATCCCTTGCGTATTATGCGCTCCATTTCACGCTTCACGTCTCGTTCGGCGATGGCTTCGCGCTTGTCGTATAGCTTTTTGCCACGGCACAGGCCCAATTCAATCTTGGCTCTGCCTCCCTTGAGGTAGAGCTTGAGAGGAATGAGTGTCAATCCTTTGGTTGCTACTTGTGCTTCTAATTGCGCGATCTCACGCTTGTGAAGCAACAGCTTGCGGCTTCGTATTGGATCATGATTGTAGCGATTACCGTGTTCATAGATGGCAATGTGTGCATTCTCCAGCCATAGCTCGCCGTTACGAGCGATTGCGTATGCGCCACGCAGGTTTACCTTTCCTTCGCGGATAGATTTGATTTCGGTCCCTACCAATGAAATGCCGGCTTCGATGGTACGCTCGACGAAGTAGTCATGGTAGGCCTGGCGATTGACCGAGATGACTTTGATAGGCGTATTGCCCGAGGAGGATTTAGCCTTGTTTCTGGCTGATGATTGTTTTACCATTGAAAAACTCCCAATTTTCACCAAGGATATATATTCGCTGCTAGCAAGAAAGGTTGCTATTCTGGAGTAGAAAGGACACTACACGAGTGTGTTCGCGAAAACAACACTTTGGGCAGGTGTAGTCGCTATTCAAGTTGATAATTGTTGGTGGGTTGACGCAACCCACCTTAACACAATATCTTGACACTGTATTAAAGAATCGGCCGACTAGTATTAAGTAGGGATTACCTGAACAATTAGTTGTGCATCCTCATCATACAATACTAGTATACACGTATCGAGAGGTAACAATATATCCCTCGGCGACTAACGGAGGTCATGTATAACGTGAACGTGTTCATAATATAAAATCAAAGTCACTATTATGCGTCGTTAGGATTTGTTTGTTAAAGCTACCTTCGTATCAAAGGCACATATGCTGTTTCCGGCTCGCATAAACACCGGGCACTATAGAAAGGTTCAAGTATGTTTTACCATCTGGGCAAGATAGCCACCCGCTATCGCTGGTTGATTGTGGGCTTTTGGATGGTTGCAATTGCCGTATCGCTGCCGTTTGCTCCGCGAGCAAGCGAAGTACTGCATTCCGGTGGCTTCGTGAGTCCTGAAATCGAATCTGAACGAGCGGTTAACCTCCTTGTTCAAAAGTTACATTTCGATCTGACAATTGTTCAAGTTATCTTTGACAGTCAAAACTACACTGCTGATAGCCCACAATTTGTACAGGAAACGCAAACTGCTCTTGCAGGTGTGCGAAGTATGTCTGAAGTCTCAGGAGTAGTGAGTTTTACAGATAATCCGCGCCAGATTTCGTTGGATCGCCACGCCGCATACGTGGACGTTCAACTCAAATCTGATCCTGATAGCGCACCAAAGCTGTTACCCGAGTTAGAACACCGTTTGCAGCCAGTTCCCGACTTAAAAACAAGTATCGGTGGAGGTCCAGTCTTTTATGAGGATATCCAGGCAGTTAGCGAGCGAGACCTGAGGCGTGCAGAAATACTGGCTTTTCCCTTTGCGATTATTGCACTGCTACTAGTATTTCGCTCTGTTGTGGCAGCTGTTCTACCTGCTCTGGTCGGGGGAGGAGCGGTAATCGTTTCGCTCGCGCTGGTCTTTGGACTTGGACAATTCACTGATCTCTCAATCTTTGTGTTGAACATTATCACCTTGTTTGGCCTGGGTCTTGGTGTGGATTACTCATTGTTTATAGTGAGCCGGTTCCGAGAGGAACTCGCCCACGGTCGGAGTGTTGAGGAAGCGGTAGCGATCACGGTTGCCACAGCGGGACGTGCTGTTACATTCTCTGGCCTCACTGTGTCTATTGGTCTTCTGGGTCTCATCTTTTTCCGCATCAATATGTTACGCTCAGTTGGTTTGGGTGGAGTGCTGGTCGTTTTGATGGCGGTATTTGCTGGGATCACCTTGTTGCCCGCTGTTCTGACCATTATTGGTACACGAGTGAACGCTTTACCAGTGCGTATTCCGAGCCTGCGGAGAGGCAAGCGAAATCGCCCTAATGCTGAAAACACTACCAGTGCTAGCCTGCAGCATGGATTCTGGTTCCGGCTCTCGCATTTTGTAATGCAATATCCAGTGCAAATATTCGTGCCGGTACTGCTCCTCCTGGTTGCGTTGGGATTACCTTTCCTGAGTGTGCGATTCTCGGCGCCTGATGCTTCAATACTCCCTACTGATGTTCCGTCGCGAGCAGCATATAACCTGCTCGCCAGCCGCTTTAATGCACGTGAGACAACTCCCATTCTCTTAGCAGTACAGACCAAGGGCGATGTGCTTACTCCCGACAATATCCGTAATCTCTACGGCTACGTACGTCGTATCGAGGCTGATCCTCGTGTTGCAAGAGTGGATAGCATCGTTAGCGCTGATCCGCGATTTACCTTAGACCAGTATGAGTTATTGTATACGCATCCCCAACTGATTGCTGATCCCTACCTGTCTACATTTCTCAAAACATCGGTAGCTGGAGATACCACAATGATCTCGGTCATCAGCAAATATGGGATGCTCGATCAGCATTCGTTAGAATTAGTACAGACTATTCGCAACACTACGCCTGGCAATGGCATTAGCCTGCTAGTTGATGGTGGTACCGCTGGCAACATAGATTATGTGCATTCGCTTTACACCGACTTTCCTATAGCATTGTTGATTGTGTCAGTAACCACTTACATAGTATTGCTATTGTTTTTCCGCTCATTGATATTGCCGCTGAAGGCTATCCTGATGAACACCCTCTCGATATTAGCAATTTATGGTGCGTTAGTTGTCATCTTCCAGAATGGATTCATGCACCAGGTGCTCGGCTTTACTCCGCTGGGGTTTGTTGAAGCATCTAGTCCAATCCTCTTATTCTGTTCTTTGTTTGGTCTTTCAATGGATTATGAGGTCTTTCTGCTCTCGCGTATACAGGAGGCTTATTGGCAGACTGGCGATAATACGCAGGCCGTGGCGCTTGGTTTGCAGCGTAGCGGTGGCATTATCACAAGCGCTGCCTTGATCGTGATCGTGGTAAGCGCATGTTTCGCCACTGCTGATATGATCCTGGTGAAAGCGCTTGGTCTCGGCATGGCAATAGCAGTTGCGCTCGATGCTACATTGGTGCGCGGATTGCTCGTTCCCGCTACCATGCGGCTACTTGGCATTTTGAACTGGTGGCTCCCGTTTGTAGGTGTGCAGCGTCGCCCGCCAGTCCAGGTAGGAAGCTATGGTATAGAGGAATCTAGAGAGCGTGATGGAGATGGACAATATATTGTGTCTGGGAAGGACGCTGGCGTAGGAGGGCAGCAATGAACAAGAGACCTGTGCTCATTAGATTGAGAGGAAAGCAGGGCCGGGGCGAGACGCAGCACAGCCAGAGCGGGGGTACGCCCCGCCCCTACATAACAAGAAAAGAGTATAGTGCCAGGCGTAAGATGGTAGAGGCGGGGCTTTCCCCCGCACTGCGGTATCCGGCATTGCTTGGCCTACTCGTATTGACGTTGTTGCTCTCTTCCTGCAGCTTTCCAGGAATTGTTTCTACTTCAGCTCACTTGCCGGTGGTGAACACGACACCAAAAGCAGCACCGCTGCCGTCAGTACGGTTTCCGCAGGATGAGGCTGCGCATAACGACCTGACTGAATGGTGGTACTATACTGGACATATGAATGCTGAAATGCCTGGCGGTAAGATTCACCACTATGGCTTTGAGCTAGTCTTTTTTCAAGTATTGCGGGGAGATTTGCCTCCTGTCTATGCCGCGCACTTTGCTATCAGTGATGTCACTCGAGGCGAGTTCCATTTCGATCAACGCCGCCAGAACGAGCCTGATGCGGTGATACCGAATGGTACATCGACCCGTGGCATAGATGTCCATATAAACGATTGGTCGATAAGAGGCGTCAACGGATTGGATCACTTAGTAGCTACTATGGCTAATTATGGTCTGCATGTTGATCTACGCGGCCTTAAGGCACCAACGCTGCATAATGAAAATGGACTTATTACCTATGGGCTAGGTGGTTTCTCCTACTACTATTCACGTACACGCATGTCCCTATCTGGCATGCTGATTGATCACAATCAACCCTTACAGGTAACCGGTGAAGCATGGATGGATCATCAATGGGGAAACTTCCTCCTGCTTGGCGGTGGTGGGTGGGATTGGTTCAGTATTCAACTCAACAATAACACTGAGATGATGTTATACCTTATTCGGGATGCCACTGGCAGAATTATCTCAACCTATGTTGAATATATTGGACCCCAGGCCGCGAGTTTTCTCTTACCAGCCAGAGCGCTTAATGTAACTGTACTTGATCATTGGAGAAGTCTAGCGACCAGGGCAAACTATCCGTCTGGTTGGAGGCTTGAGATTAGCGATCCACAACTGCGAGCCTCTCTGACACTCTTGCCCGAGTTGAAGGATCAAGAACTAGTAGTGTATCAATCAACAGGTAACAGCTATTGGGAAGGAGCAGTGAGTATACAAGGGCAGAGCGCAGGTCAAGTTGTTAAGGGTGAAGGCTATGTTGAGTTAACTGGCTATGCTCGTGGATAGGTTCCTAAATTCAAATGGAAGCTAAAAGATATTTTCTGGTATTACTTTCTTATGAAGAGGAGAGTGGGTAAAGCCTGGGATAGTATTATACACAGGGAACGGGTTACTTTGAGACTATTTGCAGGGATATGATATACTCTTCAGGTACCTTTGAATTATCACGACTACATACGCGAATTTGTAATCTCAAATGTGTGACATTGTGGCACAAGATGTGCTACAATGTATGGCTGTGTACTGTTGCGTTTAATTAGCAAATAGCGTGAAAATATGGGATTACAGTTCGGTTGGTTAAAGTCGGATAGTGGGGTGGTATTTGTTAATAGAGATGCAGGTAGCATAGATGGAGAGCAGAACTCAGGTACCCACGCAGGAACAGTCTGCCATTGTTGAACGTGTTGCACGCATTGTTTCCCATGTGCGTGGAACGAAACCCGATTATGCTCGTTTGGCTGCAGAATTAGAGCCTGCAATCCCTTTTGATGTCTTTGGCATTGTATTATTGCGTCATGACAGAGAGGCCGTGCGTGTAGTGGTCTGTATACGTGATGCAGATGCCTGGGTTGCGCACTATCATCAGCATCCCTTAAAAGACTCGATGGTTGAGCGAATCTTGCAAGACTGGGAAAGTGTGAGTAACCAGGAAGGTGCAGGCACACTAATAAACTCACATGGTACCGATGAAGTGGCTGCCTTGGAGGTAAAACGCTATCCTCACGGCTTAGATGGCCCTCCTGCTCAGAGTGGTGACGCCCTGAGCGGTAATCCTTATCTGCATGCAACATTAATTGCTCCCCTCCTGGTTAAAGATCGTGTACTAGGATCGCTTGAACTAGGTAGCAAACGCATCGATGCATATGCCGATGAAACGCTCCAACGTCTTATCATCGCTATTACGCATGTTCTGGCGGCAGCCATTGAAAGTGCCCAGGTGGGTGGCAGTGTAGAAATACAGGATCGGCAGCGCGAGGAACTCAAAAATGTTTCTAGTGCTCTCACCTCAGAGATGGATCTTTCCATGATTCTGAATAGAATCGTAGTCGGTAGTGCAAAGGCGCTGGATGTTGCCTCTGCGATCGTCACTTTGGATCGACGCCGTGGTCGCTTGAAATTGGAAGCTCAATATGGACTTGATGCAGTAATTCTTAAAGAGATTATTGGACGTGAAATAGCATTCACAGACCAGGCCATCATTGGCTATTCTTTGTGCCGTCGCCAACCTTGCGTTTCAAATGACATTAGCCAAGACACACGCTTTCCAGCAAGCAAACTCTTCGCTTCACGGCTCGCCATTCGCTCCATTTTCAGCTATCCCCTGGTAACCGGTTCTACAGTCTATGGCGCACTTTTACTTTGTTCATATGAACCTGGTGGCTTTACTCCGCTCAAATTAGATATACTTTCACTCTTTGCCGGTCAGGCCACTATCGCTATTCATAACGGCATGTTATTGGAAGCAGCGCGAGAGCGGAGACGTTTTCAACAAGCAATCGAGCAATTAGACAAGGCTCATCAACAAAATAATGCAGGTGATACAAATGAACAGGATGATCTAGAATTGCTTCAGATGGTACGAGAAGAGTCTGAACGTACCTTCGGCGTAAGTTTTACTAGCCTGTTACAGTATATCAGTGATTATCTGCTGACCTACAGTGAACGAGATTTGCAGGATATCCTGCAAGCTGCTCAGGATAAGCAGAAAGTTAAAAATGTCAACTCTGTCGTGGGAACTGTTACACCAATGCTTCAGGAAGAGAGAACCGCGACTCTTGTACAAACGGCTGAAGCTGCCCTGGTTCGAGCTAGTTTATTAGATGATCTAAGTGTGGCACTCACCCAAGCCATTACTCCAAATCGAGCACTTTCAAGTGATTCCCCCGCCATATCTCAGCTCTATGAGCGAGTAACACGTGATATGACAACACCCTGGTTCGTGACTGATCCGCAAGGGCGATGTATCTATGTTAATCCCGCTGCTGAAGTATTTTGTGGTATACGCCTGAACCTGGATAATCTGGGAAATCTTGCTGGTTTATTTAGTCCAGCCAATGGGATAGAGACCGATTCTCGAGAAGTTGAAACAAATGGTATAGCATGGCCTTTGGAGGATCAAGTACATTTCAATACATATATATCCTACTCTCAAGCCATGATCCCTCAGACTCATTCATTAACTCTCTTAGAGGCGTTTACAGGATTATTGCCACGGATACGCAATGCTGATGAAGTGTTTAAATATCTGCAGGAATTCACATACTTAGATCTAGACACGAGTGGTAGAGATTCGGTAGGAAGCAATCAAAATGGTATCCAGATAGATGCTCTGTTGACGAATACATTGCGTTTTGTCGTTGCTGCTGAACCTCTACCAGGACGGCTTTCCCAACAATTGCATGATTACAACGAAGATGCTAAAGATAAAGAACTGGATTCTTTCAAAAGGCCCCTGGCAAAAACTCCGAGAAACCGTTTTACTGATTCGCAAGCCGTTCTCCGGGATAGCGCTCTTTCAGACCGTCATTATCAATTTATGCATTATGCTTTCTATGATAGGCAAGGGCGACTTTTAGCGAATGCTTTGCAAATACAAGATATCACTGAGCAAGTGCGTGATGAAAAAAATAAATCAGTTCTACTTTCGACCGTTTCACATGATCTCCGTACGCCACTCACGGCCATTAAAGCTGCGGTCACTGGACTCTTGCAGCCCGAGGTTGTCTGGGATGAACAGATGCGTCATGAAATACTTGAAGATATTGATGCTGAGGCTGATCACCTGTATAGCCTTGTCGACTCGTTGATCGAGATGTCTCGTATAGAAATGGGCGGACTTGTGCTCGAGAAGGAGTGGTGTGACTTGGTCGAAATCGTGCATAACACGCTCGCTCGTGCTGAGCAATCACTGGCAGGGCATCCTATGCGAACAATTTTTCAGCAGAAATTGCCGCTGGTTCAAGTTGATTACGTACAATTGGAACGGGTTTTACATAATCTGCTCGAAAACGCTGTGCATCATAGCCCAGAAAATGCCGAAATTGTTATTGCTGCTGATAGTATTGCCGTGGAGAATGAAAAAACCGTTTCATCTGAAGATTCTCACCAATTCTTACGCGTGCGGGTAATTGACCATGGCAGCGGAGTGCCAGAAGAGGAGCGTGAGCGGATCTTCAAAACCTTTTACAGTTTGGACTCTCAAGGTAGTGGGCTTGGGCTTGCTATAAGTCGAGGAATAATCGAAGCTCATCAGGGTCGAATCTGGGTAGAGCCTGCTCCTGACGGGGGGGCATGTTTTGTCTTTGTACTTCCTATTTCCTCGTGAGGGAGTATCTGCTTCATGAAAACTAAAGGTAAACGCATACTAGTCGTAGATGACGAACCGCCGATACAGCGCATTTTACGCAGGAATCTCACTGTAAGTGGTTATGAAGTCCTCATTGCAGAAAATGGGGCGCAGGCTGTAGAGCTTGCACGTGCTCATCAACCCGATCTGATCCTGCTTGACCTATGGTTACCTGGCGAGATTGATGGTATAGGTGTTTGTGCTCAGATGCGTCAATGGACACAAGTGCCGATCATTGTCTTATCGGCGCGTACGGACGAAAAACAAAAAGTGCTAGCGTTGGACATGGGAGCAGATGATTACTTAACCAAACCTTTTAACAATGATGAGTTGCTTGCTCGAGTTCGTGCTTGTTTGAGGCGCGCAGCAAATATTTCGGAGCGAGAGAAGACCCAGCAACCCGAAATTTTAACATCTGAGGATAGCTATTTAAGTGTGAATATTGCGCGACGACAGGTCCGTGTTGGCTCTCAAGAGGTAAAGTTGACCCCAACTGAGTTTGAGCTGTTACTGCAGCTCATGCTGCATGCTGGAAAAGTACTGACACATCGTACATTGCTTCGAGCGGTTTGGGGGCCAGAGTACGGCGAGGAAGCCGACTATTTGCGGGTCTATGTGCGGCAACTTCGTCTGAAAATCGAGGTGGAACCTTCGCGGCCACGTTATATTCTGACTGAGCCAGGTGTAGGGTATGTTTTTCATCCACAAGTCCTTAGTGAGTTTACCGGCGAAAACCAATCATCCACCTTTTCTTCTACGGTCATTGATACGGAAGCAAAATGAGTTTTGGGGTATGTTCCCCTAAATAATTAGGTAATTTAACAGAATTTTAATAAGTTTAGCCTGTTTTTTATGCTTGTCTAACTTGTTCTGTCGTACACTGCAATAATGGGAATGTCCAGGGTTCATTATAGTGTGGGGGTGAGACGGGATCGCAGGCTCCCTTGTAGAGCAAGGGATGCTGTTTCCGCAAGGTAAAGGAAATAGAGATACAATGGAGTCACAAGACCGCATTATGGATGGGGACTTACAAACGCTAGGTCTCCAATCTATTCTAAAAATGCTCGCGCTGAGTTGTAAAACTGGTATGCTGTTTGTACACTCGGGGCCAGAAACACTTTCCATTAGCCTGCGTAAGGGCCAGATTATGGCTCTGCATGAAGAAGGATTCATCAAACCAGATCTACTTGGTATGCTCTGCCTGATCAATAAACTCAATCCGCCTCGTGCTCAAGCTGTTCGTGAGGTTGCGCAAGGCAATCTGCAGGTTGCCTTAGCGATGTTGGTTGAGCGCAACTGGATGAGTGCAGAAGAAATGCAGCAACGTCTAGAATTTGCGGTCACCCAATCAATTAGCCACGCCCTGCGCTGGGTGGATGGGCGTTTCGCTTTCCATCGGCAACTAGTGACCATGGAAAGCCGTATGCAGCCGCTGGATATCGACAGTGTGCTGCTGGAAGCGTTACGCCAGGCTGATGAATGGGAAGAAATGGGAGAGACCCAACTGACTCGCACAACAGTCGCCCGCTGGTTACCAGAGGTGAGTAACGATGTGCGCAGCTTAGGATTGAACCAGGAGCATATTGAAGTCCTGTGCCTTGCCAATGGCGAAGTACCATTGCAAGCGATGGCCATGGTATTGATGATCCCTGAAGCACGCGTTGCTCATATTATGAACCGACTGTTGGAACTTCGCCTGATAGAAGTAGTTGATACGGCCTTAGAGGGCGAATTGCAGCAAGACCTCTCAAACATTATCATCATGTGCCAGCATACATTGGCCCAGCAACGACAAAAGCTTGTCCCTGAACAGCACCTCCTCGGACTAGTCAAAACATTATCTCAATGTATCAATGGGCTGCTCATCCATCACGGTACGTATGCAAAAAGTCTGCGTGGAAGAGGACAGCTCCCCGTTGTGGAGATTGTGCGCTACTTAGAGCGACGTTTTGCTCAGCCGTTGCAATTAATAGCAAAGCAGCACTACCCCATTCTAGAAACAGCGACATTCACGAATGGTCAACTTGACTGTACAGAAATCATTCACCTGGATAAGTTGGTGAAGGGAGAGAAGCTAGAGGAGTTTTATTGGGAGGCTGTACTAGGACTTGTGACATTTTTACGTACTGTTTTCGCCACATTGTTGAATGACGAAGTAGGTAATTCACATACTGGCCGCCAACTCAATTACGTCTGGAAAGCTTTCCTCACAGAAATTGATCAGGAAATCCAACAGTACCAACTATACCGGGCGCATCAAAACACCAAACAGGTACGCAGCCGAAACAATGAAGCAACCTTCCAAAGTGGGCCAAGTAGAAGTAGTGTCCCTCAAGGTGAAGGCAACCCTTACTGGTCACCTGAGACGCAAAGGAGGTCAATCTAGATGATCGAACTAATGCCAACGGTTCTAGTTGTAGACGATAGCCCCACGGTACGTAAAATTGTGCAAATGACCCTGCAACGTGAGCGGATTAGAGTGATTACTGCTGGAGATGGTCTTAGCGCTCTCACCTCGGTAGCGGATGAAATGCCTGCCCTTATCCTCTTAGATATTCAATTACCTCGTATGGATGGGTACCATATTTGCCAAATAATACGGAAAAACTTGCAGTTTCGTACGATACCTATTATTATGCTCAGTGGGAAGGATGGATTGTTTGACAAGATGCGGGGAAGACTTGCTGGATCGACGGAATATTTAACGAAACCGTTTGACTCAGCAGAGCTGATCCAGACGGTCAAAAAACATCTTATGGGCTGGCAGCAGCGTATGCCAGCCCATGAGGGCATGCGTACGCGCCTGAGACGTCGTGGATAGTCCTTGTCTCAACCACTAGTGGAATGGGTAAACATGTGAGTTGGGTCTGGCAACTACCGCAAGAGATAACCTCACAGAGATTACAAGATGTGGCAATAGCCATTCTTTCCCATTGACCGGGCGAAATGTGTTGCGCCCCTACAAAGGAAAGGTATACTGTTATGCCAGGGCAGAAGGTACTCGTAGTTGATGATAGTTGGACAGAGTTGGCAATGATCGCCACACCATTGCGAAATCATGGCTTTGATGTGGTAACTGCTGTGGACGGCGATGAGGCTCTTGAGAAAGTCTTCAGGGAACATCCACAGTGCATTGTTCTCGATGTGGTCTTACCCAAGCAGAACGGGTTTCAACTGTGCCGTAGGCTAAAAAGCCTGGATGCAAGTAAGCACATACCAATAATCTTATTGACAAGCAAAAATACTCCGCTCGATAAATCGTGGGGACTCCGGCAAGGTGCTGACTTGTACATAACGAAGCCCTTTAATGAGGATGAACTGGTAGACAACGTTCGACGTCTCTTATAGATTTAGGAGCCTTTAAATGTTGCAGCGCAATACACGGCAACTGTCGCAGCCCACATCAAGTGGGCTGCAGCATCAAGGAGAAGCCGCTACTTTCAGGACTGCGGGAAGTGATCCGCGAGGAAACCCTCGCGGTTTACCTGGTAGTGTTAGCTCCACGAAGGATCAAGCCAATATACCTGCAGAAGCGGTTGTCGTTGGTCAGCAATACCTGGTCTTTTCATTGCTCGGATGTGAAATTGCTCTTAAAGCAGAGCACATAGATGGCGTAGAACGCCTTGCGGATGTGACTCCGGTCCCAAATGTAGTTCCATGGATCAGTGGTGTCATCAATTTACGTGGTTCCATTGCCTCAGTAGTAGACCTGCGAGCATTTCTTGATATGGAGCGATTACCTTATAATCCACGAACCCGGCTCTTATCGGTGAAATACAATGAAATGGTGATCTGCCTGGTAGTGGACAGTGTCAGTGAAATGATTCCTATCCCTCCATCCGCAATTACTGGAAATCTACATCAAGCCAGTATTCCCCAATGGTTGGCTCCCTATGCTTCTGGGAGTGGGCTGGTTGGGAGACGAAGTGTTGTTTTGTTGGATGCGCCGCGTTTGCTGTTCTCCGACAGAATGCAGCATTATTCTTCTTAAAGAGATAGAAGCCGGGTAGCAGGCCTTTAAAATCCATAGGAAATTAGAGAACTCTACTCAACTGAAGCCTGAGGGATAGCTTCGAACTTTGCAAGTGGCTGTATGGAGCTGGAAAGCTTTACGTGGTCCTGGTTATTAAAAAGGTGGTGTCCGAGTGGCCGCAAGAGCTGCCCACCTTTAGATTGGGGTATCCCAGCGATGCCTCTGTAACGCTGTTTCATACGAGAGGAGGCCTGGAGGATGAATGACACCGATAGAGGCGGAATGACAGTAAGTTCGTTGTTAGTAATGGGGCTTACTGCTTCGGTCGCCATTCCAGTTATTGCCATTATCGTGCTTGGTATTTTAAGGGGAGTGGTTGACCAAACAGTTTTTGTATATATGGTAGGGCTGTGCGCCCTGGTTGTGCTACTGGCAGTCCTGACAATCAATTATATTGTACGGCGTAGAATCCAGGACCGGCTTCTAGGACTTGTTGATGTATGTCGAAACTTTGTGGCGGGAGACCGTGCTGTTCGTGCGCCGGTTATGGGCGATGATGAATTTGCCATGCTCTCAATGTCTATCAACACACTTCTTGATAACCAGGGATTTGCCACTGGCGGGGCAGCAGCATCAAGCAGCGGTGGAAATGATGCGGCAGCTCTGCAAGCACAGATTGAAAAGCTTTTGCAAGAAGTAAGTGCTGTTGGCGACGGTGATCTGCGCGTCCAGGCCGAAGTAACTCCGGACACGCTTGGGGTTCTGGCTGACTCATTCAACTATATGATCGAAGAGCTTGCGAAAGTTGTTGGTCGGGTGCAAGCCACTGCCATGCAAGTGACGAATGCGACACGTCGCATTCTTGACCGCTCTGATGAACTTGCTCAGGCCTCTGCGACTCAAGTCGAACAGATTTCGCACACAACTGAAGCGGTGGAGGCATTAGCGATCTTCATTCAAAATGTTGCTCGCAATGCTCAATTGAGTGCAGAAGCAGCGCAGGAAGCATTAGGTAACGCTAACGCCGGTCAAAAGGCTGTGCGTCAGTCCATTGACGGTATGATGGTCATTCGTGAAAATGTCCAGGAAACATCGAAAAAGATCAAGCGCCTGGGTGAACGCTCCAATGAGATTGGCGAAATCGTGCGTATTATTGAAGACATCGCTGATCAGACAAACCTACTGGCACTTAACGCTGCTATTCAGTCTGCTATGGCAGGAGAGCATGGACGAGGATTTGCAGTAGTTGCCGATGAGATACGGCTCCTGGCAGAACGGTCGACTGAGTCTACAAAACGAATTGCTACATTGGTCAAGAGTATCCAAGGTGATACTTTTGAGGCGGTTGTTGCAATGGAAGATAGCACGCAGGAAGTTGTTAAAGGTTCGCAACTTGCTGACGAAGCTGGTCGCGCCCTCAACTCTATCTATAATGCTGTTGAACGACAGGCGCAAATGATTGAGACCATTGCGCATGCAGCAAATGAGCAGGCACAAGTTTCAGAGAATGTTGCGGTGGCAATGGGCCAGATCTCTGAGATCACCAGGCAGACGAATACGGGGACGCAAGAAGCGGCAATGAGTGTGAGCTACCTTGCTGAGCTTGCTGATCAACTGCGTGCCTCTGTCGCTACTTTCCGATTACCTGATCGCGCTAATGAAATGATCGATGTTTTCCCAGGTATGACTGGAGTACCAGCGCTGCTTGGTGGAAATGCTGACCAATTCTACCAGCAGGATATGGCGATGGGAATGAACAATGATTGGAATCAGGGTTTTTCTTCAGATTTTCTCTCGCTCCCTCAACCTCAGGAGTCAGAGAATTCTGGCTCTTTCCAGTTTGCGTTCAACAATCTGCAAGACTACGGAGGACAGCAAGGCTTTTCTGGTATACCCCAGCATGGAAGTCAGCAATATGGAAACCAACTGGGATTTGATGGACAGCAGATTGGAAACCAGATGAACCCTGGGGGACAACAATTTGGGAGCTATCCCAATTTCGGTGAGATGAATGGGTTCGAAAGCCAGCAAAATTTTGATGCGCAACAGCAGTTTAATTTGCTGCCTGAAACTGGATTTGGGAGTCCGAATCAAGCGGTGTTCCCTGTTTCAAATCAGACTCCTGATGTGCCACAACAGAACTTTGGATCACAACAGGAGCAGTCTATGGCAGCTCAGCAGCGCTGGAGAAATTCCCAGCAGAATCAGCAATCGTATGGTCAAGAACAGGTACCTTTTCCGAACAATGGATACACGGGACAGTAGCAAACTGAGTTACAGCCAGGTGGAGATTTGCTTCTCTGGCAGTGGAACTAGAATGAGCGGGTGCGCGAAGCATGTCGAATACATTTGATAAACTATCAGTCCTCGATTCGTTTATCGAAGAGGTGAATAGTTATTTGCCGGAAATCGAGGCAAATCTCGAGCGGTTGGCTCACACACCTGACGACATGGAAGCGCTCGAGGAGACATATCGTCGCACTCATACCATCGGTGGCTCTGCTTCGATGATGGATTTTCCAGGCCTTGCACATGTTGCACATGGCATGGAAGATATCCTTGGCGATGTCTTAGAGGACCTAGTTGCGCTCGATCCTCCCACTATTGGGCTATTACAACGCTCTCTCGGTCGAATGCACCGGCTCCTGGATGGTATTCACAATGGTATAGACGAGGACGCTGTAATTGCAGAAGACGATACTGACTATTCTCAGTACCGTGTAATGATCGAAACGGCTGCTCTTAACGAGGACAATAAGCTTGCGGAAGAAGTGAATATAGCTCAGGTTACTGCGCCCGCGCCTATTGCTTCCGAAGCATCTATAGCATCCCTCGATGATATGCTGGCATCGTTCCGTACGCCAGCCCCTGATGCGGGAGAAGAAGTTACCTGGCCAGAAGAAGCAGTTATGGAAACAAGTTCAGATCTAACATCCCAACCCGATGAGGATACTCAGCCGCGTCAACCTGCTCAACCCGAGGTTGAGGTTCCTGCCACCGCTGAGCTGGCCCATCCTAGTGCGTTGGAGATGCTTGCTGCAACTGTACGCAATGCAAATCCACAAGATACTCCAGCTGATATGTTTCAGACTCCTGAGCAGAATGAGGATGTCGAAGCTACTTTGCAAACCGAAGCCAAGGGTGAAATGTCTCAGCCTGAAGTGGCCGCCTCGAAGCCTGTAGTCCCCACAAGCGAAACCTCACTTATGCGGGTCTATAATGAGTTGCAAGAAGAAGCTCAGGTATTGGGGGTTCAAGCTTCATCCTTGAAAAGAACGCTCGCGCAATTGCGTCTGATGGTCTCTATCATTGAGGGACAACGTACTGAGTTCAGGGGTTTCCTGGATGGTTCCAAAGATGCTCTCGATCGCATGGAAGAGTGGGCTGGAAAGGCTATGGGACTCAATTTGCGCAATAGTCCCGAACAAGTGAGGCGTTATCTTCCGCTATCTGTAATGTGGGTAGCCAACAGCAAACTCAAAAAGGTGCTTGATTTGCTTACGCAGATGACTAGTAGTGTGGAGCTGACAGATGAGCAGATGCATGGTGCCTTGCATCAGTTACGCTCATCCATAGAAGTGTGCGGTGATGCCTTTGAGCAGTTGCAATCGAATACATCTGATCGGTTGTTCACGCACGAGCCTGGTTGGACGCCCTGGGAGATGCAGTTTGCTCGTGAGCTAGATGCCGTACGCGAGCGTGTGACATTTGAGCGTCGGGGTGATCCTGCAACCCTGCGAGCTGAGATAGAAGCCAGGGTGCGCGAGGAGTTACGACATGAATACGAGTCTCGTCCGTTCACTCTCGCGGCACGAGCTGAATTAGAGCAACAAATACGCAACGAAGTACGTGAGGAATTTGAAGCGAAGAGACAGTTGCAGGTGAGTGTCACAGGCTCAGAACCAAACGAAACACTTCAAGAGATTGAAACGCGTTTGCGAAATGAAATAGAGATTGAAGTGCGACGTGAGTTCCTCAGCCAGCTTACTGGAGAAGACGAGGAGGTGCCAACCTCTACTGCTCAATTACAGCCTGGAGTATTGGCGACTCGAATGCCGGAGGGGGAGCTGCCAACAAGTTCTGTGCTACCTTCCCAAACAACAGTAGCCACAACCTCTTTGGGCGCTGATTTTAGCGAAGAGACCACCGAAATCTTCCGTTTGGAGGCGGAAGAACATTTACAAACGATTAGTACTTATATGGCTGCTTTGGAGCACTCGCCCACTGATCGTGAACCTGTACAGGGTATACGGCGCGCTACTCATACTCTCAAAGGTGCGGCTAGCATGATGGGGTTCCGCGCTATTGCTGAACTCTGTCACATTTCGGAAGACCTTCTTGATAGCGTGATGGAAGATGCCATCACCGTTTCCCCGACCATTCTCAGCCTCATTTTTGATACTGCTGAAGCTCTGGATTTGCTCATCAATGGCAAAGGATCTGACGTTGAAAATTTGGAGGCGGTACAGGCTCTTCGCACGCGCTATGTTGAGTTGCTTGGAGAGCAGGCTTCTCTAGCAAATACGATTGAAGAGGTGATTGAGGAAGAGATCGAGGAGAGCGAATCTACCACCATGGAGGATGCTGCAGTTACAAGTGTGGTAGCGGAAACTCACTCTAGTGGAGTGAGTTTACAACAAGCCTCTAAGGGTGATCTTAGTGTACGTGTGCCTCTCCTGAAGCTTGATGAATTGGTGAATCTCTTCGGTGAACTGCTCGTCAATCGTAGCGTTCTGGAGGAGCGCCTGCAGCGTCTGACGAGACTTGTCGCCGATGTCGGCGTTAGTAGCGCACGATTGCTCGATGTAGGCCAAAAATTGGAGAGCCGTTTTGAAGCTGCAACGTTGCCTAGTGGTCGTTCAGTGCAGGTCATGCCCGGTCAAGGCGATCTGAGTATGGGATATAGGCTTGTTGGCAATGGTAAGAGTCTCAATAGTCATATTGAGTCTTCGCACTTGGCGGAATTCGATGAACTGGAACTTGATCGTTATACCGAATTCCATCAACTTGCTCGCGGTTTGAGCGAGGGTATCTCAGATATGACGACGCTCAGCAGTGAGATGGATGCAATTATTCGTGACTGTGAAAGTGTCTTTGCTCGCGAGAATCGTTTAAATACGACCTTCCAGGACCGATTAATGAAAGCTCGCCTGGTGCCACTTTCAACCATGATCCCACGTCTCTATCGAACTGCACGTGCGGTAGCCCTGAAGCAGCATAAGGATTTCGAATTTGTACTCGAGGGTCAAGCGACAGAAGTAGATCGCACAGTGATCGAAGAAATAGCTGGGCCTTTGTTACATCTAATGCGTAATGCAGTTAATCATGCTATAGAAATACCCGAGGTTCGATTGCAAAGGGGTAAACCATCGGCGGGACAAATTAAGCTAACTGCAACCTATGAGGGCAACCAGGTGGTTATCACTGTACGTGACGATGGAACCGGTATAGACCCGGAACGCGTGCGTAATGCAGCTATCGCGCGGAATATTATTCGTCCAGATCAAATGCTCAGCGACAGCGAAGTAATCGAACTCATCTTCCGGCCTGGTTTCACGACTGCTGAGATATTGAGTGAAGAGAGTGGTCGGGGTGTAGGCCTTGATGTAGTACGCGATAGCGTTTCACGACTCAGAGGAACGCTAGAGGTTGAATCCATGCCTGGTCAAGGAACGGCATTTACCATGAAGTTCCCAACCAGCCTGGCGATCCAGGGTGCGATGATGGTTCGTGTTGGTGAACACCAGCTTGCCATTCCCACCGTGATGGTCGAATCCATAGGTCGACTGGATAACTTTAAACAGTCGACATTCGGTGGCAGGCCTGCAATCATTGTCCAGAATGACCTCTACCCGCTGAATTACCTGGCTACACTGTTAGGACTCTCAATAGGCGAACCGGACGAAAAGGCTCCTATACTGCTAGTGCACACAGATCGTCACCGCGTAGCCCTGGTAGTTGACGAAATCAAGGGTAAGATGGATGTAGTGATGAAGAACCTGGGTCCGCATCTACGACATGTGCACGGCATTGCAGGTGGAACAGTGCTTGGCAATGGGCGTGTTGTGCTGATCCTTGAGTTGATTGAACTGCTGTCTTCGCGCACGGGTACGATAAGTGGTGCACCAGGCACAGTAGCTGCTCCAAGACTGCGTGATGGTTCGGCCTTGCAGACTCCCCAGGTGAGTACAAGAACGGATATTGGAGTCTCCAGAGAGAGCATCAGTTCAACTGTGCCCACCATACCTTCAAGGAAGGTGGCTAGTTCTCAGGCAAGTGGGAAGTATGTTCTCATTGTAGACGACAGCCCAAGTGTACGCCGTGTGGTAGGCAACATGCTTAAGCAAAATGGTTGGGAGGTGCAAGTTGCACGTGATGGAGTTGAAGCCCTTGAGATGATTTCGCGTGAGACACCTGCTTGTGTGTTACTGGATATCGAAATGCCTCGCATGGATGGCTATGAATTAATGGCGACCGTACGTGCTCAAGAGCAATATCGAACGCTTCCGCTCGTCATATTGACCTCGCGTGCTGCGGCCAAGCACCAGCAGCGGGCTATGCAACTCGGAGCGAGTGCTTACGTGGTCAAACCATACCAGGATGAAGAACTCATCAATATTCTCAACTCGCTTGTCTATGGAGCAACTGTACAATAGGAATGGGATCTGGGAGGAATAGCGCGTGGGCGTTGAACGTGCTGTAACGCGCTGGTACCTACAGCGCCAGGTCTACCAGGACGAGATTGCATCGTTAAAGGCAAAACTCACCCAAATGCAGTCCCAAGGTCAAGGGCAGGAACCTGAAAACAAAGAGCGAAAGAATATCGAGGAGCAACTTGCGAATGTACGGGCCAAGTTGCGTGCTTTAGGTTCCTGCCCCAAGCCAATGATGGGGTAAAGTGCCCGAGGTGTACGCTTCATCGTGCTTACAAATCACATTCCAGCCTGCCACTACATGTTGAGAAGATCTTCACTACCTTATTCCTTTATCGCTTCCGCTATCAACCTGCCCATCTCTCTTGTCCCCACAGTTTCTTTGCCTGTTTCGCGCAAATCTACAGTGCGGTAACCAGCCTCGATGACATGCTCTACGGCAGCCTCAATGGCCTGGGACTCATTATTGAGGTTGAATGAATGTCGAAGCATCATGGCAACGGTCAGGATTGCCGCGATGGGATTGGCTTTGTCTTGCCCGGCAATATCTGGTGCAGAGCCATGAATTGGCTCATAGAGGCCAAATAAACCGTATGCTGTTTCACGTGTTCCAAGGCTGGCGGAAGGAAGCATACCCATTGAGCCGGCTAGCATAGAGGCCTCATCTGTAAGAATATCACCAAACATATTTTCAGTGACGATCACGTCGAAGCTGGTAGGCTGCCGGATGAATTGCATAGCACAGGTATCCACTAAAAGGTGGTCAAGTGGCACGTCGGGATAATCTGCTGCGACACGGTCGGCTGTGCGACGCCAGAGGCGCGATGTGCTAAGAACATTAGCTTTATCAACCGAGGTCACCTTTTTACGTCTGCCACGCGCGAGCTCAAATGCCGTGCGCAGGATGCGCTCTATCTCGGCCTCTGTGTAGAGCAATGTATCAATCGCCTCTATTCCTTCTGGCGTCTCACGAATTTCACTGGGTTTACCGAAGTAAAGTCCCCCAGTCAGTTCACGCACTACCAGTAAGTCAGTTCCTTGCAGGATTTCAGGTTTGATAGTGGAAGCATTAAGCAGGGCATTGAATGGTCGTACGGGACGCAAATTGGCAAAGAGCGCCAACTCTTTACGCAAGCGAAAGAGGGCGCCTTCTGGTTGGATCTTCGAATTTGGTCCCTCGAAGCGAGGTACGCCGCCGACTGCGCCAAATAAGACGGCGTCACTTCGCTGGCAGAGCTGCATGGTAGCGTCAGATATGGCTTCTCCTTCAGCTTCGATAGCAGCGACGCCCACCAGCGCGCGTTGCATGTTGAACATATGGCCAAAGCGCTTGCCAACGCTTTGAAGCACTCTTATAGCTTGCTCAATGACCTCCGGGCCAATACCGTCACCCGGTAGTAATGCGATTGAATAGTTTCCCATTTGTTCTTTTCCTATGCAGCTACGTCTATCGTGATCATCTGTGGACGCTCAGTCTCCTCGGGTATCGGTTCACCCTCAGCCTTTAAGCTTTCAATGTAGCCAGCGATTGCCTCTTGAGCACGCTCAATACATTACTCTATGGTTTCGCCTTGAGTGATACATCCAGGCAATGCCGGAACCGTTACAGTATACTCTCTCTCTTCAGGGTCAGGACCAAGTATTATTGTCTACCTTCTCATGAGAGGCTTCTCCTCTTAGCCAGTACTCTGCGTGGATTGTATATGATAGCATAATTATCTGTCAAATTTATGTGATTTAGAGCCTTGAGGATTGGTTAACCATCGGTAACAGGTTACCGAATATCCCCATATACTCCTTGTCCCAAGCCTATATTGAAGAAGGTAGCCCTCTATGATCGTCTGTAGCATGAGTGGGTGATACGTGCTATAATTTGGAGAAGTAGGGAGACATTTGAGCCGTTCTCCTATCTGCTTTTAGACTCAGCCACTATATTAATCGAGCAATAGGTGCTGCTAAACCTTTGCACTGGAGTTTTACCTTATGAACAGTGAAAATAAAGGAAATGGGAACGCGACGGAGACATTTATACGACGCAAGCCTGTGCCAATTGCTATGGCAAAAGGGCCCCAAGAGTATGTTCCAGGAGATCAGGAACTGCCAGTTCAGATCACCAGTTTTGTGGACATGTTGCAATGGGCTCAGAACTGGGCGCGCTCGAAATCGGTCTGGCCGCTAGGTTATGGTCTGGCTTGCTGTGCAATCGAGATGATGGCAAGCGCACAAGCGCATTATGACCTTTCACGATTTGGCTCCGAGGTCTTTCGCTCTAGTCCACGCCAGGCGGACTTGATGATTGTTGCCGGAACTGTCTCGGTTAAAATGGGTCCGCGCCTGCGTCTGCTCTGGGAGCAAATGCCAGAGCCCAAGTGGGTCCTCAGCATGGGTCAATGCGCGAACTCAGGCGGTGAATTTTACGATAGTTACTACACCGTCCAAGGCGTTGATACCATCGTTCCTGTGGATGTGTATGTCCCTGGTTGTCCTCCCCGGCCGGAGGCTCTAATTGAAGGTATCCTCAAGCTACGCGAAAAGATAGCGAAGCAAGGCTTGAAACTGCAAGGCGAGAAGGATATAGAGGTGTAGCATATGCGTGGCATACTTGAGGGAATGGGCTTAACATTTAGCCACCTATTCCGACCCAAAGTGACCCGGTTATATCCCTACGAGAAGCCTAAGCTGCCACCTCGTAGTCGTGGGCTCATTCAGTTGATCGCGGAGGAAGGTCTCGGAACAGATTACAATCTAAAATGTGAAGCATGCCTACTCTGCGAAAAAGCTTGTCCACCGCGTGCAATTACCATCGATTTTGAGCCGATGCATCGATGGAAAGAACGTCCCTGGTTCGTATCTTACATTCGTGAGGGTGCTGAGAAATACACTTCTTATAAGATACCGCCTGCTTCTGGAGCTTCAAAGGCGGGTTACTACGTGCAACGAGTATCCGAATATGCAGTAGAATATCCTAACAAGCCGGTATCTCCCTGCGTGGCTATGCCCGTCAAGGACTACCTGGAGCCAGAAATCGATCTCAGCAAAGTTGATGAGCTGCTTGAGACCTGGCCAGAAGAAGCAAGCGCTCTCCCAACACTCCTGGACACCGTAATGGACATTTACGGCTATATGCCTTTGCAGGCAGCCAAGCGTATTGTGCAGGTGCGCGGAGTAGACTTGAGCGATATTTTTGGTATCGCCACTATGAGTCCAAAATTTAAACCTGCCCCCGCTGTGAAAGGCATTAAACGCGACGATCAACCTGAACGTGGATTATCACCCTCTACACGAGGTGTGTATGGGAATATTAATCATGTGAGGCAACCAAATGCCTGAATTTGATTCTGCATATCGTGTAATTCGGCGACGGGGTGAGCCTGATATACGCTCACTTGAAGCCTATCGTCGTATAGGCGGTTACACTGCTCTGGAAAAGGCCGTGCGCGCGCAAACTCCCGAGCAGGTAATCCAGCAGGTGCTTGACGCTAAATTGCGAGGTCGAGGCGGCGCAGGTCGCCTGACCGGGGAAAAATGGCGCATCGTTCGTCGCCAGGATGACGATATCAAATACGTTATCTGTAATGCCTATGATGCTGATCCACGTTCGTGGGCTGCACGTGCCATATTGGAGCGCAATCCGCACCAGGTCATCGAAGGTATTGTGCTTGCAGCTTACGCAGTGGGAGCGTCAGAAGCATATCTCTTTACCCGCAGTCTTAATCTCGAGGGGATTGCTTCTGTACAGCAAGCCCTGGAGCAAGCGCTAGATGCCAACCTGGTTGGACGTGATATTTTAGGTACCGATTTCAGTTGTACGATCAATGTGCTGGGTGTAGACCTGGGCTTCATGGGTGGGGAGGAAACCGTCCAGATTGCCGTTATCAAGGGTCGCCGTGGTATGCCTGAACAGCGTCCGCCTTATCCTGCACAGTATGGACTGTGGGACAAACCCACTGCTATCAACTCTATCGAGACGTTAGCAAATGTGCCGGTTATCGTGCGTGATGGAGCGGCAGCGTTTACTAGCGTAGGTACAGCTACGACAGGTGGCACGAAGGTTTTAACGGTATATGATTATGTACCCGATAGCGAACCAAAGGTAGTTGAAGTACCCTTTGGAACCTCATTGCGTGAGATTTTACATCACGCGGGGTATAGTCGACCCGAGGGTGATCTGCGGGCAATTATTGTAGGCGGTGCTGAGGGTGGAGCCTTGCCAACCTCTTTACTCGATACACCTTTTGATTATGATCCCCTGGAAGAGGCTGGCGCAATTGTAGGTTCTGGCATTATAGAATTACTTCCAGCCAATACCTGTATGGTAGCGTGGGCAATGGAGCGGAGCCGCTATCTGAGTTATGAGTCATGTGGTAAATGTGTTCCGTGCCGCCTAGGTATGAAGCGTATTACAGGCATCCTTGAAGGCGTAATCAGCGATCTTGGCGTCAAGTCAGATTTAGATATGCTGGATGAATTTGCTCAGTACATACCAGATGGGTCATTATGCGGTTTTGGTATTCATGCCCCAAACGCGCTTAAAACAGCCAAACGTTATTGGCCCGACCATTTCAGCATGCACGTTGAAGAACAGGAGTGTCCGACAGGTACCTGCGTTCCGGTGCGTGCCCATCGTTTTGTAAAAAAACATGTGTTACCGTAAAGATTTGATGGGGCGTAATTCATTGCGCCCCTACAAAGAGGAAGTACATGGCTATATCAATCCGAGATAATCTTTCTCCAATAGTTCAGGAAGCACAGGCTCTCATGGTACGGAATGAAGTTGGGCAGCCTAGCTTCACGCTCACCATCGATGGTAAGACTGTTCAAGCCTATGAGAATCAGACACTACTGAGCGTGGCGATCGACAATGGCATTACAGATATTCCAAATATGTGTGATGACGAAAAGTTGGAGCCAACCGCTACCTGTCGTATGTGTCTCGTGCACATCGAGGGCATGAAACAGCCGCTGCCTGCCTGTACAGCAGCTGCGATGCCCGGGATGGTAGTGACCACGAAGTCGGACGAATTGTTCCACATTCGCCGCACCAACCTGGAGATGTTACTGTCAGACCACAATGCGTACTGTCAGCCTCCGTGCCAGATAGATTGTCCGACGCACATTGATATCCCTGGCTATTTGGAACTGATTGCGAAAGGATCGATGAAAGAGGCTGCACGCCTGGTCAAAGAAGTGCTGCCATTCCCATATATTCTGGGTCTGACATGTCCGGCCCCTTGCCAGAAGGCCTGCCGTCGTGCGTTGGTCGAGGAGGAAATCGCCATCTGCCGCATGCATGGCCATGCTGCTGAGGTCTGCCTGCTTGATCCGCCTATTCCATTTGTGAAGGACCCACCTACAGGGAAGAAAGTGGCTATTGTTGGCTCTGGGCCTGGAGGCTTAACTTGCGCATACTACCTCGCGCTCAAAGGTCATTACTGTAAGGTATTTGAGATGCAGCCGCAGCCTGGCGGTATGTTACGCTACGGTATCCCCGAATACCGCTTGACTAAGGACATGATGGATCGCGAACTCCAGCATGTCTGGGACCTGGGTGTGGATCTGCAGTTAAACGTTAAACTGGGCAAGGACTTCACTATTGATGACCTGTTTGCGCAGGGGTTCGACGCGGTCTATCTCGCCATTGGAGCCTGGACAAGTAACCCATTAAGTGTGCCTGGCGAGGATGCAGAGGGTGTGGTAAACGCTATAGCGTTTCTGGCGGAAAAGGTGGAGGGTAAACCCGTACCTGTCAAGGAAGAGAGTGAGGTTGTTGTGCTCGGCGGTGGGTTTACCACGTTCGACTGCACGCGAACCTCTCTACGCTTGGGGGCAAAGGTTCATACTGGATACCGTCGTTCTATCAAAGAGATGACGGCGACGATGGAAGAGATCGAGGACGCCGACGCTGAGGGTACAGAATTGATGTTCTATGTCCAGCAGACGCGTGTCATCGTCGAGGACGAAAAAGTAGCGGGCATCGAATTTATTCGGAACAAGCTGGGCGAACCAGATGCCAGTGGCCGTCGCCGTCCTGTGCCTATTCCTGGATCGGAATTTGTCATCAAGTGTGACACCATCATTCCTGCTTTCGGCCAGAATCCGGATGATTCTGTCCTCGATGAGCTGTCCGGAGTGAAATGGACGAAGCGGAGCACCATCCAGACGAATCCACATAACTACATGACAGATCGCTGGGCTGTCTTCGCGGGTGGCGATGCGCAGATGGGTGCGAAGACAATTATCGAGTGTGTCGCCCAGGGTAAGCTGGGAGCACGTTCGATCCATGCTTTCCTCAATGGCGAGGACATGAAGGAAGTGGCTCGTCGCCTGGAGCTCGAGGAGCGCAAGCCTGATCTCTTTGATATTGTGCCTTACAAGCCGGTCGAGCCCAAAGTAAAAATGCCGATGCTGCCGTATGAGGAGCGCAAGCGTAGCTTTAAGCTGATAGAGCTGGGTTACCTTCAAGAGCAGGCTGAACGTGAGTCGGCTCGTTGTTTGCAGTGCGCCTGTCCCGCTGCCGGACAGTGTGACCTGCAAAAGTACAGTATCGAGCATGGATTGGCTGATAACCGCTTCCACGATGGTGAGCCGAGCGACTATCACGACTACGAAATTGATATGTCGCACAGCTTCATCCTGCGCGACCCGAACAAGTGCATCAACTGTACTCAATGCGTACGTGTCTGTCATGATGTGATTGGACCTGATTGCTACGGTATGTTTGGTAAAGGTTTCGATACTATCGTGTCCACCCCATTCAATGTCAGCCTGCACGATACAGACTGTGTCTCGTGCGGTGCCTGTGTGCAGGTCTGTCCCACGGGATCGCTGATGATGGCTGAGCGTACTCTGAAACGCTACGCCTTCGCGCTGGATCGCTGTATTTTCTGCGGTGACTGCGTAGAGGTCTGTCCTCACGGTGCGTTGGGCGAAACGCCGAATTTCGAGCTGTCGTTCTTCAATCGCTTTGGACCTGATGTAACCCTGGAGAAGGGCGACCTTGCTGTTGCTCCAAACTACCTGGTGCGCCAGCGCCTACCACGTGGTAAGAAGGATCTTCCAATGATGAGTCCGCTGGTACGACCATTGCCAGCACGAGGTATTCGCGAATAGCTGATACGGTAATATCATTACAAGCATTGGGCGACCTTCAAGAGGTCGCCCAATGCTTGTATGTTTTCTTGTGCACTTTGTCGCTAGCGCTTACTACTTGTTTGCTGCGTGATAAAATAGGTGTATTCGTTATGTCTAGCAATCGCCAAGGAGGGTGAGCATGGTAAGGCAGCGTAGTCTTCGCTTCCCTGAAGGGTTTTTGTGGGGAACGGCATCTTCGTCACATCAATGTGAGGGTGGCAATACGAACAACCAGTGGTATCGCTGGGAGCAGCAAGGGCGCATTCTCACAGGTGAACAGAGTGGAGAGGCATGCAACTGGTGGGAGAATGCCGAGCGTGACTTCGCGTTTGCTGAACAAATGGAGAACAATGCACTAAGGCTGAGCCTGGAATGGAGTCGCATCGAGCCAGCGGAAGGACAATGGGATGGCGCCGCCATAGAACGTTACCGGGCGATGCTTACAAATTTGCGTTTCCGTCATATAAAACCCATCGTAACATTACATCACTTTACTGATCCATTATGGTTTGCCGACCGGGGTGGCTTTGCTGATGAGGTCAATATACGATACTTCGTGCGCTACGTCTCATATGCTGTACAGAGCTTGCGGGATCTTTGCGATTTTTGGGTGACGATCAACGAGCCAAATATTTATGCTTTCCTGGGGTATCTACTTGGTTCATATCCCCCTGGCGAACACGATGTTCCACGCGCATTGCAAGTATTTCGTAATTTGATCCAGGCACATGTCGAGGCGTTTTATGCTATTCGTCGCGTGCAGCCACAGGCAGAGATTGGCTATTGCATGCACTACCACATTCTGGATGCGGCGAATGTACGTTCGCCGCTCGATCGTAGTGTTGCGGGAATACAAGATAGTTTCTTTAGCTGGGCTGCGTTGCACGCAGCGGAGACAGGCCGCTTCACCTTCCCTTTAAATCTCTTGCTAGCCTCTATTCCACATGCACCTGGAGCGCGCGATTATCATGGAGTGAACTACTACACCCGTGAGATGGTGCGTTTCGATCCAACTAATCCAATTGAACTTTTTGGGCGGCGTTTCGTACGTCCTGAAACTGTTCGGCAAGATTCAGGGAAGGAAATCGATTTTGGTGAGATTTACCCTTACGGTCTGTACCGTATGCTTAAATCTGTCTACCACCGTACACGGGGCAATAAGCCGCTGTACATTACTGAGAATGGTTTCAGTGACGCGCAAGATGACCGGCGACCAAGGGCTATCCTGGAGCACCTGGCCATGGCCCACAGGGCGATCGGCGAGGGTATTCCAGTGCGTGGCTATATGTACTGGACGCTGGTGGACAATTTCGAGTGGTCTGAAGGTTGGGGAGTGCGCTTCGGTCTGATTGAACTTGACCCTCAAACACAAGAGCGCATACCACGCAGTAGTGCCAGCATGTTTGGCGAGATCTGCCGGGCCAATGCCATTACCGAGGGCATCGTCGAACGTTATGCGCCCAAAGCGCTGGACTTTATCTTTGGGACGACCAATGGCGCCGAGCGCCAGGTCGCCGTTTAGTTTTGCCTGGTTACTTATTTTCTTGCAAGACTGCTTGAAGTAGCAGGCGGTCAGGACAATGTTGAGGAAATTTCCGGGCGAAACACACCATGCAGTAATCACCAACTAATTCCTCGTCATCACCTGTACCATAGTAGGTAATGGTGTGTGGGGGGCATGCATAATGGCCGCAAGGACGCAATTCAGCCTGGTCGCGGTGTGGTAGCGCGTGCGGATATTGTTCGATGTAGCAGATAGGTGCAGTCATAATTGCATTCTCACTTGCAAAGGTAATATATTTTTTGCATTTTGATAATAGCTCTGACTTTTGGGCATGTCAAGCAATAGCTCTGCCAAGAGAATCGCTTGTTATGCAGGCTTACAACGTGATACACTTTCATTGTAGGACATAGCGCGCCTTCGGGCTACGTCTATATTTTTACTTAATACGAGGTTGGGCTCATGAATAGAACTACCCTCATTTCTGAAATGCTGAAATTTCATTTCGGCAGCAAGATATTTTGTTCTGATGGTGAAGATGGAATTCTAGCGCATGTGATATTTGATCCTGCTACATGCCATATGACTCATGTAAGTATGAAGCAGGGATGGCTTTTCGGGAAAACTGTTCAGCAGCCTTTCGAGAGCGTTGTTGCAGCTTCGAGTGATGGTGTAACGCTGCGTGTGAAGCGTGCAGAACTGACTGTTGCCAAGGGTGAAGGGTCTGGCGGAGCGCTCCTTGACGGTAAGAGTACGGTCGAGAATACGAGTTCTGGAGCTAAAGGCTCGCTAATGCTTGTTGCAGTACATCCAGAGAATGGCGAGCTGGCCTATATTGTTGCTCACGATTTACGTCCAGGGCACGATACCTTGCTTAAGGAGGAATATATCACCGCTCTCGCGGCTGACAGGGTAACAGTATCTATTCCTGAAGATAAACTAATTGTTCTACCTCCCTATCGCTCGGATAGCGTACTCCAGCAAGAAGTCGAATCGATCCTTTTTGATCTCACTCCATTGCATATTGATTTGAAAGCAATAACTATTCGTGTGCTCGATAGTGTGCTCTACCTGGATGGGAATATCTCCAGCGCGCTTCGTTCAGACATCGTACAGGATCAAGTATTGGGTGTGGATGGCTTAGTGGAAATTAAGAATCGCCTTGTTGCTGATGATACGCTTGCAGGCGACCTGGCGCTGGCATTGGGTAGAGATGCACGAACTCGTGATCTTCCCATCGGTGTCTACCCCCGTCTAGGAGTAGTGCGGCTAAGCGGTGCAGTTCATACCAGTCAGCAGAAAGCTGCTGCCGGGGAGATAGCGAAAAGCTTTTCAGGTGTGCGTTCGGTCATCAACGACCTGATTATCGATCCTAAGGCTGAAATGCTCAATGTAATGTCTCCGGCGGAGGGTGGGGAGACGAAAGATATAGTGCCTGGTAAGTATGTCAGGCATACGCAATAGGTGCTGTATATCCATCAAATACAACGTCGAAGACTATCAATGGAAAACACGGAGCAGCTAAAACCTATAGAGCATGAATCGCTTCAACCGTCAGATACTGAACGACAATCAGTTAATGGGGGAGTAAAACGACATATGCCCACACAACGCCGCGAGGTAGCAGCCCAGGCATTAAAGGAACTCTGGCAAGAGTTGGAGCTTGAGGGCGATCCTCTCATATTTGCGTCTCCAATGCAGAGCAGAGTGCAGCTAGAACACCATCCTCTCCTGCTTGATCAGCTTGTTGCCAATGGCAAGCAGGACCAACAGCCCCTTTTTGGACAACTCAAGAGCTGGAAGCTGCTTAGTGCCCCAATATATGCTCAAGGTATTGCGGCGACTGGGGAGGTAGGCGTTCTTCTCAAAGCTGACATGCGGCGACAGGCTGACATTGGTGAGCGCGGTACCATTGCGGCAGCTCCCTATAGCTGGGTATGTTATACCTTCGATAGCGAATGGAAGGCAATCTCGGTTTACTTCTACGATTCCGATAACAACGATTCACTGACACTCTCGGCTGTTCCCAATGGACACCAGGATGAATGGTTAGCGTTTCTGAAGCTGCTAGATGAACAGTACGATGCTATCTGGCGAAGTACACGTCGTGGGTACATCGAAATAATTGGTGGTAGCGATGAGCTTGCGGATGTTATTAAGAAGGCATCCTACGATGATGTCGTACTCAATGCTGAAACATTCGAGCACGTGGTTGCACAACGACGTATCTTTGATAAGGAAATATTGGAACGCTATGAATCATTAAGGGTACCGCGCCTGCACAAGGTATTACTGATCGGCTCTCCTGGAACCGGCAAAACAACGATCCTCAAAGCGGAGGGCGCATATCACGCGAAACAAGGTGGATTGGTTTGTTATGTTTGTCCGCCACCCTATACGCGCAATACCAGCGCCTGGCAGCAGCTTACAAATGCCTTGCATATGGCAGCAGAAAGCCATATTCCCACTCTCATCTTAGCCGAAGATTTTGAAATGTTTGTTTCGAGCGTGCCTGAGCTACAACTGGTACTGAATACCCTGGATGGTGTGGCGACACCTGATAATCCAGCAGGGACACTTTTGCTCGCAACCAGCAATGATCCTGAGAAGATCGATCAACGTATTCGTGACCGTCCGGGACGTATCGATGCAATAATTGAGATCGGCCTGGTTGAAGATACCGAGCTTGCCATACGTTTTCTCAAACATTTCCTCGGTTCTGCATATCGAGAGGAAGAGCATGCGCCTATTGCATCACAATTATTAAAGCAACCCGGAAGCCATTTCCGCGAGGTTTGTATTGCTGCGGTGATGCGTGCTTTAGAAAAGGACCGCACTGAAGTCTCTAGCGAAGACTTACTATGGGCACATGAAACGATTCTGACCGGGCGAGCTCTGGCTGCTGAAGTGGAACGCTATACTCCTACCCCGGCTCACAAACGCGGCGGTTATTTTGGGCGTAAGCATTGATTTTTGTGAGTGGGTCATGACCTGGCCATCGCAATGGGAAGGAGGTGTGACCACTATGACACCAACACAGCTTGAAGTTCCGGTGTTTGGGATGAATTGCGCCGAATGTTGTTTGCACGTATAGCAAGCCCTTGCTGCATCCTGGCTGGCGCTCCCATCTTTTGGAATGTAATCAAAGCTACGCTACGTCGCCAGATCATTTCTCACACGCTAATGAGTCTCGTGGTCATTGCAGCACTTGCCGTTGGACAGTGGTCTACCATGTCATACTGCTAATACATAGACAAACCTCCTGAGTGAGCACTGATCTTTTCGTGTTTTCAGTCTCACTCAGGAGGTTTGCCTTTGCAAGCTCATCCCTCAATCTTGTGCACCTTCACTGTCCATACCTAGCTACTGTGACAGATCCCGCATTGCCATCGACAGTGATGCGCTGGCCACTGTTCAGGCGCTCGGTAGCAACTCCAGTGCCGAGGACGGCGGGGATGTGATACTCGCGTGCCACAATAGAGCCGTGGCTGAGCGGGCCGCCGACATCGGTCACAACCCCGGAGGCTAGGGCGAAGAGGGGTGTCCAGGCGGGAGTGGTGATCTTTGCTACCAGAATATCGCCGGGGCGCATCTGGTCGAACTCAGCAGGACTATGAATGACGCGTGCCGTGCCGGTGACGCTCCCGGGGCTGGCCGCGATTCCCTTGAGCACATCACCCTCTGGCTGGTCGAGACGCGCTGGCATCATGTTACTGAAGTCGAAGCCCAGGAAGCTGGCTCCTCCCTTGATTGGCAGTGCAGCAGGTGGGGTAAGTTTGCGCTCGCGCTCCCAGATCGCATGTCGCTCAGCAATAACGGCTTGATAGTTTGCCGGGGATTGTCCTGCATCCAGCTTGCTCACGGCCTCTTTCAGTTCGGGGAGGCGCAGCCAGTAGACATCATCTGCTGTCTCGATGGCGTTGCGACTGACCAGGCGCTGCCCGATCTCACGCAGCATCTGGCGCAGTACCGGCCAGCCCAGTCCTACATCGGCGAGCGCATCTTCACGCAGTGGGGCGTAGCGTTGAGCTCGCTCCAGCAGGCGCTGGAAGGTCTTCAAGCGGTAGCCTCGCAGGCGGCTCACCACCTGGCGGGTAGCCTCTTTACGAGCTGCCTCGGCGTTGGCCTGTCGCTTATAGGGATCGGGTGCCTGGCCGCTCAAGAAGAATTTAAGGGTCTCCAACAACGGGGCCGGATCTTCGGCGAGCACACCTTTGGCATAGTCGAGATCGTAGATGGTGTGTCCGAAACGCTTCAGATGCTCGTCTAAGCGCTGCCAGAACGCCTGCCATGTTTCGCCCGATGTACCCTCGACTTCTGCCAGCTGGCGGTACGCAACTGCGAACTGCTCACCTGACATTCTCTCCAGGGCAGTTGCCAGACCTTCCTGCTCTCGAACCCAGAACGCCAGGTCGTAGAGCGATTTCTCGGCCTGCATTGGAGCGCTATCAAAGCCAAGCATAAAGGTCAGCGCTGTGGGCGCATTGGCGTTCTTGCGCCCCTTGAGCAGCTTGTCATACAGCTGGGTGAACATCATCTCGCTAATATACGCCGCTGGCAGAATACCACTCTGGATCGAGATGTAGTAGAGCCCGGCTTCGTCAGCGATAGCCTGAACGCCCTTGAGCAGCTCTGTAGCTGATGTAGAAGACAGATCGGTTGCCTGCCAGTGCCTGACAAGTTCTGCGTCGCTGGCGCGGGCCGCTTCCCAGCGCTGTTTGGATGTGTGCAGCAAGCCTGGCATGAGGGCGAAGATGCGCGGCAGAGAGAGCGTCAGCTTTGCCACCTGGGCAGGCGTGAAGCTCATATCATAGTAGGCATAGTCGTTGATGGTAGTCAGGATGTCACCAGCAAAGACACTGGCTATTCTCACTTCATCCAAGATCTTCTTTGTGGCCCTGGCAACTGCTGGCAGCCCGAGCGTTTCATAGAGCGGGGTCAGCGGATCAGGTAGCAACTCGATGACGCTATTGCGCGTGTATTTTCCTTTGGGATTGGGAAGTTTCCACGTTTCTGCCTGGACTGCCTGTGAGCCCTCAGAGGCACTCTGCACATCAGGCAAGGCAGTGATCGGGCGTGCCTGCACAATGAAGAAGCTGCCATCATGAAATGCCCACTCGATGTCCATTGGTTGCCCATACAGTTCCTCGATCCGCACTCCGAGACGCGCAAGTTCAGCTGCTTGTGCCGGGCTGAGCGCTGGCTGCCTGCGACGATCGGCCGGGACAGATTCTTCATGCGTGCCTTCGGGCGTGCGAACTGTCATCACACCCTTCTCGCTAATTTCCTGAGTAGTGATGGTCCAGCTTGTTCTGTCAACAACAAAGGTGTCGGGGGTAACCAGGCCGCCGACAATAGCCTCTCCCAGTCCCCAGGCGGCGTTAATCATCACCTGCTCACGTGCCCCTGTCACAGGATTGGCGGTGAACATGATACCAGCAGCTTCGGCGGGCACCAGTTCCTGCACGACCACAGCCAGGCTCACCTCTTTGGGCGCGATGTGGTTGCGAATACGATAGCCGATGGCTCTTGCAGTCCACAGCGAGGCCCAGCAGCGCCTCACGGCATCGAGGACCATAGTTGCACCGCACATGTTGAGATAGGTTTCCTGCTGTCCCGCAAACGACATCTCTGGCAGGTCTTCTGCGGTGGCGGAAGAACGCACGGCTACCGGTAGCTCATTCCCTTTCTTGCTGGCATCTCGATCAAGTTCAGCATAGGCCCGGCGAATAGCTGCGGCGATATTATCTGGTATTGCACTCTGCGCGAACAGGGCTTCTATCTGGCTGGATGCCTCTTCGAGCGTAGCCGGTTGATCGACATTGACAGTGGAAACAGCGGCCAGAATCTTTTCTTGAAGTTGATTGGCTTCGACAAAGTGGCGATAGGCAGCAGTTGTGACGTGAAAACCTGGGGGTACAGGTAAATCGGCAGCAACCAGACGGGCCAGCGAAGCGCCCTTGCCTCCTACCTGCTCCAGCGTGGCGGCGGGGTCATCCAGGGCCAGGACAAGCGGTATATCTTGTTTAATACTCATGGTGGGTTCTCCCCTTTCCTCTATTGGGACCAGACTTGTCTCGTCCCCAAGAGGCTAATTCTTGCTGAAATTGCTCTTGCATCAGCGTTGTAGTGTGATCCAGGTAGCGCAAAAAATTGTGAGAAGCGGTCTGTAATGCATCGACAGAAAAGCCATCAGCTGGCTCAAGTGTGCAATGCACCGTCTCGGCAATCAGCTCCACAAATTCATCTTCAGAAATCGTGTATTCTTCCGGCATGAACGGAGCTACATAGAAAAATCCCAGGAAAACGGCGCTCATTATAAATCCCTGAGCTCGCGTGCTGAGATTGGTCCGCACCAGGCCCTGTTCACGCAGCAATTCGAGATAGGTTTTGAAGCCCTCTAACCTCTCTGCGTAGGCAGCGGTGCTATGCTCGCTCTGGGCCAGTTTCCCTATCACCTCCATATCGCGCAGCATGACCGCCTTGAGCAATGGGCGTTTCATGAGGAGCAGCGCCGAGTGTTTGAGCATTCCACGCAGCGTTGCCCCCTCAGGATCTTCTGCAATGCGCTGCTTGAGCTCCTCAGCCATTTCTAGCTTTTCACGTTTCAGCAGCGCGGCAAACAGCTCTTCTCGCGTCTTCCAGTGCAAATAGATAGTCGCCTTTGCAACTCCTGCCTGCCTGGAGATATCATCGAGCGTCGTCTTCTGGTAGCCCCAGCGCAGAATCAGCTCTGCCGCCGCATCCAGAATACGCTGCGCCCGCGCCACACGCCTGGAACTCTCCTGTTGTCGTGTGTTCGTTACCTGGCTCTGCTCTGCCAACATCTCTCTCCTTTTAAGTGAGTGACTGATTAAGGTGATTTAGTCAATACCTATATGTAACTATAGTGCGGAGTAGGTGAAAAGTCAAGGGGAGTTATGAGAGAACGACATGAATCATCCCAAATGGTGATTCCGTTGGGAAACGCTGCCGATCGGCTCGGGGAAGCGCTTGAGCGCATTCTTAGGAACGGGGACGTTCCCCAACGGGGTCGAAATTTTCGGGATGATCCTGTCATCTGAATCAAGGAAGTATTAGAACAAATCCACTTCAGGTAAAATTAGCTCTTAAGCGCCTGATCCAGGTCATGGATGATATCCTCAGCGTTCTCAATACCGACGGATAGCCGGATACAGCCATCTGTAATGCCGAATTTCTGGCGCTCACCTGCAGTCAGGTTGCGGTGTGAGGATAAGGGTGGGTAGCTCACCTCTGAATAGACATCGCCGAGTGTCGTTGCTGGCAGGCAGAGTTGTAGCTTATCCAAAAAGCGATAGGCGGCTTCGCGAGTCTGCTCCTTCAACTCAAACGCCAGGAGTCCCCCATATCGTTGCTGTCTAAGCAAACGAGTAGCGAGCTCATGCTGCGGGTGACCGGGCAGGCCCGGATAGTGCACACGTTCAACCGCCGGGTGCTCTTGCAGGAAATGGGCCACCCGCAAGGCATTGTTGCAGTGGCGTTCCATGCGCAACGACAATGTCTTCAATCCACGGGTTATCAGATAAGAGTCAAAAGGACCTAGCATTGCGCCTAGAATGGTTGCGTAGGTACGTAGTTGTTCAACCAAGTTGTTTCGTGCACTAATGACAACCCCGGCGGTAGTGTCACCGTGGCCACCAAGGTATTTGGTTGCGCTATGCACAACAAGGTCAAAGCCGTGCAGAATGGGTTGGAGCAGGTAGGGAGTAGTAAAGGTACTATCGACAATGCTGATGGCTCCCACCTCGTGCGCTGCTGTGCTGATAGCGTCAACATCGATTACTTTGGCCAACGGGTTGGAGAGGGTTTCCACAAAAATAACATCTGGTTGCTCTGTTCGGATGATTTCAGAGACGTTGGGGTCGCAAAGATTGTACAATATCATGTCTATTCCTACCGGTACAAAGGCCGTACGCAGCAAACCAATGGTTGTGCCATACAGGTCTTGCGCTACCAATATCTTTGCTCCGGGCGCGAGACCTGCGGCCATTAACGAAGCATGAATAGCTGCCATGCCAGAGCTGAAGACTACCGCGCCAGTACCTCCCTCAGCCAATGCCATTACTTCTTCGAGCGTTTGAGCATTTGGATTACCCTGCCGTCCATAGACATAGCCTGGCTCACCAGAAGGAAGACGGCCACTGAATGCCTGGTCAAGCGCATCAGCATTAGTATGAAGATAGGTAGTGCTGGTATAGATAGGCTCTACCGTTGGTTTACCTGAATTGCGCGTATTGTGGCTGAGTTTGCTACTGTGTACAAGTAACGTGTCAAGGGCCCAAGATGGGTAATCGAATTGCTTCATAATGCTCCTCTCACTGTAATAGACATAAGGGACTGTATCATTTGTATCGTTTGTATCGTTTGTAGCAGAAGTATCGTTTGTAAATAGCGCACTTTATATCAAATCCTTTCGTCGCTGGCAGCCACAGGCAGAGATTGGCTATTGCATGCACTACCACATTTAAATTACTGCGCCAAAATCTCTCTAAAGTGGCCTGTCGAGGCGCTTTACTTGAATTGCAAATTTAAAGTGATTAACAGTAGTTAATTGCTGATCCTGCGCAGTTTCGCCTGTTCCCACATGGTGTAGTCGTGCCACACCTCAATCACTGCACACTGCGAACAAATTTTCGTTTTATTGTCTTTTCGGCTGGTCGCCCCGTACCCGGTGATTTCCCGGTTGAAAAGCGAACAGATTTTGACGCGGCCCTGTATAGTAGTGGGGCGAGTATACCGCTCCGGCTGCTTCTCTGTCAAATTGAGCGCCGTTATCAGGAGGGAGGAGCCAAACACCTCGCTGGAACAGAAAAAACCGGGAGGAGAGTGGGGGGATTCTCGCAGAAATAAGCTACCACTTTCTCACGGGAAGTAGCTGCCAAAAACCAAAAAAGAAAGTAGGCTGTGACGCTTACTGAAGTCAAGGACGAATTGCGCTTCCATACTATATGCAGTAGGGGGATAACCGTAGTTATAAATCTCACTGCCAATTCCGTTTCTCATTGTCCCCGCTCATCGTCACAGCCTAGCCAGTGTGCAACCGTCAACAAAGGGCATTTGCTCCTTTCTTCGGCAGGAGGGCGCAGAGAGCGCCCTCTTCTTTTCTCTCCCTGGCACTTCCCGCTAAGCAACAGCAGGTGTCAGGAGTTGCACTCACGCTCCTTCACTGGTCTCCCGCCCCTCACTCTTTCCAAGGGTCCCGGGGTTGCCTTGAAAAGCCATCGATGAAGTCAAAGGTGTAGAGCCAGTAGCACCTCGCAGTACTACTTCCCTCGCCCGCTTCCGTCTCAACATGCACGACCATAAAGGAGGCTTATACTGAAGATACACGATGTGTCTCACATCCTGCTCTCAAAAAGGAAGACAGTCTCACATCGAGGTCACAAAAAGAGATCCAAAAGCGTTGATAATACGGCGGAAAACGGCAGAAAATCCGGTGTCATTTCTGCTTTTTGGGAGGGAATGTAGAATGGGAGTGAAATTCGAGGGTAAAAAAAGCTCATCCATCATTTCGCAAGTTTGTGAGAGCATCGAATAGATGAGCTATAACCTTCTCGACTGGCTCTCCTGGATCAGTGGTACCAGGTGATGAGACTTTCAACATTGTGACCAATACGTTGTAGCGATCGGCAAGTACGATGCTGGGGTTAAGTGTGCCAGTTGTAGCATTCCACTGAGTATAGCGAGAGATAACTTCGCCTTTGGCATCAGCGAGCAAAGGGTAAGGCAGGTTCAGTTCTTCCTGTATGCGTAGATTGGCAATTACGGTATCGGGAGAAATTGCCAGGATTGAGCAATCTTCCTCTCGAAAGGAAGTGTATGCCCGTGCAAAAGCGCGCAAAAGGCCACGGGTCTCGCTTGATGATGAGTTTGGTGTGAAGAGCAGGACAAGATGTTGGCGTTGTTTGTAATCCCAGGGACTATGGGGCATACCGTCAGCGCCAGGTAAGGTGAAAGCAGGAATGACCTGTCCGGGTTGTAGGAAAGATTCTTGCTGATGCTCTGGTTGGTTCGTATTTGACATATTTTCCTCGCAGGACGATGAAAAATGGTCAGGGTCGTTCCTTCATTAGAATTGTACATCATATGGGACATACATTCATAGTGTTGCCGAATGAGTTCTCACCTGATCGGTCGCGTCAGGATCGGCTGCAAGTTCGGATACGCATCAAGCTGGCCCGTTTCGGGGCGGTAGAGCCTTTGGGCGTGGAGATTTTTCAGGCGTGGCAACAGTTGGAAGCCCAGGAGGTGACAGGGCCTGGTGTCACGTAAGCTGTCATGAAGCGCAAAGTAGAAAGCAGGAAATACCCTTTCAGTCCTCGTGCCAAAAACGACGGAGCAAAGGGACTGCTTGTAGTGTAGGAGCGCAATCTCCGGTTCAGCAATCTCAGGATGCCATTGCTTTTCCCATTCTAGGGAAAGATACCCGTCGTAGCCATAACGCACTGCCGCTGCGACGGCTTCCTCGACGGTCCATCGAGGGCAGGCGAACGTAGAATAGGCAAGTCTCATAGTTCCAAAAAGCATTGCGTTCTATTGACCGCTTGCTTATTGCTTGTTTTAGACGGTTATGGCTAACCGTAAGGGCTGAACTACATAGGCCGCTATTCCTTTTGCATCTACATGCGCAAATGCATCAGGCTTACTTTTTCGTAAGATGTTGTAGGAACCGTTGACATCCGCACAGATGATCTTTCCATCTTTCGTCCGATATAAACGGTTTCTCCGTCCAATCCGCTTCCCGCTGAACGTGTACTCCGTGTCATCATCAGGCTTGTACGTAGGAATCGGGTTCAGGTCAAGAAAGCTCGCCTTTGACGTGTAACTTTCCTCTTGTACCTCAACCTGAATGCCGACAAGAGACGCCTTGTACGTGAGCATGTCAATCAAGCGTGCATGAGGAATGGCAACAAAATTTTGATTGTTACGTCTTCCCATGCCTGTCTCTTGCTTCCAGAGCGGATTTTTCCCGACAATGATGGTTCCTACCCCTTCCTTTACCAGGAAGTCGATAATACCCTTGCTGGCAGCGTGCAGATAGTGATTCACCTGCCGGTTGCGCTTGCTGGTAATCTGCTCCATCTGCTTGGTGACACGCTCGCGATCCGCTTTGGGAAGGCACAGCTTGAGCTCTTTCATGCGCTTATTATACCACTGGTTCATGGCTTTGAGCGGACGACCGTTAACCAATCGAGGGATGAACCCTACACGGTTTGAAGCTATCGCCGCTAAGTTGGTGACACCAAGATCAATGGCTACACAGAAAGCGGGGTCTACTTGCGCCTGGACGGGTGCTTTGCTGTAAATGACTTCGACGACATAATGCCCGTTACGAGGGGCGATGCGTACTTGATCGATCTGCTTTGGGTCCTGTTGCGTTTTGACCTCAATGGGCAACATCGAGGGTTTGATAATACCGCGCTTCAAGCCACGCTTGCCCCGGCTGATAGCCTGGATGGTGTATACCAACACGTTGCGCCCCTCGGTTTTGTGCTTGTACTTGGGCAGTCGTGGGCGTCCGGTAAACCTGGACGGGTCTTCTTCATAGGCCGCTTTTGCCTCACGAAACGCTTTCCACGCATCAGCGAGTTGCTTGAGCACATGTTGTGACACCTTTGCCGGAAGGGCTTTGTACGCTTCATGCGGCTGCATGCGTGTATCCATCTCTTCGTAGGACAGAGAGATGCCCTGATGAATAAACGCTTGCCGCATCTCGTACAGTGCCGCATTGTACAGGTTCTTGGACTTGAACGCCGCATCATCGATGATGGCATAGCGCGGGTCACTTTTCCTGATGCAATGTTGCTCAACTTGCTGCATTCGTTTCACCTCTTGCTTCTGCTACTACTCATGCATTCTTTTTCATGCACTGCTCAACGGTAACGGGTGAACACACGTTTTTGAAAACAGTCTCATCGCCCTGTCTCACGTTGCGTGAGACGCTGTGTGCTCACGAGGCGGTCTCAATCTCACCGCTCATAGCTTCGTCGCGCTGCGTCTCAGTCTCACGCATCGCTGCAGTTTCGTTGACCGGGTGCTCCCGGTGATACCGTTCGACCAGGCGGTACACCGTCGCTTTGGGAATGCCGGTGAGCCGTTGGAGGTCGGCGGGCTTGCGGCTCCGATCTTCATTGAGCAGCGCGTAGATACGAGCGAGATGCGAGCCCTTCCCGGCAGCTTCGCCCGCCGGTCTCACTGCGCGGCCCAAGACGTTTTGCGGGCTGAGCAGTCGAATAGCGCGTGTCTCAGGGGTCTCAGTTGAGACTGCTGGCAGGTCGGTTTGTCTCTTGTCAGCCAGTGAGACGGTGAAACGTTCCTGCGATATCGAAGTCATTGTAGATGTACGCCTCGAACAAGTTCAGCTCGTTCGGTGGCAGGAACATGCTGCGCAGCGCACCAGGGTGTTGCAGCACCAACGTAAAGCGGGGCGGCTCTTTGTTGCCTGGTTCGAGTTTCCAGGTGGAACCATCCCATAGCCGCACTGCAAAATTGTGCCGCTGAGCGGAACCGAATAGGTCTTGCAACAACGATAAAGTCGTCTGAGTTGCCTGGTCAGTGGCCTTTGCTGATTCTATGGTCATAGTTCGTCCCTTTCTACTAGCTTCTGCATTTATCTCGACGTAGTGGAGCGCTAATACTTGCTTCGTAGATAAGGTCAAGCCAATAGCATAACCTCCTCTTTTTTCGACTGCTTTTAGCATAGGCCCCCAGCCAGAACCTATGTCAAGCACTCTTGCACCTTCTTTGAAATGTATAGCTTTGAGAATGTAGTCATGTTTATCCCTTTGTGCCTGTGCCAGGGTCTTAGAAAAATCACCATTATACAGAGCACAAGTAACATCGGCGTACTCACCAAAGCTCACATGTATAACTTCATCCATAAAGTTATACGTCTCTTCTATTTCTTGCCGATTTGCCATCACCTTCCCACCTTTGGTTTCGTTTCTTCGCTACACACCTTAGCTGAAGAACGTCGTTCCAGCAAGGCCGGAGGGATGCGATACACATCATGCACTAGGCCGAGGCGTTCGAGTAAACAGATGATGTAGCTCGAGAGATCGAACTGCCACCAATGGAGCCCTTGTAAGGCTGAGCGCGGGAATGCATGATGATTATTATGCCAACCCTCCCCGAAAGCCAGCAGTCCCACAATCCACTCATTGTGACTCTGATCATTCGTCTCAAACTCGCGCTTGCCAAACACGTGGCAGACGGAATTGACACTAAAGGTAACATGTTGCAGGAGGAAAATTCGCACGAAACCGCCCCAAAGAAGTCCTGTCCACCCGCCAATTCCAAATGGTATCATCAGCGACATCACCACCCATACCCAGAAGGTGCGACTGATAAAGACAACTACCCGATCTTTCACTAGGTGGCGACAGTACACGTTAGGATCAGCCAAACCATTGAAGAGCCAGCCCAAATGTGCATGAAAGAACCCGTCAAGTGGGCTATGGGGATCACCTTCCCGGTCAGCCAGCGCATGATGCTTGATGTGCGACGCAGCCCACTCTATTGCAGGTCCTTGTGCAGACATGCTGCCAAGGACGAGTAAGACAGCCTTCACGACAGGATGGGGCCGGAAGCTGCGATGGGCCAACATGCGATGGTAGCCAATTGTCACGCCAAGCATGTTGGCAGAGTACATTACTGCTAGTAGGGCAAGATCAGACCAATTAACGGCATGCTGCCAGAGCAATCGTATTGCCAAAACAGTACCGACCAGAGGCGTGATAACAATGATAAGGACAAATATGCGTACAACAGTGATGTTATTCACCGGCTTGTAGGTAGGAATGGAGCTCATAAAACCTCCATCAAGGAGCACTCGCCTCAAAAGAGAAATGAAATGTCTTGATCCTTACAAGTCCTACTCTTCAACTTTTTTTATTGCCAGCGCTACATTTGCGCCTCCGACACCACGCCCTCCAATCAGCACCGCCGATCCAAACAGGGGACGCACCTCTTTTTGCACTAAGTTCAGTCCATAGTCGGGGTTTAGTTCCTCGCAATTGATCGTAGGTGGAATCAAGCCATGGTGTAGTGCCAGCAGAGCAGTAATCGCATCTATCGTTCCAGCGGCAGCGAAGCTATGACCCAGCATGGTACGAGGGACGCTGACGGGAAGTTGTTCAAGATCACTCCCAAAAACCAGGTGTAATGCCTCTGCCTCTCCCGCATCAGAAGCAGGTACAGCCCGTCCATCAAGACTGAAGTAGGCAATATCCTCCGGGCCTAAATCCTCCCCTTGCATTGCAAGCCGTATAGCACGCGCGTAGTGTCTGCCATCGGATGACGGACTTCTCAACCCATTAGCATCGTTGGTCTGCCCAAAACCTACAATCTCTCCGTAGATGGGTGCCCCTCGCTGCCGTGCGTGTTCGTAATCTTCCAGAATGCATATTCCTGCTCCCTCCCCTAGTATTAAACCGGCAGCACGTCGGTCAAACGGACGATACGCATTCGGATCTTCTCCCAGGACACAATTGCTGGTATGCGCAAACGTGAGAAATACTGAAGGCTCTAGCAGAGCTTCGCATCCACCTGTGATAATGACATCTGCCACTCCGCGTCGAATAGCCCTGTACGCTATAATCAGTGCATCTAAACCACCAACAGCATCGGAAGTCGGCGTCTTACAATACCCTGAAATACCATAGCGAATGGATGTCTGACCAACATTCGCCACCTGCAGCCAGGCTATTGCTGTGTACGCGCTCATGGCTCTTGGTCCACGTAAGTACAATGCCTGGAACTGCTGCAGAACATATTCTATGCCACCAAGCGTACTGGCTATTACTGCACCCACGCGTTGTCTGTTCTCATCTGCCAGAACTAATCCCGCGTCTTGCAAAGCCTCCTGGACAGCCGCCAGGGTATAATGGGTCGAGCGGTCAGTACGGTTCGCCAGCTTCCGGTCAATGTAATCACCCACTACGAAGTTGTTCACTTCACCAGCGACCCGCATCAACATGTCATCAGGAGAGAAGCGTGAAATAGGCCGAATACCAGAGGTACCTCTACTTATTGCCTCCCAAAAAGCCCCTGTGCCGATACCATTAGCGGCCACCACGCCAAGCCCTGTGATTACAACCCGTCGCATTGCATGCTCTGTCATTGTCGTCTTATCCTGTTTTCGTATATAAACGCTACAATTGCTTATCTCTCCAATCTGGTCGTGCGAGAATTAGCGCACTGTTCACTCCTCCGAAACCGCTCGAATGTGTGAGCGCTACATTGACGGTAGCTCGACGCGCTCTATTTGGCACGTAGTCCAGATCACAACGTGGATCAGGATTCTCCTGATTTATCGTTGGTGGAATAATTTGGTGTTCTAAGGTAAGTGCAGTCACAATCGCCTCAATTGCACTCGCCGCACCCTGCGTGTGGCCAATCATCGACTTTGTCGCACTAATGGGAATGTGGTAGGCATAGTCTCCAAAGACGGCCTTGTACGCCGCTGTCTCTGCCACTTCGTTAGTAAGTGTCGAGCTGCCGTGCGAATTGATGTAATCAAGCTGTTCTTGCGAAATTTTCGCCTCTTCGAGCGCCTGCCTCAGCAGTTGTGAGAGCGGGACACCATCTTCAGGAAGAGAGGTCATATGGTATGAATTAGCATTCGAGTTGAAGGTAATCACTTCGGCATAAATGTGTGCATTACGTGCCAGGGCCAGTTCTCGCTCTTCTAAAACCAGCACTCCTGCACCCTCTGCCATAACGAAGCCATCGCGCGCCGCATCATATGGGCGCGACGCCCGCTCCGGTTCCTCATTGCGCGTACTGAGCGCACCGATACTAGAGAACACGCTAAGTCCTGCATAGGTAATCGCAGAATCAGCTCCCCCTGCCAGCATGCGGTCAGCAGATCCATCCGCAATGGTCCAGAATGCCTCCCCAATCGCGTCTGCTCCTGCAGAACATGCTGTCGTCAGCACAATGCAAGGTCCATGGAGTTGATGATGGTGAGCAATGGCAACGGCAAATGCGTGGGTCATCAGTGGTGTAGGTACAATGCAATCAGCCTGTGCGTTACGTGGGGATTGCGTACCATTCTCCGTGTACGCCGCCCAGAGTATTTCTGCTCCTTCAACCGATGCCATCGCTGAACCCATAGCGACGCCGGTACGATCGCTTTCTTCCTCACTGAGGACACCGATGAGGCCTGCATCTTGCATAGCAAGATTGGCTGCAGCAATAGCATAATGAGTTCCGCGATCCAGGGAGTTGCACTCATCCTCTGTCAAGCCTAGCGCTCTAGGGCAGAAGTTCGTTACCTCTCCAGCGATCCGTGTCGACAGGCGACTGGCATCAAAGCGGGTGATAGGTCCAATTCCGGATCGGCCAGAGATACAGGCATTCCAGAAGTCCTCTTTTCCTACACCATTAGGAGCCACTACTCCAAGACCCGTGATCACCACTCGTCGCTCCATCAGCTTCTCCTCTCACACCGCCAGTGCTGTAGCCAAGCTACGATCGAGTAGCGTTGGCAGTGTGCATATCAAACACTTCTCTTTACAATCTCGTAAATTCTTCTCTTGGTACTATTATGACCGCTGTGGGCTCCAATCGTACATGCAGACCATATTTTGAACGCAGCGTAATTAGAGGTAGGGGTGCCACTGGATGATCTGGTAGCAGGCGCGGTACATAGCGTTGAAGAATGGTAGCCAGCACCAGTCGTATCTGTAGCTGGGCCAATGACATTCCCATGCAAATACGCGAACCATCACCAAATGGGAAGTAAGCCCATTGCGGCACCTTTTGACCATTCACCGGGTTCCAACGCTCTGGACGGAACTTCTCTGGATCTCCCCAGATATCGGGGAGTTGGTGAAGCACCCACTGGCTGAACATCAGCATCGTCCCCCTAGGGAAGTGGTAGCCATCGAGATCGAAAGCCTCAACTGCTTGGCGGCCCTGTGTCCATGCCGAGGGATACAGGCGCATAGACTCCTTGATTACCCAATCAAGATACGTCAAGTCTGAAAGGTCGTCTACCTTCGGCTCACGACCGGCAAGTACTGTCTGAAGCTCGATCAGCATTTTCTTGAGAACCATTGGGTGTTCCGAGAGCAGGTAGAACGTCCAGGTAAGTGTGTTTGTGGTGGTCTCATGACCGGCAGCAAGAAGTGATACCAGTTCGTCGCGCACCTGTTGCTTGGTCAATGCGTTCGCATCATCCTTATCCTGGGTCTGAAGCAGTATCGAAAGGATATCGCCAACATCTCTTTTATCGGCAAGTCGTTGCTCAATAAGGCTGTAGATGTAGGTATCTCCCCTGCGCATGGCAGCCATACGTTTTCCGTATGGCGTAATCGGCAAATCGAGCTGCATATTCAACAGCCCTTCCAGTAATCCAATGGGTTGCGCAAGCACAGCATCGATGATCTGACCCACCTCAGTGTCCTGCTTAGCCAAATCAATATCAACGAGGATTTTCATAATCATACGCAGGATCAAGGCTTGCATATCATATGCAATATCAATCTCCGCTGCTGCTTGCCAGCGCTCCACTGTCTCTCGTGTGTATTGCACAATCATATCAGAATAGTTTTCCACACGACGCTTAGAGAAAGCCGGTTGCAGGAGACGGCGATGCCACCGATGAAAATCACCATCGGTCGTCAGCAGTCCATCACCGACTAGATCATGCAGTCCCTGAGTAACCTTGTTGGTGAAGTTACGCGCTAAAAGTGATAAGACGAGCAGGTTGCCGAAAACGAGTCCCCCGGCAACCTCGCGACTGCTGAAGTTGCGCGGGTTTTCTGTTAAGACATAACGAATATGCTCCGGTCGAAAGAGCAGTACGACGGGCGTCTTTCCAATGTAGACGGTAGCCATACGACCATATGTCTGCTCAAGTTCCAGTAAAAAGCGAAGTTGGTTGCGCCTAAACTGTAAGACATTCCCAAGGAAAGGAAGGCCTCCAGGGCCAGGTGGAAGGGAATGTTTGTTCTTCATAACGAAATCTCTCTCGGTTTGCGTACCGGAACATTTAGTCCCTGAGCTGCCTTAATGGCTGTGATATAGCGTGATTAGTCGTCCTATAGAGCCACTCGAAAAGGAACGCAATAATACACACATCGTAGGGTAATTTTTGCGTTCGCCCCGCAAATCGTCTCTACATCAACCGATCTCGACCCGGTCTTTCTCTGCTAAGGCCAATCCCAGCCGTGGCTTCGTTGTTACGTACAACCCTTCGCATGCTCCTTCTGGAGACAACGAGGACCGTAAAAACACCTTGTTATAGATGTTGTATAGCTGCTTCCCTCGATCAGTAGTTTCTATTGGCTTGGGATCTGCTATTCCTGCTACATCAAGTTCACGATGTGGATTCTCAACATCCCTCAGGTCCTCCATACCCGATACCACATAGAGGAATGCCTCCATCATAGCGCCGCTGTCGTCGTAGTCATGATTGGTAAGCTGCTGTGCCTGCCAAAAATACGTCTCTTTGCCGTTGTACTGTTGGTACAAGCCTGATACGATTACCATGAGACGCAGGTAGGTAAGGCGGTAGCTCTTTTCAAAAAAAGCCAGAGCCTGCTGCTCCGTAACTTCCCCGCGCAAAATGCTTGCAATGCTCGCGGCGCACAGCATAGCGCTGTGCGTGGCGAGGTGTACTCCCGTTGAAAGGAGCGGGTCTATGAAGCAGGCAGCATCTCCTACCAGGAAGTAGCCTGGCCCCGTTAAACTGCTGGCCATATAAGAGTAATCTTGCTCAGTTTTCAGGTTCGAGACAAGTTTGGCCGGCTTGACGAGATCGGCTATCAATTGGCACTCGTTGATGGCATTCAGGTAGATTTGCTCTAGAGAATTAAGTTCCTGCCTTTTTTCTTTGAAAGTCGTCTTATGAAGCACTAAACCCACGCTCATGGTACCATTGTGCAGTGGAATGCCCCAGATCCAGCCGTCTGGAACAGCGCCGTTGGCGATAGCGCCTTCAGGAGCGAAGGACATCCTACCCGCACCCGTCCAATATCCCCAAATAGCAACGTTCTGAAATGCATTGTGGTAATGCCGGTTCTTCAGGTAATGCATAGCCATAATCCCTGCTCGCCCCGAAGCATCGACCAGGTAGTCGAAGGATATCTCCCCGGTCTCGCTGCCTCCAACTACTTGCGACCAGGTGGCGCTCCGCGGCCTGTCTCCATCAAAAGAGAGGCTGCGAATCTCCGTCCCTTCGAAAACCTTCACCCCCTGGCTCTTCGCATGCTCTAGAAGCAAGTGGTCAAATTCGGAGCGGACCACCTGGAAGCTATATGGATGGCGCAGGCTCGCGAAATTCAACACCCACGAATCCCTTCCCCACGAAAAATACCCACCGCCTTTCCACTGAAAGCCATACGATTCGATCTTCTCTCGAGCGCCCACCATGTCAAGGATCTCTAAGCATGAGGGCAAGAGCGACTCGCCAATGTGATAGCGTGGGAAAACATCGCGCTCCACCAGCGTTACTTCAAAACCCTCACGGGTTAGCAAGGTAGCGGCGGTAGAGCCAGCTGGACCTCCACCAACCACAAGAACCTGTGTGGACCTCTTCATGTTGTCTCCTTAACCTCTAGCGTAAAATACCCTATGGACCTTTGGCTAGCTAAAATGCTAAAGACCAGAGGCTGCAATTTTAGTGATGGATATTTCGGCCGGCGTTACATCGCCTTTGAACGAAGCATTTACTGATGCACTGACGCAGAAAGATTTGGTCTTTAATCTCTTTCATAAGAGGTCAGGCTCAGATTTCTCGTCATGGAGGACTTACGGGCAAGATTTCCCAATACTACTAGAACTTCATTACTTACTCAAGTATAGGAAACAAGCGCTCAGCTGTCAAGTAACCTACGATCTACTGGAAGGAATTCACGCGTTCCAAGAAAAACGCACGCCGGCATTTACCGGGAAATAGCCCACACTGTTGCTGGTACATGGCCGAGCGTTGAACACTACACAACAGCTTGCAAAATAGCGCAATTTGGCCTACTATCTACACAGGATAGCCAATGCCTTCTACAGGCCTGGGTCATCCTGTCACGGTTACCTATTGGAGCCGCACTGGTACTCTGCCAACGCATGATAACGTCTGTCTACGGGAAGAGGAACCACGGTGAGATCGGCACAGTTCTGTTGTTCATCGTTCATGTTCGACTGTTCTCGCTATCGCCATCGCTGGTACCTGTTGTACTTCGTAGTGCTTACCTGTAGTTACCCGGCTCTCATTGTCATTCAGGAGGTTGTATGGCAACTGTCTCAGAAAGGGGACCCGTGACTGTACGGAGTATGCTCCCTATCCTTGGTGCCAGTACCATTGGTACAGCCATCGAATGGTATGATTTCTTCTTGTACGGCTTTCTTGCCGCAACGGTCTTCCCGAGTGTCTTCTTCCCAACGCTCGATCCGGTCACTGGTACCATCGCGGCATTCACGACCAACTTTGTGGGTTTTCTTGCACGTCCCATCGGTGGCGCCTTTTTTGGCTGGTTTGGAGATCGCGTTGGGCGGAAATCGACGCTAATCGCGACCCTCCTGCTTATGGGAATCGCTACAGCATTGATGGGTCTGCTGCCAGGATATGCCCGGATTGGTATCGCTGCCCCTATCCTGCTCTCCATCTTGCGCTTCCTGCAGGGCGCAGGGGTAGGTGGTGAATGGGGTGGCTCCGTCCTCCTATCTATGGAGTATGGCGATAATCGGCGGCGTGGCTTCTGGGCCAGTTGGCCGCAGACGGGTGTGCCCGTCGGTTTGGCCCTTTCCGCTCTGGCAGTGATAGTTTTTCGAGCGCTCTTCCCAGGTGCTGCTTTCGATAGTATCGGGTGGCGTATTCCCCTCTTGTTGAGTCTCGTGTTGCTTCTCGTTGGTCTCTACATCCGTTTGCGCATCCTGGAGACTCCTTCCTTTACGAGAGTGAAACAGGAGGGAAGACTCTCCCGTGATCCTTTGCTGGATGTGATCCGCCACAATTGGCGCGAGATTGTTCTGTCTGCCCTGTTGCGTTCGGCTGAACAGGCTCCTTTCTATCTCTTCACGACCTTTCTCCTTGCCTATGGTGTGAAGGTTTTGGGGTTGAACCTTAACTTACTGTACATCGGCCTCATCGTTACAGCCCTCGTCAGTCTGGTGACAATGCCAACTTTCGGTGCCGTCTCTGACCGCGTGGGACGCAAGCGGTGGTATATGATTGGTAGTGTGTTGATGGCAGCCTTTGCTTTCCCGTACTTTCTCCTTCTGCAAACGAAGATCCCTTTGGTCGTCATCCTCACGATAGTGCTCTCCGTGAGCATCTTGCATGACTGGTTGTATGGGCCACAGGCAGCTCTGATCTCAGAGCGTTTCGGTACCAGGCTACGCTATAGTGGTGCATCGCTCGGCTATCAACTCGCGTCCATCACCGCAGGTGGGCCTGCCCCCATCATTGCGACGTACCTGCTGGCAAACTCCAAAGCTTTCCTTGGTGCTGGCGCGCCGTCCTACACCTTGATCGCTCTCTACATCATTTTCATGGCGGTGGTTTCGTTCGTCTCCACTGCTCTCCTGCGAGAGTATGCAGGCAAGGCTGCCGCTGAAGATGTGCTGGAGCCAGCAGTTGCTTCGTCTGGCAAATAAGGAGGCGGAGTAGAGTTGTAGTTTCCTAAAGAGGTAACCAGGGAGATGTACTCTCATCATGAGAGTGCATCTCTGCTTTTTGCTTACTTGACTTGGAGTTGTAGTACCTTCATATCAAAACCTGTTGCTGCCTCATCGAAATGTAGGGGCGAGGCTTGCCCTCGCCCGGGGCCGCTACGGCCCACACACCCACTGTTCAAACGGATTTGATATCAATCGGATCAATTCATCAGAGCAACGTATTGCCCTATAGGTCTTGAATTGCCCGTTGCTCACTATGGCCATCAGCCGATTTGGCAAGTATTCTATTGATCAGGTCATCTTTCTTGATTGAAGATGAGAAGAACACATTCAGCTCTTTGGCAAGTATTTTCAATTCCGCTACTTTCCTCTTCGCGAGCCCTGCTCGCGTATGGGATGCTGTGGGCATGGCTACTTGTTCTACTTTGGGGGGTTCCAGGAACTCGTTGCTTGGAACTTGCTGAACGAGTTGTTTGCATTCCACATCGGGCATGCGCCTCAGTAACAAGACCACGTTGGCTAGCAGGTCTGCCAGTTCATGTGTTTTCATTTGCTCAAGTTGGTCGATTGTCATACGTGTTCTCATTACTTCCTCCTGAATTTACTCCGAGAGACTCATTGCTTGGATTTTTTGTGAACGAAGATGGTGAATCCGGCTAATAAATTCTCCTGCTAGGCTCTGAAATTGGCGCTGCAATTCGATTGCATGATTCTTGGGTGGATTCAAAGCACTGATTGGGGTGCGATCATCAGCGGATTATCCATACGCTGCGTACAGCTCGCGCAAGTGAAGTCCCTGGACAACGATTGGTGGAGTTGCCGCCAGAAGGAATGTAACCAGGATGACTACCTGGCAGAGTAACAGACCGGTCGTTGCGTGGTTACATTCGTGCTCAATATTCACCCGGACATACTCTCCAAATCAGCAGCGCCCAATCGAGATGTGTTTGCGATTGTAAGGCGGGATCCAGCAAGAGAGATCACTGCGCCTTGCTGGTAATAGTCGCGCCCACGCTGGAATGATTCTTGCGAGGCGTGCTGCTACCACCCCATCCATCTTCGCTGAGCTAGTCGCCGAACTTTTACATAGGCCTGGCGGGCTTCTTTTGACCTTCCAAGATGCTTCAGCACTTCTGCTTTGTTCAACCAGGCATGCTCTAAGTTTGGGTTGAGAGCAAGAATCCGTTCATAGACTTCCAAGGCATCCTTATAACACTTGAGTTTACGGAGGGCATGGGCTTTCACGCTGTACGCTTCTGCGCTGGTAGGAGCTAGCTGAATGGCACGCTCAGCAGCACCCAGGGCTTCTGCATACCGCTTCAGCTTCACGAGGACAGAGCCCTTATTGGCATGGTAGGAAGCATGGGTGGGAACGCAGAGAATTGCTCGTTCAAAGGCATCAAGGGCCTCTTTATCATAACCGGAAGCAAGGAGGACCAATCCGATACCATTGTAGGCTTCGGCATTCGTGGGATCAAGTTCAAGAGCATGCTCAAAGGCGGTCAGCGCCTCTTGATAGCGGTTGAGGCCAGAGAGGGCGAGACCCTTGCCGGTGTAGGCTTCGGCATCGGTGGAATGCAGGTGGATACGAAATTCGAAGGTAACTCTCGCCTTGGAGAAAGCGTCAAAGGCTTCCTCGTTGCGCCTGAGCTTCAAGAGCGCAAAGCCCTTGCTATTGTATACAGCAGCGGCGTTCGGGTCAAGGAGCAGCACATTCCCATACGCTTCAAGGGCTTCCTCATACCGTTTCACCTGGTAGTGCGCATCGCCCTCAGCAAGCCATTCCTCTTTGGTCTTCCGCAAGAGGTAAGGAAGAGCGCCATACGAGTCGAAAGAGTCACTTGCGTTGGCCACAGGATTGTCCCCTGACTAGCCGATAGTCATCATGCTTCCTTCTGTGATACAAACGAAGGATATCTATATTGTACCTCAGTTTCTGCTGGGAGTCGACACTCGGAGAAGCGGAAGGATGTCTTGCTCGAATTAAGAAATGGGGGCGTGCTGAAATGTAGTGACACCTCTTGCGGGTGCCAGGCTCCCACGCAAAAAATGCATCGCACCCTGGGAAATTTAGCATCTTGAATTTCGATTATCGATAATCTATACTAGAACAAAGAATTATGAAGATCACACGCGGGTATAAAACCGAACTGGACTTAAACAACAAGCAGAGAACGGCATGCTTACAGCATGCGGGCGCGGCTCGGTTTGCATACAATTGGGCATTGGCAAAAAAGCAGGAAGCATATAAAGCAGGTCAAAAAGTGCCTTCAGCTATTGATCTCCATAGAGAATTAAATAAACTCAAGAAAACTGAACTGTCTTGGATGTATGGTGTGTCTAAGTGCGCTCCACAAGAGGCATTACGAAACCTTGATACAGCGTATGACAATTTTTTCAGAAAAGTGAAGCTCAAAAAGGCTGGCAAGCACAAAGGTAAGTCTGGTTTTCCCAAGTTCAAGAGCAGAAATAAGGCGATTGGCTCATTCCGCTTCACTACAGGCAGTATGAAAGTTTTTTCAGACGCTATTCAACTGCCCCGATTAGGCAAGCTCAGACTCAAGGAACGCGACTACTTACCAGTCAATGCTCATATTCTCTCTGCGACTGTCTCAGAACAAGCAGGCAGATGGTTTGTGAGTGTGCAAGTCGAAGAAGAACGGCAAGAACCAGTCAATACAGCTACAACTGCTATCGGCGTTGATCTTGGCATAACCACGCTTGCGACCTGTTCAGATAAAGTTGAGTTTGCTAATCCGCGTCCACTCAAGCACAAACTCAAGAAGCTCAAGAGGCTACAGCGTGCTCACTCCCGTAAACAAAAAGGCTCAAAAAACAGAGAGAAATCACGCAAAAAATTAGCAGTTCTTCATGCCCGTATTGCCAATAGCAGGAAAGACGCAATTCACAAGTTCACCACCCATGTGTGTAAAAGCCACGCGCACATCGGCATAGAGGACTTGCATGTCGCGGGCATGCTGAAAAATCACCATCTCGCACAAGCCATAGCAGATAGCGGCTTTGGTGAAATCAGACGACAACTCACCTATAAAGCTCGCTGGTATGGAACTCAGCTTGTTGTGATTGACAGGTTCTACCCAAGTTCTAAAACCTGTTCAGTGTGCGGATACGTTTTAGACAAACTTGATCTAAAAGTGAGAGTGTGGACGTGTCCCAACTGTGGGACGCTGCATTATCGGGATGATAATGCATCAAAAAGTATACTGGCGGTTAGTTTGACCGACAGTCTAAACGCCTGTGGAGCGGCAAGCTCTGGCTCATTGGTAACAGTGAGTGAAACTAGCCGTGTTGAAGCAGGAACAAAACAGCATGTAGGCTTGTCCTAAATGTCTAAGTTTTTGAGAACGGAGGAAGTCTTATGGGCACAAATGATAACGAGATCCTCGGTACTTTCTATGGAGATGTAGAGTTTCCCATCCGATGGGATGAAGGCGAACGGGAACTCTTCTGGATCTACGACGACCTGCATATTCCGAACCCTGTCTCTCCGATGTTCTTTGATATTGGTGGCTGGTGGCTTACCTGTGACCACATGTTCCGCCGTTTCGGTACACCCTTTGCCTCTGACTGGATCGCAAAGAATATCAATGGCTATGTGTACACTGCCGCCGTCCCCGCTGATTCCTCGCTGCATGTCGAGGCAACCGAGTACCAGAGCCGCTACGTCCCACGTGTTCCACGCGATCCATCTTATCCCGAACGCATCGGTGCCTACATGGTTTCGGTGCTGCCACACTACGCTCAGAACTTCCTGGATTGGTGGCGAGAGCGGCTCCGGCCCGAAATGGAGCGCAACTTCGCCTACCTGGATAATTACGATACGGAGCAGGCAAGCCTCATCGAGCTGGCCGTCTTGCTTGAAGATGCCATCGACATCCACGACCGGCATTGGAAGATCCACTGGATGCTCAATTTCGCCCAGTTCTCTTCTACCCTCAATCTGAATGCCATGATCCAGCAAGTAAAAGGTGAGGTCGATCCCAATCTCATGGGGCGGTTACAAAGCTCTGTGGAGGATCGCAACTGGGATTCGATTGAGGAACTGTGGAACACCAAAGAAGAGGTCAAGGCGGATGCCGAACTTGCCCAGGCATTCAAAGCTGAAACTGCTGGTGATGTCCTACGCATCTTGCGAACCTCGGAACGAGGACGTCGCCTGATCTCTGAGCGCATCGAACCCTATCAGCAAGCTTTCGGGTACAAGGCCATCTGGTCGCACGAATTCGCCTTCCCCACATGGAAAGAGAACCCTACTCCGATTATCGAGATGGTACGCGGCTATCTCGAAACAGATTATGATTACCCGAAGACAATCAACGCTGTCAAGGAAGACCTTGACAAGGCCATTCGTGAATTGATGGACCATGTCCCACAGGGAGAGGGACGAGAGAAACTACAAACAGCGCTTGATTTGTCACTGCGTATGAATCCACTCACTCCCGATCATCACTTTTACATTGACCAGGGAACCAATGCACGCTTACGCATCCTCTTGATTGCCATTGGCAAGAAGCTCGTTCAGGCGGGACTGCTCGATGATTCAGAGGATGTGATGTACCTGCGTTACAACGAGTTGCGCCTGTTGATGACCAATCCTGCGTCGATCGATGCACGATCACTTGTTTCTCAGCGGCGCGATGTGCGCGAGCAAGCTTACCACATTCGCCCGCGAGAATGGGTTGGAACGGCTACGAAGACAGCCCTTGCATTCCCCTACAATGCGCTTTGGGGCTTTCCGGAGAAGTTTTATAAAGAACCTCCCAAGAAAACTGGAGAGGTCAAGGGACTGGCAGCTTCTCCCGGTGTGATCGAAGGATCAGCACGCAATGTGTCCTCACTTGAACAGTTCGATCAGGTCCACGAGGGAGAAATTCTTGTCTGTAGGATGACCAATCCCGCTTGGGTTGTGCTGTTTACAAAGATCGTAGGTCTGGTTACTGACGCTGGTGGTGTAACCTCACATCCGGCGGTCGTCTCACGCGAGTTTGGCATACCTGCTGTCGTCGGTACATCGAACGCCACAGAACGTATCAAGACAGGTGATCGCATCCGCGTGAATGGTTCCACTGGGGTTGTGGAGGTCCTGGCGTGAACGTAAGCCGCATGAGTTTACGAACACAAATCAAGGAGATTCTGCTCGCCCGTATTCTTAAGGGTGAGTATCAAGCGGGGGATCGGCTTGTCGAAATGCAAATTGCACAAGAGTTTGGCATCAGCCAGGCTCCCGTGCGAGAGTCCTTGCGTGAATTGGAAGCCCTGGGCTTCGTGGAGTCGGAGCCATATCGTGGAACACGAGTCAGGGCGGTGACGAAAGCTGAACTGACCGAAATTTATCCGGTGCGTGCTGCTCTTGAAGAGGTGGCTGCACGCGTGGCTGCACAACGCCTCGCAGGTGAGGTCGAGGCGCTTGCAGACGAACTCGCAGCTATGCACCAGGCCGCAGAGAAGGGTGACTTATACGAGCAGGTGCAGCACGACGTCGAATTCCACCGCCTGATCGTCGAAGCTTCTGGCAATCGAGTCTTGCAAGATGTATGGAGATCGCTCCGTATTGAAGCACGTACCCTCATCAGTGCCCTCAAGGCTGATATAGGTGGGCACGAAATTGCCGAGATGCATCGGCCTGTGCTTGAGGCGCTTGCCGAAGGGAATGCTGAGAAGGCCGGGGTACTGTTACGCAAACATGTCGAGTACTTTGGTGAATTGATCTTGAAAGGAGAACCACTATGACGCGCCTCGTCGATTTGTCCATGCCGGTGCATCGCGACATGATTACCTTTCCGCAAATACCACCGCCCACGTTACTGATGTACGAGAGCTGGACTGAGTTCGCCGAGCGCATTGGTGCCGCCGCCCATGGGGCAAAATGGCTCACTGCATCCTATCTCGTCATCCAAAGCGATCATGTTGGAACACATTGTGATGCTGTAAAACATATTCGGGGACCTGAAGCTCCAGGACCAGAAGGTATTCCGCTCGAATACTGCTACTCCGATGGGGTTGTACTCGACTTCCGGCACAAGCCATCTGGTTCGCGGATCAGTGTCCCCGACGTCGACGAGGCACTCGAGAAGATTGGTTATACGCTTAAGGAGAGGGATATCGTACTCATTCAAACGGGTGCATCGGCGTACAACACTGAGAAACGCTATCTGACCGACCACTGCGGGATGACTGCTGAGGCAACACGTTACCTGATCTCGAAAGGGGTTCGCATGATGGGGACCGATGCCGTCACCTTTGATCCGCCCGTCTGGGCGATGTTCGAGCAGAAGCATTTTTGGGAGGCCCACCTTGTTATGATGGATGAGGATTACTGGCATATCGAAAATTTAATGAACCTGGATAAGCTTCCGCCGCATGGCTTCAAGCTGTCTGTGTTCCCCATCAAATGGATCGGCACGACTGCTGCGCCTGTGCGAGCTGTGGCAATCCTCGAGGAGTAGCACAATGATACTCTGGTTCACAGACGAAGCCTGCAGGGATGTTCGCCTTGCAGGTGGCAAAGGAGCAAGTCTGGCAGCGATGACTGCTGAAGGGCTGCCCGTACCGCCTGGTTTCGTCATCCCAGCCTATATGCTTGAGCAATCAGTTGATGCTGAACAACTACGTGAACTGGTGTTGGTTCACGATTATAGTGGGGCTCAAGTGCTGATACGGCAGACCGAACCTCCGCGTGAGGCCATCATTGGCTGCTACGAGCGACTGGGCGGTGGCAAGGTTGCAGTGCGCTCTTCTGCCTGTGCAGAGGATTCCGAGACGGCAAGCTATGCGGGCCAGCAAGAAACATACCTGAATGTCTCCGGTGATGACGAGGTGTGTGCCCGCGTTGTCGATTGCTGGGCCTCATTCTTTAGCGAACGTGCCCTCTTTTACCGCTTCCGCAAAGGTTCTCTCACAGACCTGAATATGGCTGTGGTCGTGCAGAAGATGCTTGATCCGCTCAAATCGGGTGTCATCTTCACTGCTGATCCCGTGAGCCGCCGCCGTGACCGCATGATTATCGAGGCGGTTTTCGGACTTGGCGAGCAAGTAGTATCGGGTACAGTCACTCCTGATCATTATGTCGTCGATCATAGCGGAAACATAAAACGTGAGCATATCATCAATAGACGTGTGCTTGAACCAGAAGAGATGCGCCAGCTTGTAGCGCTTGGCTCAAAGCTGGCAACACACTTT
>WNFX01000090.1_pt1 | contig 127161 bp, 89 predicted proteins | sample 5400111 | NCBI WGS metagenome assembly WNFX01 (sample SAMN13153363, study PRJNA577476) | soil metagenome | isolation source: 40 cm soil or saprolite under grassland replicate 1 | place: USA:California | collected 2016-06-15
CAGTAGGTCCAGTAGAAGGTCTTGCGCACGGTCACGTCCGGCGGCAGATAGCGCGAGTAGTCCGAGACGTAGATCGCCCAGCTGATCTGGTAGCCGGCCACCACACCGAACTGGCCGAGGAACGGACTGGCCTTGAAGCTGCCGACGCCGAAGCTGCCCGCTGGATAGTGGATCAGGAACAGCGCGATCGTGAAGATGCCGAAGATTACGATCATGGAATAGGTCAGCCACCGCTCGGCCTTGTGGATGAGGTCATATCCGACCAGCGCGATGACAAGCGCGGCGACCGTCAGGATGACGACCCACAGTTTCGCGGAGCCATGCGCGGTGCGGCTCATCGCATCGCCGCCAAGGATGGTGTTGAAGACGTTGAAGCCGGCGTACTGCACGTAAGCGAACAGCCAGACGAGCAGCGCGCCGACGTAGCCAAACTGCGGGCGCGACTGGATCATCTGCGGCAGGCCGAGCTGCGGACCCTGCGCGGAGTGAAACGCCATGAACAGCGTGCCGATCAATGTGCCAAGCACGATGGCAAGCACCGACCAGAAGAGCGATCCACCTTCGCTGATGCTGATCAGGCCAACCGCCAGCGTGGCGATCTGCGCGTTCGACATGAACCACAACGGGCCAAGATGCCAGATCCTGCCATGCCGTTCGGTCAACGGCACGTAGTCGATCGAGCGGACCTCGATCCCGCCCGGCCGCGGCTGCGTAGTTGTCATGCGAACACTCTGACTCGACCCTGCCCGCAATGGAACCACCTCAGGGGCAGGCCCTGGCGGGCTAGCTGCGCGCTTCCAGAGTGTTCTTGAGCCAGATGTTGCGCTGGCCGAGCAGGCGCGCTATGTAGTGATCCAGCACCAGGTGATCGGCTGCCGATCCCAGCAGGCCGCACGGAGACCGGAACTCCACGATGTCGACCATCTTGGTCGCACCGTCCGCCATGGCTATGAACGTGTGCTCGTGCCACCACCGCCGGAAGAGGCCGTGCTGCTGCTCATCGACGAACCGGTTCGGGTACTCGTACCCGGTGATCGCAGAGGTCATCTGGAACGCGATGCCGAAGTGGCGGGCGCGCCAGGTGACCGTGTCCCCGAGTTTCATGACTCCGCTGGTGATCCCGCCGATCGCCCGCTCGCCCGACTGGCTCATCGAGGCCCGGTGCGCGTCGACCGAAAGCGAGAGGTCGAAGCAGTCGCCGATCGGGGCTGCGATTACGGTCTCCAGCCGGATGGAACGCATCTCGTCAGTAAAGCGGCGGAAGGGCGGCGGCCGCGCAGTCGTCCTCAGTCATCGCCCGGGCGTCACGACGTAAGCGCCGGCATGAGGCCTTTGCCGCCGCCGGACGCGAGCGCATGGCCAGCGTCGTCGACGACCTGATTGACGCCGCCGACGACGAATACCGCGTAGGCCTGGTGACGATGCTGCGCGGCGAGGACTTCCAGGCCGCCCTCGTCGGCGAAGTGGACAGAGATGAGTCCTGGGGCTGGCGCACGTTTAGTCTGGAGGAAGCTGCACCGCTAAGAGGAGCGCCATGGGCGTTACGTTCCCCGGGGAGTCTGCGCACTACCGGATCGCGCGCGATCGGCTGCTCGAACGCGAGGCCGGACTGCGCCGTGTCACCGAGGCGGTGGCGGCCGCGAGACGCGAGCTGCCGCCGGGCGGCGCGATCCCGCAGGACTATGTGTTCCAGGAGGCCGGGCAGGATGGCTCCCCGGCGGCGGTGAGATTGTCGGAACTGTTCACGGCCGGCCAGGACTCGCTGGCGATCTATAGCTTCATGTTCCCGCGGGCCCTGGATGAGGATCTGCCATGCCCGTCATGCACCCAGTTCCTGGACTCCTTCGACGGAGCAGCCGAGCATATCGCCCAGCGGGTCAGCCTCGCCGTGGCCGCGCGGGCGCCGCTGCCGCGGATCCTGGCCCACGCCGGGCAGCGCGGCTGGCGGCGGCTGCGGCTGCTGTCCTCGGCCGGCAACGCCTACAACCGCGACTACCACGGCGAGAGCCCCGACGGCTCTCAGATGCCCATCCTGAACGTCTTTCGCCGCGACGGCGAACTGATCCGCCACTTCTGGGGCTCCGAGCTGCTCTACGCGCCGAGCGAGCCCGGTCAAGATCCCCGCCACGGCGACACCATCGATCCGTTGTGGAATCTGTTCGACTTCACGCCCGAAGGCCGCGGAACCGATTGGTATCCTGAGCTGAGCTACTCATATGGTCACGTAGGTGGCTTACCGGACTAATGATGCATCTGAACCGAGGTGGCCGATTCCGTAAAGACAAGCCGTGCCGCCATTAAGCTGGAATGGTCACGCAAAATCACCACTCATTCCGGCATTCCGGCATATATGGACGAGTCAGGACAGAGCGGGCGAAATCGGGCGGGATGGGCAGAGCCGATTCCGATCGGAAACTGCCCGGTTCAGCAGGGCTGCGCCGCGAGCGACCGCGGGCCGGTACTGTGACTCATGCCGGGCGGTACTGTTCAGCCAGGACATGGGCTGATCGCCAGCTCAGGAGCGGGTAATTACCCCAGCGGAAGCGGCTACCAGGAGCCCGGGAGGAATCATGGGAGTTGTGTCGGCGGCCTACTCCGCGTCGGCCAGCGGGATCAGCGTCGGGCTGATCATTGTCATCTGGATCATTTTCTATGTCGTGGTCGCCCTGGGGATGTACGGATCGTTCCAGAAAGCCGGCCAGCCGGGCTGGGCGGCCTTCGTCCCCATCTACAACTTCATCATCATGTTGAAGGTGGCGGGCAGGCCGGCGACCTGGGGGTGGTTCCTGCTGCTGGCCCTGGTCCCCTTCGTCGGCGGCATCGGGCTGCTGGTCGTGTACATCATCGTGCTGAACGACATCTCGGCGAGCTTCGGGCACGGCGGCGGGTTCACGGTGGGACTGGTGCTGCTGGGGCCGGTTTTCTGGTACATCCTGTGGCTCGGCGCGAGCCAGTACCAGGGCCCGGCCGCCCTGGCCCGCGCCAGCGGCTACCCGGGCCAGTACCCCCAGCCCGGCTACCCGCAGCAGGGCGGCTACCCGGGCCAGCAGCCCCAGCCCGGCTACCCCCAGCAGGGCGGCTACCCGGGCCAGCAGCAGCCCCAGCCCGGCTACCCCCAGCAGGGCGGCTACCCGCAGCAGAGCCCGTATCCCGGCCAGGCCCCTCCGCCGGATCAGATGCCTCCCCAGCAATAGGCGACTCGCCGAACGCTGGAACGGCTCGAAGTGGCAGCTCAGCAAGACGCCGAATCCCTGACGCCGTGCTACGACAGGCGGCGGTGATGAGAGCGCTTCGGCGATCACAAGCTGTGATAACGAAGGACTCGTCCGCGCGCTGAGCGCTCGGTGATCCAAGGCGCTTGTAGGCCAGCAGCGCCCGCCGCTGCCGGGTGTCTGGTCATCTGGGCGTTCAGAACCATTGCTTCCGCCGGGAGCGGACTACTACGATTTTCGCGAACTGCGAACCCTGAGGGGGTCTGATGAGACTGACCCGAGGCCGATTCTCCCGCACTGGTGCCGTGTTCGGGGCTATCGCCTTGTTGATGGGCGGATCAGCGGCGGTGTCCGGGGCCGCTGTCGCAGCGGCCCGAACCACCCGGGTGGCGCCGGGCAAAGCCGGGAGCCTTGACTGCAACGGCTTCAGCCGGATCCAGCGGCCAGTCAAGCTGACCGGCATCTGCACGGATCCGAAGGGATACGATGGCGGCCGGTTCTACGACAACGGCCACTACATCGGCCACGACGAGCCGATCGTCCGGTTCATGTCTAGCCAGGCAGGTTCCGGCAACGACGTCACCTGGACCGAGCGGCTGCCACTGGATCCGGCCGCGCGGCCTACGGTCGCCAACCCCGGATCGGATGTCACCCACTGGTTCGAGCTGTCAGTGGCTCCGTGGTTCTCCATGGCGCTGTGCAATCCGCAGTCCTACCCGTACACGCCGTGCACTCCGGAGAGTGACGCAAACGCCCCGGTGGGGAACTTCCCGTGGGCCACACCGCAGCTGGCCGGCGGCGGCAGCGCCTTCCTCGAGATGCAGTTCTACCCGCCCGGCGCCGGCCCGTTCGTCGACAACATCAGCTGCGACAACACGCACTGGTGCGCATCGCTGCACATCAACGATCTGGAGTGCAACGTCACCTTCGAGGTGTGCAACCCGAACTGCATCGAGCCGACCAACTTCGCCTTCATCCAGACCAACGGCGTGCCGACGGGCCCGCCCGGCCCGCAGCTGTCCGACCTCGCCAGTAATACTCCTGACGCCAGCACCCTGCTCATGAACCCCGGAGACATGATCCAGGCGCACATCTTCAACGCCGATATCGGCGGCGGGCAGCACGCGCTGGAAACCCAGGTTACCGACCTGACGACCGGGCAAAGCGGCTTCATGATCGCATCGGCGGCCAACGGGTTCATGGCCACCGATCACGTGGATTGCTCCGGCACGCCCTTCAACTACCAGCCCGAGTTCAACACCTCGCGCCCGCAGAACGCGGTCTCCTGGGCCGCGCTCCAGGTGAATATCGCCACCCAGTTCGAGATCGGTCATTACACGCCGTGCACCAACGTTGTGAAGCCGTCGAGCTTCATCTCCGGGAGTTTCACCGACACCTTCTGGAACGACTGCCTCGGCCCGTACGAGGCGGCCACGTCGCCCGACAACTCCCACAACGCCGAGCCGGCCGATGCGCCCTGCTACCCGGTCGGCGACACCCACGGCGGCGCATCGCCTCCGAACCTTGTCACTGGATGCGCGGACTTCGTCGCAGGTGACGTCGACTTCGACGGCACGTCGTACTGGCCGGACTGGCCGAACCAGACCGCACCGAATGGGTTCCCTTCGCCATTCCTGCAACGTCAGCCGAGCACGAGCGGCCTGCCATATTCCGAGATCCAGTTCCAGACGGATGCGGTCGCCAGCGAGGCCTCCTGCCAGCCTAGCGGCGCCGGCTGCGCCGTGCCGGCACCTGGAAGCCCGGGGAACTTCTATCCGCACTGGACTCTGGCGAGGACCGGCGGAACGTGCCAGTGGGAGTTCGGCAACATGGCAAATGGCCGTACATTCGGTGGAACTGCCCAGTTCGGGTCTCCGTCGGCATGGTTCTTCGGAACGCTTGAGGGCCCGATCATGCCCAACTTCAGGTGCTAGCGATCCGATTGCATCCTGCGGACGATCACCATCTGCGACCCTGCCCGCGCCGACCAGGCGCGGGCAGGGTCGTGATCTGGCTCTGGACGGTTCGGGTCAGGGACTGCTGGTCTTAAGCAGCCGCCAGGCAGCCATCCGCCGCAGTCGCACGCTGGGAATGCCCCAGCGGCATCGGCTCGCCGAGCACCAGCGGAGTTGCACCTCGTGCGGCAAGCTGTGCACTGCCGCATCGGGCTCCTCGGGCGGCGCCTGGGGCGTGTCCACGCTCATGCGGATCCTTCCCTCACCATGATCGCGGAAGCCTGTCAGTCAATACGGCTGACAGGCTTCCGCGATCATGAAATAGCCCGACCGGGGCCGTCCACTTTGCGCGTGTACTGGATTCCGGCGTTGATGGCGTCGCGAGATTGGGAGGTGAAGCGTTCGAAGATGGGCGGGATTGGTCCTGGGCTCGGTGCTGCGCTGCCGCTGCCGGCTAGTTGGGCGGCGCGCCGCTCGATGATCGCGTGATCAACCGGCGGTCGTGTGACTGGATAGTCGGCATCGACGAGCGCCTGGGCGCTTCTGACCCCAAGCTCCCCGAGGATCCGAGCCGTGAGCTCCTGTTCGCCGAGCGCGATCAGCAGATGCTCTGTGCTCAGCCCGAGAACGCCCCGGGCCGCGGCCGCGGCGACCGCCCGGCGCAACACCTCCTCGCTGGCTGGCGACCGCCGGGGTCGGAGTTCGAGCTTGTCGCCGAAACCTTTGGTCGCCGCGATCACATCGTGGATCGCGCGAGCGTCTATGCTCTCGCCGGCGAGCAGATGCTTAACGTTCCCGTAACGGGCGGCGGCGAGCAGAAGATGTTCGGGGTCGACCCTGGGGTGACTCAGCATGCGCGCCTCGTCATCGGCGAGCAGGATCGCGTTGTATGCCTGGTCGGTAAACCAGCCCAGCGCCTCCGGCCATGTGATCGTGGCGCCGGGATCTTCGTCAGCGCCGCCGCTGTTACCGCCCGAGGCAGAAGCGCCCGTCGTGCTTCGGTGTACTTCTCGCCGGTTTGCCCCATGCGGGACCGGATCGCATGCTTTGCCCGTCGGTTCTGAGTCATGTCAAACCCCTCGGTGGCCAAACCCCACGCGTCCGGCCATGCTGGGGATGACACGCCCGAGACGATGTCCTTTGCTCCGTCATCGCCGACTCGCGCGTGGGTCGAGCGTCGACTCAGAGGATGCGCTTGGGCAGCAGCGCAGGTCGAAGATACGCCCGCGAGGACGCACTGTCCAGCCTGCCGCAAGCCGAGGGACCAGCGTTCGAAGAGCTCCGGCCCGGCCATCTACCTCGACCTGGCGTACTGGGCGGAACGGCAGCGGCGCGATGTCCTGGGCCTACCAGTGAACCCGGACTGGTGGCGCGGCACGAGTGCCGGTATCGCGCAGGTAGGACGACAGGGCGCGGCAGTACACGTAGTCACGCTCTAGCGCCAGGTTACATATTCAGGGCAGCCACTGGCTCTGGCGCGGCGGGTGTGCGTCATCGGCACTCCGTGGCCAGGCGGCCTGGGAGCACGTCTGCCACGGCGGCGGCTGCTTTGACTGGTACCCGGCCTGGCCTTCGCCATGCCACGATAACGCCATGCGCGTTAAGCGGTTCGGCGCCCGCATCGCTGCTGATCCTCGTGGCCACGCGGTTATCCCGGTTCCGTTTGACCCAGACGAGGCGTGGGGTGCCAAAGCTGCGCATCACGTGAACGGCACGGTCAACGGCTGCCGGGTACGGGTGACGATTGCCCCTGGCGACAGCGGATGGGCGTTCACCCTGAATCCGGCGAGGATGCGCGCCACGGGCATCGCGGTCGGCTCCGATGTGATCGTGGAACTGGCGCCGGAAGGCCCGCAGCGCGGCGATCTTGCCGATGACATCGCCGCGGCACTGGAGGCCAACCCGGCCGCTGGCGCGTTCTTCGACACGCTGGCGCAGTTCTACCGCAAGGCCTACCTCCGCTATATCGACGCGACGACCCGCCGGCCAGACCTGCGTGCGGCGCGCATCGCTGAGGTAGCAGGCCTGCTCGCGGACGGGATCAAAGAACGGCCGCGATCGTGAACGCAACAGCCGGTCACCAGGATGGACCGGGCGGAATCGATCAGCGGGCCGCGCCTGCCGACCCCGGAGCCCGGGCCAGCAGTCGCCGTCGTCCGCTCGCACGCGACATCCGCCAGGAGCAGGAGGCCGCTCCTTTATCGCATCACGGGTGTCGGTCACTGCCGTTGGCGGCGCCGCGGCCCCGAATTAAGCTGCGGCGGCCGCAGGCCTGTTCAGCATTTGCTCGGACCGATTGGGACGGTGACGGTCGCTGCTCGCGCGGATGGCGAGAAAACCTCGAAGGTGACGCAGGCCGGCCCAGTGACGATGACGCCGCCCGTGAAGCCAGTGAAGCGCGGCCCGCACACAGGCAGCCGTACCTTGCTCCGCGAAGCCGCTATAAGCACCTGGCCTGAACGGGCGCTGAATAGCTCGCCGATGCGCGACGGCGACCCGTACACGAGCCTGGCGCCCAAGGGGCGGGTTATCGAGACCGTCGCGAAGGGTGCTGCGGACGCGGAAACGGCAAGGAATGCCTTGTAGATGAAGTAGCGCCTGCCGCCGCTGGCTCTGCCGATCGGATACAGGCCGGCGGGATCGTCTGATCCGGGGAGCACCAGGCCTTCGACGCCCCCGATCACCGTCGCATGGTCTTCTCCCTGCTGGCCGGCAGAGTCGGAACAGCTCAGCGAGAGCAGCGAGGACGTTGCAGGACCAGGCGCGAAATGCTCCGAGCGTGTGGGCGCGTTCGAGCATGCCGAGAGGCTGGCACCGATGAATCCGGCACCGATGAATACCGTGGTCAGGAGGGTTGCGGCTCGCCTCACAAGCCCAGGGTAACCGGGGCGCTGAGCCACGTAACCGACACGCAGCCAATTGGACGCTGGTGCCCTGCGTGCGCACCGATAACGAATGCCGCCCTGAGGCGAGCATCCCGGAGTAAAGGACCCGCCCACGTGGCCGCCGTGTCTCCGTACGATGCTCACGATGGGCAGATACGTGAGGAAGGTCCGTACGACCCGTCTATCCTTCACGCTGCCCAGCAGGATCGTGACGATCATGTCCAGGATGATCACCAGCCGCCGAAGTAGACCAAACGATCGCTCAGTGATCTCTTCCTTATCAGGCAAGTCGGAAACTCGTCGGGCCACTCATGATGAGTGCGCTGACCTGCTGCGGTTGTCTGTTGACGTCCGTCGTTGTCTGCCATCCAGCGCTGCGGTTGTCACGCAGTTCGTCACTCAGCGGCGGACTGACTCCGCGCGGCCCGCCCCGTTGTGGTCAGCTTTGGTGGTTCAGCGTGGCCGGCCACCTCGTTCTATCGGTCTTGGTCCTCGACCTCAGCCATCGATGTGGCTGTGTTGACGAGGTCCGCCCACCTGACGGACTCGCCTGGAGCCAAGTCGTTGGCAAGACGTAGGGCTGCTGCACCATGCTTGCTCAAGTCTTCTGGGTCGACTTCGGGGAGGCGATCCTGGTGATCTTCTTCCAGCGACATGCCGCCAGCGTAGCCATGTCCGACTATAGCCACGAGCAACAACTGACCAACCATCTGATCCGTAGAGTGTGCCACGCCTTCTTGCTACCTGGGCACATGCCACCTGGCCCGCGAGAATGTCGCTCGTTGTCTTGCGTCGTCTGCCAGTCTTTCGCGGTGTTGTGTGGCCAGAATGAGGCCATCGCGGCGGCACTACCCGCCCTGATTGCCGTCATGCCCAGGCAGGCGCGACGGCCCAGGTGGGTCCATGATGGGCCGGGCGGCCAGGCCATGCGCCGCGCATGCTTCGCTTCAGGTCAAGCCCGCAGCGGCGTCGGCCATCTCGATGTCTTTGAAGAACCGCCGCTGGACCCGGAGCTTCTTGTCGTTCACTGGGATCACATGCCATTGCCCGGACGCGGGGCCGAGTCGGGTAGATCGGGGCAGTTCCGTTATGACGCCGCAGGCCTGGTCAGGGAACCATTTGCCCGCGTCCAGCACGAGGATGCGCTGCGAAGTCGCGACGACGATGCGGTATCGGTTGAACAACGAGAGGAGAGGCTGATCGAAGAGGCCTCCACGGACGAGAAAAGTGGCCCACGGACTCGCGGTCTGCGCCCCGATAACCGCTTGTATCTGCTCATCGGGTTGCAGGAACCCAGCCGCGGATTCCCGCATTTCGTCACGGATTGCCATGGGTCTACCTCCTTGTTGATGTGCCCTGTCGCCGGTCGCCCGCCGGAACTGTCGGGGTCGCTCGTGATTACTTCGCCAGCCGCCGGCCACACAATATAGTAGAGGCACCGGGGGCTGCTTCTGATACATTTGTCCGCCGCGCAGGCCGCGCACCGATTCAGCCCGCACGGCGGGCCCGCGCGCGGCGGTCTTTACCGCGCGCACCTGGGGGACGGGGGACGCCAGCCCGCCCTGGGGGCCAGGATCAGTGCGTAACCTCGGCGATCACTAACATCAGTTGCGCAGGTCAGCGACCCGCAGAAATGATCAAGGCAAAGGCGTGGCCCAAGTCAGAACGACGGACCCTGCGACTCCTGGCCGTTCTCCTGATCGCTGCCCAACCCCGCCGGGCAAGATCACAGTCAAGGGTTTGCGCTTGCGAAGCAAGCGACGCGGAGGCCGCAGGGCCGGAGCGCCCTTGACGGTGATCTCTGTCCCGGCTGGACAATGCCGGGCGCGTGGAGACGGCCTGCAGGGCGGTAGCTGTGGAGGGCGCGGCCGTCGCTGCCGGAGTCGTTACGGCGGGGTGCGGTGCGCCGGGCCTGGCGCGGGGGCGCGATGGCGGGCGGCAGCCGGCCGCGCCGTGCGCCTGCCCGCGCTAAGGCAGCGGGCAGGGCTGCCGCCCCAGCTGACTGGCTGTCCCTTCGCGCTCAATGGCTCCGGCCGCGCCCGCCACTCCCGCCGCGCTGCGGCTCGGCCTGGCGCGACTCGCGCCGCGCTCTGTCGCCGCCAGCTGTACCGGCCGGTGAGTGCCGGACAGCCCGGCGCCCTTGACTTGTATAGAAAGTCCTCACAGGCAAGTTCCGCGGGGCTTGAGGTCGTCACGCCTCCCGCGTGTCGAGTGAGGCGCGACTCCGGTCACCTGGGTTGGCAGTAGTACTCGATTTGAGCTGCTCGCAACGTCAGACCCTTGCGGGCTTGCTCTAAGCATTTAGTCTACTTACACTTGCCCCATGGCTGACCAAATCTACTTGAGAGTAGCTCCCGATATCTTTAGGGATCAGCTCAAGAAACGCCTGGCTGTCTATATTGCGATTATGAAATAGATCGTACTAGGAAAGAGCATCAAGAATGGCACTCGGTAAACGCGCGAATTCTCGAAGCGGCTTTTTCCTCGGACCAGATTGTCAATGACTACAAGCAACGTGTTCAGCAAGCGCTTAAGGGAGGGAAGTTTGAAAACTCCACCAAACGATCCGGGGAAAAATTCCTGAGAGACCTTATCGAGATGTTGCCCCTCCACCCTGAGGGGCCATCGTCGACTATATCCGCTATCGAGATTATGAGCCACCGGATATGACGCCGAAACGGAAAGCAAGACGGATGCGGAACCCGAAGGGTGAGTGCACGCCGAGTTCGGATGTATCGACGTTTGTGAGGCCCGAAGATGTGGTGGGGTAGGCCCAGCCCAAAAACTTCACCGCCTATGCTATTCCCTGTCATCCCCTTCACGCAGCGACTCAAATACAGTGGCGTCCAAGTTTTTCGGGTCCGGCCAGCCCGATTCAATTGCCTTGCGGGTTACTGCCTTTGCCAGCTCGGCCGCCTCTTGGGTTGAGTATTGGAGTTCATTGGATGCGAGCTTGCCTCCATGAACCAAGGCGGATCGAATATCATAGACTTTCTTCAGTCGGGCGAAGGTCTTTACGGGGTCGAACTCTGCTCGCAGGAACAGAGCGCCATAGAGAGCGAATCTGTAGCGCAGCTCTCGATCGAACCCCTTGAGTAGCGCCGCCTCCAAGGCAATGGTAAAGTCCAGGAACGCTGAGTCCCGCCAATCCATGCCACAGGCGCGTAGCATACGTGACAGAACAACCTCGTGGCCGCTGGCCTCTCTCATGCTGAAGTCAGGCATCTTATACGCAAGAGCGATCACCACTTCAAACTGTTCAGCCGTGATAGGTTGATCGGCTGTACTTAGCTTCCCACCTATCGGAGATGCTGGAAAGTATCCGTTTCCGGCAATCCACTGGGGATGGTCGATGGCTACCAAAAAGCTGGTGCCAGTCAGGTCGTATCCGGCCAAGAAAAAAGCCAAGGCGACTCGATTGGTCAAGCTTGATTCGTAATCCTGTTCACCCATTGGCCTGGTGGTCTGGATGCTAATGAGTGCCGAGGGTATCACCTGAGAGATTGAGTACGGCACGACGAGATCACTGTACGGAACAGGTCGGAATGTTCGTGGCTGCGGCCTGAGCTCTAGAAATGCACCTCGTTCGCCTGGCGTCAGCGGCCTCAGCTCAACGTCCTTGTGAGTATAGGTCTCCACCGGCTTGATCCCTGCGACGGCGAGCTGCCATGTGCGGGTAGTCCGATCTCCAGCAATAAGCTCTTCCAGCTCAGTCGTTAGCTCGTCGACGAGCTTCTCGTTTCTTATGGCTAGATCGGGAAGAGATTTTAGGTAATGCGTTGCCAAAGGACTCAGGTACCGAGCGGTGATAGCCTCCGTTCCTGTGGAGTCCGGAAGGAACCGAGACTGCCTGGTTCCGAGATCAGTTCCTCTATCAAGGTACTCTGCGAGCTCTCTTAGTTGTTCTCGGAGTATAACTACTACTCCGCCAGCCGGGGAAGGATCATTTAGATAAAGGATAGCTTGACCCAGAAAGAATCCGCCGACGGTTACTTGTTCTTGACTTGACTGCCAGCCAGTTCCTTCTGCATTTGCTGTTACCGTAGTCTGCGAAATAGCCAGTGATAGCGGGAAATTAACTGCGCGTAGGCGACGCATGGCTTCAACGCGGGCGGCCTCTAGCGATGTTTGGACGAGATCGCGGAGGCACGCCTCCTTCCACTCCCCATTTGACGTCACAATTCCTCACATTAAGTTATGCGGTCTCAAGCGGCACCTGCACTTCAAAGCATGGCCGTAGCGTCCGTCATCATCTTTTTTCTTCGTGGTTAAGATCCATCAAGGTGAAGTCCATTTCATGCCAGCGTCGGTACCAAGCACGAAGATCGCCGTCACGCGCTGGGTACGTACACAACACGCCTCATCACTCGTCGCATCTCAGCCATGGGCAAGACGCTATCACCGGAATCGTAGGAGCAAGAAAGGCTGTCGGCTCACCCCAACCCCCTAACCAACACATCAAACACCGCCCCACCCGGCAACGGATTCCGCTTCTGCCCCACCTTCTGCCACCCCCACTTGGCATAGGCTCTTTGCGCCGGTAGTGCTGCTGGCAGTACGGTTAGCGTCGCCCGCTCTTGTGGCCGGTTGCTCAGCAGCAACTCATGCATGGTCTGGGCTATGTGCTGCCGACGCCAGGCTTTTCGCACCAGCAGCTCCACCACGGCGAACGTCCGACTGGGCCGTTCCTCAGTCATTTCCTTGGGCAAGGGTGCAACCAGGTTGTGCCACCAGGGCGTGCCGGGTAGCAGCGTTACTCCAAAGGCCATGCCTACCAGCTCAATGCCCTGCCGCGCTTCGACCAGGGCAAAGCCCTCTTGTTCTGCCTGCACCTTGAAGCGACCAACGAACAGGTCGGCGTGCTCTTCTCCCCATTCATACGGCGGCTCGGCATAGACCTCAAGGTAAAGGGTGCGCAGTTCAGCCAAGTGCCCTATGGCTTGCTCACCGTCAAGCACCTGGAAGGCCACGGCATTGTTCGTCACGCCTGTCATGACAGCTCACCAAGCCGCAGTGGCGTCGCCCGGCGCACGTACTGCCGCAGTGCCTCGTGGAAGCTGGCAGCCTCGGGCAGGTCGGGGTAGCGCTCGCTGAGGGTTCGGTCAAAGCGGATCAGCCAGTCCACGATGAGGGATGAACGAGTGTCTTCGGCCAGTTGCAGGGCGTGCGAGCCGACGATGGCGGCCTCAGTTGGTTCCCGCTGGCTCACGCGCACCTTGGCCAGCCTGATCTCGTCAAAGATGCGGCTGCGCACATAGCCTTCACCCCGGCTGCGGCGGGCCCGCAGGCAGTGGACTTCGGCCACATCCGCGTAATGCCGCCAGGTGCGCTGCTCACCGGCACGCAAGGCCAGTTCGGTGTAGGCGTTAGCTGCCAGGCAGTCAACTTCCGCCAGGTTCATATAGTGCAGCCAGTCCGGGAACGGCTCGGCTGGGGCTTCCTCGTAAACCGCCACGCAGGTAGCGGCCGCACGGGCGGCGTGCCCGATCTCACGTTCTCCAAGCTGGGCATAGGCCCGGGCTTCCAGGCCGAGCAGTTCGGAACGCACCAGACTGCTGGCACGGCAGGGCAAGCTGTACAACGCGGTATGCACCAGGCTCAAGCTGTCGTCGTAGTTACCCAGTGCCGTCGACAACTGGGTCATATCGCCAATGATCTTGGCCCCCAGCTCCGGGCAGGTGCTCTCCCGGCAGGCATGCAAGGCCAGCAGGTAGTAACGCTGGGCGGTGCCGAACAGTCCTTGATCGTACGCCATCCAGCCCGCTAGTTGGGCCAGCTCGGCCGTGACCTGGAACAGCCGCTGGCTGATGTCGGGTGGCTGGTGACTGTGCAAGCTCTCGGCCACTGCATTGAGCTGGCCGACCACCGCCTTGCGGCGCAGGCCGCCAGCACCAGAAGCATCCCAGCGCCGAAAGAGTGTTACCGCCTGCTCCAGCTCGTTGACCTCATCAGTCCCGGCTTCAGGCGGGCTGCCGGGCAGCAGCGTCAGTGCCCCGGCCCACTGCCGGATCGGCTGCAACAGCGCGGTGCCCGTGATGACCGCCAGGCTAGCCAGGGCTTCCCGTCGGCTGGCAATGTCGTGGGCTGAGAAACCTTCCATCACCCGGACGGTGTAGGCCGCGGACAACGAGAAGTCGAGCGGCACCGAGGAGACCAACGTGAAGCCGTCGCGCTGGTCAGGCACGTCGGCGACGTCATCGAGCAGAGTGTGCAGCTCCTCAGGCTTCAGCCGCAAGACCTGGCACAGTTTGGGCCGCAGCCAAGGTTGGGGCTCAGTCTCGGCGCGTTCCCAGCGGATGACGGTCGTGCGCTCGCAGCCGAGTTGCTCGGCCAGTCCTTCTTGGGTGAAGCCGAGTGCCTTGCGGCGCTGCATGAGGCGCAGCCGCTTGAGCGCCACTGCCTGCTTCACACCTCCCTGCCGGTTGTAGGTCAATACCAGTCAAGATAACCGGTCCTGGAACGGTACCGAGCGTTCGTCAGGTGAAATGCAACATCTCTGCCACAGAGATGCTGCGACCGTGCGCTTGTTCGGGGGGCCGACACCGACTTGGCTTGACGTCGAAGATACGTCTGACTGCAACAGGCCAGCAGGAGCCAAAGGGGAATGTCATGAGTAACGGTGGGCCACGAAGCCAAGGGCATGATGAACGAGCATTGGCTCAAGCACGATTGACCGACGCGCTGGATTGCTCAACGCCGAATGTGGCACGCATGTATGACTACTATCTGGGCGGCAAAGAGAATTACCCACCGGATCGGGAGGCTGCCCGGTTGGTTTTGGGTGCTGCCCCGGACGTGCCCTTGGCAGCGCTGGAGAACCGGGAGTTTCTGCGGCGGGCCCTGCACTTCCTGGTGACCGAAGCCCACCTGAGCCAGTTCATTGACATTGGGCCGGGACTACCGACCCAAGGCAATGTGCATCAGGTCGTGCGGCAGTATGACGCCCAGGCTCAGGTGGTTTACGTGGATAACGATCCGGTGGTACTGGCGCATGGCCGATCACTGCTGCATGAGCTGCCAGGCGTCAGCATTATTTCTGGGGACGTGCGTCAGCCCGAAGACATCCTGGCCAATGCAGAGCTGCGGCAGGTGATCGATTTCTCACGTCCGGTGGCGCTGTGCCTGAGCCTGGTACTGCACTTTATTACCAGTGCCGAAAACCCGCACGGTATCGTCGCCCGGCTGCGGGACGCGCTCTGTCCTGGCAGCTACCTGGTGCTGACGCACGTCACGAGTGATGAGCGCGACATCGGCACCATCAGCCAGGTGACGGCCGTCTACGACGAAGCTACGGCCTCACTGGTGCCGCGCACGCATGATGAGATCATCAGGCTCTTTGCAGGCTTCGAGCTGGTTGAGCCTGGCGTGGTGTTCCTGTCGCAGTGGCGGCCGACGGCGGAGTACTACGCCGCGGGGGGTACCCGCTGGGCGTATGCCGGGGTGGGCCGGAAGCCTGAGGACGCGGGGTGAAGTCCGTTGCCTTTGGCCACTCTCAACCACAGCTATCCGCTGCACCGATCGAGTCGGCGGCCATAGTTCCCGAAAAGAACCAGGACGCCGGGTCTTGCCAATCAATACACCAACCACACCAACACATTGGGGGGAACCAATGCTGACCTGGAAAGTCTGGCCAATGACGAGGATTTGGCGTTTGAAGGCAGTGAGCCTGATGCCCGTGCATTCATCGTCGACAACCGTCGGCAACTGCCGATCTCGTGCTGGAGTCACCCGATGGTGATTCGTACCGCTACCAAGACGGTAGCTGGGTGTTTCTGGGAGCGGCAGGGTTCTGGGGGCCGAACGGGGCTACAACCGCAGCATCAGTGAAAACTCGCGCTGGTCGTAACTCTCGTCTTCCGAGGCAGACCGGCATGAGGAGGCTTGAGGAGCATGCCATGAGCCGCAGGACTGACGCTGTCTCGGCATCGTTCGGTGGGCGTCCGATGTAATTACAACAGAGCATGACTCTGGCGTTGGCCCTGCTGGAGGCGGAACCGGCACCGTACCGGCTGCCAGGCGTGGTGGAGGACGCTTGGCTGCCAAGAGCAATGCTCCGGTGCCGGTTCTTCCTCATCACAGACAAGGACTTGACATGAGTGAAGCCTGGCCACGGTGGACGTGCCTGGAACTGGCAGCCCTACCGACAGCTGTTGCCTGTGCCCGGGCACATGCCAAGCAAGTGCTTTGGGAATGGGGACTGGAGTGGTTGATGGAGGATGCTGCGCTATTGGTGAGCGAGCTTATGACCAATGCTATTACCGCTTCGTGGTCACCGGAAGAAAAAGGATTGGTGGCCTTGCGGTTGCTCGGCAACCACGAGCGAGTGTGCATTGAAGTGTGGGATCAGAGTTCGGATAATCCAGTGCCTCGTGACGTTGATGATGAGGGGGAGAGTGGCAGAGGGTTCGCGGTGATTGAGGCGTTGAGCTATGGGTGGGGGTGGCGGAGGGTTAGCGCCAGTCTCAAGGTCGTGTGGTGCGAGGTGGTGGTGAAGGGTTAGGCGGGCGGGTCTGACAAGAAACGGTAAGAGTAGTGCGGCTTGGATTGTTGGTTTCAAGATTGCTAGAGCAGTAGCTGAGCACGTGGAATTGATGTTGGTTCCGGCTTGCAGTGTTCGTACCCCACAAGCATAAGGAAAACAGGGAAACAGAAAGGCTGCGCTCGTCATGCATGTCATCAGCCGATAGTGTCCGATTGCGTGTCTGGCGCCGTTGCTGTCACGGGTGACGTTTGATGCGTTGGCGGAGGGGATGAAGGGTTCACCGGGTGAGGCTGCGGTTGGCGAAGTTGTTAAATTGTATGGGGACCGCAAGCTGATGGGGATTAAGAATATTAGCACCAGGAGGTGTGGTGAGATTGGGCGGTGTTTGGTGGGGTGGGGGTTATACAGGCTCACGATATGGCGCCCGTGCCGGCAGGGCTGATCAACGGCACAACCTATCGTGGCGGGATCGTTCCTCCGCTGAACACGGCCCGTGTGCCCGAGGTCCTGCGCGCCATAATGAGCGACGAAAGCGTATCTGATGACGAGATCCGTGAAATTGTCGGTCCGCCAATGTTCCCGGCAGGTTGCGCTGTCACCGCGATCTTAGTGCGCTAGCCGCAGGACGGCCGATCACGTTGCAGTTGAGCGCCCAGCTAACGATCATCGATCGCAGTCAGCTCGTCATCGAGTCATTGCCGCCAGGGACCAACCCGGCAGACGTGCTCAACGCGAGCAGTGACCGGGCAAGCACCCGCCGCTGGCAAGATTCATTCCCGGAGTTGCACAAAGCCGCGCGGCTCGCTGTCGATGAAGTCGACGATCAGTCCGATGGCGCCAACGTCCGGCTCGTAGCCACACTGCATCCCGATGCCGATCCCGAGGAGGTCAGGGACCGGATCGGTGAGGTCGAAGGCGTGAAAGCCGATCTGGCCGTCCGCTTCCCGCAGCCGCTGGCCAAGCTGCTCCGCTCTTGGCTCGACCGGCACACGGGCGAGGATGTCGCATCAAGCATTGCCGAGCTCGACGCCGCCATCAAGGCCGCCATCAAGAAGGACGCCGAGCAGGGCAGCCTGTAAGTCGTCCTAGTGATAGTAGCGGCATCTGTTGTCGCTCTTATTGCACCGCGCGGTCACGGAGAGGACGGCTGCGACCACGCCGCGGACTAGCCGCAATTGTCCTCGACTCACTGGCGGACCTCCTGGCCAGATCACCCGGTTCCCGGGCCGCATCACCGCGCCAGCGCCGAAGGCAGCAGCGGCCGGTGTGCCTCGATCAGTTCGTCGCAGAGGGCGACGATCTGGGTGGTGGTCAGCGTCGCCGACGTATTCGGGTCAAGCAGCGCCGCCTGGTAGACGTGGTCGCGACGACCGAACAGCGCCGCGTGCACGGTCAGCTCCACGACATTGAGAAAGGTGCGGTTCAGCGCGGCGAGCTGCACCGGCAGGTCGCCGACGTCCCGCAGGCGCGGACCGGACGCGCCGATGTCGCATGGTCCCTCGACGCACGCGTTCGCCGGCAGGTTGCCGATCCGGTCTCCGTTGCGGGCATTGACGTAGATCTCCCGCTCGGTGCCGGTCTCCAGCGAGTGGATGAACTCGGAAGCGAGTTCGTCCTGTGCCTGCAACTCGATCGGCTGGCCAGCGTCGAGCTGCCTGGTCAGCTCGTCAAGCTCCCGCAGGTTCCGCTCCGACCTGGCCAGATAGTCCCCGACGAAGACGCGGAAGTGCTCGATCTGCGAGTCGTGCCGCATGAACCAAGGCACGTACTCGCCTGAATGCTCGCTCGACTCGGTGGGGAAGTAGCCGAACCGGCGGAACAGTTCCACCCGCACCCGGCGCTGTAGCTGCGGATCGGCGTTGATCACGCGACGAAGTTCCGGGTAGAGCGACTGGCCAAGGTACTCCAGGCGCAGCACGAACGCCTGGTGGTTGAACCCGGCCGTGGTGAAGCTGACCTCGGCTGGCTTGCGGCCGACCAGTCCGGCCAGGAACGCATGGGTGTCGCGAACCGAATGGCATAGCCCGTAAACCCGGCTGAACTCGGTGCCCTCGTAGACCGCCCAGGGCAGCATGGCCATCGGGTTGGCGTAATTGAGCAGATAGGCGTCCGGGCAGCAGCGCAGCATGTCCCTGGCCAGGGCGACGGTCACCGGGATCGTCCGCAGGCCGCGGAAGATGCCGCCGATGCCCAGCGTGTCGCCGATGGTCTGGCGCAGGCCGTAACGTGCCGGGATGTCGAAGTCGGTGCGCGTCGCCGCGTAGCCGCCGACCTGCACTTCGTTGATCACGTACCGAGCGCCGGCCAGCGCCTCCGCCTGGTCGTCCGATGCGGTGACGACGGCGCCCGCGCCGGTCTGCGCGATGATCTGGCTGACCAGCCTCCTGGCGAAGTCGAGCCGCTCCGCGCTGATGTCGTACAGGGACAGCTGCAACTGCCCCGCGAACTCGGGGTATCCGCACAGGTCGGTGACGACGTTGCGGGTGAACTCGATGCTGCCGGCGCCGATGAACGCAACCTTCGTCACAGCTCGAAAGTGTTCCATTGAGCGCAGTTCCATGCAAGACCACGCAGTCTTCTGATCACCAGCCCTAGTTACCTGCATATTTACTGCGCGATCAGAGGTTGACACGGCTGGCCGCCGACGCCCAAGATATGGCTCAAACACGGGGTTGTTCACCCAAGAGCGTGAACAGAGGGACCGATGGTTACTTATCGGCTGCGGGCTGTCGCGGCAGGATTGCTGGCAGTGTCGGTCTTGGCAGGCTGCGGGTCGGGCAGCGGCGGGTCAGGCAGCGGGAAGTCGATCCAGCTCTGGGAGGGCTACACCGGCGCCGAGGCCAAGGCCTTCAAGCACCTGGTGGCCGTCTACGACAAGTCGCACCCAGGAGTGACGGTCTCCACGCTCTTCGTCAACAACGACAACTCGCTGCAGAAGGTCCTCACCGCGGTGCGCGGCGGAACCGCCCCCGACATCGCCTATCTCTACGGTTCGTGGGCCCCGAATGTCGCCCAGATCCCGCAGGTGGTCAACCTCAAAGGCGTGATCAGCAAGCCCGGGGTGGACTGGACCGACTTCTGGGTCGGCGAGCGCGCTGTGGCGACAGTGGGTGCCAAGGTCATCGGCGTTCCCGCGCTGGTCGACAACCTGGCCGTGGTCTATAACAAGACCCTGTTCGCCAAGGCGGGCCTGCGGCCACCAGGCCCGGACTGGACCTGGCAGCAGTTCATGGCCGACGCCAAGGCTCTGACCAACCCCGCGATCAAGCAGTACGGCACCGCATACGTCACCCCGGGCTCCGAGGACACCGTCTGGCACTGGGAGGCGCTGCTGTGGGCGGCCGGCGGACAAATACTCAACGCGTCGAACACCATGGCCGCGTTCGACTCGCCAGCCGGTCTGCTGTCGCTGAACACGCTGCGCGCCATGGCGGTCACCGCCCACTCGATGTACCTGGACCCGGCCGACTCCGCGTACGCCAACCTGTTCAACTCGGGCAAGATCGGGATGCTGGTCACCGGTCCTTGGGACCTGTCCGGATTTCCTGCCGTCCATTACGGCGTCCAGGTCATGCCGGCGTTCCCTGGCACCGGCGGCGGCCACCAGACCATCTCAGGGCCCGACAACTGGGTCATCTTCAATAACGGCGCGTCCAAGGTCAAGACCGCGGCGGACTTCCTGCTCTGGCTGACCGCGCCGGCCCAGGTGAAGTACTTCTCGCTGGCGACCGGTGACCTGCCGACCCGGCAGTCGGTCGCGCAGGCGCCCGGTTTCCAGGCTCAGATGAACACCGCACTGCCCGGCGTCAGCACTTTCATCGCCAACCTCGCCAACGTCAGGCAGGCGCGGCCGCAGATCCCCACCTACCCGCAGATCTCGCAGGTCATCGGAACAATGATCGTCGCGGTGCTGCTCAACAAGGAGCAGCCTGCGGCGGCGCTGGCCCAGGCTGCCGCGAAGGTGAACCAGATCCTGGCCGGATCGGGATCCGGCAGCTGAGGCATGACGCTGCCATGACGGCGTCCGTGGCCATCCCCGAGGGCGCCGATCAAGGAGCCGGAACAGCATCTGCCCCAGGCCGTTACCGGCGCCGGAGAACGCCGCGCACGCTGGCCAGCACGCAGTCACTGGCCGGGTGGGCCTTCGTCACGCCCGCCTCAGTGATCATCGGCCTGTTCGGCGCGGCGCCGATCGTCTGGTCGCTGGTGATGTCGTTCCAGCGGAACAACCTGCTGTCGCCGAGGACGCCGTTCGTGGGCCTGCACAACTACCGGGCGGTGGCGCACGACCCCGTGGTAGCCCAGGCGGCCGGGCACACGCTGGTCTACACGGCGCTGTTCGTGCCAGGCACAATGGCCGTCGGGCTGTTCCTCGCCGTGGCGATGAACCGGAACCTGCGCTTCATATGGCTCTACCGCACGGCCGCATATGCCACCATGGCGATCTCTACGATCAGCGAAGCCCTGGTCTTCATCTGGCTGTTCGACCCCTCGTACGGGATCGTGAACTACTTCTTCAGCCTGGTCGGCATTCCGCAGCAGCAGTTCCTGAACTCCCCGTCGCAGGCGCTGTACGTCATCGTGGCGATGACCATCTGGGGGTGGACCGGCTTCGCCGTCGTGATCTACCTGGCCGCGCTGCAAGGCATACCGCAGGATCTGATCGAGGCCGCCGCCGTCGATGGCGCCGGCCGCTGGGCCACGTTCCGCAGGGTCACGCTGCCGCTGCTCAGCCCGGCGTCGCTGTTCCTGGCGGTCTGGCTGACCATCAACGCACTGCAGCTCTTCGACGAGGTGTACCTGTCCACCCAGGGCGGCCCGCTCGGGGCCACCACCGTCCTGGTCTATTACCTGTACCAGCAGGCGTTCGGCAACTTCAACTTCGGCTACGCGTCGGCCATCGCCTACCTGCTGTTCCTCGGCATCCTGGTGATCACAGCGATCCAGTTCCGGGTGGGCCGGCGGTTCACCTACTACCGGTCATGACCGCGCGCGAACTGGAAGTCACCGCCCTAGCCAGGTCGCGGATGGCCGGGCGGCGGTCGCGGCTGCCGTTCAGCCCGTGGCACCTGGTGCTGATCCCGGCCACGATCATCTTGCTGTTCCCGTTCGCCTGGTTGCTGGTGACGTCGATCGAGACCTCGGCCGAGGCACTGCGCTTTCCGCCCAACCTGACGCCGCACGTGATCAGGCTGCGGAACTACCCCGACGCGCTCGCCGCCGCGCCGTTCGGCCGGTTCTTCCTGAACAGCGCCGTCGTCGCAGTCAGCACCGTGATCAGCAATCTGGTGCTGTGCGCGGCGGCCGGCTACGCGTTCGCCAGGTTCAGGTTCCTCGGCCGGGGCGCGCTGTTCGTCCTGATCATGACGACGCTGATGGTGCCATTCCAGGTCACCATGATCCCGCAGTTCATCATCACCAAGTGGGTCGGCGTTCACCTGCTGGCCGGCGCCGGGATCGGGCACATCGGCTCGCTGATCGTCCCTAACGCGGCGACCGCGTTCGGAGTCTTCTTCCTGCGCCAGTTCTTCCGCACCCTGCCGATCGAGTACGAGGAAGCCGCCAGGGTGGATGGCGCGAGCAGGCTCGCGGTGCTGTGGCGGATCGTGCTGCCGCTGTCGGCCCCAGCGCTGGCGACGCTGGCCGCGCTCACGTTCCTCGACTCGTGGAACTCGTTCCTCTGGCCGCTGATCGCGATCAACTCGACCAGCGCGATGACGCTGCCGCTCGGCCTGGCGACCTTCCAGGGCGCGCACTCCACCGAGTGGCCGCTGCTGATGGCGGGGAACGTGATGAGCCTTGCCCCGATGCTGGCGATCTTCCTGGTGGCGCAGCGGTACTTCGTCAGGTCGGTGGCCGCGACCGGGCTGACCGGAACGTGACAGTGGCTGGCACCGGCGACAGCGACGCGAGAGCGCACCCGGCGATGAGGAAAGAAACCACTATGCATAACGCAACCTACCGGGGCGCTGCCGCACGCCGAGCCGGTGCCGGCCGGACCCAGGCAGAGATCGCCTCCCAGCCTGACTGCTGGCGCCAGGCGGCTGCGCTGCTTCCCGAGGTGACCGGCCTGCTGCCGGGCCAGGGCGAGCGGGTGGCCGTGCTGGGCTGCGGGACGTCCTGGTTCATCGCGCAGTCCTACGCGGCCGCCAGGGAGGCGGCCGGGCACGGCGAGACCGATGCGTTCGCCGCATCCGAGATGCCGGCCGGCCGGGCGTACGACCGGGTCATCGCGCTCAGCAGGTCGGGCACGACCACCGAGATCCTGGCGGCGCTGGCCAGGATCGGCCCTGCTCAGCCGACGGTCGCGATCACCGCCGACGCTGCCGCCCCGATTGCCGCGGCGTCGGACGCGGTCATTGCCCTGGGTTTCGCCGACGAGGAGTCGGTCGTACAGACCAGGTTCGCCACGACCGAGCTTGCGCTGCTGCTCGCGCACACCGGCGCCGACCTTGAGCCGGTGGCCGCGGCCGCCGAGCGAGTGCTCGCCGAGCCGCTGCCTGACATGCTCATCGGCGGCCGCCAGTACACCTTCCTCGGCACCGGCTGGACCTGCGGCCTGGCAAGTGAGGCGGCGCTCAAGCTCCGCGAGGCGGCCGGCGCGTGGACCGAGGCGTACCCGGCGATGGAGTTCAGGCACGGTCCGATCGCGGTGACTGGCCCTGGCAGCGTGGTGTGGATACTCGGGCCGGTGCCGGACGGCCTGGCCGCCGAGATCGCCACCGCCGGCGGCGGGCTGTGGCCTGGGCGGGAGCACCCGCTGGCGGAGCTGGTCAGGGTGCACCTGCTCGCCGTGGAGATCGCCGTGGCCGCAGGACTAGACCCGGACCGGCCGCGCAATCTCGCGAGGTCGGTCATCCTGCGGCCAGACGAGACGGACGCGGTCACGTGATCATGGTCGTCACGCTCAACCCGGCCCTGGACATCACCCACGTGGTCGACCGGGCCGACTGGGCCGGAGTGAACCGCCCGCACGCGGTGCACGTCCGGCCCGGCGGAAAGGGCGTCAACGTCGCGAGGACGCTTGGCGCGCTCGGTGCGGACGTCACGCTGGCCGGCCTGGCGGGCGGCGGGACCGGGCGCGAGCTGGCGGCCGGCCTGCGCGGGACCGGGATCTCGGTCGCGCTGACCCAGGTCGCCGGCGAGACCAGGCGGACCTTCGCGGTAGTCGATACCGCCCGGGATGAAACCGCCCTGTTCAACGAGCCAGGACCCCGTGTCAGCGAGGGCGAGTACCTGGAGTTCTTTGTGAGATATGAAGAGGCAGTCGGGGGCTGCGCGGCGGTGGTCCTGTCCGGCAGCCTTCCGCCCGGGCTCGCCGACGACGCCTACGCCGGCCTGATCGCTGCGGCAGCCGCCGCCGGCGTGCCGGCCGTCCTTGACGCGAGCGGGGCCGCGCTGCGGCACGGGGCGGCGGCGGGCCCTGCGCTGGTCAAGCCCAACCTGGCCGAGCTTGAGGCGGCGGCCGGGCGCAGTCTGGCCGCGGCCGACGGCCCGGACCTGGCGGCGATCGAGAGCGTGGCTCGCCAGCTGGTCGCCTCCGCTGTCGTCGTCTCGCTCGGTTCGCACGGGCTGCTCGCGATGACGCGGGACGAGACCTGGCATGCCAGTCCTGCTCGCCCGGTCGCGGGAAACCCGACCGGAGCGGGCGACGCGGTAGTCGCGGCACTCGCGCACGGCTTGGTGCGCCAGCAGGACTGGCCGGACCGGCTGCGACACGCCGCAGCACTCGGAGCGGCGAGCGTCGCGGCTCCGGCGGCTGGGGAGTTCCACCCGGACACCTACCAGCGGCAGCTGGCTGAGGTCAAGGTCACGGCGCTGGCGGGACCGGGCGCGGGGAAGCCGGGCGCCGGCGGATCGGGCACCGGCGGATCGGGCACCAGCGGATCGGGCACCAGCGGATCGGGCACCAGTGCATCGGGCACCAGTGCATCGGCCACCGGGGGATCGGGCACTGGGCGGCCGGTCGCCGGGCAGCGGGCTGACGGACGGCGGGCCAGCTGATGGTCGCCGTGCAGACCGGCGAGATCGTCGGCGCGGCGCGCGCGGCGGGCCGCGGCGTGGGCGCGTTCAACCTGATCGGCGTCGAGCATGCCGAGGCGATCGTGGCAGGCGCCCAGGCCGCCGGGGCGCCGGTCGTCCTGCAGATCAGCGAGAACTGCGTCCGCTACCACGGGGCGCTTGAGCCGATCGCGGCCGCGGCGATGGCTCTCGCCAGGTCGGCTGCCATGCCGGTCGCCGTGCACCTGGACCATGCGACGAGCGCCGACCTGGCCAGGGCGGCCGTGGCCGTCGGCATCGACTCGGTGATGTTCGACACCTCGGCGCTTGGCTATGCCGCGAACGTGGCGGCGACCGCTGAACTGGCCAGGTGGTGCCACGACCGCGGGGTCTGGATCGAGTCCGAGCTCGGCGAGATCGGCGGAAAGGACGGGGTGCACGCTCCCGCCGCCAGGACCCGTCCGGGGGAGGCTGCCGCATTCGTGGCAGCGACCGGGGTGGACGCGCTGGCCGTGGCGGCCGGCAGCTCGCACGCGATGCTCACCAGGGATGCCGTCCTCGATCTGGAGCTGATCGGACGGATCAGCGCGGAGGTGCCGGTCCCGCTCGTGCTGCACGGCTCGTCCGGTGTTCCCGATGACGGCCTGGCGGCGGCCATCCGAGCAGGCCTGACGAAGATCAATATCGCGACGCAGCTGAACAAGGTGTTCACCGCGGCAGTCAGGGAGCGGCTAGCCGCCGACGAGCGGCTGGTCGATCCGAGAAAGTACGGCGCGGCAGGCAGGGGCGCTGTCACCGTCGAGGTCGCCAGGCTGCTCGGAGTGCTCGGCGCGGCCCGCTGATGCGCGAGAGGTGGCTGACGGGGGGCCGGGATGAGTAGATACCGGCGGTGGAACGAGCTGCTCGAGCTGCTGGCCGCCGACGGTCAGCTCAGCGTCGAGAAGGCCGCGCGGGAATTGGTGGTCTCGGCGGCGACGATCAGGCGCGACTTCGCCGATCTGGCCGCCCAGCAGATGCTGACCAGGATTCGCGGCGGTGCGGTGGCGCAGGCGGTCACCTACGACCTGCCGTTGCGCTACAAGAGCGAGCGGCATCCGAGCGAGAAGCAGCGGATCGCCGCGGTCGCGGCGGCCATGATCCGCCCAGGGCAGATCGTCGGCCTGAATGGCGGTACCACGACCACCGAGGTGGCCAGGGCGCTGGCGATCCGCGCCGACCTCCAGGCGGGCGGGCCGCTGGCACCGGCGGTCACGGTGGTGACCAACGCGCTGAACATCGCCACCGAGCTTGCCGTACGGCAGAACGTCAAGCTCGTCGCGACCGGCGGGGTAGCCAGGCCGCAGTCCTACGAGCTGACCGGCCCGCTCGCTACCGGCATCCTTGAGCAGGTCGTGCTCGACGTGGCGATCCTCGGCGTAGACGGCATCGACGCGGAAGTCGGGGCGACCGCCCATCACGAAGGCGAGGCCAGCATCAACCAGCTGATGACGCGGCGGGCAGCCCGGGTGATCGTCACCGCCGACAGCTCCAAGGCCGGACGGCGCGCCTTCGCCAGGATCTGTGCCGCGGCCGACGTGGACGTGCTGGTGACCGACAGCGGCATCGACCAGATCCAGGCAGCCAGTCTGTCCGACGCGGGCGTGCGGGTTGTCGTCGCCTGACCGGTCGATTGACCTGATCGTGGTCGGGGACTGCAACCCGGATCTGATCGTGACGGGCGACGACGTGATGCCGGCGTTCGGTCAGGCCGAGAAGCTGGTCGCCGGGATGTCGCTGGTGATCGGCGGTTCGGCGTCGATCACCGCGGTGGCCGCCGCACGGCTCGGCTTGCGGGTCGCGCTGGTGGCAGCCGTCGGCGACGACGCGGCCGGCGAGCTGATCTTGGCGCTGCTCTCCCGCGAGGGCGTGGACGCCAGTGCGGTGGCCATCCGCCGCTGGCTGCCGACAGGGATGACCGCCGTCCTGTCGCAGGGCGCGGATCGTGCCATTCTCACCGCCCCCGGCGTCATGACGACCGTCACGGCGGCCGACGTGCCAGACGGCCTCCTGACCCGCGCCAGGCACCTGCATGTGAGCGGCTATTTCCTGCTGGCGGAGTCGCTGGGTCCTGGCCTGGCCGGGTTGCTTGCCGCTGCCCGCGGTCGCGGGCTGAGCACCTCGCTGGACACCAACTACGACCCGGCCCGCCGGTGGGGCGGCAAGCGGCTGCGCACGGCGCTTGCGCAGACGGACGTGTTCCTGCCAAACGAGGCCGAGGCGCTCGGCATCACCGGCGAGCGTGAGCTTGGCCGGGCCGCGACTGCGCTGGCCGCGGCAGGCCGGGACGTCGTTATCAAGCTCGGTGCGCGGGGCGCGCTCTGCGTGCCAGCCGGGTCAGCAGGGTCAGCCGTGCCCGCGGGCTCCTGGCTGGTGGCAGTGCCAGAAGCGCGGCCGGTGGACACCACCGGCGCGGGCGATTGCTTCAACGCCGGCGTCATCATGGGACTGCTGCACGGCCTGGACCTCCCGCAAGCGGTGGCGCTCGGCTGCGCGGTCGGTGCGGCATCCACCGCCGAGCCCGGCGGAACCGGCGCCAGAATCGATCGCCAGACCGCGCTCGGCCTGGCCGGTGCCGCAACGTTCACGCACCCGGAGCTGCGGTCACTAGCAGGGGGTGGATGCGATGGCTCATGAGGGCGACGACTCGGCCGTCGCGCTGTCCGGCGGGAGTCGCAGGCGGCGGCCGGCAAGCTACGGGCCGAGGCGCTGGCCGAGTTCCTTGATGACTGGGAGGCCGGACATAGCCCGCAGTTCCCGCTAGGGTGTGGCCAGTGATTTTTCCCGGTGCAGGGATCACCGCACCAGCGCCCAACCGCGATGCATGCCCGGCCGCAGCCGCTCAGCGCGGTCCCAGTCCGACTGCCCAGGGGCCTGCGGTTCGCTCGACGACGAAGGCACGGGATGACCCAGCGGTCAGGTGCGAAGAACGTCCCGCCGGTGCGGGTGCTGCCGCTTGACACACTCGGCGCCACCTTTCAGGCCGCCATCACCGGGCCGGACCACCTCGGCAGTCCCGAGGTGATCTGGAGCGACGGCGGTGCCCGGATCTTGCTCCACGTAGCCAAGCTGCAGGTGCGCACGTCCGGCTCGGCGATCATCGTCGCGGTCGACACCGAGTCGCAAGAGTTCGGCGTCGCCCCGCTGATCGTGCGCTTCGTGTTCGGGTCAGGCGACGGCCCGGCTTCCCTGGTCGCCTCCACCGATGCCGCAGCGCTCGGGCATCCTCAGGTCGGCGCGCGCTGGGGTGAGCTATTTCGCGACGTCATCTGGGCGGCGATCACGCGGCTGATCGACGCCCAGAGCCAGGGCAAGGCCGCGGGCGCCATTCATGTCCTGGCGGACTCGTTGCACCTGACCGTGCAGGAATCGTTCTCACTGGTCGACCTCGCCCGCGCGCACCGGCAGGACATGATCGAGCGCGGCCTGCGTGCCGGGCCGCGTGCCGCCGGTTCACGCACCGCCGGGCCGTCGTCCGCCGGGCCGTCGTCCGCCGGGCCGTCGTCCGCCGGGCCTGGCGAGGAGCCGGCATGACCATCAGCCTGGGCGCCTCGGGCGAACTCGAAGCCCTCGCCGCCGCCATCGGCCTGTTCGACGCCTCCGGCCAGTTCGACCCGAGCTGGTTCAGCGCGCCGCTCAAGCGGCTGGCCGGTGCCTTCGGGACACCCGCCCAGCGCGAGGCCCTGATCCGGTTCTTCGATCTGGCTCTGCCGCCCGCGCCGGAGGCCGGCCGCCCGGCCAGCGAGAAGTGGCACCCGCTCCTGCACCAGCAGAAGCGCGGCAACCTCTACCTCACCCTGAACGACACCGCGCCCGGGCTCGTCCTTGGCCTCGCGGGGGACTTCCACACCCCAGACGGTGCCGCCGTCCCGGCGTCTATGCGATTCCAGGGTGATCTGATCGCGGCGGGAAGCAGCGTCGACCTGGTCGTGGGGACCGCCGCCCACCCGATCACCGCGGAGCTGCGGGTAGAGACCGGCTGGGTCTACGGGCCGCCCGCGGATCCGATCGGGCTGCGCGCCGTGGCCGCCCGTTGCACGATCGTGCCCGACCCTGGCCAGCCCAGCGTCAGCATGCAGCTGATACTCGAACAGCTCAGCCTCGGCGGCGAGCCGCCCGCTGACACCGTCATGGACGTAGAGGAACTGGGCGCGCACGCCCCTGACCTGCTCGCCGGGCTGCTCAAGGTGGTCCTGTCCGAGGCTGGCGGCGACCCGGTACTCACCCGGCTCGCCGATCACTTCCTGGCGTTGTTCGGCCTCGCGGACGCCGACGCGATCCCCGCCTTCCCGTTCGCTGACCTGGCCAGCGGACCGGGCGCCGTGCAAGCCTGGATGTCCAAGCTCATCGGTGCGAGCGGAACGGGCACGGCCGGTCCCTGGCTGGAGCACCTCGCGGGCCTGCTTGGGTCCGACGTCACCGCCACCGGCACCGGCACCGCCGACATCCCATGGCGCGCGACGCTGGCCTCGCTCAGCGGCGGAGAGGTGTACGCATCGCTGGCCCTGGTGAACGGGCACCTCCGCCTCGGCGCGGGCGTCAGCATCGGCGGCGCGCTCGGCGCCGGCGATCCAGAGCTACGGCTGGAGGCAGACGCCGCCATCGTCGACGTCCCGCTCAGCGGTGCCGCGCCGCCGGTGGTGCTTCCGGCGGCGGCGATCGTGGTCCGGGCCACCGGGCCAGGAGCAGCCGCGCTGATGGACACTCCGCCGGTCAAGATTGGCTCGCTGCACGCCGGAATCAGCTGGGACGGATCAGCTCTGGCGCCCACCCTGGTGCTGACCGACAACCGGCTCGGCACCGTGCCGTATCCGCGGCTGGACCTGACCAACGTGGACAGCGTCGAAGCCGCCGCCAGCGACCTGGTGGTGGCCGCGATCGACCAGGCCCTCGGGTCCGACGTCGGCCGCCGGCTGGCCGCGATCGCGGGTCTGGTCGCGCCGGAGGACCCGGCGAACCCGGGCTCGCCGCTGCCGGGCTGGGGGCACCACCTCGACCTCACCCGCTTCGTCGTCAATCCGCCCGCCGCGATCGGCGCCTACCACCGCGGCGTGCTGCTCGACGGCGACACCTGGAAGTTCATCCTCCGCGAGATCTGCCTGCTCATCGGGCTCGGCGACGTCAGCTCCGCGGCCGGGACCCAGGCCGACCCGTGGACGATCAGCATCGCAGGCAGCGGGAGCGCCCAACTGCAGCTCGCCGCCTGGCACCAGCCCGCTCCCGACGACGCGACCACCCAGCAGGTCCGGCTCGGGCTCCGGCTCGCGGCCACTCCCGGCGGTGCCACGCTCGCGCTTGTCAGCGAGGTGCTCACCTTCGACCTGCCGGCAACCGGTGCCGCCACAGTCGGCTTCATCGGCGCCCAGGAACTGCGGCTGGCCCTGCACCCCGCCGTCGACGCGCTGCTCGGCACCGTCGCGCTGAGTCTGGACACCCTCGACGCGACCGCAGGATGGCGCCCCGGCGGCAGCCTCGGCTGGCAGATCCGGGCGCAGGGCCTGACCCTCTCGGTCGACGGCGACAGCGTCACCATCGACGACCTGCACCTGCCGCCGGCCGCGCCGTTCGACTTTACCGACCTGACCGGCTCGGCCGCCGCCATCGGACTGGACCTCGGCGACCTGGTCAACGCGCTGCGCCTGCTGCTCGTGCTGCTCGCCGAACAGGCGGGCCCTGACGCCGAACTCGCCGCCGCGCTGCTCGGCCTGCATCGGCACCTGCCAGGGATGAGCGAGGACAGCCCGCTGCTGATCGACCCGGCCGACCCCGGCCTGGTGCTGAGCGACCCTCTCGCGGCGCTGCGCGGCTGGCTTGCCCGGCTGATCGGCCATGTCGGGACAGCCGGGCAGTCCAGCCTGATCGCCCTGCTGCGCACGATCGGGTCGCTCGGCACCAGCCTGCTCGGCGAGATCGGCGGCGACGTGGCCGGTTTCGCTGACGAGATCGCCGCGGATGCCGAAGTCGCCCTGGCCGATCTGCTCGGCGGCGCCGGGACGTTTGAAGACCCCTGGCGGGTGGCCTGGCCAGGAGCGGGCGGCGGCTCACCCTCCGGGCAGGCCGGCAGCGGCCCCGATCTGGAGTTCTGGCTGGAGCCGCAGGGCCCGCCGGTCGGCTGGCTGGCCGGCCTGCGGACCCGCGCCCAGCAGGCGGCCAGCCCGGAGGATCTGGCCACCGTGCTGCGTGAGGTCGCCTGGTTCGACCCGGACCTGCGCTCCCTGCTCCGCGACCTGACCGTGTCCGAACTGATCGAGCGTCTCGTGTTCCTCGAGGTGCACCTCGGCTCCGGTGACGGCGTCGTCCCGCGTGATTCCCAGGCGCCCGATGTCTTCGGCTGGACGCACGGGATCGAGGCAGACGCCGCACACCACCTGCTGCCCGTTCATCCGGACGTGATCTCCGAGGTGCTCACCAGGGTCGAGCAACTGCGTGCGGGCGGCCACCGCACCGTGCTGCTGATCGGGCCGAGCTTCAGTGACCACACCGTGTGGGCCGACCTGCTCGCCGCACCCGCGCTGCAAGGCACCACCGATCCCGGTGCGCAGGTGGACCTGAGGACGCCGGGGATCGACCCGACAACCATCGCGCTTGACGGGCTCGCCGTCGTCGCCGACTACTACACCGCCGACCTGGCCAGCGGCAACGTGACCTTCACCGCGGCGCAGATCGCGCACATCGCCGACCGGCTTGACGTGCTGCACCCCGGGCCGATCGTCGTGGTCGCCCATTCGACCGCCGGGCTGGCGGCGCGCCAGTTCGCCGCCGACCACCCAGATCGGCTCGCCGGGCTGATCACCATCGGGACGCCGCATCTCGGCGCGCCGCTGCCGTTCTTGCGCGACCCGGAACTCGGTGAAGCGGTACGCCTCGCCGGGGTGCTCGCACCGCAACTGGCGGCATCGCCGCTGCGGGACGCCCTCGGGCACCTGATGCGCGCGGTCGAGGGTTACCTCCCGGCAGCCGCCCCCGGCCAGCTCGATATCGAAGACGCCTACCCGGAGAGCGCGTTCACCGATACCGCCCCATTCGATCTGGGCGACGTCCCGGTGGCCACGATCAGCGGCGGCCTCACCGGCGACCTGCTCGGCACGCTCGCCGCCGCGCTGGCCGACCACGCCCAGGCCCTCGCCGCCGTGCCGCGCCCCGATCCGACTCATCTCTCGTACGGGATGGCCATGCCGGTGACCTTGGTCAGCGCGCTGGACGCGCCATCGGCCGGCGCCCGGGTGCGCTACGGCCTCGGCCAGATCCCGCTCGCCGCCGCGCCGCCGGATCCGCCGCGCCCCGCCCACCTGATGCGGGTCGAGCTCACGCTTTCCCAGGACAACGGCTGGCTGGTCGGCGGGCCGGGCATCGCCAGCTCGGACGGGCGCCTGCGCGGGCTCCAGCTCGGCGTCACCGCCACCGGCGGCACCGGCCAGTCCGGCGTCCAGGCGGTGCTGGACGCGCGCCTCGATCAGGCCGCCTGGCGCGGCACCACGGTCGCCGGGGCCGGTCTGGAAGATCCGCGGGCAACCCCGCTGATCGGCGCCGCCTTCGCCGCCGCGCTGGCCGGCAGCCGTGGCCTGGGTGCCGGCCCGAGCACCGGCACCTCGGGAACGGCCGGCGGAAGCTCCGCTGGCACAACCGGAGCCGGCGAGGCGACGGCCGGCCAGCCGGTGACCGGCCTGACCGACGCGCTGGCAGCGATCGGGCTGGTCGCGACCGGCGCGGCCGGCGTCACCAGCCTTGCCGCCGACGCCTTCGCCGCGCTGCGCACCGACCCGGCGGGCTACCTCGGGGCCCGGATCCCCGCAGCTCTCGCCCGGCCGGACGGCTGGGCCGGGCTGGCGGCGGCCGGCGGCGACGGCGCCTACCGGTTCACTCCGCCAGGATCACCGTACGACCTCTTCGCCCGCCAGGACGGCGGCTGGCACACCGGCATCGAGACCTCGACCAGCCTCGACGCACCGGTCTGGGTGTCCGCCGACATTGACCTGGTCCTGCCCGCGTTCACGCCCGCAGCGCAGATTAGCGCCCACATCGGCGTCGTCACCCTGCACTACCGCACCGATCAGCGTACGGTCACGCTGGACGCCGATCCGTTCGTGACCGGCGTCGTGCTGCTTCCTGCCCCGAGCCTGGCCGATCTCGGCGCACAGCTGGACGCAGCCCTGCCCGACATCCTGGCCACCGGCGTGCTGAGCATGGTGCTCGCGCAGATCGTGCCGGGGCTCAAGGTCTCCGCCCTGAGCGAATTGCTGCACGCGCCGGGCCAGATGCTGGCCGGTGCGCTCGGTGCGGGCGGAGGCACCGGACTTGATCTCGCCGCGCTTTCTGGGCTGCTCGGCACCCTCAACTCGGCCATCGGGCTGCCTGCCGGGCCCGGGCTGCAGCTGCCCGGTGACGTCACCATCACGGCCGCGGCTGGCACCGGCACGGCGGGGTCCGTGGCACTGGGCGTCAGCACCACCGCGCCGGTCGGCGGCGTCCTGGGCCTCGGGTTCTCCGTCGAGATCGACCCGCTGCTGCACGTCAGCCCCGCCGGAACGGTGACCGTGCAGACCCCGCTGACCGGTACCTGGCCGCAGGTGGCGATCACGTTCGGGGCCAGCGGGTCAGGGATGAGCCTGGTCGTCACCCCGCAGGGGGCCGGGCCGATCACGCTGCTGCCGGCCTTCAGCGGCCTTGGTGCCCTGCGCGGCGCGGGCGCGGCGCTGCTGCCGCAGGTGCTGGACGCCGCCCTAGGCCAGGCCGCGACCCCGCACGCCCCCTGGCTGGAGCATGCCCTCGCGGCCGCCGGGCACCTCGACCTCTACGACGCCGGCGGCGGATTCTCCGCGCACACCGCCGGTTTCAGCGCGATGCTCGCCGGGACCTGGTTCGACACCATCGCGACCAGCAGCCGGCAGGGCATGGCCCAGGCGGTTATCGACCTGCTCACCGGCATTCCCGGCCTGCCAGGGACGCTCGACGCACCTGGTGCCGGGCTGGTCCGCTGGACACTCGCACTCCCCGCCGGGACGGGGAACCTGCAGGTGTCGGCGGGCTGGGGGCTCGACGGCCCGGCAGCCGCGATCGGCATCACCGGGCTGCATCCGGCGGGCGCGCCCGGGCAGCTCTCCGCGTCCGTGCGCGCCGACCGGACAGGCGTGGATGTGGCCATGTCGGCCGGCGCCGATCTCAGCGGCCTGGGCATCCCCCTGATTCCCCGGTTCACCATCGACCTGAATCCGGCGGGCGCGTTGCGGGCGCGGTTGCTGCCGCTCGCCTCAGGAACGGACGACGGGCCGTTGGTGATCTCGGTCGCGCCGTCCTTCGCCGTCACCGTCGGCGCGGGTACCCCGGAGGCGCTGATCAGCGGATGGGCGCTGCCGCTCGCCGTCCAGGTCGCGGTCGCCGCGGCGCAGCCGGTGCTCAGCCACCCGTTGTGGACAGATGGCCCCGACCTCAGCAAGGCCCTGACCGACGCGGGCATCCTCGGCGGCGGCGGCCACGTCGCCCGCCCACTGCCAGGGATATTCGAGATGCTGGCCGGCTTCCTCGCCGCGGCAGCCGGATCCCTCGACCTCCAGGTCGGCGACCTGCACATCAGCGGTGTCAGCGACCTCGGGCGGGTCGGCCTCGCGCTGCGCGGCAAGCAGGCCATCGGGCTGGGTGACCTGGAACTTGACATCCTGTTCGGCGCGCCAGCCAGCTGGGGGGCCAGGGCGACCGAGGGCCTTGAGGTGCTGCTGCTCGATGTCAGCGGCGACAGCATCGATTTCGATCTCGGCATCCGGCTGCACGGCGTCGGCGTCGGGCTGGCGAAGTCCGACGGGTCGCCGCTGGTCGCGGAGACCGCGGTCCGGCTTGGCTCGGTCCGCGCCTACCTGTTCCTCGACCTGGAGACCCGCACCGGCACGCTGGCCGCCTCGCACGGCGGCGCCGGGGTGGAACTCGGCGGCTTCGGGCTGCCGCTGTCGGCCGCGCTCGGCGCGGGCGGCGGATCCAACCCGGTCGCCTCGAACCTGTTGTCCTCCGGGGGGTCTGGCGGTCCCGCCGGAGACGGCCAGTCGGTCAACCCGGCCGCCGACATCGACGCCTGGTACTGGGACGACGCGGGCAGCTCAGCCGCCGCCCTGCACGTGCTTGTCGGCGGCCAGGCCGGGCTGCTCTGGATCCCGATCCAGGCCGGGTTCGGCCCGATCTTCATCAATGAGCTCGGCGTCGGGGTCAGCGACACCCGGCTCACCCTGGCCATCGACGGCGGGGTGAGCGTCGCCGGGCTGTCCGCAGAGGTCGACGAGCTCTCGGTCGCGATTCCGTACGCGACGGCCGGTGATCCGAGCACCTGGGTGCTCGACCTCAAGGGCCTGGCGATGGGCTACTCGGGCCCGGCCATCTCGGTCGCCGGCGGCCTGGTGAAGTTCGACGGGCCGCCGGTGGAGTACGACGGCATGCTGCTGGTGGAGATCGGCACCATCGGCGCGATCGTCATCGGCTCCTACGCCGTGGTCGGATCCGGCTCTGACGAGTTCACCTCGCTGGCCCTATTCGGCGGCGTGTTCGTGCCGATCGGCCTGCCGCCGATCATCAACCTCACCGGGATCGCCCTGGGCCTTGGCTACAACCGGCGGCTGATCGTGCCCGATGACCTCAACAAGATCCCGGACTTCATGCTGGTGAAGGCGCTGGACCGGCCGGAGGCGCTGGCCAACAACCCGATGCAGGCGCTCTATGCGTTCCGCGACCAGGTGCCGCCAGCGCGCGGGGCGCTGTGGTTCGCTGCCGGGTTGCGCGGCACGTCGTTCGAGCTGGTCAACATCACGGCGGTCGTCTACGTCGCGCTGAACAACGGCGTCGAGGTCGGCCTGCTCGGCGTCGCACGGATGGCCCTGCCCACCAGCGACGCCGCGATCGTCAGCGTCGAACTCGCGCTCAAGGCACGGTTTTCCAGCGCCGAAGGGCTGTTCTCCGTCCAGGCCCAGCTAACCGACAACTCCTGGCTGATCAGCAAGGACTGCCGGCTCACCGGCGGCTTCGCGTTCTTCACCTGGTTCCGCGAATCACAGTTCCTGCTCACGCTCGGCGGCTACCACCCGTCGTTCGTCCCGCGGCCGGAATACCCGGTGGTGCCGAGAATCGGCTACCAGTGGAACTTCCTCGGCGTCGTGCACCTCAAGGGCGAGTCCTACTTCGCGCTGACCACTACGGCGATCATGACCGGTACCCGGGTCGAGGCGACGTACGGGCCGGACTGGATCCAGGTCTGGTTCACCGCATACGCCGACATCCTGGTCACCCGCGACCCGTTCCACTACGAGGTCGACATCGGCATCTCGGTGGGCGCGCGGCTTCGGATCGAGGTCTGCTTCTTCGCCTGCGTGACGATCGAGATCAGCGTCTCGGTCGGTGCCTCCCTCCACCTGGCAGGCCCGCCGTTCCACGGCACGGTCACGGCCGACCTCGGCGTCACCTCGGTCACCGTTCCGTTCGGTGACGATGCCCTGCGCCTGCCGCCGCCCAAGCACTGGGACGAGTTCGTCTCGCAGTACGTCAAGGCCGGGGACGTCAACGCGGGCAGCGTCCAGGCCCAGGTCGAAACCGGGCTGCTGCCCGCCGAGCCAGCCGGAGGCCCGGTCGCCCCCGGTACCGCGGACCAGCCGTGGCGGCTATCGGCAGAGTGGACGCTGCGCACAGAAACGAAGATGCCCGCGCGCGGATTCGCCCTGCAGATCGACGCGCCGATGGCCGAGGGCCAGATCGGCGCGGTCGTCTTCGGGCGGGTGGACAAGCTGGCCGGCGTCTACGACTTCGACCTCGCGCCGATGTACGTCACGCACGACAGCATGGGCGCCGTGCACCACGTCGTGTTCGCCCGCAAGCCAGAAGGCGGCGGCGATTTCGCTGACATGGTCCCTGACAGCCAGCCCCCGCCGGCCGACGGCGCGCTCGTGCTGCGGCATGCGCTGTTCCGGATCACGCCGCTGCTTGCCCAGGTGTCCGAGGCGACCTACCACTACTTCCCCGACCTCAAGCCACCCGCTGCGGCGAACACCCTCCCGGTGCTCTCCGGGCTGAAGCTGGATGGCGTCGCCGAATTGCACAACCAGAGCGCCGCCATCCCGATCGGCACCCTGGTGGATGCGACCAACTACCGGCCGCTGCCGTTCGCCAGCCGCAACCCAGCGTACGTGACGCACATCAAGGACATCGGCGCCGCGTGGACGACGCTCGCTGGCGTCGCCACCGGTCTCGCCGACCAGGCCCTGGTCAACGGCGTGATCGGAATCCTCGGCGGGCAGGGCGATTTCGCGAAGCTGCGCGAGGACAGCGGGATCCGGCCCGGCGGCTACGGCCCGGTCGCGCTCGGCGCCGTCGCGAACCGGCGGTCAGCGCCGCCGGTGCTGTCGGCGCTGAGCGAGGGCTTCACCCTGGAGGACGTCGGCAAGGGCGTGGCCGAACCCCCGGCGCGGATCGGCGCGCTCACCGGCGTCGAGCTGGCCGAGCCCCGGCTGCGCACGGTGCTGCAGCGGCCGCTGCTTCCCGCCCCCGCGCTGGCGGCGCCGCGCACCACGGTCCCGTTCGCGAAGCTGGACCGGGCCGGCCAGCCGACCGGGCCGGCCAGCTCCGTGCGGCCAGGTGCTCCGGCCGGGCCCGTGCCTCTGCCCGTGCCCGGGCCTGCGCCCGTGCCCGTGCCTCCGGTCGGCATCATTCCGGTGATCAACGTCCGTGACGACCTGGTCACCTTGTGGGATACGCCCGGCATGGCGCTGCTGCGCCTCCCGGCCGCTGACGCACCGCAGCCTACCCGCGCCGCCAGGTCGTCACGGGCGCTGCGGAACCCGGCGCTTGGCGGGCCGACCGGCCGGGCTGCCGCGGCCGCACTGGACGAGCTGACCCGCGCCGCCAGCAAGGGTGTCACCCTCCGCTCGGGCGTCACCCAGGTGTGGGAACTCCCGCCAGCCGACCGCTGGTGCCTGTCGCTGTCCGGCAGCAGCGCGGTCCGTGTCACCGAGCTGAGCACGGCAGCGACCGTTCTTGGCGACCAGGAGATCAGCGACGCCGTCCTGGCCGATGGCGGCGAGCATTCCATCTGGCTGGGTGAGGGCACGGGGATGGTCGCCATCACCGCCCTTGGCCGGTTCGCCGCCGGGCCGCAAGCCGGGCAGAAGGGTGATCCCACAGCCATCGGGCGCGGCGCCGTCTCCGGGGCGGCCAGCGCGGGCAGCCGCGTCGTCCTCGGCTGGCAGGCCGGCGGGTACGCCGTCCAGGTCGGGCCGACCGCCATGCTGGCCCGCGGGGCGGTGCTGCGGCTCGGCGCGCCCACCGGGTCGGCCGTGCGCGCCCAGGTGGCCGCATCGGGCGTGCTGCCCATCTCCCGCGCCATCGCCGATCAGCAGGTGACCGGCACCGAGTTGCCGCGCCTGGTCACGGTAGCTGGCGTCTTGGTCGACCGCCCGACCGACGCGGCAATCGGTCCGAAGGACGTCGTCGTGCACATCGACGGCGGCAAGGCCGGCCCGCTGCCAGTTCAGGTCGTCGCCGGGCGGCGGACCCTGTTCCTCTACGACATCGCGGCCGATGACGGGCCGGGCGCCATCCTCGTCGCGGCCGGGCTGACCAGCTCGGCGCGGCTGGCGGGAGTGCTCGGCAGTACAGGGACGGCCGCCGAATGGGCTGCTGCCCTGGCCGGTTCCACGCTCACCCAGCTGGTACCCGATGAGCACCTCACCCCCGACGGTTCGGTGAACGTCCGCGTGCAGAAGGGGGACAGCACGGATGGCTGACCCGAAGATCGGCGAGATGATCCTCTACGACTACATCCAGCCGCCGCTCTTGGCGGGGGAGTACCGGATGCGGGTCAGCACCGACGTCTCGATCCCCGGCACCAGCACTCCGCTGCCTGGCCAGGACTTCTTCTTCGACGTCGAAGGGCCGCGGTTCTCGCTCTCACCGTCCGAAGTGGCCGGCGTGTTCCCGCCGCGCAGTGGGCACGGCCCCTTCGACTCCGCGCTGCCGCACATCGCGCTGGGACGCCGCACGCTGCCGTGGGAGCGGGCGCTTGGCGACGCCTACACCGCCGGCGGCGACGAAACGCCCTACCCGTTCCTCGCTCTCGTCCTGCTCGAACAGTCCGAGTGCACGATCCTGCACAACCAGGCGCTCACCGACGTGGTGCCCCCGGCCGTGTTCGAACGGCTGGGCCGGCCGCAGAACATCCGCTGTGACGCGGTCGAGGCGGACGCCGAGTTCCTGCAGGACATCCTGCCGATGCCCGAGGAACTGCGGCTGCTCACCCACGTCCGCCAGGTCAATGTCGATGACCGCGAGCTGTCCGCCGGTGACTCGGACGGCTACTTCGCCGTCGTGATGGGGAACCGCATCCCCCGGCCGGGCGGCTCGTACATCGCGTGCCTGGTCTCGGTCGAGGAGCGCACCGACCTGCTGCCGACCACCGACCTGATCGGCGGGCCCGGCGGCATCGACATCTACGCCGACCCCGAAGTCGCCCAGATCTCCGAGCCGTTCGAGCTCGCGCCCAGTGCGCTGGGCACCAGCATTACCGCTCCGCAGGCCGACGCGATGCGGATCATCGCGCCAGGCACCCAAGCGCGGGCGAGTGTCACGCGGATATCGGCCAGCGCGGCCGGCGGCGCCCTCGCCCAAGAGCAGCAGACGCTGGTGAGCGCGGCGGCCGAGCGGATCCGGCTCACGGGCGGATCGGTGGTACTGCACCCGAAGGCGCGGCTGGTGCTGCTGTACAGCTGGACGTTCACCTGCGAGGGCGACGGCACGTTCCGGCAGCTCATGCAGGGCCTGGACGTCGGGATGATCGGGGACGCCGACCCGGCGTCCAAGCTGGCGGTCACCGACACCGGGCACATCCTGATCGACGTCATCGACCGGCTCGGCGCGCCCGAGCAGTCCTGGTACCGCGGGCCGCTGGTCTCCCAGCCGCTCACCCGCGACCCGCTCGGGCCATACCATTGCGCTGACCAGGCCCGCAGAGTGGTCGCCGAGACCGGCGCGGAGAACATCTCCTACGCGAGCGCATTCGAGACCGGCCGGCTGCTCGCGGCGGCGGATGCCCGGCTGGCGCAGGAACTCATGCGCTGGCGGCGTGGCTCGTTCCGCGCCTGCGCGCGGGACACCAGCATCACCCTGCTGCGGACGGCCATGCGGCTGACCGAGGTCATCGATCCGCTGGATCCGGTGGCGCTGCACTACACGATGGACATCCTGGCGAAGATCACCGCCGGGATCATCGCCCCGGCCGACCCGCTCGGCATCGACCGAGCCCTGAGCGGCCCGCTGCTGCAACCGGAGGTGGTGGCGAAGGCTTTCGGGCTGCGCGGCATCGACGAAGCCCGGGTGCTGCTCGGGGAGGACCCGGCGCTGTCCGGCCCGGTCACCGTCCGCCCCACGGGGACCTCGCTCACCACGCTGGACGCCGTGCTCGCCGACGAGACCGGGATGGCAGCGCTCGCCGACGCCCGGGCACGGGCGATCGCCGCGGTGCAGGTATTCGGCAGCGGGCCGGCCCCATCGGCAGATCCCGGAGGAACCGGCGGCCCAGCCCATACGGGGACAGGGGAGGAGGAGCGATGAGGGCACCCGCGATCACCGGCCGGCTGGCACTGTACGCGCGGCTCACCCATCCCGCCCAGCAGGCACCGCTGCAGCCGGACGGTGACCTGCCGCCGTACCTGGAGTCATTCCTTGCGCATCTGCGGCTGCTGGTCGGCGTCCCGTTCGAGTACCTGATCCCCGACGACCGGATGCTGCCGCAGGAGTCCATCCGCTTCTTCTACCTCGACCGCTCGTGGACCGACCGGCTGGTCGACGGCGCGGTCGCGGTGGGGCAGATCGGCTCGCGTGAGGAGGCGCACTATCAAGCGCGTGCGTCGTTCCTGACGCAGCTGCTCGACTCCAGCGAGCGGATGGTCAGGTCGCTGCAGCGTGGCACCGACTTCGTCACGGCCAAGGCGGAGAGCGACGCCATCGACGAGCAGGCCCAGCTGGTGACCGGCTTCGTGTTGCGGTCAAGCGCCGTCCGTGGCTGGCCGCACATGGACGTCCGCGCCTACGACCAGCCGATCGCCGAGCCCTATACCGCCGCCGACCCGCAGGTTGCCGCGCGGCAGCTGCGCCTGCTGCGGCTGGAGATCGTTGCTCCGTCGGTGATGATCGCGCTGTTCGAGGGCGAGCCCCAGATGGTCATACTCGAAGAGCCGCACCACGGCGTGCAGTTCGGCGTCCGGCATCTTGGCAGCGAGCTCGCTGTTCCGCTGCGGGACGCCGGCGGTGCCCAGGTCCGCCAGAACAATGACGCCATCCCGGTCACCGTACCCACCCGGCGCACGCACACCGACGTGGTCAGGGTCGCTGCGCTGCGGGACGCGCTGGAAGCCGCCCGCGTGGCCCATCCGCAGGCGATCGAGCAGACCGGCTCGGCGGCGTTCGCCATCTCGGTGCTCGATCCCCCGTGGCGCCAGCATTTCGAGGGCACGGTCGATCACGCCGACACCGGCGCCCCGCCGAACCGGATCTACGTCCAGGTGGCCGATGTGGTGCAGCGCGCAGCCGTGCTCAGCAGCGTGAAGACGATCATGGGGGTGAACTGAGGTGGCTGTCGACGACCGCCTGATCGCCTCGGCCCTGGCGCACGGCCTCACCCCGGGGATGGTCGCCACCTGGGATCCGCGGGTGGCCAGGACGCCGCGCGTGCTCGTGCCGATTCAGCTCGACGTGCTCATGGTCCGCGCGGAAGGCGGGACCTGGGCCAAGACCGCGATGACAGTGCCCGATCCGAGCACCGGTCCGGCCGCCCACACGCTGCTCGCCGAGCCGTTCGGCGAACGTGAGCCCCGGCCCGCAGGCGCCTACCTGCACTGGGCACTGCCGGATGCGCTGACCCGTGGCTCAGGGACCGCTCTGGGCGGCGACGTCCGATTCCCGCCGGTCCCTGACCGGTGGCTGGTGGTGCGGCTCTGGTCGCCGGCCGTCGGCGGGCGCCGTGCGGTCACGGCATGGGTGCTTGAGTCGGACGGGGCCGAGCCGGTGGTGACGCCGCTCGACGCCTGGACCGAGCCCGCCGACCCTGAGCGGACCGACACGGCCGGGATCCAGCCGCTGACCGCGCTCGGCCACGGGGACGCGGCCTGGTCCGCGTACTACGACAACGTCGAGAACCGGCTCGGCTTCTACGACGACCTGGCCAACGCCCAGGGCCCGGTCGCCTACCTGGTATGCGGCTGGCACAGCCGGCACATCGATGACCCCATCGGGGAAGGGCTCTCGTCCCCGGCCGCGTTCGAGGAGCGGCTGGCCGAACTGGGCTGGGAGATCAACCCCGCGGACGTCGAGGCAGCGTTCGTCTACGCGGACACCAGGGTCACGGCCGCGACCAGGGCCGGCCTGGTGACCCGCGAGGCGACATTCAGCCGGGCGGCTAGCGCCACCACCGGGCGGTCGCTGATCCCCGACGGCGTGCGGGACGAGGGGCACACCGCGCTGCTGAACACCGGCGCGGCGGTACTTGGCCGCTGGGCGGCACGGGCCGTGTCGTGGCCGGAACTCACTCTCTACCACGGCGCGGTGGTCGGCCTCGGCTGGCCAGGGCCCGGCATTGGCGTTGCCCCAGACGGGCTGCTCGGCGGGGACGTCGGCGGCCCGCCGCCGGCCGGGTCGGTCACGGTAACGATCGGCAACACCCTGGCCGAAGCGCTCGCCGCCCGGCTGGCCAGCAACCAGGGCCAGCCAGACGAGGCACGGGTGCTTGAGGCGGTCCTGCTCGGCGGCACGGAGGAGCTTGACCAGCCGGACGCCCCGGCCCGGATCGACTCCCTGCTGCACGCCGCCGGCTTCGGCGGCCTGCCAGGCGGGACGATCACCGAGGACCTGAGCCAGCGCCCAGCCGCGCCGCCGTCATCCGTCGTCGCGGACCCGGCTCGGACCGACCCGGGGATCTTCGGCCAGCAGGGCTCGCCGTTCCACCGTGTCGGCGCCACAGGTGTGATCGCGCCGACCGGGACCGCGGGCGCGCTCGCGGGCAGCATCAGGACCACGCAGCGGACGGCCATATCGCCGTCATTCGAGATCGGCACCATGGACACCTTGGTGCGCAAGGTCACAGAGGCGATCGAGGTACCGGTCGCGATCATCCCGCCCGCACCGAATGCCGACCCGGCCGAAGAAACGGTGTCCGCCGAGCGCGCGTTGCCCAGGCGCTTCATTCCCGCCGACCCGGTCTTCCTGCTGGAGAACGCGGGCCGGTCGTTCAAGCACGGCTCAGACCACCTGCACGCCGAATCGGGGAACCTGGTCTGCCGGCTGAGCGGGCACACCGTGACCAGCCTGTCCCCGAGCCTGCTGATCACCGGACCTGGCGGGAGCGTGCGCGGCGAGGACCTGCTGCAGCGCGGCGTCGACCACGGCGGTGTCCCGCCAGAATGTGAGGACCTGCTCGCCGAACTCGCGCTGCTCGACCCAGGTAGCGCCGAGACGGCCGCGACCAGCCGCGCCGCCAGCGTCGGCGGGGCGGCCGCCGGCGCGCTCGAGGACGTCGCACGGGTGTACGCGGTCGAGCAGACCGCCTGGTGGATCACCCGCGACGACCGGCGGGACTCCGCCGCCCTGCTCACCCGCTCCGGCTACGCGGGGACCCTGCCCGCGCCGCTGGCCGTGTCGATGCCCGCGGCGCCCTGGGTTCCGCTGCACCTGGACTGGGAGGTCGACCTGTTCGCCCTGCTCGATGTGGCGGACTGGGAACTCGGCGAGGTCGACTTCGACGCCGCGGCAGACGCGCTGCCTGCGCCGGACGCCGGGCCGGCCCGCACCCTCTCCGGCCGGGCCCTGCTGGGCGGTGGCGCCGCGCAGGTCGCGGCGGCCACGGTGCGCCGCGTGCTCGAGCAGGCTCAGCAGACCGCCGGTTCCGCCGCTCTGACACCCGGCGTCGTCTACGCGTACCATTCGGCGGCCGCGCAGCAGATGATCGCGCGGATCACCGGGCTGCGGTCGGCGTACGCCAGCACGGCGATCCGGGCACGCGCCGACCGGATCGGGGCCGACGCCGGCGCTGGGGCGGCCCTGTCTGATGCTGGCGCTGAGGCCGCGGCCTTGTCCACTGCGCAGCAGGCCGACCTTGACCACATCGCCGACGAACTGGAGAAAATGGACGTGCTCGTCGGCGCGATGGACCGGTTCACCTCGATGCTCCGCGCCGGGTTCGTGGCGGACGGCGTGGACAAACCAGCGGATGGCGTAGTCCCGGCGGACTTCTGGGCATTCCGCGCCGGGTTCGGCCGGGTGCGGCGGCTGCGCCTGGTCGACTGCTTCGGCCAGGTACTCGACCTGCTCGGATCGAGCGACCAGCAGCCGGCCGACACGACGCAGGTGCTGCGCTCCGAGCCGCTGACCGTCACCGGCCGGGATGATCTGATCGAGCTCGCCCCGCGGTTCACCGCGCCGTCCCGGCTGTGGTTCCGGTTCATCTCGGCCGACGACGACGCGACCGAAGCCAGCGACACCGTCTCCCCGGTCTGCGGGTTCGTGCTGCCGAACCACCTGGACGGTGACCTGCAGTTCTACGCGGCGGACGGGACCGCGCTCGGGGCGGTGCGTTTCGACGCCGCGGCCGGGGTGGTGTGGGAGGAGTCGCCGGGGCAACCGGCCACGCTCGGCTCGTCGCCGTCGTCCATCGCGGCGAACCCGCACCTGGCCGGGCTGGCGCAGGGCCTGCTCGACTGGGGCGCGGCCGATTCCGCGCCGGACACCCCCGCCCGCGACACCGCGCTCTCCTCGCTGCTGCGGATCATCGACACCGCGCTGTGGTCGGTGGATCCGTTCGGGCACATCGGCGAGGAGCACCTGTCACTGCTTGTTGGCCATCCGGTCGCCGTGCTTCGCGGCCTGGTCCGGGTCGAGGTCGGCGAGCCAGTGGCGCCGGACCGGGTGCAGGGCATGCGGGTTCCGGTCCGGCTCGGCGCGCTCGCGCACTGGCAGGACGGCCTGCTGGCCTACGTGGTGGGGGACGACGCCAGGACCTTGCGCATCCCCGATCCGGCGGTTGCCAGCTTCGCCAGGCCGATCGGCCCGCACCAGGGCTTCGACGGCCAGGCGAGCACGACCAGCGATTACTACAACCGGTTCGCCGACGATCTCGGTGCGCCCGCCGACCCAGGCAGTACCCCGATCAACCACCCGTACGTCGACCCGAGCGGCCTGCTCTGGGTGCAGCCTGGCCAGGACGTGCACATCACGATGCTGGTCGAGCCGCACAGCGTCGTCCACGCGACCACCGGGTACCTGCCGCGCAAGGAGATCGGCATGCGCCGCGGCTGGGTGGCATCTGGCCTGGCCAAGCTGGCGCCGCTGTTCCGGTTCGGGCCCGTGCTGCTCGACCCCAAGCTGATCAGGATGCCGGTCGCCTCCGACATCCGCGGCACGTGGAGCTGGAGCCATCGCACCGACGCCGCCACCTGGGCCGACGATCCGGTGATCAACAGCCTGGGGGACGCCAGGCTGCCACCCGACCCGTCGCAGGGTCAGGAGGGCTGGCTGCGGCTGACCCCCGATGGGCCGCTGGGATGAACCGTTCAGCGCGCCGGGCGGGAGGTGAGCCGCGATGACCGACGCCGACCAGGTGGCCAATGACGCCAACGTGGCCGAATCGGAAGGTGTGCCAGAAGCACTGCTGGAGCGTGAGCGGGACCTGACCGGCGTCGCGGACAACCGGCGCTGGCGATACGCGGTGCGCGATGTCGAGGCGATGGACCACACCGGGCCGGGCATCTGGACCCAGATCGGGCCGGCGCCGCTCGTGATCGCCAACGAGCAGATCTTCCAGGGCGTGGGCCCGGACTCCGGCGAGGTCGTCGATATCGCGATCGACCCTCGCGGCGGCGATGCCCGCACGTTGTACGCAGCCGCGGGCAACGGCGGGCTGTGGAAGACCGCTGACGGCGGCGGGAGCTGGCGGCCGATGACCGATCAGCTGCCAGCCAGCGCGATCGGGGCCGTCGCGATCGACCCGGTGAACCCGGACACGCTGTACACCGGCACCGGCAACCTGTTCAACGGCGCGGCCGGGATGCCGAAGTCGGCCGGGCTGTTCAAGTCGGTCGACGGCGGGCGGAGCTGGTCGCAGCTGAATTCGCCGGCCGCCCGACCGCCGCAGCCGATCACGGCTGCGGCTAACGTGGCAGGCGGCGTGCGGGTCACGGTCGCCGGGCACGGATACGCCAGCCTGGACCGGGTCGTCGCCGTCGGTCTGCCCGGAATGGTCGGCTCGGCGGGAGAGGGCGCCGTCCGTCGGATCGACGACAACACGCTGCGGATCGGCGGCGTCACCATGACCGGCTTGTACGGCGGCCTCGGCGCGACCCTGTTCGACGCGCGGCAGCCGCCGTTCCTCTCCGACCGCGGTGTCGTGAGGATGGTCTGCCCGGCCGTGGGCACGCTGCTGGTCGCGGCCGAGACCGGGCTCTACTACTCGGCCGACGGCGGGCGGAACTTCGGCGCCAACTTTCCGGCCTACGACGACGGCAAGCCGGTGCGCACCGGCCTGATCTCGGCGCTCGAGCTCGATCAGGGCTGGACCAGGTCCATCCGTGTCGCCGACGCCACGCCGGCCGAGCCGATCGCGGTGACCCTGCCCGGCCACGGGTTCGTCTCCGGCGACCACGTCATTCTCGGCGGGGTCACGTCCAACCGGGCGGCCACCGGGCTGTGGACCCTGGACGTCGTCGACGACGACCACATCACGTTGCGCGGCTCGTCCGGCAACGGGACCGGCGCGGTGACCGGCTTCGCCATCGGGCCAGCGCACCCGGTCACCCACCAGGTCACCGCGGCCACCAGCCCGGCGGCGCCCAATCCGATCGTGATCACCTGCGCCGCGCACGGTTTCGTCACCGGCGACATCGTGGCCGTATGCGGCGTCGGCGGGAATACCGGGGCCAACGGCTCGTGGCCGGTCAGGGTGCCGTCACCGGACACCTTCGCGCTGGTCGGCTCACGCGGGACAGGCGCCTATACCGCTGGCGGGACCGTGGACGGACCGCGGCACCCGGCGCCCCGCCCGATCACCGCGGCCGTCAACGCGGGCGGCGGCGTGACCGTGACGGTGACCGGGCACGGCCTGGTGGACGGTGACCGAGTGAGCGTGGCCGGGCTGCCGGGGATCGCCGCGCCAGGCAACTCCGCGTCGGTGCGGGTGATCGACGCGAACCAGGTCCGGCTGGCCGGACTGGCCATGAACGCGGCCTACGGCGGCGCCGGGGCGACCCTGGCCGGGCCCGCCGATGCCTGGAACACGGCCTACTTCGCCAGCGCCGGCCGGCTGCTCGGCAGCACCACGCTCAACCCCGACCGCGGGCTCTTCCGGCTGACCATCACCTCGACCGGCGAGCTGGTGATCTCGGACAACCTGCTGAGCCACACCGGCGGCCCGCCCGGCGCGTTCGGGCGGGTGGCCTTCTGCCAGTCGCTGCTGCCGCGAACCCGCACGCTGTACATATCGGTGCAGGACAACGAGAGCGGTGGCGTCTTCATCGGCATGTTCCGCAGCGACGACTTCGGCGGTACCTGGACGCTGCGGCCGGCCCTCGCTGCCCGGGTCAACACCGACGGCGCCGGGCAGACCAGCTACGACCTGGTGATCGGCGTCGACCCGCAGGACGCGCGTCGGGTGTACGCCGCGCAGCAGCAGTTGTGGCGCTCGGTCGACAGCGGCGCCACCTGGCCCGCGGTGACCCCGGCGACCCGTGGCGGCCTCGACCAGATCACCGGATTCGGCAGCTCGCCGAGCACCACGCTGATCCACTGGGACCACCACGAGCTGGTGTTCCCGCCCGCGACCTGGTGGGACTGGGACGCCGGCAGCCCGGTGCTGCCGACCCCGGCCTACCACGGCACCGACGGCGGCATCGCCCGCAGCGGCGGAACGGCCGCCGGGCCCATGACCTTCACAGGACTCAACGAGGGCATCGCCACGTCGCTGCTCATGTCGCTCGACATCGGGCGCGGCGCCGCCAGCAACGCCGTGACATTCGCGGGCATGCAGGACACCGGGACCGGCGGGCACCGGCGCGGAGATGCGTCCCGTATCTGGGCCGAGGGCATTGACGGGGACGGCGGCCCGGTCGCGGTGGACTCGTTCGACCCGGACATCGTCTTCGGGATGGACAACCACGACCTGATCCGCAGCACGAACGGCGGGAACACCTGGTTCGTCGCCAATCTGCCGCGCCTGGTGCAGATCGAGAACGTGGCCAACACGAATCCGGTGACCGTGACGACGGCCGGGCACTCGTACCGGACCGGTGACGTGGTGACCATCGCTGGCGTGCCCGGCGGCGGCGGGCTGGCCAACGGCGCGTGCGCGATCACCGTCGTTGACGCGCGGACCTTCACGCTCAATGGCAAGAACGGCGCCGCGGCGGCCGCGTTCGGCCCGTTCCCGACGGTGACCGGTGACCGCTACCTGAGCCAGCTCGACATCGTGGCGGCAACTCTGGCGGCGCCGATAGAGATCGAGACGGCGACGCCGCACGGCTGCGCGACCGGACAGAAGGTGCGCATCGACGCCGTCGAGGGAAACGTCGCGGCCAGCAACACCGATGCCCGCGCGTCGTGGACCGTGACCGTGAGCTCACCGACCAGGCTCTCGCTGGACGGCTCGGACGGGACCGCGTCCCAGCCGTACGTGCCGCGCACCGGCCGGATGCGCGGCCCGGCGGTGAACGGCTCGCTGCCGGTCTTCGGGTCCACGCATGCCACCCCGGTCGTGGTCACCGCGCAGGGCCACGGTTTCGTCAGCGGGGACGTCGTCACCATTACCGGTATCACCGGCAATATCGCGGCCAATGTCGCTGGGGCGGCCATCACCGTGCTTGACGCGAACAGCTTCGTGCTCAACGGGGTTGCCGGGAACGGTGCCCACGGCCCGCGGCCCCGTGCCTTCGGCGGGTCGGTCGGCCGTGGCCTGCCAGGTAATTCCTACATCGACCGGATCGCGCTAGTGCCCAACGCCGCGGGGCCGTCCACCAAGATCTTCGTGTCGCAGGACCGGACGCTTTTCCGCAGCACCAACGGCGGCATCACGTTCGTGCCGATGTTCACCTTCACCGACTTCGTCAGCGCACTGCACGCGCCGGACGACCACCGCCTGTGGGTGGCCACCAGCGGCCTGACCGGCACGAACCGGCGCTACCTAGCACACTTCTCGACCACCGACGGCGCATCGTACGACGGATCGGCGCAGAACTTCGCCGGTGACATCGGAGCCCGCAGCTTCGTGTCGCAGATTCTGGAAGACCCGCAGGTGCCCAATGGCCAGCGGGTGGCGGTGGTGGCCGCCGGATACAGCAGGACGGCGACCTCGGGCCGGACACGTCACGCGTTCCTGACCGACAACCAGGGCCGCACCACCGGCGGGGCGACGCCGTGGCATGAGGTCGGCGGCGTCCTCAACGCGGCCAGCGGGAATTTGCCCGATGTCCCGGTGACCGGAGCGGCCTGGGACACCTCGGTGAATCCGTCCCGGCTGCTGATCGCCACGGACAGCGGCGTGCTGCGGCTCGATCCGGCCGGGCCAAGCTGGCAGCGGATCGGCCCGAACCTGCCCAGGGTCGGCGTCGAGGCGATCGCCTCCGACACCAGCGGCGTCGGCCCGCCGGTGATCAGGATCGGCACGTACGGCCGCAGCGCCTGGGAGTTCACCGTTCCCTCCGGCCAGAGCCTGTACGTGGAAGGCGATCTCGGGTTCGGCGACCAGCAGGTCGGGACGACGGTCAGGCGCCGGATGGTGCTGCACAGCGTGGGCGACGCCGATCTGCAGATCACCGGGATCAGCGGTGCGACCAGCGACGTCACGGTGGAGTCTGTGCCGCAGGGAACGGTCCCCCCGTTCATGCTGGCCACCGGGACGCGGCAGCCGTTCGACGTCATCTTCGCGCCGTCAGCGGCCGGAGACCGCGGCGCGTTCCTGATGGTGACCTCCGACGATCCTGACCATCCGGCGGTGGAAATGAAGGTGACCGGCTTCGGGGTGGCGGCGGGCGCGCCCCGGCTCAGCGTGCGGGCGTTCATCGAGTTCGGCACCGTCCGCACCGGTTCTCCCAGTGACTGCGCGCTGGAACTGGGGAATGTCGGCGACGGGCCGCTGCAGGTCGACACGCTGGCCATGGACCCGAACGGCAGCACCAGGTTCAGCCTGGTGGGCGCACCGGCGCTGCCGCTGACCATCCCGCCCAGCGGGTCGGTGACCGTGACGGTCCGGTTCGATCCGGTGGCGAACGGGCAGGTGCGCGGCGCGCTCACGGTCGCCGGAAGCGGGCAGGGACAGGTGGTCACCCTGGTCGCCACCGGCACGACCACGGCCGCCGGAATGGTCGCCCTGCTGTTCGAGCAACTGGGCATCGGTGATCCGGCGGAGGCGATCGTGTAAGCCGTTCGATCGCGGGAGAGGCACGGGCACAGCGGATCGGCCTGTATGGGGGCATTCGGCCCTTTGCGGCCGCACGCCACCGCGGAGACGGCTCACCGGGCCGGGGAGATTCTTGCTTGCGGGTGTCGAGAATCTGTCCGCAGGTGTGACTTCCGGGTGAGCGGCGCTGCGGGGTGCCGTCAGACCGGGAAGGATAGTGCCATGCGATTCATGTTGCTACAGAACTACGGCGCGGTTGAGTCGGGCTGCGCGCCGATGACGGAATGGAGCCACGGGGAGATCAACGCCCACATCGAGTTCCAGCAGGCACTGAACGCCGAACTCGCCCAGCGGGGCGAGCTGGTCGACGCCCAGGGCCTGGCCGGGCCGGAGCTGGCCAAGTTCGTGGTCTGGGGCGGGAGCGGTGCCCCGGTGGTCACCGATGGCCCGTTCCCCGAGGCCAAGGAGCTGCTCGCCGGCTACCGGCTGGTGGACGTCCAGACCGCTGGGCGGGCCATCGAGATCGCCGCCCAGGCATCGGCTGCGCCGGGACCGGGCGGAGTGGCGATCCGCCAGCCGATCGAGGTACGCCAGGTCCTCAGCGCTCCTGACCCGCAGGTGTGACATCGCTGTGCGCGCCGAGGAGCTGCTGCGTGAGCTGGCGCCGCAGGTCCTCGGTGCGTTGGTGCGCCGCTATGGCGATTTCGCCGACTCAGAAGACGCCATGCAGGAGGCGCTGCTTGCCGCCGCCGCCACGTGGCCCGCCGAAGGGCAGCCGGACAACCCGCTCGGGTGGCTTATCCGTGTCGCATCCCGCCGCCTGGCGAACCAGTACCGTGGCGATGCTGCCCGCCGCCGCCGGGAGGAGCTGGCCGCTTCATGGTCCCGCACGTACCCGGAACGGGCGCCGGGGCGGGACGACACGCTGATCCTGATGTTCTTGTGCTGCCACCCTTCCCTCACCCCAGCGTCGGCGATCCCGCTCACCCTTCGGGCGGTCGGCGGCCTGACCACCCGCGAGATCGCTGCCGCGTTCCTGGTCCCCGAGGCCACCATGGCCCAGCGGATCAGCCGCGCCAAAGCCCGGATCAAGGCTTCCGGCGAGCCGTTCACGCTCCCCCCGCCCGATCAGCGCCCCGAACGGCTGCGATCGGTGCTGCATGTCCTCTACCTGCTGTTCAACGAGGGCTACACCACCAGCAGCGGGCCCGGCCTGTCTCGCACCGACCTATCCGGCGAGGCCATCCGGCTGGCCAGGATCATCCAGGCCGCCGTGCCCGAGGACCCGGAGGCGGGCGGGCTGCTCGCCCTGATGCTGCTCACCGATGCCCGGCGCCCCGCCCGCACCGGTCCAGGCGGCGAGCTGATCCCCCTCGCCGAACAGGATCGCACCCGCTGGGACCGGGATCTCATCGCCGAGGGAGTGGTCCTGATCACCGGGGCGCTGGGCCAGGGACACGCTGGCGAGTACCAGCTGCAGGCAGCCATCGCGGCCCTCCACGACCAGGCCGCCTCCCACACCGCCACCGACTGGCCCCAGATCCTCACCCTCTACGATCTGCTGGAAGCCATGACCGGAAACCCGATGGTGGCGCTCAACCGGGCCGTCGCCGCTGCAATGGCCCGCGGGCCAAGCGCCGGCCTTGCCCTGCTTGACGGCCTCGACGAGCGGCTCAGCGGCCACCACCGCCTCCACTCCGTCCGTGCCCACCTCATGGAACAGGCCGGTGACAATAAGGCCGCCGCCGCAGAGTTCCGTGCCGCCGCCGCCCGCACCACCAACCTCCGCGAACAGCGCTACCTAACCGCCCAGGCAGCCCGCCTAGCCGTAGGGCCTGCCGCAGCGCCGGAAGAAAAGGCAGACTGGTACCGGTAGATGGCGCCGTCGGCGGGGCCGAGCAGGCGCACGGCGCGGCGGACCAGCACCCGCGAACCGGGTTCCAGCCCGAGCCGGTCCCCCGCCGGCACCGGCAGGACACGATGTCCCTGCGCAGCTCGTCGGCGAGCCGCTCGTACACGTCCCGCCGCTCGGGGACCTCGTCATCCGCACTGACAGGCCGCGGGCCGCTGCCGGGCGCACAAGGGCCCGCGTGGTCTGCTATCGGATGTCTCTTGCCAGCCGCGCGATGCAGTCAGAGACTTGGCTGCGATTGCTGGCATGAGCGATGCAGTTGTCGAACCTGGTGAGCACGTTCGTGTTGCGCCCGACAAAAGTCCCGACCCGGACGGAGAAGGCCACGGCGATGGCCAGGGCCAGGACGGCGCAGATGACCCCGGCGCCGGCCTGCCCGGAGTTGGTCGCACCCCTGGCACGCCCCCGGGTCAGGGCGATCAGCCCCAGGACAGCTGCGACCAGGCCCGCCAGCAAGGCAACGGGGAATAAGACGAAGGACAGGGCCGCTACCAGGCTGGCCACGCCCAGCACCAGGGCAGCAACCCCCAGGCCATTCCTCGGCCGCGCAGATGGCGACGTGACAGGCGGCCGTGCGGATTCGTAGGGACGAGTGCTCATCTTGCCCCACCCTTCCTCGCGCGTCGCCCGGCAAACTCCGGCGTTCCTGACGCCGAAGGCGCCGGCCTGCTTTGTAACTACCCGCCGCCTATCCACTCATGTCGCACATGGCGCATCTGGTCAGTCACGATGTAACGCCAGCGCGATCGCCGACGGCACCGCCCGTCCGGGGTCCGGGGGACGTTTGCATCGAGCGGGGCATCGGTGCGGTGTTGTGCGCTGTCGGGCCGTGCCCGCGATGATGGACGCGTGTCGAACACCTCGTCTCCTGCCGAAGGCGTCCGTCTCGCCGAGTTGCTGGCCGTCTTGTCACTGGGCGCTGACCTGGGCATGAACCAGCCGATGGAGCACGTCCTCAGACAGAGTCTGATTGCGCTGCGGCTCGGGGAGCTGCTTGGCTTCGACGAGGCTGCCCGTGCCGGTCTTTATCACTCCTCGCTGATTGTCTGGGTGGGCTGCCATATCGACGCCTACGAGCAGGCGAAATGGTTCGGCGATGACCTCGCTCTTAAGGGCGACTTCCGGCTCATCGACGCCACCGGTACGGCACCGCTGACGTACATTGCCAGCCATCTGGGCGCGGGTCGTCCGCTGCTCGCGCGGGCCCGGATGGGGGTGCGCTTTGTGGCGGGCGGGCACCGTGACGTCGACGGCATGCTCGCCAACCACTGGTACGCCGCTGACACGCTCGCGCGGCGCCTGGGTCTCGGCCAGGATGTCTGCGGCACGATCGGCCAGACCTTCGAGCGCTGGGACGGGAAAGGGATCCCCCACGGCACGAAGGGCGAGGATCTGTCACTGCCGGCCCGGATCATTGCTCTGGCCGACGTGGTCGAGGTCTACCACCGCACGTCGGGCGATGACGGGGCGATCAGCGTCGCCCGCGAACGCAGCGGCACCCAGTTCGACCCCGCGCTGGTGGATCTCGTCGCCGCCGAGGCGTCCGCGCTCTTCCAGGATCTGGACCTGGCGACCAGCTGGCAGTCCGTTATCGACGCCGAACCCGGCCTGACCCCGCCGCTGGCGGAGGACGCGCTCGATAATGCGCTGGAAGCGATCGCCGACTTCGTCGACATCAAGTCCCCGTTCACCCTCGGCCACTCCCGCGGGGTCGCCGAGTTGGCTGCGCACGCGGCCACCGCGGTGGGACTGGACAGCGCCGCGGCCACGTCCGCCGCGCCGGGCTGCTGCACGACCTCGGCCGGCTCGGCGTCTCGAACGCGGTGTGGGACAAGACCGCTGAACTGTCGGCGGCGGAGCTCGAGCGGGTACGACTCCACCCGTACCTGACCCAGCGCATGCTTGCCTCGTCCTCCGGTCTGGCCGGCTACGGCGCGACCGCGATCCAGCACCATGAGCGGCTCGACGGCTCGGGCTATCCCCGTGGCGTCGGGCAGGCGTCGTTCACCCCTGCCGGTCGGGTGCTCGCCGCCGCCGACGCGTATCACGCCAAGCTGGAGCCGCGGCCGCACCGCGGTGCCCTCACCCCGGTCGAGGCGGGGGCCTGGCTACGCGGCGAGGTTCGCCGGGGCCGCCACGACGGCGACGCGGTCGACGGTGTCCTGGAGGCCGCCGGTCACCGGGTGCGCCGCCGTAAGGAGTGGCCGTCCGGTCTGACCGCGCGTGAGGTCGACGTGCTCCGCCTGCTCGCCCGTGGCATGACCAACAACGAGATCGCCGAGACGCTGGTCATCTCAGCCAGGACCGCGGACCACCACATCGAGCACATCTACGCCAAGCTCGGCGTGAACAACCGCGCCCGGGCAAGCCTGTACGCCGTACAGCACGGACTCATGGATGACCCCACGAAGATGGGGTGAACACCCCATGCAGTGAGCCGTGTAGTGCGCAAGAGTCCTCATCATGATGTTCCTCACAGAGTTCCATGGCAGCGACGCAGCCCGGCTCACCGCACCGGCTGATGCGGTGTTCGCCGCGCTGGTCGACGTGGACCGCCTACCCGAGTGGAACGCCCGCGTCCACCACGTCATCGAAAGCCCCGCCAGCCCGGTAGCCGCGGGCACCGAGTGGGTCGTCCAGATGCGGGCATCCGGTGGGCGCTGGCCTAGCCGCTCCCGTGCGTTGGTGGTCGACCCGGTCGCCCGCCGCTTCGAGTACGAGTCCCGTAGTGACGACGGCAACCCGACGTCCGCCCTGTGGTCCTGGCAGGTCACGCCCGCCGGTGCAGGCAGCGAACTCACGGTGACCTGGGCGGCCTACCCGCGGACCTGGGGACGGCGGCTGCTCGGCGCTCGCATCCGCCGACCCGCGCTGATCACCGAGGTCCGCGCCTCGCTCGCACGCCTCGACGGCCATCTCCAAGCGAGCAAAGCCGGCCCGCTGCCCGCCAGTTCATAACGCGGTTACGCACGCGCAGGCAACTCAGCCGAGGACGCGTCGCGGCTAGCCGCCTCACCGAGGCAGTGCCCACGACGTCTCCAGACATGCAACGGCTGATGCAAGGCACCTGACGCGCGCAGCTGGTGCCCGCGGGTGTCCGGGGCGTCTGGGATCCGGTGCCGGCGTGCGGCAGACCTGGCTGCGGGGTGATGCTGTGGCGCGATGTCCTCTTGTGGGCGGGTCGGATCGCGGCGATGATGCCAGGTATCGGCGAGGCCGGGGACGATGGGCAGCGACGTCACGATCAGCGTGCTCGCGGCTGCGGCGGGCCGCGCGGACGGCGGCGGCCTGGCGTTCGCCGCGCTGATCTGCTGGCTGGCCGCCGAGAGCCTGGGCGCCTGGATGCTCGCCAGGTGGATCGCCAGCGGCGGCCAGCGCGGGCCGGGCGCCCGACCCGGTGATGTACCCCGGCTGGTGATCTTCGGGCATGCGGGCCTGGCGTTCACCGGGTTCGCCTGCTGGGTCAGCTTCTTGGTGACGGGCTCGGTGGTGCTGGCCTGGCTCGCGGTCGGCGTCCTGGCTCCGGCGATCGGGCTCGGGATCTCGACCCTGACCGTGTGGACTCCTTATCCCGCGGACCGGGCGGCAGCCGGCCGGCAGCTACCTGCCGTCCCCGTGCATCCTCCGGGCTGCGGCGTGCCCGGCGGCACGGTCACTAGCGAGATGCTCGCCCGGGCGCTGGCCGACGAGGCCCTGGCAAGCAGGCTGGTCGAGGATCTGCTGGCCCGGATGCTGACCCGCCACCCGGCGGCGGCACGCAGGCCGAGACTGGACCTGGCGCCGCTCATCCCGGCCGCTCACGGCGTCCTGGCCATCGTGACGTTCCTGCTCGCGATGCTGAGCGCTACCGCCGGGCTCTGACCTCAGCAGTCCATCACGGCAGCGCCGATCCTCCCGCCGAGCACGGCGTTGCCTGAACCGCGGGATACGCGCTCATGCCGCGTGGTGTGCGGCCCGCCAGACCTGAGGTTGTCCGCAATCCCTAACTGCCAGTGGTCCAGTACAGCTGCATCCTGGCAATGGCTTCGTCCTTGCTCATTGCCGCCACGTCAGCCTCGCTGAGGTGAGCACGGGTGATGAGCAGGTGGACCAGATCGGCAGGCAGTGCCTCGGCTGGTAGCTCTGGTACGCCCCGGTCAGGCTTGATGCCGTCTTGCACGCATGCCCAGAAGGCCTCGGGGTCTACGTCAAGCTGATCTCGCAGGATGTGGCTCCATAGTTGCTGGCCATAGCTGTTGCGGTTCACCGGACGAGAGACCCGCGTCCGGAGGATCCGCCCATCGTGGAGGTGCAACTCATAGGTGACGTGATGCGTGCCGGTCATGCCAAGGGCGTCCCGGACGGGCTGCCACCCCTCGGTCGTGCAGAAGGCCTCATGGTCTTTGCGCGTCGGCGCTGGCCAGGTCACTGCGGCGGCCCGGCGAGCCACTCGCGCAGCTGCTCGTCGTCGCTCAGGCTGATTAGCTGCACGAGGCCCCAGTTGTCCCGGTGGTTCGGGGCGTTCAGCAGGTGATCTTGCCAGTCGTGCGCGTAGTCGCGCAGCGCATCGATCATGTCGGTGACGGCCTCATCGAAGCTCGGCCCGTCAGCGGCGATAGGCAGGCCGGGAATGAACACGGACCAGCCGCCAGCCTCCTGGATGACCTGGGCGCGGGACGGCACGACCGATGCGAGGAAGTACCGCAGACGGGCCGCGTCCAGGACGGCGGTGGTGGCGGATTCCCGGCGGACGGTGGCCACCATGCCGCTCTCGGCGGCATCAAGCAGGTTCTTCAGATTGTTGCGTGCATCGGTGTAGCTGTCGTAGTGAACCGCAGTCATCGGGTGGCCTCTCGTGGTCGGCTGGTCAAGTCAACCCCACAACTTCGAGTACGTCAAGTACGTGACGTACTCGATCGGTGACTGGGAGCAGGACGTCCCCTCGCCGACCCATGTCCGCAGAGCGAGACCATTTCGCTCTCATGCCGCCCGACCAACCCCAGCCTGCACAGGGGCGGCATCATCCCGGCCTGCCGTCAGAGCGCACGGGGGCTGCCCCCACCCGCTCTGGGCTGGCTGGCGAGGTCGGCAGGTCACGGCGGCCCCTGATGTCACGAGTGAGCAGCAGCGTTCCGGACAGCGCTACATCGGCGGTCAGCACCCACAGCGCATCCCGGACGGCAAGCCAGGTACCGAGGCCGCCGCCAAGCAGGGCACCAAGCGGGCTGCTGCCGAAGAGAAGGAAACGCATGGTGGCTACCACCCGGCCGAGCAGTTCCGGCGGGCAGTAGACCTGCCGGAAACTGCTGAGAATGATGGTCGCGACGACAACGCTGCTGACGGTCATTAGCACCCCGGCGACGAAGAACGCCAGTCGCGGGCCCGGCCCGGTCAGGGGTATGAGCAGAGCGAATGGAAGCCCGCACAAGGCGCTCAGAAGCAGACCGCGCGCCGTCCCGAGCCGCCGGACGACGCGGCCAGCGATCGATGCCGAGATCACGCCGCCAGCGCCCGATACCGCCAGAAGCAGGCCGAGGATGCCTGGCTCGACCTTGACTACCCGGACAAGGAAGACGACGACCAGTGCCGCGTATCCGGTGAGGGCCAAGTTCGCCGCGGCCGCGAACAAGGCCAAGGGCCGCAGATACGGATCTCGGATGACCAGCATCAGGCCCTCGCCAATCTCAGCGCGCAGGCTTGCCTTAGGGCGCGCCGGCGCCAGGCTCGCCAATCACTACGGGCCCACCGAGGCAACGATCTTCGCCACGGAGTGGAGCTGCACGCTCGGCGACGTCGGCCCGGTTCCGATCGGCCGGCCTGTTGCCGGCGTCCGCGCATATGTGTTGAGCGACCGGCTCGAGCCACTGCCTGCCGGTGTTGCCGGGGAGCTTTACCTCGGCGGAGCCGGGGTGGCGCAGGGGTATGTCGGCGCGCCGGGGCTCACCGCGAGCGCGTTCCTGCCCGACCCTTTCTGCGAGGTGGCCGGGGCGCGCATGTACCGGACCGGCGATCTGGCACGCCGGCGAGAGGACGGTGCGCTGGACTTTCTCGGCCGCGCGGACGATCAGGTCCAGCTGAGGGGCTACCGGATCGAGCTGGGCGAGATCGAGGCGGTCCTGCTCGGCCACCCGGCGGTCAGGGCCGCAGCCGTGACGCAGCGGCCCGGCCGGACGGGCGAGCCGCTGCTTGCGGCATACGTCGAGGGTGACGGCCCGGTCACGGCCGACCAGCTGCGCGCTCATCTGGCCTGCCACCTGCCGGACTACATGCTGCCCGGGCAACTGCAGCTGCTCGACAGCATGCCGCGAACCGTCACGGGAAAGGTAGATCGCTCCCGGCTGCCCGAGCGAGCGAGCCGGATCGTTGCGGTCCCGCCGCGTGACGCCCGCGAGCAGGCCGTCGCGACCCGCGTGGCCAGGCGGATCAGGCGAGAGTTCGGCATTGACATGCCGATCCTGGCTGTCTTCGAGCACACCACCGTGGCGGCGCTAGCCGCGGAGGTGGCGAGAGCGCGGGGACGAGCGTGATGACCACCGGTGCGGAGCACTTCGACGTCCTAGTCGTCGGCGGCGGGCCCGGGGGCTCGACCTTGGCATCCCTGACCGCGATGCGGGGACACAGCACGCTGCTCCTGGAGAAGGCGCTGTTCCCGCGGTACCAGATCGGCGAGTCATTGCTGCCCTCGACCGTGCAGGGAATCTGCCGCCTGATCGGCGCCTCGGACGCACTAGCCGAAGCGGGGTTCACCAGGAAGCGCGGCGGGACGTTCCGGTGGGGGGCGAACCAGGAGCCATGGTCGTTCTCCTTCTCGGTGTCGCCGAAGGTAGCGGGGCCGACCTCGTTCGCCTATCAGGTCGAGCGGATGAAGTTCGACCAGATCTTGCTGGACAATGCCCGAGAATCCGGCGCCAAGGTACGGCAGGACTGCACGGTCACCGGCGTGCTTGACGACGCCGATCGCGTGCGCGGGGTCCGGTACGCCGACAGCGCGGGTCGGCAGCATGACGTCCGGGCAGGCTACGTAGTGGACGCGTCCGGCCACGGTAGCCGCATCTACCAGCATGTCGGCGGAACGCGGCAGTACTCGCAGTTCTTCCGCAGCCTTGCCCTGTTCGGCTATTTCCGCGGTGGCAAGCGGCTGCCCGAGCCTAACGCCGGCAATATCCTCTCGGCCGCGTTCCCAGGCGGCTGGTTCTGGTACATCCCGCTCAGCCCGGTCCTGACCACCTGGCGACCTACAGCGCGCTGCTGGCCGCCCGTTCCATCAACAGTGTCATCGCCGGCATGGTCGATGAGCCAGCGGCGTTCGAGGAATTCGAGGAATTCGAGGCCAGGTACCGGCGCGAGTACAGCCTCTTCTACGAATTCCTAATGGCCTTCTATGATATGCACGTCAGCGAGAATTCGTACTTCTGGGAGGCTAAGAAAATTACCAAGAGCAGCCATTCCGAGCTTGAGTCATTTGTCGACCTGGTAGCCGGCCTGAACTCTGGGGAACGGGCGCTCACCCGTGCCGATCAGGCCGCCGCCCGGCTTCAATCAGACTCCCGTGAGTTCGCGAGCGCGGTCGACCGCATGACGCGGGCGGACGAAGAGAGCATGGTGCCGCTGTTCAACGCCTCGATCGTTAGGGACGCGATGCGGGAGAGCACGCAAGTGCAGGCGCAGGCACTGTTCGATGACGAGGAAGAGGAACCGGTGTTCGCGCACGGCCTGGTGGCCTCGCCCGACGGCATGCACTGGGTCAGGCCGGAAAGCTCTCGATGATCCTCGTCCCAGAATCACCACTCGGGTGCCGATGCGACAATGTGGATAGGCCGTATGCCGCAACCTAACCTAACGAGCCTATTGTTGCCCGTTTGTCAACAGTGCCGATCACGGAGTGACGACGGGACCAGGCGGCTGGGCTGCGCGGCGTGTGCGGTTCGTCGGCTGTGCATTGCGGGCCGGATTCGGCCCGGTCGGGGGTTCCAGTCCGGATAGCGGCCCAGGTCGCGGCACGACCGCACGGTCATCGCGGCTGCCGCCGTGCGGATCGCGGATGGCGAGGGCCTGGAGGCGGTCACCATGCGCCGGGTCGCCGGCGAGCTGGGCATCGCCGTCATGTCGCGGTATAACTACGTTCCCGCCAAGGAACACCTGGCCCAGCTGATGACCGACCATCTGGCCGCCGAGTACGCTTACCCCGGACCCCCCGCGCCGGACGCGTGCGGCTGTCGCCGCTACACCTTCTTCGAGCAGTGCCCGCACCGGATGGCCTGCGCGAAGTGCGACTTTTACGCCCCGAAGGACTCCTCCAAGTCGCTGCTGCTGGAGGCCAGGGACAACCTGCAGCGCATGCTCGCCGCCGTCCCCTCACCGACGACGAACGCGCCGCCGTCGACGACGGCCAGGCCGCCCCTGGACAAACTGCCCGGCCAACTCGCCGACATCCCGGCCCCAGCCGGGCCAGCCCCCCGCCAAATAGGTGCTCCGACAACCGCAACGCTTCTGCCCATCATCGACGTACGGCAAGGAGCGGCAGGTCCCGGGGAGTCCGGGGTGTGAACCGCCGGATCCCGGTCCAGTTGGCGCAGAGTAGAACACTGTGACACCGCCCGCGGCCTTCGCGGTGTCCATCAGCGGCCCGGTCTTAGGCCAGCGGGCAGCGCACTCGTGTCGGGCCTTGCCCCCAGGCGGCTAGCGCCTGGTAGGCTCCAGCGAAACTGTAATCCCTGGTCAGGGTGGCCGTGATCATGCTACCTGCCCAGAGCTACCCCAGGATTCCTTGATCGTTAACCCGTCAGGACATCAGCGCACGAAACGGTCAGACGGCTAGGTGTCACGGCGACACGCCGTTTAGTTGCCAGATTGTTACTGAGAGCAGTCTTACCGGTGCTGTCATGATCTGGAACGCTATCCCGGTGGCAGCCGATCCATTGAACAAGCTCTTTTACGGCGACAACCTGGACGTGCTGCGTGAGCACATAACGGACATGTCGGTCGACCTGGTCTACTTAGACCCGCCGTTCAACTCCAGCCGCAACTACAACGTGATCTTCGGCAAAGACCCCGGAGATGGCAACGGAGCCGCAGCGCAGATCCAGGCGTTTGATGACACCTGGCACTGGACGCCGGTCACCTACCAGCAGTATCAGCGCTACGTCCTGGCCGGGGAGGTGCCTGAGCCGGTGGCGGAGGCGCTGACCGCGTTCCGGATGCTGCTGGGCGAGAACGATGCCATGGCCTATCTGGTGAACATGGCACCGCGCCTGGTGGAACTACGGCGCGTGCTCAAGCCGGCTGGCTCGCTGTACCTGCACTGCGACCCGACGATGAGCCATTACCTCAAGGTGCTGCTCGACGCGATTTTCGGCGCGGACAGGTTTGTCAACGAGATAATCTGGAAGCGCACCACTGCGCACAGCGACAAGAAGCAAGGTGCGCGGCACATGGGGCGCCTCCACGACACCATCCTCTTCTACGCCAAGACGGACGCCTATCCGTTCACGACGGAGATGCTCGAATACGGCGAGAAGCACCTGACATCAAAGTACCGGTTTGTAGAGGAATCGACGGGCCGCCGGTACTGCCTCTCTGATGTAACCGGGCCGGGTGGCGCCGCGAAGGGCAACCCCCAGTACGAGGTCTTCGGCATAACCAGATACTGGCGGTACAGCCAGTCCACCATGGAGCGCAAGATTGCCGAAGGTCTCATAATTCAGCCCAGCCGAGGCGCAGTGCCCCGCGAGATCAGGTACCTCGATGAGATGCCCGGCGTCAGCCTGCAAGACATCTGGACTGACATTGACCCGATCAACGCCCGGGCCGCCGAGCGGCTGGGCTATCCGACGCAGAAGCCGCTGTCCCTCATGGAGCGAATCATCAAGATGTCGTCCCGCGAAGGAGACGTAGTCCTGGACCCGTTCTGCGGTTGCGGCACGACGATCGACGCCGCCCAGCGTCTCGGCCGGCGGTGGATCGGCATTGACATCACCTTCATCGCGGTTGACCTCATCGAGAAGCGGCTCAAGGACAGGTTTCCCGGGATTGAGGGCAGTTACGAGACCTTCGGGATACCGCGCGACATGGCGTCCGCAGCCGCCCTTTTCAGGCGTTCTCCCTTTGACTTCGAGCGCTGGGCCGTCGCGCAGATCAACGCCCGGCCGAACGAGAAGCAGGTCGGTGACAAGGGGATCGACGGCGTAGCCCGTTTCTACCTGGACAAGACGAAGTACGGCCGGGTACTGGTCTCCGTCAAGGGGGGCAAGGTAGTCGGCCCGCAGTTCGTCCGCGACCTGATCGGGACCGTGGAGACGCAGAAGGCCCAGATGGGCGTTCTGATCACCATGGCGGACCCCACCCCCGGAGTCCTTGATGCCGTCAACCACGGCGGTACCTACACATGGCCTATCAACGGCCAGACTTTCCCCCGGGTGCAGGTCATCACGGTGCGCGACCTGCTGAAGCATAAGCGCCCTGACATGCCGACGCTGATGATGCCGTACGGTCAGGCACCGAAGGCAGAAGCCATGTCGGCACAGCTCACGATCGATGATGCCGAGGCCGCGAGCATGTGATCCCTTGACCGCCAGGCGCGGCAACAGCCACCACCCCGGCCGGAAGATCAGCTACCGAACTCCCCGGCCCGCGCGCCCGAGATGAACGCGCGCCATTCGTCAGTGGTGAACACCAGTGCCGGCCCGTCAGGGTCCTTGGAGTCGCGGACTGCGACGATGCCGGGCAGGTTCGAGGCGACTTCGACGCAATTGGCCTGCCCGTTGCTGCGCTGGCTTTTGCGCCAGACCGCCGTTGTGAGGTCTACGTGGTTCATTACGGGGACTCCCTTGCTTGCTGAATCAGGTCACGCGAGGCGGCCTCATCGAGTGATGTGGCCCAGATATCGCTGAACGCCCGGTCGTACCGCTCGATCTCGCCTGGCTTGTCGAGGTAGAGCGCGCCGGTAAAGCCATCGACGTAGACGGTCGGCGGCTCGGTCGCCCGGCCGTCACCGTTCACCGGAAAGCGCAGGATGACGAACGGGCCGGACATGATGCCGTAGTGCAGCCCGGTGCTGAACGGCATCACCCTGAGCGAGAGGTTCGGCAGTTCGCCGGACTCCAGCAGGCGGCGGAGCTGCCCGGCCATGACCAGATCGCCGCCGACGGGCCGCCTGATCGTTGCCTCGTTGAGCACGACGAATAGCTGCGGCGGGGCGGTCACCCGAGTCAGCAGCGCCTGGCGGGCAAGGCGCAGATGGACGCGCCGGTCAATCTCGGCGCTGTCCACGCCGGGATTGTCAGCCTCGATGAGCGTGCGGGCGTAGCGCTCGGTCTGAAGCAGGCCGGGAATCAGCTCGGACTCGTACCAGCGGAAGCTAGAGGCTGCCTCTTCCAGCCCGATGTACACGTCGAAGCCCTCGGGGATGACGTCGCCGTACGCGTGCCACCAGCCGCGAGCCTTGGTCTCCTTGGCCAGCCCCATCAGGGCTTCGGTCAGTTCGGCCGTGGCGCCGTAGATCCGGCACATGGCCTCTACGTCGAGGCTGCGCAGGGAGACCTGGCCGGTCTCGATCCGCCAGATCTTGGCTTCTGACCATTCCAGGCGTGCCGCTGCGGCCCGGACAGTCAGCCGCTGGCCGCTTCTCAGGTCACGGAGGTAGCGGCCGAGCTGTCTGCGCGGCACGGTCGAGCCTGTGGTCTCGGCGGGCATCACTCACCTTCTTTCGGAGCGAGGGATGCTCTCACCCGAAATGAAAGCATCCGAACGTGCATCTCGCAATGGTTTTATCGCAGCGGGGACTTTATGACGAGACTTCGTTTTGAAGTCTTGCAGATTGGTTTGGCAGGTGCTTGACTCCCGCTATGACCAGCAGTACCGGCGCCGTGCCGGCGACATATGACGGAGCACACCGTTGAACCCAGTGGCTGCCCAGCCTGACGGTGCGACCGTCGTGCGGCACCTTGCCAGGCTCACCGCCGCGTACCCGGCGTTCCGGTTCAGCCGCGAATTGCTCGGCTGGAAAGGCGGCCGCTGGGTGGCCGAGCGCCGCGACCATGCCGCGAGCGGCCTGCGCGTCGTCATCACCGCCGACCTGATGGAACTGCACGCCGCGCTGGCGCGCGACAGGGACCGCTGCCGCGCCCGCTGAACGCGGCCCGGCGCACAGCACGATACCGGCAGGCTCAGGCCAGCTCACCGGGCAGCGGAGCGACGCCGGGGAGGCACTCAGCCAGGGACACCGTCTCGGTCGGTGCGACCGCCAGGTCGCAGCGGCCCGAATAAGGCTCGCGCCCGTGAGCGCACAGAATGTTATCGCTAAGCAGCAGGTCGCCCGCTTGCCACCGGACGCGGTGCATCACCGCGTCGTAGGCGTCAAGTAGGATGGCGTACGATCGCGGAACGCCGCTGGGTGACGTGCAAGGCACCATCGGAGTCCCAGGCGTAGCCGATAAGCCGCTCGGCACAGAACTTCTCTGCCTCATCCGGGGTGCTCACACTGAACGCGCTCGACCATGGCAGCCCGAAGTGGGGGCGGAAGTTGCGCTCGAGCAGCCAGCCCTCGGCGCGGAACCGCGCCGCGAGTTCCTGCGGCAACTGGCTGAGCGCCGCGCGGGTATCACCAAGTAGCATCGCGCCGCCGGTGTCCGGCGGAGTGAAGCAGGTCGTCAGCAGCACGCGCGGAAACTCGATGCCGTACCCCTGCTCGTGGTGCAGGCACTGCTCCCTGTCGGGAGGCCATTCCGGTGCCGAGTACACGCCATCTCCGAGCGCCCGGCGCTCGGCGAACTGCTCCCGCACCGGCGCGGGACGCAAGCCGAGCGCGGTGCGCAGCTCGGCCAGCTCCGCGGCCGTACCGAGCCGCAGGCCGGATACCAGCAATGCGCCATGCGTAAGCAGCAGCGCGGTGATTTTCTCGCGGTGTTCCGCGGCCCATCGTGGCGGATCGGCGGCACCGTGGGCCTGCACTGTCACCGGCCGGTCTGCGATGACGTTAATCTCCAGCGGGGTACTCACGCCGTTACGCCCTCCGTGGCGAAGCGGGCGCCGCCGAACCGCTCCGCGGGCCGGGGGTCACTAGCCGCTCGATGACGTCCAGTGCCTGGTCGATGTCTGCCGCCGTCACGTCGGCATGGGTGACGGCGCGGATCCGGCCGTGCCCGAACTCGCTGACCGCGACGCCGGCCTGCCGCGCAGCGGCCACGAAGGACACCGGGCTGAAGCCTTCGCCGGTCACGCGGAACAGCACGATGTTCGTCTGCACCGGCGCGACCTCGATGTCTCCGATCGCAGCGAGTCCGTCGGCGAGCCTGCGGGCCAGCACATGATCCTCGATCAGGCGGTCTGTCATCTCCTCTAGCGCGACGATCCCGGCCGCGGCGACCACCCCGGCCTGGCGCATCCCGCCGCCGAGCATCTTGCGTATTCGCCGCACAGCGGCAACGAAGTCACCGGCGCCAGCAACTACGGATCCGATCGGTGCGCGCAGGCCCTTGGACAGGCAGAACTGGACTGAGTCGGCATAGCGCGCGACTTCCGCCGCGGACACGCCAAGCCCGCTCGCGGCGTTGAAGATGCGGGCGCCGTCCAGGTGCACAGGCACTCCGCGGAAGCGTGCCAGCTCGGCCACCTCGGCCTGGTACGCCTGCGGCAGGATCACGCCGCCACAGCGGTTCTGAGTATTTTCCAGGCAGACCAGCGCAGGCAGCGCGAACTGCAGGTCGGCTGCGTCTTCGGGAAAACCCGCATCGAGATCGCCGAGCGCCAGGGTGCCGTCAGGCTGGTTGGCGATGGGCTCGTAGCCGATGCCGCCGCATACCGACGCGCCGGCCGCCTCGTAGAGATAAATGTCAGACTCAGCGCCGACGAGCGTCTTGGTGCCTCGGGGAGCGTGTGCCATTATCGCGGCCAGGTTGGCCATGGTGCCGCTTGGCATCAGGCACGCTGCCTCCTTTCCCAGCCGCTCGGCGGCCAGCCGCTCCAGCCTGCCCACGGTCGGGTCTTCGCCGTATACGTCGTCGCCGAGCTGCGCGGACCTGATTGCGTCCCGCATTCGCTCCGGCGGCAGCGTGAACGTGTCGCTACGCAGTTCGATCATCTATGGGTTCCTCGTCAACGATGACCTTGATGTGCGCGGCGGCGGCCTGCAGCGCTGCCTCGACCTCGCTGGCCGACCCGCCGGTCGCGACAATGTGGCCGAGCCTGTCGTAGGCGTTGCGCACGGGCCGCACCACCGTTCCCGGCGGCGCCTTTACCACGACGCTCTCCACTCCAGCCTCCCGGCGGGCGGCGGCCGCGCCGCCGACGTTGACCAGCACGCCAGCGCGGGGCGCGAGCAGGAACTGAATTCCGGCGCAGCGGTCCCTGGTCGGCGTCAGCCGGACCGGCAAGCCAGCGAACGCGCGCAACTGCTGCTCGAGCAGGTCGATGCCGGTCGCCAGCCGGACAAGTTCCGGGATCATGCCGCCAGCCAGCCGCGCGTTGATCTCCACGATGGCGCCTCCGGCCGGGGTGAGCTTCACCTCTACATGGCTGGCGCCAAGCTCCAGGCCCGCCGCCTTCAGCGCGCGCGTCACTGTGTCCAGCACGTCGGAAGCTGCGATGCTCGGCAGGCCGGCCGGGAAGATGTGGCCGGACTCGACGAAGTAAGGCCGTCCGGTGACGCTCTTGCGCGTCAAGCCCACGCAAGTCGCCTCTCCGGCCACGCTGAACATCTCGACGCTGAGCTCAGCGCCTGGCAGATACTCCTCGACCAGGACGGTGCCTGCGGTGCGCTGGCCCCGCACATTCCATCTGACGGCGAGCACCTTCGCCGCGTGCGTGATCGCCGCCTCGGCGCTTTCGCATAGCAGCACGTCGTTGGAGCCCGAGTCGTCGGCCGGTTTCACCACGCAGGGAAGGCCGACCTCTGCCACCGCGCTCGGGACGTCGGCCAGGTGCCGCACCTGCCGGAAGCGAGGCTGATGAACGCCGGCGGCGCGCAGCGCGTCGCGCGTGAGTGCCTTGTCACGGCAGATCTGGATTGCTCGCACTGGGTTGGCCGGCAGGCCGAATTCGGTGGCAAGCTCGGCCGCAGCGACGAGATAGAAATCGCTCGTGGTCGTAATCCCGGCCAGCGCGACCCGGCCAGCCGCATGACACCGCACCGCATTCCGCAGAGCTGGCTCATTGTTTGTGTCGCACTCGACGACCTCGCAGCGGATGTCGCGCAGCCCGGCGTATCTGTCCGGCTTGCCGGTAAAAAGCACCGGAGCTGTGCCCAGTCTGGCGGCGGCCCGCAGCGCCAGCATGCCCGTCCCCGTCGTGTTGGATTCCACGAAGACCAAACTGGGCCGTCGGCCGCGCGGTATGCGGGCGCAGGACCATGAGGCCACCGCCGCACCATAGGGCACCTCGGCTGGCTCCGCCGCCACGGGCCCGAGCGGGCTCCGGTAGACGGGGTCGACGTAGCGGTCACCTCGATCTGGGAAGATCCCGACAAGCCGGGTCCCCGTGATGGCGTTCTCGGCGAGGTGGCAGAGCACCCGATAGACCGATCCCGATGTGTTCCCGCCGAAGATCTTCTGCTCGCGCGCGAGCATGCGGGTCGCATGAAACGCCTCGTCATCGGCGAGCCAGTGAACCTCATCGATCAGTGAGTAGTCGATGTTCTCTGGCTGCAGGCTGTTGCCCAGGCCGCTCTGTCGCCGCTGCGGCCAGTCCGGCTGAGCGAAGAGCACGCTGCCTACACAGTCAACGCCGACGACGTGCAGTGCGGGCATGTCGGGCAGCAGCGCCCGGCTTGTGCCGCAGAGCGAGCCTCCGCTTCCCACCGATCCGACCAGCACATCCAGGTGGCCGAGATCCGCGCGCAGTTCGTCGGCGAGCGCCCGGTAGGCGGCCGGGTTCTGCGGGTTTGTGTACTGGCGGGGCCAGAACGCGCCGTCAAGGTCAGACATCAGTGCGGCGAGCCGTTCCAGCCGCGCGCTCTGCCAGCCCTGCCCGGTCATCGCCTGCACGATGTGCACGGTGCAGCCGAGCGCCTCGAGCTTCGCCAGGGTAATGGGGTCGATCCGGGGGTCGGTGACGATGTGAACCTCGTGGCCGAGGTAGCTGCCGACGAGCGCCAGCCCGAGCGCCATCGTTCCCGACGAGCTCTCGATCACCGGAGCGCCGTCGGCCAGCGCACCGCTGCGCTTGGCGTCCAGGATGACCTGCTTGGCCACCCGATCCTTCATGGCGAACTGGTTCTGCAGTTCAAGCTTGGCATATACGGCCACGCCCGCCGCGGCGGCCACCCGGAGGCGGACGAGCGGCGTGTGCCCGATGGCGTCGATGACCGAGTCAAAGCGCACGGGTCAGTTCCGCGTCGAAGCTCTTGGAATGAAACACCGAAACGGTGCCAGGCAGCAGCTCGCAGGCGGATCTGACCTGGGCGAGCCGCGGCTGATGATCCTCCCGCTGGTCGGCGAGCATGATGCCGATGACGGTCCCGCTGTGCGCGCACACCACGCCGGGCGCGCGGGCTTCCCGGCAGATCGCCAGCATGGCATCAAGGTTCCTTTTCGGCAGCACGCGCTGGTTGAGCATGGCGCTGCGGGTCACCACGGCCCCGACCTCGGCCAGGTCAGCGGCGCATACCGCTGCCGTGAGCCGGTCGAGCATGCGGGCATACTCGCGCTTCTCCGCCTCGGAGAACGGTTTGCGACAGCCATTGAAGGCGACTGTGTCGACCTGCCCGCCCTCATCGACGGCAATGACCGTCACTGGCGGGAGCGTCCCAAGGAAGGCGCGCAGGCGGACGCGCCGATGCTCGAACGCGACCACTCCCGGGTACATCACGCCGTCCGTCGGCTCGATGCGGCGCAGCCAGTCTTCGATCACCGGCGGCGACATATCCAGCCCAAGCACCTGGCCGAGCACCCTGGCAGTGGCTACAAGATCCGCAGAGGAGCTGGCCAGGCCCTTCCCCACGGGAAGCTCGCTGTCAACGAGCAGAGTGCCGCCGCCGTCACAGCCTGCCGCCTCCATGAGCATCCGGGCCAGCGCCAGCGCCTTCCACTTGTGCGAAGGGAATACCCGCAGCTCGCCGCCCGGGTCGAGCCGGAACCTGACTCGCGAGCCGCGGTCGATCGGGAAGGTCACCAGGAAGTCGATGTCGCCGGGCAGCACTCCCTGCAGCAGCTCGCCGAAGGAGCCGAACGCGTGGCCGCCGCCAGCGCGGAGGTCGACACCGGGTCTGGGTGCCACGACGTTCGGCCGGGTCACGACGGACTCTCGCTGAACGCGTCATCGATGCTGGCGACGGCATCAGAGGTGGCCGTGCGCCTGGCCGCCCACCGCGACCCGATCGCGTCGTACTCCGCGTGCTGCGCGGCGAGGAGCTCGCTGACCGCCGCTGGGTTGGCCGAGCCAGGCGACTGCTTGGCCGCCAGCGCGGCGCCGACATCGAACGCCTCGGCGAGCAGCCGGGCCGGCTCGCTCACCTGGTGGCCGGCCGCCAGCGCCAGCTCAGCGAGCAGCTCGCCGTCTGGCTCGGCTGGCGGCAGCCCGCGCTCGGTGGCGATCACCACATAGCGGCCCACCACGACCTGCGCGGATCGCCATGGCATGGCTGCCCGGAGGGTGAGCAGATTGGCCAGGGTGAAGGCGCCCAGGTACTCGCGCTCGCATGCGGCCAGCATCCGGTCCTGGCGCAGGCGCAGGTTCTCGAGCACCGTGGTCAGCAGCGCCGCGGTGGACCGCAGCGCGGCGAACATCGCAGACAGGTGCGCGGTCGATTCCTTCGAGACCTCGACCATGTTGCTGTACGGCGTGCTGCGTTGCGCGAGGGCAAGGTCGAGGGCGAACGAGATCAGGTGGGCACTGCGCCCGCGGATACGTTCCAGGATCGGGAAGTTCTTCTTCTGCGGCATCGCCGATGAGATTCCCGACAGCGAATCAGGAAGCTCGATATATCCGAACTCGCTGCTGCCCCACATCATCAGGTCGGTGGCGAACCGGCTCAGCGCCACGCCGTAGGCGGACAGATCGCCTGCCACGGACAGCGCCCAGCCGCGTGAGGCGACGGCGACGAGAGCATGCGGTGCGGGGCGGGAGAACCCGAGCAGCCGCGCCATCCGCCCGGTATCCCAGCTCAGCTCCTGTCCGGCCATCGCGCCGGCGCCAAGCGGGCACTCGTCGAGTTCGCCGTAGCTGAACTCAAGCCGCCTCAGAGCGCGTAGCGTCTCCTCCGACACCGCCGCGAGATAGAAGCCCGGCGTGATCACCTGCGCCGCCTGCAGATGCGTGTGCCCAGGCATCGGGATCGCGGCCGTAGCTGAGGCGAGCAGGAGAGCGGCCCTGCCCACGTCAAGCAGCGCCTCGGCTGCCGACATGAGCTCGTCCCTGCCGGACAGCAGCTGCGCGCAGGCCTGCAGGTCGTTTCTGCTGCGGTCGGCATGCCAGGCGGCAAACGGCGGCACCGGTCCAGTCGCGACGTGCCGCTCCACGGCGAGTGCGATGTCCGACATGTTCTCTGCCGGGTCGGGGAAGAGCCGGGCTGCCTGGATCTCGCTCAGCCGGGCCGCCAGTGCGGCCGCGTGGTCGGCGCTGGCCAGTCCCATCCGTACGTACTCGAGCAGCAGGACCTTCTCGACCGCCACATACCAGGGCAGCAGGTGCGCTGCCTCGTAGCCGAACTGCGGCGCGAGCACCTCGTTGTGCCATACCTCCGCAGGCTCTGCACCGATGCGGCCGGTGAGCTTCATGCGGTTCGCTCTAGCACGCGCAGGATCAGGCCGGCAGCCTGCCCGGACCTGGTGCGCAGGAAATAGTGCCCGCCATCGTCAAGCTCGGCAAGCGAAACCTCGCCGCTGAACGCCCTCCACGCAACAAAGTGCTCCCGGAAGCCGCTGGTCAGCGGATCCGAACGGGCGGCTACCACGGTCACTGGGCAGCCCAGCCGCTGGCGCCAGGTCTGCGACGCCTCGATCAGGTACTTGTTGGCGATTCGCGTGTCGTGCCGGTAGACGCGGCCGATGAAGGCCTGGTCCGCCCGGCTCAGCCCGGCCCCGGCAAGCCCGTCGAGCCAGCCTCCAGCGGCAAGCTCAATGCCAAGACTGATGTCCGTGGCGGCCAGCACGGCTGCTATCTCCTTGGCGAGCGCAGCGGGAGGTTCGAGCGGCCTCGCGGCCACGAACACGTGCCGCACCTGGTCGCCGAGCAGCCTGGCCGCCTCTATCGCCGCGGCGGCTCCCGCGCAGTGGCCCCACAGGACCACAGGGGCGTCGATCGCGGCTATCTCACCGGCCATAAGCTTGGCTAGCTCGGTCAGCTCCACCAGCGGTTCATCGGGCCGGCACAGGTCATGGCCGGGCGGCTGCACGGCGTATACGGCGAGGCCGCCGTCGAGAGCCGCGAGCGCGGCGGCGAGCGCCTGGAAGCTGATCGCGGTGCCTGCCGCGTACGGAACGCACACGAGCGCCGCCGACGGGCCGGCGGACGGGCCAGCCATCAGTCGCAGCAAGCCGCCAGCTTCGCGGCCAGCCCCGTCAGCGGCCGACGCGAGCGCGCTGAGCACCGGGTTGCGCACCAGATCATCCAGTGAGATCAGCCCATCCAGGGCGGCCACGACGCGGAGCGCGGACAGCGAACTGCCACCGAGCTCGAAGAAGCTGTCGTCGCAGTCGATGTCGGTGACCGGCCGGTTCATCGCCTTCGCCCACGCCTGCGCGATGCGCCGCTGGGTGGGTGTGCGCGGCGGAACGCGGCTCACCGGGCCCGGCGGCACCTGCGCCCGCAGCGCACGGCTGGTCAACAGCCGCTTGTCCGCCTTGCCATTCGCGGTCAGCGGCAGCTCATCGATGCACTCGATGCGGGCGGGCATGGCGTTCGCCGGCAGCGAGCCAGCGAGGTGCTCGCGCAGCTCAGCCGGGGTGAGGCCATCGGCGGTGGTGTAGAAAACCACGAGGCTCTTCCCGGCGCCCGGCAACGGGGCCACCACCACGGACGCGGCGAGCACCCGCGGATGCTCACGCGCGCGGCTCTCCACCTCGCCGAGCTCGATCCTGATGCCATGTATCTTGACCTGCTCGTCCTGGCGGCCGTGGAATTCCAGCGACCCGCCGGGCAGCCAGCGACCGTAGTCGCCGGTCCGGTACATCCTCTCCCCTGGGCGGAACGGATCGGCGGCGAACGCTTCCGCGGTGCGCTCCGCGTCGTTGATGTAGCCACGGCCGACGCAGATGCCGGAGAACGCGATCTCGCCAGGCGTGCCGAGCGGCCGCAGGCCATCGCCAGGTCCGAGCACATATACCGTCACATTGCTGACCGGCCGGCCGACTGGCACGAGCTCACCTGGCGGCGGCGCCGACATCACTTCATGCGTCGTATCGTCGGACGCCTCGGTCGCACCGTAGGCGTTGACCAGCGTGATCCGCGGGTAGCTCGCGAACCACCGGTTGACGAGCGGCTTGCTGATCGCCTCACCTGTGACGCACACGTGCCGCAGCCGTCCAAGGCCGCGCGGGTGCTCTTCGAGGAAGCGCAACAGCACATCCAGATAGGAGGGCACGACCTGCAATACGGTAGCGCCGCTGGCCACAACCGCGTCCGTCAGCCGCCGCACGTCAAGAATGTCTTCCTCGGGCAGGATCAGGGTGCGGCCGCCCACCGTGAGCGGCGCGATGAGCTGCCACAAAGAGATGTCGAAGGACTGCCGTGCATTCTGCACGACTACGTCGTCGCACCCGATGCCGAATTCGCCGGTCTTCGCGGTGAGGTGGTTGATCATGCCCAGGTGCTCGCACATCGCGCCCTTGGGAACGCCAGTCGAGCCTGAGGTGAAATAGACATACGCCAGCTGGCGCAGTCCCACCGCGACCGCGGGATCCGCGTCGGGAAGGTCGCTGTGCAGCAGGTCCTGGACCGGCCTTGACCACAGGCCAGGAGTCCCTGCCAGCGCGGCGAGCCCGCCCGGCTCGGTCAGCAGGAACCGGACGTTCGCCCGCGATGCCAGCGCCGCTACCCGCGCTGGCGGGAACTCCGGCTCAACCGGCAGGTAGCAGCCGCCGGCCTTAAGCACACCGAGCACCGCGCAGAGCCAGCCAGGGCAGCGCTCGGTCGCGACCCCCACCACGTCCTCCGCGTGCAGGCCGGCGGCAAGCAGCGCGTGCGCGATCCGGTTCGCCGCCCTGTTCACGCGGTCATAACTCCACTGCTGGTCGCGGTGGATCACGGCGATCGCGCCCGGCCGCTCACGCGCCTGCCGGGCAACGAGCTTGTGCGCATGGTCCTGCGGAAGCGGACGCGCCGGGCCGGCCCGCCCGTGCACCAGGTGGTCGCGTTCGCTAGCTGACTTCAGATCCGCCTCCAGATAGGGCGCGCCGGGATCGGCAGCCATCGCGATCATCGCCACGGTCAGATAGCCGCCGAACCTGGCCAGGTACTCCGCGTCGAAAAGCTGCCCGCGGCAGCTCAGCGAGAGCCGGCCGCCGGCGCACGCGACGGCCAGCGCCGCCGACGCCGCCGGCGCCGCACCGGCGGCGAGACCAGGCCCGAAGCCGACATCGAACACCTGCCCGGTCGTCGGCGGCGGATATCCGCGATGCGCGGCGACCGCCAGCTCCGCCGTCTTCACCATGGCGATCAGGTCGCGCCAGGAGCCGCCGGACAGTTGCACCCGCAGTGGTACGGCGGGCTCCGACATTGTCTCCCGGTACCCGATCGTTACGTCGGTCTCGGCCGCGAGCATCCCCACGACCCGTACGAGCGCGGCGAGAACCAGGCGCCGCGGCGGCTCGCCGAGCATCGCCGAGAGCCCGGCAAGCGCGCCTGTCACGGTGCTGGCCGAACATACCTCACCCGCCGTTGGCTCAGCGGCCCAGCGCGGCAGCCGCGTCTGGGTGTGGCCTTCGAGGTAGTCGCGCCAGAACGTCTCGTGGTCAGTTGACATGGCCGGCCTTCGCGCACTTGGCGCCGGCATCTGAGCCCGCCGCGAGGTCTTCGGTGACGCTCTGGCCAGGGCCGATGGCCGGCTCGGCGGCACCGGGCATGGCGCCGCCGCGCTCGGCCAGGGCGCGCGCCCCGACCAGGTCGTCCGGCAGCGCATCCGGCACCTGCATGTCGAGCCGCGAAAGGCGCCTGACACCCATTGCCACAACTGCGTTCACCGTCATGGCGAACCCGAACACGACGAAACCGAATCCAAGGCCGCGCCCAGGGCCAGTCCCGATCACTCCCCCGACCGTGCCAGCGAGCGCGCCGCCGTGCGCGAGCAGTGGATTCAGCTTGCCGGTCAGCGGCAGCAGCAACGCGAACCCGACCGGCAACGTCGCCCACGTGATGGTCTGGGTGAGCGCGATGAGCCTACCGTGGAACCGCTGCGGCATCTTCACCTCGATGATCGTGAGGTAGATGCCGTTGGCCAGCGCCAGCGCGACCGCGGTACCGAAGACACCGGCCAGCACCACAGGCATGCTTGCCCTGATGCCGGTGAGCATCACGAAGACGCCGGAGATCGCGATCGCGACGATGTTGACAAGCATGCGTCGCTTGCGCGGGCCGCCCCAGACCGCCATCGCGGCGCCGCCGACAAGCATGCCAACGCCCTCGGCGAACGCCGCCTGCCCGACCTGCCCGAGCGTGCCGAAAGCCAGCACCAGCGGGGTCACGAGCAGCACTGGCACGCTGTAGAACAGGTTGCCGATGCTGAAGAAGATCAGTATGGCCCGGAAGGCGGGCGTCCGGGCCGCCAGCCGGACGCCGCCGAGTAGCTGCTCACGGAAGGTCTCCTTGCGCCGGCGGCCAAGCAGATCAGGGAAGCGCGTGACTGCCAGGACGCTGAGCGCGAAGGCGTAGCTGGCGATGTCGATTCCCAGGATGCCCTTCAGCCCGATCGCCGCCAGCAGGCCCGCCGCCAGCAGCGGCACGAACAGCAGCGCCACCCCGTTGATCAGCTGCACCACTCCGTTGGCGTGGCCCAGATATCGTTTTGGCGCAAGCTGCGGAACCGCGGCGGTGAAGGCTACGCGCTGGAACGTGCCAGCCAGAGAGAGCAGCCATACCAGCAGGTAGACCAGGCCGAGCACGGCGTGGCCGGTCCACAGCGCTGCCGCGAACGCCACTTCGACGGTTACGGCCAGGCACGCTCCGGCCATGATGACCCGGCGCCGGTCGAACCGGTCGGCGACTGCGCCGGCCACAGGCGTGGCAATCAGGATAGGGATCACGACGGAGGCACCGGAAAGCCCGAACCAGACCAGCGAGCGCGTGGTCATGTAGAGCCACACCGGGATCGCCCAGCCAGTCAGCGAGGATCCGGTGATCGAGACAAGCTGGCCGAAGGAGACGACGGCGAAGCGACGCATGCTCGGCTCGGCGGGCCGGCCGGCGTTGGATGCTTCCTCATCCCGCGTGACGCCCTCAAGCCGCCACCGCGGCGATGCCGCAGGCGACGGGCCTGCGCCCGCGCCGCCCGGCACGGCGATCCGTTCGGGGTCAGGCGCGGCAGCGGAGGCCGCGGCGATCCTGAGGTGGGTGCCCGTGATGATCGCTACCACGTCCTCCGCGCGGTAACGCAGGAAGAAGTGACCTGCCTCGTCAAGGACCACGAGCGCGGCGGTGTCGGCGATAGACCGCCACTCACGGTAGCGCTCGGTGTAATAGTCGGTCATCGGATCGCGTTCGCCGATCACCGAGATGATGGGCGCGTGCAGCCGCGCCTGCGGCATGGCGAACAGCTGGGTGAAGTATTCTTCCGCGCTCTTGCCGTCGTGGCGCATGTTGCCGATGATCCTGTCGGCCTGCGCCGGATCCAGGTCGTCCATTCCCACACCCATGGACGTAAGCCAGCTGGCATGGTTGCGGTTGCTTGCCAGGTCATCCAGCCGGATTCGGAGTCTGGTCAGTGCTCCGGCCGGCCTGGCGAAGGGAAAGACGCCGCCGAGGTACACGGCCTCGAGTCGGCGGCCTGCCAGCTCAAGCAGCCGTGCGAGCTCGGTGGCCAGCGCGCCGCCGACGCCGCAGTGCCCGTAGAGCACCAGCGGCCCTTCCACCCGGTGCAAGATCTCGTCAGCGCAGCGCCTGGCAAGCTCGCCGAACGGCATGGCGTCCTCGTCGAGCCCGACATCGTGCCCGGGGATCGCCACCGAGTACAGCGTGTGCCCTGCGGGCAGCACGTCCGCGATCGGCTGGTAGACCACGGCCGAGCCGCCGCCGTAAGGGACGCACACGTACGAGCAGACCCGCTGCCCTGCCGGTACCGGGCGGGTCAGCTCGTACAGCAGCCTGCGGGGGCGCTCGGCGGATTCGTCCTCGATGAGCGCGGCAAGCTCGGCGATCGTGGGGTACTTGAACAGGTCCATCACGCTGACCTGCCTGCCGGTCCCTGCCGTGACCTTCCGCAGCCTGGCAACGACCTGGGTAGCGAGCAGCGAGTGGCCGCCGAGCGCGAAGAAATCGTCGTCGATGCCGACCTGCGGCACGGCAAGGACCTCGCGCCAGATGTCGGTTATGGCACGCTCGACAGCGGTGCACGGCGCTGTGCGGTGGCCATCTAGCGCTCTGGCCGGAGCTGGCGCTGGCAGGGCCGCGCGGTCAAGCTTGCCGCTTGGCGACAGCGGCAGCGAGTCAAGCGAGACGAATGCGGCAGGCACCATGTACTCGGGCAGCAGCCGCTTGAGTGCCTGGCGCAGCGCGGACGCGTCAGGCTGGCCGACGCCAACGAGATAGCCCACGAGCCGCCTGTCGCCCGCGCTGATCTCCTTGACGGCCGCCGCCGCGTCGCTGATGCCCGGCTGGCCGCGGAGCGCGACCTCGATCTCGCCAAGCTCGATCCGGATCCCGCGGAGCTTGACCTGGCCGTCGATGCGGCCGAGGAACTCAATGGCGCCGTCCTGGTGCCAGCGTCCCAGATCGCCGGTGGCGTACAGCCGCGAACCCGGCGGCCCGATCGGATCGGGTACGAAGCGTTCGGCGGTCAGCGCTGGCCGCCTGTGGTAGCCACGGGCGAGCTGGACACCGGCGATGTACAGCTGGCCCACGGCGCCGATGGGCACCTCACGCATCTGGTCGTCGAGCACGTGCATCCTGACGTTCCTGATCGGCACGCCGATGGGCACTCGCGACCGGCCGGCCAGCGCTTCGGCGGTGACCTGCCAGGCGGTCACGTCGATGGCCGCCTCGGTGGGGCCGTACAGGTTGTGCAAGCTTGCCCACGGCAGGGCGGCCACGCAGTCGCGGGCCAGCGCGGCGGGGAGTTCCTCGCCGCTGCACACGATGTGCCGGACGCTTCGGCAGCGGGCAGCGGCCTCGGCTTGGTGACCCGCTGCCTGCGCATCGGCGAGGAAGGAGGTCAGCATCGACGGGACGAAGTGCAGGACGGTGACACCGTAGGACTCGATCGCATCGCGCAGATACCCAGGATCCCGGTGGCCACCTGGCCGGGCAAGCGCCAGCCGGGCACCGGTGAGCAGCGGCCAGAAGAACTCCCACACCGATACGTCGAAGCTGGCCGGCGTCTTCTGCAGGACAACGTCTCCCGCGCCGATGCGCAGCGCCGACTGCATCCAGTCCAGCCGATTCACCACGCCGCGGTGGGAATTGATCACGCCCTTCGGACGCCCGGTCGAGCCCGAGGTGTAGATGAGGTAAGCCGCTCCGTCATCAGCCGCCGCATCCGGGCCGTCAGCAGCGGCTGGCCAGCTCGGCGCATCGTCAAGAAACAGCACCGGCGGGCCAGACTCCGGCAGCAGGCCGCCCAGGCCGCGCTGTGCGAGCACGGCATGCGCCCCGGAATCGGCGAGCATGAACGCGAGCCGCTCGGCTGGGTAATCGGGGTCGAGCGGGAGGTAGGCAGCACCAGCCTTGAGCACGCCAAGCAGCCCGGCGACCAGGTCAGCCGAGCGCTCGGCGAAGACCGCCACCACCGATTCGCAGCCCACCCCATCCGAGCGCAGCTTGTGCGCGATGCGGTCAGCGGCGCCGTCCAGCTGGGCATAACTGAGCGCGGCATGCTCATCGACCACAGCCACCGCGTCTGGCGTGCGCCGTGCCTGCTGCGCGAATAGGCCAGGCAGCGTCGCGCCTGGCCGGATAGGACCGGTGGTCGCGTTCCAGCGCGACAGCAACGCGGCTTCGCGCGGGTGCAGCGACGCGAGGTCGCCCGCCCTCGCCAGCGGCCTCGCGACGAGGTCGGCAAGCAGCGTCTGCAGGGTATCCGCCAGCCGGGCGGCTGCCGCCTCATCGAACAGCGCGGTGTTGTAGACGAACCTGCACTGCAGCCCGCCGCCCTGCACCGGGTAGGCATGCAGTTCCAGGTCAAACCTGGTGGCAGGCAGCTCGACGGGCGACCAGGCCAGCTCAGTGCCTGCGGCGCCGGCCCGATCTGGCGTCTCGTAGTTCTGCAGCACGAACATGGCCTGGAACAGCGCGGGGCGGCTGACATCCCGAGGAACCCCGAGGTCGTTCACCACCTTCTCGAACGGCACGTCCTGATGCGCCAGCGCGTCAAGCACGCCGTCGCGCACCCGTCCGATCAACTCGCCGACCATCGGGTCGCCGGTCAGCTCGGCCCGCAGCGGGAGCACGTTGACGAACATTCCTACCGCTCCGTCAAGCTCCGGCAGGGATCGCCCGGCGACCGGTGAGCCCACGGCGAAGCTGCTCTGCCCGCTGTAACGCGAGAGAACGAGCTGATATCCGGCGAGCAGCGTCATGAACAGCGTCGCGCGGTGCGCGCGGCCGAGCTTGGTCAAGCTGGCGACAAGCTCCTGGCCGAGCCGGAACCAGTGCGAGGCGCCGGCGAAGGTCTGCGTCGGCGGCCGCTGCCGGTCGGTGGGCAGCTCAAGTGCGGGCAGCCCGGCGAGTCGGCTCAGCCAGTAGTCGAGATGCTCGCTGGCGGCCGGGGCCGAAAGCTGCTGGCGCTGCCAGGCGGCGAAGTCGCCATACTGCGTGGGCTCGGGCGCCGCCGGTGCTGGCTCGCCTTGGCGCGCGGCCAGATAACGGCTGCCAAGCTCGGCCAGGATGATGTCGTTTGACCATCCGTCGGTGACGATGTGATGCATATCGAGCAGGACGCTGTGCTCAGCGCCTCCGGCCACGCGCAGTACGAGGGCGCGCAGCAGGGGCCCGCCTTCCAGGTCGAACGGGCGCTGCGCGGCCGCTTCGACAGCCGCGCGGGCGGCCATGGAGTCCGGCACATCGCATACCGGCAGCGGTATGGCTCCCGGCGGGTCCACCACGACCGACGGCCTGCCGTCATCGGTCGCCGGGAACCGCATCCGCAGGCTCTCGTGCCTGGCGGCAAGCTCGCGCAGCGCGGTGGCCAGCGCGCTCAGGTCCGCGTCGGCGCCGAGCCGCACTAATAGCGGCACGCCATAGGCGACGGTTCCAGGGGCGAACTGCTCCATGAACCACAGGCGTTCCTGAGCGTACGACAGCGGCGGCGCGGTGCCCTCCGGCCTGCGCGGAATGACCGGGGACGCTGGCTGAGCGGCTCCGCCAAGCAGCCGCCGTTCGAGCAGCAGCCGCTTGGCATCGGAGAGCTGAGCCGAAGGGCCTGGCTGGGCACCGTTCCCGGCCGGCGGCCGCTCTGCGGAGTCCAGTGATGTCACGACGGCCTAGCCTTCCCCGGCCAGGAGACGTGCAGCCTCTTCATCCGGCATCTGGTTCAGCTCGGCGGTGAGCAGCCGTTCGAGTTCGGCGGCGACTCCGGCGAGCGTTGTGTTGATGAAGAACGACTGAATCGGCAGCTCGATGCCGGCTGCGGCGGACAGCCGGGCGATGACGCGCAGCGCGAGCAGCGAGTGGCCGCCGAGGTCGAAGAAGTCGTCAAGCGCTCCTACCTGATCCTGGCCAAGCACCTCAGACCACACCCTGGCCACCAGCTCCTCGGCCGCGGTGCGGGGCGGCTGGTACGCAGGTCTTCCTGCCTGCGCCGGTGGCTCAGGCGGATTTCCCGACCGGACGGCCATCCGATCCGGTTGCTGTCCCGGCATCGCGCCCGCCGGCTGTTCCGGCCTTGCCTCCGTCGCCAGCTCGGACATCGGTACGTGCGGGTCCGCCGTCACGGCGCGCAGCACGCGGACGTAGCCATCGGCTATCCGCCGGGCCGTCTGCTCAGTGAAAAGCGCGGTGCTGTACTCGAGCCGTCCGTACCCGTTGGAGACTTCCAGCATCAGGTCATCCTCGGCCGCCGCGGACGCCCGGCTAAAGCCGATGCTGAGGTAGTTGAAGCCGATCTGGTACAGCGGCGGCAGGCCAGCGTCGCGGCGTTCGGCGAGTACCTCGACGAGCTTCTGGAACGGCATCTCCTGGTGATCCCATGCGTCAAGGAGTGCATGCCGCACCCGGCCGAGCAGCTCGCTGAACGCCGGGTTGCCGCGCACGTCGACCCGAACCACGACCATATTGACGAACATGCCGATCAGCGGCTGAAGCTCGGGGCGATCGCGGCCGGCCACCGGCAGGCCGATCACGATGTCGTCGCTTCGGCAAAGGTGGTGCAGTAACGCGGCGTACGCCGCGAACATCACCATGAACGGGGTGGCGCAGGCCTGCCTGGCCACGCTCGCCGCCGCTCGTTCCGCACCATCGGGAAGCGGGAAGATCAGGTCATTACCTGCGAAGCTGCGTTCCACCGGGCGGGGCAGGTCCGTCGGCAGACCATGCACAGCTGGCAGGTCGGCGAGCGCAGCGCGCCAGAATGCCAGCAGTTCATCCAGCCGCCCGGCCGCGAGCTGGTCGCGCTGCCACACGGCGTAGTCGGCGTACTGGACTCGAAGCTCAGGGAGGCTGGCCGGGCGAGCCTGGGCTGCCGCGGCGCACAGCTCGGTCAGCTCCGCTCGCAGGTTCAGGACGGAGCCCGCATCGAACACCGCATGATGTGCGACGAAGAGCAGCACCCAGCTGGCCGTGCCACGACGCACTAAGGCGGCCCGCCACAGCGGCGGCTGGTCGAGCGGTATCGGCATGCCAACCAGCTGCTCGAACAGCTCGGTTATCCGCCGCCGCTGCTCCTCCTCGGTCAGCCAGCTGAGATCTAGCTGGTCCACCTTGAGATCGATGTGGCTGTGCACGGCCTGCATGAGTGCGCCATCACGAAGGCAGAACGACGTTCGCAGTGTCTCATGCCGCTCGCAGCAGCAGGCCAGCGCCGCGAGCACGTCTTGCGCTGACAGCCGATACCGGACAGCTACCTCGTCCGCGACGTGATAGACCGGATCGCCGCCGGTGAGCTGGCTGGCGAACCACACGCGCTCCTGAGCGTAAGAGGCAGGTACCACCCATGGCTCGGCCGCCGGGCCTCCGCTGGCCGGCCGGCTCACGGCGAGGCCGCCAGGGTCCTGTCGGCGGACCGACTGACGGCGTCGCTCATCCATGGCCTCCGGGGAACATTCGCGTGCACGTGTCCGTCCGGCACTCTTCCTTGCCACCTGACCAGCCAGTCCCGCAGGGGCGACTTCAGGGCAGAATCCACAATACCGAGCGTCGGCGGCTTGCGGTATCCTCAATTAACTCTGGCCACCCACCCGCTCCCCCTGCCCGTCTGACTACTGGATTCACTGCGCAGCCCGGCGGCGTCACGGTGCGCGCACCTGCGGCGCCTCGCACACCTGGGGGTACAAGGTCGCTCACCACATGACGTTAGAGACCAAGGTGCGCCGCGCAGGTGTCACAAGCGCAGGCAACCTGATATCCGGCACCTGTTAGCGGGCCGGAGGATGCCAGCAGGCACGATCGCCGTTATCGGCAGCGGATCGCTAGCTCGGGCCGTGTGCCGGTCGCTGGCCGTCAGCGCGTCGGGAGCTGAGCGGGCAGCGGGCTCGCACTTCGAGGTGGTCGTGATGGCGCGTAACGCCGCCGCGGCCGGGGGCGCGTGCGCCGTGGCCGGCGCTCTGGCGGCTTTCGCGAACAGGTCGCTGTGCTTCCGGCATGCCCCCGTTGGCCTGGGCGATGCCGACGGCCTGACCGAGGCGCTTGGCGCCGTCGGCCCGTTAGGAGTCGTGCTCTGCGCCTCGTATCAGTCTCCGTGGGAAGGGCTCCATTCGCCGTCCGCGTGGACGGCGATGCTCGGCCGTGCCGGTTTCGGCCTGTCACTTCCGCTCCAGGCCGTCCCCGCGATCGGCGTTGCCGAGGCCATCGCGCGAGCGTGCCCGCGCGCATGGTTCGTCAACGCCTGCTTTCCTGACGCGGTCAACTCGGTGCTCGCCCACCTCGGCATGCCTGTGATCTGCGGCGCGGGCAACGTCGCGGTCCTGAGCGCTGCCTTGCAGCACGGCCTGCACCTGGCCGACGGGTCACGGCTCAAGGTAGTGGCGCACCACGTGCACCTGCACGCTCCGGATAACGAGGCCGGTGAAGCACGGGCGTGGCTGGACGACGTGCCGCTGGCCGGTATCACCACAGCGCTCGCGGAGCTGCGCTCGGCTCCGCGAGCCGAACTCGTGAGCATCGCGGGGGCAAGCGCCGCGGTGCTGGCATGCGCGCTGCTGACGGGAGATCGCCTGGACGCGAACGTGCCGGGACCGCTCGGGCTGCCTGGCGGGTATCCGGTGCGCATCGACGGCGGAACACTCAGCCTGCGGCTACCCGCCGGGCTCACCGCGTCCGACGCCATCGCCTCGAACCAGCGCGCCGCGCTGCGCGACGGCGTCGTCGTCGACGGCGGGGTGGTGACCTTCTGCCCGGCCGCGCGGGACGAGCTGCGCAAGGCGCTGCCCTGCCTCGCGGACGGCTTCGCCGTCACCGACATCGCAGCCGCATGTGAAGAGCTGCTCGAACTGCGCGTTCGGCTGCGCGTCGCAGCCGACCTGGAGGTAGACCGTGGCCGTTGATCCGGCGCTGCCCGCCGAAGCACCGCCTGCAGGGCCGACCGCCGTGTGCGGCAACATGCTGGTTGATTACTACGACATGCTGCCGCTGGCCGTAGCGGCCTGCGTGCCTGATCCGTCACCTGTCATGCGGCCAGGAGCGTTCTCGCCCGGGTTCGAGCTGCCGGAACTCGACCGCGACGTCCGCGAGTTCTTCGCCGCGGCCACCGTGTCCTGGCGGCCGCTCGGTGAGTGCGCGGGCCATCAGATCACGCTGCTTGACCTGGCCGAGAACCCGGCCACGAATACCACCAAGACGTTTGCGTCGCTGCTGATAGTGGCCCGCGCGGTGGAGTTCATCCGCCGTACCGGCCAGCCCATCATGATCTTCTCACCGACCTCTGCGAACAAGGGGACGGCGCTGCGCGACGCCGTGCTCCGCGCAGTCGAGGCCGGCCTCGTCGCCGCTGAGCAGCTGCGGGTCGTCACCCTCGCGCCGGGTCGCGGCCTGGCCAAGATGCGGTCCAGCCGCCTGTCGGCCGACGAGCGGCTACGGCGGCTAAATCCGGTGCTCCGCTTTGACGGCCAGGAACCTGAAGCGGTGAAGGCACTTGGCAAGGACTTCGTCCGCGGGCACGCCGCCAGCCTCAGGCAGGCGCTCGGAGCGCACCTGTGGTACACCCTGGACCTGCCTAACTACCTGGTTGCTGATACCGCGCGCGCCTTCTTCGAGCACGATGTCGCTCCGACCGATCTGGCCGACCGGCCGCGGGCGCACGCACACGCGGTATCAAGCGCCTTCGGGTTGCTCGGCTACCACACGGGCCGGGCAGTGCTCGAAGAGGCCGGGCTCGCGAACGTGCGCACCCGCCCGGCCAGCTTGCTCGTACAGCACCTCGCCACACCTGACATGGTGCTGCATCTGCTGCATGGGACCTTCGACCGGCATCGCATGCCTGCCTACCAGCTCGATGCCGCATCGGGCAGCTACCAGCAGACGGCGGACCCGCATTTCCCGCTGGTCGCTGACGATCCCAGCGAGGTACTCGACCCGACCTTCTACAGTCACTGCCCGGCGACGTCGCCGGCCATGGATGAGATCATCGGCCGCTATGGCGGCGCCGGGATCGTCGTGTCGCGGCGCGAATGCCTGCAGCGCTACCCGCAGCTGCGCGGCTTGTTCGCTGCCAGCTCGCGGCCGCTGCCCGCTGACGTCAGCCAGGTCGGGGAATGGTCGCTGGTGATGGCGCTGACCGGAGCGCTGAACGCTGTCGACCGCCATCTGGTGAAGCCGGACTACGACATCGTGGTGCACGGATCTGGCTGGTACACCACCGCGGACTACACGCCACTCGCGCCTGATGCGGCCATCAGGGTCGCCACGACGGACGACATCGCGGCAGCGGTGCTGGCGTGAAGGTGCCCGATTTGCCGCATCCGGCCACGCCGCCAGCGGAAATTGACGCGGCCAGCTCGCTCGCGGAATGCTTCCGCCGGATCGCGCTGCGCCACCCCGACCGCTATGCGATCCACGACGACGACGCGGCGCTGCGCTACCGAGATGTCGCCGGGATGGCGGGCGGCATCGCCAGGGCGCTCACCGGAGCGGACCTGCGGGCGGGCGAGCGGGTCGGCCTGCTGCTTGATCATGGTGCCGCGATGGTCGCGGCAGCCTTCGGCACGCTGGCCGCCGGCGGCTGTTACGTTCCGCTCGATCCCGGCTACCCGGCCGAGCGCCTTGCCCTCATGGCCGGCGAGGCGGGCATTCGGGTGCTGCTCACCCGCGCGGCGCACGCCAGGCTCGCCAGCGAGCTGGCCGCCGGCCTGGCCACGCTCTGCACGGACGACATCGGTTGCGGCGACTTGGAGGTCACCGATGCCGATCCTGACCGGCCGGCCTACGTGCTCTATACCTCAGGATCAACTGGCTGGCCGAAGGGCGTCGCCCAGACCCACCGCAACGTGCTGCACGGCGTCCGCAACCACCTCGCCGACTTCGGCATAGCGCCGTCGGACCGGCTCAGCCTGCTATCGTCGTTCTGCTTCGACATGGCGGTCACTGACATGTACGCCGCCTTGCTGAGCGGTGCGACCCTGGTCACGGTGGACGTCAGGCGCCACGGCATCGGTCAGCTCGCGCGGGCACTCGCCGACCGCGACGTCACGGTCTACCACTCGACGCCCACCGTGTACGAGCAGCTCATCGCGACACTTGGCGAGCGACGACTGCCGGGGATCAGGGCCGTGCTGCTCGGCGGCGAGCAGGTCCGCCGGGCGCATGTGCAGGCAGCCCGCAGCCACTTCGGGGCCGACTGCGTGCTGGTCAACGGTTACGGCGCGACTGAGGTGAGCTTCGCCGCTCAGTACCGGATCTCCCCTGGCGATGACATCGACCGCGAAGTGGTGCCGATCGGCTACCCGCTGGCCGGCTACGACGTGCTGCTGCTTGACGACCGCGGCCGGGCCGGGCAGCGCACCGGCGAGATCGCGATCCGCAGCAGGTACCTGGCGCCCGGCTACTGGAATGACCCGGCCCTGACCGCGGAGCGGTTCGGCGTATCCAGCGACGGCACGCCGATCTACCGCACCGGGGACCACGGCGAGCTGCTAGCCGACGGCCGCCTGGTCTGCCTGGGCCGGGCCGACCGGCAGGTGAAGATCCGCGGTCACCGCGTGGAACTCGGCGAGATCGAAGCGCACCTCGCCAGGCTGCCCGGAGTGGCGCATGCGGTCGCTGCCGTCCGCGGGCAGGACATTGCCAAGATCACCGGGTACGTAGTGCCGGTGCCGGGATCACAGCTCGATCCTGCCGCGCTGCGCCGGTCGCTCGCTCGGCGGCTGCCCGACTACCTGATGCCAGCCGCAATTGTGATCATGAGTGAGCTTCCGCTCACCACGACCGGCAAGGTGGATGTCAAGGCGCTGCCCGCAGCGCCGCGGGAGGCCGGGCCTGGCGGGCCGCCGGTGACCGCTGCGGAGCGGCTCATCGCTGCCGCCTGGTGCGATGTACTCGGCATGCCAGCGGTGGGCCTGGATGCCAGCTTTTTCGACCTGGGCGGCCACTCACTGCTCCTGGCAGCGCTGCAGCGGCGTCTCGGATCGGCGCTCGGCCGGGAAGTGCCGCTGATCGCGATCCTGGAGCACGCCACCGTACGCGGGCTGGCGCGCTGCCTTGACGGCGGACGCGGCACCGAGCCTGAGCCTGATCGGGTTACCGGGCGCATGGCCAGGCGGCGCGCCGCGCGGGCGGGGCAGGAGCCGCGATGACGGCGCAGACTGGCGACGCGATAGCGGTGGTGGGCCTGGCCTGCCATTTTCCCGCCGCGCCGTCGGTCGCCGTGTTCTGGCAGAACCTGCTCGACGCGGTCGACGCCGTTCACGACTACACCGACGCGGAGCTTGCCGCCTGCGGCATCGCGGCCGACCTGCGCCGCGACCCCGCGCACGTCAAGGCGGCCGGCCAGCTGAATGGCATCGAAGAGTTCGATGCCGAGTTCTTCGGATTCGGACCTGATGAGGCGGCACGCACCGATCCGCAGCACCGGCTCTTCCTGGAAACCGCATGGGAGGCGCTTGAGGACGCCGGCTGCGACCCGGCGCGGTACCCGGGAACCATCGGCGTCTTCGCTGGCTCGTCGATCAGCTGGTACTTCCTGTTCCACCTGTTCGGCCGCGAGGAGACCATGCCAGGCGACTGGGACGGCCGGATCGCACCCTTTCAGTCCCCCGACTACCTCACGGCCCAGGTCGCCTACCGAATCGGCCTGACCGGTCCGGCGGTCGCGGTGCAGACCGCATGCTCGACATCGCTGGTCTCGGTCTGCATAGCGGCTCAGAGCCTGGCCGACTACCGCTGCGACCTCGCGCTGGCCGGCGGCGTGAGCGTCGTCTGGCCGCGTCACAGGTACGCGCCAGGCGGGCTGGTGTCGCCGGACGGCCGGTGCCGTGCTTTCGACGTAGCCGCGCAGGGGTCGGGGTTCGGCAGCGGATCTGGCACCGTCGCGCTCAAGCGGCTGGACGACGCCGAGCGGGAACGCGATCACATCTACGCGGTGCTGCGCGGCTGGGCCGTGACAAATGACGGCCGCGCGCGGGCCGGATTCGCGGTGCCAGGAATCGGCGGCCAGGCCGCGGCGGTGACTGAGGCACTGGCAGCCGCGGGCGCCGGGCCGGACGAGGTCGGCTTCGTCGAAACGCACGGAAGCGGAACGCCGCTCGGCGACGCGATCGAGGTCGCGGCGCTCACCCGTGCCTACCGCGCGGCCGGCGGCCGGCGACGCGAGCAGTGCGGGCTCGGCGCCGTCAAGACGAACATCGCCAATCTGGATGCCGCCGCCGGCATCGCGGGCTTCATCAAGGCGGTCCTCGCCTGCGCGGAGGGCGTCATTCCCGCCAACCTGCATTTCACGCAGCCCCACCCCGACATCGCGCTGGCAGGCTCGCCGTTCTTCATCCCGGTGCGGGCGCTTGCATGGGATGAGCCAGGAAGGCTCGCCGGGGTTAGCTCATTCGGGCGTGGCGGCACCAACGCGCATGTGGTACTCGGAGCGCCGCCGCCCCTGGCCCCGCGCTCCGAGCGGGCCGCCGATGGCCCATGGTTGCTGCGGCTTTCCGCACGCACGCCCAGCGAGCTCAGGGCCATGGCGTACCGCCTCCGCGGCTGGTTCGCCGACCACCCGGCGGCATGCCTCGCCGACGTCGCCTACACGCTCGCCGAGGGCAGGCAGCAGTTCGGCTGCACGGCGGTGATGCCGGCTAGCACCATCTCAGAAGCAGTCAGCCTGCTAAGCACCGTCGAGGCCGGTGCGCAGCTTGGCGCACGCGGCGGCACCGCCGCCCAGCATAGGGACGCGCCGCCGCCGCACGGGCCGGTTGAGGGCCGCAGGATCTCGCTGCCCACCTACCCGTTCCACCGGAGCAGGCACTGGATCGGGCCGTCATGAGCTCCGCAGCGTCCGAGTTGTGGGTTCCCGCCGCCCCGGGCGGCCGCCGGGAGCGGCGAGCCGTCCTTTTCTGCCTGCCGCATGCGGGCGCTGGCGCAGCCGCGTTCCGAGGCTGGGCGCGAGCGCTGGCCCCCGACGTCGAGACGTTGCCGATACGGCTGCCAGGGCGGGAAGGCCGGTTCGCCGAGCCGCCGGTCATCGACCCGCGCGCCGTGGCCGGCGCGGTCGCCAGCGCCATCGAGGTGCGGGGCGTAGTGCCCTATGCGATCTATGGCCACTCGATGGGCGCGTGGATCGCCTTCGAGGTAGTGCGCGAGCTGCGCCGGCTCGGCGTTCCGCTGCCCATCCGCCTCTATGTCGGCGCCGCGCGACCGCCGGATTCGGCTCTGACTGGCCCGTTCGACGGCCTTTCCCTGGTAACGGACGCGCAGCTGGCCGAGCGGCTGATCGAGCTCGGGAGCACGCCGCCGGAGGTCTTCGCCGAGCCTGAGCTGCGTGACCTGATGCTTGCGGTGCTGCGGGCCGACTTCGGCTGGCTTGACAACTACCAGTACCAGCCGCAGTCGCGGCTCCCAGTGCCGGTGGTCGCCTTTGCCGGATCGGCCGATCAGGCCGCGCCAGCTATCGAGATGGCAGGCTGGGAGCGGCACACCAGCGCCGGGCTGCGGCTGCACGAGCTGGCGGGCGGCCATCTCTTCCTGCAGGATCAGCACGACCAGCTCATCGCGCTTATCCGGGCCGACCTGATCGCCGATTCTGCTCGAGCCGCCGGGCATTGCGTGCCACTCGGCGGCACCGGGTGGGACGTGTGGCGGGAGGCGGTGCTTCGGATGACCGGATTCCCGGCGGACGGCCTCATGCTCTTCACCAGCCAGGAGACCGCGGCGGTCGCTGATGCCTGCCTGGACGGTGCGGACCGCGAGACGTTCGAGAAGGTGCTGGCGGCGCACTGGCAGCTCTGCATCGCCCGCGCCGCGGCGATCGCCGGGCAGCCTCGCTTCCTTGAGGCCGTCACCTGGCAGAATCCGGCTGCGCTCAGTGCGCTCGACGGGTTGCGCCGACCGTCAACGAGCGCGAAAAAGAGCCGCGAGCGGGCGCGCGCGGTTGCAAAGTACTGGCAGCGCTATTGCGGCAAGAACGAGACCATCGGCTTCTTCGGCCCTTCGGCATGGGCGCGTCTGGATCCGGCCGCGCCGCCCGTCATCCTGACGCACGGCAGGGATCCGCTCCGCAGCCGCCAGGTGTACCTCGAGCACTGGGCGCTGCAGGCCCTCGGCAGTCAGCTGGCCGCCGACCCTGCCATCCGCCGCTGGCTGCCCGTGACGCTCGCTCCGCAGATCACTTTCTCCGGCGGGCGCCTGCTGCGGCCCGCGCAGCCGCCAGTCACGCCGCGGCCGGCCGAGGCGGCTGCCCTGCGGTCCTGCGATGGCCGCCAGGCCGCGCGCGTGGTCGCCGATCTCGTGCCAGCCGCAGCGCGGAATCCCGCCGACGGCTATCTCATACTCGACAGGCTCGCCGAGCAAGGCGTGGTCGTCTGGGGCACCTCGCTGCCGCAGCGTCCCGACGCTGAGCGCGTGCTGCGGGAGCAGATCGCAGCCATAGCCGACGACGACGCCCGGGCACGCGCCGCGGCGGTCCTTGACCGGCTGGCTGACGCCCGCGATGCGGTCGCCGCGGCGGCGGGTGATCCGGCCGGGCTGCGCGCGGCGCTGGCCGGCCTGGACGCGGAGTTCACCGATATCACGGGTGCGCCGCCGCGTCGGAGGCCGGGTGAAATGTACGCCGGGCGTGCTCTCTGCTACGAGGATGCCGTCGCCGACGTCGACGTCGTGTTCGGCGGGGCGGTGCTCGATGCGCTCGCCGCCCCGCTCGGCGTCCTGCTGCCTGCCGCCCGGTGGCTCACCACTGCCCTCGCCGAGGCATACGGGTCGGCGTTGCGCACCCTGTTCACCGAATTGGCAGACGGCGGCGGGCAGGCACGCCTGGCTGATCTGTGGTATCTGGCGCAAGGACTGCTGTTCGGTTCGGGCCAGCGCCCGGTCGACGCGGTCGCGGCCGAGTTCGTGGCCCGGTGGAGCACCTTGTTCGGACTGGACCGCGTACCGCCGGCCACGGCGCGGCTGTACTTCGCCTCGGCAGACCTCGTCGGCCCCGCTGCCCGGGCCTTTCCCGCGAACCGGCCGGGCTTCGCCGCGGGCCGGCTGCACAGCCCTGACGTGCACATCTGCGCCACGGATGCGGACGCGCTGCGCAATGGCGAGTTCTTTCTGGTGCTCGGCGAGCTGCATGCCGCGTGGCCGACATTTGACGCCGCGGTGTTCACGACCGCGCATCCTGAGCCAGGACGGCTGCGTGATGCGCTCGCGGCGGACCTGGGCAGCCACCGGATCAGGCCGCTGTACCCGGAGGACTGGCCGCGCTTCACCGGGCGGATCGCCCATACCCTCGACCACCCGACCGACCGCCAGCTCGGATTCACCTTGGCACCCGGCGCCGATCTGCGACGACTGCTCCCGGTAACGGCTGTCACCGTCGCGCAGCGCGATGGCGATCTGCTGGCGACGGCGCCGGACGGCCGCAGCTGGCCGCTTATCGAGGTCTTCGCCGCCTTGGTGTCCATGCATGCAGTGGACGCGTTCAAGCTGGTCACGGCGACCGCGCATACGCCGAGGATCACCATCGACCGGCTAGTGGTGGTGCGCGAGACCTGGCGTGCCACGGTTGGGGAGACCGGCCTGGCCGACGCTCGCGGTGAGCCGGCCCGATATCTGGCTGGCCGCCGACTGCGCCGCGATGCCGGGCTGCCTGAACGTGTCTTCGTGAAGCTCGGCACCGAGACCAAGCCTGTCTTCGCCGACCTGACCAGCGCGGTGTACGTGAGCTCGCTATGCAGCATGATGCGGAGGGCTCGCGAGCAGGGCGGTGACGAGGTTCCTGTCACCTTCACCGAGCTGCTGCCGGGGCCTGAGCACGCCTGGCTCACCGATGCGGCCGGGCACCGTTACTTCAGCGAGCTCCGGCTGCAGGCCCGAGACCCCGAGCCCGGGGGGCCGCCATGACCAGCGGGCCATCGCGTCCGTATCCCGATGCCACGCTGCCGGAACTGATCAGCGCGCAGGCTCTCAGGCGGCCAGCGGCCGTCGCGGTGCGCCAATGGCAGGAGCGGCTGACCTATGGCGAGCTGTGGGCGACGGCCGGGCGGCTCGCTGCCGCGCTGCGGGCCGCGGGCGCGGGGCCGGAGACACCCGTCTGCGTGTGCCTGCGTCGCAGGCCAGCCGCCGTTGCCGCGCTGGTCGGGGTACAGCTGGCAGGAGCGGCATACGTACCGCTCGACCCGGGCGACCCGCCAGCGCGGCACGCTTTCGTGGCGGCCGACGCCGGTGCGCCGATCATCGTCGCCGACGAGCAGACCGCACCTGGCGCAGCGGCACTTGGCCTGCCGGTCATCAGAATTCCAGCGCACGGGCCCTCGCTGACGGGCTGCGCCGCGCTGCCAGACAACGCTGCTTACGTCCTTTACACCTCGGGTTCCACCGGGGAACCGAAAGGCGTGGTGATCACCCACAGGAACCTGACCAGCTACCTGACCGCCTTCGGCGCATTTACCTCGGCAGGCCAGGCCACGCGGGCGTTCGGCTTCGCTTCGTTCGGCTTCGACGTGTCGGTGATCGACCTGTTCGTGCCACTGGCATCCGGCGGGGAGGTTGAGCTGCTCGGCGAGGCGGACCGATCCGATCCGCAACGGCTGCAGCAGTTCTGCGAGGCGCACTCGGTCACCTGGGGCTGCGTTCCCGTCGCGTTGCTGCCCATACTCGACCCAGTCCGGCTGCCGGCCTGGCGCACGCTGATCACCGGCGCCGAGGCGCCTGGGCCCGAGCAGGTGGAGCGGTGGACGGGGCACGATGGCCGATCCGGGCGGCGGTTCCTCAACTGCTACGGCCCAACCGAGGCGACCGTGTGCGTCACCGCGTTCGAGGCCAGCGGCCGATGGGAGCGCCCGCTTCCGATCGGCACCCCGCTTGCCAATCACCGCGTTCATGTGGTGGACGAGCGGATGTATCCGGTGCCGGACGGGACCCCGGGCGAACTGCTCATCGGCGGAGCTGGCCTGGCGCGCGGCTACCTGGGCCGCCCTGGCCTGACGGCGCGGCAGTTCGTCCCTGACCCGTTCTGTCCGCAACCCGGTGCAAGGCTGTACCGCACCGGCGACATCGCGGCCTGGCGGGAAGGAGCACTGCAGTTCCTCGGGCGCCGCGACGGTCAGGTGAAGATCCGCGGTCGCCGCGTCGAGCTCGGCGAGGTCGAGGCGGTCCTGCGCAGGCTGCCCGCGGTGCAGCATGCGGTCGTCGACGCGGTACCCGACGGGGACGGCCTTCGGCTCGTTGCCTTCTGCATCCTCGCCGATGACGAGGACGAGAGCTCGGTGATAGCCGCCTGCGCGCGGGTGCTGCCGCCGGTCCTGGTGCCGTCCGCGATTATCAGGCTCGCGCGGTTCCCGCTGAACGCCGCCGGCAAGGTTGATCTTGGTGCGCTGCGCCGCGGCCTCACCCCGCCGGACGCGCCGACCGGCCGCGAGCCAGCTGGGTCGGCCGAACTGGCCGTGGCGGCCGCATGGCGCCGGGTACTCGGCCGCGCCGCGGTGAGCGCCGATGACGATTTCTTCGCCTCCGGTGGTCACTCGATAGCCGCCATGCGCCTGGTCGCGGACCTCAGGTCGGCGCTGCGCCGTGCGGTATCGATAGAGGACATCTTCGGCGGGCGGACCCTGGCGGTGATCGCGGAACGGATGGCGCAGGCACTTCCGCTTGACGACGTCGACCTTGTCACTGCGAACCCGCCAGCGCTTTCGCCCGCCCAGCGCCGGCTGTGGTTCCTGCACAAGCTCGCGCCGGATTCGGCCGCGTACAACATCTCGCTGGCCGAGCGCATCATCGGGCCGCTGGACGCCGAAGCACTGCGGGCCGCGCTGACCTCGGTCGCGCTGCGGCATGAGCTGCTCCGCTGGCGGATCGGCGAGGGCGAGGGACCCACCGTCGAGGTCTCCTCGCCGCGGCCTGCTGCCCTTGACGTCGAGGACGCCACCGACGAGACGCTGGCCGAGGTGCTGGACGCCGAGGCATCAACCGCGTTCGATCTCGCGCGAGAGACACTGTGGCGGGCTCGGCTGCTCCGGCTCGGTGCGGGTGACCACGTGCTCGCCCTGACATTCCACCACGCGGTCTTCGATGGCTGGTCGCAGCGGCCTTTCTATGACGATCTGGGCGATGCCTACCGAGCCGCGCGCCGCGGCGGCGCCGCGCCGCTGCCAGCCCTGCAGGCGACCTACAGCGACTACGTCGCGTGGCGCGCCAAGCGGGACAGCCAGCGGGGCGCAGCCGACCTCCAGTGGTGGTGCGAGCACCTGGCCGATGCCAAGCCCGCCATTGACCTGCCGAGTGACGCCGCGCGGCCTCCGGTGCAGACCTACCTGGGCGGGCTGGTCCGCGGCACGCCTTCGGCGGGCACCCTCGCAGCGGCGGGGGTGCTGGCGGAGAAGCTGGGCGCGACCCTCCCCGCGGTATTGCTGGCCGGCTTCTCGGTGCTGTTGCACCGGCTCACCGGACAGGCTGACGTAGTGATCGGGACCCCGGCCGCCGACCGCAGGCACGTGGCGTTCCAGCAGCTCGTCGGGTTCTTCATCGAGGTGATGCCACTGCGGGTACGGATCGATGAGGCCCGCGATTTCGCCGGTCTGGTGCGGGCCTGCTCCGATGAGCTGCTGGCTGCCCTCGCTCACCCGGCGGCCCCGCTCGACCGGATAGTAACTGCGCTCGGCCTGCCCCGTGACCCAGGCCGGCCGCCACTCGTCCAGGTGCTCTTCAACGTTTACAACTTCCCCGAGCCCCGGCTCGAACTCGATGGCCTGCGTTCGAGGCGGATCGCGCCGGGGCTCGGGGGCTCACCGTTCGACCTGACGCTGTACATCGCGCCACGCGAAGGCGGCCACGCCGCGGAGCTCGTGTACAACCCAGGTCTGTTTCGCGCCCGGCGTGCGCAGGCGTTCCTTGACTGCTATCTCGAGCTGCTCGATGCGCTTACCGCGGTGCCAGGGCGGCCGGTCGGCGAGACACCGCTGCCGTCGCAGGCGGCCGTCGCGCGCGGCGAAGCGGTGTCCGTGCCGACGCGTCAGCCAGGACCAGAGGTCATCGGTGACCAGGTGTCGCTGGCGGCTGCCGGGCCCGCCAGCCCGACCGAGCACGCGATCGCGTCGATCTGGCGCGAGGTGCTCGGGCGGGCAGAGGTGAGCGCGACAGCGAACTTCTTCGACGCCGGGGGGTCCTCGCTCGCGCTTATCGCCGTGCGGGCGCGGATCGCCGAGCGGCTCGGACGCCAGCTTGGCATCGCAGAACTCTTCCAGTATCCGTCCATACGCTCGCTGGCCGGCCATCTGCAGGGCATATCGGGCGCACCCGAACTGGAGCGCGCTACGGCGCGCGCGGCGGCCCGCCGCCAGCGGTCCAGGCGCCAGGAGTCAGCTCGCCAGCGCGAGCGCAGGCAGCCGTCTGCGGAATGAGGGAGTTGACGTTGACCGATTCCTACGACACCGGTGCCGAGCCAATCGCGATAGTCGGGATGGCCGTACGGGTACCAGGTGCCGGCGACCTTGGCCAGTTCTGGAGCAACCTGATTGACGGGGTCGAGTCGGTGACCTTCTTCGACCCGCAGGAGCAGCGTGCCCGCGGCGCGAGCGAGGCTGACCTGGCCGACCCGGCCTTCGTGCCTGCCGCCCCTGTTCTTGACCAGATGGAGTACTTCGACGCGCCGCTATTCGGAATGACCGCCAGGGAAGCCGAGATCACCGACCCCCAGCAGCGGGTCTTCCTTGAACTCGCGCACCGCGTGCTGGCGGACGCCGGCTGCGACCCGGCACGATATCCGGGCGAGATCGCCGTGTACGCCGGAACCGGCGCCGACGACTACAAATGGCTGAACGTGCACCGCAACCGGAATATCGCGACCACGACAGGAACCCTGAGCGTTTCGGTCGGCAATCATCCAGATTACATCGCCACCATGGTGTCGTACCGGCTGAATCTGCGCGGGCCCAGCATGACGCTGCACACCGCGTGCTCTACGTCACTGGTGGCGGTCCACCTGGCATGCGAGTCACTGCGGGCCGGGGAATGCGACATGGCACTGGCCGGCGGGGTCTGCGTGGAACTGCCGCACGGCAGAGGGTATACATCCGCGGGCGGCTTCACCTCATCCGACGGGCACTGCCGCCCGTTCGATGCCAAGGCGGACGGCACCATCTGGGGCAGCGGGGCCGGGCTCGTCGCGCTCAAGCGGCTGCCGGACGCGCTGGCGGACGGCGACCACGTCAGGGCCCTCATTCTCGGCAATGCCGTCAACAACGACGGGGCGACCAAGGTGGGATTCTCCGCGCCCAGCGTCGAGGGGCAGGCAGAAGCCATCGCGCAAGCACTCGGCGTCGCCGCGATCGACCCGCGCACGATCGGCTACGTTGAGGCACACGGGACGGGCACCGCGCTTGGCGACCCGATCGAGATCGCAGCACTCTGCCGCGTCTACACGGCCGCGTCGCAGGACAGGGACTGGTGCGGGATCGGCTCGGTCAAATCCAACTTCGGCCATCTCAGCCAGGCCGCGGGCGTGGTAGGCCTGATCAAGGCCGCGCTGGCGCTTGAGCACGGACTCATCCCGCCGAGCATCAATTTCTCCGAGCCCAATCCGGCGATCGACTTTGAGTCAAGCCCGTTCTACGTGGTCTCCACGCTGTCCCGCTGGGAGTCAGCCGGCGGGCCGCGGCGTGCGGCCGTGAGCTCATTCGGGATCGGCGGCACCAACGCCCACCTGGTGCTGCAGGAAGCTCCTGAGCAAGTCACCGCGCGCCATAGCGGCGGCGCGCCGCGTCCGGCCGAGCTGCTGCGGATTTCCGCCAGGACAGACAGTGCCCTGGCCGCCTCCGTCACCAGGCTCGCCGATCACCTGGCCGCCGAGCCAAAGCTCGACCTCGGCTCGGTGGCTCATACGCTGCATACCGGCCGCCCCGAATACGCCTGCCGCGCCTTCGTTGTGGCTAGTGGTCCCGCCGAGGCCGCGGCCGCGCTGCGGGACGGCAGGAGGCTCGCGAGCGGACGATCGGCCGATCCAGCACCGCGCCTCGGCCTGCTCTTCTCCGGGCAGGGCACGCAGTACCCGGGCATGGGACAGCAGCTGTACCGCGCGGAGCCGGCCTTCGCCGCTGCCTTCGACGAGTGCTGCGAGGTCATCGGCGATCAAGGCATAGACCTCCGTGCCATCCTGTGGGATGAGGCGGCAACCCAGGGACCTGACGGCCTGCTGACGAATACCAGGTACGCGCAGCCAGCTCTGTTCGCCATCGAATACGCGCTTGCCGCGTTGTGGCAGTCCTGGGGAGTCGTCCCGGCCGCGATGATCGGTCACTCGATCGGTGAGTACCTGGCCGCCACGGTGGCTGGCGTGTTCACGCTGCACGACGCGCTGCGGCTAGTCGCGCTGCGCGGCCGGCTGACGTCCGCCATGCCGCCAGGGTCAATGCTCGCGGTGCAGCTGGACGAGGCCCAGGTGGCGCGGCGGCTGCCAAGCGAGGTGTGCATCGCCGCGATCAACGGTCCGGGGATGTGCGTCGTCGCCGGGCCGACCGGCGCGGTCAGCGCCTTCGCGCGGGCGCTCAAAGACGCCGGCATCCGCTCCACGGTGCTGCGGACTTCCCACGCCTTCCACTCCCCGATGATGGATCCGATCGCGGGCGAGTTCGCTGCGGCGGTCTCCGGCACGCCGCGGGCCAGGCCGCGGATCCCGTTCCTGTCCAATGTGACCGGAGACTGGATCACCGAGCAGCAGGCCACGGATCCGCGGTACTGGGCCGCGCAGCTACGCCAGCCGGTGCTGTTCGGCCGCTGCGTGGCCAGCCTGGCTGCCTCAGGAAGCGACGCCGGTCAAAGCTGGGCGCTCGTGGAGTGCGGACCGGGACGCCAACTGGCCAGCATGGCGAGGATGCAGTTGCCACCAGGCTGGCCGCGGCCGCTGCCGAGCTTGCCTGGCCCCGGTGAGAAGGCCGAAGACGTCCCGGTCATCTACGGCACGGCCGGCCGGTTGTGGCTCGCCGGGCTACCGGTGGGCGCGGGAGCGTCCGCGGGCTGCAGCGGCCGCGTTCCGCTGCCCGGCTACCCCTACGAGCGAAAGCGGCACTGGGTTGATCCAGATCAGGGAAGCGCCGCGGCGGCCGCGCCTGGAGAAGACGCCGGCGAGCTCGCCACCAGGCCGCGCCCGGTCGCTGAGTGGTTCGCCGTCCCTACCTGGCGCCAGGCAGCACCGCTGCCCAGTGATCTACCCGCTGGCAGGTTCGCGGTCTTCGCCGCGGACCCGCGCGGGGAGGAACTCGCCTCGGCGCTGCGCGAGCACGGCGTGAGCGTGGTCACAGTGCGGCCGGGCAGCCGTTTCTCGGCGGACAGCGACGGCTGGCAGGTCAGAGCCGGCGAACGAGAAGACTACGACGCGCTGCTTGATGCGCTCGCCTCAAGTGGCGGCGTTCCCGACCGATTCGTGCACGCGTGGGCGCTGGCAGGCGGCCCGGCAGGGCACGACGTCGAGGCTGCCTGGGCAGCGCAAGAGCGTGGATTCTTCAGCCTGCTCAGGCTCGTGCAGGCGATAGCGGCGGCGCAGCCGCGCGCGCCGCACCTTGATGTGCTCGTGGCCGGAACCGAGGATGTGCGCGGCGACGACCTGCTGTGGCCGGAGCATGCGACCACCGCGGGGATAACCCGGGTGGCGCCGCTCGAGGTCCGCGGGCTGGCCGCTCGCCGCATCGACCTCGATCCAGGCGGGACGCCAGTCCGCATGTTGCTCAGCGAACTGGCAAGCCCGCCCGTCGCTGAGACCGTCGCGCTGCGAGGCGGCCGCAGGTGGCTGACCGAGTTCGCTTCGGTGATCTTGCCAGCCGCGGACGGCACCACAGTGCTGCGCGAACAGGGCCGCTACCTGATAACGGGCGGTCTCGGCGGCATCGGCATCACGCTCGCCGCTGACCTCGCGCAGCAGCTGCGGCCGCGACTTGTCCTGCTGTCAAGGACAGGGCTTCCGCCGCGCGCCGAATGGGACGCGATGGCCGGCGGTAGCGACAGAGTGTCCCGCGCGATCGCCGCAGTCAGGCAGATGGAGCAGGCAGGCGCGCAGGTGCACCTCATCACCGCCGACGTGGCCGACACGAGCGCCATGCGCCGGGTCCGTGATGAGGTGGCTGCGATGCTCGGCGGGCTTGACGGTGTCATCCATGCTGCCGGGGTGCCGGGCGGCGGCATGGCGGAGGTGCGTGACGTTGCTGCCGCGAGGGCGGTGCTCGCGCCCAAGCTCGCGGGCACGCTTGCGCTGCTGAGTTCGCTCGGCGAGATGACCGCGGATTTCATCGCGCTGTGCTCATCGGTGACCGCTCTCGTCGGCGGCGTCGGACAGGCAGACTACTGCGCGGCCAACGCGTTCCTCGACGCCTGCGCCCGCTCCCGGCCCGGCCAGCGTGCCCGGCTCATCTCGCTCAACTGGGGCGGCTGGAGTGATGTCGGCATGCTCGCCGAGGCAACTGCCGTCCCGGCTTCGCGCAAGCGGCAGCGATCGCAGCTGACCCATCCCCTGCTCACCACGTGCGTCGACAGCGGTGGTTGCCGCCGCTGCGACGGTCAGATCTCCGCTGGCACCCACTGGGTGCTCGATGAGCACCGGATCGGCGGCGTTCCCGTTCTGCCTGGAACGGCGCATCTGGAGGCGGCGCGCGCCACGGCGAGCCTTGGCGACCCGGCCGGCGCCGGCACCGTGGAACTTACTGATGTGATGTTCATCGAGCCGCTCCGCGTGCCAGGCACCGCCGAGCTGTCCGTGACCCTCGACGGCAGCGACTTCCAGGTGACAAGCGACGGCCGGACGTTCTCCCGCGGCAGCGCCCGGATCTGTGATCCTGGCCCGGGCGGCAGCGTGGACATCGCTGCGGTACGCGCCCGCTGCCACCCGGTCCCCTGGGTGGCCTGGCGAAGCGGGCGGACTAGTGCCGTGACGTTCGGCGCACGCTGGGATTGCCTTCGGCAGGTATGGGCCGGCGACGGCGAGGAACTCGCGCTCATCGAGGCACCCGCTCAGGTCGCGGCCGAACTCGACCGCTGGGTGCTGCACCCCGCCCTGCTCGATGTGGCGACCGCGTTCGGCATGACCCGCAGGGAAGGTGCGTATCTGCCGCTGAGCTACGGCCGAGTGGTGGTGCGCGCGGCATTGCCAGGCCGGTTCTACAGTTATCTACGGCACGAGTTGTCAGGTGGCGGCGTCCTGTCGGCCGCAGTGACCATCTGCGATGAGCAGGGCCGGGAACTGGTCGCGATCACTGACTTCACGTTGCGGCTGGTTGAGATGGCGCCGGCCGGCCTGCTCCAGGCGGGCAGCACGGCTGCGCCAGGGGCCGCGCCGCTCGTGCGGCCGGGCGGACAGGCGGTGCCGGGCACCTCGTCAGGAGGACTGATCAGTCCCGCCGACGGCGCCAGCGCGTTCCGGCGGATACTGGCGGCAGATCCCGGCCCGCAGATCGCGATTACTCCGATCCCGGTACCCCAGATCGCGGCCAGAAACCGCCGCGCGGGCGCCGACGTGACTGAGGGCGCGCCGAAGGCGGAAGCGGGCGCGGGCGAGGCCGCAGCGCGGGCCGCCGACCTCGAAGGTACGCTCACCCGAATCTGGGCCGACGTGCTCGGAGTCGAGCCGGCCGACCCGTCAGACAGTTTCTTCGATCTGGGCGGCAATTCGCTGGTCGCCGTCGCCTTGATCGGGACGATCAGGGAAGCGGTCGGCGTACGGCTGCCGATGGGCATCTTGTTCCAGGCGCCGACCGTGGCCGGGATGGCCGCGCACATCCGGCGGCTGCTCGCGGCCGTACCGCCGGCTAAGGAGGGCGCCGGGGCGGCAAGACCTGGCCAGATCCCGAGGATCCCGCGGCCGGAGCGATAATCCCGGACTGCTCGTGATCGAACCGCAGCCAGGGAACGCCTGTTTCTCTGGCACGCCGGGCCTTGCCTGAGCCGGGGCGCCGGCCGCGGCTCAGCCGCCGCTCAGGAACTGCGCGACTTCGGCTTCCGCTTGATTGCCCGCCGCCCGGTTCTGGACCGAGTGGCCCGCCGCTGGCACTATGAACAGGCGGCCATCGGGTGCGAGCGCGGCTTCTGCCCGTGCGTCGGCCAGCGGGGTCGACAGGTCGCGGCCGCCGGCCAGCAGCAGGACGGGAACTGGTGGCAGGTCGGCCCTGGGCGCTGTCGCGGCGGGCGGGGCCGGGGTGGGCGGCCAGTGCAGGCAGGTTTGGATGAGGCCGTTGCCCGCTGCAGTGGCCCGGTCGAAGGGCCAGACCTGAGCTGTGGTCAGCCCCGCCACGGCACGGGCGAGCGCGGCAGGCCGCCGCGCCAGCGGCGTGTCCGGCCCGCCCCAAGGCATCTGCATGTCCGCGCACAAGGTGCTTGCGTGCAGTCCCTGGCTCAGCTCGGCGGCGCTGGCGGCGTCGCCCGCGTGTACCTGGGCGATCAGCGCGCGGAGGGCGGCAGGCTGCCCGCCGGCCGCCGCGTGCAACATTGCGGGAACCCGGGGGAAGGAAGGATCGCCGACGCTCATCGTCACCAGCGTGTCCAACAGCACGGGCCCGTCGTGGTACCTGCGGGCCACTACTGCCAGATCCACCGCCGGATCGAAGCCGCAGCCCTGCGCGGCGCACGCCGCGCGTAGCACCGTCGCGGACTCCCGCATGCCGGCCAGCTGCAGCGGGTCAGCGTTCCAGCTCGGCACCACCGAGTCGAGCACGAGCCTGCGCACCTGGGCCGGATGCGCCAGCGCGAACTGCTCCGCCACGTAGGAGCCATAAGACACCCCGTCCAGGGTGAGCCGCCTGACTCCGAGCGCGTTGCGCAGCGCCTCGATATCGGCCACCGTGTACGCGGTGGCGAAGTACCGCCGACTGGCCCCGATCACCGCAGCGCACGAGCGGACCGCGGCCGGCGTGGGCACCGTCAGGTCGGATGCGCCCATCTCCTGCTGGAGCGCCGGGCAGTTCAGCGCTCCGGCCCCGGTGCCGCGCTGGTCGAACATCACGAGCCGGTAGCCGCGCAGCGCCGTTCCCAGGCGGCTAGCGAGCCGTGGCGCAAACGGCACCCCGGGCTGACCAGGGCCGCCCGTCAGCAGCACAAGTACTCCGCGCGGCGCCGCGGTCACGTCCGACACCGCGACCTGCAACCACAGCCGTCCCGGCGCCGAGCCGTACGGATCGAGCCGCACGCTCAGCATCCCGCAGCTGAAGGCGGCAACATAAGGGCATGGCCGGACGGCACTCAGCCCGGTCAGGTTCAATGCCGGGCCCGACTCGGTCGGCCCGGAGGCCGAGCCGCTGACCGAGGTCAGCGGGCGCGGGATGGATCTGGCATGCCCTGAGCAGCCGGACGCCGCGGTCAGCAGGACCGCCGCCAGGATGACCGCCCGCCCCGCAGCGGTTCGGACGCTCAGTACCCGGCAAGCCAGAGTGCGCATACCCCAAGCGTCGGGACCTGTCATCTCATCTGTGTCACGACAAGGACCAGACAGCGCAACTTGCGCAGCCACCTTGCACGCCTACTTGCAGCTGGTGAGCGCCCGCGGTCCGCTGACCGTCGACGTCACCGCCCAGGATTTCGACGACCATGGCGCGGCGCTGCGGATCGACCCGCGTATCGAGGCCGCCGCCTACCGGATCACCCAGAAGCGATCACCAACGTGGTCCGGCACTCGTCCGGATTATTTCCCGCCCGTTCTGGCGCTTTGCCGCGAAGGCGCGCAGGTCAGCGGGATCCTTCGTGAACCGGCCGCCGGCGCAAGGCGTCCTTAATAACATGCGAACGTTATTTACAGCTGGCGCTGCCGTTCTGATGGCGGGCGTGGTCTTTCCCGGATCTGTTCCTTCTGCTGGCGCGTCTGCCGTGCAGGCGGCTGGAAGGTGCCGGAGCACCGCCTATGTGTCCAATTTCGACGACGGCACAGTGACCCCGGTCAATACGGTGACCAGGAGAGCCGGCAAGCCGATCGCGTTGCCGCTACCTGGCCAGCACGACGGGGCCGGCGACGTCGCGGTGACCCCCAACGGCAAGAAGGCGTACGTGGTGAACGGCGGCGACGAAGCGCAATCGGTGACGCCTATCACGACGGCCGCGAACAAAGCAGGGCGGGCTATCCCGGCATCGGTCTACCAGTTGGGCCCGGTGATCGCGATCAGCGCGGACAGCAAGACCGCTTACGTCCTCGGCGCCGAGGTGACCGTGATCAGCACGGCGACCAACAAGGCCAGGAGAACGATTACGTTCCCGCATCAGGGCAACGGGATCGGCCTGTACCTGACCGCCGACGGCAAGACGCTGTATGCGCTCAGCGAGCACACGCTGACGCCGATCAGCACGGCGACCGGCAAGCCTGGCAAGGGCACAGCGCTGCCGTTCGCCGCGTTCGGGATGGCGGTCACCCCGAACGGCAGGACCGTGTACGTGTCGAACTGGGCAGGCGGCACCGTCATTCCGATCCGCACGGCCACCGGTGCCGCAGGACGGCCGATCAAGGTCGGGAAACTGCCGTACCAGATCGTTATCACCCCAAACGGCATGACCGCATACGTCCTGAACATCGGCTCCAACTCGGTAACACCGATCAAAACAAGGACCAACAAGCCACAGAAGGCCGTCAAAGTGCCGGTCACCTTCGGTGCGGGCCACATGCTGGCACTGACGCCGAACGGCAAGACACTGCTCGTGCTGGGCGTGAGAACGGTGACGGCAATCAGCACCGCGCACAACCACGCACGCAAGCCCATCAAGATCAGAACCCCGGCCGACATCGCCATCACCAGGGACGGGAAGACCGCCTGGGTCATCACCCCGGGCAACAACGCGATCGTCCCGGTCAACATCACCCGCGACCGGGCAGGCAAACCCGTCACAGTCGGCGGCAACCCGGTCGCGATCGCACTGAAATCCTGCCCCGCAACACGCCCCCGGTAAGACGTCAGGCCACCACTTCCTCCGGGTCCGGCACCGCCTCACCGGCACCGTCCCCCCGGGCAAGCCGTCCGCGACGCGGCGAGCGGTGACCGCGAGCCGCCACCCATCGCCGGGTCGCCGGCCGAGGAAACGCTCGTGGCCAAGTTTGCCCGCGGGTACGACTCTTCCGATCTCGACGCGCTGGTTGCCCTGTTGACGGACGACGCCTTCATGTCCATGCCGCCCCTGCCCCTCGAATACGAGGGCCGCGACGCCTGCGGTGTTACGCGACCTTCCCTTCGAAGTAATGGCCGTGGCCGAGGTCGTCGAGCAGGCCCGGCTGCGTCGGCTCCCAACCGAGCAGCCCGCGGGTGCGAACCGCGGACGTCGGGTTGTCGAGGGCGACGAAGGGCGCCAGGTAGCCGACGTACTCGCTGGCCTGATCCTGCTCGACCGAGCGAACCGGCACATCCAGGCCGTGCCCGATCGCCTCGGCAATGCGGCGGAACGCGATCCCCTCCTCGCCAACGGCGTGCAGTCGGGTGCCTGCCCGCGCGGACTCGAGCGCGAGCCGGTACAGCCGCGCGGCGTCGAGGGTGTGGACGGCCGGCCAGCGGTTGGACCCGTCGCCGACGTACGTCGAGACCCCGTGCTGGCGGGCGAAGGCGATCAGCGCCGGCGCGAAGCCATGGTGGTCGAGGGTGCTGTGGGTGATCGGTGGCAGCCGCACGACCGACGACCGAACGCCCTTGTCCGCCAGGCCGATGACGAAGTTCTCGGCGTCGATGCGGTAGCCGCCAGGCACGGTGTCGTCCTCAGTTCCGGTGCGGCCCAGTGAGGCGAGGGCGAGCAGCCCAGTCCCCGACGTGCCGACGAGCGGCTTGTCCGTTCCGGCGAGGGCCCCGGCCATCGCCCGGAGCGCGGCGAGGTCACTCTCCGCGGCGCCGCTGAGGTCGCCGGCCCGCATCGCGTCGTGCCGGAACGCGAGGTGGATCACGCCGTCGGCCGCATGTGCCGCGGCGTGCAAGCCGTCGGCGTCGTCGAGGTCGCCACGCAGCAGGTCGGCGCCCCAGGCGGCGAGGCGGGCGGCGGCCGCGTCGGAGCGGGCCAGGCCGGCGACCGAGTAGCCGTGCCGGAGCAGTTCGGGGACGAGGGCGGAGCCGACGTGGCCGGAGGCCCCGGTGATGAACACGCGCATGAGACTGCCCTTCCGTGATGTCATTGAGTGACATGCCTGACGTTACCAGGTGATGTCACTCGGTGTCATCAGTAGGATCGTGTGTCATGGGGCGCTGGGAACCGGACGCGCCGGGACGGCTGCGTGAGGCCGCGATGGCGCTTTACACCGAGCAGGGCTTCGAGCGCACGACCGTCGCGGAGATAGCCGACCGCGCCGGCGTGACCGCGCGGACGTTCTTCCGGCACTTCGCCGACAAGCGCGAGGTGCTCTTCGCCGGCTCCGAGGAACTCGAGCAGCGCATGATCGGCGCGCTGGCCGCGGCCCCGCCGTCGGCAGGTCCGATGGACGCCATCGCGGCCGCCCTGCTCACCGTGGCCGAGCTGTTCGCCGACCGCCGCGACTATTCCCGGCGCCGGCAGGCCGTCATCGCGGCGACGCCGGAGCTGCGCGAGCGCGAGCTCATCAAGATGAGCTCGCTCGCGACTGCCTTCGCCGAGGCGCTCCGGCAGCGAGGCGCCGCGCCTGCCGTCGCGTCGCTCGCCGCCGAGACCGGAGTGGCCGTCTTCCGGGTGGCGTTCGAGCGCTGGGTCGCCGAGCCGGACGATGCGCAACTGGCCGGGGTCATGCGGGCGACCCTCGCCGATCTCGTCGGCCTCATCACCCGCTGAACTGGGCCTCGTCGGGTCACGTTGTCGAGTGCGCATCTGTCAGACGGAGCGAGACGCGAGTCGGCCAAGGCAACGACGAGGTATCGCTAACGCCTATTCGCGCGTGCCAATGGCGAGAGTGTCGCAGGTCCGCGCACCGTTGTCCTGGGCGCCATGGTCCGATTTCGGCGTTATACGGCCCGAAGGGCCGTATAACGCGTGATCGAAGATCACCAAGCCCTTCGGGCCGTATAACGCCTGATACACGGGTCATCTTTACTCAGCCAGTTGAACGATATGCGGAAAAGATCACTCGTGTATCACCTCGATCTGTCGCCGTGTGATAGCTGAGGCACAACCAATGTGCTCACCCGGCGTAGCGCGGTTGTCTGCCCGAGGACCGTCGGCCAGGCGGGCCTGGCTGGGTCGGGGAGAGGTCGATGGCCGGGTCGTCGGGCTGGATCTGGCTGAAATGTGCGTCGGCAGTACCCAGCGCCTGCTCGCTACTGCGCCGGTCGCCGAGCATGGCGTGCGCCTCGGCAGCGTGCAGCGTCGCGAGGCCGGTCAGCACCTGGCTGCTGGCCGAGGTTGTGGCGGCGGCGTGCAGGGTGAGACTGAGCCCAGGCTTGAGGGTTCCGCTGGCCGTATAGAGCGACGAAACTCTTGCGCAGCAGCGCCAGACCCTCGGCTGGTCTTGTCGTCGTTTATCAGCAGTTTCGCTGATCACCAGTCCGCCGCTGGGCAGGCAGCCGAAGGTCTTGGCCACGATCTGCCGGTCCTGGCCGGGCGTGAAGGAGTGCAGGATAAGCGACAACAGGGCGATGTCGTGCCCGGTGGGATAGGAGGCGGGCGCGAAAAGATCACCAGCGGCGGTGGTGATGATGATCCGGTCGGACAGCCCGGCGGCCGCGATCTTCGCGGCGGCGAACTCGGTGACATGCTGCAAGTCGAACACTGTGGCGGTCATGCTGGGCAGGAACGGCAGAGTTCGGTGGCGATGGCACCGGAGCCGCCGCCGACGTCCAGCAAGCGGCACCGGGCGCGGATGCGGAGTCATGAAGCCGGCAGACACGGTCACCTGGCCTCCCGGCATTTCGGCATCGCCTTCTGGACGACTCCGGGGGTCACCGAGTGCGCGCGAAACTCAAGCTTCACCTCGTCCAGGTGACCGGCGGCGAGAGCCTCGCGCGTCTTCATGAATCATCGCCTCTACTCCCATAGCCCTTCGCCTTGCCAGCCGCGCACGGTTGGCCTCCAGAATGGCACCACCGTAGGGACGCGGATGTTCAAAATGCAGGCAGGCAAGGCTACGCACGGCCAGCCATGCCCGCACTATCTCCCGGCGGCCCGAGAGCTTAACCAGCAGGTCGTCATCCTGACAACCCCAGCCCACGTAAGCGGTGCAATAGCCGCCGACCTCTTCGAATAGTTCCCTGTCAAGTAGCACGCCACCCCAATGGCAAGGTAAATGAATCCGGCCCTTGCCGGGTATGCCCAACGCGCCTGTCACACTGGGCGGGGCAAGGACTGCGATGTACTCGCCGCGGCCCACGAACTGCTCCTCCGGCATTGGCGTGAGCACGCCGTTTGCATCCGTGGTGACATAGCAAGCATGCTTCGTGTTTGGCGGATGCCAGGTGCGGATATCTGGTCGACTTTCTGCGGAAACCAACCGGAACATCCATGGCTGGGCAACAACCATCCGCTTGGGTCCGCTCGCCAAGCTAAGTGCTCTGCGAAGATAGTCGGGCCGCAACGGAAGGACATCTGCGTCGGAGAGATACAGGAATCTGGACCGCGCCGACTGCGCCCCCAGGTTGCGCAACCGCCCGGCGGACTTCCACGACCGCGGCCCTCGAACAAGGTGCAGCCCACCATTGTCCGAAACATTGTCGGGCGGCCCCACGTCGACTTCACCTGCGGTGGCCACGACTACCTCGCACGGCACATCCTGCTCAAGCCATGCGCGGACGACCGTCCTGAGGGTCTCGAAGCCCCGGTGACTGCCGAATAACGGCAGGATTACGCTCGCCTCTGGCTCCTTAAGTAAGCCAACGTCAGAGGATTGCATCTACGGACTCTCCTATCATTGCTGACACATGCATCTGGTCTGCCCGAGGTGCCGTTTCTCTCATAACGCAGGCGAGCTGAGGAGCTCTCATTTCGCCAGACCCTCCAGGAGCGGTATGATAGCGTCCGCGCTTGTGAGAGCCTCATTAGCTGCGGAGATCTGCCTGGCTGCCCGGCGGTAGGATTGGTCGCCGAGCACGATACCTACCGCATCGCGGATCTGCTCGGATAGTCGCTGGTGAGGGAGAACGGCGCGACCGACTCCAAGGCACTCGCATCGTCGCGCGCAGTACGGCTGATCCCCGGCCATAGGAATCACGACCAGCGGGACGCCTTTGGCCAAGGCTTCCATCGTACTGTTGAACCCCCCATGTGTGACGAAGACATCGCACATTGGGAATAGCAATGGCAGCGGAAGCCAGCGCTCGACGTGGACGTTGGGCGGCTGCTGGCCAAGGCACTCTGGATCCTGATCGAAGCCGACCGCTACGCCGACCTCCACCTTCTCATCACGCAGCTGTTCAATGATCGCACGATAAACGTCGATGAAGCGATGAAATACAGTGCCAAGACTGACCAGGACAAGCGGAAGTGAAATGTCGGACACCCATTCGGGGAGACGCTCTCCATTTTGGAGGCACTCGCCACGGCGCAGGAAGCGGATCGTCGGCGGGAACACTGCCTTTGAGCCATCGAACATCGGCGGCGTGAAGGAAAGGTGAAGGTAGCGGTAAAGAACGCTGACCAACGGGTCCGGTGGAAGGCCGACAGCGTCGCGCAACCACATCATCGGCTCGACGAGCTGCATAGTCAGATCTCGTGCGGTACCGGCTCCACCTCCGATCGAGACATGCGGTATCCCTAACTTCTCGGCTGCGATGAAGCCGCCGAGTTCGATCATGTTCGGAGCGATCAGGTCGGCGTTCCAGGCTGCCGCGATATCCCGGACGTCGGCATACATTGCTCGAGCGGCGTTGCGCATGAACCAGTTGTTGGTTGCCCAATGCGCCCAAGTGTCGGGATCTGGACCCGCGAGCGCCGACAGATCGGGCCCGGTGGCGTCGGCCAGACGTCGCAGCAGTCGTGCGTCGTTGACCAGCCAGTCCACACCTGCCGTGAAGTAACGCCGTCCGTAGAGCTTGACCTGTGGTTCGAACGATGCGGCCGAGCAAAAGGCGGTCTCGTGGCCCGCCTCCTCGAGTGCGCTAGCCAGCGGCAGCGCCGCGTGCAGGGCACCCTGGCCGGGTGGGATCGTGAACAGTACACGCACAGTGACACCTCGATAGTCGTCCTACGCTGGCCCATTCAACGACCACCCATTAGTGGGCACAAGGGACAGATACCAGATTTCGACACAAAAGATGATCATCCTCAAGTCGGTCTCAATGTGGTCTCAAAGGCCCGGGCAATAATCCGGGTAAGGGATCCATGAGTCGTAACAGCGGGCAATCCGTTCGAGTTTCTGCATATTCAGGCCGCATCAAATACCGGAGGTAGCAATGAAGACCGGGGTCGTCGTCCCAACCAAGGATCGCCGTCAGAACCTTGAGTGGCTGCTGGCCTCGCTCGGACGCCAGACTTTGCGCGAGTTCACCGTCGTGGTAGCTGATGACGGATCGAGTGACGGCACGCGGGAGGTGGTCGAGCGCCAGGCTAGCGATCCGTTTTGGGATGGTCGTTTGCGTTGGGTTGGCTGCGGCCCACGTGGCGGTCGGCGAGCCCGGGCTCGCAATATCGGCATGTCCAATCTGCCTGCTGATACCACATTTGTGGTCATGCTCGACAGCGACTTAATACTCCAGTCTTCGGCCATTGAGCAGTTCGTCGAACTGCATGCATTGCATCGAGATGCCGTGCTGCTCGGACCGGTAGACCGGCTGCCCCACATGGACGCAGCAGACGTTCGCTCTTACCTGGCGACCGGAGACCTCGAGGGCCTGCGCGAACGTGTACCTAACCAATATTCGGCGTCGGTACCGCAGGCGTCAGATCCAGTAAACCCGCAGATGGGACCAGATTACCGACCGGCAATGTTCAACGCAGAGTCCGATCAGCCAGTCGCGATGATCCCATACGGGCCGGTGAACAACAATGCAGGATGGCCCCTTGCCGCCGTATGGTCGTTGGGGGGCCTGGACGAACGGATGGACGGCTGGGGGCATGCGGATCTCGAATTTGGGACCCGCGCAGCAAATGCAGGACTGCGATGCGTATTCCGGCCTGAACTCTGGGCCCTGCATGTCTGGCATCCCCACCCCGCTGGGTCTGGATATGAATGGCAGCGCAATCTGGACTATTACATCCGACGTCACGGGGTCGATATGGAGCCATTATCCGACTGGACCCTGTGGTTCCACTATCACGTTGAGCGGGGTGGCACTGTTGCGCGCTCCCGAGGCAAACTATGGGCATTCAGCAGATCTGGTCAGGACCGCATTTACCTGCCCGATCCCAGCTGGCTGAAGAAGCTGGGTCATTGTGGTCACCGAATCCCGGCTGCTACCGATGCCGATCTCGCCAAGGCGACCGATCGTGGACGTGCTGTAGACAGGTCCATGCTTCAGCAAGCGCACTCCAGTGTGAGTGGACCGGAAGGAGGTCGTAAATTACCGGATGATGTCAGAGCCCGCCCACCATGACACGGCGACTAATTAAGACCGCTGTGCTCGTCCTTGAGTGAGTGGCAATGACTCTGCACAGTTGAAAGCCAGAATCCGAGACCTCGGGACTGAACGCAGCCGAGGGCATCCAAGGTCTCCAGATGCTTCAGAAGCAGATCCGGCATCGTATTCGGGCTATCTTTCAGGTTCGTTCCACGACCAATGAGAAATTACTCCGTTCCTCTCCAAGTTCGGCCGGCTGGAGCAGAGGCCGTATTTCGCTAACCGCCCGTAAGGTGGGACTTGCTTTGGTCGAAATCAACATTCTTGGTCCGTTGGAGATCGTGACTGAAAATGAAGATCGCATTCTGCCGGCACCCAAGGTCCGTCAAGTTCTGGCGTTATTCCTGACCCAGGCTAACCAAGTTGTAAATATCGACGAAATAATAGAAGAGCTTTGGGCTGATAATCCGCCGAGCAGTGCGACTACGACCGCGCAGACATATATCTGTCATCTTCGCAAGATCCTCAGTCATCTCACTTCGATTGGCCGACCGCCGCAGCTTCTAACCACGATCGGTCCCGGCTATGCCTTTCACATGAACGATGCTCAATCGGATGTCGAAAAGTACCGGCGGTTCCATGGTCTTGGGCGGGCGCTGATCGCGGAAGGCCATCCCGATCAGGCCGCATCATATCTACGTGATGCGCTTCAGATCTGGCGGGGCCACCCACTAGTGAACATCCGCCTTGGTCGGCTGCTGGATGCACAGACCACCAAGCTCAAGGAAGAACGTGCCCACACCCTGGAACTACGAATCGAAGCGGATTTGCAACTCGGTCGGCACCGAGAGTTGATCGCAGAACTAAGATCACTTGTATTGATCCATCCTTTGAATGAATGGTTCCACGCTCGATTGATCGAGGCGCTCGGTCGCTGCGGCCGACGACGAGAGGCGCTGGAGGCCTACCGCAGCCTCTACGATACTCTGTATTGCGAGCTTGGCATGGTGCCTTCGCAAGAGGTCCAGGAGCTACAGCGAGCAATTCTGAAGGATGGACTGGCGAATTGGCACATACCAGAACAGCGCCGAGTCCGGCGATAGGTTCGCCCGCCAAGGAATGCTTTCGGCCACTAGGGAGATCACTGGTCGATGGACCCTCTGGCTTCGGTGGTTCGCCGGAGTGCGGGTAGTAAAACGGGCTGCAGCGAGTGACGCGGGATGGTCTGAGCGGCTGGGTCCGGCAAGCCGAACTGGTAAAGCCGATCAAGCAAATTGAACCGACGTATACCCAGCCCAGATAAGTTGTACGTCAGAATGTGCTGCAACCGCAGGTTCGCCCTGTTCTGCCGTAGCATATAGCGTCGGCCAGCACGCGCATACCATGAGGTCGCAGCGAACATCGTCGCTAGATTGTGACTCAGCCGGCAAACGTAGTCCATGCGCTCGCGCCGTGCTGCCTCGTATCGGCGCAACGCGTCATCGACCTCCTCAGCGCCAGGCCTCCGACTGGCCGTCAACTGTTCGCTTAGGGCCCATGCATCGGCGATGGCGGCGTTCATCCCCTGAGCCGCCATGGGGTGGACGCAATGGGCGGCGTCGCCCAACAGAGCGAGGCCGGGCCGCGTCCACGTGGCCGCATTGAAGCGAAAGGCTGACATCACCTGGGCGGTAGACGGGCTTGATGTGAGCTGCTCGCGGACGTGGTCAAGGGCGGGAGTCGTCTCGATTAGCCATTGCGCGAAGGCAGTCATTCCCGCACGGCCGGTGGAACGAAACGCCCCCGTGGGCACCTGTGCGTACAGGTGCGCCTGCCCAGCTGGCATCGGGAAGAGGACGCGGAAGCCGTACCTGGTCAAGTAGGCATCCACCTGGGGGTCGAGCCCGACCACGGTCGACAACTCGAATGCGACGAGTTGATGGTCATATCGCTCGATCGTCACCGCAATGCCAGCCGCGGCCCTAAGGCGAGACGCCTGCCCGTCGCATGCCACCGTCAGCCCGGTGCTGACAAGCGAGCGCTGGCCGCCCTCGGCCAACATGACTCCACCCACCCGTCCTGAGCCGTCTACGACCAAGTTCGTCGCGCTGACACCACGTCGCAGTTCCACGCTGGCCGGCAGGTGGTCGGCAAGCGCTCGCTTGATCTCCCGGTGGTGGTGAATGAGGCAATGGCCGAAGGTGCTGGACGGAGGCCCGACTGATGTGTAGTCGAGGGCGCAGATCTCGGCACCGGCGTAGCTGCGGCAGGAGAGCCGCCCCACTGACACCGCTCCACGCTCTACCAGCGTGGGAAGCACTCCCAGCGCCGCAAGGATCTCCAATGAGCGTGGCTGCAGTATCTCGCCCTTGTATAGGCCGCGGGGCGCGCGCTGCCGGTCAACGATCAGGACCCGCAGATCCTGAAGCCCCAGGGCCACGGCCAGAGTGAGGCCGCCCACACCGGCTCCGCATATGACGGCATCGAACGCTGTCACTGCGTCCACCGCGGTGTCGGGGTCTGACGCATGAATTCCAGACGCATCATGATGCACATCATCGGCTGCGATATCGGCAACGGCATTGAGGTCGGGCTGACATTAAGCTAAGGATCACCTGGGTTAGATTCGACGTCGATTTGAAGGCCGCCAGCTGAGCCTTGCGAAGTGTGATTCCGTGCAGGTACATTCCAGATTACCGAACTCATCCGTAAAGCCAGATCAGTTGAAAGGCCGTTAATGCGCATATCGAAATTGGAAAGAGAGTCGGCCGGGTTCGCCTCAACGGAATCCACGACTACCGGCGGTATCCGCAGTATGGATTGGCTTCGTGCCAGGATGGATTACCTGGCTAGCCTAATAAGCGGTGAGCTTGAGCGCAGATGGCCGACCTCCTCGCAATCGCTCGTCGCTGCGTGCAGACATGCGCTCCTGCCGACCGGAAAGCTATTCCGACCTATTATGATGCTTGAGTCAACCATGGCGGTAGGTGGTGATCCGAAGGCAGCTCTCCCGGCAGCGGTCGGCGCCGAATGCGGTCACGCGGCGAGCCTGGTACATGACGACATCATTGACAACGACGACATGCGTCGCGGACAGCCGTCTGTGCATCGCAATTTCGGGACCGAAGAGGCAATAATCGCCGGAGACGCGCTGATCTTCCATCTCTTCGCCGGCCTAGCCGAGTGCCGCGACACGGGTATTCCCGACGAGCGCATCACCCTTGCCTTGGGGGCTGTAGCGCGCGCCGGAATCGATATGTGCACGGGACAGAGCCTCGAAGCGGCGCCCGGTCGGAATGCCGGGTGCACCACCGAGGACTACCTCACGGTGGTACGGCTCAAGACCGGGGCGTTCTTCCGTGGCGTATGCCAATGCGGCGCAATCCTCGGCGGGGCACGGCCGGACTGGGTGGACGCGGTCGGCCGTTACGGAGAACGGCTAGGAGTCGCCTTCCAAATCCACGACGACCTGCTCGACTACATCAGTGACAGTCTCACCATGGGGAAGTCGGCCACGAGCGACATCCGTAACCGCCGTTTCACCCTGCCGGTCATCTACGCGTACGCCGCCGCGGGCGCGCAGGATCGTCTGCGCATCGACCATGCATACAGCGGGAGCATGGAGCCGGATGAAGCGCTCGCGTCCATGCGCGAGGTGCTGTGGCGTACCTACGGGATCGCCGCGGCGGAGCACACCGCACGAGACAACGCACACCAGGCCGGAGAGGCGCTGAGCGGGCTGCCCGCTTCGCCCAGCCGTCAGGTTCTGGCGCGCTTCGCCGAGCTCGCCGTCGACCGGAAGTACTGAACGGAACAGGCGATGCGGGCTACATGGCGGATCTCCACTCCGTTCACAAGGCAAATCTTCGCTCACATGGAGACGTGGCGCCCGTATACGCTGTTCTACCCAGGGCTGGTCGGCCTTTCGGGTGCCGGGCTGGCGAGCGACCATGTGTCGGCGCTTCGGCTGCTCGGATCCTGGCTCGTGCCGACGCTGGGCTGGATCGCCGGACTCTATGGCGGCGACTACTTCGACCGGACACTTGACGCCGCCGCTAAGCCGCATCGCCCCATCCCGTCGGGGAGGATCAGTCCGCGCACCGCGCTCGCCAGCGCGATCACGTGCGTTCTAGTCGGCTGCGCGATCGGCGTGCTGCTCAACTGGCGGACTGTGCCGCTTGCCGTCGCAGCCCTCTGCTTAGGCATCGCCTACAGCACGTGGTTCAAGGCACGCGGGCTCGCGGGTAACGCTGTTCGGGGCAGCCTGACCATGTTCGCGTTCCTCTCCGGGGCCCTGATGGCAAGCCCGTATCCGCCTGCGGGTGTCATTGCGGTCGCCGTGGTCTTCTGGCTGCACGACACAGGATCGAATCTGGTCGGGGCGCTACGGGACGTCGAGGGTGACCGGCGCGGCGGCTACGGCACGATGCCCGTCCGGCATGGGACCGGCTCTGCACTGCTCACTGTCGCGGCGCTCACCGTGGCGTGGCAGATCCTCGCGTTCGCCGCACCTGCAGTCATGGCGCGTCCCGCCGGACCGGGATACTTCACGCTGATCAGCGTGGCCGCGGTGGTTGCCATCGGGTGCGTGACTGCTCTCGTGCGCTCGGCGCGGCCGCTGCCGCGGGCCCGTGCGCTGGCTGGCCACGAGATCCTCGTCGCTGAACGGCTCCTTCTTGCAGGAGCCTGCATCAACTGGGGGATCGGCACGGCGCTTGGGCTGCCGATGACAGCGGCGGCGCTCGTGTTGACCTGGATCTTCCAGCGCACGATGCGGCACATGTACGAATTCGGCCCGGCTAGCTGCCTCCCGGTTGTGGCACCGGACCCGGCGCCGGATGCCGCAGCGGTTGAGAGCTATGTCGAAAGCCAAATCACGGCGCTTGTGCCTGGCGCGCTTACCGCCCTGACGGGTTGGAACCGGCATATCGACATCCAACTCACAGATCCAGATCTGACGGTGCGGATGACCATCGAGAACGGTGCGATCCGCCGCACGCGGCCAGGTACGCAGGCCACTGACCTCCCACGACTCACCATCTCCACATCCGGCGCGACCTTCCGTGACATCTTCCTCCTCGGCAGGTGCAATCCCCGGCAGGCCTATCTCGCCGGGAATATCCGCATGGATGCTTCGCCCAGAGACATGATTCATCTGAATCAGCTGTTCAACGAATTCCGACGTCGGTCAGGGCACCTGCCCATGACGAGCGTGCATGAGCGGACCGCCGCAAAAGTCACCGCCGAACGGCTGCCAGAAACGATCGTCATTAGTGACACGACACTTCGAGATGGCGAGCAGATGCCGGGTGCCGTCTTTACGATCGCGGAGAAGGTGGAGATTGCACGGAGGCTGGCGGCCATCGGAATCCCGCTCGTCGAGGCAGGCTTTCCGGCTGCGGGCGCGCAGGAACTTGATGCCGTACGCGCCATCGTGGAGCAATGCCTTGACACGGTCGTCCAGGTCATCGCCCGGCCGATCGAGCGGGACATCGACCTCGCCGTGCAGACCGGGGCGCAGAGCATCGCGCTATTCGCCGGGACGTCCGACTCCCACGTACAGGCCAAGCTCCGCATTGAACCAGGCCGGCTGATCAGGCAGATCGGCGACGCGGTCGGTTACGCCAAGGAATCCGGCCGACAGGTGGTCTTCACCGCGGAGGACGCGACCCGCAGTGATCACGGGTTCCTGGCCGAGGTGTGCGCCGCAGCCGAGCAGGCTGGGGCCGATGCACTGGGCCTAGCCGATACTGTCGGCGTCGCCACGCCGTGGACGATGCACGCGCTTGTGCGGCGGATCACCGCTGCCTGCTCAACTCCAATTGCCGTGCACTGCCACAACGATCTCGGCATGGCGACCGCAAATTCAATCGCGGCTCTCCTTGCGGGCGCATCTGGGGTGCAGTGTTCCGTGCTGGGAATTGGGGAGCGAGCCGGGAATGCGCCGCTTGAGCAGGTAGCCCTGGCCCTTGAAGCCGCGTTCGGACATCCCAGCGGTCTTCATCTGCCCGGCTTGGCGCCCCTCGCCCGGCATGTCGCCTCGTTGCTCGGCATTGAAATCGCGCCCTGCACGCCGGTCGTGGGCGACCACGCTTTCGTGCATGAGAGCGGATTGCATGTCGACGCGATTCTGCGCGACCCCTCCACCTACGAGCCGTATCCGCCCGGTCTGGTGGGCTGTGAGCGGCGAATCGCCGTGGGCAAGCACTCGGGGCGCTCGGCAGTGCGTCACGCCCTGCGGGTACGCGGCTTCACGCTGTCCGATGGCGAACTCGCCGCGCTGGTGCGGCAGATCAAGCGGGACGGCGAGAAAGGAAATTCCGACGCAGGCAAACACTCAGAAAGTGACGGCACCTTATGACCGACGACAACGCCTGGCTGGCGGACTATCTTGAGCAGGGCCGACAGGGACTTCTCGCCGCGCCGCCCTCCGCCTTCTGGATCGTCACGCGGGCATGCAACCTGAAATGCCACTACTGCTTCGCTGATGCCAGGAAGCGGGATCCCGACGAACTCACCACCGTGCAAGCGTTCGCTGTCCTCGACGACCTAGCTGAACATGGCGTCGCCTTCGTCACCTATCTGGGCGGAGAGCCGCTCATGCGCCGCGACCTCTTCGATCTCGTCGACTACTCAACCGACCTGGGCATCTACACGGCGGTGCTGAGCAACGGACTGCTGGTCAAGCGGGGGGCGGTACAGCGGCTGAAGGACGCCGGGTGCCAGATGCTTGGAATCAGCATCGACAGCAACGACCCGCTGGTGCACGATGCGATCCGCGGTGTGCGGGGGTCCCTCATCGGGGCCAAGCGGGCCGTCCGTGAGGCGGTCGCGTCGGACATGCGATGCAGTGTTCGCCTCGTCATCACCGAGAAGAGCATCGCGGCGGTCCCGGACCTATTCCGTTGGGCGCTCGACGAAGGCGTCGAAGAGCTGATCGTCATTCCGATCTTCATGGTCGGCCGCGCCGCGGGGACCGCCAACGACCGGCGTGCGGACATACTTGGCAAGCAACTCTTTTTCGAAGCACTGCGGGAACTGCGGAAACTCACCGGGCCATTGGGCCTGACTGTGCCGCACGAGGACCTGGCCTGCGCCGTCGGAATCGAGCTCAGTCCGCCGCAGGCTGCCCATCGCCATGCCGGGCATGCTGTCGGTTTCGAGAAGACCGTGGGGTGTAAGGTGGGTCGGTTCTTCACCAGCATTCAGCCCAACGGGGAGGTTTACCTCTGCCCGTTCGTGCATCACCCGATCGGCAGCTTGCGCACCCAAAGCATCGCGGAGATCTGGCAGCATCCGCTGCTGCGCAAGGCGAGGGAACATGACCTGGGCTGCTTGGCACGGTCAGTGATCCATCAGGGCAGGCTGGACGTGCCCGACCCGACATATCGGCGTACTACCGAGGAACTACTGGAAGCCCTGGCGGGGGCAGCGGCACCGGACCAGCCAAAGCAAGCGCATGGAGTCTTCGTGCCCTTTGAGCGGAGCACGACCCGGCGATGACCGGCAGGAAAGCAGGCCCGAAGATGCAAGAGCCCGGAATCCCGGAATCTGTCCGCGATCTGGTCAAGGTGCTCCGCGCGATCCTGACTATCAGCTCCCGTGATGAGAAGTTGCTCAAGCGCGCCACGAGCATCACCATCCAGTACGAACTCCTCGAAGGGGAGGGTGTCTATCCGTATTACTGCCGGTCGGATGGCGCCCACTGGGAACTCGCGCCGGGATCTTTGCCCGAAGAGGAGTGCGACATCATCGTGCGGACTTTCGCCGAGGACCTCACCGAGATTCTGCAGGGTGGGCTGAGCGGACGCGAGGCCATCGCGAGCGGCAAGATGAGCCTGCGCAAGGCCCCGTCAATGCCGATGCTCCTGGTCATGCGGGCCATGTACAACCGTTACGCCAAGGCACAGACCGCGGGCCGCCTTTCACCAGGCGCTCAGGGCAAGCCGTGACGCGCAAGGCGGCCGAACGGACGGCACCCAGCCGTGCTGAGTTGGATCGCGGCATCGCAGCCGCGACTGCGGCTTTGCTCTCGGCGCGGCGCGCCGACGGCTCGTGGCGGGACACCTTGCCATCGTCGCCCAGTGCCACCGGATCGGCCATCATCGCCCTGCATATTGCCGACCCACAAGGCTCAGCATGCCTTATCGCGGCCGGCGCTGCCTGGCTCCGGCAGGCTCAGGGAGCCGACGGCGGCTGGGGTGACGCGCCGGGCGCGGCTGCCACCCTCAACGGCACCGCGATCGCCGTGGCCGCCCTAGTAATCGTTGCCGCGGACGAGTCAGGACTCCAGATCAAGAAAGGGCTGGAATGCATCTGCAGGTTCGGTGGGGTCGCGGCCGTCGGGGATAAACGAAAGTGCTCGCTGCGTGCCGTCTGCCAGCACTACCTCTACTTAGCCGGGCTTTATCCGTCCAGCGAGCTAACCGCCATCCCGATCGAACTCGCTCTTGTCCCCGCGCGGCTGCGCCAGAAGCTGTCCTTCACCGTGCCTGGCGCCATGTCCTGGGGGGTCATGCAGGCGCGGACAGGTGCTTCCGGGCCGATGCGCCGGGCGATCAAACGGGTGGCCGAGTTGGCCGCATTGGCCTACTTGGACTGGATCCAGGGCTATGAAGGCCACGGAGGCGGCTTTGAGGAGTCGCCGCTGATGGTATCGATCGTATGCGTCGGAGTAGCGCGCGCCGGGGTCGCGCCGCAGATCGCCCGCCGCTGCGTTGACTATCTGAGCGCGACGACGCGTCCCGACGGATCATGGCCGGTTAACCGCGACCTGGAACTCTCCGCGACTACATTCGTCGCGATCGGATTGCAGGAGTCCGGCGTGCAGACCGACCAGACAAGTCCGACCTTATCGTGGATCCGTCGCTGCCAGCGCGGTACACCTTTCATGCCCACGGGCTGCCCGGCAGGCGGCTGGGGTTGGTCGCTTCCATCCGGCTGGCCGAACGCTGACGACACCGCGGACGCATTAATCGCTCTTGCCGGCTTCGGGCTGAACCCCGCCGACGACACGATTCGGCGGGGTATTGCGTGGCTTCTCCGGATGCAGAACAAGAATGGGTCATGGAGTTGCTTCTGCAGGGACACCCCGTTCAGCTTGGACTCACCGTGCGCCGTCATGACCTCCCACGCCGTGACCGCGCTACGCGTTGCGGGCGGTCATCATGCCGCTGATCGGCCTATGGCACGGGCGGTGCGCTGGTTCGCCTCAGTCCAGCACGACGACGGAGCGATGGGCTGCATTTGGTACGCCGGACTCACAGCAGGCACGGGATGCGTGCTCGACGCGCTCGGCGGACTCGGCCTGTCGGCAACCCCCACCGCGCAGAGGTGCATGAACTGGCTGCTGGTCCATCAGGGAGACGACGGCGGGTGGGGAGCCGGCCAGGGCAAGACCGCCACCGTGGAGGAGACGGCTTGGGCAATGCTCGGGTTGCTCGGCGCGGACCTCGATCCGCGGCACACCGCGCTGCGCCGCGCCGCTAGCTGGCTCCTGTCCCAGCAGCAGCCTGACGGCTTGTGGGCTCCCGCGCTGCTAGGCGTCTACTTCCTCGACTTGCTCTATACATGCGATCACCTCGCGAATGGGTACGCGTTGCAGGCCCTTGGCCGATATCGGCACGCGCTCGGCTCAGTGAACGGATGACCCATGGACGCCGCCCTATGTCTTCACCGAATCGCGTCGGCCGCCACTGAGGCTGGGCGCCAGCTTTGGCCGTACCCTGCGCCTTGCCCCTTGTGCGAGGAACCGACGGCGCGATGGGCCTCGCCGGCAGCCCAACGTCGGCCGACAGCTCAAGCGATGGCGGAACCAGGAGCTTGGCAATGGTGACGCAACCCGCGACTGAGCTGGCGGCAAGAACGAGGCGCGGACTGGGCGATGACCACAGATCACCCTCCACGAATCCCATGCTCTCCTTCTGGAACTCCCTGGAGCGGACGTTCGGGGTGATCCTGGCTACCACCGCCTCCTACGCCAGTCCGATCCCGGTCGTCGTCATAGGGCTGATCCTCGTCATCGTCTGGGGCGTTTCGCGGTACCTGTGGCCGCTCGCTAGGTGCCGCAAGTGTGCCGGCAGCGGAAAGAATTGGGGCAGCACCGGGAAGCGCTGGGGCGAGTGCAAACGATGCGGCGGCTCGGGGCGGCGGCAACGACTCGGGTCCAAGCAGATTCACCGGGCTGTCGGCCGCCGGGATATGAAAGGCAGGTAGCCTCGATCCCCGGCCCGGATCTCAGGTGACCCGGGCCCATTGCACCCCCAGGCTGTCTCGGCTGGAGAACCGCTCGATGTTGCGGCCGATGATTCCGCTGTCTCCGGGCGCGGAGTTTTTTGTGGGCGTGACGTGAATCCTTTGGTGATCGTTACCCAGCGGAGAGCCACGGCGGAGGAGGCCCCAGGACGAGGCGGCAATCTGACTCCCGCCCCGCGACCGGTGCGGGTCATGCCTGATCCTGTTCCTCGGCGAGTAGCCGGGCAACCGCATCCCGCTGCTCGCTCAGCGGCGCATCCACGGTGCGGGCGTATGATCTGAGTGTCTACGCGGTAGTGATGGGCAGCAGGTCACGCAGCCGCGCGATCTCTGGCCACGGAACCTGGGGCTGCCGCGCGAGCAGGTGCTCGGGCAGCGCCTTGACTGCCTCGCCGATCACCACTAGCCGGTACAGCAGCGCATCGAAGGCCAGCTGCGCCTCATCCTCCGCACCGTCGGCCTCGGCCCGCTCCAGCGCCCCCATCGCCCGGCTGACCCGCTCCGCGGCGTCGCGGATGTCGGCCAACCGCTCCGATGAAGTCCGTGTCACAGCGGAACCGCCTCGGCAAGCGCCCGCTCGCGCACCGTTCTGGCCATCACCTCCACCGCGACCACATCCACTGGCCTGCCCACCAGCACCTCGATCTCTCTGGCCAGCCGCGGCAACGGGAACAGCCGGCGCTCCCCGGCCGGGAAGTCCACGAGCAAGCAGGTCGACATCCGACTCTGGCGTCTCCTCCCCCCGCGCCACCGACCCGAACACCCGGACGTTCTCCGCACCGACGGCCTGCGCCGCCTCGCGGATCTCCGCCCGGTGGTCTCGCAGCAAGGCCGCCGCCGGGCCTGGTGAGTCCTTGGTCCTCGCTGGGCCCGCCTCGCCGGAACCCGCCGACCGACCTTGCCGGACCGGACCTCCACCGCCGTCCTCCCCGGCACCGACGTCGCCTCCCGGTCATGCTAGGGACGGCTCCCGCCACCGCCCGCCGCACACCTGGCCGGCCGACGGCCCTTGCAGACCTCGTGACCATCGGCGGAGCTGACCCGGCGGGCCACCCTCCGCCACCGCGGATCAGGCCACGCCCGGCACACGCCTCCCTGGCAAGCCCGTGATCCCCGGCGCCAACAGCATCGCGGTGATCCAGGGCCAGCTACCGGCCACAGCCATCCAGCGGGGTCATCCCGGCCCGGTCGACGACACCTCGCCCGCCGCGTGCCGCATCGCGTGCCACCCGCCGCTCGCGACCCTGAACGGGCGCGTGCGCTGGTGTGGTGGCGGCGACTGCATGCCCAGCAGCGAGGCTCAATCGACTTGACAAGCGTCCTAGCCGTCGGCGACCTAGTATTGTCTGATCATGGACGTGAGTGTCCAATATCGGCCGCCAACTCGGGCCAGTTTGTACGAGACCACCGCATCGGTTATGTGAGGATCGGTTTGCCACATTAGGCGGAATGGCCGTCAATTTCCACTGACCGCAAGAATTGCATAATGCCGTAGAGCAGCCCATGAGACACGCCGGAATAGACGGGTATACCACTCGCGTCCTGGCTCCGATCGAGTTCCGGCTCGGCTTCGAACAACATCGAGATCAGGTCGGTCGAGTTTGGTCGCATTGCCCGTCGATTCTGGGATCACTATCGGCGGCGGCGAGGCCGAGGGCGGTCGGGTACTCGCGGGCCTGTTTCTCCGTCCCGGAGTAATCGGTCGGATTTACTGGCCTTGACCGACTATCCAGGCAGGGCCGACCCGCTCACCAGCGCAGCGGTGCGATCCAGAATCCAGATGATCAGCCGCCCCGGAGGCGGTCGCAGTCTCAGAAGCACCGAGTCAGCCCGGCCGAGCAGCCGGCCCAAGTGCGGGGTGCATCCTGCCAGGCTGTTTGCTGCCCTTGAGCGATGACGGCGCCACGCCGTCGGCCAGCGGGTTGTTCTGGGCCCGCAGGACGCTCGATGTCACGGGAACTGACCCCGGATCGTTGCCGCTCTGGCCTCGGCGTCCACGAGACGGTTGCTGCCGTTTCCCTGGCCCGCGAACCCGCACGCATTGGCACGTCCCTGAATGCGCTCCGCCGGGGATCCGGCGAGGACCGCACCGCCCGGATCGCTGACGCTCGCTGCCCTCGCGAAGCACCGCGCTCCCTTGGCGTAGATGCGGCATGCCTGCTTGACCAGGTCGTAGGCGGGCCGCAGACGAGCGCTCGGAGCGCCGATCCGGCTTAGTTCGCGCTGGCAATATCGGAGCGAAGCCGCGAGCTCGTACATTTTCGCCCTGGTCATGTTAATGGTGGTCGCTTGGAACGGCTTGTCGATCTTCTGATGCATTTTCGTGATCGCCTGGATCCATGCCAGGTCCGCTGCCGACATGTGCGCGGGTTTGCTCGATGTGACGCTCGGCGCTGGCCGAGGGGGCGTGGTTGCAGTGCCAGAGCACCCGGTTCCAAGCACGGCGATCACGACAGCGGTGACGAGGCCTAACGAGCGAGCCCCGGTGATGAGGGGTGACATGGGGTACCTCCGGCGATACGACACGGCAGACGTTTTGCATTCCCTGGCGGGCCCGCTAGGGGCGTTCGGCCCGGAATCGCGGCCATTGGTCCAGCGAGTACTCGGATATGAACCAGTCGAACGTGAAAGTGACTGGGGCGAATGGAACTGGATGAATCTCATGATTTCCTGCCTTCCGCTGCCTGTTAATCGATTACGGTTACCCTGGAGCGATATATTGAAGGGACTATGCCGTCGCTTCCCAGCGGCTATTCTTGTGACTTGTCTTTCCTGAGCAAGACCGCCGACGGCGGGTGGTCATCGGTACCGCGTTCCGGCTGGTGACGGCGGCCGGCCCGGTTACTAGCTGCTTCGGTGCGGCAGCCGGGCCAGGGCTGCGGGTCAGTGCCGCCGTGCCAAGCAGAGCTGGGGCGGCGAGAGCGAGGAGTCCGGGGTAGCCGCAGCGACCACCGGAACGCGGCTCGGGCCCTGCCACGAGCAACCGGATCACATCACGTCACCTTCCTTCAGCGGCGGGCCACGACCGCCCAGGCTGTTTCTGATACCTCAGGCAACGTCAGTAGCGCTATGGATCTCACTCAGGCAGTGCTGGCCTGCCCCTGATCTGATACATCCACCGAGGGCGGATTTGGCCTGACCGATGGCTGCCGCCCGGACATCCGCGGTGATTGCCGGCCGGTCGTGACCGATCGGAATGCCCGTGGAGCGCGGATGCCAGCCTCGCTGTGAGCGCCGACACCTCGCCGATCAGCTCGCGGCAAGGCCGTCCTGGTGCCGATACTGGCGAATCGCTGCCGCCGACACCGGGCGGGTACCGCGGAGTGGAGCGGCCAGCGACCCGCCATCAGCGAGCATCGATGTGACTGCACGATGCCGCATCTGGTGCGCATAGACCCTGCCCAGGCCCGCACGCCGCCGCGCCGCAGCGAAGACGGCCGTCGTCACCCCGCCGGAGGGTCCCTCCCTGGCCGGGCCCTGATCGTGAGACTGGACAGCACAGGGGGTAGTCATCGACCCGGATGGGAATATCATCCGCTTCGGCTCCCCATGTGACGCTCAGGCGGCTCGCTCCAGCCGTCAGAGACGGGTGCTCCTTCGTTGACTCGCGGCGACCGGGAGCCAGCCAAAGCCAAAGCGCCGATTCGTTGATCTGTCAGTACCACCATATGAATCGCGACGGCGGGCTGCCAATCACCGCTGACTATGGCTAGCCGTCAAGCCTATGAGTGAATACTCCGGTCAGTGCATGAGCATACATTCCCCCAATACCCTCAATTCGGCATGTGCCGACGAGTAGGACAGAGCGGCAGCATTCCCTGGGCCCACGGCTCAGCCGATCCGGGCCGGCCGGCCTGATGGTGACCTGTATCTGCCTTCTGGCAGGCGGTCCCGCCTTGCGATCCTTCTGAACTTATCTGGTCTGCGGATGCTGTAGCTAGGTCCGGCCGTGTCCCAGACCGCGTCTGGGCACGTCAGAGCCCGCGTAGTCCCGGCCGCGCAGACCATCTCCATTGCGGGCAATCAAGACGAACACCCGCCGCGAAACGGGAGACGAAGGACAAGACCGCAGGTCAGCGCTGTTTCCTGGAGCGCCTGGCGGGATCGAACCGCCTACCTTCTCCTCACCATTTACGACTACGTTATTCCGTTGATGCAGGTCAGGTCCCCTGAACTGGCAACGCATAAGCGCACATCAGCACCCGCTAGCGCTGGACGAGCCCTCGCGAGCACGGCTTGCCACTCGATCTGCCATTCAGTTTGATCTTGCCATGAGCCGGGCCGGAAGTTCGTCGCGAAGGCGGCTGGCCCAATTCTGAATTTCACATTCCCATTGTATTTCGATTATCCCCGATTAGCGCGCCATGTCTCCGTCCGCCGGACGGCGCCCGCCTACTCAGAGTGAGCAGCGGGCCCGCTGGCGTCGTGAAGGTCGCCGCAACTGCCGAGTATGAGCGACTTGCCCTCGTGCACACCGCACAGCCGGACGCGCGCATGTCATCCTGGTCTGCGTGCCAGGGCGCGCGCTGGCCCGACGGAAGGCACATGCCGGGATCGCATGAGGTCATACTAAAAAAGCGGCAGATCGCGCCACAGCGGTAATACAGAGGGTAGTATCGATGGTGTGAAGATGAGTGTCAGCCTGCCAGAGGACGACGTCGAGTTCCTCGACTCCTATGCCAGGGACCAGGGCATACAATCACGATCCGCGGCCCTGCACAAAGCCGTCGAGCTGCTGCGGGCCGCCCAGCTCGCCGATGCCTATGAGGAGGCCTGGGGCTCCTGGGCGTCATCAGATGAAGCCGGAGCATGGGAGGCTACCGTAGCGGACGGCCTGGGCAGCTGAATGCGCCGCGGCGAGATCGTCACCGTCAACCTTGACCCCGCCCCCGGATCGGAAGCCGCCAAGACCCGCCCCGCGGTCGTCGTCAGCAACGACGCGGCCAACGCCACAGCCACCCGGCTCGGCCGGGGCGTGATCACGGTAGTGCCGGTGACCTCGAACATCGCGCGCGTCTACCCATTCCAGATTCTGCTGCCAGCACGCCAAACCGGGCTGTCGCGTGACTCCAAGGCGCAGGCCGAGCAGGTCCGCTCGGTGGCGGTCGAGCGGATCGGCGAACGAGTAGGACAGCTGCCCGCCGCGCTCATCACCGAACTCGACCAGGCACTGCGCGTCCATCTCAACCTCTAACGACGCCGAGGCCGGCTCGCCCAGCCACCACGCACCTCCCGCAGAACCGGACCGCCTGGCTCCCGAAATGAGAGCAGATAACCGCCGTGCAAGTGAACCACACCTGCCACCGTCCGTAACCCTGCTACCGACCCCTGCTGCCGAGCCCCAAAACGATCGTTTCAGGCGTGGCACCCCCGTCCGTGCCGAAGAAGTTGTCCCAGGGTGAGCCATCTGGCGGACTCCAGCGCGCTGGCCCGGCTCCGCCGCCCGGGGTAGCTGCGGTGCTGGCCCCGCTGATCGAGGCGGGGCCGGTCGCTACCTGCGGTGTCATCGAGTTTGAGCTCGGCTGGGCGACCAGGACAAGCGCGGAACTCGACCAGCTGCGCACCGACCGCGACACTGGCTAGGAATGACTCGCTACCCATGATGAGGACTGGCCGCGCGCTGCAGGTTCAGGCGGCGCTCTGGCGCGGCGGGCAGATCAGGGCGGTCGGCTTCCCTGACCTGCTGGTCGCCGCCGTAGCCGAGCGAGAACGCGTGACCGTGCTGCATTACGACGCCGGCCACACCTCATCACGCAGGTCACCGGGCAGCCAGCGCAGTGGGTCGCGCCCGCGAGACAGTTCCGTAACCGCCTGCCCCCGCGCCCGACCCCTGAACACACTGATTGCGGCAAATGGGTATTTTGCCGGCTCGGAGGACTCGCCCGCGAACCCAGCCGTGACGGGCGGATGATGCCGCGGTCCGCGGCGGTGAGGGCATGGGCGGCTAACCGCCGATCGGGCCGCAGAGCACCGCAGGTGACCGCGACCGCGTCCGCTGGTAGCGCGAGTCAGAGCGTGGTCAGCGGTCGAACCGCCAGCGTGTTGCGCCATGCGGCTCGGCCGTGCCCAGGCCGGTGACGGTATGGAAAGTGAATCGGTACAGGTGCCACGGCGGCGGCCCGGCGCTCGGCGCGCTGTAGGGTGCGGTGAACCCGTCGCCGGTCACCTCGGCGGGCCATCCGATGTCCCGGTAGATGCTGGCCACCTGCTCCAGGGTCGCTGGCTCGGTGACTCTGGCCGCCTGGCCGTCGAGGGTCAGGTCCAGGCCGGGGAGCTTGACCGAGATGGTGCACGCCGGGTTCGACGCCAGGTTACGTGTCTTGCGAGTCCGGGGTCCGCTGGTGAAATACAGGTCGCCGTTGTGCCATACCGCGCCAATCCCGGCCGCGTGCGGGCGCCCGTCCGGCCGGACCGTGCCAAGGAAGAACCCGGCATCCGGTCCCCTCGGGCCGGACGCCAGGAGATCGTGTGGCCGGCTCCACGGCAGCACCGGGCTTCCGTACTGGTCCAGATTCGTGACCTCAGCTGGCTGCCGGTCAGTCATGTGCGCACCGCCGGTCCTGGGCGGGCCGGACTCATCGCTGCGGACGCCGCCTCCCAGCGCCTGCTCACCGGCAGGTGCGCGTGCGCCGGCATGACGCACTGCGCGAGCCACCGCATCCGACCCGGCAGCCGACCATCACCAGTTCGTTTGACGCGCATTCCGATCGTGCACAGACTCGGGGCCGTGGCCACCTGGGGTGAATTCGAGCAGAGCCAGCCTAGCCTCGCCCTGGCCCAAGCGCCCCGGGGCGCACGATCACTTGTTCAGCTTCGGCATCCAGCGCTGCCTGCTCACCAGGACAACCGGGCACGGCGACCCGAGCCCGCAGCACACCATCTGGCAGGAAACCAGCACATAGCGACACGCCCCATTGGCGGCAGATGAGGGCGTCCCGGGTGCGAGCAGACTACGCATAATCATGCAACCGGGGTGGCGACTCACGATGCTGATGTTCGGCTGGAGCAACGGCCCGCAGGAGCTGCCGGGCACGCTCCCTCGCGTCCTGCTTGCGCTTGGACACCGCTTCACCTCTCCGTGCCGTACCAGGGCGCCAGCCGAACCAAGCCCGTACTGCAGCTCCTAGCGCTGACGGACGGGTACGGTGGCCCTTCGGGGTTCGAATAGCCCGGCCGGACACCCGTCATGCCGGCCTGCTGGGCGGCGCGCCCGCGATACCCGGGCAAACCGACATACGGCCGACGGTCAACGAGGCCGCGTGGATGGCCGTCAGCTGGCCGACACCGTTACCGATGAGACGCCAGTGCCCGAACGATACGTGCCGTCAACTACCCGGTTGAACGCGGCGTAGATATCGTAGTTGCCCGGTCCCTCCGAATCGGCCTCACCGTTGAGGGCATAGAGCGAGTCGCTGGTAGCGCATGTGTATGTCCCGAAGTTCCAGCAAAGCTTGCGGTCGGCGACCTCAAAGCTGGCGGTTGAACCGTTGCCGAGCGCGGTGTTGGGCACCGTGAGCACTGGAGCGGTCGCCGTACCGTCGCGGCCGAAAACACTCATCACCTGGCCCTGGATCTGCATCTCGGCGTCGTTGCTCTGCGTTCCGCTGTCGCCGGCGCCGCCGTTGTTAGTCGCAGAGTCACCGATATTGACATTGAAACCGGTGGGTGTCTGGTTGTAGGTCGCCGTGATGTGCGCGGTGTTGCCCGCCGCAATAGTCAGCTTCACCAGCAGCTGACCGTTGGACTTGGCCAGGATGCTGACGCCCGGGACCCCGGTGCAGTTGTCGCTCCCGGTGACGAGGTTGATGGTGCACGCGGATGGGAGGGCGTGTGCTGGTGCCGCTGGCGA
>WNFX01000023.1_pt1 | contig 126789 bp, 107 predicted proteins | sample 5400111 | NCBI WGS metagenome assembly WNFX01 (sample SAMN13153363, study PRJNA577476) | soil metagenome | isolation source: 40 cm soil or saprolite under grassland replicate 1 | place: USA:California | collected 2016-06-15
TGCGGGCTGCGGGCGGGTGCTGGCACGTCGAACAGGCGCTCAAGCACGGCGTGCACCAGCGTGCCGCGGGCGGCGGCGGCGCTTGGCGGCTCGGGCAGCCGGTCGATCACGCGGAACCGGTAGAGCAGCGGACAGGTCAAGAAGTCGGCGGCCCGCGACGGCGACAGTGACCTGGCCGGCCTGGCATCGGCCGGCAGTGCATCGGCCGGCAGTGCATCGGCCGGCAGTGCATCGGCCGGCACTGCATCGGCCGGCACTGCATCGGCCGGCGGTGCATCGGCCGGGCTGGCGCCAGCCGGCCCGGCCGGCTCGAAGCCGGCCGCGGGCGCGATAACCGCCTCCTGGCGCATCTGTTCCACCCTTGGCAGGTTAGGGGACGGTGCCGACAGTCCGCTCGGCGTTGGCCGGCCGAGGCTGGGCCAGCGTCAGGGCCGGTGCGCGGGATCGGGCCCGCCTGGCCCGACCGTCCTGGCGAACCCCCGCCCAGCACGTAATATCGTGTTGTGACAGCAAGCACACCGGGCGGGAACCCGGACTCCGGGCAGCGGGACGCAGACCGCCCGCCCAGGCGCGACGCCAGGCTCGGCCTGGTCCTCTGCAGGCCGTTCGGCATCCCGGTGTACATCTCGCCGTACTGGCTCGTCTTCGCCGTGGCGCTCGTGGTGATGTACGCGAACAGCATCGAGACCAACATCGCAGGCACCGGCAGCAGGTACCTCGTGGCGGCCGCCTTCGTCCTGCTGCTCTATGTCTCCGTGCTGGTGCACGAGCTCGCGCATTGCGTGGTCGCGATCCGCTTCGGGCTGCCGGTCCGCCGGGTACTGCTCTACCCGCTAGGCGGGTACTCGGAAATCGAGCAGGAGCCTGGCACCCCCAGCCGCGAGATCGCCGTGTCGGCGGCCGGCCCGCTCGTGTCGCTCGTGCTTGCCGGAGCCGGCTACCTGCTTGCCAAGGTGGTCTCCGGCGGCCTCCCGCATCAGCTGATCGCGCAGCTCTTCCTGGCGAACCTGATCGTCGGCATCTTCAACCTGCTGCCGGGCCTGCCGCTGGACGGCGGCCGGATCTTCAGGGCGGTGGCGTGGAAGATCACCGGGCGGCAGGCCACGGCCACGATCGCGGCAGCCTGGGCGGGCCGGGTGCTTTCCCTGATCCTGGTGGGCCTCGCGCTGATCACCCAGCGCGAGTCGTCCGGTTCGTTCCTCAACCTGAGCTGGCTGTGGCTGCTGATCATCGCCGGCTTCATCTGGTTCCAGTCCACCCAGGCGATCAGGGCCGCCAAGATCAGGGAGCGGCTGCCGTCGGTGAGCGCCAGGAAGCTGGCGAGGCGGGCGATACCGGTCTCGGCAAACCTGCCGCTCGCCGAGGCGGTACGCAGGGCGCAGGCGGCCAGCGCACGGGCGCTGGTCGTCGTCGACCACGAGAACACCCCGACCGCCATCGTGAGCGAGTCAGCCGTTCAGGCCACGCCCGCCGAGCGCAGGCCGTGGATCGAGGCAGGCTCGCTCGCCAGGACGCTGGACAGCGGCATGGTGCTTTCCGCCGATCTGTCGGGAATGGAGCTGATCAAGGCCGTCCAGCATGCTCCGGCGAGTGAGTACCTCCTGATCGAACCGTCCGGCGAGGTGTTCGGCGTGCTCGCGGCCGCCGACCTCGATCTGGCTTTCGCCGGTGTATAGCCGGCCAGCGGGGAGCGGCCGACGCTAGCCTGGCGGCGTGATCATCCCCCGCCGCGGGCCGCTTGAGGCTGGCGATCAGGTACAGCTGACCGACCAGAAGGGACGCAAGCACCGGATCGTGCTCGCCGCCGGGCAGGTATTCCATACCCACCGGGGGTCGGTGGCTCACGACGACCTGATCGGGCAGCCGGACGGCAGCGTGGTCCAGGCATCGAGCGGGATCTGGTACGTGGCCCTGCGGCCGCTGCTCGCCGATTACACGGTCTCGATGTCCCGCGGCGCCGCCGTGGTGTATCCGAAGGACGCCGCCCACGTCGTCGGGCTGGCCGACATCTTCCCCGGAGCACGGGTGATCGAGGCCGGCGCGGGCTCAGGTGCGCTGTCCTGCTGGCTGCTGCGTGCCATCGGCGAGGGCGGCCTGCTGATGTCCTTCGAGCGCCGCGCCGACTTCGCCGAGATCGCCAGGCGGAACGTGGAACGATACTTCGGCCAGCCCCATCCCGCGTGGCGGCTGGTCACCGGGGAGCTGCCTGCCGAACCTGGCGACGAGCCGCCGCGGGACTTCGACCGGGTCGTGCTCGACCTGCTCGCGCCATGGGAGCATGTGGCCGCCGCCGCTCAGTGGCTCGCAGCTGGCGGCCTGATCTGCTGTTACGTGGCAACCACGACGCAGCTGTCCAAGACGGTTGAGGCATTGCGCGGTCACGGCAGTTTTGCCGAGCCGCAATCCTGGGAATCGCTGTTGCGCGGGTGGCATGTGGAGGGCCTGGCGGTGCGGCCGGAACACAGGATGATCGGCCATACCGGTTTCCTGGTGACGGCGCGCAGGCTCGCCGAGGGGGTGACGGCACCGCCCAGGCGTCGCCGGCCAGCGAAAGGGGCTCAGCCAGAAGACAGCCTGCAGGAAACCTAGGCTTTAGGGGTATGACTGAGAGTGCACAGAAGCCTTGAGTACTGGCTGGCGGTCACGCGCCCGATGGGCAACGATGCGATAGCGAACTCCGATCGCATGAGCAGAAAGACCAGACCGGCGGCAAGCGCTAGGTTACGGAATGACCTCCCGTAGGTAGGGTCTAGGTAAGTCCGCTCGCAGGAGGGGGTGAGGGGCATGGCCTCTCGTGACGACAGCGCTCGCGCCGCACGCCATGATGACGAGGTCAGGATCAAGGTCCTGACCGACCAGATCTCCTTCCTCGAGGAGGAAGTAGGTTCGCTGCGCGGCAAGCTCGCCGAGACGCCTAGGCCGTCCAGGCTGCTCGAGGAGCGGCTGAATCAGGCCGAGTCCGCACTGGGCAGCATGACAGGGCAGAACGAGCGGCTCACGGCCACCCTGCGCGAGGCCAGGGACCAGATCGTGGCGCTCAAGGAGGAAGTGGACCGGCTGGCGCAGCCGCCTTCCGGCTTCGGCATCTTCCTTCAGGCCAACTCCGACGGCAGCGCCGACGTGTTCACCGGCGGCAGGAAGATGCGGGTCTCGGTCAGCCCGAGCATCGAGGTCGCCGAGATGCGCCCGGGCCAGGAACTGGTGCTTAACGAGGCGCTGAACGTCGTCATCGCGCTCGGCTACGAGACGGTCGGCGAAGTCGTCATGCTCAAGGAACTGCTCGAAGGCGGCGACCGGGCGCTGGTGATCTCGCATGCGGACGAGGAGCGGATCGTCAGGCTGGCCGAGCCGCTGCTCTGCGGAACGCTGCGCGCCGGAGACTCGCTGCTGCTCGAGCCGCGGTCAGGGTACGTGTACGAGCGGATACCCAAGGCCGAGGTCGAGGAACTGATCCTTGAGGAAGTTCCCGACATCACCTATGACCAGATCGGCGGGCTCGGGTCGCAGATCGAGCAGATCAGGGACGCCATCGAGCTGCCGTACCTGCACGCCGAGCTGTTCAAGGAACACCAGCTCAGGCCGCCCAAGGGCGTCCTGCTCTACGGGCCGCCCGGCTGCGGCAAGACGCTGATCGCCAAGGCGGTGGCCAACTCACTGGCCAAGCAGGTCGCCAGGCGGACCGCCGAGCTTGCCAGCCAGGGCGCGATCAAGGGAACGGCCAGCCAGGCGGCCAAGGAGGGCAAGAGCTTCTTCCTGAACATCAAGGGCCCCGAGCTGCTGAACAAGTACGTCGGCGAGACCGAGCGGCACATCAGGCTGGTGTTCCAGCGGGCCAGGGAGAAGGCCAGCGAGGGCATGCCGGTGATCGTGTTCTTCGACGAGATGGATTCGATCTTCCGCACCAGGGGTTCAGGCGTGTCCAGCGACGTCGAGAACACCATCGTCCCGCAGCTGCTGAGCGAGATCGACGGTGTCGAGGGCCTGGAGAACGTGATCGTGATCGGCGCGTCCAACCGCGAGGACATGATCGACCCGGCCATCCTGCGTCCGGGCAGGCTGGACGTGAAGATCAAGATCGAGCGGCCGGACGCCGAGGCGGCCAGGGACATCTTCTCCAAGTACGTCGTCGCCAACCTGCCGCTGCACCCTGACGACGTCGCCGAGCACGGCGGTTCGGCCGAGTCTACGGTCGCCGAGATGATCCAGCGGGTCGTCGAGCGGATGTACAGCGAGACCCAGGAGAACAGGTTCCTTGAGGTCACCTACGCCAATGGCGACAAGGAGGTGCTGTACTTCAAGGACTTCAACTCAGGCGCGATGATCCAGAACATCGTGGACCGCGCGAAGAAGATGGCGATCAAGGAATTCCTTGAGACCGGCAGGAAGGGACTGCGTATCGCGCATCTGCTGTCGGCCTGCGTGGATGAGTTCAGCGAGAACGAGGATCTGCCGAACACCACCAACCCAGACGACTGGGCGCGGATCTCCGGCAAGAAGGGCGAGCGCATCGTCTACATCAGGACGCTTGTGTCAGGCAAGAGCGGCTCGGAGGCTGGCCGGTCGATCGACACCGTGGCGAACACCGGCCAGTACCTGTGACCCTGGCAGGTCTGGCACGGCTGCTCGGAGGAGATCGCTGTCACGGTCCGGCACTAGGCTGTGAGGCATGAGCGTTCGCCGCGTCATGGGCATCGAGACCGAGTACGGCATCTCCGTACCCGGCCAGCCTGGCGCGAACGCGATGGTGACTTCCTCCCAGGTGGTCAACGCCTATCACGCGGCCACCGCGGCCAAGTCCAGGCGCACCAGGTGGGACTTCGAGGAGGAGAACCCGCTCAGGGATGCCCGCGGGTTCGACCTGTCCCGCGACGCGGCCGACTCCACCCAGCTGACCGACGAGGACCTCGGGCTGGCGAATGTCATTTTGACCAATGGCGCCAGGCTGTACGTCGATCATGCGCATCCGGAATATTCCGGCCCTGAATGCACAGAGCCGCTCGCGGCGGTGACCTGGGACAAGGCGGGGGAGCGGGTGATGGAGGAGGCAGCCGCGCAGGCCAGCGCGCTGCCGGGCACCGCGCCGATCCAGCTCTATAAGAACAACACCGATAACAAGGGCGCGTCCTACGGGTGCCATGAGAACTACCTGATGAGCCGGGCGACCCCGTTCGCCGAGATCGTCAGGCACCTCACGCCGTTCTTCGTGACCAGGCAGGTGGTCTGCGGCGCCGGCCGGGTGGGCCTGGGCGCTGACGGCAGGGAAGAGGGCTTTCAGATCAGCCAGCGAGCCGACTTCTTCGAGGTCGAGGTCGGCCTGGAGACCACGCTGAAGCGCCCGATCATCAACACCAGGGACGAGCCGCACGCCGACCCGGAGAAGTACCGCAGGCTGCACGTGATCATCGGCGATGCCAACATGAGCGAGCTGTCCAGCTATCTCAAGCTGGGCACAACGGCGCTGGTGCTCTCCATGATCGAAGACCGGTTCCTGGGGAGCGACCTGAGCATCGAAGCGCCGGTCGCCGAGCTGCGGGCGATCTCGCACGATCCGACCTGCAGGCACCTGGTGCCGATGCGCGACGGCAGGCGGCTCACGGCGGTCCAGCTCCAGATGGAGTACCTGGAAATGGCCCGCAAGTACACGCAGGACCGGTTCGGCGCGGATGTCGACGAGCTCACCGCCGACGTGCTCGACCGGTGGGAATCCGTGCTGGCCCGCCTGGCCGACGATCCGATGCAGCTGGCCCGCGAGCTCGACTGGGTCGCCAAGCTGCAGCTGCTCGATGGTTACCGGGCCAGGGACCGGCTCAGCTGGAATCACCCCAGGCTCCAGCTTGTCGATCTGCAGTACTCCGACGTCAGGTCCGAGCGCGGCCTGTACAACCGGCTCGCCGCCAGCGGCAGGATGAAGCGGCTGCTCGACGAGGACGAGGTGATCAGGGCCGTGACCGAACCGCCCGAGGACACCAGGGCTTACTTCCGCGGCCGGTGCCTGCGGCAGTACCCGGACGCTGTCGCCGCGGCGTCGTGGGATTCGGTGATCTTCGATGTGCCTGGCCGGGAATCGCTGCAGCGGGTGCCGACCCTGGAGCCGCTGCGCGGGACCAAGGCGCACGTCGGCGACCTGCTCGACCGGTGCGAGACCGCGGCTGACCTGGTGGCGGCGCTCACCGGCAAAGACTGAGGACGGCGCCCGGCCGGCGGCGCTCGCTTGGCCTTGCCTGGCCTTGCCGCCAGGCGACGCCGCAAATGATGCCGAATCGCGAGCAAGGGTTGGCCGATGCATGTCCTGGCGAGGATAGCTTTAGGCTGCGGATGCGATCACCGCGGAGCACGGAGGAGTGCACATGGCGACTAAGGACACTGGCGGTCAGCGGCAGACGTCCAGGCGCGCGGAGGAAGACCAGGACGAAGCAGCGCAGAGCACTGCGGAGGCCAAGGAGCGCAGGGAGAAGCTGACCGACGACGTCGACGCGATCTTGGACGAGATCGATGAGGTCCTTGAGGAGAACGCGGAGGAGTTCGTCAGGTCATACGTCCAGAAGGGCGGCGAATAGCCCGCTGGCCGGCTGCGCGGCTGCCGCAGCCAGGGCGGCGCAGTAGGGTCAGTGACGTATCAGTGCACAACGGGAGGGACTGCGGTGGGATCCGACTTCAACGCCAGGATGTCGCCCGCGACGTACCTGACCGCGGGTACGTCGTCGTTCAGCAATTTCCTGGCGACCGCGGCACCTGAACTGCTCCCGGCGGCCAGGGCCGCGACCGCGGGCACCGGCGGGAGCAGCGGCCTGGTCGCCAACCTGCCGCACGGCACGACGATCGTGGCCGCCGCCTTCGCCGGCGGCGTGGCAATGGCCGGCGATCGGCGGGCTACCGCAGGCAACATGATCGCGCAGCGGAATATCGAGAAGGTGTTCCGCAGCGACGACTACTCCTGCATCGGGATCGCGGGCGTGGCGGGGATCGGCATCGAGCTGGTCAGGCTGTTCCAGGTCGAGCTTGAGCACTACGAAAAGCTTGAGGGCCGGGTACTGTCGCTGGAAGGCAAGGCCAACCGGCTGGCCAGCATTGTCAGGGCGAATCTCGGCGGGGCAATGCAAGGACTGGTGGTGGTCCCGCTGTTCGCCGGCTACGACACCGACGAGGGCATCGGCCGGATCTTCAGCTACGACGTGGCCGGAGGCCGGTATGAAGAGCACAGGTTCCACTCCATCGGCTCAGGATCGGTGTTCGCGCGCGGCTCGCTGAAGAAGCTGTACGCCGACGGCATGACCGCGTCCGATGCGATCCTTGCCTGCATGCAGGCGCTCTATGACGCCGCGGACGACGATTCGGCGACCGGCGGCCCCGACGTCACCAGGCGGATCTACCCGGTCGTGGCCACGGTGACCGCGGACGGCTACGAGCGCCTCAGCGACGAGCAGGCCGGCCAGGCTGCCCAGGCAGTGATCGCCGGCCGGATGACCGACCCTGACGGCCCAACATCGGCGTTGCACCAGGTCGTCGCACCTGGCGACTAGCCTCCAGGTAACTGCGCCACCCAGCCCAGGCCGGCCGCCACAACAAGCAGACAACTCACGTAAGGGAAGCGCCAGCGGTGACGATGCCGTTCTACGTCTCGCCTGAACAGGCGATGAAGGATAAGGCGGATTACGCGCGCAAGGGCATTGCTCGCGGTCGCAGCGGAGTCGTGATCCAGTACGACTCCGGCATCCTGTTTGTCGCGCCCAACCCGTCCCGTGCCTTGCACAAAATCAGCGAGATCTACGACAGGATCGCGTTCGCCGCCGTTGGCAGGTACAACGAGTACGAGATCCTGCGCAAGGCGGGGGTTCGGTACGCCGACATGACCGGCTACCAGTACGACCGCCAGGATGTCACCGCGCGCGGTCTCGCCAACTGGTACGCGCAGACGCTCGGCACGATCTTCACCGACAGCCCCAAGCCGTTCGAGGTCGAGCTCGTCGTCGCCGAGGTAGCCGAGGTAGCCGCCGAGGACCAGATCTACCGGATCACCTTCGACGGCTCGGTCGCCGACGAGCACGGCTTCGTCGCGATGGGCGGCCAGGCAGAGAAGATCGCTGCCGTGCTCAAGGATAGTTATGCCGACGGCCTGGACCTCCCGGGCGCGCTGACCGTCGCGATCGCTGGCCTGGCCGGGCAGGGCAACGGCGACCGGCCGGAGATCACCGCCAGCCAGCTAGAGGTGGCGCTGCTCGACCGCAGCCGGCCGCATCGCACGTTCCGCCGCCTGACCGGGGGGCGCCTGGAGCGGCTGCTCACCGAGGTAATGCCATCGCCCGGCCAGGAGCAGGCAGGCCAGCCGCGGACTGGCGCACGCCAAGCCGGGACTGGCGGACGCCAGGGTGGCAACAACCGGAGCGGCGGGACCCAGGGCGGCGGGACCCAGGGCGGCGGGACCCAGGGCGGCGGGACCCAGGGCGGCGGCGGGACCCAGGGCGGCGGAAGCGGGGGAGGAGCCGCGGACGACGGCAAGCGGCGGCCAGGCCAGACCGGACCCGGGCCTGCGGGGACCGATGGCGGGCCGGGCAGCTAACCGCCGCCAGGGCCCGGCCGGTCACCGGAGCGTGACGGCGCCGTGATCGCCTGGCTCGGCTTCGCCTGCGGCGTGCTGCTGCTCGAGCTGACCGGGACCAGCGTGATCAAGACGTTCATGATCCCGCGCGCCACAAGAACCCGGCTCAACAAGATCGTGTCGACCTTGGTGTACGGCATGTTCAGGCTTGTCACCGCCAAGATCGAGGACCTGGCACGCCGGGAGCGAATACTGGCCGTCTCGGCGCCAGCGTTCCTGCTCAGCCTGCTGATCAGCTGGCTGGTCTGCTTGTACGCCGGCTTCGCGCTGCTGCTGTGGCCTTCGGCCAGGAGCTTCACCAGCGCGTTGCGCGAGTCAGGCTCTTCCCTTTTCACGCTGGGATTCGCGCCGCCCACCGGGTCATCCGCCAGCGCCATCGTGTTCATTGCTGCCGCCTCCGGGCTGGCCGTGCTGGCGTTGCTGATCTCCTACCTGCCGCTGCTCTACACCGCGTACAACCGCAGGGAAACCCTCGTCACCATGTTCGAAGCGCTGGCCGGAGCTCCTCCGTGGGGGCCGGAACTGCTGGCCAGGCAGGCGCTGATCGATAACTCGGCGACGCTGCCCAGCCTGTACGCCAGGTGGACGGAGTGGGCGGCCGACATCTCAGAAAGCCACGTCAACTACCGCACGCTGGTGTACTTCCGTTCCCCCGACCCAGCCGCATCGTGGCTGCTTTCGCTGCTTGCCGTGCTGGACGGAGCGGCGCTGCACCTGGCGCTTAACCCGTCGTCGGCCCCGTACGAGGCGCGGCCGCTGCTGCGGGTTGGCTACCTGACGATGCGCCAGCTCGCAATCAACGTCGGTCTGCCTGTGCCGGAGGATCCCGCACCCGATGACCCCATCGAGCTCACCAGGGCCGAGTTCGACCAGGCCGCGCAGTGGCTGCGAGACGCGGGCTGGGAGCTTGAACGGTCGGCAGACGACGCCTGGCCGCACTTTCACGGCTGGCGGGTGAACTATGAGGCCGCCGCCTACCGGCTCGCGCTGCATCTGGATCTGCCGCCCGCGCTCTGGTCGGGACCGCGCCGTCCAGGTCGGCCGGCCGCTGCCCCGCCGCGCCGCCCGCGAGACCGCAGGCCGCCTCCTTCACCGCGCACGGATTGGGCGGGCCGCATAACCGGACAAACCTCCTCTGATCATGGCTGAATTCCGTATCATGCGCCGGGTCTGCCTGGGCGGCCGGTCAGCCCGGCGGCCATGGCAATTGCCACGCAGGGACAGTTCGCAGCTGTCCGCGCCACCTCGGCTCCCTTTCCCGGCCGGCCGGGCCATGCCGACGAACAGGCAAAGCCCCGGCGGCTACGCAGAAGGCACGCTGGTCTCTGTGGCCTCGCGGCTGGTGCCGAACGCAGCCGGCGGCTGGGGGACGGCATCGCTGCCGGCCGGCGGCTCGGCGCTCCCGCCGACGGCCAGCTGAGGATGCAGCAGGCGCAGGCCGCGGAACACCGGCGCCCTGGCCACCAGGATCACGCCGGTGATCATCGCGGCGACGCTGACCGCCTGGAGCGCCAGCAGCCACGGCGTCACATGGATGACGTCGCCGAAGACCACGACCCCAAGCAGCATGCCGGCCACCGGCTCGGCCGCCGTGACAGCCGGGAGGGAGGCGTGCAGCGGGCCGGCGTTGAATGCGCTCTGCATCAGCCATACGCCCACGACCGCGGTGGCGATCGCGGCGTATCCCTGCCAGCTGGTCAGCACGCCGGGCAGGTGATGGATGTCGATGATCTGCACGGTGCGGCGGGTCAGGGCATCGGCGATGCCGAGCACCAGGCCGCTCGCCGCCCCGGTCAGCGTGGCCCGCAGGCCGTGCGTGCGCCGGCGGCCGAGCTGCACGAGCGCGAAGGCCACTCCGGCGATCACCGCCGCGGCCGGCCAATGCGAGAAGGAGCCGAAGGACTCTGACGGCGCCCGCAGAGACCTCGTGGCCGATAGCGCCGCGACCGCGCCGATCAGCAGCACCGCGCCGATGATCTCGGACCGGCGCAGCACCTGGCCGGAGACCGGGCCGGCCAGCAGCAGCGCGAAGATGAGGCTGGTGCTCAGCAAGGGCTCGCTGACCGCCAGGGCGAGGTGCCCGAGTGCCCACGCGGACAGCACATCGCCAACCGCCATCGCGGCCACGCCAACCAGCCACCGCGGCATCCGCAGCAGCTCGACCAGCAGCCGTACGCGCATGAAGCACGCGACGGACACCTTTTCCGCGGCCTGCTGCTGCAGTACGAAGCCGATCCCGAGCAGCATGGCCGCGACCACGATCACGGCAACGTACATAGCACTTCCCGCCAGTCACTCTATGCTAGCCAAGCCAGCGCGGGCGGCCAATGGCCGCGGCAGTCGGGTCGCTGGTAAAAGCCAGGCCGGACGGGCAGCAGCCCAGGGTTACGGGCACTCCCCGTCCGCTTTACCCGGGTCGCTGGTAAAAGCCAGGCCGGACCGGGCAGCAGCCGCATGACGCGGATCGGCGGCACGCACGGCCCGCGGGCGGGACGGCGCGCTCAAGAGCTTGACGCAGAGAGCCGCTGGGCGCAGAGAGCCGCTGGGCGCAGAGAGCGCTGGCGGCAGCGAACCTGGCCGGCCTGAACGCACGGTGGGGGTAGCAGCGCACCAGCCAGCCCGCCGACTCGGCTGGCTGGTCAACCGCGATGGGTACATCGCAAAGGGACCTGCGGGCCCTGGTCCACCCCGAGCCGGCCCCCGGATGCGCGCTTACCCGAGCCTGTCGCCGGCCGGCGTTGGCGTGCGCCGGGCCGGGGGTATGACAGGCGCGTTGGTAATGTCGTTCGTGCGTGCTCTCGCAGCGGAGCGCGGCGGCAAGATCGCAGGAGGGCAACGTGGCGGCCGACCTCGCAGGCATCACAGGGATGACGACGCCGACCAGACTGCTGATCGGCGGCGAATGGACCAGCGGCAGGGCAGGGGAGCTGCCGGTCATCGACCCGGCCACCGAGGACCCGATCGCCGAGGTAGCCAGCGCGACCCCCGAGGACGCGATCGACGCCGTCGCCGCGGCGCATCAGGCGCTGCCCGGCTGGGCAGCCACGCCGCCGCGGGCCCGCGGCGAGTGCCTGCGGCGCGCCTATGAACTGATGATCGCCGACGCCGAACCGCTGGCCAGGCTGATGGTGATGGAGAACGGCAAGGCGCTGCGCGACGCCAGGGCCGAGATCACCTATGCCGCTGAGTTCTTCCGCTGGTACGCCGAGGAAGCGGTGCGGATCGACGGCATGGTCACCACGGCACCATCCGGCGCCAACCGGATTCTGGTGCAGCGTCAGCCGGTCGGCGTCAGCGTCCTGGTCACGCCGTGGAACTTCCCGGCCGCCATGGCCACCCGCAAGATCGGCCCGGCACTGGCCGCCGGGTGCACGGTTGTGCTGAAGCCAGCCAAGGAGACGCCGCTTTCGGCGCTGGCGGTCGCCGCGATCCTGGCCGAGGCTGGCGTGCCGGCCGGCGTGATCAACGTGCTGCCTGCCAGGTCGGCAGGGCCGGTCGTGGCCGCCATGCTCGCCGACCCGAGAGTGCGCAAGCTCTCGTTCACCGGCTCGACCGAGGTCGGCCGGGTGCTGCTGCGCACGGCCGCCGACACGGTCACCAACTGCTCGATGGAACTCGGCGGCAACGCGCCGTTCCTGGTCTTCGACGATGCCGATATCGATGCCGCCGTCGACGGCGCGATGATCGCGAAAATGCGCAACGGCGGGGAGGCGTGCACGGCGGCCAACAGGTTTTACGTGCACGAGGCGGTGGCCGCCGAGTTCACCGAGAAGATCGCTGCCAGGCTCGCGGCACTTCGCGTGGGCCCTGGCCTGGCCGAGGGCACCGACCTCGGCCCGCTGGTCAACGCGGACACCCGCTCGAAGGTCGCCAAGCTGGTCGAGGGAGCCGCCAAGGATGGCGGCCGGGTGGTGACCGGCGGCCGCGCCCCTGACCGGCGCGGGTACTTCTACTCGCCGACGGTGCTCGACGAGGTCCCGCCGGACGCCGACATTCTGGGCGAGGAGATCTTCGGACCGGTCGCGCCGATCGTCAGGTTCGCCGGTACCGATGAGGCGATCGCGATGGCCAACAACACCGAGTACGGCCTGGTCTCCTATCTGTACACGGCCGACCTGCGCAGGGCACTGGCCGTGGCGCAGGCACTGGAGGCAGGCATGATCGGCATCAACCGCGGCGTGGTGTCCGACCCGGCAGCGCCGTTCGGCGGGGTCAAACAGTCGGGGCTTGGCCGCGAGGGCGGCCATGACGGGCTGCTTGAGTTCACCGAGACCAAGTACATCGCAGTGGACTGGTAGCGATCAGGAGTGGACAGGCGGATATTCGGGCTGGAGAACGAGTACGGCGTCACCTGCACCTTCCGCGGCCAGCGCAGGCTGTCCCCGGATGAGGTGGCCAGATACCTGTTCAGGCGGGTGGTCTCCTGGGGCCGAAGCAGCAACGTCTTCCTGCGCAACGGCGCACGCCTGTACCTAGACGTGGGCAGCCACCCGGAATACGCCACCCCCGAGTGCGACAGCCTGGTCGACCTGGTCACCCACGACAAGGCGGGCGAGCGGATCCTCGAGGGGCTGCTGGTCGACGCCGACCGGCGGCTGCGCGAGGAGGGCATCGCCGGTGACATCTACCTGTTCAAGAACAACACGGACTCGGCAGGCAACTCCTACGGCTGCCACGAGAACTACCTGGTCGCCAGGCACGGCGAGTTCGGCAGGCTGGCGGACATCCTGATCCCGTTCCTGGTCACCAGGCAGATCATCTGCGGGGCTGGCAAGGTACTGCAGACCCCGCGCGGCGCGGTCTACTGCGTCAGCCAGCGCGCCGAGCACATCTGGGAAGGCGTGTCATCGGCCACCACCCGCTCCAGGCCGATCATCAATACCCGCGACGAGCCGCACGCGGACGCCGAGCGGTTCAGGCGGCTGCACGTCATCGTGGGGGACTCGAACATGAGCGAGACCACGATGCTGCTCAAGGTCGGCGCCACCGACCTGGTGCTGCGGATGGTCGAGGCAGGCACGGTGATGCGGGACCTCACGCTGGAGAATCCGATCCGGGCGATCAGGGACGTCAGTCACGACATGACCGGCAGGCGCAAGGTGCGGCTGGCCAGCGGGCGGGAGATGAGCGCCCTGGACATCCAGCGCGAGTACCTGGCCAAGGCGCGCGAGTTCGTCGACGGCCGGGGCACCGACCCGATCACCGAGCGGGTACTGCGGCTCTGGGAGCGCGCGGTGCTCGCCGTGCAGACCGGAAACCTGGACCTGATCTCCCGCGAGATCGACTGGGTGACCAAATTCCAGCTCATCGAGCGCTACCGGGCCAAGCACGACCTGCCGCTCTCGTCACCGCGGGTGGCGCAGCTCGACCTCGCCTACCACGATGTGCACCGCGGCCGCGGGCTGTATTACCTGCTGCAGCGGCGCGGCGCGGTGGAACGGGTCTGCCAGGATCTGGCGATCTTCGAGGCCAAATCGGTGCCGCCGCAGACCACCAGGGCCAGGCTGCGCGGCGACTTCATCCGCAGGGCGCAGGAACGCCGCCGTGACTTCACCGTCGACTGGGTGCACCTGAAGCTGAACGACCAAGCGCAGCGGACCGTGCTCTGCAAGGACCCCTTCCGCTCGGAGGACGAGCGGGTGGAGAAGCTGATCGCCGGGATGTGACCAGAACGCTGCGGCATGAGCCCCCGCAGCTCTGGCAGACGATCACTGAATGTCACGCCTCAGCAGCTTCTTGTGACTAAAGTGTCCTGGCGTCCGGGCGGACAGGCGTGCCGCCCGGGCGGGGGGAGCTTTCGTGACGTGGCGGGGGAGTGCCTGCCGGTTCGCCAGGGATGTGGCCGTCGTCGGCGGATGCGGTCACGTCGGCCTGCCGCTGGCGATCGCGCTGGCCGATCGCGGCCTGCGGGTCGCGGCCTACGACATCAGCGAGCGTGCGGTTGCCGCGGTCAGCGCGGCGGCGCTGCCGTTCGCCGAGCCGGGAGCGGCCGGGCCGCTGCGGCGCTCGATCGCCGCCGGGCGGCTGACCGCGTCGGCCGATCCGGCGATCGTGGGCACAGCGGAGCATATCATCGTGGTGATCACCGGCGGCGGCCAGCACGGCGGCGCGCAGGAACTTGGCGCCGACTCGATCGCCGCCGCACTGGCCGGATGCGCGCCTTACTTCCGTGACGGCCAGATCCTGATCCTGCGCAGCACGGTGGCACCGGGCACCACCGCGGGGGTGGAGAAGCTGGTCGCCGGGCTTGGCGTGGACATGGACGTGGCGTTCTGCCCGGAGCGAACCGCCGAGGGCAGCGCGATGTCCGAGCTCAGCAGCCTGCCGCAGATCATCGCCAGCCGGACCGCACGCGGGCTTGACCGGTCGCGGGCGCTGCTGCGCGTGCTGACGCCGGCCCTGGTGGTGATGACACCCGAGGAGGCCGAGCTGGCGAAGCTGTTCACCAACGCCTGGCGGTACCTCAGGTTCGCCGCGGCCAACCAGTTCTACATGATCGCGAGCGACCTCGGGCTTGACTACGAGCGGATCCGCGCGGGCCTGACCGAGGACTATCCGCGCGCGGCTGGCCTGGCCGCGGCCGGGTTCACCGCCGGGCCTTGCCTGCTCAAGGACACCGCCGGGCTGGTCAGCGCGAGCGCGGACTTCGCGCTGGGCCGCGCCGCGATCGCCGTCAACGAGGGCCTGCCCGGATACCTGGTCCGTCGCCTGGAACTCAGATTCGACCTGGCGAGCATGACCGTCGGCATACTCGGGATGGCGTTCAAGGGCGGGTCGGACGACACCAGGGGCAGCCTTTCTTACCGGCTGGCCGGGCTGCTGGCAACTCGCGCCCGTGCCGTCCTGTGCACCGATCCGCTGGTGACCAGCGACCGGTGCCTGCTGCCGCTGCGCACCGTGCTCGACCGGGCCGATCTGCTGGTGATCGCGGCTCCGCACCCGCACTACCGCGGCCTGCGGACCGGTAAGCCGGTCGCCGACATCTGGAACGTGCTCGGCCGCGGGGTGCTGGCATGACGGAGCCGGTGCGGATATCGGTCGTGATCCCGGCCAGGAACGAGGCGGCGAACATCACCGGGGTACTCGACCGGATCTTCCATTCGGCCAGATCCTCCTGCGAGGTACTGGTCGTGGTCGATTCCCGCGATGACCCAACCCGGCCAGTCGTGCAGGCCTACGCGGCCGCCGAGCCCAGGCTGTCGTGCCTGGTCAGCACCTACGGACCCGGCCCGGCGAACGCGCTGCGCTACGGCATGGACGCCGCGGCCGGGGAGATCACCGTCGTGACGATGGCCGATGGCAGCGACGACGTCACCCAGATCGAGCAGCTGGCCGCTCTGGTCAGGCGGGGGGCGGTGGTGGCGGCCGCCTCAAGGTACAGCGCGGGAGGCGGGCAGCTCGGCGGGCCGGCCGGCCAGCGCCTGCTGTCCCGCGCCGCCGGCCGCTCGCTGCACCTGCTCGCCAGGGTCGGCACGCGGGACGCGACCAACTCGTTCAAGGCGTACTCGACCGCGTTCGTGCGCGAGGCCGGGATCGATTCCCGCACCGGATTCGGGATCGGCATCGAGCTGACCGCTAAGGCGCGCAGGCTCCGCAGGCCGGTCGCCGAGCTGCCGACGACCTGGCACGATCGTCCTGCTGGCCGGTCAAGCTTCCGTACCGCCGCCTGGCTGCCCGGCTACCTGCGCTGGTACCTGTTCAGCTTCGGGCCGCCGCTGCACCTGGCCAAGCTGCGCGCCCGCTGCACGGCCGGCGGCGATGAGTGCCGCGCCGCGGCGAGCCTTCGGTGACCGGCCGGGTCCTGGTCACCGGCGCGGCCGGCTTTATCGGCGGTTATCTGGTCGCCGAGCTGCTCGCCCGCGGCTACCAGGTGACCGGGGTGGACAACCTGTCCAAGTACGGCGAGGCGCGTCCTGGGCAGGCCGGCCAACGCGGGTACACCTTCGTCCGCGGCGACGCCACCGACCCCGCCCTGCTGGCCGGCCTGCTTGACGGCTGCGATCACTTCATCGCCGCCGCGGCCATGGTGGGCGGCATCTCATACTTCCATGCGTATCCGTATGACCTGCTCGCGGCCAACGAGCGGATCGCCGCCGCGGCATGTGACGCGGCGATCGCCGCGCACCGGTCAGGACGGCTGCGCAAGGTCACCTTCCTGTCATCCTCCATGGTCTACGAGAGCGCCGATAGCTGGCCGGCGCGGGAGGGCCAGCAGCTGCGGATCCCGCCGCCCGGCTCGGCATATGGCTTCTCCAAGCTGGCCGTGGAGTACTTCGCCATGGCCGCCTGGGATCAGTACCGGCTGCCGTACACGATCCTGCGGCCGTTTAACTGCGTGGGCGTCGGCGAGACCAGGCCGGTCCGCGGCTCCGAAGCCGGCTCTGCCCGATCGCGGCTGGCCACCGGGCACGTTGTCCCCGACCTGATCTGCAAGGTGCTCAGCGGAGCCGATCCGCTGCACATACTCGGAACCGGCGGCCAGATCAGGCACTATACCGACGGGCGCGATCTGGCCAGGGGCGTCGCGATCGCCCTGGAGCACCCCGCGGCCACCTGCGAGGACTTCAACCTTTCATCCGATCGCGGGGTCACCGTGGCGGAGCTTGCCGCGATGATCTGGCGCCGGGTCAACGGCCAGGATGTCCCGTTGCGGATCGTGCACGACCAGCCGTACCCGCATGACGTGCAACGCCGGGTACCGGACACCGGCAAGGCAAGGCGGCTGCTTGGCTTTACCGCCGACACGCCGCTCGAGCGGACGATCGATGAGGTCATCGCCTGGGCGACCGACGCGATCTCCGCAGGGCTGCTGTGACCGGCCAGCTGATGACCGCCCTGTCCGCAGCGCTCAGGCCGCGGGTCGCGGCGCTGCCGCGGGTCGCGGCGCTGCCGCGGGTCGCGGCGCTGCGGCGGGCGGTGCCGCGGCTCCGCACCGCGGCCGTGGCGGCCGCTGTGACCTGGGCAGTCGCCGCGGTCACGCTGTTCATCTGCTACCTGCACGTCGCCAGGATCACGCCGGTGACCTCGGACGGCGCCTCGAACGCGCTGCAGGCCTGGGACATGCTGCACGGCAACCCGCTGCTGCGCGGCTGGCGGCTGTCCGATGTGTCGTTCTACACCACCGAGCTGGTCCAGTACGCGCTGATCGAGAGGCTCATCGGCCTGACACCCGACGTGGTGCACATCGCCAGCGCGATGACATACGCCATGCTCGTGCTGCTCGCCGCCGCACTGGCCAAGGGCGGCGCGACCGGCAGGGAGGCGATCACGCGATGCCTGCTCGCGGCGGGCATCATGCTCGCGCCGCAGCCCGGTGACGGCGTCAGCGTGCTGATCGGCTCGCCCGATCACACCGGATCCGCGGTGCCTGTGCTCGCGGTCTTCCTGCTGATCGACCGCTGGCCGCGGCGCTGGTATCTCCCGCTGGCCAGCGGGCTGCTGCTGGTTCTGGCGCTCGTTGCCGACGGCGTCGTGCTGTTCACCGGCGTCCTGCCGGTGCTGGCCGTCGGCCTGGCCCGCGCCTACCAGGCCCGCTTCCTGATGCGGCGTCCGTTGCGGCTGGCGTGGCCGGAGCTGGCCTGCGCGGCCAGCGCGGCGGCCGCGATCTGGGCAGCGGCCGCCGCTCTCGCGATGATCAGGGCGCACGGCGGGTTCGCGCTCTGGCCGGTGCCTGCCATGCTGGCCCAGGCCGGGGCGCTGCCGCACTCGCTGGCGATCACCGGGCGCGGACTGCTGCTGCTGTTCGGCGCCAGCTTCTTCGGCGGCAGCGCTGGCCTGGCCACGGTGCTTGCCGTGCTGCACCTGGCCGGGCTTGGGCTGGCCGCCTGGGCCAGCTGCGCCGCGCTCCGGCGGTTCGGGGCCTGCGACGACCAGGCCGTGCAGCTGCTGGCGGCCGGGATCGTGATCACGCTGGCGGCCTTCGCGTTCGGCACCCGCGCCGTCGATCTGCCAAGCGCCAGGGATATCGCGGCGGTGCTGCCGTTCGGCGCGGCGCTGGCAGGCAGGCTGCTCGCCCGGCGGCTGGCCGCCGCCAGGCTGCTGCCTGTGCTCGCGATAGCCGGCCTCGGATACCTGGTCAGCCTGGGCCGAGCGGTATCCGCGCCGCCTGCGCCGCCGCAGGCGGCCAGCCTCGGGTCCTGGCTCGCCGCGCACCACCTGAGCTACGGCCTTGCGGGTTACTGGGACGCGAACAACACCACGCTGCAGACTTCCGGCCGGGTCAGGCTCCGCTCGGCGCTCGCCGATGGCCTGCGGGTGACCGGCGACTACTGGGAGGTCCGGCCAGACTGGTACGCGCCGGCACGCAACGACGCCAGGTTCGTAGTCCTTGTCCCGAGCCCGCCTGGGTTCACCCGCTATCCGACGATCGCCTCGGTGCGGCACACCTTCGGGCAGCCGGCCAGGATCTACTACCTGGCCAGCTACACCATCTTGGTGTGGGACAAGAACCTGCTTGCCGGGCTGGGCGGCGGCAGCCCGCCGCCGCCGAGGGAACCTGTGCCCGCGCCGCCGGCCAGGCGCATTCCCGCGCCGCCCGGCCGCTAGCTGGCCCGAGCGCAGGCCCTCGCCCGGTAGGCTGACCGGGCCCACGTCATCTCCGCCAGCGCTCCTAGGACAGCCATGCGCCGTTTTGCCGCAGCACTGCTCGCCCCTGTCGCCGTCGCGGCGGCACTCGCCGGGTGCGGTTCGCCCGCGCCGACCAGCGCGAACGCCTCGGTCACGGTCTCCGGCCATGAGGGCAAGACGCCAGCGGTGGCCATTCCGGCGGAGCGGGCGAGCAGCGGCCTGATCACCAAGACCGTGATCAAAGGCCATGGCACCGTCCTGGCGGCAGGTGATTCCTACCTCGCCAACTTCAACGTCTACGACTGGCACGGCACCAGGCACAAGCTGCTGTTCTCCAGCTACACGAGCACCCCGCAGGTGCTTCCGGTCCAGATCGGCCTGCCTGGCTTGCAGCGGGCGCTGAACGGCCAGCGAGTGGGCAGCCGGGTACTCGCCGTGCTGCCGCCGAAGTACGGTTACGGGCCGCAGGGCAACCCGCAGATCGGCGTGGCGCCGACCGACACCCTGGTCTGGGTGGTCGATCTGATCCGGGCATTCACCCCGACCGACCACGCGACGGGCACGCCGCTCGGCAGCGGCGGCGGCAACCTGCCGAAGGTGCTTGCCGCGCCGAACGGTAGCCCGGTGATCACCATCCCCAAGACCGCTCCGCCCGGCAAGCTGATCGTGAAGACGCTGATCAAGGGCACTGGCACGGCAGTGAAGGCCGCGCAGACCGTCATCGTCAAATACACCGGTGAGATCTGGCGCGATGGCAAGGTATTCGACACCAACTGGCCAAGTGCCTCGGCTCCGGCGGCAACCCCGACAGTTCTCAGGTTGGGCAGGCTCATCCCGGCCTGGAATACCGGCTTGGTCGGAGTGCCGGTCGGCAGCCGCGTCATGCTGGTCGTACCGCCTGCCGAGGGTTACCAGAAGGCCGGCAACCCGCGAGCAGGGATCAAGGGTACCGACACCCTGGTTTTCGTGGTCGACATCCTTGCCACCGCCTGACCGGCGTCAGCGTTTGGTCAGCTCGGCGGCATGCCGGCCTGCCGCCGCGGCGGCCAGGAAGTAGGCCAGGTCATCGTCGAGCCCGCGGCCCATGGTGGACAGCGGCACCGGGCAGGCGGCGAGCACGTCGCGCAGCCCTGCCACGCTGACCCGGACCAGCGTGTGCCTGGCCGCTAGCTGCTCCGCCGCTTCGTTCACTCGCGCGCCGAGCTCGCCGGGCAGGTCGGGGACCACGACATCGGCCCTGGCCAGGGCGACCCGGCCGTACGCGGTCAGGCTGTGATGGGAGATGCCGCGGTGCCTATCCCTGCGGTCTGCCTCGCTGATGCGCAGCGAGGCGACCGGCCGGCCGCCAAGCGCCGCCGTCGCGTTCACCGCCTCGCCAGCCGCGACACCGGAGAAACCCCAGCGGGTGCCTGTGCCCAGGTTGCCAGGTCCCTGCGCGACCACCACGACGTCGGCGGCCAGCACATGGCAGGCGGCCAGCAGGCCGCTGTGCACGGTCACCGCCTCGAGATCGCCGCCGAACGCCTGGCCCACCGTGACCGTCCCGGTCAGCCAGCCGATCTCCCTGAGCTGCGCTACCGCATGAGAGAACCAGGCGGGCAGCGCGCCGCCGTCGAGCATCACGTAGACGGCCCGCGGATCGGCCGCCTGCCCGGTCGGCCCGAACCGCTGCGCGAAGAACCCCGCGAGCACGGCTGGCAGCGCCGAGTGCAGGTCGGCCACCACCACCGGCATCCCGTCCAGGCTGTCGGCGGCACGCATGATCTCGTGGTACGGCGAGCCCTGCTCGTCCACGCCGAGCACGATCGCCTGCAGCGGGGTATACCTGGCCTTCACCAGATGGCCGGGCCCTTGGCGATCCTCGGGCAGCCTGCCGGGTACCGCGACCACCAGGGCGTAGCCGCCGGTGCCAAGGCCAAGCTCGAGCGCGCTCGTGTTGAGCAGCACCTCATCACCCGGCTCCGGCCTGCCGGTCAGCGGGGGATAGGCGAGCGCCCGCACCCCGGCCGCGCCCGCGGTCACCTCCAACTCGACGGCCCCGGCCCATTCCCGCCTGATCGCCTTCACCACGCCGCGCCGCCAGCTGATCACAGTCGCAGGCTAGCGCCAACCAGGCAGGCACGGTGGCGCGAAGCCGTGACAATCCGGCGCATCGCCCGGCCGGCAAGGTAGCGTCGCTTCTGGAGAGGATCGCTGATGTCCAAGCAGAAGACCGAGCGGCTGCTCAGCCTTGTGGTCTGCCTGCTGTCCTCGCGCAGGTACCTCACCGCGGCCCAGATCAGGGACGCGGTGCCCGGCTATCCTGCGACGTTCGACGCGTTCAAGCGGATGTTCGAGCGGGACAAGGACGAGCTGCGCGAGCTTGGCATCCCGCTGGAGACCGGGACCAATTCCGCCGCCGACGAGGAGGTCGGCTACCGGATCTCGCGGCAGGCTTACGAGCTGCCCGAGATCCGGCTCGAGCCTGACGAGGCGGCGGTGCTCGGCCTGGCCGCGCGGGTCTGGCGGCAGGCCGAGCTGGCAGGCGCGGCAGCGGGCGGCCTGCTGAAGCTGCGGGCAGCCGGGATCGATGCGCAGGAGGCGCAGCCGGGCATCGAGCCAAGGCTGCAGACGGCAGAGCCCGCGTTCGGCCAGCTCTGGCGCGCGGTCAGGGACCGGCGCCCGGTGACGTTCAGTTACCAGGCCGCGGGGCGCAGCACCGCCCAGAGCAGGAACCTGGAGCCGTGGGGGGTGGTCAACAGGAACGGCCGCTGGTATGTGGTCGGCCATGACCGCGATCGCGCTGAGGAGCGGGTGTTCAGGCTGAGCCGCATCGACGGGGCCGTGTCGTTCGCCGGCCCGCCAGGCGGCGTGACCGTGCCCGAGAGCGCCGACGTGCACCGGGCGGTCCAGGCCTGGGACATGGCGCCCACGGCGGTGCTGACCGCCGTGCTGCGGATCCGCCGCGACGCCGGGCACGGCCTGCGGCGGCGGGCGAGCTCGGACCGGCCACGTCCAGGGATGGACGGCTGGGACACCGTCCAGGTCCCGTTCTCAGACCCCGGCTGGTATGCCGACTACATCGCCTCGTTCGGAGCCGACGTCGTCGTGCTCGAGCCGGTTGACCTCAGGGAGGCGGTCATCAGCAGGCTGAAGGGGGCGCTGGGATGACCGCAAGGCCGACCAGGGTGGGCGCCTCTGACCGGCTGCAGCGGCTGCTCGCGCTGGTGCCCTACGTGATCAGCAGGCGGGTGGTGGGGCTGGCCGAGACCGCGGCAGCCTTCGGGATCTCCGAGAGGGACCTGGTCGATGACCTGAACATGCTGTGGTGCGTGGAGCTGCGCTCGCCCGAGCCTTACTGCCCGATCGACCTGTCCTACGAAGGCGGCGAGATCATGGTCAGCCAGGCCGAGCCGATGGACCGGCCGCTGCGGCTGGGCACCGACGAGGCCAGCGCGCTGCTGATCGCGCTGCGGATGCTGGCCGAGCTGCCAGGGCCGCAGGACCGGTCGGCGCTGCGCCGGACGATCGCGAAGCTCGAGGCGGCCGCTGGGGACGCAGCCGCCGCGAGCGCGCAGGTGACCGTGCAGGTGCGCGGCGCCGGGCCGGACGGGACCCAGGCGCTGATCGCGGACGCGCTGCGGCGCCGCAGGCGGCTGCACCTGTCGTACTACGTGCCTGGCAGGGACGAGGCCACCGAGCGCGACGCCGACCCGATGCGGCTGCTTGTCGTGGATGGCCGCACCTACCTGGAGGCGTGGTGCCGGCGGGCCGAGGCGGTGCGGCTGTTCCGGCTTGACCGGGTGCTCGGCGCGGTGGTGCTCGAAGCGCCGGCCGAGGTGCCCAGCGGGGCCGAGCCTGTGGACGTGGATTCCGGGCTGTTCCGGCCATCGGCCGCGGACGTGCAGGTGGTACTCGAGCTAGGCGCGGCAGGCAGGTGGGTCGCCGAGTATTACCCGTGCGAGGAGGTCACCGACCTCGGTGACGGCAGGCTGCGGGTCAGCCTGCGCACGCCCGATACCCGGTGGGTCAGGCGGCTGGCACTGCGGCTCGGCGAGGACGGCCGGGTCGTCTCGCCCGCGCACCTGGCAGGCCAGGTACACGACGACGCGTCGGCGGCACTGGCGCAGTATGCGTGACCTGGCGGTATGGCGGGCGGACGGCAATCCGCGGCCGCGGCGGCTCCGAAAGCACAGCTAGATGACGTAACAGCGCGATGTAGACTATGAGTTGGGCAGCCTGCGCGCGGGCGCCTGCCGACGAATGGGGACTGACATGTTTGATCCCAGCGCACCACACATCATCATCTTGCTTGTCGTGGTCCTGGTCCTGTTCGGTTCTACCAGGCTGCCCGGCGCAGCGAGGGCACTCGGCACCTCGATGCACATATTCAAGAAATCGGTCAAGGGCCTGGACGAGAGCGGCCAGCCGACGGACGAGCCTAAGGTCACCCAGGTAACGGCGGTGCCGCGGCCGCTGCCTGCCCCGCCAGCGGCCGCCAGCCAGCAGGACGTGCAGGACCTGCAGCGCCAGCTTGCCGAGCTCAGAGACCTGCAGCGGCAGCCCGCGGCAGGCGACAGCGCGAACGGCTCCTCCCGGTCGGAGGCGCCGCGCGATCAGCAGCCGAGCTAAGCCAAGCACCGCTCGTGTCGGTCAAGGACGGCCAGGCGCGGTCGGCGGGCCCCCGCGGGCTGCGCCTTCCGCGCAGCCGCAAGGCAGTCAACCCCGAGGCACGGATGCCGCTCATGGAGCACATCCGGGAGCTGCGCAACCGGGTGCTCAAGTCGATGCTCGCGGTCACGCTCGGCGCGATCGTCGGCTGGTACCTCTACCGCTATATCTGGCCATTCCTCGAACGGCCGTTCTGCCGGCTCGGGCTGCATGACTCGCTGCAGCCGCATAACAAGAGCTGCGCGCTGTATGTCACCGGCCTGTTCGACGCGCTGTTCCTGCACCTGAAGATCGCCATCGCGAGCGGGGTGATCATCTCATCACCGGTGTGGCTCTACCAGCTCTGGGCGTTCATCGCCCCTGGCCTGCATTCCAGGGAGCGGCGCTGGGCGTGGTTCTTCGGCGCCACCGCCGTGCCGCTGTTCGCGGCCGGGAGCGCCGTCGCCTACTTCGCGATGACCAAGGGGCTGCGGTTCCTGCTCGCCTTGGTGCCGCATGGCGTCACCCCGATCATCACGATCAACACCTACATCAGCTATGCGCTGGCAATGCTGCTGATCTTCGCGCTCGCCTTCGAACTGCCGCTGCTTGTGGTGCTGCTCAACCTGGCCGGCGTGCTGCCGCACAAGCGGTTCGCCAAGTGGCGGCGAATGATCATCTTCTGCGTGTTCGCGTTCGCCGCGGTGGCAACCCCGAGCCCGGATCCGATCAGCATGCTGCTGCTCGCCGTGCCGTGCGTCGTGCTGGTCGAGCTGGCCGAGATCTTCGCCTGGGCGAACGACCGGCGCCGGGCCAGGCGAGCGGCCAGCTATCCGGGTCTGACGCCGGAGGAGGTCGCCGAGTTCGGCCTGGATCAGCCGCCACCTGGCCAGTCGGAGCTTGACGATATCGAAGCCGGGCAGGCCAGACCGTAACCTTGACCGCATGAGCCGCCCGGGCAGTCCCGCTGACCGGTACGCCGCGTACATGCGCGGCCGCAACGAAGACGGGCCAGAGCTGACCGCGTTCCGGCAGCTTTATGACTTCGAGTTCGATGAGTTCCAGCTGGCCGCCTGCCGGGCGCTGGCGGCCGGCCACGGGGTGCTGCTCGCCGCGCCGACCGGCTCAGGCAAGACGGTGGCCGGCGAGTTCGCCGTGCACCTCGCGCTTGCCCAGGGCCGCAAGTGCTTTTACACCACCCCGATCAAGGCGCTGTCCAACCAGAAGTACGGCGATCTGGCCAGGCGTTACTCTCCCGCCCGCGTCGGCCTGCTGACCGGCGACAACAGCATCAACGGCGACGCCCAGATCGTGGTGATGACCACCGAGGTGCTGCGGAACATGCTGTACGCGGGCTCGCCAGCGCTTGCCGGGCTCAGCCATGTGGTGCTTGACGAGGTGCACTACCTGGCCGACCGGATGCGCGGCGCGGTCTGGGAGGAGGTGATCATCCACCTGCCTGAGTCGGTGGCCCTGACCGCGCTGTCGGCCACGGTGAGCAACGTGGAGGAGTTCGGCGCCTGGCTGGAGTCGGTCAGGGGAGGCACCACCGTCATCGTCGACGAGCACCGGCCGGTACCGCTTTGGCAGCACATGCTCGTCGACGGCCGGCTGTACGACCTGTTCGCCCGGCCGGCCGCGGCCGGCCCGGCCGCGGCCGGCCCGCCGCCAGGCAACGGGACGGCCGCCGAGCGCATGCAGGTCAACCCCGAGCTGCTGCGGGTAGCACAGCGGGCTACCTGGCCGCGGCATGGCGGCAGGCCCGCCCGGTACGCCGGCCCTGGCGGCCGCGGCGGTGCTGGCCGCCGCCGACCGGCCGGCGGCCCGCCCGCCAGGCCCGCGTTCGCGCGCCCCAGGCGGGCTGAGGTGATCACCAGGCTGGACCGGGCCGGGCTGCTTCCGGCGATCACGTTCATCTTCAGTCGGGCGGGCTGCGATGCGGCGGTGCAGCAGTGCCTGGCCAGCGGCCTGCGGCTGACCACAGGGGAAGAGGCGGGCCAGATCGCCGCGATCGCGGCCGAGCGGACCGCCGACATACCGCAGGGCGATCTGGCCGTGCTCGGCTACGACGACTGGCTGGCCGGCCTGCGGCGTGGCATCGCCGCCCACCACGCCGGCTTGCTGCCCGCCTTCAAAGAGGCCGTCGAGTACCTGTTCGCCGCCGGGCTGATCCCCGCGGTCTTCGCCACCGAGACGCTCGCGCTCGGGATCAACATGCCCGCCAGGACGGTGCTCATCGAGCGGCTGGACAAATGGAATGGTGAGAACCATACCCAGCTCACCGCGGCGGAATACACCCAGCTGACCGGCCGGGCAGGCCGCCGCGGGATCGATGTCGAGGGACACGCCGTGGTGCTCTGGCAGCCGGGGATCGACCCCGAGGTGGTCGCCGGGCTGGCCGGGACCAGGACGTTCCCGCTGAACTCCAGCTTCCGCCCGTCCTACAACATGGCAGTGAACCTGATCGCCCAGCTGGGCAGGGAGCGATCCGCGCGGCTGCTTGAGACCTCGTTCGCGCAGTTCCAGGCGGATCGCGCGGTCGTCGGAATCACCAGGCAGGCGAGGAAGCTCCGCGCGTCGATGGCGGCGCTGGCCAGCGACTGCGACCGCGGCGACTTCGGCGAGTACGCCAGGATCCGGGCCGAGCTGTCCAGGCTGGAGGCGGCGCGATCCGGGCACCGGTCGGCAGCCAGGCGGCACGCGGCGGCGGCAGCGCTCGGGGAGCTGCGCCGCGGCGACATCATCGTCATTCCCAGCGGACGGCGGGCGGGCCCGGCGGTGGTGCTTGAGCGCGGGCCCGATGCGGCCGCCCCTGCGCCGGTGGTGCTGACCGAGCACCGCCAGGTCAGGAAGCTGACGCTGGCCGATTGCCCGGATCCGGTGGCCGCGATCGATCAGATCAGGATTCCCGCCAGCTTCAGCCCGCGCTCGCCGCAGCATCGCAGGGATCTCGCCGCGACGATGCGCAACAAGCTGGCCGGCCGCGACGTGCGGCCGCACCGGCAGGCGGCCAGGGCCAACGGCGCTGATGCGGCGAACGCCGCCGACGCGGGCATCGCCGAGCTGCGGCGGCAGCTGCGGCAGCATCCCTGCCACAGCTGCCAGGACCGCGAGGCGCACGCCCGCCAGGCGGAAAAGTACCGGCGGCTTGAACTCGAGGCGGCGGCGCTTGACCGGCGGATCGCCGGCCGCACCCATGTGATCGCGCGCACCTTCGGCCGGGTGCTTGAGGTGCTCAATGGCCTGGGCTACCTGACCGGCGAGGAGGTCACCGCCGCCGGCCGGCGGCTGGCTCGGATCTACGCCGAGCTTGACCTGCTGGCCGCCGAGTGCCTGCGGCGCGGCATCTGGGCGGACCTGGGACCAGCGGAGCTGGCCGGCTGCGTTTCCGCGCTTACCTACGAGGCCCGCCGGCCGGATGGCCAGGCAGCCGCCCCCATGCTGCCTGCGGGCCGGGTCCGGGAGGCGCTCGGGGCCATGACCAGGCTCTGGGCCGAGCTCGATCAGATCGAGCACGAGCACCAGCTTTCCTTCCTGCGCGAGCCTGACCTGGGCTTCGCCAGAACGGCGCAGCTCTGGGCCGAGGGCAGGCCGCTTGAGCTGGTGCTCGGCGACTACCTGACTCCCGGCGACTTCGTCCGCGCCGTCAAGCAGCTGATCGACCTGCTCGACCAGATCGCCGCCGCCGGGGACAGTCCGCTAGCGGCGACGGCGCGCCAGGCGGTGGCGGCGCTCCGCCGCGGTGTGGTCGCGTACCCGGGCCTGAAGTAGCCCGGCTGCCAGGACGCCTGAGGTCACCGCCGCGGATTCAGGCTGCGTTCCATGCAGCTCAGCAGCTCCTCGGTGTCCACCGGCTTGGTGACGTAGTCGCTGGCGCCCGCGCTGAGGCTCTTGTCCCTGTCTCCCTGCATCGCGCGGGCGGTGACGGCGATCACCGGCAGGTCATCGAGCCCGGGGATCTCCCGGATCGCGGTCGTGGTCGCGTACCCGTCGAGCGCGGGCATCATCACGTCCATCAGCACGACGTCGATGCCGCCCGCCGACCGCAGCAGGTCGATCCCTGACTGGCCGTCGGGCACGTGAACGACGGTCAGCCCGTAGAGCTCGAGGATGCTGGTGATCGCGAACGCGTTGCGCAGGTCGTCGTCGACGATCAGCACCTTCTTGCCGCGCAGGCTCTCATGCCTGCCGCCCGCCGGTGCGCCGACGGCGATCTCCGGCGCCGGGGCGAGCCCGCCGCCGGCCGGATCGGCGCGCTGGCCCGCGCTCAGCGTTCCGGCCTGGTCCTGATCCCGGCTGGCCGGCAGGCCAAGTCCGGTGCCGCCGTAGCGCCTGCTGGTAGTCCCGTCACCTTGCTGGAAGGCACCGAAGATGGTTTCCAGGTTCTGGTCGCTGATGCCAATGCCGGTATCGGAGACGGCGAACGCTATCGCCGGCCCCGGACCTGGCACCTCGCCGGCCGAGGAGATCCGCATGTCGACCCGGCCGCTCTCGGTGAACTTGACCGCGTTCGACAGCAGGTTGTGCAGGATCTGCCTGAGCCGCTGCCGGTCGGTGACCAGCTCGGCCGGCACATCGGCCGGCGGCGGCAATGCAGTGAACCGCAGGCCCTTCTCCGTGGTCAGCGGCCGGAAGATGGTGTGCAGGTCGTCAAGCAGCTCACGCAGCGCGAACCGCTCAGGGCGCAAGTCCATCTTGCCTGCCTCGACCCGTGACAGGTCGAGTATGTCGTTGATCAGCTGGAGCAGGTCGGCGCCCGATGAGTGGATGACGTTCGCATACTCGACCTGCTTGGCGGTCAGGTTCCGGTCCGCGTTCTGCGCCAGCAGCCTGGCCAGGATGAGCAGGCTGTTCAGCGGCGTGCGCAGCTCATGCGACATGTTGGCGAGGAACTGCGACTTGTACCTGGACGCCAGGTCCAGCTGCCTGGCGCGCTGCTCGAGCTCCTGCCTGGCCTGCTCGATCTCGACGTTCTTGATCTCGATGTCCCGGTTCTGGCGGGCCAGCTGCGCGGCCTTGTCCCCAAGGTCGGCATTGGACTGCTGCAACTCCTCCTGCCTGGCCTGCAGCTCGCCGGTCCTGGCCTGGAGCTCAGCCGCGAGCCGCTGCGACTCGGCGAGCAGGGCATCGGTCCGGGCGTTGACGATGATCGTGTTGACGTTGACCCCGATCGTCTCCATGACCTGCTCCATGAACTCCAGGTGCACCTCGGCGAACCTGGTGAAGGAGCCCGCCTCGATCACGCCGAGCACCTGGTCTTCGAAGACGATGGGCAAGATCATCAGGTTGACCGGAGCCGCCTCGCCCAGGCCGGAGGAGATCTTCACGTAGTCCGACGGCAGGTCGGTCACCACCAGGGGCTTCCTGGTCCTGGCGACCTGGCCGATCAGCGACTGGCCGAGCCGGAACTGGCTAGCCGCTCCCAGGTCGGCGCGGAGCCCGTAGCCAGCGATCAGCCGCAGGCCGGTCTCGCCGCCGCTGGTATCGGCCAGGAAGATCGTCCCGTGCTGGGCGCCGACCAGCGGGATCAGCTCGGTCATGATGAGGTCGGCGACCACGGCCAGGTCACGCTGGCCCTGCATCAGGCTCGAGATCCTGGCCAGGTTGGTCTGCAGCCAGTCCTGTTCCCGGTTGGCCCTGGTCGTCTCCCGCAGCGACCGGACCATGGCGTTGATGTTGTCCTTCAGGTCGGCGACCTCGCCGCGGGCCTCAACCGAGATCGACCTGGTGAGGTCGCCGGTCGCCACCGCGCTGGTCACCTCCGCGATCGCCCGCACCTGCCTGGTCAGGTTGCCGGCCAGCTCATTGACGTTTTCAGTCAGCCGCTTCCAGGTACCCGAGACGCCCTCGACCTCGGCCTGCCCGCCGAGCCGCCCTTCGCTGCCGACCTCCTTGGCCACCCTGGTGACCTCGGCGGCGAAGGACGATAGCTGGTCCACCATCGTGTTGATGGTGGTCTTCAGCTCCAGGATCTCCCCGCGCGCGTCCACGTCGATCTTCTTCGACAGGTCGCCCTGCGCCACCGCGGTCGTCACCTGGGCGATATTGCGCACCTGGCTGGTCAGGTTGTTCGCCATCGAGTTGACGTTCTCGGTCAGGTCCTTCCAGGTCCCGGCCACGTTGGGCACCACGGCCTGCCCGCCGAGTATGCCCTCGTTGCCCACTTCGCGCGCCACCCTGGTCACCTCGCCGGCGAACGCGCTGAGCGTGTCAACCATGCCGTTGATCGTCTCGGCCAGCGCGGCGACCTCGCCCTTCGCCTCCACGGTGATCTTCTGGCCCAGGTCGCCTCTGGCGACGGCGGTCGCGACCTGGGCGATCGAGCGCACCTGGGCGGTCAGGTTGGAGGCCATCACGTTGACGTTGCTGGTCAGGTGCTCCCAGGTGCCTGAAACGCCGCGGACCGTGGCCTGGCCGCCGAGGTTGCCTTCGGTCCCGACCTCGCGGGCCACCCTGGTCACCTCGTCGGCGAACAGCGACAGCTGGTCCACCATCGTGTTGAGCGTCTCTTTCAGCTCGAGCATCTCGCCCTTGACGTCGACGGTGATCTTCTGCCGCAGGTCGCCGTTGGCCACCGCCGTGGCGACCCGCGCCACATCCCTGACCTGGCCGGTCAGGTTGCCGGCCATGAAGTTCACCGAGTCGGTCAGGTCCCGCCAGGTGCCGCCCACCCCCGGCACCTTGGCCTGCCCGCCCAGCTTGCCCTCGGTGCCGACCTCGCGCGCCACCCTGGTCACCTCGTCGGCGAACGCCGAGAGCTGGTCCACCATCGTGTTCACGGTGCTCTTCAGCTCCTGGATCTCGCCGCGGGCGTCCACGGTGATCTTCTGGCTGAGATCGCCCCTCGCGACCGCGGTGGTGACCTGGGCGATGTTGCGCACCTGGCTAGTCAGGTTGCCGGCCATGAAGTTCACCGAGTCGGTCAGGTCCCGCCAGGTGCCGGCCACCCCAGGTACCTTGGCCTGGCCGCCCAGCTTGCCCTCGGTGCCGACCTCGCGGGCCACCCTGGTCACCTCGTCGGCGAAGGCCGACAGCTCGTCGACCATGGTGTTGAGGGTCTCTTTGAGCTCGAGCATCTCGCCGCGGACATCCACGGTGATCTTCTGGCTGAGATCGCCCCTGGCCACCGCCATGGCGACCCGCGCCACATCCCTGACCTGGCCGGTCAGGTTGCCCGCCATGACGTTCACCGAGTCGGTCAGGTCCTCCCAGGTCCCGGCCAGGCCGGGGACCCGCGCCTGGCCGCCGAGCTTGCCATCCGTCCCGACCTCTCTCGCGACCCGGGTAACCTCGGAGGTGAACAAGGCGAGCTGGTCATTCAGGCCGTTGAATACCGTGGCGATCTCATCCATCAGCGGATCGTCCGCGGGAGGCAGCCTGGTACTGAAGTCGCCGCTGCGGGCAGCTGTCAGCCCGTCGAGCAACTGCTGCAGCCTCGGATCGGCACGCCGTGCCCGCTGCTGGCTCGATGTCATCGGAGCTCCTTCAATGGCTTGCCTGGGCCGCGAAAACCCGGCACCGGCCGTGCTGTCGCGACACGATAGATCCTGTCACGCCAGGCGGCGGAACACCGGCGGAGAATAGCCGGCGCACGAGAATGGCATGCCAAAGGAAAGGCGGGTGAGGTGACCGGATCCGGCGCGGAAGGCGACCTGGCCAGGCTGAAGGCACTCGTCGCGCGCCAGCGGCTGGAACTCGACCAGGTGAGCTCGCTGGCCGCGGCCCGCTGTGTGGTCGACCTGGCCAGAGGCATGCTCATGGAGCAGCTTGGCTGCTCGGCCGCCGACGCCGGGCAGCAGCTTGCCAGGCTGTCCGCCGAATCGGGTGTCAGCGTCACCGAACTGGCCGCCCAGATTGCACAGCGTGCACCGCCTGCGCAGGCGCCTGACCCTGGCCTGCCAAGGGTCAGTCTGGCAGCGGCGGCGATGGAGGCGGCACCAGGCGCCGCCGCGGTCGCCTCCGCCCTGCTTGAGGAGGCGCTGCTGCCGGTCGGCGCGATCGCCGTCGCGCTCTGGCTGACCGATCCTGATGGCGGCATGAGCCTGGCAGCCCAGGCAGGATTCGGGGAGCACGAGGCCAGCCGCTGGCGGCGGCTGCACCCGGAGATGCGCACGCTGCCGCAGGAGGCGGCGCGCACCGGCTCGGAGATCTGGTGGCCTGCCGGTGCCCCGGCCGGCCACGACAGGCCGCTGATGGGCCGCTGGCCTGGCGGCGCCCGTGCCGTTATGCCGCTGAGCGATGCTGGCGTGACGGTCGGTGCCATGGTGATCTGCTGGCCGGAGCCGCTGCCCGAATTCGCCGCGCCGCTGCGCCGCCAGCTCACCGCCCTGGCCGATCTCGCCGCTCAGACGCTCGGCGCCCGGTTCGGCGAGGACGGCATCGCCGGAGACCACAGTGCCGCCTGGGTGCTCGGCCTGCTCGACGGCCTGGTCGATGGCCTGCTCATCGCGCAGGCCGTCAGGGATGCCGAAGGAAACGTGTCCGACTTCCTGATCGAGCACGTCAGCACCGGCTTCGAAGACCGGGCCGGGAGAGGCCGCGCGGAACTCGCCGGCCAGCACCTGCTCGAGATGTACCCGGCCGCCGCGCTGGCCGGCGGCCTGTTCGATCGCTGCGCCGCCGTGCTGGCCACCGGCGAGCCGCAGCAGGTGCCCGGCGGCGCGCTGGCCTGGCCAGACGATGAAGCGGGCACGGGTCAGGTTCCTGCCGCGCGGATCGCGCGTGTCTACGACGGCGTCGCGATCTCCTGGCGCGCCGCCGATCATGCCGACCGGCTGTCCGCCCTGCTCGGCCATGCCCAGCGGCTGGGCAGGATCGGCGGCTGGGAGGAGAATCTGCGCACCAGCGAGGTGCACTGGACCGAGGCGACATTCGCGCTGTTCGGCCAGCCGCAGGGAGTCGCCGTGCCGATCGGCGAACTGCACGCCTGGGTGCCGGCCGAGGACATGCCGGCGGTGACCGGTTTCCGTGACACGCTGCTTGTCGAGGGCCGGGAAAGCGCGGCCGCCTTCCGCGTCATCCGGGCCGACGACGGCAGCGTGCGGCAGATGCGTGCATACGCCGAGCCGGTCCTTGACTCGGCCGGCGCTGTCGCCGCGGTGCGCGGGGCCTACCAGGACGTCTCAGCCGACTACCACACCAGGCTGGCGTTCGCCGCCGCGCGCGAGCAGCTCGCCGACACCGAGGAACGCGCCAGGGAAGAGCACCGGCTCGCGGTGCGGCTGCAGCAGGCGATCACGCCCAGAACCGCCGATCCGGTGGCCGCGGCCGGGCTGGAGATCGCCGCCAGGTACCGCCCGGCCGGGCCGGGCACCCTGGTCAGCGGTGACTGGTATGACACGGTACTGCTGCCTACCAAGGAGGTACTGCTGGTCGTCGGCGACATCGCCGGGCACGGCCTGGACGCCGTCACCGGCATGGTGGCGCTGCGCAACGGCCTGCGCGGCCTGGCGATCACCGGCGCCGGCCCTGCCGCGCTGCTCAGCTGGCTGAACAGCGCGGCCTGCCACTACACGGACGGGATCATCGGAACGGCGATCTGCGGCCTGTACGATCCGGCCACCAGGTCATTGCGCTGGGCCAGGGCCGGCCACCTGCCACCAGTCCTCGTGCGCGATGGCCAGGCGCGCACGCTGTCGCTCCCGCACGGGCTGCTGCTCGGCGCCGACCCGGATGCCTGCTACGCCGAGGTGACCACATCGATGCGGCTCGGCGACCTGCTGCTGCTGTTCACGGACGGGCTTATCGAGCGGCGGGACCAGCCGATCGACCACGCCATCGACGCGCTGCTGCGGATCGCCAGCCGCCCTGCCGGTGACATCGGCGCCTACGCGGATTACCTCGCCGGGCAGTCCGCGTCCGATACCGAGGATGACGCCTGCCTGGTCGCCGTGCAGGTGCGCTAGACGATGGCATGGGAGTCCGCCTGATGGCTAGGCCCGCCGGACGGGCTCGGTGCCGGGCAGCCAGCCCCGTCGGCTGCCCGGCAGCGGCCCAGGCCCGGTTCGCACCCGGCGGCTGGCGGGGGATTCCGCGCCGCCCGCGGACTGCGAACCCTGGTTCCCTGCTACCGTCACCGGGCCGGATTAAACGGCCGCGAGGTGGCCAGTTGCTGCGCAGGCTGCTCTAGACGCCGGTCTGGCCGGCGGCCTGGCCCGGCCGGTTAGCCGCCGGCCATGCGGGTAGTGCCAGCGGCGTGGAGCACGGACGCGGCGCAGGCATGGGCACGAGCACGGCGGGCAGGAGCCCGGCCGCGGCCAACCCGGCGGTGGCCGCGGACGCCGACCAGCGGGCCAGGCAGGAACTCGCCGCCCTCAGGGGCTGGATCGCCGGGTCGGCGGCGCGGCTGGCGGCGGCGGCTGGCGCGGCGGCAGCCGCCTGGCTTGTCCTGCGCGGCCGCCGGAGCCGGGCATGATCAGGCGCCGGGCAGCGGTAGCCGGTCCTCGGCCGCCAGATCCCGCTCGGCCTGCTTTTAGGCATTCGGTCGCCGATATCACGGCTAAGGAGGATTACTCGGCCGTCGGGCGGGCAGCCGGCCTGTGACACCCAGCCAGTCGTGAGCATGTGCGGAGGTTCCGATGACCGCTTTGGACAACCGGGCGCAGTGGTGGTCGCGCGCCGCCTGCCTGACGGCCGATCCAGACTTGTTCTTCCCGATCTCCTCATCGGGCACCGCTCTTGAGCTGTCCAGGGCGAAGGCGATCTGCGCGCGCTGCAAGGTGGCGCAGTCCTGCCTGAACTATGCGCTGGCGGCCGGCCCGGTGCACGGCATTTGGGGCGGCACCAGCGAGGAGGAGCGCCGCACTCTCATGCGGCGCGGTTCAGCGGGCGCGCGCCGGGCGCCCGAGCGGCAGGCGGTCGCGTCGCTGGCGGGCCGCGCGGCCGCGCGGTGAGCCACCCGGCGGCGTGTCAGGGGCCCGGCCGCGTCAACCGGGCGGGTCGGCGGGTCCTGCCTGGCTGCCCGGTCTGGGCAGCGGCTGCGGCCCGGCCGGCGAGGCGATCTCGCCCGGGCGCCGCGGGGCCTGACCGGGCACCCCCGCAGCCGTCGGCCGGTCCGAGAAGGTCACTTCTACCTGCTGTTCCTCGCGGCGCTGGTTAGACAGCGCCTGGAGGGCCATCGAAGCCCTGTCCGCCTCGGTCAGCGGGGGCTGCACGATCGCCCGCGGCCACAGCCGCCTGGCCAGGACCACGTTGATTTCGGCGGCATAGACGGTGAGCTGCACGCCGAGATAGATCCAGGCAACCAGGCCGAGCACGGTGGCGAATACCCCGTACACCGAGTTGCTTCGCAGGAAGTGATGCACCAGGTAGGCGCCGAGCGCCTGGAGCACCGTCCACGCCACACCGCCAATGACCGCCCCGACAGGCAGATCACGGGTCGGCACCCCCTTGGGGGTGAGCACGCGGAAGCTGGCCAGGTACAGGCCGGCATTGGCCAGCGCCGCCAGTGCCTCGGCCAGGACGGTGATCAGCGGTGAATGGTGGCCGTAGGTCCCCAGGCTCGCCAGCGCCGTGCTGGCGACAGACCCGAAGGCCAGGATCGCGAGGAACCCCGCGGCCCTGGCGAGCCTGGGGAAGTAGCCGGGCCTGGCCGGCCCTGGCAGGTTCCAGACCTGCTCCATCGTGAACAGGCCAGCCTGGGCGAGGCGGCTGACTCCCCACAGCAGCACCAGCAGGCCGGTCACCAGCCCGGTCACCGTGGAGCGCTTGAGCGCGTGGATGTTGCCGGCCAGCTGGTGGCCGACCAGCGGGAACTGCCTGGTGGCGCCGTTGATCAGGGCAACCCGCAGGGACGGGTCCCTCGCGGCGACGTTGACCAGCACCGTCACCAGGATGAGCAGCAGCGGGAACACGGACACGAACGCGGCGTAGGCGAGGTTCGCGACCAGCACGCTGCCGTTGTCGTCGCCGAATTTCTTGATCACGGCGAACACGAAGGACGGCGCCAGGTGCCGCTGCTGAGCGGCGTCGAGCCGGCGGATGGCGCGCTCGGCGGGATTCATGTCACCGGTGCGGGCGGGGCCGTCATGTCCAGCGCCCTTCAGGCAGCCGGATCAGGCCGCCGGTGGCTCCTGGCGCGGCCGCGCGAGCCCGGCGCGCGCCAAGACCTACCGCGCCCTCCCGGCGCGGGGGCGGGCAGGCGCGGCCATGGCGTGCGGTGACGGCGCGCCAGACATGCACAGGCTGGACGGACGCGCAGCCGCGGCCGGCCGGCCTGCTGAGGCCGAGCAGGACCGCCGAGATCACGATCATGATCACGAGCTGGACCAGCGCGATAGCCCGCACCACGGGCGCCGGCCGGCCGTCGGCGCGCCTGATGCCCGGTGTGCGATGGCGCCCGCCCGATCGCAGCAGCCGGGTTCGGGTACGGCGTCTCGCGGCGGCCCGGCGTCCGCGCCCCGGCAGGCGCCGCAGCCACTCTTGCCATGCGCGCAGCCGGCCGGTGCCTATGGACTCCGGCTCCGGCCCGCCATCGCCTTCTTCCAGCCGCGCGAATATGGCGAACATCGACGTCAGGCGCGGCTCGCCCGCCCGCAGCTGGCTCGCGATCAGATCCAGTGCACGCTGCTCGCATCCGGGCAGGCTCATAGTGCCCTGGCCCGCGGCCGGTCTGCGGCGTTCCTCACCGCGCTCTCCTGACCGGCCCCCGCTGCTGGCCCTGCGAGCGGGAAGGCACGGTGATCGCGACTAGCACCGATCCGGTCATGGCGCACCTCCTGCCTGGTAACGCACTACCCGCTCAGCGCAGGTCATGCGCGGATCGCTGAGCCGGCCTGGCCGGCCAGCGGCGTGGGATGGCCATCCAGCCTGGTGCCATGCTTGCGGAAGGTCAGCAGCGCCGCGCCCTACCCGGCATGCGAGGTCAGCGAATGTGCGTCAGCGGGCTGGCCAGTCCGAGGCTAGCTGGGTGATTCTCGCCGCGGTCTGCGCCAGCGGCTGGCCGCGGCCGACCGCGACCCCCAGCAGGTAGGCGGTCAGCGGCGCGGCCGGCCTGTCCACGCCGTGGGCCACCACCCTGGCCAGCTCAAGAACCGTCCGCGCGCTGTCGGTGCCATGCTCGAGCCCGAGCTCGGCGCAAAGCGCCTCGGTCCAGTCATCCAGCGTGCTCATCGTCCTCCGTTCGGTCACCGGCCGGTTGATCCGAATCTATCCCGCCGTACGCTGCACGTTGTCACCGTGCCCGCCGATGCCGACGCCGCAGGACTGGGACAGCGGGCAGCCGCGGGCCCGCCGTTCTGGCAGGATGCCAGGGTGGCACCGCTGATGCTGCTGGACACCGCGTCGCTGTATTTCCGCGCCTACTACGGGATCCCGGCCGACAGCATGACCGCGCCGGACGGGTCGCCGGTGAACGCCGTCCGCGGCCTGCTCGACATGATCGCCAGGCTGGTCAGGGCGCGGCGGCCAGCGAGCCTGGTCGCGTGCCTTGACGCGGACTGGCGGCCCGCGTTCCGGGTGGCCGCGATCGCCTCCTACAAGGCGCACCGGGCGAACCCTGACGGTTCGGAGCAGGTTCCCCCGGCGCTGACCGCCCAGATTCCGGTGATCCTTGACGTGCTGGCCGCGGCGGGGGTGGCGACGGCGGCGGCGGCGGGCTTCGAGGCCGACGACGTGCTCGGCACGCTGGCGGCGCGGGCCGGCGGCCCGGTCGAGGTCGTGACCGGCGACCGGGACCTGTTCCAGCTGGTCGACGATGCCCGCCAGGTCAGCGTTCTGTACACCGCGCGCGGGATCGGCAGGCTGGAAGTGATCGATGAGGCAGCGGTGACCGCGCGGTACGGCATTCCCGGCCGCGGCTACGCGGCCTTCGCGGCATTGCGCGGCGACCCGAGCGACGGCCTGCCCGGAGTGCCCGGGGTCGGGGAGAAGACGGCGGCCGCGCTGGTGCGCGTGTTCGGCACGGTCGATGCGATGCTGGCCGCTATCGATGCCGGCCATGGCGGCTTCCCGATTGGCAGCCGGGCCAAGCTCGTCGCGGCGAGGGATTACCTGGCGGCGGCCATGACGGTTGTGAGCGTCGCCACCGACGCCCCGGTGCCGCTGGTCGATGGGCAGCTCCCGGCCCGGCCGCCGGACCCGGCCGCCCTGGCCGCGCTTGATCAGCGCTGGGACCTGGGCGGCTCACTCGGCCGGATGATGTCGGCGCTGGCCGTCCGGCCAGGTTAGGGCCGAGCAGGCCGGCGCCTGGCGGGGCCAGGGCAGCCCTGCACGGCCGCCGCCCGCGCCTGGCTGGCTAGCGGACCGAGAGCGCGACCAGGCAGGTGTCGTCCTCAGGGTCGGTGGAGCCGAGCGCGCCAAGGGCCGCCGAGATGACCTGCTGCGGATCGGTGATCCCGCGCGCCGCGCCGACCAGCGTGGCCAGGCCGACATCGATCGGGCGGTCCCGCCGCTCGATCAGCCCGTCGCTGTAGAGCAGCAGCAGATCGCCGCGCCGCAGCCGTACTGTGGCCAGTTCATAGGGCTCCTCGCCGGCCCCGAGCAAGATGCCGCACGGCGGATCGAGCGGCCGCGCCCACGACCCCCTGACCAGCACGGGCGGCGGGTGGCCCGCCTGCGCCCAGCGCAGCGCCCGGCTGCCAGGATCGAAGTATCCGGCGATCACCGAGGCGGTATGCTCCGGCGCGACATGACGAACCAGCACGTTCAGCCAGCCCACCAGCCGGTCGGGCGACGCGCCCGTGATGGCGAGGCCGGCCAGCGCTCCGCGCAGCCGCGCCATCCCGGCCGCCGCCTCCAGGCCATGACCGCCTACATCGCCGATCGCGATCAGTACCTGGCCGCCTGGCAGCTCGGCGGTGATGTACCAGTCACCGCCGACCCGGCTGGCGCGGGAAGCGGGCAGATACCTGACGACCGTGCGCAGCCCAGGAAGGTCGAACGGCTGGTCATGCAGGGGCAGGATGGCGCGCTGCAGCTCAAGCGCGACGTGCCGCTCCTGGGCAAGCTCTGCCGCGAGCATGGCCTCCGTGGTGCGCGACGAGAGCGCGCGAACCGGTGCGACGCCGGGCAGAGCCCGCGCGCCTGGCGGACATGGAGCCGCTGCTGCCTCAGTCATGTCTGCTCACATCTGGTGAGACGCCGTTCACCCATCGTGAAGCATGTCGGGTGCGGCTGTCTAGATGCGGACACAGACCAACCAGGTGAGATGATTCCCTCGCGGACGGCAGCCGCGCCAGCGGTGCTCAAAGGAGACGGACATGACCGTGTCAGATCAGCTCTACCCGGCTGGCAGGCTCGCCGATGCGGCCGCGGCCGCCGCGGCGGCTGGCCTGGACGCGCTGCTCCTGACCCCAGGCCCGGACCTGCGGTACGTGGCAGGCTATGACGCTCATGCGATGGAGCGGCTGACCTGCCTGGTGATCCGCCCTGGTGGCGATCCGCTCCTTGTGGTGCCGCGGCTTGAGCTGCCGGCCGCGCAGGCGTCGCCGGCCGGCGGGCTCGGCCTTGAAATGATCGGCTGGGACGAAACCGATGACCCTTATGCGCTGGTCGCGAGCGGGCTGGGCAGCCCGGCCGCGGTGGGGCTCGCCGACCGGATGTGGGCGCTGATGACGCTGCGGTTCGCCGCGGTGCTGCCCGCTGCCCGGCTTGAGCTCGCCAGCCTGGCGCTCAGTGCCCTGCGCTCGCGCAAGTCCGCTGCCGAGGTGGCCGCGCTCCGCGAGGCCGGGCAGGCGATTGACCGGGTGCATGCCCTGGTCCCCGGCTGGCTGCGGTCGGGGCGCACCGAACGGCAGGTCGCTGCCGATATCGCCGACTCGATCCTGGCGGAGGGTCACGCCAGGGTGGACTTCACGATCGTGGCGTCAGGGCCGAACGCGGCGAGCCCGCATCACACCGCCGCCGACCGGGTGCTCGGCGCCGGGGACGCCGTCGTCGTGGACATCGGCGGCACGATGCCGTCAGGCTACTGCTCGGACTGCACCAGGACCTACGTGATCGGCGAGCCGCCCGCCGACTTCGCCGCCTACTATCAGGTGCTGCTGCTGGCGCAGCAGGCCGCCTGCGCGGCGGTGCGGCCCGGGGTCACCGCGGAGTCCGTGGACGCCGCCGCCCGCCAGCCGATCACGCAGGCCGGCTACGGAGAGTACTTCGTGCACCGCACCGGCCATGGCATCGGCCTGGAGAGCCACGAGGATCCCTATATCGTGGCGGGCAACACCAGCCCGCTGCGCAGCGGTAACGCCTTCTCCATCGAGCCCGGCATCTACCCTGGCCCGCATGGCGCCAGGATCGAGGACATCGTGGTCTGCACCGATGACGGCTGCGAGCGGCTGAACACGGTGACCCGCGAGCTGATCTCGGTGCCTGCATGATGACGGCCGTGGAGCGCGAGTACCGCGACGAAGCGGCCAGGGCGCTATTAGACCTGACCAGGCAGCTCGCCGATGCCGAGCTGCGGCCGGCGGCGGCCGCCGCCGAGCAGGCGGGCAGCTTCCCGCGCGACAAGTTCGCCCTCATCGGGCGCTCTGGGCTGCTCGGCCTGCCCTACCCTGAGCGGTTCGGCGGCGGCGGCCAGCCGTACGAGACCTACCTGCAGGTGGTGGAGGAGCTCGCCGCGGCATGGCTGACCATCGGGCTCGGCGTCAGCGTGCACGTGCTCAGCTGCTTCCCGCTGGTCACCGCCGGCTCGGCGGAGCAGCAGGAACGCTGGCTTCCCGGCATGCTCGGCGGCGGCCTGCTCGGGGCGTACTGCCTGTCAGAGCCTGGCAGCGGATCCGATGCTGCCGCGCTGCGAACCCGCGCCGAGGCGGACGGCTCCGAGTACGTCGTCAACGGCGTCAAGGCGTGGATCTCGCACGCCGGCCAGGCCGACTTCTACACGCTGTTCGCGCGGACTTCCGGCGACCATGAGGGCAGGGAACGGGCTCGCGGGATCAGCTGCTTCCACGTGCCCGCGCAGACGCCGGGAGTCACCGTTGCGCCGCCCGAGCACAAGATGGGCATGCGCGGGTCGGTCACCGCCCAGATGCGCTTCGATGCGGCGCGGCTGCCGGCCAGCGGCCTCATCGGCGACGAGGGCAGGGGATTCGCCGCCGCGCTCGCGGCGCTCGACTCCGGCCGCCTTGGCATCGCCGCCTGCGCGACCGGGCTCGCGCAGGCGGCGCTGGACGCGGCCACCGGCTACGCCAGCCAGCGGCGCCAGTTCGGCCGGCCGCTGATCGACTTCCAGGGACTGTCCTTCCTGCTTGCCGACATGGCCACGGCGGTCGCCGCGGCCCGCGCGCTTTACCTGGCCGCGGCCAGGCGCAAGGACGCGGGTCTGGCATTCGGCCCGCAGGCCGCGATGGCCAAGCTGTTCGCCAGCGACACCGCGATGAAGGTCGCCACCGACGCGGTGCAGGTGCTCGGCGGCTACGGCTACGTGGCCGATTTCCCGGTCGAGCGTTTCATGCGCGAGGCGAAAATGCTGCAGATCGTGGAGGGCACCAACCAGATCCAGCGGATGGTCATCGGCCGCTGGCTGGCCTCCGATCGCGGGCAGGCCGGCCATCGGCTACCGTGACCAGATGTGGAGGAGACCAACCGTAGAATCCTGGCCCTGCTGACCGTCCGCAGGCGGCCGGGCTTCCGCTGACCGCGTTCATCTCGATCAAGCCGTTCGACGCCGCGGCCGCTGACGACGCGCCCGAGCGCCTGGTCCATCTGCCAGCCATTGAGGCCTGCCACAGCGTCGCCGGCGACGAGAACTACATACTCAAGGTCCGGGTGGCATCGCCTGCTGTACTTGAGGAACTGCTGCAGCAGATCCGCGCGGCGGCCAGCGTGTCCACGCGCACGACGATCGTGCTGAGCACGCCGTTCGAGAGCCGCCCGCCAGACGTCTAGCTGCCCGCCGGCAGGCCGTCAGCCCGCGCTCCGCCGGGCCGCCGGGACCGGGCCCCCCAGGACCGGTCCCGGCGGCCCGGGTTCCCCCCGGTCCGGGTCGTAGTTCTCTTGCTAGGCCGCGGTCAGGACCCTGATCCTGGCGGGCAGCCTGACCCTGGCGCCATCGGGGATGATCACCGCCGCGCCATGGTAGGCGGCAACCTGCCTGGCCAGTTCCTCGGTTCTGGCGGCTACCACGGTCGCTCCGCAGAACAGCGCGCTGTCGATGAGCATCGAGTAGTTCAGGCCGTCGCCGGCCGGCGGCGCGGCGACCACCACGTCGCGCTTGATGACCCCGGCCAGGTCGGTCTTGGCTGCCGTCAGCTCGGCGAGCTCCGCATGGCTGACCGGCGAGGGCCGCAGCCTGCCGTCCTGCCCGCGGGAGAACAGCAGCAGCGCCGGGTCGCGCGGCCCGGTCCTGGGCGGGCGGGCGATTCCGCGGCCGAGCAGGTCGATGAACGGGGTCGTGCCCGCGGCCTCGCCGAAGGAGAACACCTGGCGGACCCACGACCGGTCGGCTGCGGCCATCGCCTGGTCAGCGAGCGGCGGCGCGGTGATCAGCATGCGCGCGCCGCTCTCGGCCAGCTGGCCAGCCATCTCGGCAGCGCCGAGCCCGTGAGCCACCGGCGTGGGGACGCCGCCTGCCGCGCGCACGGAATGCATGGCGAGCACGAAGCTGACCGCGTCGGGCACGTAGACGCCGACCACATCCGCTGGCCGCAGCCCGCGCCAGGCCAGGCCGGTCGCCGCTGCCTGGATCGTCGCCGCGAGCCTGGCATAGGTGTAGGTGGCCACGCCAGGCCTGCCGTCCGATCCGATCCCGCCGACCAGCGCCGTGAGCTCGTAATGCCCGGCAGCGACGGCAACCAGCCGCTGGGTGATGGTGATCTCGGCGGCTGGGGCTTCAGGCTGTGACATGTGACATGCTGCCCTTCGGCAGGCGGGAGGCTTACCAAGGACGGTAGGTCAGGGCCGATGGCCAGCGCGTCGGCAGAACTATGCAACTTCAGGTATGTAGACGCGCATCCGCCGGTATGCAGGCGCAGTTGCGGCGATATGTAGCCGCGCGGCGCAAAGGCTGCATATGCAGGCAAGCCGGGGCTTGCCTCACGATGCAGGCGGCTGCTGCCGCATCAGCCAGGCCGCGACCTGCGCCCGCGAGCTGAACCCCAGCTTGCCGAAGATGTTGGCCACATGCCTGGCGGCCGTCGCCTGCTTGATCAAGAGCTTGGCGGCGATCTCGGCGTTGGTATGGCCATCGGCGATCAGCTCAGCGATCTCGCGCTCCCGGCCGGTGAGCACCGCGAGCCCGGGCTGAGCTGCCCGACCCTGCTTGGCGTCCTGATCGGCGGCAGCCAGCTGCCCCGGGCGGCCTGGCGCCGGCGGCCCGCCCGCCGGATGCCGCCGCTCAGCGGTGATGAGCTTGAACGCCGCGTGGGCGCTCATCGCCCGGCCCTCGGCGAGCAGCGCGCTTACCCGGTCCTGGCCAAGCTGGCCGCGGGCGATGTCCAGCAGGCCGGCCAGCCGCCTCCTGGCGGCAGGCGATGGCTCGGCGCCGATAGCCTCGTGCAGCGCGGCCGAGGTGCCGGCCAGCCGCAGCGCGCCGGCCACATCGCCGGATGCCGCCGCGAGGGCCGCCTGGGCCTGCATGCCCCGCGCGACCGCGAGCCGCTGCCCGGCGGCCAGGCTGAGCTCCAGGCTCTCGGTCAGGCTGGCCCTGGCCTCCGCGAGGTCGGCCCTGGCCAGCGTCATCCAGCCAATGGCGGCCAGGCAGCTGGCCATGTCTGACCTGGCGCCGACCTGGCGGTACAGGGCCAGCGCGTCGCCGAAGTGCCGCAGCGCGGAATCGACGTCGCCGCGCACCCTGGCCAGCCGGGCGAGACCGCTCAGCGCCTGAGCCCGGCTCCAGCCCCGGTGCTCGCCGAGAGCCTCAAGCGCCTGCCAGAGCGCCAGTTCCGCGTCGGCTAGCCGGCCGCCGATGGCGAGCGCTCCGGCCCTGACGATCAGCGCGATGCTCGCTTCCCAGTCGTCGCCGGCCGCCCTGGCCGCCGCGATCGCCGCGTCCGCCGCCGGCATCGCCTGGCCGGCCATCCCGTTGGCGAGCGCGACCAGCGCGGTCACCCGGAGCGCGGCAGCGCATGCGCCGGCCTGGCCGGCGCTGCTGGCGTCAAGCGACTGCCGCGCGAACTCACCGGCCGCCGTGAAGTCCTGCAGGTCGAAGGCCAGCTCGGCACGGATCGACAGGGCCAGCGCGCGCAGCCAGGCAGGGATGTCCGCCCCGGTGGCAAGCAGCCGCCCCAGCCAAGCCTGGCCCTCGGCCGCGTCGCCGCTGGTCAGCCAGAACGGCCGGAGCGCAACGCACATTCGCAGCCCTTCCCGCGCATCGCCGCGGTCGGCGCAGCAGGCCAGCGCGGTGCGGATATTGGCCTGCTCGGCCTGCGCCCTGCGGTAAGCAGCGACCCGGTCGGGCCATGCGGTACCGGCCGCGGCGAAGGCCGCCCGCAGGCCGTGCTCCTGCAGAGCCAGCATGCAGTCCCGGTGCGCGAGCCGCAGGTCGGCCAGCTCGCCGGCCGCGGCGGCCTGATCGGCGGCATACTGCCGAACGGTGTCGAGCAGCCGGTACCGCGCAACGCCATTGAGCTCGCCGTCGAAGGTCACCAGCGACTTGTCGATGAGCGCGGTCAGCAGGTCGAGGATGTCCGCGCCAGCGAGCCGGCTGCTGCTCGCGCAGATCTGCTCGGCCATCTCCAGGCTCCAGCCCGAGAACACCGACAGCCGCCGCAACAGCGCCCGCTCGGCCTCGGCCAGCAGGCTGTAGCTCCAGTCCACGGTCGCGCGGAGAGTCTGCTGCCGCCGCGGGCCCACCCGGTCGCCGGCGGCGAGCAGCGTCAGACTGTCCGCCAGCCTGGCCGCGATCTGATCCGCTGACAGGGCCCGCAGGCGCGCCGCGGCAAGCTCGATCGCCAGCGGCATGCCGTCCAGCGAGCGGCACACCCGCACGATGGCTGGAGCGTTCGCCGCGCCGACGGTGAACCCGGGCTGCACTGCCGCCGCGCGCTCGGCGAACAGCCGGACGGCTTCGAAGTCCGCGGCCGGTTCATCCGGGATGGCGTCACCGCCGGCGGCGGGCCGCCGGTCTGGCGGCAGGGCGAGCGGCGTGACCCGCCAGGTGACCTCGCCGCGGATCCGCAGCGGCTCGCGGCTGGTGCTGATGACCCGGATCCCCGTGCAGCTGGCCCGCAGCCTGAGCACGAGCGCGGCGCAGGCCTCCACCAGATGCTCGCAGGTATCGAGCACCAGCAGCATGGACCGCGGCCGCAGCGCCTCGGTGAGCGTATCGGCCAGCGGCTGGTCGGGCTCGGGGCGGATGCCAAGGACCGCGGCCACGGCCGGTTCAACGAAGCCAGGATGGTTGGCGGCGCCCAGGTCGACCAGCCAGGCGCCATCGGCGTACCGCGGCGCCAGCCCGGCCGCCAGCCGCAGCGCGAGCCTGGTCTTCCCGATGCCGCCTGGCCCGCACAGGGTCACGACGCGGATCTCCTCGAGCAGCAGCCCGAGTTCGGCCAGGTCGCGTTCGCGGCCGACGAAGCTGTCGGATTCCGCCGGGAGATTGCCGGCCTGCGACAGCATGCCGGTGGCCGTCACCGGGCGGCACGCATGACAGCTATGACGCGGAATGGCACCGACTCAGTATCCCGCCGCCGGAAAAGCCGTGTCCACTCACGGCCGCGCGCTCGGTTATTCGCCGCCCCGCATTTGATCGGCTACCCAGGCGGCGATCTGAGCGCGTGACCGGAAATTGAGTTTGGTCAAGATGTTGGCGACATGCCTGGCCGCCGTCGATGGCCTGATCGACAGCTCGGCGGCGATTGCCGCGTTGCTCAGCCCGCGGTATATCCCGCTCGCGACTTCGCGCTCCCGGCTGGTCAGCGGGCTGAGCGCGATATCCGCGGCCTGGCGGGCCAGTGCGGCGGGCGAGTCCGGCGGCCAGGCGGCCGCGGCCGGCGCGAAGGCACGCGGCGCAGGCTGCGGTGCCGTCGCCAGCCGCACCGCGGCCTCGGCGCTCATGGCCCGGCCCTCGTCGAACAGCGCGGCAGCGGTGTCCTGGCCCAGCTGACTGTCCGCCGCCTGGCGCAGTTCCTCCAGCCGCTTCCCCGCCCCGCCGGACGGCGCCGCGCCGACGACCTCGCACAGTGCCTGGGAAGCGCCCGCCAGCCGCAGCGCGGTCGCCAGGTTCCCCGATGCGGCGGCGACAGCTGCATGCGCGTCGACGGCGCGGGCGACCGCCAGCCGCTGGCCGGCCGCCAGGCTCAGCCGCAGGCTCTCGGCCAGGCTGGACCTGGCCAGCGGGAGGTCGTGCTCCGCCAGGGCCTGCCAGCCGATGAAGGCCAGGCAGCGCGCGATGTCCGACCTAGCGTTGATCTGCCGGTACATGGCGAGCGCCGCGCCGAAGTAGCGCAGCGCGGATGCGCTGTCGCCGCGTGCGCTGGCCAGCCTGCCCAGGCCGACCAGCGCCTGCGCGCGGCCCCAGCCCCGGCCCTCCCCGAGTACCTCAAGCGCGACCTCGTAGGCACGCTGCGCGTCATCAAGGCGGCCCTGCAGGCCGATCGCGGCGGCCCGCACGACGTGCGCCACGCCGACCTCCCAGTCGTCGGCCGCAGCGCTGGCCGCAGCCAGGGCGGCCTCGGCAAGGTCCATCGCCTCGGCGATCTGGCCGCCGAACACGGCGGTAACCGCCTGGATGCGCAGCGCACTGGCGTTCGCCTGGCCGGGCGGGCTAACCTGGCCGCACTGCCTGGCGAACTCCGCCGCCGCAGGAAGATCCTGCTGGTAGAGGGCCAGCTCGGCGCGCAGCGAAAGGGCACGGGTGCGGACGGCGGGGGAGACGTCGCGGTCAAGGGCGAGCAGCCGGTCGAGCATCGCGGCCCCGTCGGTGGCGTCACCGCCGGTCAGCCAGATCGGCCGCATGGCGATGCAGAGCCTGAGCCCTTCCTCCGCGTCGCCGCGCTCGGCGGACAGCGCGAGCGCTGCCCGGGTGTTCGCCTGCTCAGCCAGGCCGCGGTGGTAGACGGCCACCCGTTCTGACCACGGGAGGTCCGCGGGGGCGAAGGCGCGCTCGACTCCCCGCTCCTGCAGCAGCAGCATGCAATCGCGGTGCGCCACCCTCAGCTCGGCCAGCTCGGCTGCCTGCTCGGCCTGCTCGACCGCGTACTGCCTGACGGTGTCGAGCAGCCGGTAGCGCGCGTCACCGTTCAGCTCGCCGTCCACGATCACCAGCGACTTGTCGATCAGCGCGGTGAGCAGATCCAGGACCTGGCCGGCCGTGGTGCTGCCGCGCCCGCAGACCAGCTCGGCCATCTCCAGGTTCCAGCCGGCGAACACGCAAAGCCGCCGCAGCAGCACCTGCTCGGCCGGGGTGAGCAGGTCATAGCTCCAGGCCACGGCGGCCCGCAGGGTCAGGTGCCGCCTTGGCGCGGCCCGGTCACCCGTCGCCAGCAGCGCGAATCTGTCCGCCAGCCGGTCAGCGATCTGCTCGGACGAGAGCGCCCGCATCCGCGCGGCGGCGAGCTCGATCGCCAGCGGCATCCCGTCCAGGGTGCGGCAGATCCGCTCAACCGCCCTGATATTCGCCTGCTGAACGGTGAATCCCGGCCGCGCGGCCGCGGCGCGCTCGGCGAACAGCTTGACGGCCTCGCAGCCTGCCAGCTCGCGGAAACCGGCCTCGGCCTGTTCGTCGCCAGCGGCGCCCAGCGGCGATCCCATCGGCAGGCCGAGCGGCGCGACCCGCCAGGTGACCTCGCCGCGGATCCGCAGCGGCTCGCGGCTGGTACTGATCACGCGCAGGCCAGGACAGCTGGCGAGCAGCTGCCGCACCAGCCCGGCGCAGGCCCCGACCAGATGCTCGCAGGTGTCAAGTATGAGCAGCATCGACCGCGGCCGCAGCGCCTCGGTCAGGGTGCCAGTCAGCGGCTGATCGGGCTCGGCGAGGATGCCGAGCACCGTGGCGACCAGCGGCGCCAGCAGGCCGGGGTCGTCGGCGTCGGCCAGGTCAACGATCCAGGCGCCGCCGCGGTACTCCGGTGCCAGCGTGGCGGCCAGCCGCAGCGCGAGCCGCGTCTTGCCGATGCCGCCTGGCCCGCACAGCGTGAGTGCCCGCACCTCGCCGAGCAGATCGGCGAGTTCGGTCAGGTCCCGCTCGCGCCCGACGAAACTGTTGGGCTCGGCCGGCAAGTTGCCCGTAAAGGACGGCATCTGGTGAGTCATTGGCTTATTGCAGAATCTTAGGGAAACCCGTTCAGTCTGGCACCGGCCGGGCGCGCGGGACGGAAAATCATTTCCCCAGCCGATCAGCAGCCGACCGATACCCAGACCGGCTCGCTATAGCGCAGCCGGCCGAAATACATCACCTTCACCAGCGCCCACCAGCGCTCGCCGGGCCGGGCGGACTGCGGCACAGCGACAGTGAAGGCGAGCGTGGCCCGTCCGCCAGGCCCGGCTGAGAACCCGGTGCTCCACGGGCCTGCCGCCGGCCAGCCCGGCGACGGCGTGATCAGCTGTGCCTCTCCGCGCAGCGTCGACGCGGTGTTGTTGACGAGCTGCACCACGATCTCGCCGCGCCCGCCGGGCGCCAGCTCCAGGTCGCCGCTGCGCACGGTCAGCTTCGCCTGCGCGGCCTCGGCATGGCTCAGCCGCTCGAGCCGCGCGGCCAGCTGCGCCAGCGGCAGGTCATCGGGCGGCGGCAGGTCATCGCCGACGGCGATGAGCGCGGCGTCCTGCAGCACCTGGCCGGCCTCATCCACGATGCCGGCGGCCAGGTAGTAGCTGCCGGGCGCCGCCTCGGTCAGCGCCCGGACGGCAAGGTCCCAGGCCGCGTAGCCGCCGGCGGCGAGGTGGTAGTGCAGCGTCGCAGGCTCGCCGCCGTAGCCGGGCTCGCCAGGGCCCGGGCCGGCCGGCCCGACATGCAGGCCGTGCGGCACGTCAAGCGTCACCGTGCCGGACGCCGGCTGCCCCCAGCACGCCACCGTGAGCCCGAGCTTGCCGCGCTCACCGGGACGAAGCGTGAGCATGCCGGGCGACAGGTGCACCGCCACCGGCAGGTTGCCCGCTGGCGCCGGGCCCTTGCCGTGCAGCCAGTACCTGGTGAAGACGGGCTGGGCCGGCTCCGGCGGCACGCCGGTCACCTCGGCGCGCCCATGCTTGCTGCCTGGCGGCGCGGTCGCCGCGCCCGGCCGCACCGCCAGCGTCACGATGCCGCGCTCTGGCACGGTCACGGTGACGGCGCCGCCAGCACAGCTGGCCGGCTCTCCGCGGTCCCGCTCCAGCGGGCCGGTGACGGCCGCGGCCTCGATGCCGGTGAACAGCCGGACGGTCGCCGCGCCTGGCCCCGGCCGGCCGGCCAGGTCTCGCAGCCGCACCGTGACTCCGTCGCGCGGGTCGGGCTGGGCGTGCGGCGCGAGCGGATTGCCGTGCGGCTTGAGCGCCATCAGGCCCGCTTCCGCAGGCGTGACGCTGGCCAGGCTCATGCCGGCAGGAAGGACACCGCCGTGCACGCTCGCCTGCACGGCGTGCAGCCGGTGGCTGTACTCCTGGCCGGCCCGCGTGAAACCCGCCGTCCGCCAGTCACCGGGGCCGGCCGCGAGCGCGTACTCGAACGTATGGCTCCAGTGCTGCCAGGCGAAGCTGCTGCCGTCGGGCACCGTCCGCTTGTCACCGTCCAGCCAGATGCCGCACGGCCACGCACTGCACGCCCGCATCAGCGAGATGTACATCTCCCCGGCCGGAGTGACCAGGCTGCCCGGCAGGCCCCGGTTCAGCAGCGCGACCGAGTGTCCCGCCAGGTCGGGCTCGGCGGCCGGCCCGCAGGGACCTGGCCCCGGATGGCCAGCCGGGTCGCCGGCCGGCCGCCGCGGGTCATCCCGGCCGGGCTGCCGCACGCTGATCACCGCGTCGGCCAGATCGGCGATCAGCGCCGCGATCGCCGCGCCGAGGTCGTCGCCGGCCACGATCAGCACCGGCAGGTCCGCGATCCCGCGCAGGTCAGCCCCCGCCGCGAACGCGTACTCGCGGCACTGGGCGGCGGGCACCCAGACCCGCGCTGACCCGCCGGCCACCAGCTGCTGGTCGAGCGCTTCGGCGACCCGCGCCCCGGACGCCGCGAGCACCCTGGCGGTGAACGCGTTCTGCGCGGGCCCGCCGATGGCGATCCTGAAGTCCGGCAGGTTGGAATCGAGCGCGATATCGCCGTACCTTGGCCCGTCAGGCACCGAGCAGGTGGCGGTGACCCCCTGCCGCGCGAGCGCGACGGTCAGCTCCCTGACCGCCTGCCGGTAGCCGTCGCCGGCGCCGGGGTCCCTGGGCGGGAAGCGGTCGGTGGCCGGGCTGGCCGGCACGATCACCTCGGCGACGCCGATCGCGCGGTGCCGCCGCTGGCCGCCAGGGCCGTTCAGCGCCACCCGCGCGGTGGAGCCCACGCCGAACCACTCGTGAGCCGGGTTGTCCAGCGTGTAGGCGTGCTCGGCCACGTCGCAATCGGCCGGGCCAGGGGTCCTGCCGATCACCGACAGCGCGGTCTGGTAGACCGGCAGGCCGCCTGGCACGTCGGCGGCGAACCGCACCCGCAGCAGCCGGTCCTGGCCGATGGAGCCATCGACATGGGTGCGGAACTCAATCCGGTCGGCGCCGTCCCACAGCAGCGTCTCCTGGGTCACCCGCAGCTCGTCGAGCGCGAACTCGGTCACCAGCCGGGAGCCGACCGGGCAGCGCTCGGCGCGCACCGTGGCTGGCACGCCGGCCGAGCCGCGCGACTTCCCGGTCGGGCACAGCAGCCACGGCCCCTCGCCCCAGTGCGGATGGGACGGATACTCCTCGGCGAGCACGAGCTCGTTGCCGTGGCCGGCCAGCAGCTCGGTCCCGGTGCGCCGGTCGGTGATCGAGGACAGCGCACCGCACCCGGGGTCCGCGGCCACCCGCAGCGCCTCGTTCTCGATCACCAGGCCGTCGGCCTGGCACCAGGCCGACTGGCCGGTCCTTGCGTCCCGCCGCCGGCGGCCGGCGGGCACCTGGCCGGCTCCGCCCGGCCCGGCGGGCGGCTCGGGCACCGCTAGGTAGGTCCGGTAGCCGACTGCCGGGATGTCCGCGGCCAGGAAGGTCAGGGTCACCGCGGCCAGCGTGCCGTCCGGGTGGCGGCGCAGGCCCTCGGCCAGGTAGCCAACATCGCCGCCGGCGTCGTCGGACAGCCGGATCGAGCCCGCGCCGGGCTCGGCGAGGTCAAGCGCGATCGTGGCCAGGCCGGACCTGGGCCAGGACAGGGTATTGAACACCACGACCGCACCGGTGCCGGCCGGCCATGCGGACGCCTGGCCGGCCGGGACCGCCGCCGTATCGGCCAGGCCGGCCAGGTAGCGCGCGGCGTCCTCGCGCGCCCGGTCCCCTCGCTCGAACGCCTCCCGCCAGCCGGCCAGCAGGTCCAGGTACACCTGGTCGGATTCGGTCCCGGTGATCGCGTCGTGGTGGGCGCCGAATACCAGCAGCCGCCAGGCCTTGTCCAGGCTGGCCGCCGGGTAGCCAGCGCCCGCCAGCCATGCGGCCGTCGCCAGCCGCTCACCGTCAAGCACCGCGATCTCGGCTTCCCGCTGCGCCTGCTTGGTGTCGATGTAGGTGACGTCCTTGCCGGTGTAGACCGGGTTCATGTCCCTGCTCTGCGGCATGAACCAGGCCCCGGTCGCCGCGGCCTCGGCGCGCACGGCGGCGAAGAACTCGCCAGGCACGGCCGTCACGAACCGCGGCCAGACGTACCGCTCCTTCCAGTGCCGGTGGATCGCCGTCACCCACCGGGAAGGGACCACGTGGTCGCCGCCGACCGGCAGCAGCACGTTGCGGGTCGCGGCGACCTGCGCCAGCTGGCTGAACTGGGTATAGGCGTCTTGCTCGGCGGTGGCAAGGTCCGTGGCCTGCTGCGTGCTCCAGCCCGCGGAGTAGTGGTTCGGCATGTAGCTGGTCAGCAGCCCGGCGCCGTCCGGCGACAGCCACTCGAACTCGGCCGGGAACTGCATCCGCCGGTTGCCATCGCCGCTGTTCACCGGGCCCCACTGGTGAAACGGCCCGCGGGCCCACGACGACTCGGTCATCCCGGCGGCGGCCATCAGCCCTGGATACGCCGGGTCGAAGCCGAAGGCGTCCAGCATCCAGGAGGCAGTCGGATTGGCGCCGAGCACGTCACGCTGGAACGCCACGCCATACACCGCATTGCGGATCGTCGACTCGGCCGAGGTGAGATTGGTGTTCGGCTCGTTATAGCTGCCGCCCATGATCTCGACCCGGCCGGCGGCTATCAGCGCGAGCAGGTCGGCGCGATCGGCCGGATGCGCGTCGAAGTACGGCTTGAGGTAGTCGACCTCGGCCAGCACGAACTTATAGTCCGGATCGGACCTGGCAGCCTCCAGATGCAGCCTGACCAGGTCGAACACGGTCCTGACCTCGGGCGGCGAGCCGTCCTCGGCCGGCAGCAGCGGCCAGCTCTCCGCGAACCTGCCCTGGGTGTTCCACCACACCGGGTCGTAGTGGAAGTGGCTGATCATCCACATGGTCCAGCCGGTCTGGGCCGCAGTCAGCTGCCCGGTGGCCTCCCAGCAGCCCGGCTGTCCGTGCACGATCGCGGTCACCGGCACCCGGCTGCCCGGCGCGAGCGGAGCGGCGACCTCGACGCCGACCTCCACCGTTCGCAGCTCGCCGCGCTGCAGCTCGGTCACCACGGCCGGCTCGGGCGTGATCACCGCCGGGCCGTGCACGCCGACGGTCACGATAGCTGCCCGATCGTGAATCATGTCCTGGCCGGCGTTGGCGAGGCTGACCCTGACTACCTGCAACGGCCTGGCCAGCGTGCCGCAGAACAAATCAGTCGAAGCAACCCCGGTGATCCGCATGCCTCATGGTGGCACGTCACCGTTCGAATGATCTACGGGCGGCGGCGAGGTCGGCCAGGGCCCGGCCAGTCGAGCACCCACCACTCCAGCCGGCCGTAACCGCGCCGGACGCAGGTCTGCGCGAGCTCGGCAAGCAGCGCCAGGCCGGCCTGATCAGCATGATGGCCCGGCGGCTGGGAACCGGTACCTGAGCCTGAACCGCTCGGCCGGCACCACCACCTCGCCGGCCTCGACGCCGCGGCCGGCCGCGTACTGTACCCGGCCGATGACCAGCGCGAGCGCGCCAGGCGGAATCGCCAGCGCGGCCGCCTCGGCCCGCAGCGACGGCCTGACGGCCACCTCCTCGACGATCTCGTCCACCGAAATGCCGATCGAGCGCATCCGCTCGACCACGCCCCGCCCGGCCAGCGGACCCTGCTCAGGCAGGGCGACCTGGGTGCCGGCGGTAAGCTCGGCAGGCTCGTAACTCACCGCGAGCTGCACCGGCTCGCCGTCGGATCGCAGCAGGTACCTGGTCATGACGGCGGCTTCGCCAGGTGCCAGGCCGAGCCGCGCCGCGACCTGCGCAGGAGCCGGCCCCTGCTCGGTCTGGTGCTCCCAGGCCAGGCGGCGGGTGACGGTCGCGGTCCCGTCGCCGTTGCCGCCGACCGGCGCCGTCTCCTGCACCCCGAAGGGCGACCCAGGGAATCCCGGCCGGTCGTGCTCGAGGATCCTGGCCGCGGGAACCTTGCGCACGTAGGAGCCCGAGCCGGGCCTGGCCTCGATCAGGCCCTCGGCGGCGAGCACCGCCAGGGCGTGCTTGGCCGCCGTCTCGCCCACCCCGTAGTTGGCGATGATGGCGTTCCTTGACGGGATGCGCGCGCCCGGCCCGAGCGCGCCGGAATGGATCCGGCCGCGCAGGTCCTCAAGCACCCGCAGGTAGACCGGCTCGGTTGTGGTGCCCATGACCCCGGCTCCCTGGTGATTCATCGATCGATGCTGCCGCCAGTCACCGCAGCCCGCCGAGGTCATTGTCGCCCAGCCGGTGGCCTGATTGGCGCGATCGGGCAACATCGCGGCCCGCCGTCCGCCGCGGCGCGTCCTCCGGGCCCCGGCGGGCGCGGGGGTCGGCCGGGCCGGTCCGGCCGGCGAGCGTGCGGTCGCGCCGGTTCAGGATCAGCGCGCACGCTGCGGTAGTAGACGGTTAGGCGCTGCCTTCTTCCAGCAGCAGGTGGTAGCCGTTGGGCGTCCTGGCATGCAGGACGCGGTACTGCCAGTCCGCGCTCGGCGACATCAGCTCCTCGCGATAGGGAATGCCGGCCTGGTCGAACACCTCTTTCGCCTGGTCCAGGTCGGTCACGCCGAACTGCCAGGTCAGCACCCGGTCCGGGCCAGCTGTCGAGAATCCCTCGTGCCACTCGATACCGAATTCCACTGGTCCCTGGCCGAGCGCGAGGAAATACGGATACTCGGGCCCCTCGTAGGTGACTCGGAACCCGAGGCGGAGGTAGAAATCCCGTTCTGCCCGCAGATCGCTGACGAAAAGAATCGGGATGATCCTCCTAAACAACACTGCCATAGCGCGACATAGTATCGAGCCGCGCGCACTAGGGTGGCATAGTGCCGACTCGTGTCGAGACCGCGCCCGTACTGGTCGCCGCGTGCCAGGTCAGCCTGCAGGTAGGCCAGCTGGAGCGCAACCGCGCGGCGGCCGCCGCCGCGATCCGGCAGGCGGCCGGCCGTGGCGCCCGGATTGTCGTGCTGCCCGAGCTGACGCCATCGGGCTATGTCTTCACCGACCCGGCGGAGGCCAGGTCGCTCGCCGAGCCAGGCGACGGCCCGACGGCCGCGCAGTGGGCGCGGCTGGCCGCCAGGAATGACCTGGTGATCGTCGGCGGCTTCTGTGAGCTCGGCGCGGGCGGCCGGCTGTACAACAGCGCCATGCTGGTCGACCGCACCGGCCTGCGGGCGGTCTACCGCAAGGCTCATCTGTGGGACGCCGAACCCGACTTCTTCACCGCGGGCCAGATGCCTCCTCCCGTGGTGCGCACCGGCTACGGCAGCATCGCGATGATGATCTGCTACGACGCCGAGTTCGGTGAATGGGTCAGGCTGCCCGCGCTGGCCGGGGCGCAATTGCTCGCCGTGCCGACGAACTGGCCGGCTCAGCAGCCGGTGCCCGCCGGAGAGCGGCCGATGGTGACGGTCAATATCAGCGTCGCCGCGTGCGCGAACCGGATCTTCGTCGCCGCCGCGTGCCGGTGCGGAGATGAGCGCGGGGTGCGCTGGACCGGCGGCAGCGTGATCGCCGGGCCGGACGGCTACCCGCTGGCCGGGCCGGCCAGCGTCCCGGCGAAGGCCAGGCCGGCGGGTCCTGAGCTGCTGATCGCCAGCTGCCGGCTGGATCTCGCCTCGAGCAAGGCGACCGGCCCGCGCAACGACGCGCACGCCGACCGTCGCCGCGAGCTTTACGGCTGACGGCCGGGCCGGCTCGCGGTCAGTTCTTCCTGGCCACGGTCACGCCGTCGCCGACGGGCAGCATCACGACCTCGACCCGGCCGTCGGCCGCCACGGCGTCGTTGAAGTCCCTGATGCCCTGCACGGAGCTGTCCTGGACGGCCGGATCGGTCACCCGGCCGCTCCAGAGCGTGTTGTCGGCCAGGATCACGCCGCCCGGCCGGATCAGCGGGACGATCAGCTCCCAGTACTCGACGTACCCGGTCTTGTCGGCATCGATGAACGCGAAGTCGAAGCTGGTGCCATGCGGCAGGCCGCGCAACGTCTGCGCCGCGGGGCCGAGCCGCAGCTCGATCTGGCCGGCCAGGCCGGCCCGCTGCCAGTATTCGCCGGCCATGGACGTCCACTCCTGGCTGACGTCGCAGCAGAGCAGCCTGCCGCCCTGGACGAGGCCGCGGGCGATGCAGATCGCCGAGTACCCCACGAAGGTTTTACTACATACTTGGGGTTATGAGCACACCGACGCCGCGCCGATCAGGGGGGCGCACCCACTTAGAAACATCTCCTGACCTGCTCGTCTGGGCTCTTTACGGCCGCGAGTCCTTCGACCGCAAGGGTAACGCCGAGCAGGTGGGCAACCAGCTCGCGGACATGCGACCCTTCGTCGCCGCGATCGGCGGCAGGATCGGCCGTGAGTACCCCGAGAACAACGTCTCCGCCTTCAAGCGCGTCAGGGTTCCACTGCCGGATGGCACCTACGGGTATCGCGTCGTCCGGCCGGACTGGGACGACATGATGACGGCGCTCCGTCGCGGCGCGTACAACGCGTTGTGCGTGCCGAACATAGACCGCGGCATGCGAGACCCGCGAGACCTCGAAGACTTGATCGATCTGGTCGAGCACTACGGCGTCTACGTCGTTGGCATGACCGGCAATATCGATCTGACAACAGACGACGGCATCGCAAGCGCGCGTCACGAGGTTGGTCAGCGCAATCAGGAGTCGCGCAATATCTCCCGCCGCGTTCAGACCGGAAACCGCCGTGCAGCGCTCAAGGGTCACAGTCATGGTGGCGGCGCGCGTCCCTTCGGCTGGCGCAAGGACCGAATACATGTAAACCTGCGAGAGGCAAAGCATATTCGTCGTGAAGTTCCGCGTCTCCTTGCTGGCGTCCGGCCTTCTACCATTGCGATGGAGTGGAACGATCGCGGCATTCCGACCGTCTCAGGCAATACTAAGTGGCAGGAGGCGACGATCAGGCAGATCTTTACAAGCCCGCGACTATGCGGCTGGCGCGTATATCAAGGCGAGATCTTGCCGGATTCGGACGGCAATCCTGTGCGTGGTATCTGGCAGCCGATCCTTACCGTCGAGCAACACAATTCGCTCGTAGCTGTGCTGGGCACCGCGAGCATGCTGAGGAAGCGTAGCGGGCGAGGGAGGGTAACGAAATATCTCCTGTCACCATTCGTTCGCTGTGGCAAATGTAACTCACGGATGTACGGCAGTGTATGGCACAACAAGCGCGGCAAGCGAGTATTTCACTACCGCTGCCCACCGCGGGGGTGGGGTGGATGCGGCGGCGTGGCTAGAGCAGGCGAGCCGCTTGACCTCTACGTGTCAACGCTGGTTCGCATGGAACAGAGCAAGATTAGGCTCGCCAAACCGGAGGAGATGCTTCCGTGGGAAAAGACTGACGAGCTTCGGGCCGTTACAAAGCAAATCAGCGACACGACTGCCGCATTCAAGGCGCGCCGTATATCAGCGGCGCGGTACTTCCGCCTACTCGAAGATCTGGAGACCGATGAAGAGCAGCTCAAGTTGGAGAAACGGCGCTATGACGCCAAGCGGGAAGCGCGAAGTCCGTCTACCGCCGACCTCGATGCCGAGTGGAACAAGCCGAGTTTCACTCTTGAGTTGAAGCAAGCGGCCATCGCGAAGAGCATAACTGCGGTTATTATCAACCCCGCCAGGCGGCCAGGCGTGCGATTCGATCCAAACTCGATATCAATAGTTTGGCGGGAAAGCGAAGACGAGGAAGACGCCTAACTGTTTACGATCTAGAGGTCGGCGGCGGCACCGTATTGGAGCGCCGCCGCCGCCTCGCGTTATTCGCTGATTTCCAGACCGTAAATCGCGGCAACCTCGCGCGCCCACCTCAGAGATCTCTGCGGCGCGTTGGCGAGTTGCGCACTTGCCCACTCCTCGGGACTAGGAATCACCTTACTTTGTTTGTTCGATCGGCCGCATCGCCGCGCCCCTTGCGTGTCGCGTGCTCGCGATTCTCGTTTTGTGGTTTGCCTTTCGGCGTTCACCTCTTCCGTTTCTGGTTGTGTATCGGCTGGGTTTGTCGTGTGGCTTTCACCTCCCCTCGTGGCGATCGGCCGGTCGCGGGAGCTTGCGGTGACTGTGGGTGATCGTCCACGTCCACGTCCACGGCGCGTGTGTGGCCCATCGCGCGCAGGCGCGCGCGATGGCGTGGACGAGACAGACATCACTGTCAGTCACCACGCGGGGGCCGGCGGCGGTCCCGCCGTCGGGTGCGCGGCCGGGGCGGCGGCCGACCGTCCCCGGGCCCGGTGCGGATGGCGCGCCAGGAGCCGCGCACGGTCTGCGCGACATGGCCGGCCTGGGCGTGGTCGCGGAGCCGGTTGTAGACCCAGCTCCGGCTCATGCCGGTCGCGGCGATCAGCTCGGCCACAGAGGCGCCCTCCGGCCCGGCCGCGCTGAGCGCGGCCCACAGCGCCGTCTCTGGCCCGGCCTGGTCTGCCGCACTGGCTGCGCCGTGGCCGCTGTCCTGGGGCGGTTCTGGCGTCCCATGGGCAGCGCCGGGGGCTGTGTCGGCGGGCTCGCGGTGGGCGTGCCGGGCGGCGTGCTGGGTGATCTGCTCCTCGGTGATCAGGTAGGCCCGGTACCGCTGTGGCGTGGTGTGCTCGGGATCGGAGACCAGGAACGCGCCTGGCTGGGTGAGGGCGTGCGGATGCCAGCCGGCCAGGTAGGACCCCTGGCCGAGCACCAGGTCGGCGTCTCGCCGTTCGCGGACGCGCAGGCAGATGCGGACATCCATCTGCGAGCGAACGGCGTGCTTTCCCATCGCTTCCTGGGTCGGCCGCTGGGTTGCGGCGATCAGGTTGAGCGCGACGGCCCGGCCGCGCCGGGCGATCGAATCGGCGCAATCATGGGATTCGTCGGTCAGTTCTGCGTATTCATCGACGATGATGATAATCGCCGGGTCAGTAGCGGTCGGCTCCCAGGTTTTGCGGCCTTCGGCTGCTTTACGCTTGGCCCGTTCATTGAGCCGGGTCACCGCGTCGCGAAAGAGCTGATCGGCTTCGGCGGGCGTGGTGGCGAAGCGGCGCAGGCGCTTGGCCCAGGGCGCGAGTTCCATGCCTCCTTTCAGGTCCACGCCCCAGATTTCTACGTCCAGGCACATGACCAGCGCGGCAATGATGATATTCAGGATGACGGATTTCCCGGCGCCGGTCATGCCGCCGATCAGCACATTCCGGCGCAGGATATTGATCCGTACAGGCTGCCCGTCTTCGGACAATCCGAGTTCGATGAGCTGGGTGATGGATCGGATGAAGGCGCCGGGCCAGGGAATCGGCTGGGCGTGCGGATCGGATTCGATGACCCGCAGCGTGAACCGGTCTGCGCGTTCCTCGTCAGGGAACACGCGGGCGCTGCCCCGCCGCAGGCCAAGCCCGGATTCGATAGCGGGTATCTGGCTGACTGCGTGCTCGGCGGTCGTTCCTTTCCTGAGCAGTACTTTGGCGGTCCATCCCCACGCGTCCACGACGATGGAGGTGATACGGGAGCCGGGCAGGCCCATATTCTCGGCCAGAGCCGGCCAGGAGTGAATGGTGCGCCAGGCGCGGACACGGGCCCGTCGGCGCCGGTGCGCCCACCACGGAATACCCAGGATTACCGTCGCAATAGCCGCGATTGCCGGTAGCGGTTTCACGGCGGGACCGGCTGCGATGGCTGCGGCCAGCCAGCCGCCAGCTGTCGCTATGACCGTTGCGGCGTAGGTGCGTTCGATCGTCCGCCCGATACCGCATGTGTCCCATACGCGGGCGAGGAGCCGGCCGAGCTTTGCGCCGCCCGGCCACCGTCTCAGTAGCCGGCCCGGCAATGCCATCACCGCTACCGCAAAGCCAGTAACGGCAGCAATGACGGCAGCCGATCCCGTGTGATGGTCGTGCATGTTGACCGCTGCTAGGAACGCAGCAGCGGTGATTGTAAATGGGAGGAATGCGGATCGGTTGCGGTAGGCCCATCGGCTGAAGGCGGCCAGCGCGACGAGCGACAGGGATTCGTAGGGAATGGGGAACAGGACGGGGTAGCCGCCGTGGCGGCCCCGGAAGGCGCGGCGCATCTGCCGGCGGTACCGCCGGTACGGGTTGCCGTGCATCATCGGCGGCCCCGGCCGTCGTGCTCGGCGAGTTCCCAGCGCAGGAATTCGAGGGGATCAGGCTCGCCATCCCCGGCCGCGCGCAGCGCGGCCTGCATCGCGGCCCGCAGGTTCGCGGCGTCCAGGCGTGCGGTCGTCAGGTCGTCATGGAGCTGAGCGACCGTCCGCAGCAGATGCGCGGAATCGGTGAGAACGACTGTCACGGCGGCGTCGCAGCGGCCGCACCAGGAAATGCGGGCGAGCGCTGTCAGGCGCGCTCCTATCGCGCCGAGGTCGGGCTGGTTGTTGGTGTTTTCGGTTCGCGTATTGTTCACGGGCAGCCTCCAATGCTCTGGGGGATGGGGCCATAGGCGTCCTTTCTCGTGTTCCGCGCACCGGGTGGCACGCGGAACACGGGCGTGATACGGTCACTTTCGTGAATGGGCTCCTGGTTACCGGCTGCCGGTCAGAGCAGCCGGAACAGGCTTCTGGTGATCTGGCTGATTTCGTTCGCCAGGCTGGACGATGCCAGGTAAAACCCGAGTGTGATGCAGGCCAGCGCATGCCAGATACGCAGGCCCGCATACCGGCACAGCAGGATTACCAGCACGCCCAGCATGGCGACCACCGACAAAGACAGTGTCAGGAAACCACCTCCTCTCAATTCATTTCTGGCGTCCGGTCAGCGGATGGCGGGAGGTCATTCGCTGGCGTAGGCCCGCCACGCCTTGCGGCGTGACCAGCGAGCCCGGCGGATGCATTTCTCACAGGCGTCGGCCCCGTCCTTGGCCAGCGCGCTGCACGCGCACTGGTGGCCGGAGCGGCAGCCGGCTAAGTGATGCTCGTTGATCTGATATCACCTCCCCTGCCTAAACAGCCGTTGTCCTCCTTTCTCCCGGCAAACTGGCATGCGCAGCACGACGGCCCCGGGTACCATCGCACACGGGGAACCTGTTCCCTGCGGGCCGCCCCAGCCGCAGCCGTGGTGCGGGGCGGCCCGCTTGCTTGTGGCGCTACGGGCAGCCGCCCGCGAGCGCGTGTTCGATCGCCTCGACCAGCCGCAGCTCATTCAGCGCCGGGCACTCGGTGCCGGGCGCGCACTGGCAGCGGCGGACGTTGACGCGGAGCGTTGCCTCGACCCAGCGGGTCAGCATCTCGTCCTCGCTGACTTCGCGTGCCATCCGGGCGATCGGCGAGCCGGCCGGGACGAGCAATGCCGCGGTGATCAGCGCGTCATCGTCATGTTCTTCGCCCGGCTGGCGGAAGAATCCCCACACCTCGGTATTCGCCGGTATCCAGCCCCGGCCGGTATCGCAGTCATCAGCCGCGAACCAGAAGTACGACACGGTGATGTCAGCACCGTTGCCCTGCTGCGCCGGACACGAACGCGGCGGAACGGGGGCGGTCATCCGGCCGCCTCGCTGCACAACGCCCAGACGACCTTCCCGCCAGCCGCGACCGGATACCAGGACCACTGTTCGCTCATCCTGCCGACCAGGAACAAGCCACGACCGCTTTCCGCCAGCTCATCGACAGCAGTTCGCGGCGCTGGCGACTGCGGGAGGCCATCCCAGACCAAGATCAGCACCTTCTCCTTGTCCGAAAACAGCCACAGTCGCACCGTCGTGAATTCGCCCGCCGCGCGTGACGCCTGCACTGAATTGGTAACCAGCTCCGAGACCACCAGTGCGCACGTGTCGATCAGTTCACCGAAACCCCATTCCCGCAGCACAAGCTGAGCGTGCAGCCGGGCACATCGCACAGCTTCCGTGTATGCGCCTAGCTCTAAAAAGGACCACAAAGGCCACTCGTCCGTCATGCCCGCATCCCGATTATCGAGGGGCGGAGCTGGGATATCCTCTATGCAGTTATGCCCGGTTGCTGAAATGAGCAGATCAGCATTCGCGGTAGCGCAGATCATCCCGATCACCTCCCCTACATTTCCGATAGGCAGTCAAGCATTCACATCGAAAGTAATGCGGCCATTGCCTTGGCCAGCTCGTGGCGGCCAAATTTGGCCGCGTGCTCACCACGGCGGACTTCGGCGCTGTCCAGAATCCACTCCCGCTTGCGGCGTCCGAAGGCGAGCACCAGCGTCCTTCCGTTCCTGGTAACGCTGACCTGCGCGCGGTCACCGCTGACGGAAGTGTCCGGTTCGGCCTGCGCCCTGGTCCGCACGTAGGCTGCGTAGCTGGCGACCACCTGGGGCACTGAGACGGCATCTCCCGCAGCCGCCGATGACGCCATCCCCGTTGCTCGCTGGTTGTTCATCACCACCTCCTGTCCCGGCTGCTGCGTGCCCAGAGCACCCACATGCTGCACTTCTGGCGAGACTTGGGCGGTATCCGCCCCCAGCTACGATGGAGCCGACACCACCCGATCCCGCCGTATCAGGGTGCGGTAGGCAGCGCCCAGGCACAATGGACAATGCGATTCATCGCGATTCAGCACCGGCCGGAAGGTAGACGTGACCGCCAGCATCGGGCAGGCTCTCAGGGCATCCCGCGACGCAGCGGGTCTCTCGATAGTCCAGCTCGCCCGATTGACCGCGTTCTCAGCAAGCCACCTTCGTAGCGTCGAAAACGGTAATCGGGCAGTTACCCGGGCGATAGCCGAAGCATATGACCGAGCGCTAGGTACGGGCGGCATCATCGTGGATCTGTTCCTTGCCGATGAAAAAGGGGCCGTCGTGAGAAGGCGGGAGGCATTGAGCCTGCTTGGCACGGTCAGTGCTCTGGGGGTAGGTGCGCCACAACTCATTGCCGAGAGCCTACGCGAAAGCCTCCTGTCGGCCTGTGAAACGGGTGATTGGCCGGAGATCGTCATCGAGAATGGCCAGCGCTTCATGACAGACAGTCCCGGCGAGTTCAGAACTCATCTGACCGGTGATCTGATCGTATTGCGTCACTCGATCTCCCAGCGTGACTCGGAAATGACTCGCATTGCTGCTCCACGGCTCATGACACTACATGGCATGGTAATAGCTAACCTCGGAGACGGATCAAAGGCCGCGAGATGGTATCGAGCAGCCAGGCTTGCGGCGGATCAAACAGGAGACGGCCATCTCCGTCAATGGGTCCGTGGCCGGACGGCGTTCAGGCTTGGCTACGAAGGCGCTCAAGCACACGAGATTCTAGCTCTCGCCTCAGGCGTAGATGATATTGAGGCGAAGCTGGCTGTAGCACAAGCCTATGCTCGTCTTGGAGAAGGTGAACTTGCGAAGTCAGCTCTAGCTGACGCGCGTCGTATTCATGAATCCGCTGACAAGAGCGAAACGACCATTTACGCAATGCCGCCGTGGCGGATGGCGCTTTCGACGGCCTACGTCTACGCCCTGATGGGCAAGGTCAAAGAATGCGAGACAGAGTTGGCGAGTGTTGCGCCACCAGCTGCGGTACAGCGCTGGCAATCACAGTTGGAGATTCAGCGAGCCGTGGCCTACGCGCGCAGTGGCGATGTCATTGGCGGTATTCAACTCGCCGATTCGGTTCTGCGCGATACTCTGCCAGAAGAGCGTTCAATCGTGCTGATGGAAATGTACCGTGAAGTTCGGAGTTGCGCGTCGCGCATTCGCCAGATCGGGGGCAAATAGTGGATGCACAAATTGACCATATCGTGCTGTGGGTAGATGACCCGCGTCGATCGCTCGCTTTTTACGAAGAAATGTTTGATGCCCGTGGCGAGCGTGCCGAAGAGTTCTTTGCCGGGACCGCGTCCTTTCCCAGCGTTCGCATATCATCCGCTACAGTCATCGATCTTATGCCGCGCGCGATGGCGGCGGCTGTCAATACGCTGACCGGGTCGGATCACGCGGCCGGACATCCGGTCAACCATCTGTGCCTAGCGCTGGGTGCGGACGAGTACCTTGCGCTCAGTGCGCGACTGGAAGATTGTGCTGTTCCGACTTTTGCGCGCAGCAAGGGAAACTTCGGCGCCCGTGGTCTGGCAGCAGAATCGTTCTACTTCCATGATCCCGACGGCAACGTGATCGAAGTTCGGTACTACGCGTGAGTCATGAAGCCTCCATGCCGAAGCGCGACATGAGTGCCCGCTCTTCGTCAGGCGTAGGCGGCTCATCGCGATTCCAGAGTTCGTGAAGGCCGGCGAAGTAAGCGTCCATTGCCGGGGCGTGGATGACGAGTAGCCGGGCCAAGATGTCACTTGCGTTGCCGAAGGTGTGCAATGTACCGCGCGGTACGAGCACGAACCCTTCCGGCTGCACGGTCAGCTCAGTCCCATCGATGACGACCGCGACAGTTCCGTCAAGAACGAAGTATGCCTCGGAGCAATTCGTGTGGCGATGCGCAGGCGGTCTGCGTCCGCCAGGGGGCAGCGTGCGCTCCATGACGGACAGATCTCCGTCGTCCAGTCGCGCCAGCGCCTTGAAGTGCATCAGGCTGCCACGAGCGCTGTAGTGCTCGTGGCCTTGGCCAGGGCGAAGAACCTCGGCGCGCATCTCGGCCTCTTCCCGGCTGTGATTCCAACCTGGTCGCGACGATCAGTTGCGAGACTGTTACAAGATCGTAAGGTTGTTCGGCCGCACCGGAGCAGGAGTCGACGGCATGCGACCAAGTCGGGTGACACGGCGTCTACCTGGGCGAACGCGAGGCGGAGGTAGGCGATAAGACCAATGTGGTTTAGCCGGTGAACGTGCCCACCTCGATCGCCTGGCGGGCACCGGCCATCCTGGCCAGCAGCGTCATGAAGGTGCCCTGCTCTGGCCCGATCTGCATGCCGGCCACGTCGCCGAAGCGGCGCGCAGTCTCCTGCGCCAGATCGCGCAGCACGGCGTCAGGCGGCGTGCTATGAGCGATCAGGTAGTCGTGCAGTTCCTCGCTCAGCTGCTCGGTTCTCCTGGCCATCTGCCGACGTTAACCGATAAGCCGGAGCCCGCGCATCCTTCCGGCCGCCCGCACCATCGCAGGCGGGCTGCGGCTAGCGTGAAGCCATCGCAGTGCGGCCATGACTCAAGGAGCGGATGTCAGCTATGGATGCACGTATCGATCACATCGTGTTCTGGGTCGATGACCCGCAGCGGTCCGTTGCCTTCTACGAGCAGGTGCTCTCGGCGCCTGGCGAGCGAGTTGCCGAGTTCATCGCTGGCGACGCCCCGTTTCCCAGCGTGCGGATATCGGCGGAGACGATCATCGACCTGATGCCGCGCGCCATGGCATCCGCCGTCGACGCCATGACCGACGCGGACAGCTCGGCTGGCCATCGGGTCAATCATCTGTGCCTGGCCATGAGCGCGGCCGAATACGCCGCGCTCAGCGAGCGGCTGGAGGAACGAGGTATCGCCAGGTCAGGGCGGACCAGGCAGAGCTTCGGCGCGCGCGGCCCGGCGGCGGAGTCGTTCTACTTCGCTGACCTGGACGGCAACGTGCTCGAAGCCCGCTACTACGCCTGAGCAGCCCGCCGCGCTCGCGCCCGCAGGCGCGGGCCGGCGCTGGCAGGCCGGCGCCGAGCACGGCGCTGCCGGGTCTACCCTCTGTTGCATGGTGCATGGCCCCCGCGTCCCGGCGCTGAGCCTCATCCCGAGCCCGCCGGCCAGCGGCGTGCATATCGGCCCGCTGTTCATCCACTACTACGGGCTGATGTACGTCGTCGGCATCACCCTCGCCGTGATCATCACCAGGCGGCGGCTGCTGGCCGTCGGCGGCGATCCTTCGCTGGTCGCGGACGTGGCGACCTGGGCCGTACCGGCCGGCATCATCGGCGGCCGGGTCTATTTCGACATCACCACGCCAGGCGACATCCCGCATGTCTGGTATGGCCCGTTCGCGGTCTGGTCGGGCGGCCTGGGCATCTGGGGCGGCGTGGCAGCAGGCGCGCTGGCCGGCGTCTGGCGGGTCCGCCGCCGCGGTGCCAGCGTGCCGCTGTTCGCCGACGCGATCGCGCCCGCCCTGCTCGTCGCCCAGGCGGTCGGGCGGATCGGGAACTACTTCAACTCCGAGCTGTTCGGCAAGCCGAGCGGGCTGCCATGGGCGCTGGTGGTCGCACGGCACTACCGGCCGCCGGGTTACCGCGGCTACCACACCTTCCAGCCCACGTTCCTCTACGAGCTGATCTGGGACCTGGCGCTGGCGGCCGTGCTCGTCTGGCTCGGCCATCACCGCCGGATCCGGCCGCCTGGCCTGTTCGCGCTGTACGTGGCCGGCTACTCCGCCTTCCGCATCTTCGAGGAATCGCTGCGGATCGACTCCTCGCAGCACTTCCTCGGGCTGCGTCTGAACTTCTATGTGGCCGCCGTCCTGACCGTTATCGGCATCGCCTGGTTCATCCGCATCCGGCTCCGCCCCGCCGCCGACAGCCCCCCGGCAGACCAGCCCAGCTCGGACGGCGCTGAAGAACCTGAAGAGAGCGCAGGGACGGCAGCAGAGGCCGAGGTATCGGCCGCTACCGACGCGGCGCCAGAAAAGTAGCTCCCATGACGGCCGGCCGGGCGGGCGCCGCCGGCCCCGCAGGGCCGTGGCTTTTATTCGCTCGACACCAGGCCAGCCATCGGGGAGCATGGTCCGCTTGTGAGCGGGATCGCGCAGCTGGCGAAACGGCTGAAACCTGACCTAGCCCCGGTCAAGCACTCGCGCGATTTCCGGCTGCTGTACCTGGGCCAGGCCGGCAGCTCGGCAGGCTCGATGATCTGCTACGTCGCGCTGCCGTACCAGGCCTACCAGCTGACCAGGTCCTCATTCGTGGTCGGCTTGCTGAGCTGCGCCGAACTGCTGCCGGTGCTGCTTGCCGGGCTGCTTGGCGGCTCGCTGGCCGACGCGATCGAGCGCCGCAGGCTGATCCTGATCAGCCAGGGCGCGGCGGTCGGCTGCGCCGCGCTGCTGATGGTGAACGCGCTTGCGTGGCACCAGCTGTGGGTCATGTTCGCCGGGGCCGGCCTGCTGGCCGGGGCGTTCGGCCTGCAGCGGCCTTCGGTCGAGGTTCTGGTCCCCGCTCTGGTCAGTCACGACGACCTGCCGGGTGCTGCTGCCCTGGCCGGGCTGCTCGGCACCGTGGCCAACACGGCAGGGCCGCTGGCCGGCGGCGGGCTGCTGGTGGGCGGCCTGCCGCTGGCCTACGCGGTCGGCGGCGCGGCCTGCGCTGCCGCCGCCGTGCCGCTGTGCCTGATGGCGCCGAGCAGGCCGGCCGAGGACGCCGACCGGCCTAGCGTGCGCGGCCTGGTCGAAGGGTTGCGTTATGCCAAAAGCAGGTCTGATCTTCTCGGCAGCTACCTGATCGACATCGGCGCGATGTTCTTCGGCGCGCCGTACGCGGTGTTCCCTCAGGTAGCGGCCGGCCTCGGCGGCCCGGCCGTGCTCGGCCTGCTGTACGCGGCCCCGGGATTCGGGTCGCTCGCGATCAGCTCGACCAGTTCGTGGACCAGGCACGTGCACCGCCATGGCCGGGCCATCGCGCTGGCGGTCTGCGGCTGGGGCCTGGCCATCGCCGGGTTCGGCTTCGCGCCCGATCTGCCGCTCGCGGTCCTCGGGCTGGCCGCGGCGGGCGGCTGCGACATGATCAGCGGCCTGTTCAGGATGACGATGTGGAACCAGTCCATCCCCGGGCGGGTACGCGGCAGGCTGGCCGGCCTGGAGATGATCAGCTATTCGGCCGGGGAGCCGCTCGGGAACCTGGAGGCCGGGTGGGTGGCCGCGGTCACCGGCTCGGTCAGGATCGCGGTGGTGTCCGGCGGGGTGGCGAGCGTGGCCGGCGCCGTCATCGTGTCGCTCGCGCTGCCCGGGCTCTGGCGCTACGACTCGCGCCGCTACCGCGGCACGCACGACGGCCGGGCCGGCCGCGAGGAGGCCGCGCCTGGCCCGGAATTTTCCCGGCCGTCCGTCCCCTGATCGCCGCATTTGTCGGGCCGTAATTCCGGCTAGGTCTTGCCAGGCGCAATTGGTGCGTGCACGATGCGGATTTGTGGCCCGCTGAACCCGGGTTACGCACCAGATCCGCCCGTCACGATGGAGGTTCATATGGCACGACTACGCCCTATCCGCAATCCCGTACGCATGCACCGGATGGCGGCGCTGCTTTCCGGGGCGGCTGTGACGCTGGCCGTGGTTCCCGCCGCGGCCGGCGGTGCCGGGGTGGCCGCGGTTCACCGGCTGCCCGCGCCGGCGCCGGCGGTGGCCGAGTTCGAGTTCCTGTCGGCCGGGGTGACCCCGCCGACCGAGGCGAACTGCTTCGCCGCCGGGCGCCGCTGCTTCACCCCCACGTCGATGCAGAACTCCTATAACCTCGGCCCGCTGTACGCGGCCGGCGACCAGGGCCAGGGAATGACCATCGCGATCATCGACTCGTTCGGCAACCCGAACATGGCCAGCGACCTGCAGGTATTCGACACCCAGATGAGCCTGCCGCACATGTGCGGTGAGCCGGGCGCTTCGTGCGCCGCGGGCACGCCGACCTTCCAGCACGCGTATTTCGACGGCACGACGATCGTCATGGCACCGCCGCAGGGAAGCAACGGCACCGGGCAGCAGGACCGGAACCTGTGGGCGCTTGAGACATCCCTGGACGTGGAGTGGGCGCACTCGATCGCGCCGAAGGCGAACATCTTGAACGTCACCACGAACCCGGCAGAGACCCAGGGCGTCCAGGGCTTCCCCGCCATGATGAACGCAGAGCAGTACATCGTGGACAACCACCTCGCGAACGTCATCTCGCAGAGCTTCGGCTCCGCCGAAGAGAACTTCGCCAGCACTCAGGCGCTGCTGAACCTGCGGCACGCGTTCACCGCCGCCGCCGCCGGCGGCGTCACCGTGCTGGCCAGCTCCGGCGACAGCGGGACGGCGAACCGAAGCTTTACCCCGATCAAGAACCCGGACACGATACCGTTCCCCACGGTGCAGTGGCCGGCCTCTGACCCGCTGGTGACCGCCGTCGGCGGCACCTACCTGTGCACCGACCCGATCACCGGCACCGGGGTCGATGCGACCGATCCGCCGGTCAACTGCCAGAACCAGCCCAACAGGGAGATCGGCTGGATCGATTCGGGCGGCGGCTTCAGCCATGTGTTCGGCGTCCCCGGCTACCAGGCCAGCCTGCCGGCCGGCTCGACACCGATCGGGTCAATGCGCGGCGTCCCTGACGTGGCCTACCAGGCGAGCGCCCGGACCGGCGCGCTGGTCTATGACACGGCGCCAGGCGACGCGTCCGGCGGGCTGAACTGCGGCCCTGGCAACCCGTGCAGCGCCGGCTGGTACGTGGTCGGCGGCACGTCATCGGGCTGCCCGCAGTGGGCAGGCCTGGTGGCCATCGCCGACCAGATCGCCGGTCACGGGCTCGGGCAGATCGGCCAGCGGCTGTACGCCCTGGCGGCAGGCCCGAACTACGGGCAGTACTTCTACGATGTGACCACCGGCGGCAACCAGACGGTCCCGAGCGTGCCCGGCTATCAGTCTGGCCCTGGCTGGGATCCGGTGACCGGGCTCGGCACGCCGAACGCGGCTCTGCTGCTGCCCGCGCTGGCCGGCTGACGGCGGGTGCCGGGGCCTGGCCGATGCCGGCCAGGCCCCGGCATGCCGGCCGGGCCAGGGAAGGAAGGAACGCGTGAGCCGACCGGGCCGCGGACCTGGATCGCCGCTCGGGCTGCACCGGGTGCTCGAGCCCGCAGGTGCCCTGCCGCAGGCAGCCAGGCGGCTCGACGCCAGCCTGCCCATCTGGCCGGACGAGGTCCTGGTGAACGTGCGGCGGCTGAACCTGGACGCCGCGTCCTTCCGGCAGCTGCATGAGGCCAACCACGGCAGCGCCGCTTCCATCAAGGCGGCCGTGCTCGAGATCGTCGCCAGCCGCGGCAAGATGCAGAACCCGGTGACCGGTTCCGGTGGGATGCTGACCGGCGTGGTGGCGCAGGCGGGCCGGGAGTCGCCGCTCGGGCTGCGCGCCGGGGAGGCGATCGCGACCTTGGTGTCGCTGAGCCTGACGCCGCTGGTGATCACCGACGGGCTGGCCTCCTGGGACGGGCTGTCCGAGCAGGTGCCCTGCGCAGGCCGCGCCATACTCTTCGGCCGGTCGATCGCCGCGGTGCTGCCCGGCGACCTGCCGGTCCCGCTGGCGCTCGCGGTTCTCGACGTCTGCGGCGCGCCCGCGCTCACCCACCGGGTAGTGACCGGGGCCGCCCGGCGGCTCGCGGTGGCGAACGGCGCCCTGGCACGCGGCCCGGTCGTCGCGATCCTGGGCGCCGCGGGCAAGAGCGGTTCGCTGTCAGCCGCAGCCGCCCGGAGGGCCGGAGCGAGCCTGGTCATCGGCCTGGTGCCGCACGAGCGGGAGGCGGCCATGCTGCGGTCAGCGGGCGCGGCAGGCCGGCTGGCCGACACCGTGATCATCGCGGACGCCCGCGACCCGGTGGCGGTCGCCGGCGCGGTGCAGCAGGCCGGCGGTCCGGCCGACGTCACGGTGGTGTGCGTTGACGTCCCCGGCTGCGAGGGCGGGGCAATCCTGGCCACCGCGCAGGGCGGCACGGTGATCTTCTTCTCCATGGCCACCTCATTCACGGCCGCGGCGCTCGGTGCCGAAGGCGTGGCAGCCGACGTGACCATGCTGGTGGGCAACGGCTACACCCCCGGTCACGCCGCACTGGCGCTTGACCTCATCCGGTCAGAGCCGGGGATCCGTCAGATCTTCGACACCAGGACCGGCGGGCAGCACGCCGCACAGCCCGGCCAGCGATCCAGCGCGGCCTGCCGGGCCGGGCAGCCAGGGAGGCGATGATGCAATCAGCACAGGGGCCGGCCGGCAAGCTCAGCCTGGATCCGGCCACGGTCGCCGAGGCGAGGCGGCTCGCCAGCGTGGCCGGCCAGCCGATCGTGCAGATGGCGAAGAGTCATACCACTGTGTCGGTGGAGCGCGCGGTGCTGCGCCTGGCCGGCCTGGCCGGCGCCGATGAGGACGGCATGCCGATGGTGAACCGGCTGGTCGACGCGGTCAGGGAGCAGACCGGCCTGGAGCACGGGGTGGCGCTGCCCGCCTGGGACGCCATGATCACCTGCGGCTACCCGGCGCTGGCCCCGCTGGCGGCCGACGCGGCGGCGGGAAAGGTGCGGTTCCGCACTCCGTCCGGCGCCGGCGCCGGACCCGCTCGGGCGCTGGCAGGCCGGGCGCTGCGGGCCGGCTTCGCCAGGATCGACGCGAGCCGGGCGGCCAGGGAGCACATGATCGCGCAGACCGCTGATCCGCGCAAGCCGTGGATGTACCTGATCGTCGCCACCGGCGACATCTACGAGGACATCCCGCAGGCGCAGGCCGCGGCCAGGGAGGGCGCGGACGTAGTGGCCGTGATCCGGTCCACCGGCCAGTCCCTGCTTGACTACGTGCCCGAGGGAGCGACCAGGGAGGGCTTCGCCGGCACCTACGCGACCCAGGAGAACTTCCGGCTGATGCGGGCCGCCCTCGATGACGTCTCCCGCGAGCTCGGCCGCTACATCCGGCTGACCAACTACGCCTCAGGGCTCTGCATGCCCGAGATCGCGTCGCTTGCGGGCCTTGAGCGGCTCGACATGATGCTGAACGACTCCATGTACGGCATCATCTTCCGCGACATCAACCCCCGCCGCACGATGATCGACCAGCGGTTCTCCCGGCAGGTGCACGCCCGCGCCGGGATCATCATCAACACCGGCGAAGACAACTACCTGACCACCGCCGACCCGGTCGACGGCGCGCACACGGTGATCGTCAGCCAGCTGCTGAACGAGTACTTCGGCAAGGAGGCCGGCCTCGCCGACAGCCAGCTCGGCCTGGGCCACGCGTTCGAGATCGGGCCGGACCTGCCCGACTCGTTCCTGCTCGAGCTCGCGCACGCCCAGCTGGTACGCGAGCTGTTCCCGCACGCGCCGCTGAAGTACATGCCGCCGACCAAGCACATGACGGGCAACATATTCGCCGGGTACCTGCTTGACGCGTTCTTCAACCTGGCCGCGGTGATGACCGGCCAGGAGATCCTGCTGATCGGCATGATGACCGAGGGCATCCACACCCCGTTCCTCTCCGACCGGGACCTGGCCCTGGAGAACGCCCACTACGTGCGTAACGCGGCAGGCCGGCTGGCGGAGAGCTTCCGGCCGTCCCCAGGCGGCTTCATCGACCAGCGGGCCAGGCAGGTGCTCGCCGAGTCGGTCAGCCTGCTCCGCCGGATCTGCGACGACGGCCTGCTGAACGCGATCGGCGACGGCACCTTCGGCATCACCAAGCGCCCGGCTGACGGCGGCCGCGGGCTGGACGGGGTGATCACCAAGGCAGCCGGCTACTTCAACCCAGCGAGCGAGATCCTGGCAGAGCCGCGACCACCCGGGCCGGCGGCTGCCCTCGCCAGCACCGGCCAGAGCGGGGCGCAGTGATGACCGGGCAACAGCGGCCCGCGCAACCGGCAGGGCGGACGCTGATCAGGCCCTATGGCGACACCACGGGCGACGGCCTGGTGCAGCTCTCGTTCACCCTGCCGGTGCCGTTCGGCACGCAGGAAGAACAGGCCAGGGCCGAGGGCGCGGCGCTGCAGCTCGCCGCCAAGATGGGCCTCGACCCTGCGATGGTGGTTCACGCCAAGGGCATGGGGCCAGATTTCACGTTCTTCATCGTCTACGGCCGGGTGCACCACCTGATCGACCTGGAGCAGGTCACCGTGCCCGAGCGCGAGTTCGAGCTGCTCTCGGCGGCCGAGGTGAACCTGCGGATCCGATCTGTGCTTGGCCGCAAGCTGGTCGTGGTGGGCGCCTGCATCGGCACCGACGCGCACACCGTCGGCATCGACGCGATCTTGAACGTCAAGGGCCACGCGGGGGAGAAGGGCCTGGAGTACTACCGGGAGATCACGGTGGTGAACCTGGGGTCGCAGGTGGAGATCCCCCGGCTGGTGGCCGTCGCCCTGGCCGAGGGCGCCGACGCGGTACTGGTCAGCCAGGTGGTGACGCAGAAGGACGCGCACATCAAGAACACCATGGAGCTGGCGGCCGCCTTCCGCGCGGCCGGGCGGGACCGTCCGCTGCTGGTCGTCGGCGGTCCCAGGTTCGACCGGGCGATGGCCGCCGAGCTTGGCGTCGACAAGATCTTCGGCAAGGGCACCACGCCCGGTGAAGTGGCCAGCTACCTGGTGGCCGCGCTCGCCACATCGGGGCGGGTGAGCGCGTGACCGGCGGCCGCGCCGCCGATCCCAGGCTCGGCCTCACCGTCAGGCACCAGCGCTATGTGCCGTACAGCCATGCGCACTACGGCGGCAACCTCGTCGATGGCGCCTACGTGCTCGGCCTGTTCGGGGACGTGGCCACCGAGGCATCGATCAGGGCTGACGGCGACGAGGGCCTGTTCGCCTCCTACTCCGACGTCCAGTTCCGCGCCGCGGTGCTTGCGGGTGACGTGCTTGAGGTGACGGCTACGATCACCAGGGTGGGCCGCAGGAGCAGGGAGATGAGCTTTGCGGCACAGGTGCTGTGCCGGGCCGAGCCCGATCGCGGGCCGTCGGCGGCCAGGGTCCTCGCCGAGCCGCTGATCGTCGCCACCGCCGTGGGCACCGTCGTCGCGCCACCTGGTTCCGGCGGCCAGCAGGAAGATCCTGGCCCTGCGCCCCGCTGAGGCTGCCCGAGATCCGCGCAGCGCACCTTCGTGTGCCAACGCAGGCGTTCGCTAACTCAGGATGGCGGGGGCGTTACATCAGGACGGTCCCGATGCGGCAGGCCGGCGGTGCGCAGCAGCATGGTGGCGAGGCGTCACGCAGCACACAGACAGGCCCCCGGTGACGACTCGCCCCGCGGTGCGCTGAGCGGCAGTATCACGGCCGTTCGCCGACGGGGCAATCCGGGCCCGGGCCCGCAAGGCCCGGCACACGGGGTCACCTGCCGAGGGCTGCAGCCGGGAGGTAGTCATGACGTTCAGCGAAGTTCAGGCCGCTCCGGCCCGCGGGGCCGATGCGGCGCCTGGTTACCGTGCCAGGTTCGAGGCCGACGCCATCCCCTACATGCGCAGGCTCTACCCGGCTGCGCTCAGGCTGACCCGCAATCACAGCGATGCCGAGGATCTGGTCCAGGAGACGTTCGCCAGGGCATACGGCGCCTTCGGCCAGTTCACCCCTGGCACCAACCTGAAGGCCTGGCTGTACTGCATCATGACCAGGACCTTCTACAGCTCCTGCCGCAAGCGGTGCCGGGAGCCCATGCAGGTCCTGGCCGGCGACATCGGGGACGCGCAGGCCTGCGCCGTGCTGCGGATGCCGCCGCCGAGGTCGGCCGAAGCGGAGGCGCTGGAGCGGATGGCGGACTCCGCCGTCATGCGGGCGCTGCGCGAACTGCCCGACTGCTACAAGACCGTGGTGTACCTGGCCGACGTGGAGGACTACCGGTACACCGACATCGCCACCATGATGGGAACGCCGATCGGCACGGTGATGTCGCGCATCCACCGGGGCCGCCACCTGCTCCGCGCGAAGCTGGCCGGCCGGCCCGGCCAGCTCGCGGCGTAGCGGCTGGCTACTCGGCGGCGCCGTACTTGGCGATCTCCTCGTACTCGGCCGCGGTCAGCTCGCGCGGCAGCTCGCCCTTGGCGACCTTCGCGCGCTGCACGTGCTGCCTGATGGTCTCCACGACCTCGGGGTTGGCCAGCGTCGTCACGTCACCGATGTCGGCGAAGTTGGACACCGACGCGATCACCCGGCGCATGATCTTGCCCGACCTGGTCTTGGGCATGTCGGCGACGACCCAGACGTTCTTCGGCCTGGCGATCTTGCCGATCTCCACCTCGATCGCCTTGCTGACCTTCTGATCCACCCCGGCCGGGTCCGCGCCGGGCTTGACCGAGACGTACATCTCCACGATCCGGCCCCTGATGTCATCTATCACCGGCACCGCGGCCGCCTCGGCCACCTCGTCAACGGTCAGCGCCGCCGACTCGAGCTCCTTGGTGCCGAGCCGGTGGCCGGCCACGTTGATCACGTCATCCACCCGGCCGAGGATCCTGAAGTAGCCGTCGGCCGCCTCCAGCGCGCCATCCCCGGCGAAGTACGGCCAGTCGCGCCAGTCCTTGCTGTCAGGATCGGCGTTGTACTTGCGGTAGTAGACATCGATGAACCGCTCAGGCTGGCCCCACACCGTCTGCATGATGCCCGGCCAGGGGTTCCTGATGCAGATGTTGCCCGCGTGGCCGCTGCCGGCCGGCACCTCGTTGCGGTCCTCGTCGTAGATCACCGGGTAGATGCCGAGCACTCCTGGCCCGCAGCTGCCCGGCTTCATCGGCTGCAGCGCAGGCAGCGTGCTGCCGAGGAACCCGCCGGTCTCGGTCTGCCACCAGGTGTCCACGATCGCCGCCTGGGCCTTGCCCACGTTGGTGTAGTACCAGCGCCACACCTCGGGCTCGATCGGCTCGCCCACGGTCGTCATGTGCTTGAAGTGGTAGTTGTACTTGGCCGGCTCCTCGTGACCCACCTTGCGCAGCAGCCTGATCGCGGTGGGCGAGGTGTGGAAGATGCCGACGCCAAGCTGCTCGGCGATCCGCCACGGGCGGCCGCCGTCCGGGTAGTTCGGCACGCCCTCGTAGATCACCGTCGTCGTGCCGAGCGCCAGCGGGCCGTAGACGATGTAGGAGTGGCCGGTGATCCAGCCGATGTCGGCCATGCACCAGTACACGTCGTCAGGGTGAATGTCCTGGTAGTACTTGGACGTGCCCGCGACGTACGACAGGTAGCCGCCGGTGGAGTGCTGCGCCCCCTTCGGGCTGCCGGTGGTGCCGCTTGTGTACATCAGGAACAGCGGCGCCTCGGCCGGCATGGACACCGGCTCGACGATGGCGCCGACGTGCTCGGCGAGCAGCTCGTCCACGAAGAAGTCCCTGCCTTGCGCCATCGGCGTCTGTGACGCGTACTTGCCCGGGTGCCGCCGCCAGACCAGCACCTTGTCCACGTCCTGGCCCTGCCTGGCCGCCTGCTCAAGCGCCTCGTCGGCCTTCACCTTGTGGTCGGTGAGGCTGCCGGCGCGGTAGTAGCCGTCCATGGTGATCAGCACCCTGCTGCCGGAGTCCGCGATCCTGGTGCCGCAGGCGTTCCCGCTGAACCCGCCGAACACCTGGGAATGGACCACCCCGAGCCGGGCGCAGGCGAGCATCGTCACCGCCAGCTCGGGCACCATCGGCAGGTGCAGCGTCACCCGGTCGCCCGCCTTCAGGCCGGCGGCGTCGCGCAGCACCGCGGCGAACTCGTTGACCTGGCGGTGCAGCTCGCTGTAGCTGATCCTGACGGGCTCGTCGGTCTCCAGCTCGGGCACCCAGATGATCGCCGTCTTGTCGCCGGTGGCCTGCGCGTGCCGGTCGACGCAGTTGTAGGACGCGTTCAGCTTGCCGCCGACGAACCACTTCCAGAACGGCGGGTCGGCGGTGTCCAGAATGGTGTGCCAGCGCTCGTCCCAGGTCAGCAGGTCGGCGTACTCGGTGAAGCACTCGGGGAACTTGTCCTGCGCGAACCGGTCGAAGATCGCCGGGTCGGCGGCGTTCGCCTGCGCGACGAAGGATGGCGGCGGCTGATAGTAGTCCTCTTCCCGCCAGTGCACCGCGATCTGGGATTCGGAGACCTCGAAATCCGGGTTGTTCGTCATCGCTCGACCTCCAGCTGGACCAGCATTCCTGCGCGGCGGGCTAAGCCAGTCTCGTCAATCAGGCGACCCTTGGCGCGAGCGCTTAAATCGTATCGCCGCCGGCAGCAGCCCGACAGGCCGCACCCCGCCGGCACCGGCAGCCACAGCTGGCCACGCGGCGACCGCCTGGCCCCGCCGTCCCTGCCTGGCGCGCCAGGCCGACGGACGCGCCCGACGTCAGAAGGATGTCCTGGGCTCCTTCCGCGCCGGCGGTCCCGCGCATCGGCGGCAGGCTCGCATCGGCTACTCTGGCCGCGGTCGGGACACGCTGGGCGGATGGTTGTCAGATCAGCAGGGAACCTGCCAGCGGGCTGACATCGTTGTGTTTTGAGTGCGCCAGGCGCGGCCGGTCACCCTTAGGCAGGAAAGATTGAGTTCACTTCCCGAGCGCGACGGTCCGCTGGGCCGTGCCGCGGTCATCATCCCGACCTACAACGAGCGTGACAACCTCGAGCCGATCGTGACCAGGGTCAGGGCAGCGGTCCCCGCGGCGGACATCCTCGTGGTCGATGACAACAGCCCGGATGGCACCGGCGAGATCGCCGACAAGCTGGCCGCGGCCGATGCCCAGATCCAGGTGCTGCACCGGCCGAGCAAGGCGGGCCTGGGCGCCGCCTACATCGCCGGCTTCGGCTGGGCGCTGTCCCGCGGCTACGGCGTGCTGGTGGAGATGGACGCCGACGGTTCGCATGATCCGGCCGACCTGCCCAGGATGCTGGCCGCGCTCACCGCGGCTGACCTGGTGATCGGCTCGCGGTACGTGCCTGGCGGCACCGTGGTGAACTGGCCGAAGAACAGGGAGGCGCTGTCCCGCGGCGCCAACGTGTACGTGCGGCTGATGCTGGGCGTCGGCGTGCATGACGCGACCGGCGGATTCCGCGCCTACCGGGCGCGGACGCTGCGGGCGATCGGCTTCGACGACGTGCAGTCGCAGGGATACTGCTTCCAGATCGACCTGACCCTGCGCACCAGCCAAGCTGGCCTGGTCGTCGCCGAGGTACCGATCACCTTCACCGAGCGGGCCCGCGGAGCGAGCAAGATGAGCGGCTCGATCGTCGCCGAGGCGCTGCTGCGGGTCGCGCAGTGGGGGGTAGCCTCGCGAATTGGCCGGCGCCGCCCGGCTACGCGCTCCGGCGCTGCCGGCTAGCCGCCGCAGGCGGCCCGGCGTCCTGGCCGCGCTGGCCCCTGATGATCGCCAGCCGCTCGGCCAGGACCTCTTCCAGGTCAGCGATCGTGCGCCGCTCCATCAGCATATCCCAGTGACTCCGGGGGGCCTTGGCCTTGGCCGCCGTCGCCTGGTCACCGGCCGCGGTGACCGCGGTCGCGCCGCAGACGCGGCACTCCCACTTCGATGGCGCTTCCGCCTCGGCTGCGAACGGCACGCTGAACCTGTGTCCCTTCGGGCAATCGAAGGGAACCTCCTGGCGCGGGGCCAGATCGGTGTTACGGTCGTTCTCATAGCTCGTGGCGCCAAGGCGGGTACCACGAAGTGCGCGTTCGGCCATATGTTTGCTGCCTCCCGGGCGCTTGACGTTCCTAGATAACAACGGCGAAGACGTGAACAAGATTCCCGTCCGGCACGTCTTCAACCGCGCTCCGGCATGCCCGGTACGCCGTCATGCCCTGGCGAGCCGCGGCCGGCCCGCCGCGCCGGCTAGCTGCCGCCGCGCGGATGCCACTGGCCGCGCCGGATCAGCACCCGCCTGAGCATCTCGGTCTGGTCGGTCATGATGCCGTCTACCCCGAGGTCAAGCAGCGCGTTCATCACCGCCTCTTCGTTCACCGTCCAGACATGGACGGCCAGGCCAGCGGCGCGCGCCCTGGCCAGGATCGGCGCCGTGGCCAGCCGGACCGGGAGCTGAGCGCAGCGGACCCACCGCCGGGCGAACGCGGCGGCAGCGGCCCGTCCTGGCACGCCGCCGCGCAGCGCGCACGCGCCCACCGGTGAGGTCGCCATGCAGACCGGCCGGTCAAGCAGCAGGCGGGTAGCCCGCAGCCGCCTGGCCGAGAATGAGGTGATGCAGATCCGGTCCCACGCTGCGGTGCGGCGCACCAGCTCGGCAAGCGGCCTTGCCACCGGGGCGTTCTTGACGTCGATGTTGAAGCGGATGTCGGGCCAGGCCGCCAGCAGGTCCTCGAGCAGCGGGATCGGCTCTGTACCCGCGATCCGCGCCGCGGTGACCGCGCTGGCGGGCATCGCGGCGATCGCTCCGGCCCGGTCGGTCACCCGGTCAAGCGTCCGGTCGTGGAAGGCGACAAGCGCGCCGTCACTGGTCGCCTGCGCATCGGTCTCCAGGTACGCGTAGCCAAGCCGGACCGCGTGCTCGAAGGCCGGCCAGGAGTTCTCGGGAAAGTGCCCGGCGCCGCCCCGGTGGGCGAACGCGATCGGCACCGGATGATCGAGGAAGTCAGCCGGCATCTCCGGCCTCCGGCGCGCCGCCTGCCCGGTACCCTGCCCATTCCGCCCGGCGGGCCTCGGCGAGCGCGATCGCGGCCGCCGCCGAGACGTTCAGCGATCCCACCCGGCCCGGCTGCGGAATGTACACCACCAGCTCAGCGGCTTCGAGCAGGGCGGCGGAGCAGCCCCGCTCCTCGTTGCCGAACGCCAGGCAGATGTCACCGCCAAGGTCGGCGTCGTGCAGCGCGGTAGCGCCATCGGCCAGCTCGACGGCAATCAGCCGCAGGCCCGCCGCCGATGCAGCCGCGGCCGCCCCGGCCGGCCCTGGCGTCCGGTCGAAGGCCAGGTACCGGCCGGTACCGAGCGCGGCCTTCCGCGCGGCAGGATGGCCGGGATCGGCGGCGTCGCCGCAGAGCCAGACCCGCTCGACGCCGAACGCCGCCGAGGTCCTGATGATCGAGCCCAGGTTGAACGGCTGGCTGACCGATTCGAGCAGCAGGCAGATCCTGGCGCTCGTGGCCCGCCGCCAGGACCTGTTCAGCCGCTTGACATCGGTCCCGGCGAGCTGGCGGCTCATCTGCCTGGCCCGCTGGTTGCCCGCAGCACGCGGTAACCCGCTCGTGCCGCGACCCGCTCAGCGGCCCAGCCTGAGTCATCCAGCCAGCGCTGCAGCGAGTCCGATCCGAGGTTGCGCTGCACCACCAGGTAGGCGGCAGCTCCGCGGTCCAGCATCGGCAGCCAGCGGCCGAGCAGCTCGTGCAGCGCGTGCTTGCCGATCCTGATCGGGGGATTGCACCAGATCACGGCAAACGTCGCGGGCAGCGACCGATCGGCGGGCGCCGCGCAGCGCACGCTGGCCAGCCCGGCGGCGGCGGCGTTGGCCGCGGTCAGCGCCAGCGCCCGCCGGTTGACATCCACGGCCCAGACCGTGGCATCAGGGGACCGGCAGGCCAGGACCAGGGCAAGCGGCCCGTACCCGCAGCCCAGGTCGAGCAGGTCACCACGGTCAGGCGGCGGCGGTGCGGTGTCCAGCAGCAGCCTGGTGCCCGGGTCAAGCCGCCGCGGCGAGAACACCCCGGCGTCGGTGCGCAGCTCCAGGTGCAGGTCAGGCAGTATCACGTGCACCGCGCCCGGGCGGTGCGGCGCGGCCGGCCGCTCGGCGAAATACTGCCGGCTCACCGCCTCACCGGCTCACCGGCTCGCCGCCGCCACGGCGGTCCCCGAGGCGGCCGCGAGCGCGGGACGGATATAGCGGCCGGTGACCCACCGCTCCACCACGAACGTCGCCACCGGTATGGTGCCGGCCGCGAGCACGATGACCGTGCCCGCGCTGGCCGTCCGCATCCGCACCAGCCTGGTCATGGCGAACGCCACGACCAGGTAGCCGATGTACAGCACGCCGTGCGCGGTGCCCACGTACCTGGCGATCACGGGGTCGTGCCCGAATACCTGCAGCGGTATCCCGGCGAAGCACAAGATGATCAGCATGGTGCCGGTCAGGTACGCCATGAACCGGTAGCCGCCTGCCACGATCCGAAGCCTGCCGGCCTGCACCCGATACCTCCGTCATCTCCGGCCCGCCCGCACCGTCCAGGCACCGGCGGGCCGCCGGCCCCGCCGCCAGCCGCGGCCCGCCCGGCCCCGGCTAGCGGAATCCGTGCCACCTGCCGTGCCCGCGCACCTCGGCGTTGAGCTTCGCCAGGTAGGCGTTGTACTCGGCAAGCTCAGTATCGGCCCCCTCGTCGCCGGCGTCGGCACCGGCCGGCCCGGCAGCGGGGTCCGCCTCGGGCCAGGCAGCCACGCCGGCACCCGGCTGCGCCTGCCCGGAACCGGCCAGCTGGCCGGTTCCGGCCGGAATCTGGGCGCCGGGCCGCTCGCCGCCGGCCACGGCGGGCCTGAGCTCGTCGCGGATGGTCTTGATCCAGAAAACCACGCCGAACACCGCGAAAACCGGCCATTCGAAAGTGTATGCCCAGCTCAGCGCGTTGCCTGCTTCGGCGCGGCGGAACTGCCAGTCACCCAGCCACAACATCCCGCCGACCGCGAGCACGGCGAACAGGTGCCAGCAAACCCAGCGCGGGCTCAGCAGGACCCGCCATCGCGGCGCTGCCGGTGGGTCGGACATGCCAAGAGCCTAACGCCGGATCCGCGCTGCCCCAGACGGCGCCGCGGGCGGCGGATCGCCCGGCTCCCGGCGCGTCATGCCTGGCGGGGACGCCGGAGTCGGCCATAATCGGCCCATGCCTCTAGCGGACCTGCTGCCTGGCCGGTTCGGGCCGGCCAGCCGCCTGCCCGGCCGGATCGACGAGCTGCGCGGCCCGGCCAGCGGAGTCGTCATGCTGCCCAGGCACCTGTCGTGGCCTGGGATGCGCGAATTCGATGTCAGTGACGACCGGACCAGGCGCGGCATGTACGGCATCGTGCTGAGCCACGGAAAGCGCAATGACGTCGCCAGGTTCCTGAACGCGGCCCTGCTGCGCCAGGACTGGCCGCTGATCAGGCCGTCCCTTGAGCCGCGGCTGCGCCGCCGGTGCGAGCGCCGCTTCGCGCTCGGCGCGGCCGCGCGCGCCAGCGCGGCGCCGGACGGCGCCGCCGTGCGGTGATCCCCGCCATCGCCGGGCAGCGGCCGCGGGGTACCGTCTCACCGTGCGCAAATACGTCATCATGGGGGTCCAGGGCAGCGGCAAGGGCACCCAGGCCGGCTTGCTCGCCGCGGACCTGGATCTGGTGCACATCGCCGTCGGCGACATCTTCCGGTGGAACGTGCAGCACCACACCAAACTGGGCGCCCAGGTCAGGCGGACCATGGCGGCCGGGCTCCTGGTCGGCGACGACCTGGTGGAAGGCGTCGTGTCGGAGCGGCTGAGCCAGCACGACTGGAATTACGGCTTCATCATCGACGGCTTCCCGCGAAACGAGCGCCAGGCCGAGTTCTTCCTCGAGGGCTACGACATCGACGGGGTGATCCACCTCGACCTGCCGGACGGCGAGGTCCGCAGGCGGGTGCTGGCCAGACGGCTCTGCTCGGGCTGCGGCATGGACTACAACCTGATCGCCAGCAGCCCTAAGGTTGCCGGGCAGTGTGACGTATGCGGCGGCGAGCTGATCACCAGGGAGGACGACACCGAGCAGGCCCTGGCGGTCAGGCTGAGCGAGTACCACAGGAAGACCGACCCGGTGCTCGGCATCTTCCGCCGCAAGGAGTACGTGGTGACGATCGACGCCCGGGCCGGCCAGCAGTCCGTGCAGCGGTCGATCAGGGAGCGGCTCAGCCTGCCGCCCTGCCGCCGCCCTGCCGCCGGCCCGCCGGCGGCAGTGTGACCGCGCTCACGGCGCGAGCGGACCCGCATCGCGGCGACCTGGCGGCCGGGACCATCTAGCCTGAGCGTGTGCAAGAGATCGCGGTCTTCAGCGGCAGCGCCCACCCCGGCCTGGCGGCGGAGATCTGCGCGCATCTCGGCGTGCCGCTGCACCCGGCGAGGGTGCGCAGGTTCGCCAACGACTGCCTGGAGGTCCAGCTCCAGTCCAACTGCAGGGAGCGGGACGTCTTCCTGATCCAGCCGCTTGCCACGCCGGTGCAGGAGCACCTCGTCGAGTTGCTGCTGATGCTGGATGCGGCACGAGGTGCGTCGGCCGCCAGGGTGACGGCGGTGATCCCGCATTACGCCTATGCGCGGTCGGACAAGAAGAGCATGCCAAGGGTGTCCATCGGCGGCAGGCTGGTCGCCGACCTGCTGGTCACCGCCGGAGCCAGCCGCGTGCTCACGATGACGCTGCACGCGCCGCAGGTGCACGGCTTCTTCTCGATCCCGGTTGACCACCTGCACGCCCTGCGCGAGATCGCCGGCCATTTCCGCGGCCGGGACCTGTCCGGCGCCATCGTCGTCTCGCCCGACCTCGGCAACGCCAAGAACGCCGCGGCGCTAGCCAGGATGCTCGGCCTGCCGGTCGCGGCGGGGGCCAAGGAGCGGCACAGCGATGACCGGGTGACGATCACGTCGATCATCGGCGACGTGGCCGGGCGGAACGTGATCGTGCTTGACGACGAGATCGCCAGGGGCACCACGATCATCGAGCTGCTCGGCAGGCTGCGCGAGCACGGCGCACGCTCGGTGCGGATCGCGTGCACGCACGGGCTGTTCTGCGACGGGGCGCTGAAGCGGATCGCCGCCTGGCCTGAGGTGCTGGAGATCGTATGCACCAACACGGTCGCGATACCCGAGGCAGAGAACGGCTCCAAGCTGCACGTCATCTCGCTGGCGCCGGCCCTCGCCGAGGCCATCAAGCGGATTCACGAGGGCGAGTCGGTAAGCGCCCTGTTCGAGGGCTGAATAGCCGGCCACCGCCGCCGGCCGGCCAGGCGTCAGCCCGGCCGGGATGGCGGGTCCGGCTGCCTGGCCCACACCGCGATCTGGGCACGCGAGCTGAACTCCAGCTTGGCCATGATGTTGGCGACATGCCTGGCCACCGTTGCCTCGCTGATCACAAGCTGCCCCGCGATGTCCTTGTTGCGGCCGCCGGCCGCGATCAGCGCCGCGATCTCCAGCTCCCTGCGGGTGAGGCGGCCGCCGTTGTGAGCGCCGGCCCGCCGGAGATCATCCGGGCGGCCGTGCGCAGGATCGCCGGGCGGCCCGGCGTGATCGAGTGCCAGCGCCACCGCCGCGGCGGCGGGCAGCTCCGCTCCGGCGGCCAGCAGCGACGCGATGGCATCGGCGCCGAGGCCGGCGGCGGCGGCCACCCGCTGGGTCCTGCCTGGCGCGGGCGGCAGGTGCGCCGCGGCGCGCAGCGCGTCGGCCGCCCCGGCCAGCCGGACGGCGCGATCATGGCAGCCTTCGCCGACCGCGAGGGCGGCGAACGCGTCCAGCCCCCTGATCACCCCGATCCGGCTGCCGGTGACCTGGCTCAGCTCGATGCTCTCGGCGAGCTGCCGCCTGGCGAGCGGGTAGTCGCCCTGATCCATTGCCATCCGGCCGAGGCCGGCCAGGCACCTGGCGATCTCCGGCCGGGCGCCGAGCTGGCGGAGCACGCCCAGGGCTTCGAGATAGTGCCTGCGTGCCATCGCGGGCTCGCCGGTCAGCCTGGCCAGGTCGCCGAGGCCGAGCAGCGTCCTGGCCACGCCCCACTGCTGGTCGATGTCGCGCATGACCGCCAGCGCCGCCTCGGCCAGCCGCTTCGCCTCCGCCAGGTCACCCCGGTGCCCGGCGACCGCGCCGCTGGTGCCAAGGGCGTAACCCTCGTTCCACCGGTCACCGGCCGCGCGGGCGACCGCCATCGCCTCCTCGGCCGCGGCCGCCGACTCGTCCAGCCTGCGCCCGTGCAGCGCGATCTCCGCCAGCAGGTTGAGCGCGGCGGCCAGCCAGAAGCCAGGGCCGGACTCCCGGCACAGCTCGAGCGCGGCCCTGCCGCGCCGGTGCGCGTCGTCCGGGTCGGTGGCCATGGCCAGCTGGGCCCGGCCGACCAGCGCCGCGCCGCGTACCGCGGGCGGCACATCGGCGTCCAGGCGCAGGAAGGCATCGAACCACTCCGCGCCCTCGGCGAACGAGCCCTGCACGATCCAGACCGGGCGCATCGACGCGCAGATCCGCAGCCCGTTCTCCGCGTCGTTCCGCGCGACGCACCGGCTCATGACCTGCCGCAGGTTGCCGGCCTCGGCTTCGAACCTGCGGAACGACTCCACCCGCGCCGGCCAGGGCGCCGGCGTGATGGCCATCCCGATCCGGTGCAGGTGCTCCACCTCGCGCACAGCGTAGTCGTGGAGCCGGCCGGCCATCATGGCGGTCTCGCCGGCCTCGGCGAGCCGCGCGGCGGCATAGGCCCTGATGGTGTCCAGCATCCGGTACCTGAACTTGCGGGAAGAATCCAGCTCGGCGACGACCAGTGACTTATCCGCCAGCCCGGTCAGCAGGTCGAGGATCTGGCCGGCCGGCAGGTCCTCGCAGGCGCACAGCTCCTCGGCCATCTCCAGCGGCCAGCCGACCAGCGCGGACAGCCGCCGCAGCAGGATCTGCTCGCCCGTGCTCAGCAGGTCATAGCTCCAGTCGATGGTGGCGCGCAGCGTCCTGTGCCGCGGGGCTGCGGCACGCTCGCCGGACCTGAGCAGCCGGAACCTGTCGTCCAGGCGGGCCGCGATCTGCTCGACCGTGAGCACCCTGACCCATGCGGCGGCCAGCTCGATGGCCAGCGGCAGGCCGTCGAGTACCCGGCAGACGGCGGCGACCAGGCCAATGCCCCTGCCGCCGGCGTCGATGACGTAGCTCGCGCGGGCGGCGGCCGCCCGGTCGGCGAACAGCCGGATCGCGTCGGAGCGGAGCAGCTCGTCGCTGGCTGCGCCGGCCGCCGGCAGCCAGAGCGGCGGCACCTGCCACACCGTCTCGGCGGCCACCCGCAGCGGCTCCCGGCTGGTCACGATCACCCGCAGGGCCGGCGAGCTGGCCAGCAGGCGCTGGCAGGCCCGCGCGCAGGCCTCGATCAGGTGCTCGCAGTTGTCCAGGGCGATCAGGACGCGCATCGGCCGGAGCACGTCAGCGAGCGTCTCGATCAGCGGGCGCCCCGGCTCCTCGGTCACTCCCATCACCGACGCGATGCGGGAGGCCACCAGATCCGGCTGCCGCAGGTCGGCGAACTCCACGAACCACACCCCGTCGGGGTACTCACCGGCCAGCACGGCAAGCATCTGGACGGCCAGCCGCGTCTTGCCGATGCCGCCGGCCCCGCACAGGGTCAGCGCCCTGCTTGCCTGGGCGAGGCTGAGCAGCTCGCTGAGCTCCCGCTCCCGGCCGATGAACGCGTTCGGCTCGCCGCTTAAGTTACTGCGCGCCGGGTGCTGCATCATGTTGACCATGTTCCCGCCCGTGACCTGTGTCGGGTGTCATCTCCTGGGACGCTGACACGGTAACCCGATAATGCGGCCATACGCATAGCTATCGCTGCCAGGACGCGCGCTTGCGGGCCGCGGGCCGCAGGATCTGCCGGTTCGCCGAGGAATTTTGGCGCGCCGGCCGCCCCGGCCGGCCGGGAGCTGCCTGGCGTCAGGCCAGCGTCTGGCCGCTGACCCGCTGCTCGAGCGCGAGCAGGTACCGCTTGCGGTCCAGCCCGCCGCCGTATCCGGTCAGGCTGCCATCGGCGCCTACAACCCGATGGCAGGGAACCACGATCGAGACCGGGTTCCTGCCGTTGGCCAGGCCGACGGCGCGGGACGCCGACGGCTGCCCGATCCGGTCAGCGAGCTGGCCGTAGGAGATCGTCTCGCCGTACCCGATGGCCCGCAGCGCCGCCCAGACCGTGCGCTGGAACGGGGTGCCCGCCAGCTCGAGCGGCAGGCTGAATTCGGTGAGCTGGCCGGCGAAGTAGGCCTTGAGCTGGCCGGCCGCCGCCGCCAGCACCGGATCGCCGCAGTCCGGCGGCACCGGCTCGCCGAGCACGGCGCCGTCGGGCGCACGCCAGGGCACGTCCATGTACAGGCCCGCCAGCATGCTGCCGTCGGCGACCAGGGTCAGCGGGCCGATCGGGCTGTCAAGCACCGTGTGCGAGCGCTGCCCAGCTGTCTGAGTGGTCATCTCGTTTCCTTTTCTTCTCATGATGGCGGCATCGCGTTGATCGCGTGATCCGTAGCCGCCCAGAGGTACTGGACGGCGTATCCGCGCCAGGGTCGCCAGCACGCGGCACGCCTGGTCAGGGCGGCGGGGGAGGCCGCCAGGCCGAGGCAGGCCGCGCCTCGCCTGACGCCAAGGTCGGTGGGCGGGAACGCGTCAGGGTCGCCGAGGCCGCGCATCGCGATGACTTCCACGGTCCACGGGCCCAGTCCTGGCATCGCGCGCAGCTGGCTCCTCGCCCGCTCCCAGCCGGCGCCCGCGCCCAGGTCGATCTCGCCGCCGGCCAGCGCCCTTGCCAGCGCGATCACCGACTCCCGCCGGGCACGGGGGAGGGCGAGCACGGCCGCCGCGTGCGGCCAGGCCTGCTGCCCGCCTGGGTCCGGCTGCCCGCCGGGATCCGGCCGGGCTCCGCCGCCTGCCAGCGCTGCCATCGACGGGAACAGGCTGGTCAGGCCGCCCGCCGTATCCTCGACCTGCTCGCCGAACTGCCTGACCAGCCGCGCCGCATGCGTCCGCGCCGCCGCGGTGGACACCTGCTGGCCGATCATCGCGCGGATGGCGAACTCCGCCCCGTCCACCGTGCGCGGGATCCGGCGGCCTGGCGCCTTGCCGACCAGCGGCGCCAGGGCCTGGTCGGCGCTCAGCAGCTCGCACACCGCGACCGGGTCGGCATCCAGGTCGAGCAGGCGGCGGCACCTGCTGATGGCCACCGCCAGGTCGCGCAGGTCGGTCAGCGCCAGCTGGCAGCCGATGTACTCGGCTCCTGGCCGCAGCGACACCACGCCAGGGCCGTGCGGCAGCCGCAGCGTGCGGCGGTAGGCGCCGTCACGCCACTCCTCCACGCCGGGCACGGCCGTGGCCGCCAGGTGGCCGAAGAGGCTGTCCGGGCACATCGGCGCCCGGAACGGCAGCCGGAGCGCCAGCGCGCCGAACGACCGCCCGGCGGCGGCCAGGCTCGGGCCGGCCGGCCCGGCGGCCCTGGCTGCCCTGCGGCGCAGCTCGGTCGGCGGCAGCGCGAAGACGCCGAGCACGGTGTCGTTGAACGTCCTGATGCTCGGGAAGCCGGCCGCGAACGCGATGTCGCCCATCGGCAGGGAGGTCGTCTCGATCAGCAGCCGCGCGGTCTGCGCTCGCTGGGCCCGCGCCAGCGCCAGCGGACCCGCCCCGAGCTCGGCGAGCAGTTGCCGCTCCACCTGCCGGACGCTGTACCCGAGCTGGGCGGCGAGCCCCGGCACGCCGTCGCGGTCGACCACGCCGTCGGCGATGAACCGCATCGCCCGCGCCACCAGGTCGGCCCGCTCGTTCCACAGCGGCGATCCCGGGCTGGCATCGGGCCTGCACCGCTTGCAGGCACGGAAGCCCGCCTGCTGCGCGGCCGCCGCGCTGGGGAGGAACCGCATGTTCTCCGGCTTGGGCGGGACCGCCGGGCAGCTCGGGCGGCAGTAGATCCCGGTCGTCAGAACGGCGGTGAAGAACCAGCCGTCGAATCTGGCGTCCTTGGACTGAACCGCCCGCACGCAGCGCCCTGCATCGGTGTGCACCTGGCAAGCATCGGCGCCAGGCGCGCCCGGGTCTAGCAGAAAAACGACATCGCCCTGCATACCTGCCGCTCGCCGCCTGCCGCCATGGCCCGGCCTCCCTGGACCGCCAGCCGGCCGGGCCGGCCGTTAAAGAAAAATTCAGAATCAGAAAATTTGCAGAACAGGAAAGTTCTGCTACCGTGGCGCCGTGAACGATATCCAGGCGGCACGCTGCCAGCCAGCGGGCCTGCGCGAGCGCAAGAAGCTGGCGACCCGCCGCGCGATCGGCGTCGCCGCGATGCGGCTGGCCGTGGCGCACGGCCTGGAGAACGTGCTGATCGACGAGATCGCCGCCGAGGCCGGCGTCTCGGCCAGGACCTTCAGCAACTACTTCGCCAGCAAATACGAGGCGATCTGCGCGCTGGCCATGGACCGCGGCGCCCTCATCGGCGCCGCGCTGCGCGAGCGGCCGGCCGGCGAGCCGCTCGCCGACGCCATCGCTCATGCCGTGGTCGGCCAGTACGCCGCGGCCGAGCAGGCGCCTGACAAGGACTGGATCGCCGGGGTCGGGCTCGTGATCAGCTCGCCAGCACTCCAGGGCGAGTACCTCAGGACCCAGTACGTGACCCAGCGGGCGCTCGCCGAGGCCATCGCCGAGCGGGCCGGGTCAGGCCAGGCCTCCGACATGCTGCCCCAGATCCTGGCCGGCGCGGTGACGGCGGCCACCCAGGTCGCCATGGAACGCTGGCTGCACGCCGACCCGCCTGCCGCCCTGGCCCCGCTGATCCGGCGCGCGCTCAGCGATCTGACCCGCTGCCTGGCCGCCCTCGGCACGCCGGATGTCCGCCGCGCGCATAACGGCTTTCCCCCGGTCCAGGCCGCCTCCTAGCCTGGCAGTTGACCCCGCCCCCGACCCGAGCGAGTTGCCGTGCTGATCCGACTGCTCCGCAGCTACCTGCGGCCCTACCGCAGGTCGGTGCAGGTCGTCGTGGTGCTCCAGCTGGTGCAGACCCTGGCGACGCTTTACCTGCCCTCGCTGAACGCCGACATCATCGACCGCGGCGTGATCACCGGCGACACGCACTACATCCTGCGAACCGGCGGCATGATGCTGGCGGTCACGCTGGCGCAGATCATCTGCTCGGTCGGCGCCGTGTACTTCGGCGCGCGCACCGCCATGGCGGTCGGCAGGGACCTGCGGCTTGCGGTGTTCAGCCAGGTACAGGACTTTTCCGGCCGCGATGTCGGCCGCTTCGGCACGCCGTCGCTGATCACCAGGGTCACCAACGACATCCAGCAGGTGCAGATGCTCGCGCTGATGACGTTCACGCTGATGGTGATGGCGCCGATCATGTGCGTCGGCGGCATCGTCATGGCGCTGCGCCAGGACGCGAGGCTGTCGCTGCTACTGCTGGCCGCGGTTCCCGCGCTCGGCATCATCGTCGGGCTGGTGATCACCAGGATGCGGCCGCTGTTCCGGCTGATGCAGGAGCGGATCGACCAGATCAACCGGGTGCTCAGGGAGCAGATCGGCGGCGTCCGGGTGATCAGGGCCTTCGTCAGGGACCGGCTGGAGCGGGACAGGTTCGCGGTGACCAGCACCGGGCTCTTCGAGGTGTCACTGGGCACCGGGCGGCTGATGGCCCTGATGTTCCCCGCGGTCATGCTGGTGCTGAACTTCTCCTCCATCGCCGTGCTGTGGTTCGGCGGGCACCTGGTGGCCAGCGGAGGCATGCAGATCGGGGCGCTGACCGCGTTCCTGTCCTACCTGATGCAGATCCTGATGTCGGTCATGATGGCGACGTTCATGTTCGTGATGGTGCCAAGGGCCGAGATCTGCGCCGAGCGGGTCGTCGAGGTGCTTGACACCGAGTCTGACGTGGCGCCGCCGGCCGAGCCGGTCAGCTTGCCGCGCAGGCGCGGGCAGCTGGAACTGCGCGACGTCGGTTTCTGCTACCCGGGAGCGCAGCAGCCGGTACTGCAGGGCGTCAGCATGCAAGCCGCGCCCGGGCAGGTCACGGCCATCATCGGCGGCACGGGCAGCGGCAAGACCACGCTGGTCAGCCTGATACCCAGGCTGTTCGACGCAACCGGCGGGGCCGTGCTGATCGACGGGGTCGACGTCAGGCAGCTCGATCCGGCCATGCTGTCCGACATGATCGGGCTGGTGCCGCAGAAGCCGTACCTGTTCTCAGGGACGGTGGCGTCGAACCTGCGGTACGGGCGCCCGGATGCCAGCGACGCCGAGCTGTGGCGGGCGCTGGAGACAGCGCAGGCCCGCGACTTCGTCGCCCAGATGCGGGGCGGCCTGGATGCCCCGATCTCGCAGGGCGGCACGAACGTCTCCGGCGGCCAGCGGCAGCGGCTGGCGATTGCCCGCGCGATCGTGCACCGGCCGGAAATCTACCTGTTCGACGACTCATTCTCCGCGCTCGACTACGCCACCGACGCGGCCCTGCGCGCCGCGCTCGCGCAGGAGACCGCCGGAGCGACCGTGCTGATCGTGGCCCAGCGGGTCGCCACCATCAGGCAGGCAGACAAGATCATCGTCCTGGAGGCCGGCCGGATCGTGGCTTCAGGGACCCATCAGGAGCTGATGGGCACGGACGAGACCTACCGGGAGATCGTGCTGTCGCAGCTGACCGAGCAGGAGGCAGCCGCGTGAGCTCCGACGTGGGCGCCCCGGCGCGGAACGGCACGAAGGCGCAGGATGCCGCGGCGCCCGGCAGCGGCGCGGCGCCCGGCAGCGGCACGGCGCCCGGCAGCGGCACGGCGCCCGGCAGCGGCACGGCGCCCGGCAGCGGCGCGGCGCCGCAGGACGGCGCCGTGCAGCTGGGCCCGGGGGAGCGGCCGACGCCACGCCGCGGGCCCGGCCCGGCCGGCGGGATGGCACAGGGCCCGGCGCGGTTCATGGGCGGCATGTCCACCGAGAAGGCGCTGAACTTCCGCGGATCCAGCCGGCGGCTGCTCAGGGTGCTGGCGCCGCAGCGTGCGCTGATCGCGTCCGGCCTGCTGCTCGGCGTGGCCAGCGTCGCGTTCTCGGTGCTCGGCCCCAGGCTGCTCGGCAATGTCACCAACCTGATCTTCGCCGGAGTCGCGAGCACGAAGATCCCGCCAGGGGTGACCCAGGCGCAGTTCGTCGCCCAGCTCCGGGCCGCCGGCCACGGCACGCTGGCCAGCATGTTCAGTTCGCTGCACCTGGTGCCAGGGCAGGGCGTCGACTTCGGCCAGATCGGCCGGGCGCTCGCGGTGGTGGCGGTGATCTACGCGGCGGCCGCCGTCTGCGGCGTCTTCCAGGGCCGCGTGGTCGCGCTGATGGTGCAGCGCGCGGTGTTCGGCCTGCGCGAGCAGGTCCAGGCCAAGCTGTCCAGGCTCCCGCTCGCCTACTTCGACCGGCAGCCGCGCGGTGAGATCCTCAGCCGGGTCACCAACGACATCGACAACCTCGCGCAGTCGCTCCAGCAGACGCTCAGCCAGGTCGTCACCTCGGTGCTGACCATCGTGGGCGTGCTGGCGATGATGTTCTGGATCTCCTGGCTGCTGGCCCTGATCGCCCTGGTGACCGTGCCTGCCTCGGTCGTCATCGTGGCGCAGATCGGCAAGCGCGCGCAGCCGCAGTTCATCGGGCAGTGGTCCACGACCGGCAAGCTCAACGGGCACGTCGAGGAGAATTTCACCGGCCACACGCTGGTCAAGGTCTTCGGCCAGCGCGAGGCCGCGATGGCGACCTTCACCGAGCAGAACGAGAAGCTGTTCCAGTCCAGCTTCCGCGCGCAGTTCATCTCGGGCACGATCCAGCCGGCGATGATGTTCATCGGGAACCTCAATTACGTGCTTGTGGCGGTCGTCGGCGCGCTGCGGGTTGCCGGAGGCGCGCTGTCACTGGGCGACGTGCAGGCGTTCATCCAGTACTCCAGGCAGTTCAGCCAGCCGCTGTCGCAGGTGGCGAGCATGGCGAACCTGCTGCAATCAGGGATCGCGTCGGCCGAGCGGGTGTTCGCGCTGCTGGACGCCGACGAGCAGGTCCCCGACCCGGCGGAGCCTGCCAGGCCCGCCGAGGTCCGCGGCCGGGTCGAGTTCCGCGACGTGTCGTTCAGGTACTACCCTGACGTGCCGCTGATCGATCACCTGTCACTGGCCGTGGAGCAAGGGCAGACGGTGGCGATCGTCGGCCCGACCGGCGCGGGAAAGACCACGCTGGTGAACCTGCTGATGCGGTTCTATGAGGTGAACGACGGCACGATCCTGCTCGACGGCACGGACATCGCGACCATGGACAGGGCCGAGCTGCGCTCGCTCACCGGGATGGTCCTGCAGGACGCCTGGCTCTTCGGCGGCACGATCGCCGACAACATCGGCTACGGCGCGGATTCCCCAACCCGCGAGCAGATCATCGAAGCGGCACGGGCCAGCTACGTCGACCGATTCGTGCGAATGCTACCAGATGGTTACGAAACGGTCATAGACGAAGAGGGCTCGAATGTCAGCATAGGGGAGAAGCAGCTGATCACGATCGCCCGCGCGTTCCTCGCCCAGCCGGCCATCCTGATCCTGGACGAGGCCACCAGCTCGGTGGACACCAGGACCGAGGTGCTGATCCAGCGGGCAATGAACCGGCTGCGCTCGGGCCGGACCAGCTTCGTCATCGCGCATCGGCTGTCCACGATCCGCGACGCCGACGTGATCCTGGTCATGGAGAGCGGCCAGATCGTCGAGCAGGGCACGCACGCCGGGCTGCTGGCCGCGGATGGCGCGTACGCCAGGCTCTACGCCGCCCAGTTCGCCCAGGCCATGGCCGAGGTCGACTGACCGGGCGGACCGAGCCCGGCCAGTCAGGGGCGGAGGCTGGACCCGGCCGGGCGCGCCGCGGCGCGCCGAACGCCTGCGCCAGCAGGCCGGCCGGTGCCATGGTGGGTCCCGGGAGCCGTCAGCGGTCCCCGGGACTGTCAGAGGCCTGGCCTACCGTCGTGCCCATGCTGGACATCGAAGACCGAGTGGGGTTATTGGAGATGCGGGTGGACAAGCTGGCGACCTGGGCCGGCCCGGGCCAGAACGAGGCGCTCAGCGCCAGCCTGGCTCACACCCGCGCCGAGCTGGCGAAGATCCGCCGAACCCAGGACACGCACACCAGCCAGCTCACGCAGCTGAAAGCCGACGTCGCGGGGCTGAAGACCGACATGACCGAGGTGAAGGCCGCGATCCAGGAGATTCTCCGCCGGCTGCCGCCAGCCGCATGAACGACATCCCGCTGGCACGCCGGCGGGCCCGCTCCCGGGCAGGCCCTGCGCCGATAATGGGCATTATGTTAAGTAGGCGCTCTCCGCTATGTGCCGCGATCCCCGGCTTCCCGTGCCGGGCGGGCATTCGCGCGGCACCGCCCCTGCCACGCCGGCGGCCCTGGCATCGCGCGCTGCCCTATCTGACCAGGCGATGCCGGATCGCCGCGGGGTCGCAGCCGAGCCTGCGCAGTATCTGCACGGCCCGGCTGCCGCCGTCCCGCAGCAGCGCGAGCAGCAGGTGGTCGCTGGCGATCTGCCGCTGCCCGCAGCGCAGTGCCTCGCGGAGCGACAGGTCGAGCGCCCTCCTGGCATCCGGGGCGTACGGAACCTGGCCGGATAGCAGCAGCGGCCGCGGCCCTTCGCCGGCCGTGGCCAGCGCCTGGTCCCTGACCGCGCTCGCGGTAATGCCAAGCGACGCCAGCGCGGCCGCCGCGGGCTCGCCTTCCGCGCTGGTCAGGCCGAGCAGCAGGTCCTCGGTGCCGATGTACTGGTGGCCGAGCATCCGCGCCTCGTCCTGAGCGCGGACGATCGCCCGGCGCGCGCCGTCGGTGAACTGGTCGGACCTCGGGCCCGGCGCCACCCGGACGGACCTGGCCGCCGAGCCGGTCAGGCCGGCCAGCTGCACGTACCTGTCGCGCACGGCGGCCGGGCTGGTGCCGAGCCTGGCAAGTACCCCGATCGCGGCGGCACCGCGATCCCTGAGCAGGCCGATCAGGATGTGATCGGCGCCGATGACGGGTTCCCGGCGGCGCCTGGCCCGGCCCGCAGCCGTCCTCAGCGCCCGCATCGCCTCCGGTGACAGCGGCAGCTGGCCGAAGCCAGGCGGCTGGATGCCGCGGCCGACCATCAGCACCACCTGCTCGCGGCCGGCCTCCAGGCTGACGCCCAGCGAGCTGAGCACGCTCGCCGCCACGCCATCGGCGGCCCCGACCAGGCCGAGCAGCAGGTGCTCCGAGCCCACGCTGCCATGGCGCAGCGCCCTGGCCTCATGCTCGGCTGCCTCAAGCACCCTGAGCGCGCCGCTGGTGAACCGGTCCGGCATGACATCGCCTCCTGCGGCCGGCGTTCCCCGACTAACGTACCGGCATGCCCGCGCATCGCCAGACCGGCATCATCCTGACCGATCACGTCTTCGAGGTCCCGCTTGATCACGCCGCGCCTGGCGGCGCGCAGATTGAGATCTTCGCCAGGGAGGCGGTCTCTGCCGACGCCGCGGCGGCCGGGCGGGCCGGCAGCCTGCCGTGGCTGCTGTTCTTGCAGGGCGGCCCTGGCCGGCCAGGGCCCCGGCCCAGCGGGCGGGAAGGCTGGCTCGACCGTGCGCTGCACGACTACCGGGTGCTGCTGCTCGACCAGCGGGGAACCGGCCGCTCCACGCCGGCCAACCGGCTGACGCTGGCCAGCGTCGGCACCCCGCGCGAGCAAGCCAGGTACCTGACGCTGTTCCGGGCCGACTCGATCGTCGCGGACGCCGAGCTGATCAGGAAGCGGCTGACCGGCGGCAGGCCGTGGTCGGTGCTCGGCCAGAGCTTCGGCGGCTTCTGCGTGGTCAGCTATCTGTCCAGCGCTCCCTGCGGCATCGCGGAGGCGTTCATCGCCGGCGGGCTGCCTGGCGTCGCCACCACCGCAGACGAGGTGTACCTGGCCACCTATCCCCTGGTCGCGGCGAAGAACCGGGCGCACTACGAGCGGTACCCGCGGGACGCCGAGCTGGCCCGCAAGATCGCCAGGCACCTGGCCGCCGCGGAGGTCAGGCTGCCATCCGGGGCGCCGCTGACCGTTCAGGCCTTCCAGTCGCTCGGCCTGCACCTGGGCACGGCCGCGGGCAGCAGCATGCTGCATTACCTGCTCGAGGACGCGCTCTGCGGCGATCAGATCACCGACGACTTCAGGTACCGGGCGGACTCGCTGCTGAGCCACGCCGGCGGGCCGCTGTACGCGATATTGCACGAAGCCTGCTACGCCCAGGGCCCGGCGACCCGGTGGGCGGCGCACCGGGTCAGGCAGGAATTCCCCGGCTTCTGCGCCGAGGCCGCCATCGACGGGGCGGAACGGCTGCTGTTCACCGGCGAGATGATCTACCCATGGCAGTTCGATCAGGACCCGGTGCTGCGGCCGCTGGCGCCGGCCGCCGAGATCGTCGCCGAGCACGAGGGCTGGCCGGAGCTGTACGACGCGGCACGGCTGAGCTCCAGCGAAATTCCCGCCGCGGCGGCGATCTACTACGACGACATGTACGTGCCGCAGCAGTACTCGGTCAGAACCGCGGCCGCGATCGGCGGCCTGAGGCGCTGGGTGACCAGCGAGCACGACCATGACGGCCTGCGTGTCAGCAACGGCGCCGTGCTCGGCAGGCTGATCGGCATGGTGCGCGGGATGGCTTAGCCGCCGCGGGTACCTGCTGGCGGGCCGGCGTGACCTCGCCGGCCCGTCCGCGGATCGGTCAGATCCTTAGCCGTGCTAAGTTTCATGGATGCGGAAAGAGGCTGCGGCGGGCGGGCTGGCTGGCGGCCAGATCCCGGCCGTCCAGCACGCCCCCGCTGATCACCGGGCCCCGGCGGACAAGGCCGACCCGGCCGGCCTGGCCGGCGGCGACGGGTACAAGTGGATAGCGCTCTCCAACACCACCCTGGGCATAACGATGGCCACGATCGACGCCTCGATCGTGATCATCTCGATGCCCGCGATCTTCCGCGGCATCAGGCTGAACCCGGTTGCCCCGGGCAATATCGCCTACCTGCTCTGGATGATCATCGGCTACCTGCTGGTCACCGCGGTCCTGGTGGTGACGCTCGGCCGGCTTGGCGACATGTTCGGCCGGGTGCGGATCTACAACCTCGGCTTCGTGGTGTTCACGCTCGCCTCGATCGCCCTGTCACTCGATCCGCTCACCGGGCCGGCCGGGGCGATGTGGCTGATCCTGTGGCGGATCGCGCAGGCGTTCGGCGGCGCGATGCTGATGGCCAACTCGGCGGCGATCCTGACCGACGCCTTCCCGGCCAGGCAGCGCGGGATGGCTCTTGGCGTCAACCAGATTTCCGCGATCTCTGGCCAGTTCGTCGGGCTGATGCTCGGCGGGGTGCTTGCCGCGTGGGACTGGCGCGCGGTGTTCTGGGTCAACGTGCCGATCGGCGTGTTCGGCACGGTCTGGTCCTACCGCAAGCTGCGCGAGATCGCCAGCGTCCACCGGGCCAGAATCGACTGGTGGGGGAACGTCACGTTCGCGCTCGGCGCCGGGATGCTGCTGGTCGCGATCACGTTCGGCATTCAGCCCTACGGCGGGCACCCGACCGGCTGGACGAACCCGCGGGTCCTCGGCGGCCTCGCCGCCGGCGGCGTGCTGCTCGCGGCCTTCTGCCTGATCGAGACCAGGATCGCCGAGCCGATGTTCCGGCTCGGGCTGTTCCGCATCCGCGCCTTCGCCGCCGGGAACGCGGCCGGCCTGCTGGGCTCGATCGCGCGCGGCGGGCTGCAGTTCATGCTCATCATCTGGCTGCAGGGAATCTGGCTGCCGCTGCGCGGATACGACTTCTCCCAGACCCCGCTGCGGGCCGGCATCTACATGCTGCCGCTGACCGCGGGATTCCTGATCGCCGGCCCGATGTCCGGCCACCTGTCCGACCGGTACGGCCCGCGGCCGTTCGCCACCGCCGGGCTGCTGGTCTCGGCCGCCGCGTTCGCCGGGCTGCTGGCGCTGCCGGTGAACTTCGCCTACTGGATCTTCGCCCTGATCATTTTCTGCAACGGGCTCGGCTCTGGCCTGTTCGCGTCGCCCAATACCTCGGCGATCATGAGCAGCGTGCCCGCGAGGTACCGCGGCGCCGCATCGGGCATGCGCTCGACGTTCCAGAACTCTGGGATGTCGTTGTCGATCGGCATCTTTTTCTCGCTGATGATCGCCGGCCTGGCCGCCACGCTGCCCCCGCACGCTCGGCGCCGGGCTGCGCTCGCATGGGGTGCCGGCCGCCGCCGCGGCGCACGCCGCCGGGCTGCCGCCGGTGAGCACCCTGTTCGCGTCATTCCTCGGCTATAACCCGGTCGGCAGCTTGCTCAGGCCATCGGGGCTGCTCGGCAGGCTTCCGGCTCATGACGCGGCGGTGCTGACCAGCAGGCAGTACTTCCCGCACCTGATCGCCGGGCCGTTCCACCACGGCCTGGTGGTGGTGTTCGCCGCCGCGATCGCGATGTCGGTACTCGGCGCGGTCGTGTCGCTGCTGCGCGGCGGCCAGTTCTACCATGACGCAGCCGACCTGGCCGGATCGCCGGGCACCCGCGCTTCGGGCCGCGGCATCGCGGCCAGGCAGCGCCGTGACATAGGATGACACCCGTGCCCAGGTATGAATTCCGCTGCCGCGCCTGCGGAGACACCTTCGAGCGGACCCGTCCGATGAGCGAGTCGTCCGCGCCTTGCAGCTGCCCGCAGGGTCACGACGACACCGTCAGGCTGCTGTCCACGATCGCGGTGGGCGGCCGGGCCTCGGCAGCTCCCGGCACCGGCGGCGGCGGTGGCTGCTGCGGCGGCGGGTGCGGTTGCCGCTGACGCTGGCCGCCTGCCCGCAGCCAGGGCATTTCCCCGATAACAAAGGCCGCATCGCTGGCCGCATCGGCCGGCCCTGCTGGTAGCCTCCGGGCGCGGCGGGCGCGGCGGCCGCCGGTAGGGTGGCTGAAGCCGAGCCGCCCTGGAGTGCTGATGCCGACGTTGCCCGCCCAGCTCTTCTGTCCCGAAATCGAGGCCAGCACGGCGGCGCTCGCCGCGCTGATGGACGCCGGCGACCAGGACCTGCAGATCCCCACCTGCCCGGGGTGGACGCTGCGCCAGCTGGCCACCCACGTCGGACGGGCGCACCGGTGGGCAGCGGAGATCGCGGGCACCAGGTCGGCCAGCATGATCGAGTTCCGTGCCGTGCCCGGTGGCAAGCTGCCCGACGACCCGTCCGACCGCGGGCGCTGGCTGAGCAGCGGCGCTGCCCTGCTGGTGCGGAACCTGCGGGACGCCGGCGATGACCGGGTGTGGGCATTCCACGGCCTGGCGCCGGCCAGCTTCTGGGCCCGCAGGATGGCGCACGAGACCGTGGTGCACCGCGCCGACGCCCAGCTGGCGGCCGGACAGGACTTCACCGTCGGCGCGCCGCTGGCGGCCGACGCGATCGATGAATGGCTGACCGTGCTCACCGCCCCGGCGCCCGGGGAGCCTGATGAGCGCGGCGGCGCGCTGCCGCCCGGGCGCTCGCTGCACATCCACGCCACCGACCACGGGCTGGACGGGGCCGGCGAGTGGCTGGCCGGCAACGCAGCGGACGGGGTCACCGTGACCTCCGGCCATGGCAGGGCCGACGTCGCGCTCTCCGGCCCGGCGGCTGACCTGCTGCTCGTGCTGATGCGCCGCAAGCCGGCCAGCGACCCCGCGGTGCGCGTCTTCGGCGACCAGGCGGTGCTTGACCAGTGGCTGGAGCACACGCCGTTCTAGCCGGCCGCTTCGCCTCCGCAGCGCCGCTTCCACCGCGCCCCGCTGCTCACGCGCCGCTCCCCCGCTCCGCCCTGGCTGCTGCCCAGGACTCGCTGCCGGTAGGCTGGTCCGACTGACCGCTGCTGATCCGGTGCCGTGAGGTTGTGCCATTGCAGAACTCCCTGCGGGAATTCATGCTCGTTGGGGACGCGACCGCGGACATCCCGCAGATCGCTGACGGCAGATTCGGCTTCGCCGACGGCGGCAAGACCCGCACGCTGCGCAGGACCTGGCTAGACACATTCGACTGGCGGCTGTTCCTGGCCGGCCTGACCCTTGAGCTGCGGGCCGGGCGCGGCACCGCCGAGCTGATCCTGACCGGCCGCGACGGCGAGCTCATCGCGGCCGAGCGCACCGGCGCGCAGAGCGCACCCCGCGCGAGCGAATGGCAGCCCCGCTGGCCGTGCACTGCCGACGGGCTGCCGCTCGGCCCGCTGCGCGAGCACCTGGCTCCGGTCATCGGCGTCCGGGCGCTGCTGCCGGTCGCCCGCGCGACCAGCGTGCTCACCCAGCACCGGGCGGTCAATGCCGACGACAAGACCATCGCGGTGCTGACCATGGACCAGATGGCGGTCACCTACCCGGAGCGGGCAACGGTGCCCCCGCGGCTTTCCGTCGGCGCGCTGCGCGGGTACCAGGCCCAGTCCGCCCGGCTGGCCGACGCCCTCGCGCTGGCCCCTGGCCTCACGACGGCGCTGCGCGCGCCGTTCGAGTCGGTGCTCGCCGCGGCCGGGCGCAAGCCGGGCGACTACACCGGCAAGATCGACGTCCAGCTGACCCAGGCGATGCCGGCCGCGCTCGCGGTGGCCACCGTGCTCGGCGGGCTGTTCGACACCGTGGAGGCCAACCGGGCAGGGGCGATCCGCGACATCGACACCGAGTTCCTGCACGACCTGCGGGTCGCGGTCCGGCGGACCCGCTCGGTGCTGAAGACCGTCGGCGAGGTGCTTCCTGCCGGGCTGACCAGCCATTACCGGCCCGAGTTCAAGTGGCTAGGCGACCTGACCACGCCGACCCGCGACCTTGACGTGTACCTGCTCGGCTACCGGTCGATGGCGGCCAGGCTGGTCGCAGCCACCGACGACGAGCTGCGGCCGTTCCACGATCACCTGCAGCGGCAGCGGGCCTCGGCGCGGCGTGAGCTGACCCGCGGCCTGCGCTCGGCCAGGTTCGCCAGGCTGGCCAGTCAGTGGCGGGAGGCACTCGCGCAGGTCGCCACCGCGCCGGCCAGGCGGCCGGCCACCGGCAAGCTGGCGGCGCGGCAGATAGCCAGGGCGCACAAGCGGGTGATCTCGGACGGCGGGGCGATCACTCCCGGCTCGCCGCCCGAGTGCCTGCACGAGTTGCGCAAGCGCTGCAAGGAACTTCGCTACCTGCTGGAGATCTTCGCGTCGCTGCATGACCCGGCCGAGCAATGGCAGGCGGTCAACGAGCTCAAGTCGCTTCAGGACTGCCTCGGCGAGTTTCAGGACAACGAGGTGCAGCAGGCCGAGTTGCGCAGGTTCGCCGCGCAGATGATGGCTGACCGCAGCGCGCCGGCCGCGACGCTGCTCGCGATGGGCGAGATCGCGGCCACGCTCGCGGTCAGGCAGCAGCGGGCGAGGAACGAGTTCAGCGGGCGGTTCGCCGAGTTCGCCAGCCCGCGCGGCCTGGCCAGGATCGGCGCGCTGACGGCGGCCGCCCGGTGAAGATCCTTGCGACGTTCAATATCAAGGGCGGCGTGGGCAAGACCGCCACCGCGGTGAACATCGGCTACCTGGCGGCCAGGGACGGCTACCGGGTGCTGCTATGGGACCTGGATCCGCAGGCGGCGGCCACCTACCTGTTCCGGGTCAGGCCGCGGGTCAAGGGCGGCGGCAAGGCGCTGATCGCCGGCAAGCGGCTGGTCGACGACGCGATCAAGGCCACCGACTTCGAGAACCTGGACCTGATGCCGGCCGACTTCACCTACCGGCACCTGGACCTGCACCTGGACAGCGAGCGCGACTCCACCAGGGCGCTGCGCGGCCTGCTCGCGCCGCTGCGGCGGGAGTACGACCTGGTGGTGCTTGACTGCCCGCCGAGCATCTCGCTGCTGTCGGAGAACGTGCTGCACGCAGCGGACGTGCTGCTCGTCCCGCTGATCCCGACCACGCTGTCGGTGCGCACCCTGGATCAGCTGACCGAGTTCGTCGCGGGATTCGACGGCCGCCGACCGCAGATCCTGGCCTTCTTCTCGATGATCGACCGGCGCAAGCGGCTGCACCTGCAGATCGCGCAGGAGCTGCCGTCCCGCCGCGATGACATCGCGGCTACCGCGATCCCGGCGATGTCGGCGATCGAGCGCATGTCGGTGCAGCGTGCCCCGGTGACCGCGTCGGCGCCGCGCAGCGCCGCGGCGCGCCGCTACCGAGAACTGTGGGACGAGACGCGCGCCCGGTGCGGCCTCAGCCCGCCGCCGGCGCCGCCCGGCGGCCGCTAGCCGGGCGGCCGCGATCCGGTCCTGGCCTCAGCCGAGCTCTCGGATGAAGCCGATCATTGCCCGGCTGACCTCGTCAGGGCGCTCTTGCTGGGTCCAGTGCCCGCAGCCGGGCAGCAGCACCGGCTCGCGCAGCCGCGGCGCGCAGTCCTTGAGCCGGCCAAGCATCGCCGGGCCGCCGGAGAAGGCCACGACCAGATCGCGGTCGCCTGCCAGGTACAGGGCAGGCACGGTCACCGGCGCGTGCCGCCAGGCGGCCGTCAGCTCCCAGCTGCGGTCCAGGTTCCGGTACCAGTTCAGCGGGCCGGTGAAGCCGGATTCGGCGTACTCGGCGACGAAGACATCGATGTCCTCCCAGGCCAGCCAGGCCGGCAGCGCGGCTGGCTCAGGGCAGATATCCAGGAACCCGCCACCCGGCGGGACCACGGGCACGCCGCCAGCCTGGCCGTCGCCGGACGCGGCGCACAGCAGCCGCCTGAAGGTGGCACGCGGATCCCGGGTGAGCTCGGCGTCGGCCACGCCTGGCTGCTGGAAGTAGCAGATATAGAAGCCGTCGGTGAAGACGGCGCGCAGCACCTTGAGCGGCGGCTCGCTCCCCCGCGGCCGGTAAGGGACGCTCAGCCCGATCACGCCGCTGACCCGGTCAGGCCGCAGCAGCGCGGTGTTCCAGGCCACCGGCGCGCCCCAGTCGTGCCCGGCCACGACCGCCTGATCTGCCCCGAGCGCGTCCATCAGCGCGATCACGTCGCCGGCCAGGTGCAAGATCGTGTACTGACCGGCGGGCGCGGCTGCGCCAGGGCCGCCTGGCGGTCCGGTACGGCAGTAGCCGCGCTGATCAGGCGCGACCGCGTGGTAGCCTGCCCTGGCAAGCGCGGTCAGCTGATGGCGCCAGGAGTACCAGCTTTCAGGGAAGCCGTGCAGCAGCAGCACCAGCGGGCCGCTTCCGGCCTCGGCGATGTGCATCCGCAAGCCGCCGGCGTCGACGTACCTGTGGGTGACTCCTGGCACCCGGTGATCGCCGGGCATGGCGGGCACCTCGGCGGGCCCGCCGGCGCCATGCGCCGGCCCGGCGGGAACATCGCCAGGCATTGATCTGGCCTGGCCTGGCGCCGCGGCGGCATGACCTGGCACGGCGGGAACGTCGCCCGGCATGCCCGCGGGGTCGCTCGGCATGCCCGCAGGATAGCGTCAGGCTCCGGCAGCGCGGCTAGGGCCGGATGGCGACCGGTCCCCGCGCCGGCCTGATCGGCGGGACATCGGGCCCGGCCTGCCTGGCGCCTGACACCGCGCTCGCCGATCGCATCGCATGCTGCGCCGGGCGGGTACCGTGCGGCACGCCGCCGAGCCGGAACGCGATCATCGCGTAGATCAGCACGGCGACCGCCGCGAGCATGGCAAGCGCGATCAGGGAGCGTACTCGCCTGGTGCGGATGGCGTGCCCGAGCCCTGGCCGACCGAACGAGGCAAGCTGGGCGGCAAGCCGGGGATCATCTGCGGCGAGCATGCGCTCCATTTCTTCGAGAATGCGCTGCTCGTCCATGGGGAGCGCCACACTTCACCTCCGCCACCGCCAGGCGAGGCCACTATGGACCGGTGGCCGGCCTGCTCCTAACTATCCCCCGCCGGGAGATCTTTTACCTGCCCATTTCCCAAGACCAAACGCGCTTTTACCGCGGTTGAAGTATTCGAACTTATGTTCTAACATACCGGCTATGCGATGGGACGCCCTGAGGCTCGAACCCGGGCGCGACGGCGAGCCGCCGGGCAGCGGCGGGCCGCCGGGCAGCGGCGGGCCGCCGGGCACGCTGTTCGGCAGGGACTCGGTGGCCAGGACGTTCGATACTCCGGGATTCCGCGGCATGACGTTCTACGAGGTGCACGCGCGCTCGATTATCAACCGGGTGCCCGGCCCGTCCAGGCTGCCATTCCGCAGGACGATCAATCCGTACCGCGGCTGCGGGCACGCCTGCGCCTACTGCTTCGCCCGCGGCACGCACGCCTACCTGGACCTCGACACCGGCCTGGACTTCAATTCCAAGATCATCGTCAAGGTCAACGCGGCCGAGCTTGCCAGGAAGGAGCTGTCCAGCCCGCGGTGGACCGGCGAGCACATCGCGATGGGGACCAACGTGGATTGCTACCAGCGGGCCGAGGGCCGGTACCAGCTGATGCCCGGCATCATCGGCGCGCTGCGGGACGCCCGCAACCCGTTCTCCATCCTCACCAAGGGCACCTTGCTGCTGCGTGACCTCGACCTGCTCGCCGAGGCGGCCGAGGTCACCCAGGTGGGCCTGTCCGTGTCGGTGGGCTTCATCGACGCCGAGCTGTCCAGATCGGTCGAGCCAGGAACGCCCGGCCCGCAGCAGCGGCTCGGCGTCTGCGCCGGGATCACGGCGCGCGGCCTGCGCTGCGGCGTGCTGATGGGGCCGGTACTGCCGTTCCTGTCCGATTCGCCCGGCCAGCTTGGGCAGACCGTACGGCAGGCCGCCGAGGCGGGCGCGGCCAGCGTCAGCCCGGTCGTGCTGCACCTGCGCCCCGGCGCCAGGGAGTGGTTCATGCGCTGGCTAGCCGAGCACCATCCGGCACTGGTACCGCGTTACCTCGGGCTCTACGGCGGCGGCTCCTACGCGCCGCGCGCATACCAGCGGCAGATCGCCGCACGGGTGGCTGACCTGGCCCGCCGGTACCTGGTGGGGCAAGCCACCCCGGCTCGGGCGCGCAGGCCGGCCGGCGAAGCGGGCGCGGGCGGGCCGCCTGGACCGCCGGGGCCCGGCCACGCCGAGCAGCTCACCCTGCTCTGACACCGCGGCCCTGGCACCGCGGCCCTGGCACCGCGGCCCCTGGCACCGCGGCCCTGGCACCGCGCCGACCGCGAAGGCAGCTGGCGGCTGACCCGGATCGGCCGCGGCCGCCAGGCCGGCGATCGCGCCCTTCTGACGCCTCGCTGGCGGCGCGGACGGCCCGCGGAACGGGCCGGCCCGACCCGGCCGGCCGGCCGGCCGGACCAGGATCCTGGCAGGGCCCGGTGATATCCCCATGGCCGCTCACCTGCCTGGCCCCCGTACAGTTAAGTGGTGCTCCGATCCCAGCGCGACGGAGCGGACCAGCGGGCACCTGACCGGCTGATTGTCCGCACCGTCCCGGTCAGCGATCCCGGCGACCTTGTCGGCATGCTGCCCGACCCCGGACCGCTTGCCTGGATCCGGCATGGCGACGGCCTGGTCGGCTGGGGCGCGGCGGCCGCGATCACGCTGCCCGCCGGCGCCGACAGGTTCACCGCAGGCGAGAAGTGGCTGCGCGAGGTATTCGACAGCGCGCTGGTCGCTGACGAGGTCGGTATCCACGGCTCGGGCCCGGTGGCCTTCGGGAGCTTCACCTTCGATCCGGCCTGCGACGGGTCGGTGCTTGTCGTCCCCCGCGCGGTGCTCGGCCGCCGGGGCGGCCGAGCCTGGCTGACCACGATGGACAACGGCACCGAGCGGGAAGCTGGCCAGGCCGGGCTGGCCTCGCCCGGGCACGAGCGGGCCGCGCACCTGCCCAGGCGCTGGCCGCCCGATCGGGGCGAGCTGGCACCGCTGGCCGACCAGGCGGGCGTGACCTGGGCGGACGGCAGCCTCACCGCGCTGCAATGGGAGCAGGCGGTGGCCGCCGCGGTCGCGGCGATCAGCTCAGGCGCGCTGCGCAAGGTCGTCCTCGCCAGGGACCTGATTGCCACCGCCGACCTGCCGATCGACGCCAGGGTCCTGCTCGCCCGGCTGGCCGCCAGCTATCCCGACTGCTATACGTTCGCCTGCGCCGGGCTGGTCGGCTCCACCCCCGAGCTGCTGCTCCGCCGGGAGGGCGCGACCGTGCACTCCCTGGTGCTCGCCGGGACGGCGCCGCGCGGCGCCGCCGCGGCCGACGATGACGCGATCGGCGCGACGCTGCTCGACTCGGCCAAGGATCTCGATGAGCACGAGTACGCGGTCGCCGACGTGCGCTCAGCGCTCCGGCCGCTCTGCACCAGCCTGCGGATCGAGCCGCGGCCCGCCCTGCTGCGGCTGGCCAACGTGCAGCATCTGGCGACCAGGGTGCATGGCGAGCTCGCCGCTGGCGAGTCGGGGCTTCCTTCAGCGCTCGCGCTGGCCGCGGCGCTGCATCCGACCGCGGCCATCGGCGGCACTCCGGCCGAGGCAGCGACGGAGCTGATCCGCGAGCTTGAGCGCATGGACCGGGGCCGCTATGGCGGGCCGGTCGGCTGGATCGACGCATCAGGCAACGGTGAGTGGGGCATCGCCCTGCGCTGCGGCCAGATCGACGGGCGCCGCGCCAGGCTGTTCGCCGGATGCGGCATAGTCGCTGGCTCCAAGCCGGCCGCCGAACTCGCCGAGACACAAGCCAAATTGCGGCCAATGCGGCACGCACTTGACGGATAGCCAAGATAGCCGCCAATGCCACGCGGCGTGCCCGCGGGCCGCCTAGGCGGCCGCATGGTCACAGGGTGATTGCGGTTCCGTAAATGCTCACGACCGCTTGCCGCAGCCGGGTAGACAGCGCCGCACATTACGTGTACTCACGGATAGTGACCACGGAAATGCCTGCGCACCGCGTCAGGCTAGAAGGAGTCTGCACATGACACGTCGTTCCCATCGGATCGCTGTCCTGGCGATGGCTAGCCTGGCCGCGGCCGGGCTCGCAGCCTGCAGCAGTTCGAGTAACGGAAGCGGGGGGACAACTGGGGCGAAGCCGGTAACCGGCGGCACCCTCAGGCTTGTCGCCGCTTCTGGTCCTGACCACATCGACACGGTCCCGGCGTATTACACCGCGGACTACATCCTGGAGCGGGCGTACGCGCGCCAGATGCTTAGCTACCCGACCGTGCCCGACCCGACGCTCACCTCGTCGGGCTGGAAGGCCGACACCACACCGGTCCCCGACATCGCGACCGCGGTACCGACCACGGCCAACGGCGGGATCACCAACGGCGGCAAGACCTACATGTTCCACATCAAGCCAGGCGTTGACTGGAACACCAGCCCGGCACGCCAGGTTACGGCGGATGACTTCATCCGCGAGTTCAAGGCGTTCTGCAACCCGGCTCCTGGCGGCTACGTCGGCAACCTAGGGTACTTCAGCGCCACGATCGCCGGGCTCGGGTCCTACTGCGACGCCGAGACCGCGTACTTCGCGAACGCGAAGAAGCACCCGGTGACCGCGGCGAACATCGCCGGGTTCCAGAACTCGCACCCCATCTCCGGGCTCAGCGCGGTGAACTCGTCAACCCTGCAGATCAACCTGATGGCGCCGGCCGGCGACTTCATCTACATGATGGCAATGCCGTTCACCTCGGCCAGGCCGGTGGAGTACGACGCCTACCTGCCGAACAGCCTGCAGCTTGACCAGCACTCGATCTCCGACGGCCCGTACCAGATCACCACGTACACGCCGAACAAGTCGATCGTGATGCAGAAGAACCCGGCGTGGAAGCAGTCCACCGACGTGGTCAGGCACCAGTATGTCAACGAGATCACGCTCACCATGGGCGTCACCTCGGCCCAGACCCAGCTCGCCGACATGCAGGCGGGCAAGACGGGCACCTACGACATGGTCGACGACACCGGGGTTGAGCCGACCGCCATCCCGACGCTGAGGGCCAAGCACGACCCGAAGTTCTACATCTGGCCGTGGACCTCCACGCTTCCCTACGTGGTGTTCAACGTCCGCAGCCCGAACAGCGGCGGCGCGATGACCAAGCTGGGCGTCCGGCAGGCGTTCGAGTACGGCGTGGACAAGGTGGCCGTGCAGAAGGCTCAGGGCGGCCCTGACGTGTCGAAGGTCATCAGCACCGCCATCCCGCCGGGAAACGTCGGCTACCAGAACTACAACCTGTACCCGGACAACAACGGCAATGGCGACACGGCCAAGTGCAAGAGCACGCTGGCAGCCGCCGGCTATCCGCACGGCGTCTCGCTGACCTACCTGTACGCCAACGACACCATCAACTCCAGGATCTTCGCCGCCATCCAGGCGAGCCTGAAGCCATGCGGCCTCAACCTGACCGGCAAGCCGGAGCCTGGATCGAGCTTCTTCGTCGACCTGGGCAACTCGCCGGTGAACAGCAGGCCGGGCACCTGGGACGTGGGCCAGCCTGGCTGGATCCCCGACTGGTTCGGCAACAACGGCCGCACCATCATCGACCCGCTGTTCAGGACCCGCTGCGTGGTCAACACCAACAACTACGGCTGTTTCACCAGCAAGGAGCTGGACAGCACGATCCAGCAGGCGGAAGCCGCGCTGACCCTGTCTCAGGCCGCGGCACTGTGGCACCAGGCCGACCAGATCGTGATGAAGAATGCCGTCATCGTCCCGCTTGGTGACGGCCAGGCACCGTTCTACTCAAGCGCCCGGGTGCAGAACGCCGGCTCGACGGCGATCGTTTACGCGCCGAACATCGGCGGGCCTGACGTCACCAACGTCTGGCTGAGCCCGAACAAGCCCTGAGTGAGTTAACGATGGTCCGGCCGGGTATGCACAGTGCATACCCGGCCGGATTATGCCAGGAAGGCAGACAAGATAGCCTTCTGGCAATGATCGGCACCAGGTGGCTCGTCCGGGTGCGCTGACCCGGCTTGCCCAGGCGGGCCCGGCCGCGGCGGGCACTTAGCGGGAGGAAAATATGAGCCTGCTCGAGGTTACTGACCTGCAGGTCAGCTTCCCGACGGCTGATGGCCTCGTGCAGGCGGTACGCGGCGTCTCGTTCGGCGTTGAACGCGGCCGCACGCTCGGCATCGTGGGCGAGTCAGGCAGCGGCAAGACGGTTCTCACCCAGAGCCTGCTCGGGCTGACACCCGGCGGGCGGATCTCCGGCAAGGCCATGTTCGACGGAGTCAACCTGGTCGGGCTGCCAAATAACCAGATGCGCGAGATCCGCGGCAAGGAAATCGCGGTCATCTTCCAGGACCCGCTGACCAGCCTGCACCCGCTGTATACGGTCGGCTGGCAGATCGTCGAGATGATCAGGTCGCACGAAAGGTCGATCAGCAAGGCACAGGCCACCGAGCGCGCCATCGAGCTGCTCGGCCACGTCGGCATCCCGCGCCCGCGCGAGCGGGTGTCCGACTACCCGCACCAGTTCTCCGGCGGCATGCGTCAGCGGGCGATGATCGCGATGGCGATCTCGCTGAACCCCAAGCTGATCATCGCCGACGAGCCGACGACCGCCCTGGACGCCACCGTCCAGGCCCAGATTCTCGACCTGCTGCTCCGGCTGCAGCAGGACTCAGATACGGCGCTGCTGATGATCACGCACGACCTGGGCGTGGTTGCCGATATCGCCGACAATGTGATGGTGATGTACGCCGGCCGGGCGGCCGAGAAGGCCACCAAGCGCGACATCTTCTACCAGCCGCATCATCCCTATACCAAGGGGCTGCTCGAGTCGATCCCGCACAGCTCGGCCGCCGGTGACCGGCTCATCCCGATCACCGGGCAGCCGCCCAGCCTGATCCGGCTGCCGCCCGGCTGCGCGTTCCACCCCCGGTGCGCCTACGTGATGGACCGCTGCCTGTCCGACCAGCCAGGACTGGTTGCCGTCGGCGATCCGAACCGGGCCGCCCCGGCATCGATGGGTTATTCCGATGCGGCCCAGCCGACTTCGGACGGCCTCGGCGGCCAGTCCTGGCGCACGCTGGACGAGGCTCCGCTGGCCGCGCCCACCGCCGGCTCGGCCGCCAGCCCGGGCCCGATCGGCGACCACCGCTCGGCCTGCTGGCTGCCGGCGGACGCGACCGGGCTTTCCGAGAAGGTCGAAGCCGTGCGGGTGCAGGCCGTCGAGATGGGCCGCACCGGCAAGGCGGCGAAGATCGCCGAGGCGATCGCCGCCGCGCCCGAGTCAGAGGGGAGCGTCATCGCATGAGCGACACGTCCGTCCAGCCCTTCCCCACCGAGGAATCGCTCGGCGATGACGTTCTGGTCCGGGTGGACAACCTGGTCAAGTACTTCCCGGTGCGCGGCGGCGGGCTGATCCGGCGCACCGTAGCCAACGTCCAGGCCGTAGACGGGGTTTCCCTGGCGATCCCGCGCGGTAAGACCCTCGGCCTGGTCGGCGAGACCGGATGCGGCAAGTCCACGCTGGCCAGGTGCATCGCCGGGCTGATCCCGGCCACCTCGGGCAAGGTGTACTTCGAGGGCAAGGACATCACCAACCTGCCCAGGCGCGCCATGCAGCCGTATCGCAGGGAGATCCAGATGATCTTCCAGGACCCGTACGGCTCGCTCAATCCCCGCCGTCGGGTCGGCGCGATCATTGGCGAGCCCTACGCGATACACAAGACTGCGACAGGTGCCGAGCGGAAGAAGGCCGTGCAGGACCTGATGGCGCGGGTCGGCCTCAACCCCGAGCACTTCAACAGGTTCCCCGCCGAGTTCTCCGGCGGCCAGCGGCAGCGGATCGGCGTCGCCAGGGCCCTCGCGCTCCGGCCGAAGCTGATCATCTGCGACGAGCCCGTGTCCGCGCTCGATGTCTCCATCCAGGCCCAGGTGCTGAACCTGCTCGCCGACCTGCAGGCCGACTTCGGCCTGTCCTACCTCTTCATCGCGCACGACCTGGAGGTCGTGCGGCATGTCAGCGACAAGGTCACCGTGATGTACCTGGGCAGGATCGCCGAGACCGGGCCGGGGAACTCGATCTATGACCATTCCCGGCATCCGTACACCGCCGCGCTGCTGTCCGCGGCGCCCGCCGCTGACCCCGACTCCGCCGCGGCACGCCAGCGGATCATCCTGACCGGCGACGTGCCTTCGCCGATCCACCCGCCATCTGGCTGCCGGTTCCACCCCCGCTGCCCCAAGGCGCAGGAACTATGCAGCCAGGAGGAACCCGCCCTTGAGCCACGAGCGGGTGACCCAGCTTCGCACCTGACCGCGTGCCACTTCCCGGTGGAGGCGGGCGAGATTCTGGCCCGGGCCGGCCGGAGGGAGTCACGATGAGCATCACCGAACTCGAGTTCCAGGCGAAAGCCGTCGAGTCAGCGCCTGAGCAGGCGATCGAGGGCAGGAGCCAGTGGAACCTCACCTGGCGCCGGCTCCGCGCTGACCGGGTGGCCGTCGGCTCGGTGGGCGTGATCCTGCTGGTCATCACCTTCGCGATCATCGCGCCGCTGATCGCCAGCCTGACTGGTCACGGCGTGGACCAGGCATTCCCGGCCACCGGCCTGGACGTGAACGGATCGCCGGTAGCGCCTGGCACGCACGGCTTCATTATCGGCACCGACGACATCGGCCGCGACCTGCTGGTCAGGATCGCCTACGGCGCGCAGATATCACTGTTCGTGGGGATCGTGACCACCGCGATGGCGACGGCGGCCGGGGTCAGCATCGGCCTGATGGCGGGGTACTTCGGCGGCGTGGTCGACGCGGTTCTCGCCCGGGTGATCGACGCCGCTCTGGCGTTCCCGTTCATCGTGCTCGCGCTCGCGCTCGCCGCCGTGTTCCACCCCAGCCTGAACATCGTGATCGGCGTCATCACGTTCTTCTCCTGGGCCGGGATCTCCAGGATCGTCCGCGGCCAGACCCTGTCGCTGAAGGAGAAGGAGTACATCGAGGCGGCCAGGTCGCTGGGCGCAGGGCCGTGGCGGATCATGTTCATCGATATCCTGCCGAACCTGCTCGGCCCGGTTCTGGTGCTCGCGACGCTCTACATCCCGACCGCGGTCACCTTCGAGGCGACCCTGTCCTTCCTTGGCATCGGCATCCCGGAGCCCGCGCCGAGCTGGGGAAACATCCTCGGCGAGGCGCAGAGCTACTACCAGATCGCCTGGTGGTACGTGGTCTTCCCCGCTGCCGCGCTGCTGATCACCACCCTGGCGTTCAACCTGCTCGGCGATGGCATCAGGGACGCGATGGATCCGCGCACCGAGCGGATCTTCGCCGGCAGCGCCGCGGCCCGCAAGGGGCGCCGCCGCCGTGGGGCCGCCGCAGCCGCCGAGCCTGCTGTGAGCCAGGGGAGCTGACCCATGAACATGCTGCGGTTCCTGATCCGGCGGATCCTCACCGGCATCCTCGTCCTTTGGGTGGTCGCCACCGGCACGTTCTTCCTGTTCTTCACCGCGATACCGGAGCAGGCGGTCGCCCGCAACCTGGCCGGGCGGGCCGCGTCACCTGACGTGCTCGCTCAGGTAAGCAGGTTCTACGGGCTGGACAAGCCGATCCCGGTCCAGTACTGGCACTTCCTGCGAGGACTGCTGGGCGGGAACCTCGGTAAGTCCTATTACCTGCAGGAGTCGGTGACCACGATCATCAAGCAGGACCTGCCGCCGACCATCTCGGTCGTCATTGGCGGCGTCCTGCTCTGGCTGATCGCGGGCCTGGCGGTCGGCATCCTTAGCGCGACCAGGGCCCGCAGCCTGTTCGACCGCTTCGCCACGGTCGGCGTGCTTGCCGGGGTCTCCGCGCCGACGTTCGTCGTCGGCGAGCTGCTGATCATCTCGGTCTTCGTGGAGCTGAACAGGCACGGAATCAGCTGGGTGCAGACCGGCTACACGCCGGTCACGCAGAGCGTCGTCGGCTGGGCGGGAACCATGATCCTGCCCTGGGTCACCCTCGCGATCGTCCAGGCCGCCGTCTACACCCGGCTGTCCCGCGGGTCACTGCTCGACACCCTCGGCGAGGATTACATCAGGACAGCGCGATCCAAGGGCCTGTCCGAGCGGCGGGTGCTCTACCGGCACGCGCTCCGGTCAGCGCTCACCCCGGTGGTCTCCCAGCTCGGCATCGACGTCGGTGCGCTGCTCGGCGGCGTGATCGTGGTAGAGCAGGTGTTCGGGCTGCAGGGCCTAGGCCAGCACACCGTGAACGCCATCTCCCAGGGCGATCTTCCTGTCGTGATCGGCTTCGTGATCCTGGCCGCGGTCTTCGTCGTGATCGCCAACCTGATCGTCGACATGTCCTACGCGGTCCTCGACCCGCGGGTGCGGATCAGCTGATCGCGCCGGCCGCCGCCGCGGCCAGCCGCGCCCTGAGCGCGGCCTGGCCGGGGCGGTCGGTGCGCAGCTCAGCCAGCCTAAGCCCAGGCTGGCCCGCCCGCCGGTCCCCGGACCTGGCCGCCAGCTCGTCGGCCAGGTCAGCGGGCCCGTCCAGGCGGCGGTACGGCAGCCCGGCCGCCGCGGCCAGGTCAGCGATGCCGGTGCCGTGCGGGGTGCCGAATACCCGCTCGAACGGGCCAGGGAACGCCGCCTGCTCAAGCATCGAGAAGATCCCGCCGCCGTCGTTGTTGGTCACGACAAGCCACAGGTCAGGGCGCGGCTCATCCGGGCCGAGCATCAGGCCGGGCGCGTCATGCAGCAGCGCGAGATCGCCGAGCAGCGCGACCGCCGGGCCGCCGCCCCCGGCCTGATGCGCCAGCGCGGCGCCGATCGCCGACGAGACCAGCCCGTCGATGCCGCTGGCTCCCCTGCTGGCCAGGATCCGCAGGCCAGCTCGCGGTGCAAGATGCTGGTCCAGATCCCTGATCGGCAGGCTGGATGCCACCCAAAGCAGCGCGCCGTCGGGCAGCCCTGCCGCCAGGTCGCGGGCCAGCCTGGGCTCGCTGAGCAGCTCACCGGCGTCCAGGATCGCGTCGGCGGCCTGGCGCGCCGCCTGGTCGGCACGCAGCCACGACACCAGCCAGCCATGGGCCGGCTTGCCGCCAGCGCCGGCCTGGCCGCCATCTGCCCGGGTGCCGCCGGCTGGCCCGCTGCCGGCGGGCCCGCCGCCGGCGAGCCTGACCCGGCGGGCCACGTCGGTCGCCGTCCGCGCCGGATCGGACCAGCGGCCTGCATCTTGGGCGATCACCAGGTGACGGGCGCGGCCGGCCCGCAGCAGCGCGAGCTGACCGCGAGACAGGCCAGGGCGGCCTGCAGTCACGATCACCTCCGGCCGGTGCGCGGCGAGGAAGCCGGGTGCCGCCAGCAGATGCTGGTACGCCGACAGCGCGTTCGGGCCGCGCCTGGCGTTCGATGACGGCTCGGCCAGCACCGGCCAGCCGGCCGCCGCGGCCAGCTCAAGCAACGGGTCGGCGTCATAGTCGCCGTCACCGCAGACGATCAGGCCGCGCTCGGTCCACGGCAGCTCAACATCGCCGCGGAAGCTGGTCCACGGCGCGCCGCCCGGCCGCCCCGCCAGCTCGCCTGGCCAGCGTCCGCCCGGCCCGGCCCCGGCCACGGCCCCGGCCACTGGCGCGCCGCGCGCCGCTCCGCCGGCGCCGACGCCGTCCTCGCCCAGGCTCGCGCCGGGCAGATCAGGCTGGTCAGGCTGGCCGGGCACGAGCGGCTCGCGGAAGGCCAGGTTCAGGTGCACCGGGCCCGCCGGGCCGCCGGCCAGCCCGGCCGCCTGGGCCCAGGCCCGGCAGGTCAGCGAGCGCCAGTAAGGCGCCTGGCCGGCCCGATCCTCGGCGACGCCGACCTCGCAGAACCAGCGCACCGCCGACCCGTACAGCTTCAGCTGGTCGATGGTCTGGTTCGCGCCGGTCCCGCGCAGCTCGGGCGGCCGGTCAGCGGTCAGCAGCAGCAGCGGCAGGCCGGCCTCGTCCGCCTCGATCACCGCAGCGTGAAAGTGCGCGGCCGCGGTCCCCGACGTGCACACCGCTACCGTGGGCAGGCGGCTCGCCCTGGCCATGCCCAGCGCGGCGAAAGCCGCGCTTCGCTCGTCCACCCGCACATGCAGCCGCAGGTCTCCGGCCCGCGCCCGGTCGTGCAGCGCGAGCGCGAGCGGAGCGCTGCGCGATCCGGGCGCGAGCACCGCTTCGGCCAGGCCGCACCTGACCAGTTCGTCGACGAGCACGGCGGCCAGGGCGGTGGACCCGTTCACGGCGCCGCCACGGCGCGGCTGGCTGCGCGGGTCACCCGAGGAACTCCGCGGCGGCCAGCATGCGCCGGCGCCAGGGTTCTGGATCACATTCCCATCGCGCGAGCCGTTCACCATCAACGACACCGCGGCGCGGCGCGAGCACGCCACCGGACGGGATCAGCGGCTCAGCGGTGACATCGCCGGTGAGCAAGCCCATCGTCGCCAGGCCGCAGTCGTAGCCGAGCTCGGGCAGTGCCGCCGCGAGCGCGACCCCCGCCGCGAGCCCGACGGAACTCTCCACCGCGCTCGATACGACCACCGGGAGCCCGCATTCGGCGGCGATCCGCAGCGCCTGGCGCACCCCGCCCAGCGGGGCGACCTTGAGCACGACGATGTCAGCCGCGCCCGCGGCCTTGACCGCCAGCGGATCAGATGCCTTGCGGATCGACTCGTCGGCGGCCAGCGGCACGTCCACCAGACGGCGGAGCGCGGCGAGCTCGGCCAGCGTGCCGCAGGGTTGCTCGGCGTACTCAAGGCCGTAGCGGCCGAGCCGCCGCAGCATGACGGCCGCCTGATCGACATCCCAGCCGCCGTTGGCGTCGACCCTGATCCGGCCGTCAGGTCCGAGCGCGTCGCGCACCGCGGCCACCCGGTCGATGTCCTCGGCGGCGCTCTGGCCGGGCTCGGCGACCTTCACCTTCGCGGTCCGGCAGGCCGAGCCCGCCGCGATCTGCCCGGCCAGCCCTGCTGGCACGGCCGGCACGGTCACGTTCACGCCCACCGTCTGCCGGACCGGCGGCGGCCAGCCGGTCACCGCCGACTCGATCGCGCTCGCCAGCCACCGGGCGCTCTCTGCCGGGCCGTACTCAGGAAACGGCGAGAACTCCCCCCAGCCGGCCGGCCCGCGCAGCAGCGCGCCCTCGCGCACGGTAATGCCGCGGAAGCGATGGCGCAGCGGGATGGCGTAGGCCCGCAGCGCCGGCAGCAGCTCGGCGGCAAGCCGCTGCCGCGCGGCGCCTCGCCGGACGCCCGCTCTGGTCACGGCCGTCGCGGGAACTTGCCGAAGTCCGGTGCCCGGCGGCTGACGTAGGCGTCGCGGCCTTCCTGGGCCTCCTCGCTCATGTAGTACAGCAGCGTGGCGTCGCCGGCGAACTGCTGCAGGCCGGCCGCCCCGTCGGTCACCGCGTTCAGCGCTCCCTTCAGCATCCGCAGCGCGAGCGGCGAATTGCCGAGCAGCTCCCTGGCCCAGGCCAGGGTCTCCTCCTCCAGCCGCTCCAGCGGCACGACCGCGTTGACGAGCCCCATCTCCAGCGCCTCCGCGGCGCTGTACTGCCGGCACAGGTACCAGATCTCGCGCGCCTTCTTCAAGCCCACCGTCGCCGCCAGCAGCCAGGACCCGTAGCCGCCGTCGAACGAGCCGACCTTCGGGCCGGTCTGCCCGAACACGGCGTTGTCGGCCGCGATGGTCAGGTCACAGCAGACGTGCAGCACGTGGCCGCCGCCGATGGCGTATCCGGCCACCATCGCGATCACGGGCTTCGGCGTTCGCCTGATCTGCACTTGCAGGTCGAGCACGTTCAGCCGGCCGACACCGCGGGAGTCGAGGTATCCGTCGTCGCCGCGGACCCGCTGGTCGCCGCCGGAGCAGAACGCCTGGTCGCCGGCGCCGGTCAGGATGATCACCCCGATCCGGGGGTCGTCCCTGGCCACGTTGAACGCGTGCTGCAGCTCGAACAGGGTGGTCGGCCGGAAGGCGTTACGCACCTCAGGCCGGCTGATGGTGATCTTGGCGATCCCCTCCGCCGTGGCGTAGCCGATATCGGAGTATTCCTGCCCTGGAGCCGGGCCGGCTGACTGCCATTCGACCACCTGTCCCCCTTCGCGCCGCTGGCTGATCTGCCGATTAACCTTACGACCGTGGCTTCCAGGCCCTTGCACGCGGTACTGCTGCCGCCGCGGTCCGCGGCCGGGCGGCTGCTCGAGCTACTGGCGGCGGCGCTGGACGGCACCGGTCCGGCGATCCTGCCCATCGACCCGGCGCTGCCGCCAGGCAGCCGTGATCGGCTGCTCGCCGCGTTCGCCCCCGGGTCGATCGAGACCGGCGAGGACGCGCGGCCGGTCGCCCTGGCCGGGCCGGGCGCCGCGGTCGGCGAGGACGTCGCCGTGGTGCTGGCCACCTCGGGTTCTACCGGCATGCCCAAGGGCGCCGAGCTGCCGGCCGCTGCGCTGCTTGCCTCAGCCCGCGCCAGCCTGTCAAGGCTCGGCGCCGCGGCCGGGGAACGCTGGATGTGCTGCCTTCCCGTGCACCACATCTCCGGCCTCGGCGTGCTGGTGCGCTCCCTGGTCGCCGGATCCGCCCCGGTCATCGCCGGGCGGCTGGACGCGGACGCCGTCCGGCGCGCCGTTGAGCCTGGCGGCGGCGGGTGCGGCTACGTGTCGCTGGTGCCGACCCAGCTGCGCGGGCTGCTCAGCGCGGGCGCGCCGCTGGCCGGGTTCCGTGCCATCCTGCTCGGCGGCGCGGCGATCCCGCCCGGCCTGCTCGGCGAGGCGGCCGCCGCCGGAACGCGGGTGGTCGCCAGCTACGGCATGACCGAGACCTGCGGCGGCTGCGCGTACGACGGGGTCCCGCTTGACGGGGTCACCGTCGGCACCGCCGCTGACGGCAGGATCCGGATCGGCGGGCCGGTGCTGTTCTCCCGGTACCGCCTGGCGCCGGAGCTCACGGCGGCGGCACTGGCCGGCGGCTGGTTCCGCACCTCGGATCTGGGCGGCATCGGCACGGACGGGCGGCTGGTGGTGCGCGGCCGGGCCGACGACGCGATCAACTCCGGCGGCGAGAAGGTGATCGCCGGCGAAGTCGAGCAGACGCTGAGATTCTGCGCCCAGGTCCGCGACGCGGCCGTGGTGGGCATGCCAGACCCGTACTGGGGAGAACGGGTGACCGCGCTGATCATCCCGGCCGACCCGGCCGACCCGCCCAGCCTGGAACGGATCAGGGCACAGGTCGCGCAGCGGCTGCCCAGGCACGCCGCGCCGCTGGCGATGCTGATAGTGGCCGAGATACCGGTGCTGGCCTCGGGCAAGCCGGACCGGCAGCGGCTACGGCAGATCGCGCTGGCCGCGCAGGCGTAGGGCCGCCGGGCTCGGCGCGCCGGGGGTCCGGGGGTCCGGGGCTCAGGACAGGCACCGCGGGCCCCGCGAAGCTGATCAAAGATCAGCGAGCAGCCGAAGCCGACCCGCCGGGGCGCGCATCGATTTCTGGCAGGCTCCCGCGAGCGGGAAACAAACTGGCCCGCCGCGCGTTATACGTATCGCCCGCACTGCACGATACCAAGGACAGCACGATTTGCCGAGTGCTGGCGGGCACCGCGATGCGACGCATGTCGAAGCGTGTCTCGAAGGAGGTGTCTGATGCCGAAGAACGCCAGCGCAGTCGCCGGGCGGCCCGATCAAGCGGCTAGCCGTGTCGATGAGCTGATCCGGCGCGGGCGCCGCGAGCGGCACCTGCTGCTTCCTGAGCTCAGGGCGGCCTTCGAGCAGGCGGGCATCTCCCCTGCGCAGGCCCGCACGATGCTCCGTGAGCTCGCTGACGAGGGCATCAAGCTCGGCCGTGGGCAGCACGCTGCCGATCCGCCTGCCGCGTCGCCGCCCGCCGGGCGCCGGCCTGCTGACCCCCAGATTTCCGAATTGGAGCTTGCCGAAGTGACTCACGCCGAGCTGGAGCTCGCCGAGATCGACCTCGGTGATCCTGACGCTGCCGTGGCGGATCCTGACGAGGCTGACCTGGTATCCGTCCTCGCCGACGCCGAGCTGGCCGTTACCGTCCCTGCCGGGCTTGAGCTCGCAGCTGGTCCCGGCCACGCCAGCGAGCCGGACGAGGTACCGCCCGGTACCCGCCAAGCGGCCGGGCCCGCCGGGCGATCCGCGGTCATCACCGCCGCAGCGGATGACGACGTGTCCGGAGAGGCCGACCTGGACGACCACACCTCGGTCATGGGCGACTCGGTGCACACCTACCTGAAGTCCATCGGCCGCACTAGCCTGCTCACCGCCGAGCAGGAGGTGGATCTGGCCAAGCGGATCGAGGCCGGCCTGTTCGCCGAGCACAAGCTGGAGACCGAGCCTGGCCTGTCGCCCCGGTACCGCGAGGACCTCGGGGGTGTGGTCGCCGACGGCCGCCGGGCCAAGGCGCACATGCTCGAGGCCAACCTGCGCCTGGTCGTCTCGGTGGCGAAGAAGTACAGCGATCGCGGCCTGTCCCTGCTTGACGTGGTGCAGGAAGGGAACCTTGGCCTGATCAGGGCGGTCGAGAAGTTCGACTACGCCAAGGGCTACAAGTTCTCCACCTACGCGATGTGGTGGATCCGCCAGGCCATCCAGCGCGGCTTCGCTGACTCGGCACGGACGATCCGGCTGCCGGTGCACGTGCTGGAAATGCTCAGCAAGCTGAGCCGGGTCGAGCGGGACATGCACCAGCGGCTGGGCAGAGAGCCCACGCCCGAGGAGCTCGCAGTCGAGCTTGACCGCACGCCGGACCAGATCGAGGAACTGCTGCGGACCAGCAGGCAGCCGATCAGCCTGGACTCCACGATCGGCGAGGACGGCGAGACCAGCATCGGCGACCTGATCGAGGACGTGGACGCGCCTGAGGCGTCCGAGCTCGTCGACCGTCAGCTGATGGCCGACCAGCTCAGGCACGCGCTCGACGCGCTCACCCCGCGCGAGGCGACGATCATGGCGATGCGGTTCGGCCTGCACGACGGCAATCCGCACACCCTCGACGAGATCGGCAAGGCGCTCGGCCTGACCAGGGAGCGGATCAGGCAGCTGGAGAAGCAGTCGCTATCCAAGCTGCGCCACCCGAGCCGGGCGCAGCCGCTGCTCGAATACGCCGTCTAGCCGCCGCCGAACCAGCGAGCCTGGCCCGACCTCCCGCCGGGCCAGGCTCGCTGGCACTGTCAGCCAGCGCGCCAGCCGCTGCGCGCCGGAGGTTACTGCCCGGCAGGGTACGGGCCGCCCGTTTCCTGGCCGGCCGGCCGGGTAGATTGCGCCTAGTGAAGGTCGAAGTCGAGATCCTCAGCGAGATCACGAGCGAAGTGGTCGAGGCGTTCGGGCGCCTGCTCCCCCAGCTGTCCGCATCCGCGCCGCCGCTGGACGCGGGCATGCTGGCCGCCATCGTCTCCGCTCCGGCCAGCACCGTGCTGCTGGCCCGCGCAGATGGCCAGATCATCGGCACCCTGACGCTGGCGATGTTCCCCATCCCCACCGGTGTCAGGGCCTGGATCGAGGACGTGGTCGTCGATGAGGCGGCCAGGGGCAAGCGCGTCGGCGAGGCACTGACGCTGGCCGCTGTGCAGCTTGCCCAGGACGCGGGGGCGAGGACCATCGACCTGACGTCCAGGCCGTCGAGACAGGCGGCTGGCAGGCTGTACGAGCGGCTCGGCTTCGAGCTTCGCGATTCACGGCTTTACCGCTACCAGCTGAGCTGACCCGCCGCCCGCGCTAGCCGAGGTCGGCGACGGCCCGCAGCAGCCTGCTGACGTCGGTCTCGTCGTTGTAGGGCGCCAGCCCGGCCCGGATCGCGCAGCCTGTCTCCCTGATGCCGAGCGTGCCGGTCAGCTCCCAGGCATAGCTGTGACCGTTCCAGACGTTGATCTGGCGGTCAGCGAGGAAGCCGGCCACCTGGCCGGGCGTCAGGCCGGCCACCGTGAAGTAGGCGGTCGCCGTGCGCCTGGACGGCTTGCCGTAGGTGGTCACGTGCCGCATCGACTCTAGGCCGCCGAGCAGCGTGCCGAAGAGTTCCTGCTCATGCCGCTCGGCGGCAGCCGTCGAGGTCAGCAGCCGCTGCCGCCGGGTGCCAGCGGCGCAGTCATCGAGACCGGCAAGGTGGTCAACCGCCGCGGTCACCCCGGCCAAGTCGGCGAACGACGGGGTGCCAAGCTCGAACCGCTCGGGGACCGAGTCCGGTGCGGGCACCAGCTTGTCCGGCCGCAGCGAGCCGAGCAGTTCCGGGGCGGCGATGAGCGCTCCCACGTGCGGGCCCGACCACTTGTAGGCGCTGGTGACGTAGAAATCGGCGCCAAGCGCGGCGACGTCGACCGGCCCGTGCGGTGTCGCGTGCACCCCGTCGACATAGCTCAGCGCCCCTGCCGAGCGCGCCATCGCCGCGATCCGTGCCACATCGGGCCTGGTGCCGATCACGTTGCTTGCCGCGGTGAAGGCCACCAGCCTGGTCCGGTCCGACAGCAGGCCGGCGTACTGCGCGGCGGGCAGTTCGCCGGTGGCCGGATCGACCTGTGCCCAGCGGACCACCGCTCCGGCCCTGGCGGCCGCCTGGACCCAGGGCCGCACGTTAGCGTCGTGGTCGAGCCCGGACACGATGACCTCATCACCCGGCCGCCAGGTGTCCGCAAGCGCGCCAGCCATCCGGTAGGTCAGCGTGGTCATGTTGGGCCCGAGAACGACGCCGCCTGGATCGCCGCCGAGCAGGTCGGCCACCGCGCGCCGGCAAGCTGCTGTGATCTGTGTCGCCCGGCCGCTGGCCGGGAAGGCGCCGCCGGCATTGCCGAGTCCGGCCGCGTAGGCCTCGCCGATCGCGCCGATCACCGACGCCGGCACCTGAGTGCCAGCCGCCCCGTCCAGATATGCGTAGCCATCCGCGAGTGCCGGGTACCGGGCGCGGATCCTGCTCACCATGAATGCCACAGGCGATCAGCCCCTCGTCGACTCTGCAGCCATCATCGCAGCGCCGCCTTGGCGCCCGCCAGCGTGCCCCTAGCCGGCCGCCCGGCCCGCTGCCCGCAGCACGGCAAGCCAGGGATCGCCAGCCGCCGGGACCGGCAGCTGCGGGATGCCGTCCAGCCAGCCCGCCAGCACCGCCGCCGGGTTCGCCGGCCGGTAGTCCATGCCGAGCGCCATGGCCAGGTCCCAGGCATGCACGTGCCATTCCACGCCCGCCAGCCCGGCCATGCCAGCCACCGTGATCACCCTGCCCCGGTAGCTGTGGTGCGGCAGCCAGAGCAGCGGGCCGATCCGCGCCGCGTACCGCCGGGCCGCCGCGGCGAACGCCGTGATGTGCTCGCCAGGCGGCACGTCAGGCAGGGCGGCCAACTCGGCCGCGTTCTGCCTGGCCAGCTTGCGCGCGATGGCCTCATGGTGGGCACCGGTCGCCATCAGCCGCGACAGCCTGCTGACCGGGGCGTCGTCCAGGTACTCGTGGTAGTTGTCGGCGACGCACCGCAGGTGCCCGGCAAGATCGGCGGCACGCCATTCCGGGCACGGTGTGGGCGCGTTCCACGAATCGGCGGCGAATCTCGCCGCCAGCCTGGCGACCGCTGCCACGCCGTCGTGATAGGCAGTCAGCGCGCCGCTCGCGGCGAGCACCGGCGCGGCGAGCGGCATCGGGCCATCCCAGGAATCGCCGTGTTCCATGGGTACCTCCCTGCTCGCATCGCGGCCCCCTGACCGAAGCGACGCGCTTCGCCAGCGTGCCAGAAATAACGCCACTTTCGCCACCCGTGCGCGGCCGGAAAACAAAGTGACAGTGAACGCGGCGCGCGGTTAGCATCCAGCAAGTGGTCAACCCGGTTGCCGAACGCCCCGCGGGCAATCCGAGCCCGCAGACTCCCCTGGCCGCACTGTGGCGGACGAGGGAGTACCTGCGCCCTTACTATGGCCAGCTGCTCTTCATGCTCGTCGCTGCCCTGCTCGCGATGGGCACCGAGATCGTCATCCCGCTGCTGACCAAGGCGGCGATCGACGGCCCGATCACGGCCGCGGCGCGGTCGGGCGGCCAGCACGGCCGCGGGCTGCTCCTGCCGATCGGCCTGGCGGCGGTAGCGCTCGGCATCGTCGAGGTCGCGCTGAACGTGATCCGGCGGTGGATCCAGTCAACCGCGGTGGCCACGATGGAGCGGTCGATTCGGGACCGGCTGTACGCGCACCTGCAGCGGCTGCAGCCCGGCTTTCATGACGCGTGGCAGTCAGGTCAGCTGCTGTCCAGGGGGACGACCGACCTGTCAGCGATCCGCAGGTTCGCTGGCTTCGGGATCATCTTCCTGATCACGAACCTGGCCACGTTCGCGGTCGTGGTGAGCCTGCTGATCCGGCTCAACCTGCTGCTCGGGCTGCTCACCGCGCTGGTGTTCGCGCCGGTCGCGGCCCTGTGCCTGCGGTTCGAGCGGCGCTACCGGGTGCTCTCAAGGCGGGTGCAGGACCAGCAGGACGATCTGGCCACCTGCGTGGAGGAGGCGGCCGCTGGGATCAGGATCCTCAAGGCGCTCGGCCGCCGCGATCAGGCGGCCAGCCAGCACAGGAAACTGGCGCTCACGGTCTACCAGACGCAGGTCAGCAAGGCCAGGCTGCGCGGCGCCTTCTGGGCCGGGCTGGATCTGGTGCCGAACGTGCTGATCGCCCTGGTCTTGCTGCTCGGCGCGCTCGCGGTCGCCCGAGGCGGGCTGACCATCGGCGGGCTCGTCGCGTTCATCGCGCTGGTGCTTCAGCTGATCTGGCCGATCGAGGCGATGGGCTACATTCTCGCGCTCGGACAGGAGGCGGCCACCGCCGCGCAGCGCGTCTACGAAATCCTCGATACCCGGCCGACGATCACCAGCCCGGTGGCCGCCGGCCCTGGCACCGCGGCCGCTATCGCGTCCGGCCGGGAGCCGGCCGCCGCCGCTGCCGTGCCGCGGCCCCGGTCCGGCCATGACAGCAGGGGCCAGCTGATCTTCGACCATGTCTCGTTCAGTTATCAAGGCTCGGCCCAGCCGGTGCTGCGCGATATCTGCCTTGAGCTGTCCCCTGGTGAGACGGTCGCGCTGGCCGGAGCCACCGGATCGGGCAAGACCACGCTGCTGTACCTGGTCGCCAGGCTGGCCGAGCTGACCGGCGGGTCGATCAGGCTGGACGGGACCGACGTCAGGGACCTGCCGCTGCCGGTGCTGCGGACCGCGGTCGCGTGCGCGTTCGAGGACCCCACCCTGTTCTCGGTCAGCGTCAGGGAGAACGTCGCGCTCGGGGCCCCAGGCGCCGATGACGCGGCGATCGAGGCAGCGCTCGCCGCGGCCCAGGCCGACTTCGTCGGCGACCTGCCGTGGGGGCTGGACACCCGGATAGGCGAGCAGGGCATGTCCTTGTCCGGCGGCCAGCGGCAGCGGATCGCACTGGCCCGCGCGATCCTGGCACGGCCGGCCGTGCTGCTGCTCGACGACCCGCTGTCCGCGCTTGACGTGCACACCGAGGCCAAGGTCACCGAAGCGCTCAGCCATGCGCTGGCCAGGTCCACCGCCCTGGTGGTTGCCCACCGGCCGTCCACGGTGGCGCTCGCTGACCGGGTCGCCGTGCTGGAGCGCGGCGCGATCACGGCCGTCGGCAGCCACCGGGAGCTGCTGGCCAGGAGCCGGCATTACCGCTACCTGATGAGCACCGGCACTGACGCCGACCCGGGGGCGCGGGACGAGGGCGCCGGACCCGCCGGCCAGGACCCGACCGCCGATATGACTGGAGCCAGGCGATGAGCCAGGTAACCGCCCAGCCCTGGCGCGGCATCGCCGCCGAGGAAGTCGACGAACTGCCCAAGGGCATGTCGGCGCTGCTGCGCAGGCGCAGCCGCGCGCTGCTGGCTGACCTGCTGCGGCCGCACCGCCGCACCGTCGCCCTGATCGCCGCGCTGATCCTGGCGGCCAACCTCGCCGCGCTGGCCGGCCCATGGCTGGTCGGGATCGGCGTGGATAAGATCCCGGCGCTGCTGCGCACGCGTGACCCGCTGCCGATGATCGTGGTGGTCGCCGAATTCTGCCTGGCGATCCTGGTCCAGGCCACGGCGAGCGCATATTTCATCTCGGTGATCGGCCGGATGGGCGGGCAGGTCGTGCTCGAATTGCGGTGCAGGCTATTCGCGCATTTCCAGCGGCTGCCGGTGGGATTCCACGAGCGGTACACCTCTGGCCGGGTGATATCCCGGCAGGTTTCCGATATGGATTCCATATCCGAGCTATTCGACGAGGGCATCGACTCGCTTGTTTCCGCGCTGCTTTCGCTGCTCTTCGTGGGCACCGGCATGCTGCTGCTCGACTGGCCGCTCGCGCTCGCGGTCATGGCCGGTTTCATCCCGCTGACCTGGCTCTCCGCGTGGTTCCGGCGCGAGTCGGCCGTCGCATACCGCCGGACCAGGGAAACGATCGCCCTGGTCATCGTGCATTTCGTGGAGACGTTCAACGGCATCAGGGCGGTCCAGTCATTTCGCCGCGAGCCGCGCAACGAGCAGATCTTCGCCGAGCTGAACCAGGGATACGCCGACGCCTCGGCGCGGTCGATGCGGCTGGTGGCGATCTATTTCCCCGGCGTCAGGCTGGTCGGCAACCTCGCCGTCGGCGCGGTCCTGCTCTATGGCGGGATCCGGGTCATCGACCACGCCATGCCCATCGGCGTGCTTGTCACGTTCCTGCTCTACCTCAGGCGCTTCTTCGAGCCGCTCCAGGATGTGTCGCAGTTCTACAGCACTTTCCAGTCGGCGGCAGCGGGCCTGGAGAAGATCTCCGGCGTCCTTGACGAGGAGCCGTCGGTCAGCGAGCCGACGACGCCGGTGCCGCTGCCCGCCAGGCCGGCCGACGGCGGTCCAGGCAGGCGGGTTCGGCTCGCCGCGGTGCGGTTCGGGTACCGCGAGGCCGTGGTGCTGCCCAGGCTCGAGCTGACCATACCGGCGGGCCAGACGGTCGCGCTGGTCGGTGCCACCGGGGCCGGCAAGACCACGATCGCCAGGCTGATGGCACGGTTCTATGACCCCGGCGACGGCCAGGTACTGCTCGACGGCGTCGACCTGCGCGAACTGTCCGACGCCGACCTGCGGCGCGAGATTGTGCTGATCACCCAGGAGAACTTCCTGTTCAGCGCGACGATCGCGGAGAACATCGGGCTAGGCAGGCCGGGCGCGCCCAGCGCGGACATCGTCGCGGCCGCCACGGCGGTCGGCGCCCACGAGTTCATCGCGGAGCTGCCGGCCGGCTACGACCAGCAGGTCGGCAAGCGCGGCGGCCGGCTGTCCGCCGGCCAGCGCCAGCTTATCTCCTTCGCCCGCGCGTTCCTCGCCGAGCCGAGCGTGCTGATCCTGGACGAGGCCACCTCGCTGCTCGATCTGCCCGGCGAGCGGATCGTGCAGCAGGCGCTGCGGACGGTGCTGGCCGGCCGGACGGCCGTGATCATCGCCCACCGGCTATCCACCGTGCAGATCGCCGACCGGGTGCTCGTGGTCGATCTCGGTGAGATCACCGAGGACGGCTCTCCCGCCGATCTGCTCGCCGCCGGCGGTGAATATGCCGACCTGCACGAGCGCTGGCTTAGCAGCCTGGCCTGAGTGCGGGGTCAGGTCCGCTAAGCTGACCGGCGTGATTGCGGGACGCAAGCAGGCCAGCGAGGACGCGCTGGGCAAGTACCTCGCTGACGTGGCGCTTGCCGCGAACTTCGACAACCTGCTCGAGGCGGCGCGAGCGGCCGAGCATGAGTACCGCGCCGCTCAGGCGACGGCGGCGCCGCTTGAGCAGCAGTACGACCTCGCGAAGACGCTGGATCAGGCGATGACCGAGGTGATGCGCGCCGCCTATGCGGCGATGCGCACAGAGATCGGGCCGACCGGCTATGACGACCGGATCTACCGGCGCAAGGCGATGGCCAAGCCGAAGGTGCACGCTCTGCACACCGAGGCTGAGCGGCTGCTGACGCTCAGGGAGACGCACCGCCTGACCGGCATCCCGCCGCGCCCGCACGTCGTCGGCCTGCCGGATGCGTCAGCCGCGCCGCGCGGGGCACACTGAGGCGGAGGTGCCAGAGACAGCCGATCTCAGGCGCGGTTTCACGGCTAGTAAGTATTAGCTAGCGGCTCGCTCACGGCACTGCCAGGAAAGCTACAAAGACTGACGCCGAAAACCATCACGCAGTGCCATGTTGAGACGGGCACAGGTGCTGGCAGATTAGATTGTGATGATCCATACCAACAACGGACTTGACCAGGAGGCACCTGATGTGCCCGCACACGCCGCCGTGCCCGAGCGCTGATGCCCAGGACCACGAGGCGGCCAGGACCCTTATCAGTCATCCAGAGCAGGGCTGGAGCCTGCTCTGCAACGGCATCGTCGTCTTTGAGGACACCGGTGAGCTGCTCCCTGACGGCTACGCCATCGCGCCGCACCGGCCGACCGACCTGCTCCTCCGCCCAGCGCCCGCCTCCCCGGCCGCCTGATCCAGCGGCCCTCACCGCTGGGCATGAGGCCCCGTGCGCGCCTGGCTCGGCGGCTGGCAGCAGCCGGCGAGGCCGCAGCCGGCGTACGGATTCGTCAGCGGTGACCGCGAGCTGCACCGCTCAGCATCTCTTCCAGCCAGGAGCTAACCGCTGCCCGCACCGCGTCCGGGTTCTTCGACAGTCCGTGTGTCTGGCCAGCGAGCACGACGAGGCGCGCGACATCCGCCGGATCAGGCACTCCGAACGGATCCCGGTCGCCGTTCAGCACCAGCACGGGCACGCCAGCGCCGCGTAGTTCTTCCCTGCGGGAATATTCCGGCCGGGAGGCCTTGCCCGGCGGGTGGAGCGGAAAGGCCAGCGCGACCACAGCGACCGCGCCGGCGGCCCGCGCCGTCCGGCACGCCACCCTCGCCCCGTTGCTCCGGCCGCCCTGGACCAGCGGGCAGCCTGGGTAGCCCGCCCGCAGCGCGGCGACGATCTCCAGCCAGGCGGCGTCCTGGCGGGCCGCCGAGCCCGGCGCACGGCCGCCGCTCATCCGGTACGGCTGGGTCACCAGGGCGACGGCACCGCCGAGCGCGAGGCCAGCGCGCCGGGCGGCGAGCACGTCGGGCGTGCGCACGCCGCCGCCAGCTCCGTGGGTCAGGACCAGCAGGAACGCCGGCGCTGCCGGGCCGTCAAGCTCGGCAAGCCCCGGGCCCGCTGCGGTATCGATCTGCACGTGCGCAGCGTATCCGCTCGATGGCGGCCACGCTCATGATCATGGCCAGGGCTGCCAGGCGAGCGGCACGCGACGGAGCCGCCATGTCGCCAGGGTCAGCAGCACCGCGGCGTAGGCGGCGAGTGCCCCCGAGTTACGGCAGGATGCCGCCGGTCGGGTCACCATGGCCGACCAGCCTGGGCGTGGCGGCTGGTCAGGGCGCCGCAGCATCACAGCCGGCAGGCTGCGGCAACCGCGGCCGCGGCCGCCTCCCGGTTGGCGGCCGCGGGGATGCCCGGCCGCT